>Ga0310345_10000261_pt1 | contig 95355 bp, 70 predicted proteins | sample HC15DNA20500_MG_FD_204667 | JGI IMG/M metagenome (GOLD analysis project Ga0310345, IMG submission 204667) | Marine microbial communities from station ALOHA, North Pacific Subtropical Gyre - HC15-DNA-20-500_MG | ecosystem: Environmental > Aquatic > Marine > Oceanic | place: Pacific Ocean: North... | reverse complement strand
CCCGCACCACGGTAGAGAAGCGGGACAGCGAGCTTGCCGATGTACGGGCTCAACTCGACCAGCTTCAACAGGAAAGCCGTGACCGGCGGGCCGATCTCGAAGGAGAAGTCGAAAAGCGAACTGCGGATTTGGCGACGGCTCGGGAAGAGCGCGATAAGGCTCGTCAACGGATTAGCACGCTGGAGACCGACTTGAAGAACGCCCGCACCACGGTAGAGAAGCGGGACAGCGAGCTTGCCGATGTACGGGCTCAACTCGACCAGCTTCAGCAGGAAAGCCGTGCCCGGCAGGCCGATCTTCGAAGTGAGGCCTTGGCACGCACCGCGGAACTTGCAGCGGCCTGCGAAGAGCGCGATACGGCCCGCGAAAAGGTCGACGCCTTGGAGGTATCACAGAAATCCCTGAACCAGAGCCTTTCCGCCGCGAAGGATGGGGCTGCAGAGGCAGAGGCCCGGGCGGACAGGATGGAGACCGAACTGAAGACGGCGAATGCCGAGGTCGAGCGACATCGTGCGGAATTGTCTATTGCGCTACGGCTGCAACTTCTGGCCAAGTCCGACCTTGGAGAACTACGCGAGCAGTACGCTGAGATGCAGCGGATTAAGGCCGCCCAGGAGGCATTGCTACTCAAGTTGCAGCCGCGGCTGCAGGAGGCCGCTGCCTACCTCAGGCATAGCCGCGAAAGCGGTAAAGCGGGAGGGGCGGGGACATTGGCGCCCCCGGAATCTGGAACAACCGCTCTGCCAAAGAAGGCTCGCCAAGCCGCCAAAGCCGGAGCGGCGCAAAGCCGGAAGAACTCCCGGCGGAAGACATCGTCCTAGCCAATGGCGCAAGAGGATCCCTCCGCCGCCATGTCGCTGCTGGCTTCAATAGAGGAGGCCTTAGACCTTCTGCAGGGGCAGTCTGGGCTGCCGGCTGGGGTGATTGACCAAGATATCCCTCTGCCCAGCCTCTTAGAGCAATGTAACGCCTTATGCGCGTCAGATGACACGGAAGGCAATCCGGTCCGCCTAATCCACCATTTCGCCTGCACTGGCGGCACACTAATCTCGAAATGCATAGCTGCGCTGCCGAACGTCGTCTTGTTGAGCGAAATTGATCCGCTCAGTACACTGCATTTTTTCGGCCCTGACGCAAAGGCGCCCCAGAAACCGCGCCCGTTCTTTCCCACCGACATGATCGCAGACATTCGGTTCTGTCCGCGAGAACTGCCGCCTGACACGATTCCCGAGATGTTCACCGCAGGGCTTGGGGCGCTGCGGACGACACTCGCGAGGACTGGCACCCGCATCGTTCTGCGCGATCACACGCATTCTCATTTTTGCACTGGAACCGATCCGAAAACCCGGCCCACCCTGGAAGGGATCGTTTCGAACCGGTTCCCAGTACGGCAGGTGATTACGGTCCGGCATCCGCTTGAAAGCTTCGTGTCGCTTGACAGGAATGGCTGGCACCATTTCCAGCCCTTCACCCTGGAGGAGTATGCGCGGCGGTACACTCTATTTTTGGATTCGTACCCAAGGACGCAGATTCTAAAGTACGAGGATTTTGTGGCCGACCCTGAGGCTGTCTTGGCCGATATCTGCCACATTTTGGGGCTTCCATATCGTGAAGGGATGGAAGAGTTGATCTCCTTGATGCTCCTGTCAGGCGACAGTGGTCGGAAAAGTTCGAGGATCGAGGCGCGTCCGGCCAAGGCTGTTCCGGAAGAAATCAGGGTTCAAACACGCGCTAGTAGAAGGTACGAGCTGCTTTGCAGGCGGCTCAATTACCCTCTAGATTGATTCTTGCCGCCGCCGCCGCTCATGTCAGCCTTCAAAGTACCTAATGACTACCCAGAAACACCTCCTCTTTTTCGGTGCCTCCGTCACCGAACAGAATTTTCACCATGGAACCGGGGAAATGACCGGTTTCGTATCATATTTCGAGGCCAACATGGCCAAGGCCAAGGGGCTCCGAGTATCACGGGTTTCAGCGGGTTCGAGCGACCTGACGGATGCTGCCCTTGTGGCGGTGGAGGAAGTCATCGCGGCGGCACCCGACATCTGCGTGATCGATTGGCTTACCCCGGCGCTCAGCGAATGCGACCCTCGGTTCGTGCTTCAGATTTACATGCGCCTGCTCGAGGCTGGCATACGGCCCATCACGGTGCTGTTCCTGCGCACCGACAGGATCCAAGCTGAGACGCAAATCGGGCAGGAAATGATCCGGATATGTGATCGGCTGAAGCTGCCACTGTTCGATGCGGTCGAACTTCTTGAAGATCACGAAATTCACGAGATCCTGCGCGACACGGTGCACACCTCCACGGAGGGCGCGCGGCTCTACGCTGAATGGATCGATGGAATACTGGATCAAATCGAAGAGACGCTGCCGCCGAAACCGGATGAACCGGCACCCTTTACCGTGGTCGAGGTTCCGTTCTCTGACGATGTGTTGGCGTGTCGGACCCTCACAGTGCGCAATCTCGATCCGGCCGACACAGAGCCGATGGATTTTTGTTTGGTGATGCAGCAGCGCGTAGGGCCCTATTCTCCAGTGCTTGACGTGCTTTCGCGCGAGGGAAGCGAAATGCGCGAGATTGGCAAGTTCTCGATCTGGGACCCTTGGTGCTATCGTGAACGCCAGTGCACGAAGCGGTTGATGAACTGGCACAGTGGGCCGATGCAGGAGCTACAGTTCAGTGTCAGCGAGACTGCGCCGCGTTACGCCCAATCCCCACAAGAGACTTCGGCTCCCTTCACCGAGCGCCACCTCAAACCACGAGGAAAGCTATATCTTGTTGCGACGCGACCCGTTCACGTATCGGTTGAGGTCAGTGGCAAAAATCATCCCTCTCCGAAGCTTAATCAAGCAACGGCACCGGCCCGAGGCACCCAACCACTGCCGACCACGCTCCACATCGGTATGGGAAAGGCCGGAAGTTCGACCATCCAAGGGGTACTCAAGTCGGCGCGCGACGAGTTGCTGAAACAGGGTTTCCTCTATCCTCAAGATCTTCTCCCGGATGGGAGTCGAGGCGGAGATAACCACAAGTGTTTGGCTGTGTCCTGCATGCGCGGCAGCAGCAATGTAGTCTTTCGGCAGCATCGGATCCTAACTCAGGAGCAGCGCCGCAGCTTCAACCGACGAGTGGTTGCACTTTACCGAGAGCAGGTGGCGGATGCGCCAAACGCCAAGCGCTGCATTATTTCGGCAGAGCATTTCTGGTCGACCTTGAGAGAGGACCGAGAACTAGAGTGGCTCATTGGAAAAATGGAAACCATCGGGCTGAAGGTGGATCGGTTGGTGTTCTACATCCGGCGGCAATCAGACTGGCTAGAGAGCATCCAACATCAGAGGATCCGTGAGCGGCGCGAACTTCTGCCGCGCACTGCAAAAGCTTTGATGAAAGAGCCGATGATTTCCTCGCTTAACTATGACAGGGTTATCGAGATGTGGACCCGGGCTTTTCCTGATGCACGGTTCGAACTACGGGTTTTTGACCGAGCGGAATTTCCTGACGGCGATCTGATGGTTGACTTCGCCCAATCGGCGGGAATTGACGTGAATCTGCCCTCGGCCATCGACCGCAACGTTAGCGGCTTGTCCAACGCGGGCGTTAACGCAATGATTTACCTCAACAAGAAGCGCAGTGACGGCTCACAGCATCTAGTAGGCATCTCGCAGCACGAGCTAGAGGCTTTTGTGGCTCGACACATGCCAGGCCACTGCGCGATCCTACCGTTCGAGGAATGTAAAGCGGTCGACGCGGCCTTCGCAGAAGTGAATGAACGGGTGCGGGCTCGCTATCTGCCAGAGCGAAATATGCTTTTCCCGCCGCTTCAAGAGAAGCCTGACCGCGAAGCGTTCTATCAGATCACGGCACCGGGGTTTTTCGCGGCAATCGACCAACTTTTGGAGATTTGGGAAGCCGGCTAACTCTCAGAGGTGCAAAACTCTTACCAGTATGATGATTTGTCGACCTTCTTGTGCTCGGGCGGAACTTCCACTGCCAAGGGGCGAACCCAACCCGGGCCGAACATCCTTTCAATAGGCGTGCCTTCCCAACGGCTGCCGATGATGCCGAACATAAGCTGCATTGCCCCACCCATATGAATAGCCTTAAGTCCCAGGTCCTTTACAAAAGCCCCAAGTGGCATCCCGTAAGCCCCCGCTGCAATAATCGCCACGTCGAACTTTTTACGGGAGATCTCCACACGGGTCCTGCTAAGTTCTTCGTACCAATTTTTGTCGCCATGCTGTCCGGCAAAGGTCACCGGGGGCGGCAGTATCTCAAAGCTTATATCCTTTGGCCATATTCTGCAGACAGATTTTATGTTTTTTAGATTAGAAATTTGGTTCTCGATGGATTTTTTGAAAGGATGGATGACCAGAACGCGCTGTCCGGAAAGGCGTTTCGTCCACGGCAGGGCGTCTGGGAGGATTTGCAGATTTCGGATGGGGTTAAGATCCTCAAGGTTACATAAATGGGTTGGATTTACAAAGCTCGCGAGTTGAGGCTGGAAGTCGTAGTTCCATATCGCCAGCAAATCTGCCTTCATTCCCGCCATTATTTGCTCAAATGCCAATGTTCTCATCATATTGTGTCCAATCGGGTGAACGCCTGCGTTAGTACGTGCCTGATGGCGCAGAGCGTCATCCAGTTCGCGTTCTCTTTTGATCACTATCCGAGCCGCAACTTTTCCTTCGATGCCGCCGAAACGTGCCGCAAGGAAAGCTTTGTCCTCTGAGAGACGGGCGCCAATAAAATTGCTTGCGCCACCAGCAGTCAAAAGTTTTTTTTGTTGTTGTTCGGGTAATTGCATGGGTGGCTTCTTCATTTTCGGTACAGGCCTTTTATCTCGTAGTGGATTTCTCAGGAGCTTTATCTCTTGTCGCCAGCGTCTCCCCCGCGATCCGCGCGAGGTCAAAGCCAGGACCATCGAAACAGTTGAAGACTCTCGGTCTCAGCGTAAGCGATCGACCGGCGTATTCTTCGACCAAGTCTCTGAACAATGCTTCATAGCGTTCTGCCTGCGTCATGAAGGAGAGCATTTCTTCCGCATGGGTCCGACAAGCAGCTGACATGTCCGGCCCGGTCAGCACCTTCTGAATGCCTTCGGCCAATCCCACTACGTCACCGACTTTATAAGTGTAGCCGGTCTTGCCGTCGATCGCTAGATCGGGGATCGCACCGGTCTTGAAGCCAACGACGGGTACGCCGCAGGAGATCGCCTCGGCGGCCGTGTTCGAGAATGTCTCCTCGAGCGAAGGGACCACGATCACATCCGCGGCAGCGTACGCCCGAGCCAATTTTTCGTTGTCCGAGATATAGCCCAACGTCTTCTTGTCGAAGGCGATCTCGCGGCTGGCTGGGGTCTCACCGCCGACCAGCATGACAAAGGGATCGCTACCCAGAGACGTACCATTAAGCAAACTAAATGCTTTCATCAGTTCGCGGTAGCCCTTTACATCTGAGGAGAAGGAGGGCACGTAACCGATAATTTTACGGTTTTCTGGAAGGCCAAACTCCCGCCGCACTTTAGCCTTGGGAAACGGGCGGAAGACATCGGTCTCAATTGAGTTGGGAATCGTTTCAATCCTGCAGCGATTGAAATATGGCGCCTTTTCGACGATGCTACGAGTGTGGTTGGAGATGGTGACCAGCGTCAGATTCGAAAAGTCGTAGAAGTTGCGCTTGGCCTGTAGAACTTTAGCTGGATAGTCTGTATAAGCGCTATTGATCTGCGGACAGGATCTGCATTCCTTTTGCCAGGCAGTGCAGCCGTGGAAGAAGTGGCACCCACCGGTCAGCGGCTGCATATCGCGAATTGTCATCACTACTGGTTTGCCGCTTCGAGTCAGGCTTGCGATGTTCTCCACCGATAGAAACCGCGCGTGCCAGTGCAGGTTGATGATGTCGTATTCATTCACCATCCGCAGTAATTCCTCCGAGGGGATGGAGGTCTGGTTGACGGTGAAGATCGTGTGCCCTTCCTTTGCGGGAAGCTGCAGTGTGCGCCAGCGATTTCCGTCTCCCGAAGGATGAAGAACCTGCCGCACGGCCGGTTCCTTGGCGTGGTAGCGGACAGTAGTAAACATTGTAGGCCGCACAGCGGTCTGGCGCAGGCCACGGTGCAGGCGGTAGGCAGCGTAACCAGCCCCCTGTTGGGTGGAGGAGGAAAACAATGCTGCCTTGATGGCCGGTGCGGTGACCCGACGTACCAACTCGCACAAAGTGTCAATTTGTTTGCGGGCTGAAAAGGTGGCGATCCGCTCCTCGGCATAGGCCCGGTTGTCGCTGAAAGCTGAGCCACTTTCCCAAATGGCACTAAGCGCGTCGCAGAGCGCCTGTGCACTTCCGTGCGATACCACTCGCGCATGCACGCAGTTACCGCCGACCACCTCTGGCAAACCACCTGCGTCAGACGAAATCACCGGGAGTCCAGCCGCAATTGCCTCGAGGACGGCAACGCCGAAAGTCTCAGACTTCTTTACGGGCCCGTCAGTGTAGGTCGAGGGATGGATATAACAATCGAATTGGGACATGTAGTCCGGCGAGTCTTGAAAGTTCACGAAGCTTTCAAACCGGATGTTATCATTGAGACCGAGCCTATCGGCCTGGGTACGGAGTTTTTCCAATTCGTCGCCGCCGTTGCCATAAACCAACGTCAGTTCAAAGTCGCCGGTGCAGCGGTCGCGAAAGGCAGCCAGTGCGTCAATCAAATGGCTGTGGCCCTTCCAGGCAATTAGACGCCCGATGCACAGCAGTTTCAGTGTGCGATTGCGGTCGTAGAACCCGCGGGTCTTACGATGCTTGAAGAACCGCTCGTTGACCGTGTTGGGTACAACGGTGATGCGGTTGTCCGGCATGCCCGCCTCGATCAACTGGCGGCGGAGGTATTCTGATACTGCGGTGAAGGCGACGTCGTCGCGTTCACCCAGCTCACGCAGCACGTGGTGGCGATAGGCGGGGGCATCCTCCTTCAGTTTGAATACGTCTACCCCGTGTGTCATTGCGATCATCGGCAACTCGATCCCAGTTGTTTCGATGCGCTCGTGAAGCCGATGAGCATTGATAGCGAAATGCGCAATAACTAGATCGATCTCGCGGGTCTCGATGATATACTTGAAAATCTCGCGAGCAACCTCGGGCCGATACTGCGGCCAACTGATTTTGAACTGCTTCTCGTAAGGCCGCTCTTCCCCCAATTCGGAATATTGATAGAGTATAAAATTGTCGTGTTCGGTTTCGTATTCGAGCCGGTTTAGTAAGTCGTATATGAAAGTCTCAGATGGGGCCGAGAAGACAGTCGCGTAATGTAGGATTCGTTTTGAGCCCGGAGTGCGAGGTTTCAGCGGGAGATCTGCAATACGGCCAAGTATATCAGAAAAATTGCCTTGACTGGTGTTAATGTGGATGTGTCGCTTATCAATCTGGAGCGCCTCAGCCATTTTTATGAATAGCGGGAACTTACCGTCTGCTTCCGTATGATCAAGCCGGAATGCACTGCGGTCGCGGAAGCAGTGTTCGACGTAGAATGCTAGAGCATGGCGGAAATTGGTATGCTCGCCGTGCTGGCGCAGCATCTCGGCTACTGACGGTAGCCAATCGGGCGAAAAACGTAGCTTGTAGAGAGTCTCACCTTCCTCCTGGCTCAAGAATGGAAACTCCATCCGGTAACATTGGCCGTTCTCGGCGATGATTTTTCTCCGTCGTTCTGGGCTATTGCCAGAAGACATTCCTCCTTGCGAGAAGTGAAAATGCGGCTCAGAAAGAAGCGAGAAGGTTTTCCCGGTCACGAAAGCACGGCGGATCCAGAGCATGTCTGAGATGATTTTGAGATCCTCAGAGTAAGGCCCGACTGCGTTATAGCATTCTTTTCTTACGAGGAAGGTGCAGTGATTGATGTTCAAGTTTCCCAACATGATGCCTGCATTGATTGGTTGGGCTGGTAGAAGGGTATCCTCGTCGTAAAAGTCAGAATAGACGATATCTGGCAGGGCTTCTTGCTCTAGTGCATGTTCGATTGAGCGGCGGACAAAATCGGGGTCGTGAAAATCGTCAGAGTTTAGAAGGCAAATAAAATCGCCACGGGCAAGTGCGATGCCCTTGTTCATCGCTGAATAGATGCCCGTGTCTGGTTCGGAGACGTAGTAATCTAGCCGGTCATCAAAGGCCTTGAGTACGTCCAAAGTGCTTTGCGGGCTGCCGCCATCGACGACGATGTGCTCGATATTAGGATAGCTCTGGGCTTGGACGCTGTTTAAGCAGCGCGGCAAGGTGGCGGGATTATCGTAGACTGCGGTCACAATGGTCACCAGAGGCTCTCCGGGACGGGACGACTTCATCTCTCCCCGGAGCCGCCGCCCACCTTCTGCCTGCCGCTTGCCGGTCTTATCAGGATACCAGTTGTAGAGGCCGCAGGTCTTGCTGTGGGATGTCGTATCGAGCGATGCTAGCTTCGCTGTGATCCAAGGGGCGTCAGGCTTTAGCGAGAGCGCGCGCGCAAAGGCGGCGCGTGCCTTGTCCGGTTCGCCCTCCTGCAGCAGGATGTCGCCGAGTTGCTCGTGGTATAAAAAGAAGTCCCCAGCCTTGTTTAGCGCATCTTGGATGAGCGACCGGGCGGACGATAAATCACCGTTGGCTACGCTTTCGCTGACCGAGTCCAGGTAGGTTCGTACCATCTTCGCTATAGTCCTGAATTTTCTGTGGCCCTCCATCTCGTTCATCCTGGCTGGGCTTAGTGCAGCCGTAGTGATCTAAGAGCGGAAGGTTCAATGAGGGGTACAATACGGATGAAGAGAGAGGCAATGCTAGGGCTGCAAAGGGTGTCGGGTGTCTGTGTAGCAGGTGTTGGGGGCTTTGCAACATGGTCAGTCTGTCAGCACTTCTTCCGATTTGCGGCTAGCGTTCGCCGTGGGGACCGCTACGAGCGCCTTGACCTTGCCGCCGCGAGGCCGCTTTGCTAACGCAGGCCTACGCCCAACGACGTTTTCCTGCCCAGACATAAGGTATTCATCTATTCCATGACGAAGACGGCTTTCCTTACCGGCATTACTGGCCAAGACGGCTCATATCTTGCTGAATTTCTTATGAAAAAGGGGTACGAAGTCCATGGCATCAAACGCCGTGCCTCACTGTTCAATACTCAGCGGATTGACCATATTTATCAGGACCCGCACGAGCCGCATCCGCAGCTCACGCTGCACTACGGCGATTTGACGGACAGTTCGAATCTCACCCGTCTCTTGGCCGAGGTGCAACCGGACGAAGTCTATAATTTAGGCGCCCAATCCCACGTGGCGGTCAGTTTCGAAGCGCCTGAGTACACTGCCGATGTCGACGCGATTGGTACACTGCGCCTGCTCGAAGCCATTCGGCTCATTGGATTGGGCGGCAAGACCCGCTTCTACCAGGCATCGACCTCGGAACTCTATGGCCTCGTGCAGGAGATCCCGCAGCGCGAGACCACGCCTTTCCACCCACGCAGCCCCTACGCGGTGGCCAAGATGTACGCCTACTGGATCACGGTGAACTACCGCGAAGCCTATGGGATGTATGCCTGCAACGGGATCCTCTTCAACCACGAGTCCCCGCGCCGGGGCGAGACCTTCGTGACCCGCAAGATCACCCGTGGCATGGCCAATATCGCCATGGGACTGGAGCCCTGCCTCTACATGGGCAACATCGACAGCTTGCGCGACTGGGGACATGCGAAGGACTACGTGCGGATGCAGTGGATGATGCTGCAGCAGGAAGCCGCGGAGGATTTCGTCATCGCCACCGGTGTGCAGTATTCGGTGCGCGAGTTCATCTCCTGGACTGCCGCGGAATTGGGGATTGAGCTGGAGTTTTCCGGCGAGGGCGTGGACGAGATCGCCACGGTGAAGTCAGTCGACAACGCTGTTGCGCCGATGGTGAAGACTGGCGACGTGATCATGCGCATCGACCCGCGCTACTTCCGGCCCGCCGAGGTCGAGACGCTGCTCGGCGATCCGGCCAAGGCCAAGCAGAAGCTCGGCTGGATGCCGGAGATCACCGCGCAGGAGATGTGCGCCGAGATGGTGGCCGAGGACCTGAAATCCGCCCGGCGTCACGCGCTGCTGAAGTCGCACGGCATGGAAGTACCGGTACCGTTGGAGGGGTAAGCTTCACTTGAATATTAACAGTTTATTCGATCAGGTTCTCGTTATCAGCCTTCCGGTGTCGTCCGATCGTAGATCCCACATTTGCGCTCATTTTGCCGAGGTTGGGACGTGCCGATTAGCTTGATGCGCAAGGACGGTCTGAAGAGGCCACCGATTATCGCCAGAGGATCAGGCGGCATTTTCTCGATGTCGCTCATAGGAATCATAATTGAAACCGAACACCAACTGCTCCTTGCGACTTATTTCGGAGGCCCAGAAATGTAAAATGTGGGGAAAAGCCCCCGACTATCGCCTTGGAAAGACCACTGACTTCCGGATAACGGCTATTTACAGCAGGATACATGAGAAAAATCTACATCGCAGGCCACCGCGGGATGGTGGGCGGCGCTATCCTTCGCCAGCTTCAGGCGCGAAAGAGCGATATGCTTTTAACCCGCACCCATGCTGAGCTTGATCTTGCCAGCCAAGAAGCCGTACGCGAGTTCATGGAGGCCGAGAAGCCCGACGTAGTGGTCCTTGCCGCGGCCAAGGTGGGAGGCATCCACGCCAATAACACCTACCCGGCCGAGTTCATCTACGAGAACCTGATGATCGAGTGCAACGTGATCCACCAATCCTACGCGGCTGGAGTGACGCGTCTGCTGCAACTCGGGTCCTCCTGCATTTACCCAAAGGATGCGCCCCAGCCGATGACCGAAGAGGCGCTGTTGACCGGGTTGCTGGAGCCTACCAATGAACCCTATGCCATCGCCAAGATCGCCGGGATCAAGCTTTGCGAGAGCTACAACCGCCAGTACGGGGTGGATTACCGGTCGGTTATGCCGACTAACCTCTATGGGCCGGGTGACAATTTCCACCCCGAGAATTCGCATGTTCTGCCCGCCCTGATCCGCCGCTTCCACGAGGCGGCCCAAGCCGGCGCAGATGAGGTGGTGATCTGGGGCTCCGGTCGGCCGAGGCGTGAGTTCCTGCATGTGGACGACATGGCTGAGGCCTCGCTCTTCGTACTGGAGCTTGACCGGGAGACGTACGAGGCCAACACCCGACCGATGTTGAGCCACATCAACGTCGGCACCGGGACGGACGTGTCGATTATGGAACTGGCGCAGATGGTGGCACGGGTTACAGGCTTCAAGGGGCGAATTGCCAATGATCTGAGTAAGCCTGACGGAACGATGCAAAAACTAATGGACGTACGCCGGCTCGCGGAGATGGGCTGGCGTGCGCGTATCGGTTTGGAAGACGGGGTCAGGGAAACCTATCAGTGGTTCATAGAGCAGAAGACTGTGCGGGAATGAGTTCGTGCTCAGTTGGAATCGGCACCAGGCCGGGACGCGGGACGGGAGATGGCCATTGCTTTCTAGTCCAAGAGTGAAGAGGGTGGCCCCGCTGCGTCTGGTGCGAGAATGTTGTGATTTCCGGGTTCCACGTAACCCGGGCATTCCCTTTGGCGGTATGCCCGGCCCCAACCGTGCTTTGATGGTGGGGGCGTCGGAGCACCACGTGAGAGCTATCGTTCCGGGAGACTGACAACTTGATGATCCACCCCATCCTCCTCTGCGGCGGCTCTGGCACGCGCCTCTGGCCGTTGTCACGCAAGTCCTACCCGAAGCAGTTCGCCCGGCTCATGGGCGAGGAGAGCCTGTTCCAGGCCTCCGCCCGGCGCCTCTCGGGCGAGGGGTTTGTCGCTCCCGTGATTCTGACCGGAGATCCGTTCCGCTTCATCGTGACCGAACAGCTGGCCGCAGTGGAGATGGCGCCGCAGGGCATCCTGATCGAGCCCGAGGGACGCAACACCGCTCCCGCGATCCTCGCTGCCGCGCTGTGGCTGGCGGACGAGGACCCGCAGGCGCTGATGCTGGTGGCGCCCTCGGATCACGTGATCCCGGACCCGGCGGCCTTCCGAGCCGCCGTGCAGGCAGCGGCCGCCCGCGCCGAGGCCGGCGATCTCGTGACCTTCGGCATCACCCCGACCCGGCCCGAGACCGGTTATGGCTACCTTGAGCTGGCCGCAGGGGCCGAGGCGGGGGCGGACACGCCGCAGAGCCTCGCCCGCTTCGTCGAGAAGCCCGGAGCAGAGCGCGCCGCCGAGATGCTGGCCGCCGGCACCTTTCTCTGGAACGCGGGGATCTTCCTGTTCACCGCCGAGACGCTGATCGCCGCCTACAGGCTCCATGCCCCGGACCTGCTGACTGCGGTTGAGGGCGCGCTGAAGGGCGCGACGTCCGACCTCGGCTTTACCCGGCTGGAACCACAGGCCTGGGCCGGGGCACAGGACATCTCGATCGACTATGCGATCATGGAGAAGGCCGAGAACCTCGCCGTCATGCCATATTCAGGTGCATGGTCCGATCTGGGGGGATGGGACGCGGTCTGGATGGAGAGCACGCAGGACGCGGCGGGCAACGCATGTTCTGATCATGCCACCGCCATCGACTGTTCCGGCAGCCTGCTGCGTTCCGAGACACCGGGGCAGGAAGTGGTCGGCATCGGGCTGAGCGACATGATGGTCGTCGCCATGTCCGACGCGGTTCTCGTGGCGCCCAAATCCGAAGCCCAGCGAGTGAAGGACGCGGTCTCGGCCCTGAAGGCGAAGGGGGTCCCGCAGGCGGTGCAACTGCCGCGCGACTACCGCCCTTGGGGCTGGTACGAGAGCCTGATCATCGGTGGCCGCTTTCAGGTGAAACGCATTGTCGTCCATCCCGGCGCCTCCCTTTCGTTGCAGTCTCATCATCACCGGTCCGAACACTGGATCGTCGTCGAGGGCACTGCGAAGGTGACCGTGGACGCGGAGGTCAAGCTGATCACCGAGAACCAGTCGGTGTACATCCCGCTGGGGGCGGTGCATCGAATGGAAAACCCGGGCAAGGTACCCATGGTCCTGATCGAGGTTCAGACCGGCTCCTATCTGGGCGAAGACGACATCATCCGTTACGAGGACATTTACGCCCGCGGCTGAAGCGGGCGCGAAGCCTCCGTTGCCACGCACAAGAAAGAAAGCGAGCCATGTCCGGAACCAGAATTGCCGTCGCCGGCATCGGCTATGTCGGCCTGTCCAACGCCGTCCTGCTGGCCCAGCACAACGAGGTCCGGGCGCTGGACATCAGTCGGGAGCGGGTGGACATGATCAACGTCCGCAAGAGTCCAATTATCGATGCCGAACTCGAGGCTTACTTGGCGGAGAAGGCGCTGAACCTGACCGCCACCACTGACCCGGCCGAGGCCTTCGCAGGGGCTGAATTTGTCATCGTGGCGACACCCACAAATTACGATCCGGAAACCAACTTTTTCGACACCTCCAGCGTCGAGGCGGTGATCCAAGCGGTGATGGAGGTAAACCGGGAGGCCACGATCGTCATTAAGTCGACGATCCCTGTGGGCTATACCCGGGGGGTGTCCGGGAAGCTGGGCACCACTCAGGTGATCTTCAGCCCCGAGTTCCTGCGCGAGGGCCGGGCGCTCCACGATAACCTGCATCCCAGCCGGATCGTGGTGGGCGAACGCTCGGCCCGGGCCGAACGCTTTGCCGCGCTGCTCGTCGAGGGGGCGCTGGACACACACATCCCCGTGCTCTTCACCGAACCCTCCGAGGCCGAGGCGATCAAGCTTTTTGCCAATACCTATCTGGCCATGCGGGTGGCCTATTTCAACGAACTCGACAGCTACGCCCTGAGCCACGGGCTGAATTCGATGCAGATCATCAAGGGGGTCAGCCTTGATCCGCGGATCGGGGATCACTACAATAACCCCTCCTTCGGCTATGGCGGCTATTGCCTGCCGAAGGACACGAAGCAGCTTCTGGCAAACTATTCCGAAGTGCCGCAGAACCTGATCCGGGCCATCGTGGACGCCAACCGCACCCGCAAGGATTTCATCGCCGAGCAGATCCTCGCCCGGGAGCCGAAGCGTGTCGGTATCTACCGCCTGGTGATGAAGGCTGGGTCTGACAATTTCCGGCAGAGCTCGATCCAGGGAGTGATGAAGCGGATCAAGGCGAAGGGGATCGAGATCGTGGTTTACGAACCCGCGCTGGAGGAGGACACCTTCTTCGGCTCCAAGGTGCGGCGCGATCTCGACGGCTTCCTTGCTGACTGTGACGTCATCATCGCGAACCGCCGCACGGGGGAGCTTGAAGCGGTGTCCGATAAAGTCTTCACCCGCGATCTCTTCAGCGCGGACTGAGGCGCGGCGACGCAATGATCAGGGTCGCGGTGCTCGGGGTTTACGCCCATCGGCAGCCTCTTGCCTATGCCCAGATCCGGGCCCGCTGCCTGCGCGACATCAGGGTGGAGGCTGACCCGGCCCGGGCCGACGTCGTGGCGGTGGCGCACAGCAAGGACCTCGACAGCCATGCCGCGACGCTGCGCGGCCTCGGGGCCGGACAGACGCTGGTTCTGCTGTCCGAGGAACCGTTCTGGGATACGATCTGGGGCCACGATCCGACCCGCCGGGATCTGGTGCATCCGGCACCGGACGGTCCGCTGGCGGCTATCCAGCTCAATCACCGGACCTCGACGATTTACCGGTTCGAACGGATTCCCTATTTCCTGCTGACCGAGGGCCATTTCCGCACCCGTTACCGGCACTGGTTTGCGCGCAACGCGGCGCGGAGCGAGGCATCGTGGCAGGCGCATTTCGCACAGGTCCCGGGGCAGGCGGCCTTTATGGCGGCGCGGCGGCATTCCCCACGTTATGACGTGGACTTCCCCGGCACGCCGCTGCGCTCGCTCAGCAACCTGCGTACGCGCATCGCCGAAGCCTGCGGCGGGCCCGGCACCGTCCGCCTGGGCCGGGGCTGGGAGGACGGCACGATCCGGCAGGACCTCACGGATTGGCATCTGCAAAAGTACCTCGCGCTGGCCGGGGGCTACCGCTTCGTCTCGGCGCTCGAGAACACCCATGACCCCGACTACGTGACCGAGAAGCTCTTCGACGCCTACGCCGCAGGGTCGATTCCGCTCTATCTTGCGGGTCCGGGACACCGGGTGTACGAACTGGCTGGGACGGGGAGCTGGCTCAATCTTTGGGAGACGGATCCGGCCGAGGTGCCCGGGCGCATGCGGGCCTTCTTCGAGACCGGTGCGGAGACCGCGGACGCCTATGCGGCGCAGCAGCGGCGGCTGGCCGCACTTTTCGCCTCAGCCGATGCCTGGGAAGCGGAATACGACCGGCTGAAGGCGGCGCTTGTGGCCGAGTTCACCGCCGTGCTCGGCTGATCAGGACTGCGGAGCCAGGGGGCGTCCGGCAGCACGGCCGTACATCAGGTAATGTGCCAGCGCGGGCCAGCCTGCCCGCGCGACATCAGGATTGGCGCGATAGTACGCCATCGTATCGAACTCGGGCCCCGGGTTGCGCCCCTCGAAGGCCCCGGCCTGCAGGTAATGGTCGATCGCCCGCATGCCGCTCCGGGCGACATCGGCGTGACGCTGCAGGTACCATTCCGCGTCGAACAGAGGATCCGCCTCTAGCGCGGTGAACTGTTGCGCGCGGAGGCGGGCCACGTCTTCAGGGGGCTGCACGACGAAACCGGCCAGCAGGCGGCCCAAATCAGTTGCGGGCGCCATCTTCTGCGGGGCCGGCCCCCCCGGTGCGGGAGCGGGTCGGCTCAATTCGGCCATCAGCCGGGTCAGCCGGTCGATTTCCCCGAGCGCGTCCACGGCCAGAATTTGGAGTTCCTCGAGCTTCGCCTGCAGTGTCTCGCGCAGGCTGGCGAGGTCTTGGTCCGATGTGTGGGGCATAACACCACTTTAGAGAGTTGAAAGAAGCCTAATACGCGGCCGTACGAGGCAAAACCCCCATATGATGATCTCGATCTACGCGAAGAACCTCACGGCGACTCAGTGTCAGACCGCGGCTGCCCCGCCATGGTGACTCAGCCTGTGAACGGCCCGGTCGTGCTGTTCCGCAACAATGCTCAGGCCCCGGCGCTGGAGATCCAGCTGGAGGACCATGCCGGCAACCGCGACGGGATCGGCGCGCTGGTCACGCTGACCGACGACAGCGGCCGGGTCCAGACGCGGGAGCTCCAGTCGGGCGGCGGCTTCATGTCCTTCGATGCGCCGGTGGCACATTTCGGCCTCGGCGGGGCAGAGGCCGCCACCGAAGCGCGGATCCGCTGGCCGGACGGCAGCGAAACGGTGATAGCGGGCCCGCTGGAGGCGGGCACGCTGTATCGGGTGCGGCGGCAGTAGCGCCTATACCAGCAGATCGTATTCCTGCCCGCCCAGCAGGATGTTGATCTCGTCCTGCGCGGCGCCGTCGACCAGCGCCCAGAGGATCTGCTGGGTCGGCCGGTAGACCACGAAAGCCTCCTCCACACCGGCGGCACCGGCATTTGCCGTCTCGTCGAAAATCACCAGGAAGTCGTCGACGCTCGCGGCGGCGCCGTACTGGAGCACATCGTCCTCGGCGTTCGAGAAGTCCTGGATCCAGTCCGAGCCGTGGCCGAGATTGCCGATGTGGAAGAACCGGTCGGCATCCGCCCCGCCGTTCAGCCTGTCGTGGCCGAAGCCGCCGTTGATGAAGTCCATCCCGTCGCCGCCGAGGATCACGTCGGACCAGGTCTGGCCGGTCAGCACGTCGTCGCCGTTGCCGCCGATGATAGTATCGACGCCCGCACCGCCGGTGATGGTGTCGTTGCCGCCATCGCCGCGCAGTTCGTCGTTGCCGAAGCCGCCGTCGATGAGGTCCTGCCCCTCGCCGCCGTAGATCACGTCGCGCAGGTCGGCTGCCGTCTCGCCGCCCATCAAGGTGTCGTCGCCGTCGCCGCCGTTCAGCGTATCGGTGCCGTCGCCGCCCGCCAGACTGTCGTTGCCGGTGCCGCCGACCAGCAGGTCGTCGCCGTCGCCCCCGGTGAGGCTGTCGTTGCCGTCCTCGCCGTAGAGCCTGTCGTTGCCGGCGCGGCCCGAGATGATGTCGTCGCCGCCGCGGCCCTCGATCATGTCCGCGCCCGCGCTGCCGAGCAGCGTGTCGGCGCCGTCGCGGGTGCCGCGGATCTGCTCGATGCTGGTGAAGCCGTGGCTGAAGGACTGGCCGTGCCAGTTGCCGGTGGCGGTTCCCGCCGCCATGTCGACCTCGAGGTCGGAGACCCCGTTGCGGTCGTAGCGGAGCCGGTCGTTGCCGCCGCCGCCGTCGACGCTGTCGCCCGTGCCTTCGCCGAGGATGAAGCTCTCGCTCCGGGCGCTGCCGGTGATCTGGTCGACATGGCTGGTGCCGTTGATCTCGAGCCGGCTGATCCCGCCCAGCACGTTGATCTGGTCGGTGCCGCCGAAGCCGTCGTTGGAGATCACCCCGGTCGCGAGGTTGGCCACCAGCCCCTGGGTCGCGCCGGTGTTGGTGTTGCCCGCGAAGGTCACCCGTACGGCGCCGTCGAGCGTGAGGTTGTAGGTGTCGTTGCCGATGCCCCCGACCAGATCCGCCCAGCCGTTCGGGCCCGTGTTCACGTTGAAGATGTCGCCGCTGTTCGTGCCCCGGACCTGCAGCCCGTCCGCCAGCATGGCATTGCGCGGCAGAAGGAGCGTGTCCGTGAACTGCGCGGAGGCGACCGATCCGGTGTTGGCATTGCCGTCCAGCGTCACCGTGACCGCCTGGCCGATGCCGCTGTAATCCAGCACGAAGTAGCCGGTGCTGGTGGCGTTCTCGAAGCTGATCGTGTCATTGCCGGGGCCGGCGGCGAAGTAGTCGGTGTCGAAGGGATTGGTGCCCATATCCACGGTATCTGCCGCGGCGCTGCCGGCGTATTGATCGCCGAACTGGGATCCGGTGAAATCGATCGGGCCGTTCAGCAGCGGCAGCAGGTCGCCGAACATCTCGGGGACCCGCGCGCTGCCGCTCGCGCCGCTGGCGTCGATCTCGATCGCGCCGCTGGCGTTGAAGAGAGCGGCCATCGGGGCGAGGTCGTCGTTCTCCTCGTAGGCGGTGATCGCCGCGTCCAGATCGCCCACGAACCACGAGATGCCCGAGAAGCTGCCCTGCAGCATGTTGGAATGCACGACCGACAGGCCGGTGATCGTGCCGCCGGTGATCTCGCCGTCGGAATAGGTGAAGCCGGTGCCGGTGAGGTTCAGGATGGCGCCGTTGACGTCATTGACGATGGTGTACTGGGTGGCGGTCGTCGTCGTCGGCGTATGGTTGGCGATACCGTCCTGACCGTCGCTCAGCGACGTCTCGAAAAAGGCATTGTCCCATCCGTTCAATATGATCTGCATTGCGTCCTCACCTGATCAATGTCCTTCCCGCTTACCACGGGTAATGCGTCCGGAAAAAGTCCCTCATGGCCCGGCCCGCAGGTTTTCGGGCGGACGGGCGGACGCGTATGGATGCATCGGATGCAAAACCGCCCGCGGCGCGACGCGACGCGGGCGGGGCCGGCCTCAGGCCAGCAGGTCGTAGGTGCCGCTGGAGGTCGAGACCTGGAGGGAGTCCAGCCCGCCTCCGTCGACCAGCGCCCAGAGCACCTGGCCCGTGGGCTTGTAGATGACGAAGGCCTCGGCCACGTTCGCCGCCCCGGCGCCCGCGGTCTGGCCGTAGTTCACCTGGAAGTCGCTCCGGGCGGCGGCGCCGCCGCCGAAGACCAGCATGTCCCCCTCGGTGTCCGAGAAGTCCTGGATCCAGTCCGAGCCGTGGCCGAGGACGCCCTGGTGGTAGAACCGGTCGGCATCCGCGCCGCCGTTCACCCGGTCGTGGCCGAAGCCGCCGTTGATGAAGTCCATCCCGTCGCCGCCGAGGATCACGTCGGACCAGGTCTGGCCGGTCAGCACGTCGTCGCCGTCGCCGCCGATGATCGTGTCGACGCCCGCGCCGCCCTCGATCGTGTCGTTGCCGGCATCGCCGCGCAGCTCGTCGTTGCCGTCGCCGCCGTCGATGCTGTCGTTCCCGTTGCCGCCGTAGATCACGTCACGCAGGTCGCCCGCGGCCTCGCCGCCGATCAGCGTGTCGTTGCCGTCCATCCCGATCAGCGTGTCGCTGCCCTGGCCGCCGCGCAGCAGGTCGTTGCCCGGCACGTGGTTCTCGCCGCTGCCGCCCTGCTGGGGGAAATCGAGCGAGACGTTGATCTCGAACTGCGACCCCGTCGGGATCGGGCTTCTGGAATAGCTGGACAGTTCTGCGAAGTAGGTGCCCGTGGTGGTGGCGGTATAGGTGAAGTAGGAATCGTAGGACAGGATGGAGCCCGACCCGCCGACCGTCGAGGACGTGGCGTCGTCATTGCCGTCAATGAAGGCGCCGTTCGCATCGTAGAACCGCAGCACGCTGTCGAAGTTGCCGTTGGCGTCCGCGGCATAATCCACGTCGATGACCAGCGTTTCACCCGCCACGATGTTGAAGGCGAGATAGACGTAACCGCTCACGGTGATGTTGTAGCCCGCGGTGAGGTGCGGGATCGTGGTGGCGGTGCTGCCCACGTCGGGGTCGGCGTTGAGGCTGAAACCGGCATCCATCCGGGTGGCCACGACGCCGTCGCGGATCGCCGTGGGCACCGCGATGGTGCGGCTGTGATCGGCGAACCCGTCGCCCATGGGCAGGCGCGGACCGGTCCCGCCACTCGCGCCGCCGTCGCCCTCGAGCCGGTCGTTGCCGGCGCCGCCGACCAGTGTGTCGCTGCCGCCGAGACCGATCAGCGTGTCGTTGCCCTCGGTGCCGACGAGGGAATCGTTGCCCGCCGTGCCGCTGGTGTTGACGCCCGCGCCGAGGTTGTTGAGGTCGACCAGCGCGTCGAGGAACTGGGCGAATTCCATGTTGGCCAGCGTGTCGGAGCCTTCGACGCCGGAATGGCTCACAGTGACCAGCCCGTTGGCGCGGGTGATGGTGTAATCCGCCCGGTTGCCGGCATAGGCGGCGGTGTCGGTTCCGGCGCCGCCGTCGAGCGTGTCGTTCCCGCCCGAGCCGATCAGCGTGTCGTTGCCACCCAGCCCGGCCAGCGTGTTGGCCTGTTCGTTGCCGATCAGCAGGTCGCCCGCCGCGCCGCCGACCGCGTTCTCGATCACCGCCCCGTAGGCGATCGAGAAGCCGCCGTCGATGGCGGAATAGCTGCCGCCCGACTGGGTCAGCACCTGCGAGAAGAAGCCGCCGGCGTGGTAGTCGGGGCTGGTGATCGCGCTGCGCAGCCCGGCGGAGAGGTTGCCGAAGATCGTGGTGTGCTGGAGGGCGGTCACCGCCGCGGCGGCGTCCTGCGCCACGCCCGACCGGTCGAGCGTCGCGTCGTTGAGGTTGATCAGCACCATGTTGCTGCTGTTGCCGTAGCGGATCGTGTCGATGCCGCCGGTGTCCCAGATCGTGGCATAGGCCCGGCCGATCGCCATCGCGCCCTCGGCCAGCGACAGATCACCCCCCTGCGCGTCGAAGAGCGTGTAGGAGGAGTTGCCGGTGGCGTAGGCCTCGACACCGTACTGCTGTTGCAGGGCCGCGATGTCGAGCGCCATCATCGTCACCGCGTGGCCGTAGGTCGAGGCCTGCGAGGATCCGGTGTAGGACATCACCGTGTAGCGCTCGTTGTCCATCGCCGCGCCAATGGTGTTCGCGGCGTTGCCCTGGAACGGGTGGTAGATGCCCAGCCCGTGGCCGATCTCGTGGATGATGGTCCAGTTGCGGTATTCGCCGCCGCCGCGTTCCGGGTTGGCGTTCATCACGCTCAGGTCGCTCGAGAAGACGCCGATGCTCCAGTTGTCGCCCGGTGCGCGGGTGGCGTCGCCGGGAAAGCGGAAGAAGCCCTCGAGCCCGGGTTGGGTGCTGTTGCCCGCGGAGACGATGACCAGATCGGCGGTGGCGCGCGCGGTGTTGGCGTCGGTCACACGGGTGAAATCCGCCGCGACCACGCTGTCGATCATGGCGAAGGCGCGCACGGTCTGGGCGGTGAAGCCGAAGCTGCTGTCCGGGCTGCCGTTGTAGAACTGGTGGAAAAAGGTGTCGAATTCGCTGTCGAAGCTCAGCGTGTTGGCATCGCCGAGGTAATACTGGAGCGAACTGTCGGCCCAGACCCTGTCATGGGTGATGTCGGCCAGCATGGTGCGGCCGCTCGGGGGCAGGCTGGTGCTGATGGCGCGTTCTTGGATCGTATTGGACATGATGAATTACTGGTCTCTGCGGAGGGGGTTAAGAGGAGGGGCTGCCGCGGCTAGTTTTGGCCGCAGAGCGCCCGGGCAACGGCGGGCAGGGTGGCGGGGGGCACGTGGCCGACATAGGCGATCGTCACCCGCTCCGCTCCGGCCGGCAGGCAGTAGAGCGTCGCGGTGACGGGATCGTCAGGCCGGTCCGGTGAGATACGGGTGTGAAACAGCGCCGCGGGCGGCACCGCCAGCAGGGTCTCGGGCATGGTGTACTTGCCGGCCGGGCCGAAGCCCGCACGGGCCAGCGCCTCCAGATCGACGCCGCGCGCACGGGCGGCCGCGGTCACATCGCCGGGGGTGGCGGCAAGCCCCGCAAGGGGCGCGGCCAGCGCCGCCTGCTGCCGGACCGAGGCGGGCAGCGCCGCGGGCGCCTCCGCGAGCGGCACCCGGTAGAGGCGAAGCATGTCCGGCGCCAGCGGCTCCGGGTCGTCATGGGCGGCATAGAAGCGCAGCCCCTCCCAATCGGCGGGAATGGCGATGTCTTCGCTGTAGGGCATTCGGGCGGCTCCCATGGCCTGGGCGGGGTGACCCGCGCCCGCGAAAAGGCCCAGGCAGATGAGGAAGGGAAGGGTCCGGAACCGGCGGAAAAACGACACGAAAAACAGAATCATAAGAGATTCTCGAACAATTGCACAAACTGTTGACACAGAGGATACAGCCCTGTGCCGAGTCCTGTCCACACCTCATCCCCGTCTCCGGCCAAAATGGGGCCGGAGACGGGCAGGCGGATCGTCGATGGGGGATCAGCCGAGCAGGTCGAATTCCTGCCCGCCGATCACGATGTCGATGTGATCCTGCGCCGCCCCGTCGACCAGCGCCCAGAGGATCTGCTGGGTTGGCTTGTAGATGACAAAGGCTTCCTCCACGCCGGTCTGACCGGCGGCCTCGGTCTCGCTGAAGTTGACCTGGAAGTCCGAGAGCGACCCTGTCCCGCCGAACACCAGCACATCGCCCTCGGCGTCCGAGAAGTCCTGGATCCAGTCCGAGCCATGCCCTTCGACGCCCAGATGATAGAACCGGTCGGCGTGGGCCCCGCCGTTCACCCGGTCGTGGCCGAAGCCGCCGTTGATGAAATCGTTGCCGTTGCCGCCGAGGACCACGTCGGACCATGTCTGCCCGGTCAGCACGTCGTCGCCGGTGCCGCCGATGATGGTATCGACACCCGAGCCGCCGGTGATCGTGTCGTTGCCGGCGTCGCCGCGCAGCTCGTCGTTGCCGTGACCGCCGTCGATCTCGTCCTGACCGTCGCCGCCGTAGATCACGTCGCGCAGGTCATTGTCGGACGCCCCGCCCAACAGAAGGTCGTCGCCCGCCCCGCCGACCAGCGTGTCGACGCCGTCGCCGCCGAACAGCCTGTCGTCCGCGCTGCCCCCGGTCAGCAGGTCGTCGCCCCCGTCGCCGTCGAAGCGCACCGACCGTGCCAGACCGGCCGCGGTCATGATGTCGCCGCTGCCGGTGCCGCGCACGTGGTCGATGCTGCTCAGCGTGTCGAAGGTGCCGAACCCGTCGGTCGCGGTGCCCGCGGCGAGGTCCACGGTCACGCCGCCGGTGCCGCCGTAATTGGCGTCGGCGCTGTAATCCGCCCGATCCCAGGAGGAGGAGCCGGTGAGGGTGTCGTTGCCCGCCAGCCCGCGGAAGCTGACGAAGTCCAGCGCGGCCGACCCGGTCATCACGTCGTTCTGCGAGGTGCCGCGCGCCGCTTCGATCCCGGTGAAGGTGTCGGTGTCGCCGAAGGGATCCACCGCCTGCCCGGTGGCGAAGTTCACGGTGACGCCGCCCATGCCGCCCCGGTGGTGGTCGTTGTTGTAGAGCAGCTCGTCATAGCCGCCGCGGCCGTGGATCGTGTCGTTGCCGTCGCTGCCGACCCAGCCTTCCCAGTTGGCATTGTCCGAACCGATGAAGATGTCGTTGTCGAGGCTGCCAGCGAAGTAATGCGCATAGGTGAAGCTGTCGTTCACCAGCCCGGCGGTGCCGGAGACCGCGGTGCCCGTCCCGTTCGGCCCCACGTTGATGGTCAGGCCGCCGACCCCGCTCACGTCCTCGTAGCTGAGGTCGATCCCCTCGTCCGCCGCGAACAGGCCCTCATGCCCCATGATCGTGTCGGATCCCCGGCCCGGGCGGACGTAGTCGCCGCTGCCCTGGCTGGCGGTGGACCCGCCGCCGGCGTCGATCATGTCGTTGCCGGCGCCGCCGTAGAGATTGTCCCGGCCCTCCCCGCCATCCAGCGTGTCGTTGCCGGAGCCGCCGCGCAGCGTGTCGGCCCCGCCTTCGCCGCGCAGGAACATTCCCGTACCCTGGCCCGAGGCGTCGAGCGTGTCATCGCGCTGGCTGCCGCGGAGCTCGTCGATCCCCGAGAAGACATCGGTGTCCCCTTGCGTATCGACCACGGTGCCGGCGGCGACGTTCGCGGTGATGCCGCTGCCGGCGCCCCCGAAATACTCCGCCTCGTAGGAGTAGAACAGGACATCCCAGCCGGCCCCACCGTGAACGGTGTCGTTGCCGCCCAGGGGCGACCAGCCCTCGTAGCGGTCCGCATCGGACCCGCTGAGCAGGTCGTCCTCGTGCGACCCCTCGATATGATGCACATAGCTGAACGTGTCGTTCACCCGGCCGTCGCCGCTGATGGCGGTGCCGGTGCCGTTGGTCCCGACGGTGACGGTGAGCCCGCCGATGCCCGAATAGAGGTTGCCGTAGCTGAGGTCGACGCCTTCGCCGGTGCTCCAGTGCCCGGCATGGCCGATGATCGTGTCGTGACCGAGCCCGGGGCGCACGTAGTCTCCGTTGCCCTGGCTTTCGGCACTGCCGCCGGAGGCATCGAGAAGGTCGTTCCCCGTCCCCCCATCGAGCCGGTCATCGCCGTCCCCCCCGAGAAGAGTGTCGTTGCCGTCTCCCCCGATGAGAGTGTCATTGCCCGCAAGGCCGTTCAGCTGATCATTGCCGGCGAGGCCGTCGATCAGATCGTCAGCGGTGGTTCCGGGAAGCATGTCCGCGCCTGCGGTGCCGGTGATTTCGGCCATGGTCCAATCCTTTCTGAGAATTCCGAATTACCTGTGAGCGTCTAATGAATTTGCCTTTTAGGCTCTGTTCTAACCCGAATCTGTCCTTGGGGAAAAATGTTTTGGACCGGAATTTCGAATGCCGGGTTATCTGCCGGTCCCGCGGGGCTCATCCCAGAAGATCGTATTCCGTGCCGCCGATGAGGATGGTGATCTCCTCCTGCGCCGCTCCGTCGACCAGCGCCCAGAGGATCTGCTGGGTCGGTTTGTGGATGACGAAAGCTTCCTCGACGCCGGCCTGACCGGCGGCCTCGGTCTCCGTGACATTGACCTGAAAGTCCGAAATCGACCCTGTTCCGCCGAAAACAAGCACATCGCCCCCGGTGTCCGAGAAGTCCTGGACCCAGTCCGACCCGTGGCCTTCCACGCCCAGGTGATAGAACCGGTCGGCATCCGCCCCGCCGTTCAGCCTGTCGTGGCCGAAGCCGCCGTTGATGAAGTCCATCCCGTCGCCGCCGAGGATCACGTCGGACCAGGTCTGGCCGGTCAGCACGTCGTCGCCCGCGCCGCCGATGATCGTGTCCACGCCGGCGCCGCCGAGGATGGTGTCGTTGCCGGCATCGCCGCGCAGCTCGTCGTTGCCATGGCCACCATCAATACTGTCGTTGCCGTTGCCGCCGTAGATGTTGTCCCGCAGGTCGCTGGCCAGGGTCCCGCCGACGATCACGTCGTCGCCGTCGCCGCCGTCGAGGGTGTCGTTGCCGTCATGGCCGAGGATGGTGTCGTTGCCGCCGTAACCGCGGATCAACTCGCCCAGATCGGTGCCTTCGAGGTACTGCGCCTCCTCCGGCCCGGGAACAGAGACGGAGAAAGGGATCAGCGTGCCGATCGCGTAGAAATCATCCCCCGCCAGCAGGGTGATCGTGCCGTCCGCGTCGAGCCGGTAGAGGTTTTCCAGATCGTATTCGATGCCGCCGTAGCCGTCGTCGACGGCGAGGGCCGCCTCGAAATAGAGCGCGCCTTCATGCACGGTCAGGCTCTCCACGCTGTCCAGCATGGTGCCCGGCACCTCGAACACGGTCTGGACGGTGCCATCGTCGTTCAGCCGGGCCAGCACCGTGCCCTGGGCGAGGTCGGCGGCCACGTAGATATCGCCGTCGAACACGACGAGCTCCCTCAGGTAGCTGCCGACCGTCAGCGTCGTGAACATGTTGTCGCCCAGCGACCCGTCCGGGCTCAAGGGATAGAGACCTCTTCCCGCGAGAAGGTGCAGCCCTCCGTCGACTTCCACGAAGCCCCAGGGGCTGATCAGCGGCGGCAGGGACAGTTCCTGCGGTGCCCCGGTCGGGGTGTCGAAGCGGAACATCCGCGGGCCCTCGCCGCTGTAACCATAGCCCACCACCCAGAGATCGCCGTCGAAGACGTGCAGGTCCGTCAGCTGCATCGGGCTGGTAATGTTGAGCGCAACCTCGACCGTGCCGCCGGGCAGGATGCGCCAGAGTTCGGTGGTGCCGAGCGGCGTCTGCTGATCCCCGAAGAAATAGAGCACCTCCCCGAAGGCGGTCATGCCGCCCTGGGCGCCATAGGCATTCGGCCGCGAGAAGCCGGTGATCTGCGATCCGCTCAGGTCGGTGTCGAAGCGCCAGTACTGGCCTGGCACGTCGCCGAACTGGGCATAAAGATTGGTGCCTTCGACGACAACGCTGTCGGAAAAGCCGACCTGGATTATGTTGGGAAGTTCAGCAGCCACCGGGATCAGGCGACCGTCGCCGGAGATTTGCCCGACGTAGGTGTCCGAGCCGGAATACTGGCCGAAGTCGTAATGCGTGCCGCTCCAGAACCATGTCAGGCTACCGTCGAGCACGGCCCACCCGAGTTCGTCGAGGGCAAGTCCAACCGACTCGTCCGCCGTGATGCGATAGTCCGTCATCCGGCTGGGGATCATCACCTCCACGACCCTGTCGTCCATCGTGACCCCGTAAAGCTGGGCGCTGTTCGAGCTTTGCCCGGGACCGATGGCCGTGAAGAAGAGGGTAAAGTCGTCCGCAAGGATGGTCATTTCCGGAAATCCCTGATCAGAATTGCGTGGCGAGTATCCGGTCAGGCTACCCCGCGGCAGAGGCTGGTGGCGAGTCGAAATTTCCCGAAAATTGGGTGCCGCGGTGTGGCACGGGCCGGATCACAGCAGGTCGTATTCCGTGCCGCCCAGCAGGATGGTGATCTCCTCCTGCGCCGCCCCGTCGACCAGCGCCCAGAGGATCTGCTGGGTCGGTTTGTGGATGACGAAAGCTTCCGCGACGCCGGCCTGTCCGGCGGCCTCGGTCTCCGTGACATTGACCTGAAAGTCCGAAATCGACCCTGTTCCGCCGAAAACGAGCACATCGCCCCCGGTGTCGGAAAAGTCCTGGACCCAGTCCGACCCGTGGCCTTCCACGCCCAGGTGATAGAACCGGTCGGCATCCGCCCCGCCGTTCACCCGGTCGTGGCCGAAGCCGCCGTTGATGAAGTCCATCCCGTCGCCGCCCAGGATCACGTCGGACCAGGTCTGGCCGGTCAGCACGTCGTCGCCGGTGCCGCCGATGATGGTATCGACGCCCGCCCCGCCGGTGATCGTGTCGTGTCCGCCGGCACCGCGCAATTCGTCGTTGCCGAAGCCGCCGTCGATCTCGTCATGCCCGTCGCCGCCGTAGACGAGGTCGCGCAGGTCGGCTTCGGTGTCGCCCGCGATCAGCCGGTCGTTGCCCGCCCCCCCGTTCAGCACGTCGCGCCCGTCGCCGCCGTAGAGCGTGTCGCGGCCACCGCCGCCTTCGAGCAGGTCGTCCCCCGGGCCGCCGTCGAGCGTGTCCTCTCCCGCGCTCCCGCGCAGCGTGTCGTCGCCGCCCAGGCCGGTCAGCCTGTCGTTCCGCCCGGTGCCCTCCAGCAGGTCGGCGCCGGTGCCGCCGCGCCGCACCGCGCCATCGTGGCTTTCCATCCCGGCGATCGCGCCGTCGCGCATCTCGTAGACCCAGAGCCCGCGGACCCCGGTGTTGCCCGCCGTGCCGGGCAGGTCCGCCAGCCCCGCCGCGTTGTCCTGCGCAAAGATCCAGTGCGGTTCGCCCAGACGGGTCGAGGCCAGCCCCGCCCGCGCGCCGCTGTCGTCGGGCGCGGTGCCGATGGTCCAGCCGATGGCCTCGTAGCGGAAGGCGATGTCGAAATCCCCGCCGCCGCGGTCGTGCAGTTCAAGCTGGACCCGGTTGGTGACCCCGGCCTCGCGCCGGTAGACCCCCACGTCGTCCCAGGTCACGGTGACGATCCCCGCGCCGTGGTCGATGTCGGCCCAGACCGCCCCGCTTTCGGCGCCCTCGCCGTCGAGCCGCGTGTCGGTGTCGCCCCAGTAGGGCTCGATCACGTCCCGCGCGATGCCGTGATTGGCCCCGGTCGGATAGGCCTCGAGAGCGGAGAGGAAGGAGAGCGTGCCGTTGGTGTTGGCGAAGACCCGGCTCGCATCGTGGAGCACGCCGAAATAGTTCAGCCCCTCCGGAAAGACCGCCGAAAGGTCGAGCCGCAGGGACCCGTCGTCGCTCCGCGGCACCATGAGTTCGCCGTAGCCCGCCGGGCCGCCAAGTCCGCCCCGCAGGGTTCCGTTTCCGCCGACCGCCATCGCTGCCTCCTTTGCCCGGGCTGCCGGGTCAGAACAGGAAGTCGCTCTGGCTCCAGTCGCCGAGCGCGATCCGCCCGCCGCCGTCCAGATAGACCTCCACCTGTTCGTCCCCCCACGTGAGCCGCCCGCCCCAGCTGGTCCGGGTGAGGGTGAGGGCGGAGATGTCGTAGACCATGCCCCAGTCGTCGAGGTCGATCCGGTCGGTGCCGAAGCGGAAATCGGTGATCCGGTCGGTGCCGCCATCCCCCTGAAGCACGAAGATGTCCGCCCCGGGGCCGCCCTCGAGCGTGTCGTTGCCGGGGCCGGCGAAGATCAGGTCGTCGCCGCCGCCGCCGCGCAGCAGGTCGTCGCCCCAGAGCCCGGTCAGCACGTCGTCGCGGCCGGTCCCGGTCAGCCGGTCGTTGCCGCCGCCGCCGCGGACGAGCGGGCCCAGCGTGTCGAGCGGCAGGCTCAGCCGGGCCACGCCCGCGGCGCCGCTGCCCGCCGCGAAGACCTGCAGCTCTTCGCCCACCACCTCGGCCGCGAGGTCGGAGATGTGGCCGATCGCCCACTCCGGCTCCTGCGCGACGCTGTGGTGGTGGTACAGATCACCCCCCGGCAGCAGCTCGACCAGCGCCAGCCCGCCGTCGGTCCCCCCGGCGATCACGAAGCTGCGTCCGGCGGCGGTGAAGCCGTCCAGCGCCTGCACCCCGCCGAAACGGGTGTCGCGCGTGTCGTGCAGGATATCCTCGACGAAGAGCACCCCCATCGGGTTGATCCGCACCGAACTGAGCGTGCCGCTGCCCGCCGACGCTGCCACCGCGAAGGTCTGTCCGCCCGACTGGAGCAGGACGAGGTCCTCCAGCCCGTCGATCCAGAGCCCGTCCTTGGGCCCCAGGGCGTCGCGCAGTTCGAGCCGGTTGCCGGTGACCGCATGCACGCTCAGCCCGTCCTCGGCGGCCGCGGCGGTCAGCACGAAGCGGGTGCCGCCCTGCTCGAAGCTCAGCACCTCCGACACGCCCGAGAGCGTCGTTTTCGGCGCGTCCTCGACCCGGTCGAGCAAGTCCGCCCGCCGCAGCCCGTCCGACAGGCGGTAGAGCGCCAGCCCCTCGCGCCCGCCCGAGGTCCCGGCCATGAAGTGCTGGCCGCCGGTCTGGAACAGCGTGAACTCCGCCGCCTCGACAGGGCGGCCGCCGTCCCCCGTCATCGTCCCGCGCAGCACCAGAACGCCGCCGGTCCCGGCGCTGGCGACCCGGAGCGTGCCGGTCATGCCCGTGGCATAGAGCAGCTGGCGCGGCCTGGCGAGCCATGCCATGTCCTGCACCAGCAGGCCGCCCCCGCCGCCGCCGGGCTGCCAGACGAGCGGGCCGGGCTCGGGCGCCGTGCCTGCGCCGAGGGCATGACCCCGCAGGGCGCCGCCGGAACTGCTCGCCGACCAGAGCCAGGGCGTTCCGTCGAACAGGCCGGTCACCAGCTGGTCGAACCGCATCGACCGGCTGCCGCTCAGAAAGAAGGTGAATCCGGGTCCGTCCATGTCGGGTCCTGCCGCGTGCTGATCGGGTGCGGGGATGCTGCGGGGCGGGGGCCTGCGGCGGGCGGTAAGGTGGCGACCGTGTGGCACTTGGATAAAGCGCGCTGCAAATTCTTCAGGTCGCCGCCGAATTCGGGGAGGTCCGGCGATACCGGGTGTGCCGCGGGAAAATCGGTGCTAAACCGCGGGACGAACCCAGAAAAGATCAAGGCCGAAGACGGAGACTTGAATTCGATGACTGCACCGGACGCCCCGAAAGACACGACGTTGCCGCAGCCCGGCAAGACCCCGGTCGAAAGCCATAATGAAATTCAGCAGCTGCTCCGGGCCGAGATCGATGCGCTTCGGGAAACCCTGGACAGCCGGTTCGCGGAAATCGCCGCCCTGACCGGACGGCTCGAGACGATCGCCGCCGAGGCCCGCCAGGATGCCGACCAGGAGATCGCCGCGCTGAAGCGGCGCCACGAGATCGAGATGGTGCTGGTGCATGTCCGCACGGCAAGCTGGCAGCGCGGGCCGGCCGAAGGCGTGCCCTCCTTCACCCGGCAGATCGAGCTGATGGCCGACAGTGAACTGTTCGACGCCACCTGGTACCTGACCACCTATCCCGACGTCACCGAAAGCGGGATGAGCCCCAAGGAGCATTACGTGCGCGCCGGGGCCTTCGAAGGCCGCAACCCCGGGCCCGACTTCGACACGATGGCCTATTACACGGCCAACCCGGACATTGCCCGGGGCGGCTGGCCGGCGCTGGTCCATTACGTCGCCTACGGCAAGGCAGACGGCCGTCCGCTCGCCTGACCCGAGTGTGTGCCCTGACTGCCGATAGGCCCCGCCCCGGGCCACTTCCGGACGAATTCGACCCGATCTGGTATCTGCAGGCGAACGAGGATGTCCGGGCGTCGGGCATGGACCCGTGGGACCATTACCGGCGCCTCGGCCGGGCCGAGGGACGTCCCGGCGCCCCGGTTCAGGCCTTCGACCTCGAGCACCGGCTCTGGCGCGGCTACGAGGACGAGGTGCTGCCGGTGCTCGAACGGCTGCTCGCAGAGGGCCCGCCGCGCGAACGCGCGCTGACCGGCTGGGTGCTGGCGCGCTGGTATCAGGAGAAGGGGCAGCCGGAGCGGGCTTGGGCGGCCATCCGGGAGTTCCACGCCGTGCCCGACGGCCCACGGATCCTGCGCCATCCGGGCCCCTACCTGCTGGCCGTCGAACTGGCGCTGGCCAATGGCGATCCGCAGGCGGCGGAAGAGATGATCGCGGCCGGGCAGGAGCGGTTCGGCCCGCTGCCCGATTTCGAGTTCTCCGGCATCGGGCTGGCGCGGGCCAGGGATGCCGACGATTGGGAGATCATCCCGCATCTCGTGCGGCTCTACGTGCCCCACGGGCTGATACCCGTCGGCCTCGACGAGACCGGGACGGGCGGCCGGTTCGACCGCCTGCGCGCCCTGTCCCGCGCCGCGCCGCCCGCGGACCTCGCCGACCCGCCGCTGGTGAGCGTGATCGTGCCGGTGTTCAACGGAGCGGCGGGGCTGGGACAGGCGCTGAGCGGGCTGCGCGCGCAGAGCTGGCCGGCTCTGGAGATCCTCGTGGTCGACGATGGCTCGACCGACGACAGCGCGGCCATCGCCGAGGCGCAGGCAGACCGGGACGGGCGGATCCGGCTGATCCGGCTGGAGCGCAACGGCGGCGCCTACCCGGCCCGCAACGCGGGCCTTGCCGCCGCCACCGGAGCGTTCGTGACGGTGCACGACGCCGACGACTGGTCCCATCCCCAGAAGATCGAATCCCAGGTCCGCCCGCTGCTGGCCGACGCCGGGCTGCAGGCCACCGTCTCGCACTGGGTCCGTGCGGGCAGCGACCTGCAGATGACGCGCTGGCGGATGGAGGACCGCTGGATCTACCGCAACGTCTCCTCGCTGATGATCCGTGCCGGGCTGCGCGAGATCCTCGGCTACTGGGACCGGGTGACGGTCAATGCCGACACCGAATACTATTACCGCATCCTCTCGGCCTTCGGCCCCGAAAGCATCCACGAGGTCTGCCCGGGGATCCCGCTGGCTCTCGGCCGGACCGCGCCCGGTTCCCTGACCAACCGCAGCGCCACCCATTTGCGCACCCAGTTCCGCGGGGTGCGGCGCGACTACATGGAGGCGGCCCATTACTGGCACGACCAGGCGGAGGCGCCCGCCGATCTCCATGTGCCGGAGCATCCCGCGCAGCGTCCGTTCCGGGTCCCGCCCGAGATCGGGCTGGGCGATCCGGAACCCGCGCCTTCGGCCTTCGACCGGCTCTTCGCCTCGCCCCTGTTCGATCCCGACTGGTACCGGGCGAGCTTTCCCGACGTGCTGCGGGCCGATCTCAGCCCGGTGCGGCACTATCTGACCAGCGGCGCGCGCGAGAACCGCGATCCCGGTCCGCTGTTCAGCTCCGGCGGCTACCGGCGGGCGCAGGGGCTGGCGCCCGACGCGGTCCCACTGCTGCATTACGAGGAGACCGGCCGCGCGGCCGGCGCCGAGACGCTGCCCAGCTTCGCCGGCAGGCTTTCCGCCCGCCTCGGCGAACGGGCGCCGGTGCTGATCTTCGCCCATACCTCGGGCACGACACTCTTCGGAGCCGAACGCAGCCTGCTGGGCGTTGTCCGGCACATGGCGCAGACCGGCCTCTGCCCGGTGGTGGTCCTGCCGGTGCTGCGCAACACCGCCTATCTCGACGCCCTGCTCGAGGTGAGCGCCGCGGTCGAGGTCGTGCCCCAGATCTGGCGTCACATGGCCCGCCCCCCGGCGCCCGGGACGGTGGAGCGGATGCGCGGCCTGATCCGGAAATACCGCCCCTCCGAGGTGCAGGTGAACACGATCGTGCTGGACGCGCCGCTGGCCGCGGCCCGGCAGGAGGGGGTGCCCGTCGCGGTCTACGTGCGGGAACTGCCGGCCGAGGACCTCGCCCTCTGCCGCCTGCTCGGCGGCACGGCCCCGACGCTGCGGGCGGCGCTGCTGGAGGAGGCCGACCGTTTCATCGCCACCTCCGCACCGGTCGCCGACTGGCTCGACTGTCCCGAACGCACGGAGATCCGGCCGAATTCCGTCGACGCGGCGCTTTTCGACATGCCCTTCAATCCGGGGAGGCCTCTGAACGTGGCGCTGATCAGCAGCAATACGGCGAAGAAGGGCATCTCGGACTTTCTCGCGGTGGCGCGGATCGCCGAAGGTGCGGGGCGGGCCCTCCGCTTCCGCCTGATCGGCCCGCCGACGCCGGACCTGCACCTGATGCGCCCCTGGCCGGCTAACGTCGAATTCCGCGGCTATGCCGAGGATCCGGCCGCGGCGCTGGCGCAGGCCGATATCGTGCTCAGCCTGTCGAAATTCGCCGAGAGCTTCGGACGCACGGTGATGGAAGCGATGGCCGCCGGCCGGCCGGTGATCTGCTACGACCGCGGCGCGCCGCCGACCCTGGTGGAGAGCGGCATCAGCGGCTTCGTGGTCCCGGCCGACGACCGCCAGGCGGTGGCCAACGCGGTCTTGGCGCTCGACGCCGCCCGGGGCGGGCTGATGCGGATGAGCGAGGCCGCCCGGCGGCGCGCCCGGATCCTGCAGACGCAGGCCCTGGGAGGCATGCTGTGAGCCCGCTGGAGCAGCCTATGGACCCGCCCGCGAAACCTGGGGTAGAGGAGGACCCCGGACCTTCGAAGGACAGGCTGTTGCTCCGCGACCATCCGACCATCGCCATCCTGCTGGCCACCTACAACGGCGCCGCCTACCTGCGCGCACAGCTCGAAAGCTATGCCGCCCAGAGCCTGCGCCCGGCGCTGATCCTGATCAGCGACGACGGCTCCACCGACGGCAGCCGGGACATCGTGCGCGACTTCACCGCCGCGAATTCGGACCTGCGGATCGAATTGCTCGACGGGCCCTGCATGGGCTCGGCGCAGAACTTTCTCAGCCTGATCCGCCGCTGCCCCGACTGGATCGACTACATCGCTCTCTCCGATCAGGACGACGTCTGGCTCAGGGACAAGCTCGAGCGCGGGCTGCGGGCGCTGGAGGCCGCGGCGGCGGCCGGACCCGATCGGCCGCGGCTGTTCTGCGGCCGCAGCTGGGAATGCGACGTCAACCTGCGCTACCTGCACAAGTCCCGCGGCATGCCCCGCCCGGCCTCGTTCCGCCACGCCCTGGTCCAGAACGTGGCCGGCGGCAACACGATGATGCTCAACAGGGCCGGCTGGAAGCTGCTGCAGGAGGGGAGCCGCGACACCCGCAAGCTGGTGGTGCACGACTGGTGGATCTACCAGCTGGTCGCCGGGGCCGGCGGCGAAGTGCTGTTCGATCCCGAGCCCTTGCTGCTCTACCGCCAGCACCACAACAACCTGATCGGGGCGAACCGGGGGCTGGGGGCCAAGCGCGTCCGGCTGCGGATCCTGTTCACCGGCCGCTTCCGGCGTTGGAACACCGTCAACATCGCCGCGCTGCGCGCCTCCTCCCGGCTTCTGACCGAAGAGAATCGCGCGCTTCTGGAACGCTTCGCGCGCGGGCGGAACGGCCCGGTCCTCACGCGGCTGGCGATGCTGTTCCGGACCGGCCTCTACCGGCAGGGCGTAGCGGCGCAGATGTCGCTCTACCTCGCGGCCCTGCTGCGGCGGCTCTGATCCCGGCGGCGGGGCGGCGTTGCGCGGGGGGTCTCCTGCGAACGCTCGGGGAAGGGGATGATCACCTCCACCCTCTAGACCGCCCTCCCGAACCGGTCCGGCGATCACCGGGCCCCGCAGGGAGGCTTTCCATGTCACAGATCTCGCCCCGTCTGGGTCTGCCCTTCATGCAGCCCGCGCAGGCTCAGAAGCACGTCACCCACAACGAAGCGCTGCAACGGCTGGACGCGGCGACCCAGCTGGCCGTCGAAAGCCTCGCCTCGACGGTCCCGCCCGCGGTGCCGGAGACGGGCGAGATGCACGGCATCGGGGCGGGGGCCTCGGGCGCCTGGTCGGGGCGGGACGGCGAACTGGCCATCTGGGAGGGCACCGCCTGGCTTTTCCTGCAGCCGGCCGAGGGCTGGCGGGCCTGGGACCAGGCCGAGGGCGCGTTGCGCCTGCGCGTGGACAACGCGTGGCAGGCCCTCACGGTCGAAAGCGCCGCGAAGCTGGGGATCAATGCCACGGCGGACACGGTGAACCGGCTCGCAATCGCCGCGGAGTCGAGCCTGTTCAGCCACGATGGCGCCGGTCACCGGCTGAAGCTGAACAAGGCGGCCCCGGGCGAGACAGCGACGCTGCTCTTCCAGTCGGACTGGAGCGGACGGGCCGAGATGGGGCTGGCCGGCAGCGACGAGTGGTCGCTGAAGGTCAGCCCGGACGGCAGCGCCTGGACCACGGCGCTGCAGGTGAATGCCGCGACCGGCCAGGCCAGCGGCGCGGCGGTGCAGCAGAGTCCGACGGATGTCACCGCCGGGCGGTTGATGCGGGCCGATTACGGCTACGGGCCCGGCAATGTGCTGGGCCCCATCGGCCAGAGCGGCGGGATCCCGACCGGCGCGGTGATCGAGCGGGGCAGCAATGCCAACGGCGAATATGTGCGCTTCGCGGACGGGACGCAGATGTGCATGAGGAGTGTTACGACCTCGGCCTCAGCGCCGGTCATTGCCAGTTTCGCGGCGGCCTTCTCAACGACGCCCCTGATCACCACCGGCGTCATTGCGGGGTCGCCGCGCTTTTGCTTCACGGCCACCCCGACAACCACCGGCGTGAGTGTCAGCACCTACAACTCCGCACCCGTCAGGAGCGCCGACACCGTCAATCTGATCGCTGCCGGTCGCTGGTTCTGAGGAGGTCGAAATGAACGTCAGATTTTCCCCCATGCGTCACGAAGAGACGCTTGCCCTGTCGAAGTCGGGAGACATCCTCACCGTCAATGGCGACCCGTTCGACTTCTCGACCATACCGGAGGGAACAGGACTGTCTCCGGACGACATGCCCTCCGACTGGATCACGCAGGTGGACCGTGACGTCTCAGGCAAACTGACGGTCACCATGATCCTGCCCATTGCGGCCGACGCGCCGATGGAGGCACGCTTTCCGGAGGCGCTGGCCGATGTCGCCGATGGTGCTGTTCCCCTGCCCGGCGCAGGGCCGGATCACGCCACGACGGCTTCACCGGAGGACTGAGGCTGGGACACCGCCTTCACGACCCGGCCAGCTCCAGCCGTTCGGCCGCCTTCACGGCGGCCTCCGGACAGGCCAGTTCGACGTTTTCACGGGCGAGCAGGTCGAAGAAGGCCGGGTGGAACTCCATCGCGTAGCCGATCCGCCGCCCGGTGAAGGCCGCGTCGGGGCGGTGGCTGATCCCGATCCGATCCGGATCGCGCGCCTCCGCCAGCCGTGCCATCCTGCCCACCACCTCCGGATCGCAGCAGTCCCCGCAGAGCAGCAGATCGACCGACGCGCTGCCGTCCTGTCCCGGCAGGATTGCGGCAGGCAGCATCGCCCGCTTGCACAGCTGCTGCTCCGGCGTCAGCCCTTGGGGTGCGACGCCATGCCAGTACCGGCAGATCTCCCTGTAATAGTGCCGCAGTCCGCCGTAGGTGCTGCGCGCGTGGGTCAGCGGATCGCGGGTCAGCGAGGTCGCGGCATCGGAGGCGAAGGCCAGCGGGACATCGGGCAGAATGCGCCGGACGGCACCCGCGCCCCAAGCCGCCTGAACCCGCCAGATATAGTCGGTATCCCCGGAAACCCGGACCTCGTCCCAGCCCCTCAGCCGGTCGGCAACTTCGCGGCGGAAGAGGAAGGAAGAATGGCTCCACTGCATGAGCCGAGATGAAAGCCGCCAGTTGGTGGTGATTTCGAGATCCGGGCGCACCCGCGCCCAGTGGGTGATGATCCCCATCAGATCCGGATTGCCGGTCAGTTCGGCGACCTGCAGTGCGATCTTCTGCGGATGTGACCAGTCGTCGGCGTCATGGGTGGTGATGAAATCGCCCTCCGCCTGCGCCAGACCCAGATTGCGTGCCGCATAGGGTCCGGCGTTCCGGGCCTGCCGCAGCAGTCGGATCCGGGAGTCCCCGCGGGCTGCTTCGGTCGCGATCTCGGCGGTGCCATCGGTGCTGGCGTCGTCCACGACGATGATCTCGAGGTTCTCATGGCTCTGCGCCTGCAGGCCGGCGAGCGCCGTTCTGATCTGAGACTCGGCCTGGTAGGCTGGCAGGATGACCGAGACCCGCCCGCGGTCCGGCGCCGGGCCGCAGGGGGCGGCGAGATTGGCCAGCGACAGGCCCCCTTCCGGGTCCCGCAGCGCCAGCAGGGCAAGGTCGCGCCCGGCATAGATCCCGTTGATCCGGTCGAGCCGCTGCTGACCGGTCTCCAGGTTGGCGAGAGCCAGAACCCGGTGAGTGTCCTGCTCCTCGGGCCGGATCGCCGCCAGCGCCTTTGCTGCCGCGTCCCGCCGACCGTCCCGGAGATAGAGCATCGCCAGAGGGATCAGCCGGGTGGCGGAGCCGGCGAGCGGCGCGGGCAGGCTCTCCATGCTTTCCAGCAGCGCACGGGCGCGGGCCTCGTCGCCGGCGAAGGCGTCGTGGGCGGCCAGCTGCACCGCCGCCTCAAGCCGGACCGGGTCGGGCGCATCTCGGTCGGACAGGATCGCCAGCAGTTCGGCCGCCGCGCTGTCCGCCAGCCCGCCCCAGAGCAGGGCCTGAAGGTCCTGCACCCGGCGCGTGCCCCGTTGCAGCGCCGCCGCTGCGGGGTTCGGCATCCTGCCCTCGGCGCGGCCGTGCAGCAGGTAGTGCCGGAGCGGCAGTTCCGTCCCGATGTCGGGGTTTTCGGTAGCGTAGAAGACCGGGTCGAACCCGGGTCCCGGCCGGCGTCCCAGGTCCAACCCGTAGCCCAGGAAATGCCGCAGCGGAGCAAGGCCGGTCCAGGCGGCGTCGGGATATTCGGAGACATACCAGACTGGATCAAACAGGCCCGATGCCTCCAGTCGGGTGCGCAGCATATCTCTGTCCCGGCGTTCCATGCTCAGGGCAGATCGGCGATCAGGTGGTCGAGCCCGAGTCCGGCGAGATCCTCGCGCACCCGCTTCCGCGACGCGGCGTGATCGATCGGCTGGGCCGGATCGAGCCGGATCCGGATCCAGTTCCGGATTGCCCGGTCCCGGGCCTCTTCATAGGCGAGGCCGTCCCAGACGGTCGAAAGCGGAAGGCCGAGCGCCTCGAAGGCGCCGAGCAGCACATCAATGTCGTAGAGCGAGATCGCCCGCACCAGCCACGGCTTGCCTCCGGGCCAGAGCACCGAGGCGGTGCCCCGCGTCGCCTCGACATAGATCAGTTCCGAGACCCGCGGCTGCAGCGCGGAAAGCGCGATCCGCATGCCCGGCCGGCGGTTCAGCACCACCACCCGCTGGTCCGCCCGGCCCAGAAGCTGGCGGCCGTGCATCGCCGAGCCTTCCGCGAAGATCAGCGTCTTCGCGCCCCGGTAATGGGCAAGCTGCTCGGCCAGGGGCATCGCCTCGGGGCGGATCACCGTCACGCCGAGTGTCTTCAGCGCCTGCTCGAGATAGGGCTCGCCCGCGCCATGGCCCTCCGCGGTGGCCTCCATCCCGGCGCGCGAGACATAGACCGTCTCGGCCGGTTTCGGCTGCAGGCCGCGCGCCGCCGCATTGGCTTCGAGCAGGTCGAGGTATCCGGGGGCGGGGGGCACGTGGGCCCATTGCTCGGCCATCGGCGCGGCCCAGAGCTCGGCCACCCGCAGCGGCCGGGTGACGAAGCGCACCCGCTCGGGCGCCACCCCGTACCACGCCAGGATCTGCCAGAAGAACCGCGGCGCGGCCTCGGCGGTCTTGCCCGGCTCGAGCGTGAAGAGCATCGCCTTGTCGCCATGGGCGGCGCGGGACTGCAGCACCCGGGTGCCGTGCTCGGCGATGAAATGGCCGAAATGCCCCACGCAGTGACCGCCCCATGTGGCAGGCTCCTCGAAGGGGACCTGCTGGTCGGGCAGGGCGGGGGGGAATCGGTCCACCGGCTGGCCCGACCGGTTGTGGCGCAACGCCCCGGCGCCGCGCCAGTCCGGCCAGGCCGGGCCGCCGCGCTGCACCATGTTCGCGCTTTCGGAGACCGGAACCACGGGAATATCCCGGAAAACGTGCATTTCCGGCAGGGTCGAATTCGAATAGGCGAAAAGGCCGGGCGCCGCGGGCACCGGAGCCTGCCTCCGGACCGCATCGGGTGCCGCGGCGTCAGGCCGCGCGGGGCGCAATGTCCTGAACCAATTCATAATCCTGCCTCATTTCTGCCGCGCCGTTCCGGCACGTCACCGGGTGGGCGAGAACTTTTGAGCATACCGGCCCCCTGCGGGCAAGGACGCTAAAGGTTGCGCGGATGCATCGCCTGACCGCGAGACATAGCATTTTAATGCTTTTCCGTTGGATCCACGCAATCGGCCTTCGCTATGGAATTGGCAAGGCGGACAGGCATCATGTTGGGGCAAGGTTATTATGGCTGTAATTAACGGAACGGGCGGCAACGACGGTCTGGCGGGCACGGACAATCCGGACAGCATTTCGGGTCTGGGCGGCAACGACATTCTGGTCGGCAACGGCGGGAACGACACGCTGCTCGGCGGCGCGGGCGACGACACGCTGCGCGGCGACGCCGGCAACGACACGATCGACGGCGGCGCGGGCACCGACCGCGTCTACTATTTCCAGGAGACGGGCACCGCCGGCATCCGGGCCGATCTCGACACGATGACGGTCATCGACACCTGGGGGAACACCGACCGCCTGTTCGGGATCGAATACCTCTACGGCTCCGTCAACAACGACACCATTTTCGGGACCGCCGGCGAAAACGACCTGCTCTTCGGCAGCCGGGGCAACGATTCCATCGACGGGCGCGGCGGCGACGACGTGCTGGTCGGCGACCAGGGCAACGACACGCTGCGCGGCGGCGCCGGTTCGGACCAGGTGGCCTATTTCTTCGAAACCGGCACGCAGGGGATCTCGGTCAACCTGATCGCCGGGACCGCCATCGACACCTGGGGCCACACCGACACGCTGTTCGACATCGAGCGGATCATCGGCTCGAACCAGAACGACACGCTGCGCGGCTCGGGCGGGGGCGATTACTTCCACGGCCATGCCGGGGCCGACCTGATCGAAAGCTACAACGGCGAGGACACCCTCGTCGGCGGCGCCGGCAACGACACCATCCGCGGCGGCAACGGCGGCGACATGGTGGGCTATTTCCTCGAAAGCGGGACGCAGGGGGTCACCGTCGACCTGCGCGCCGGCACCGCGACCGACAGCTGGGGCGACTCCGACACGCTGGAGGGGATCGAATACGTCCACGGCACCGACCGGAACGACACCCTGCTGGGTTCGGACGAGCACGGCGACAGATTCTTCGGCCGCGACGGCGACGACTACATGGACGGCCGCGACGGCAACGACCTGTACTACACCGGCGGCGGCAACGACACGATCATGGTCGGCGGCACCATCGAGGATGCCCGCGACACGATCGTCGTGAACGGCTACGGCCACAACATCGTGCGCGGCTTCAACTCCGAAGGCACGCAGTACGGCCACCACATCGTCTTCGAGATCAACGAGGCGGTGACGATCAACCTCGCCACCGGCATGGCCACCTCGGCCAACATGACCACCGATTTCACACAGGCGCTCTACTTCCTCGAAGTCAACGGCACCATGCACGACGACCACCTGATCGGTGGCAACCCGCTGTTCGACTACCTGGAGTGGTACACCGGCAACCAGGGCAACGACACGATCGACGGCGGTTCGGGTACCGCCGACACCGTGATCTACGAACCCGAGGAAGAGATCGGCGCCTACAACTTCAACCTCGGCCGGGTGGAATACGGCACGATGGGGATCATCGTGAACCTCTCCACCGGGGTGGCGCGCGACACCTTCGGCGACACCGACACGCTGATCAACATTGACCACATCCGCGGCACCCGCTTCGACGACGTCGTCATCGGCAGCGAGGAGGACAACGCCTTCTGGGGTCTGGCGGGCAACGACACCTTCAACGGGGGCGCCGGCGAGGACATCATCCACTACGGCGAGGACTACCTGCGCGGCGGCACCGCCGGGGTCACCGTCAACCTGTTCAACCAGATCGGCATCGACGGCCACGGCCACACCGACACGCTGATCGACATCGAACATGTCCACGCCACCGCCCAGAACGACTTCCTGACCGGCAACAACGTCGGCAACCGCCTGTTCGGCGAGGACGGCAACGACACGCTGGTCGGCCACGGCGGACAGGACGTGCTGGTCGGCGGCGCCGGCAACGACTCGATGCGCGGCGGCGATGACAACGACGAGCTGGTCGGCGACGAGGGCAACGACACGATGGACGGCGGCGAGGGCCACGACATCGTGCGCTACCGCGACGACGCCGCCGGGATCTCGGCCGACCTGCTAAGCGGCCGCGTCACCGACGGCCACGGCGATACCGACATCCTGATCGGGATCGAGGGCGTTCACGGCTCCGACTTCGGCGACACGCTTTCCGGCGACGGCGACGCGAACGAATTCTCCGGCTTCGACGGCAACGACCTGATCGAGGGCCGCACCGGCGCCGACACGATGCTGGGCGGCGACGGTCAGGATACCCTGCGCGGCGGCGCTCAGAACGACGAGATCTGGGGCCAGGGCGGCAATGACACGATCGACGGTGGCGACGGGTTCGACCTTGCCCGCTACCGCGACAGCACCGCGGGGGTGAACGCCAACCTCACCACCGGCCAGGCCCAGGACGGGCTGGGCGGCACCGACACGCTGGTCGGGATCGAGGGGCTGCACGGCTCCGAGAACGGCGACACGCTGCGCGGCGACGCGGGCGGCAACGAGCTCTCGGGCTTCGGCGGCGACGACCTGCTCGACGGGCTGGGCGGCAGCGACACGCTGCTCGGCGGCGGCGGCCGCGACACCCTGCTGGGCGGCTCCGACAACGATGAACTCTGGGGTGAGGGCGGCGACGACACGATCGACGGCCGCGGCGGCTTCGACCTCGCGCGGTACCGCAACTCGACCTCCGGGGTGATCGCGGACCTGAACGCGGGCAGCGCCCAGGACGGCTTCGGCGGCACCGACACGCTGATCGGGATCGAGGGGCTGCACGGGTCGGACTTCGGCGACGTGCTGCGCGGCGACGGGGCCGGCAACGAACTGTCGGGCTTCGACGGCAACGACACGCTGCAGGGCCTCGGCGGCGACGACACGATGCTGGGCGGCGCCGGCAACGACAACCTCCAGGGCGGCGGCGGCGACGACGAACTCTGGGGCCAGGACGGCAACGACACGATCGACGGCGGCGCCGGCAACGACCTCGTGCGCTACCGCAATGACGCGGCGGGGGTCAACGTCAACCTCGGCACCAGCACCGCCCGGGACGGGGCCGGCAACACCGACGTGCTGCTCAACATCGAATATGTCGACGGTTCCGAGCATGGCGACACCATCACCGGCGGCAGCCGGGACAACCGGCTGTTCGGCTACGGCGGCAACGACACGCTCTCGGGCGGCGGCGGCGCCGACACGATCCGCGGCGGCTACGGCAACGACAGCATCTCGGGCGGCGAGGGCAACGACGAGCTCTGGGGCGAGCAGGGCAACGACACGATCTCGGGCGGCGCGGGCATCGACCTCGTGCGCTACCGCGCGGCCACCGGCGGCGTCACGGTCGATCTGAACGCCGGTCAGGCGCTGGACGGCTGGGGCACCCAGGACAGCCTGAGCGGGATCGAGAACGTCCACGGCTCGGATTTCGGCGACGTGCTGCGCGGCACCACCGGCGAGAACGAGCTGCGCGGCTTCCTCGGCAACGACAACCTCTCGGGCTATGCCGGGCGCGACACGCTGCTCGGGGACGAGGGCAACGACACGCTGCTCGGCGGCGGCGGCGAGGACGAGCTCTGGGGCGGGGCGGGCAACGACACGCTCGACGGCGGCGCGGGCCGCGACCTCGCGCGGTATCTCGACAGCGCCGCGGGCGTCACGGTCGACCTCGGCGCGGGCATGGCCCTCGACGGCTTCGGGACCACCGACGCGCTGACCGGCATCGAAGGCGCCCACGGGTCCGACCACGGCGACACGCTGCGCGGCGACGCGGCCGACAACGAACTCTTCGGCTTCGGCGGCAGCGACCTGCTGCAGGGCGGCGCGGGCCAGGACACGCTGACCGGCGGCACCGGCGAAGACACGCTCCAGGGCGGGGCCGGCAACGACCTGCTGAGCGGCGGCGAAGGGTCGGACACGATCGACGGCGGCGCGGGCACCGACGTGGTGCGCTACCGCGAGGACAGCGCGGGCGTGACCGTCAACCTGATCTCGGGTCAAGCCCTTCAGGGCGGCAATGCGCTCGACACGCTGAGCAACATCGAGAACGCGCACGGCTCGGATTTCGGCGACAGCCTGCTGGGCAGCACCGGCGCGAACGAGCTGTCGGGCTTCGGCGGCAACGACACGATCTCGGGCAGCGGCGGCAACGACACCCTGCTGGGCGGCGCGGGCGACGACAGCATCTCGGGCGGCGCGCATGACGACGAGATCTGGGGCGAGGCCGGCAACGACACGATCGACGGCGGCGACGGCAACGACATGGTGCGCTACCTCAGCGCCGCCTCCGGCGTCACGGTCGATCTGGCCGCGGGCACCGCGCAGGACGGCGACGGCGGCACCGACCGGCTCTCCGGGATCGAGAACGCCCATGGTTCGGACCATGGCGACCGGCTCTCGGGCGACGGCAACGCGAACGAGCTTTCGGGCTTCGGCGGCAACGACACGCTCAGCGGCGCGGGGGGCAGCGACACGCTGCTCGGCGGCGCGGGCGACGACAGCCTGCTCGGCGGTGACGGCAATGACGAGATCTGGGGCGAGGCCGGCAACGACACGATCGACGGCGGCGCGGGCAGCAACGACCTGCTGCGCTACCGGTCGGACGAGGCCGGCGTCAGCGTCGACCTGACGGCGGGCACCGCGACCGACGGGTCCGGCGGGCAGGACGTGATCCGCGGGATCGAGGACGTCCATACCTCGGATTACGCCGACCTGGTGCGCGGCTCTTCGGCGGCGAACCGGATCTTCGGCTTCGGCGGCGACGACACGCTGCGCGGAGAGGGCGGGGCGGACACCCTGCTGGGCGACGGCGGCGACGACGTGATCGAAGGCGGCGCGGGCGACGACGAGGTCTGGGGCGGCTCTGGGGCCGACACGATCGACGGCGGCGACGGCAACGACCTGATCCGCTACCGCGACGCGATCAGCTCGGTCTCGGTCAACCTTGCCACCGGACAGGCCTCGGACGGCTTCGGCAGCACCGATGTGCTGAGCGGGCTGGAGAATGTCGACGGGTCCGATTTCGCCGACAGCCTGACCGGCGACGCGGGCGCCAACCGCCTGTTCGGTTTTGCCGGACGCGACACGATCTCGGGCGGCGCGGGCAACGACACCATCCTCGGCGGCGCGAACAGCGACAGCCTGTCGGGTGGTGACGGCGACGACGAGATCTGGGGCGAGGCCGGCAACGACGTGATCGACGGCGGCGACGGCACCGACCTGCTGCGCTACCGCAACGCGACCTCGGGCGTCAGCGTGGATCTGGTGCGCGGCATCGTCACCGGCGAGGGCGAGGACAGCGTCTCGAACATCGAGAACGTGGACGGCTCGGATCAGAACGACCTCTTCATCGGCTCGAGCGAGGTCAACGTCTTCTCGGGCTTTGCCGGGGCGGACACCTTCATCGGCGGCGCCGGCGACGACGTGCTCTCGGGCCGTCAGGGCGGCGACCGCTACGAGTTCAGCGCCGGCGACGGCTACGACGTGGTCAACGATCTCGGCGACGGCACCGGCACGGACCGGGTGGTGTTCCACGATTACTACGCGCGCAACGCCACGATCATCCGCCAGAACCCGAACAACGAGGCGATCGTCATCAACTTCGGCGCCACCGGCGACGGGGTGGTGCTGGCCAACACGCTGAACGCTTCGCACAACGGCGCGGTGGAGCAGATCGAATGGGCCGACGGCACCGTATGGACCCATGCCGACCTGATCGCGGCGCTCGGCCAGCAGGGCGTGGTCGACAGCGCCGGACCGACCCACCAGGACAACCTGCTGAACCGGACCTCGGGCGATGACGTCACCGACGCGCTCGGCGGCAACGACCTCGTCCGCGGCCTCGGCGGCAACGACAGCCTCTCCGGCGGCGACGGCAACGACACGCTGATCGGCGGCGAGGGCGACGACACGCTGCTCGGCGGCGCGGGCAACGACCGGCTCGAGGGCGGGCCGGGCGACGACGTCAAGGACGGCGGCGCGGGCAGCGACACGGCGGTCTACGGGCTCGACCTCGCGGATACGCGCGTCACGCTCTCGGGCGGGACCTTCACCATCGCCTCGCATCTCGGCACCGACCGGGTCAGCAACGTGGAAAGCTTCGTCTTCAACGATGTGACCCTGACCCAGGCCCAGATGACCGAGATCGCGCAGAACGCGGCCCCGGTCTCGACCCTGCCGGCCACGCTTACCAGCACCGAGGGCAGCATCAGCATCGACCTCGCCCAGTATTTCAGCGACCCCGAGGGGGCGCAGCTGGACTGGTCGGTGCAGGGCCTGCCCGACGGGCTGACGCTCTCCTCCTCCGGGCTCACCGTCTCCGGCACCGCCGAGGCGAGCCTGACGCCCTACATGGTCACGATCACCGCGATCGATCCGCTCAACGGGCGGGTGACGGCGACGATGGAATGGACCATCGAGAACGTGAACGCGGGCCCGACCGGCACGGTGACGATCGCCGGGCAGGCGGTCGAGGGCGCGACCCTGACGGCGCAGACCGAGACGCTGGGCGATGCCGACGGGCTGGGCGAACTCAGCTACGTCTGGACCCGGAACGGCACCGCCATCCTGGGGGCAACCGCCACCAACTACCACCTGACCGCCGCCGACATCGGCAGCGAGATCGCGGTCCGGGTCAGCTATACCGACAGCTTCGGCACGGCAGAGAGCGTCGTCAGCGCGGCCACCGCCACGGTGCAGAACGTCAACGCCGCGCCCATGGGCGGGGTCTCGATCTCCGGCTCTCCCACCGAGGGGCAGGAACTGGTCGCCGTCACCGGCAGCCTCACGGACGGCGACGGGCTGGGCCCGCTCCGCTACCAGTGGCAGCGCGACGGAGTGGCGATCGATGGCGCGACGGGCTCCCGCTACACGCTGGACGACGATGACATCGGCGCCCGGATCACCCTCCGGGTCAGCTACACCGACGGCCAGGGCACCGAGGAGAGCGTCACCAGCCCCGCCACCAGCGCGGTCGCCAACGTGAACGATACGCCCACGGGCGGCATCACCATCGAGGGCACCGCCGCCGAGGGCGAAACGCTGAGCGCCAACATCACCACGCTGGACGACGGCGACGGCGTCGGCGCGCCGGAATTCCAGTGGCTGCGCGACGGGCAGACGATTAGCGGGGCCACCGATGCCTCCTACACGCTGGTGGCCGACGACATCGGCAGCGCGATCCGCGTCCGGGTCAGCTATACCGATGGCCACAACACGCGCGAGAGCCTGACCAGCGACGCCACCGGCGTGGTGACCAACACCAACGACGCCCCCACGGGCGAGGTCCGCATCGTCGGGGCCGCCGAGCAGGGGGGCACCCTCTCCGCCGACACCAGCACGCTGTCGGACGGCGACGGCGTCGGCACGCTGAGCTACCAGTGGCTGCGCGACGGCGTGGCGATCGATGGCGCGACGGACTCCAGCTATGCGCTGGTGGTCGCCGATATCGGCGCCGAGATCAGCCTGCGGGTCAGCTACACGGACGGCGGCAACACCGACGAGACGATGGTCAGCGCACCGACGGACCCGGTGGTCAGCGGCAACGACCTGCCGACCGGCGCGCCGGTCATCACCGGCATCGCGGCGCAGGGCCGCTCGCTCGCCGTCGACACGTCGAGCATCGCCGACGAGGACGGGCTCGGGCCGTTCAGCTACCAGTGGCTGCGCGACGGCGCGGCAATCTCGGGGGCGACGGGCGGGAGCTACACGCTGACCGGCGCCGACATCGGCGCGCGGATCACCGTACGGGTCAGCTATACGGACGGCATCGGCACCCGCGAGAGCCTGACCAGCGCCGCGACCGGCGCGGTCACCGACACCAACGACGCGCCGCAGGGCCGTCCGGTGGTGGCCGGCACCGCCGCGCAGGGCGAGACGCTCAGCGCGGACACCTCGGGGATCAGCGACGCCGACGGTCTGGGCGAGTTCAGCTACCAGTGGCTGCGCGGCGGCGTGGCGATCTCCGGTGCCACCGACAGCGAATACCGGACGGTGCAGGCCGACGTGGGCGCGGAGATCGCGGTCCGGGTCAGCTATACCGACGGGATCGGCACGACGGAGGTGCTGACCAGCGCCCCGAGCGCGGCGATCGCCAACGTCAACGACCCGGCCACCGGGCTGCCGGTGATCACCGGCACGCCGAACCGGGACGGGGTGCTTTCGGTCGACATCGACGGCATCGCCGATGCGGACGGGATCGCCAGCCAGCTCTTCTACGAGTGGTACCGCGACGGCACCTTCATCACCGGCCAGCGGGGGACGACCTATACCGTCACCCAGGCCGATGACGGATCCGACATCACCGTGCAGGTCTATTTCACCGATGGTGGCGGCAACGTGGAGCGGTTGACCAGCGCCGCGGTCACCGCCAACAGCGGCAACCGGGCCCCGACCGGCACGCCGGTGATCACCGGCGACGCGGTCCCGGGCGAGGTGCTGACGGCGGATGTGTCCGGCATTGCCGATCCCGACGGGATCGCCAGCCAGATCTTCTACGAATGGTACCGCAACGGCACCTTCATCACCGGCCAGCGGGCGGCGACCTACACGGTCACGGATGCCGACATCGGCGCCAACATCACCGTGCAGGCCTATTACTCGGATGGCGGCGGCACGGTCGAGCGGATCAGCAGCGCGGCGGTCACGCCGGGCGACGGCAACCATGCCCCGGCCGGGGCGCCGGTGATCACCGGCGAGGCGAAGCCGGGCGAGGTGCTGAGCGCGGATGTGTCCGGCATCGCCGATGCCGACGGGATCGCCAGCCAGATCTTCTACGAATGGTATCGCGACGGCAGCTTCATCACCGGTCAGCGGGCGGAGACCTACACGGTCACGGATGCCGACATCGGCGCCGACATCACCGTGCAGGCCTATTACACCGACGGCGGCGGCACCGTGGAGCGGATCACCAGCACGGCGGTCACGCCCTCGACCGGCGGCGGGGTCAGCCTGACCGGCGACGCGGGCAACAACCGGATGGAAGGCACCGACGGGGCCGACAACCTCTCCGGGCTCGGCGGCAACGACACGCTGATCGGGCAGGGTGGAAGCGATACGCTGAACGGCGGGGACGGATCCGACGTGCTGAACGGCGGCGACGGCGACGATTTCATCTTCGGCGGCACCTCCCAGTCGGACCTGCGCGACGTGGTCTACGGCGGCAACGGCAACGACAGCATCGACGGCGGCTACGGCAACGACGAGCTGCGCGGCGATGCCGGCAACGACACGATCGCGGGGAACTACGGTGCCGACACCGTCATCGGCGGTGCGGGTGACGACGTACTGACCGGCAGCACCTTCGGCGACGCGATCTTCGGCGGCGACGGGTTCGACTTCATCAACGGCGGCTTCGGCCATGACCAGCTGAACGGCGGGGCGCAGGGCGACACCTTCTTCCACGTCGGCGTGCTGGGCCACGGGTCGGACTGGATCCAAGACTTCTCCACCGCCGAGGGCGACCGCCTGCAATTCGGCGGCGCCGGTGCCACGGCCGCCGACTTCCAGGTGAACTTCACCGAGACCGCGAACGCCGGTCAGGCCGGGGTGCAGGAGGCCTTCGTGATCTACAAGCCGGGCAACCAGATCCTCTGGGCGCTGGTCGACGGCAGCACGCAGGACGAGATCAACATCGTGATCGGCGGCCAGACCTACGACCTGCTGGCCTGACGAAGGGGCCGCAGAGAGCCGGACACGCCGGCCCGCCACCTGGCGGGCCGGCTTTTCGTGCGAACCCTCAAGGTTTGGAGAATTGGCGATTCCGGGGTAGGCTCGGCATTTATTGAAGACCGATCCTTTGAATGCCGACGTTCTCCATCCCAAGGACTTTGCCATGCCGACCTATCTCGCGCCCCGGACGGATCCGTTTCAGATCAACGTTTTCGGCAATGACAGGCAGACCGCCCCCGATCTCGCCCCGTTGGCCAGCGGCGGGTTCGCGGCCAGTTGGAACACGCTCCCGGCGAACAGCTGGAATGTTGCCGGACGCATCTACGGCGCCGACGGTGTTGCATTGGGAGACGAGGTGGTGCTGGCCACCGACGTCGGGTCCAGCGGCGGCTTCGCGGACATGACGGGGCTTCCCTCGGGCGCGTTTTTCGCGGCCTACACCGAGTTCGGGGCGGACAGCAGCATCGACGGCATCACGGGGCGGTTCTATGGGCCGGCAGGCGGCGCCGCGGGCGAGGGGTTTCTGGTCAACACCACCGAGAACAGCACGCAGCGTCACGCCGGCACCGCCCTGCTGTCGACGGGTCAGGTGATTGCGGTCTGGTTCGACGGATCCACGCTGGGGATCTCCGGACAGGCGCTGGCGCAGGACGGCACCCCGGTGGGCGCAGAATTCGCTGTGGATGCCTCGGACCCTCGATGGAGCATCGGGCAGCTTGATGTCGCCGCGCTGACGGGCGGCGGTTTCGTCGTGACGTGGCACCGCGATTCTGGCTCGAACGAAGGGCTTTTCGCGCAGGTCTTCCAAGGTCCCGGCATCGCGCTCGGCCCGGCCTTCGAGGTGCCGACGACCACGGGGGGGCTCCAGCGCTACCCGGCGGTCGCCGGGCTCTCGGGGGGCGGCTTCGTGGTGGCATGGCAGTCCGCCGAGCCCGGCAGCCTGCGCGAGACGGTCTTCTACCAGGTCTACGACGCCGCGGGCGCACCCGTGGGGGCGGAGGGTCGCATCCCGTCTCCGATCGGCAACGGCGACTTCATGCCGGCGGTCACCGCCCGCGACGACGGCGGTTTCGTGATCAGCTACTACGCCGCCGGCGCGGCGGACGGATCGGCCCCGCGCGGCTATTTCCTGCAGGAATTCACGGCCGGCGGGGCCGCGGAGGGCGGGGCGCTGCGGGTCACCGACGACACCTCCTCCTCGCTCGGACCCGCCCCGGTGATCGAACTGGATAACGGCGATCTCGCGGTGGCCTGGGTCTCGTTCAACGACACCGGCAGCGGCGGCGACGGGGCCAACATCCTCGGCCGGCTGATCACCGAGGCGGGCGAGATCACCGGCACCGGCGACGCCGACCACCTCGTCGGCGCCTTCGGAGACGATCTGCTCCGGGGCCTCGCGGGGAACGACACGATCGAGGGGCGGGACGGGTCGGACACGCTGGTCGGCGGCGAGGGCGATGACGCGCTCTACGGCGGCAACTCCACCGCCGACCTGCGCGACGTGATCTACGGCGGCAACGGCAACGACCTGATCGACGGCGGCCACGGCAACGACGAACTGCGCGGCGATGCCGGCCGCGACACGATCTCCGGCGGGCACGGGGCCGACACGGTGATCGGCGGCGCGGGCGACGACGTGCTGACGGGACAGGCCTTCGGCGACGCGATCTTCGGCGGCGACGGGTTCGACTTCATCAACGGCGGCTTCGGCCATGACCGGCTGAACGGCGGGGCGCAGGGCGACACCTTCTTCCACCTTGGCGTGCTGGGCCACGGGTCGGACTGGATCCAGGACTTCTCCACCGCCGAGGGCGACCGCCTGCAATTCGGCGGCGCCGGGGCGACGGCCGCCGACTTCCAGGTGAACTTCACCGAGACCGCGAACGCCGGTCAGGCCGGGGTGCAGGAGGCCTTCGTGATCTACAAGCCGGGCAACCAGATCCTCTGGGCGCTGGTCGACGGCAGCACGCAGGACGAGATCGACATCGTGATCGGAGGGCAGACGTTCGACCTGCTGGCCTGATCCCCACCCTGCGGCCCGTTGCACTGGCTCCGGTTGTTCTCCGGCGGCGCGGATTCATTGTTGATAAACAGGCCCGAGAAGGTAGGCTTTGATCGAAATCCTATTTGCGACTTCCGATTATCGTACTTCATTCTGGGGGAAAAATGCCTGTTGTATCAGTCGGTCACGCCGTAACTGAAGAATCTTACGGCTCGTATCATCAATTCACCGTCACCCTGTCCGAACCGGCCGTGGATGTTGTCTCTCTTCAATACCGTACGCTGCTGAACGGAACCGCGTGGGACAATGACCTCTATTACAGCTCGACCGACAGCCGCAACAACGGCACGCTGACCTTCGCTCCGGGCGAAACCTCGGCGACGATCCTGATCCGTTCGGATTCCGACACTCGCGACGAGGTGGACGAAGCCATCACCCTCGAACTGGCCAACCTGTCGCCGAACGCCACCTTCGCCAACGGCGAACAGGTCACCCGGGTCTTCGGCACCATCCTCGACGACGACGGCTCGGAGTCGAACCTTTCGGTTTTCGTCTCGGACCCGGTGATTGTCGAGGGCGACGGCGGCGCGCGTGAGGCGGTGTTCGACATCGTGCTCTCGCGCGAGGCCGCCTCCGCCTTCTCGATGAGCTTTCACACGCTCGACGGCACGGCCCGCGCAGGCAGCGACTACACCGCCGCCAACGGGGCGGTCACGTTCCTGGCAGGGCAGACCACCGCCCAGGTGCGGGTGCCGGTGCTGACCGACACCGCGGCCGAGGGCAGCGAGACGTTCTCGCTGGTGGTCAGCCCGCCGGTCTCGCCGCAGATCGACGGCACCGGATCCGTCGGCACGGCCGTGATCCTGGACGACGACAGCGGACCGGGACCGGTGGTGTCGATTTCGGGCAGCGCCGCGCGCGAGGATTACGGCAACTACGTGCGCTTCACAGTCAGTCTTTCCGAGCCGCCGATCGACGCGGTCAGCATGGACTATCGGGTGCTGCCGAACCACGGGGTCAACAATGATCTCTATTACTGGTCGACGGACAGCCGCAACAACGACACGCTGACCTTCGCCCCGGGGCAGACCACCGCCAGCATCTACGTCCGGTTGGATTCGGACAGTATCGACGAGGCCGATTCCGCCTTCACGCTGGAGCTGACCAACCTGTCGGAGAACGCGGCTTTCGCCGGCGGCGGCGTCAGCCTCTCGGCGCTTGGCTTCGCGCTGGACGATGACGGGGTGGGTCCGAACACCGTGCTCGATGTCGCCGACCCGGTGCTGGTCGAGGCTGACGGCGGGGTGCAATACGCGGTGTTCGAGCTGCAGCTTTCGCGTCCCGCCGAAACCGCCTTCACCGTCAGCTACGAGACCGCGGACATCACCGCCTTCGCCGGCAGCGACTACGTCGCCACCTCGGGGTCACTGACCTTCGAGGCCGGGCAGGACCGCGCCGCCGTTCTGGTGCAGGTCATGGGCGACACGGTGAGCGAGGCGACCGAGCGCTTCGCGCTGAACCTGTCCACCTCTGCCAATGTCTCTCTCGGGACCTCGGGCCTCTCGGCCGAGGCGGTGCTGGTCGACAACGACACCGGCGCGAGCCTGCTGCCGGTGCTTTCAGTCACTGCAGTGGCGAATGCGATGGAGCACTACAACAGCTACATCCGCTACGTCGTGACCCTGTCGGAGCCGGCGGAAGAGCCGGTCACAGTGGAGTACGCCACCCGGCTCGGCTCGGCGCTGGACAGCGATCTCTACTACAGTTCCTCGGACAGCCGGAACACCGGCACACTGACCTTCCAGTCCGGCGAGACCAGCCACAGTGTCTACATCCGCGCCGACAGCGACAGCCTGGACGAGCGTGACGAATCCGTCTTCCTGGAACTCGACAATCCCACCGGGGCGGTGCTGGCAGGCGGTGGCGACAGGCTGAGCGCGGCCGGCTTCATCCTCGACGAGGACGGGGTGGGGCTGAACATCGCCGCAGTCGGCACACCGATGCGGATCGACGAACTGGCGACGGGCACCACCCGGGTTGCGGTGCCCGTCACCCTGTCCCGGCCGCCCTCCGAGGCGCTGACCTTCGACATCACCATCACCGGCGGCACCGCCACGGCGGGCCAGGACTTCGCGCTGACCTCCAACGAGGTCAGCTTTGCCGCCGGGCAGCTGACCTCCTCGGTGATCCTCGACGTCTTCTCGGATTTCCTGAATGAGGCGCCGGAGACGCTGGTGCTGAACTACCAGCCGGTGGCCGGGTCGCGGTTTGCCGGGTCGATCCCCGAGCATACGATCACCATCGGCAACTTCACCCAGGCAACCGAGGGCGACGACGTCATCCGCGGCTCCTCCGGCGCCGACGCGATCGACGCGCTCGGGGGCAACGACTGGGTGCGGGGCGAAGGCGGCAACGACACCCTGCGCGGCGGCGACGGTGTCGATACGATCGACGGCGGGACCGGCGACGACTTCATCTTCGGCGGCGCCACCGTGGCCGACCTGCGCGACGTGATCTACGGCGGCGAGGGGCAGGACAGCATCGACGGCGGCCACGGCAACGACGAGTTGCGCGGCGATGCCGGCAACGACACGATCACCGGCGGCTCGGGCGTGGACACGATCATCGGCGGCGTGGGCGATGACGTGCTGACCGGGCAGACATGGTCGGACGTGATTCTGGGCGGCAACGGGAACGACTTCATCAACGGCGGCTTCGGCCATGACCGGGTGAACGGCGGGGCCCATGCCGACCGGTTCTACCATCTGGGCGTGGAAGGCCACGGGTCGGACTGGATCCAGGATTTCTCGGAGACCGAGGGCGATGTGCTCGTTTTCGGCGGAGCCGGGGCTGCGGCCGACGATTTCCAGGTGAACTATGCCCAGACCGCCGGGGCCGGACAGGCCGGCATCGCGGAGGCCTTCGTGATCTACAAGCCGGGCAACCAGATCCTCTGGGCGCTGGTCGACGGTGGTGCGCTGGATGAGATCGACATCGTGATCGGCGGCCAGACCTACGACCTGCTGGCCTGATCCGCTTTCCCCGGGGTGGCCGGAGGGTAGTCTGTCCACGGGGAGCGCATTTGCGCCCCCCGCAGCCGCGACCCGGACCTGCGCGGTCCGGGGCAGGAGACGTTTCAGGGAGGCAGGACACCGATGAGCTTCGACATCACCTTCGACTACCGGTTCGACAGCACCGGGTTCTTCACCGATCCGGCGCGCCGGGCCGCGCTGGAAGAAGCCGGACGGATCTGGGAGGGGATCATCCTCGACGAATTCGCCGATGTCGCGGCGGGCACGACCTTCACGGTCGACGATCCCTCGCAGGGCGGCACCACGCGCACGGTCACCCTCGACTCCGCCATCGACGACCTGCTGATCTTCGTCGGCGCCGAGGATCTGCCGGGTCCGCTGGGGCTGGGCGGCTATGACGGCACGGATGCGCGCGGCGACATCTTCTCGGCCCGGGTCACCTCGGACTTCCGCGGGCAGGGGCCGGCCACCGATTTCGAACCCTGGGTCGGCACCGTCACCTTCGACACCTCCGCAAGCTGGGGCTTCTCTCTCGCCGGGCCCGAGGCGGGCCGGTCGGATTTCCTGACCGTGGCGCTGCACGAGATCGGCCATGTGCTGGGGGTGGGCACCGCGCCCGCCTTCGACGCGCTGATCGCGGGCACCCTGTTCACCGGCGTCAACGCGCAGGCGGCGAACGGCGGCGCGCCGCTGCCGCTGGACCCGGGGCGGGGCCACGTGGTCAACGATTATGCCGGCGACAGCGTGCTGATGGACCCGAGCACGGTTCGCGGCACGCGCACCCTGCCGGGAGACATCGACCGCGCCATCCTCGCCGATATCGGCTACGAGATCGCGGGCACCGTGCATCAGGGCACACGCTTCCCGCTTACCACCGAGGGCGCGGATGTGACCGTCTTCGGCACGCTTCTGGACGACCTGATCGACGGGCGCGGCGGCGACGACCGGCTGCAGGGCGATGCGGGCAACGACACGCTCGAGGGTGGCACGGGACAGGACACGCTTTCGGGACAGGACGGCGACGACCGGCTCGACGGCGGGGCGGGAGACGACCAGGTGCAGGGCGGCGACGGCGCGGACCGGCTGATCGCGGGCGCGGGCGAGGACACGCTGTTCGGGCAGGCGGGCACCGACAGCTTCGAGATCCGCGCAGGCGGCGGCCGCGCGGTGATCGCGGATTTCGACCTCGGGAGCGAGGTGATCGTGATGGAGGGATCCGGCTTCGCCTCGGCCGCCGATGCGGTGGCGGCGGTGACCCGGCCCTTCGGCAACGTCTCGCGGCTGACTTTCGGCGACGGCACCAGCGTGGACGTGTTCCACGCCTCGTCCTCCGCCTCGCCGCTCGAGGCGCGGCATTTCCAGATCATTCCGCCGGAGGAGGGCCGGACACTCACCGGCACGTCGGGGCCGGACCGGCTGGAAGGCGGCGCGCTGGCCGACACGATCTCGGGGCTCGACGGGGCGGACACGCTGATCGGCAACGGGGGCGACGATTTCATCTTCGGCGGCGCCACGGCGGCCGACCTGCGCGACGTGGTCTACGGCGGCGACGGCAACGACGCGATCGACGGCGGCTTCGGCAACGACGAGCTGCGGGGCGACGCGGGCGACGACACCATCACCGGCGGGGCGGGCGTCGACACGATCATCGGCGGCGCGGGGGCGGACGAACTTTCGGGCCAGACCTGGTCCGACGTGATCCTCGGCGGCGACGGGGCGGATTTCATCAACGGCGGCTTCGGGCACGACCGGGTGAACGGCGGAGCCGGGGCCGACCGGTTTTACCATCTCGGTGTGGAGGGCCACGGCTCGGACTGGATTCAGGATTTCTCCCACGACGAGGGCGACCTGCTGCTGTACGGCGGCAGCGCCACCCGCGACGCGTTCCAGGTCAATTTCACCGAGACCGCGAATGCGGGCGAGGCCGGCGTGCAGGAGGCCTTCGTGATTTACCGCCCCACCGGGCAGATCCTCTGGGCACTGGTCGACGGGGCGGCGCAGGAGAACCTGGCGCTGCAGCTTGGCGGAGAGACGGTGCTCCTGCTCTGAGCGAGCGGTCCGAATTGTGATTAGCCCCCCCGGGGAAAGCTGCTAGTCTGGGCGCAGGCATTTGCTCTTCCCGATTTTTCGCGGCCCGGTGCCGCGGGTATTCCGAAGGTGTTTACGATGGCTTGGACCGGACAATTCGCGCGCAACGTTTCCGACATGTTCACCGGCGTGGAGGGCTATTTCGCCCGCGACGGCATTTCGCTGGGCGGACCGCTCACCCCGGTGGGGGTGGATGACCAGAGCACCACGACCCGGGTGACCTTCCAGGCGGCGAACTTCCTGGGCGAGATCAGCTTCATCGGCACCGGCCTGCAGGTGACCAACCCGCCGACCCCCGGCGGGGCGGGCAATATCCCGGCCTTCACCGCCGGCACGGTGACCCGCATCGAGGTGCGCTTCAACGCCGAGATGAACGACCTGATCACCGCGCTGTCGCTGGCCGACACGGTGCAGGAACAGCAGCGGATCGAGGCGCTGATCCTGCCGATGAGCAACGAGCAGACCCTGCGCTCGCTGCCGCTGAATGCCGCGATCGACACCGACCCCTTCGCCGCCGCGGCGCTGAGCAACGCGGTGCTGGCCTCCTATCAGGCGCGCGACATCGCCCCGATCCGCGCCTTCCTGAGCCAGTTCAACCACAATTACACCTCTCTCGGGCCGGGCGACGTGATCGGCTTCGACAATGACGACATCCTGATCGGGGGGCCGGGGCTGAGCAACGTCTACGGCGGCGCGGGCAACGACACGCTGTCCGGCGGATCGGGCGGGCCCAACGGTCTGTACGGGCAGGCCGGGTCGGATTTCTACCTGATGAGCGCGGGAGCCGATCTTGTCAGCGACGACGGCACCGACGGCGGCTTCGACGTGATCTCCTACCAGCTGGCCACCGGGCCGGTGGTGGTCGAGATGGACGTCACCGGCACGGTCCGGATGCAAGGCTATGCGCAGGGCGACAATTTCGTCGGGGTCGAGGGCGTCATCGGCTCGTCATTCTCGGACGTCCTGATCGGGCGGAGCACGGTCTGGGGGGAACTCTCCTCGGACCTGCTGGACGGCGGGGCGGGGGACGACACGCTGGTCGGCGGCGAGGGCAGCGACACCCTGCGCGGCGGCGCGGGCTTCGACCTGATCGACGGCGGCCCCAGCCAGACGGTGACCGGAAACCCCGGACCGGGCGACATGGTGCTCTATGCCGCGGGGCCGAACCAGGTGCATTTCTTCAATTCGTCCAACGGATTGCTGATTGCCACCCCGCGCGAGGGGATCGACCTCGTGGTCAACGTGGAGCTGTTCAATTTCGGTGGCCAGGTCTTCACCCGCAACCAGCTCACCATCTCCAACGCCACGCCGCGGATCGGCGACGACAACGCCAACGCGCTGACCGGCGGCAACGGGGACGACCTGATCTTCGGCCGGGGCGGCAACGACCGGCTGGAGGGCAATGGCGGCAACGACATCATCGACGGCGGCATGGGCAACGACACGCTGGTCGGCGGCACGGGCAGCGACACGCTTTCGGGCGGCGACGGCAGCGACGTGCTGAACGGGGGCGACAGCGACGACTTCATCTTCGGCGGCGAGACCGATCGCGACCTGCGCGACGTGGTCTACGCGGGGGCCGGCAACGACAGCGTCGACGGCGGCGCGGGCAACGACGAGATCCGGGGCGATGCCGGCAACGACACGCTGGAAGGCGGCGTCGGCGCCGACACGGTGATCGGCGGCGACGGCAACGACGTGGTCTCGGGCGGGGCTTGGGGCGACGCGCTATTCGGCGGCACCGGCAGCGATTTCCTGAACGGTGGTTTCGGCTTCGACCAGCTCAACGGCGGGGCCGGGGGCGACCGCTTCTTCCACGCGGGCGCGGCTGGCCACGGGTCGGACTGGATCCAGGATTACCGGGCGGGCGAGGGCGACCTGCTGGTCTACGGCGGCGGCGCGGCGGCCCGGGCGGATTTCCTGGTCCAGCGCGCGGCGACGCCGGGGGCGGGCGCCGGGGGGGTGGCGGAGGTCTTCATCACCCATCGGCCCAGCGGACAGATCCTCTGGGCGCTCGTCGACGGCGATGCGCAGGATACGCTCAACGTCAGCGCGGGGGGCACCACCTTCGACCTGCTGGGCTGAAGGGCCCCGACCCGAATGGTTGCGGCGACAGACCGGATTTTCTAGGCTGAATACGGATACGTATTCATTTTCACAGGGGCCGTAACTTTTTTCCGGGCATCGGCCGGACGGCCCGCCCAGAGACAGGTTTCGCATGACGCTCACCCATTCCACGGTCCCCGACAATTCCCTTCTGCCCTTCGGCGGCAGCGGTGCGGTGCACGTGCCGCGCACCGCGGCCGACAGCAACGTCTGGTTTGCCGCCTCGGACCTCATCGACATCACCGGGGTCTTCGAGAACGGCCTGACCCTCGGCGTGCAGACCTATACCGGCATCAGGGTGAACAGCCACGGCACCGTCAGCTTCTTCGACGACAACGGCCTTCAGGACGCCTATGTCGCCGCGTTCTTCTACGAACACACCGACATGCGCGCGAACACCGGCTCGGACAGCGCTGACAGCGGCATCTGGGTCGAGGAGAACGCGGCGCGGGATTCCATGCTGATCACCTTCAACGGGATCGGCACCAGCTTCTACAACTGGTCTCGCTCCGTGACCTACCAGATCGAGATCATGGACCGTGGTCCGGACGACGCCGAGGTGATCTTCCGCTATGCCGACACCCAGTTTCCGGGGCGGGAGATAAACGGGATGGTGCGCGGCTTCATCGAATACGACGGCACCCGGCACAACATGCCCAACGGGCTGATGCCGCTTGGCGCGGCCTGGGACGAGCAGCGCGGCAACACCGGCGTGGACGGCGTCTGGCAGTTCCGGATCGAGGATAGCGCGGTCGATCCGGACGATTTCGATCACAGCCAGCGCATCCTCCACGGCACCGCCGGAGCGGAGACGATCCACGGCTGGTTCGGCGCCGACATCCTGCGCGGGTACGACGGCGACGATTCCCTGAGCGGGGAGGGCGGCGACGACACGATCACGGGCGACGGCGGCAACGACACGATCCAGGGTGGCACCGGCCACGACCTGCTCTATGGCGGCGAGGGGGACGACCTGTTCAGCGGTGGCGATAACAGCGACACGATCGCCGGGGGCGCGGGCAACGACCAGGCCTTCGGCCAGGTCGGCAACGATTTCCTGCATGGCGCGGCGGGACAGGACACCCTCTATGGCGAGAATGGTCACGATTACATCTCGGGCGGTGCCGGCGACGATACCCTCTCCGGCGGCAGGGACGACGACACGATCAACGGCGGCGACGGTAACGACACGATCCAGGGCGATCACGGGCGCGACCTGATCTTCGGCGGCGCAGGCCACGACTCGATCATGGGCGGCGACTACAGCGACACGCTCTACGGCAATGACGGCAACGACACGATCGACAGCGGCCGCGGCTTCAACCGGGTCGTTGCGGGTGAGGGCGACGACGTGGTCACCTCCGACCGGGACGGCGGCGTGATCGACGGCAACGGCGGCAACGACCTGATTTCGGTGACCACCACCGGCGGGCGCAACGGCAGCTTCACGATCAACGGCGGGTCCGGGAACGACACGATGACCGGCGGCGCCGCCGCCGACACGATCGGCGGGCAGGACGGCGATGACGTCATCGACGGCGGCCTCGGCGACGATTTCCTCGGCGGCGGCGCGGGCAACGACACGATCTCGGGCAGCACCGGGCAGATCGGCGACCGCGACACGATCTACGGCGGCGCGGGGGCGGATTCGCTCTTCGGCGGCGCGGGCGGCGATGTCCTCTACGGCGGGGCGGACGACGACATCCTGAACGGCGGCAGCAACGGCGGGAGCAACGCCGCCGGCGACTGGCTGGACGGCGGCGACGGCGACGATTTCCTTTTCGGCGGCTACAACAGCTGGGGTGACGCGGACACGCTGACGGGAGGCGACGGGGCCGACCGGTTCTACGCCTCGCACGAGGCCGGGGCCGAGGTCTGGATCATGGATTACGACGCGGACGAGGGCGACATTCTGGTGCTCGACGGGCGCTATTTCGAGGCCGGCACGCTCAGCACCACCGGCAACGGCATCGACAGCCTGTCCCTCTGGAGCGGGACCGGGCAGGAGGTCTTCCGTTTCCAGGACGAGATCCCCGATCGCCTGGTGATCCGCCTGCCGGACGAGCCGATCGACGGCATCGCGCAGGTGGAGATCGTGGAGATCGACGTACTACTTTGATGGCGTGGGCGGGGTGGCGGTGCGAGTGCGTCGCGGTTGAAGGTAGCGCGCACCCGTGTGAACTCTCGTTGAAGCGCAAACGTCTGAGTTGGCATGTTATTCCAGTCGATTGCGGATGGCCACGAGGTTGCTTTCGAAGACCTCGGCCGGTGTCCGGTAGCCAAGGCACTTCCGGGGTGTGGCGTTGAGGCACTGACAAATCGACCTCAAATATCGATTTGTCAGAGCCGTCGGTTCGGTTGACCGAGGCAGGTACTTTCGCAGCCTGTTGTTCGTGTTCTCCACGGTGCCCTTCTGCCACGGCGCCTGAGGATCACAGAACCAGCTGTCCATACCGATCCCGAGCTTGAGCTGCTGCCAGGCCGAGAACTCGGTGCCACGGTCGAAGGTGATCGACTGCCGGGCCTCCGCGGGCAGGGGGGCCAGCCCCTGGATGAGCATCTCCATGATCGGCCGGGACTGACGATCCTCATTGCGTAGAACGACAGTGTAGCGGCTGACCCGTTCGACCAGGGACGTCACGTTGATCTTGCCGTGCTCCTTGCGGAACAGCATCAGGTCGCATTCCCAATGGCCGAATTCGACACGGTCGGAGACCCGCTCCGGCCTGCGTGACAGGCTCTGGCCGTCGAAGATGCGGGTGCGATTGTGACGACGGTGTCCCCGTGGCCGCCGCCGCCTGCGGTGCTCGGGCAGGTGGCGGTAGAACTCCTCGGCGCGACCGTCCTTTGAATAGGCGAACCGGTAGATGGTCTCATGGCTCACTCGGACCTCATGGCATTCGAAGCGCATGCGGCCGGCGATCTGTTCGGGAGACCAGCCAGCCTTCAGCCTGTCCTCAACGGCTTCCTTCAGCTGCGGGTGGCGGATCATCTTCCGGTGCACCGCGCGGCGCTGCTTGTACATCTCCTGGGCGTTCATCGCGTAGTAGCCGTTCAGATACGGGATCTCCTCGTCGTCATAGAAGTTCCGCTTGATCTCGCGGTAGATCGAAGAGGGCGCGCGGCTCAAGCGGTCTGCAATCTCCGGTACCGGCATCCGGGCTTCGAGCCACTGCGCAATCTTCCGGCGCTCTTCAAGGTTCAGGTGCAGGTAACGACGTCCCATGGTATCCTCCGTGCAAGCTTCTGTTTCGATACAGAATTTGCACTTCGGATGTGAATCCACCCGGCCGCAATTGCGGAACTTGTAACCAGCGTTATGTAACGCGTCCTTCGAGCCGCCATCTCTGCCACGGCCCAGCGAACCGGGCAATCAGGTCCCGGACGGCTCCGCCGGCACGAATGTCACGATCGGCCATTCGTCCTGCCGCAACGCGGTGCGGGCGAGCCACCCGGTGTCTTCGCCGAACCCGGCAGAGCACCATATTCCGTCCGAGGCGACGATGCATTCGTCGACCGTGACCACCGTGCCCTTCGGCACCACGCCGAGGGCCGGCGCGTCGTGGCGCGGCTGCGACCGCACGCTCAGGTTCACGATCACCTCGATGGCTTCCTCGCCCTCCGCGGCGAAATCCGGTCCCACGAGAGTCTCGCTTTCGATGCAGCGATCGGTGAAGCCCCGGAAGATGCAGCCGTGCCGCTTGACGGCCTCGCTCAGCCGGGCGGAATTGCCGTCGCCCGACGCGCGCTCCATGACGATCGCCCGACGCGGGCCGCCGCTGATCTCGCCGGTGATGCGCCGCTGGTTCCCGCCGAGCGCCGCGGTCGTGCTGCCGTCCGCGGCGATCAGGAGGATCTGGCCGTTGCTGATCCGCCAGCCCGCGAGGTCGCCGACCGGCTCCACGCAATCCGACGGAACGATCGCGTAGGTTCCGCTGGCCTGTCCGGCGTCATCCAGTTCGAGGCTGCAGGTGCCGCCGCCGGAGGCGTAGGCGGGGTCGAAAATGTACCAATCGCCCTTGAAGGCGTCGACGAATGCGGCTTCGTCCTGCGCGTGAAGCGGTGAGGCCACCGCCGCCGCGAGGGTGATCGCGGCCAGTTTCCGGGACGTCGTCATGTCTGCTCTATTCTATCGCTGGGCTCAGGATCGTTGTGGTTTCGGCAATCTGCCGGCCGTCGAAGCTGACGGTCAGGCGCGCCTCGAGCCGGTCGAGGGGATTTCCTCCCAGACCGACCGTGCTGACACTCTGGGGCGTGCCGCCGGCCAGAACGACCTGGGCCGATTGCTTGGTGCGGGAGGAGGAGCCGTTGGCCTCTCTCACCACGGTCAGCTCGGCGGTGACGGTCTGTCCGCCCTGCCCCGCGACCGCCGCGGACAGCCGCAGAGTGCCGTCGTCCGCCTCTATGCTGAGGATGGGCGTGGCAAGGACGCGCACCTCCTTGGCGGCTGCGAAAGCCGGGGACATCATCAGAGCGGCCAGAACAGGCAAAACACCGCGGCGCAGGCGCATCTCAACTGCCGCCGACCAGGGTCTGCCGGATGGTGATACTGCCGCCGGTGTTGGTGACGATGGAGGCGCCGCCGTTCACCGTCGTGATCCCCGAACCGATCACCTCGTAGGTCACGTTGGAGGCGGTGGTGCCGTCCACGCTCAGGCCGATGTCGTTGTCATCGCCCCTCTGAATGAGGGTGCCCGACATGTTGTTGCCGTCCACGCTCACCGTGCCGTTGTTGTTGTTGCCGATTTGCAGGAGGCCGGCGCGGGAATTGAACCCGGTGATTTCGATACTGCCGGAATTCAAGTTCCCCTGCTGGGAGAGCTCCGCCAGAAGCGGAGCGCCCGCGGCCCCGCCTGTCATCTGGATATCGGCGATATTTCCGGTGCCGTCCTGCAATGCCGGCGCCAGCGGTGCCGTATTTTGAACGGATAGGGAATTCGTTCCGGAAAAACCCCGCACGGTCGCGAAGCGCGCCTGCGACTGGTTCACCGTCAGCTCATTCGCCGACCCGGATTGTTCGATATAAATCTCGTTGCTGAACGTTCCGCCCTGTGCGTGCAGCGGCGCCGCGGAAAACGCGGCCAGACAAAGAGCGTAATAGGAAAGGAGCCGTCCCACCATGGCAATGACCTCCATGCATCGGGATCGACGCTACCACCCGCCCTGTCGAATCACCACCCTGTTTCGCTGCCCGATCTGGCTGAAACTGGCGCTGTTGCCGTGACCGCTTTGCATGACGGCGGCCTGGTTGAATTGCCCCTGCACCATGCCGGTGATGGAATTGCCCTGTCCGGCCTGCGTGGCGGCGAAAAGGTTGGCCTCCCCGCTCAGGCTGACTGTGAGGGTCTGGAAAAGGCCGGTCTGGACGATACGGCCGGGGCTCAGGTCCCCGGTGAGGCCGAGCGGCTCCATGTCCCGCCAGAGCGCGAGCGGCGCCGCGGTCACGGCGCCCTCTCCCAGGGACACCCGCACGGCATGGCCGGCCTCGGGGCTCTGGTCGATGAGAAGCGTGTTCGGCCCGGCGCTGCCCGTGATCTCGAGCGTGTTCTCGATGCCCGCGGCCGAAGCCTGGGCGGTCATCATCCCGAGGCAGAGCAGCCCCGCCGACACTGCGCGGTATCGCATCCGATGTCTCCCTTCGCTGTCTTCCTGCGAAAGGTGGAGGTCCGATGCGGCGCAAGTGTGACCCGATCAGGGCGTCACGTCACCGGTTCTGCGTCTTTTTCACGAACATCGCCAATGACTTCATCGGAATCCGGCGTGTTGGGCGGCCGCGCGGGCGGTTCCTGCTCGGGCTCGGTCTCCTGCGTCGGCGGCACCCGGCGTTCGATCACCCGGGCGGCGGGACGGGCCCGGGGGCGGGGCACCGTCTGGGGCACGTAGGAGGCGTTGACCGTGCTCGGCCCCTGCGGACGGGTGGCGTCCACCGACACCTGTCCGTCGAACTTCTGCCGCAGGTAGCCCGCGATGAAGGTGCTTCCGGCGGAGCGGTCGGCGAAATGCCACAGCCCGACCGCGGCCCCCTCGGCGATCAGGGCCATCACGGCCTTCTCGGTCGCCTGTTCGATGGCGACCTGCTTGGGCTCGTTCGTGGTCTGGCCAGCTTCGCCCTCCAGCAGCCCGTCGAGGGCCACGTAGGTGAACACGCTGCCCCGGTTCCCGACCGAGGCGATCGGCTTGCGGGCGACCACGCTGGCCAGCACTTCGCCGGTCTTGGTGGAGATGGCGCGCAGGCTGACCGTGGCGACGTCCAGCTTCCACTGGCGGTCGCCGCCGATGCCCAGATAGCGTGCGCCGTAGCCGCCGGTCATCGTGTTGGTGTCGTAGCCGATGATGCCGCCCTGCAGGATGATGCCCGAATGCGCCAGCGGCGGAAGCACGCCGGGATCGATGGTCTCCTCGGCGCGGTAGATGCGGCGCATCTCGGTGATGATCTGCCGCTCGCGCAGCACGTCATCAAGCTCCGACCGGTCGAGAACCGAGAACCAGCGCCGCTCGCCGGCATCCAGAAGCGCCTTGATGAGCACGTCGGACCCGCCCTGGGTCACGGCCCGCGACAGCGTCTGCGCGTTGTCGTCCTTGTACTGGCCGGTCAGGTCCTCGAAATCGTAGACCGCGACGGTCACGCGCTGCGCCGGTCTCGGCACGTCCCGCAGCGCCCGGTTCTGGGCCGTCATGTAACCCACGGAGGCCGGCATCGTGCCGTTGAAGGTCTCCTGCAGCGTCGTTTCGCATCCCGCAAGCGTCAGGAGGCTCAACCCCATGGCTGCCACCGTGTTGATCCGTCCGATCATGCTGTCTCCACTCGATCCCTCACCCGTATCGCCCCTGAGGCGCGACCGGTCCCTGCGTTACTCCACGATCAGCTGCGGCACCACGATTTCCGTGACCGAACCGTCGAGGTTGTCGGTGATGAGCAGGCGGATCTCTCCGAGCGTGCGCACGAACTCCACCGTGGTGGTGCCGAAGACCACGGTGCCGTTGTCCTGCGGATTGTCACCGAAGATGGCATCCGTCACCTGCCCGGCGAGCGCGGAGAGGAGGCGCCCCTCGAGCTGGCGGACGAAGAGATCGGCATCCGAGGTGCCCCCGTCGTTGCCGGATCCCGGGCCGCCGCCGAAACCATTGTCGTCGTCCGCATCGAACGCCGTCCGTTCGCGCTGCGCATTCGCGATCGAGAGCAGGTGCGACGAATTCAGGGGGTTGCCCCCGAAGGACGGGTTGATGGGTTGATAGACGATGTCTTCCGCGAACGCCGCGGTCGCCCCGGCGGCCGCCACGAACCCGCATGCCATGAGCAGCCTTGCCCGCGTCATCTGATTGCCTTCTCCCTCTCCGTGGCCCGAAGCTTGCTGCGCGCCGCCAGATTTATGTCCCATTCACTGCCCGGATCCGGCCCCGAACGCCAGCATGCAGCCACGAACCCGGCGCAATATCAGGAGCGTGTTGTCAACGCGCAACCCGTAAAGATTGCATTGAAATGCGACTCGCCTGCCCGACATCCACGGTCTTGGCCCACTTCCCGGCGCAATGCCACCCTTAATGATTCCCGCACGCCGCTTTGGAACGAATCGCTTTCCCGGAACGGGGCCAATTAACCACCAAGGAGTGCGAACCAGATCGGAAATACAACCGGAGGGTGCGGCTCATCACGCATATTTCTGAAAAGGCCGCGACGAAATAAGGGGGGAAGCCTTACCAAAAGTGTATTACCCAGATCTCCACGCAGCTTTGGGTTGAATATCGGTCGACTGATTCGGAAACAATGCCCGCGCGCCTCGGCCTTTGATCCCGGGAAAGCGAGTAACCACGCGGATTTAAGGCGAAAATGTGGATTTTTTAAGGAAGTGATTGTGGCGGGAATGTGTTTCGCGCATTCTCCGGGACGTGGTTGGGAACCGAGATACACGGTAGGGAGGACTTCGCCCAAAGCACGATCCGAGCAACGCACGGCGGAAAAGCCGCTTTGTGCGAACGGGTTTCCTTTGCGCCGAAGCCACCAGCCCCGCCGCCACAAAGACGAGGCGAATGCGCGGCTATTGCGGCGCGCCCTTCGCTGCAAGACCGGGGCCAAAGCCTGGCGATTTGAAACGAAATACATTGCTAATCCTTGGAGGACAGCATGACACTGAAGAAACTCGCACTGGCCACGACGGCCCTGACGATGCTGGCCGGTACGGCATGGGCCGGAGACGACAACAACGCCTTCCTTGATCAGGATGGCGCCAACAACATCGCTTCGATCACCCAGTCGGGCGACCGCAACGATGCCGGCACCACCGGTCAGCAGGTGACGCAGACCGGCGCCGGCTATAACACGCTGACCATTGACCAGTCGGGGAGCGACAACGCTGTCGGTCTGGGCAGCAATGCAGACTCCACCCTGGCCGGTGTCACTCAGACAAGAGGCGGCGCCAGCACGCGCCGATCGAACGAGATGTCGATCATGCAAACGTCTGGCGGCAACACCGTCGGGTCGGCAGTGCAGGTGTCGAGCGGCCAAGGCTACAACGACCTTACGATCACGCAGGGCGGTAGCGGCAGCAACGTGATCGGCAGCGTCTATCAGCGCCAATCCTCGAGCGTCGTCAACATCGCAACCATTACACAGGACGGTAGCAACAACACGCTGGCTCGGGTCTCGCAGGACGCACGTACCGGCGGCTCCTACAACCCGAACGAGATTACCGTGACAATGTCCGGTACGGGTAACGGCGGCGCCGCCACGCTGACCGGCGCGGCCGCGGCATCGGGCGCACTGTCCTCCACTCTTATTCAAGGCACCGACCTGGGAACTAAGGGTAACAAGATCACGCTGAACGTAAGCGGGACCGGGAACGAGTTCGGTGTAAGCCAGTATGGCAATAACAACACCGTCGGCACGCTGACCATCGGGGGCTCCATGAACGAGGTCGGCGTTTATCAGAGCGGCTCCGCGAACAGTCTTTCACTCGGCGCGGTCGGCGGGACCGGCAACAACCTGGGCCTTCTCCAGACCGGAAACCTCAACATGGCGACGGTGAACGTGACTGGCGACTACAATGGCGGCGCCAACGGCTTTGGCTCGAACGTGGCCGGCGCCCTCGGCTTGACGGCGGGCCTGATGGAGCAGCTGGGAGACGGCAACAGCATCGATCTTACGGTCAATGGTACCGGCAACGTGTTCGCCACCTACCAGAGCAGCACTGGCTTCGGCGCGGGATCAGGTAACTCGATCACCGGTACGCAGGACAACTCCGGCGGCGGTACTGGCCATCAGGTTGCTGTATACCAGGTTGGTATGGGCAACGGCGCGACCTTCAACCAGGCCGGCAGCGGCCACGTTGCGGCTATCAGCCAGTAACGGCGCCATCCCGGGGCCGCCACGCGCGGCCCCGCTCTTACCAGATGGCTGCGCGTCAGGACGGTACGTCTAGTACCGCGGCGCTCGCCTACTGTTACCGAAAGGCGGGCGTCTTGCCCTTGCCTGGCCACAATCGCGGCCCTGCCGCACAAAAACCTGCAATTCTTTCACCGGACAAAACTCATGAAGACCTTCAACAAGCTTTTCCTTTCCTCCGTATCGGCCCTCGCCCTCATCGGCGCCACGGCCGCTTATGCAGGCACCGGCAACGACGCCGATGTCGACCAGACCGGCACCGGCCATTCCGCCGCTGTCGACCAGGCGGCCGGGAACGACAACGAAGCGGTCGTGACCCAGACGAACCGCAACAACACCGCCGATGTCACCCAGAGCGGCGATGACAACACAAGCACCGTCACGCAATCCGGCCGCAACGGCAGCGCGACCGATCTGGTCAGCGGCGACGACAACGACCTGAGCACCACGCAGCGGTCCTATGACAACCAGTCGACCAACACGGTCGAGGGGAACGACAACGAAGTGACCGTCGATCAGACCGGCGGCGCCCTTTCCGTCTTCGGCACAGTCCTGGGCACCTGGGGCAACAACTCGTCGGTCGACATCGGCACCGATGCCAACAACAACACGCTGACCATCACTCAGGACGGCGAAAACGACTCGGACGTCGACATTACCGACGGCTCCAGCAACAACATCGTGACGGTCGAGCAGGACGTGAACGGCGAGTCCGACATCGAGATCACGGGCGACCTCAACGATGTCGATGTCGACCAGACCGGCCTGAACATCTACTCGCACGTGCTGATCGGCGGTGCCGGGATCGGTGGCCAGTCCAATACGATCACCATCTCGCAGACTGCCGCCAACGCGAATTCCTACGCGGACGTCTACGGCGACAGCAACACGGTGACCGTGACGCAAGCGGGCATAGGCGCGTTCTCGGATGCCGACATCACCGGTATCGGGAACACCCTGACGGTCGATCAGTTCAGCGCCGGCCTGTTCACCGACACGGACAACAGCTCCACCGCCAACCTCACCGGCGACGGCAACATGGTGACGGTGACCCAGTACGCTCTGGACAACACCTCCGAGATCATGATCGACGGCAGCTCGAACGTTCTGAACGTCTGGCAGGCCGGCGTCAGCGACAACTTCATCGACGCCGACATCTACGGCAGCTCGAACAACGCGACAGGCTTCGGCTCCTCGTCGGCCGTCATCACGGCCGCGCTCGGCTCCACCGGCCTCGCTGCGGGCGACCTCACGCAGATCGGTCTCAACAACTCGATCGACCTGAACGTGGGCACGTCGTCCGCCGGATCGAACTCGAACCGGTTCGCCTTCGGCCAGTACGGCAGCGACAACGAAATCGAGGCCACGATCGAGGGCGGCAACGGCAACCAGGCTGTCATCGTGCAAACCGGCTCCAGCAACACCGCGAGCCTGATGCAGAACGGCAGCAACAACATCGCCGGCATCTCCCAGTAAGACCCCGACGGGCCCGCGCAAGGCGGGCCCGTCTTTTCCATGCCGCGCAGGTCGGCACCTTTCCTGCGAGGTCGAGGTGCAGTCATGAGACGCCAGTTCCTTCCCGTCGTCGCCCTCGTGCTGCTCGGCGCGACAGCCGCCGCCGCGCAGGAGTCGCGCTCCAACACCGCCGACGTCGACCAGATCGGCGACGACAACACCGCCGTCATCGACCAGACCGGAAGCCGCAACTTCGCCGGATCCGAGACCGCGCCGCTGCTCCAGAGCGGATTCTGGAACGCGCTCGACATCCTCCAGCGGGGCATCGGCAACAGCGTCGGGCAGACCGAAGACGGCCTGTTCCAGGACGGCGCGCTGCTGACCTCCACGGTCTTCAACTGGATCGACATCGACCAGCTCTCCGATTTCAACGTCATCGGCTCCGTGCTGCAGACCGCGCGCGGGGCGGTTCCGCTGGGGGCGAACGGCCTCCGGGTGCTGCAGGACGGCGGCGAGGGCAACCGGGTCACCAGCATCCGGCAGGTGCAGGGGGCGGGCGACGCGCGGCAGATCATGTCCCTGCGCCAGACCGGTACCGGCAACCTCATCAGCCTCGCGGCACAGACCGCCGCGACCGACGACCGGGGCGAGCGCAACTACATGCGCGTCGCGATCACCGGATCGTTCAACGGCACGCGCGGGCTCACCGGCGTCGCCGCGCGGCCCGAGACCACGGTCAGCGGGGTCGTGCAGGAACAGGGCACCGCGGACGACCGCGGCAACGGCAACGAGGTCGACCTCACCATCATCGGCGACGACAACGACTTCGGCCTGCGGCAGGGCGGCCGGCTGAACAGCATGGGCCTTCTGACCATCGTGGGCGACGAGAACGAACTGGGCCTGCGTCAGGACGGCGACGAAAACGACATCGCCTTCAGCCAGATCACCGGCGACCGCAACCGGATCGGCGTGCACCAGTTCGGCACCAACCGGGTGGAACTCGACACGCCCGGAGACATCTACGACAACGACGTGCTCGTGCTCCAGCAGGGCGACAACAGCGCCGTGCTTCTGGTCGCCGGCGACCGCAACGCGGTCTATGCCGATCAGGACTACCTGAACGGCCTCGGCGGCACCAACCTGCTGGCGTTGACCGTCCGGGGCGACGACAACTTCGCGGACATTCTCCAGCTCGGGCGCAACAGCCTGACGCTGAGCTGGGAGGGCGACGGCAACAATCCCGGCGGCCTCTACGGCGCCTCGCCCCGGCCGCGCCTTGCCGAGGGGCTGTTCGTCCAGATCGGGCTGGACAACATGGCGAAAGGCTTGACCACCGGTGACGGCAACGGCGCCGCCCTGCTGCAGCGGGGCGACGGGAACGCCGCGGCCTTCACCGTGGTGGGCGACGGAAACGGCCTCTCCCTGTCGCAGGAGGGCAACGCCAACGCCAGCATGGTCTGGCAGAATGGCCAGGCCAACATGGTCAACGTCCAGCAGTAGGGCGCCCCGGCCGGCGGAGGTCTTGCGGGCCCGCTCCGGTGGACGCCCGACCCGCGCCAGCAGCATCGCTCCCAAAAGGACCCCGTGAAGGTCGCGTTTTCGCCGCAATTGGATGGCTCTCTCGGACCACACGTGGAAGGAGAGCGCTCATGATCCTCGGATACCTGATCATCGGTGTGGTTGCCGGCTCCGTCATGTTCGTCACCTCCCTTCTGGCGGGGTGGGGCATCGGGACGGCCGCGCTCGCCTATTGCGTCGTCGGCTCCGCCGCGGTCCTGTTCCTGGCCGGGCTGGCCTTCGCCTTTCCGGCACGCCGCGATCAGACCGTGACACAGCCGCGTCACTCCTCCGTCTGACGGCATCCTGTCATCGACAATCGCCCCTCCGGCAAGCCCGGCTTGGCGGGTGGCGGAGACGGCCGGTGGCCTCCAGGGCGGTCATCACGATCTCGAGCGGGCTCGGCTGGTCCGCGGTGGCAACTTCGGTCAGGGTTCGTCCTCTTCACTCCGGGCAAGGTGCGCAAACTCCAAGCGGGCTTCGTGTCGGCGCACCAGATCATGAAGGGGCTGGCGCAGGCCAAGGAACTGGGACCGGCTTACCCCGATCTTCTCCCGGCGACGCCATCATTCGACTTCGTGTGGTGATGCACATCTTTCCCCCGCCGACGCCTCGGTCGGCGGGGACCTTCCGTCACGAATGGCGGTAGCCGGCGAGTTGCGCCATCGCCTCGTTGTATTTCTCGAGGGCTGCGGTCTCGCGGAAGTCGGTCCGATAGGTGCTCTGCATCCATCTCGACATGTGCCCCAGCATGGTCTGCACCGCCCAATCGGCGTGGGGCCGGTGAACCCGGATGAGGTCTGTGAGCAACGTCCTGACGAGGTGCCCGGAGATGCCGAACTCCTCCTTCAGCAACGCCGTCGGATGGCAAATCGATAACGCGCCATCCTCCAAGCCCAGCAGGTTGCATCCATCGAGTTCGACGAGCCGGTCCTCGAGCAACCAGTCAGGTCGACCCGCCAGGATATGATGATCGATGATCCGGCTGGTGACGGGCCAATAGGGACCCAGGTCCTTGCGTCCACCGGTCTTTGACTGCCGGAAGCAGGCACTCCAGAGCCCGTCCGCCTGCCGCCCGATCTCACGGCCGATGGTGAAGGTGGACAGATCCCCCTGCCGGTCCGCGCCATTACGAGCAGGACGAAGACCACCGCCTTGCGCCGCAGCCGGATCGTCACCGGCTTGCGCTCCCGTTCCTGATCATCCCGCTCCCGGAACAGGAAGCGCAGGAAAGCCTCGGCCAGATCCGCGGAGAATGCCTCCGGCACCACGACCCCATTGCGTTCGGCCCATGGCCGAGCGGCCGCGCAGAGGCCGACGGCCTGGACGATACTGTCGCTCGAGAGTTCGGCGGATGGCGAAAGCATCCGCATTGTGGAGGTGATCGGATCTCGCTATTCAGACCGTGCTCGACCCGAGCCGGTGAGCCAGGATCGGTTCCTGCTCGAACAGAAGGGAGACGGCCAGCACCGTCTGCTTCCACGCCAGCAGGTCGAGGATCTCTGAGTGTGAGAGACCGAGGCGATGCCGCATCGTGTCGATGCCCAGTATTGCCGTTTCGAGGCCGCGCCGCACGCGCTCCGCCTTGATCTGAGGGCCGTCGTAGGGTCCGAGATCGGCGCAGGTCTGCCAGAGGCCGGCTTCGCACAGCGCATCGACAGCGGACCCCACGACGCCGGCAAGGCGGTCCCGATAGGGCCGGAGATCCTGTGCCACCCCCAGCCGGAGATAGTTCTTGGTCAGCGTCTCGCCGAGTCTGGTGCAGAAGAATTTCAGTTGTTCCGGTTCGGTGATCCCGAAGGTTGCGATGGACTTGGCGAAGCTGTCGGCGGTGTCGATGATTTCGGGAAGCGTGAGGCCGCAGGCACCGAGGGTCGTTGAGGACATGAGCGTCTCCTGTCGCGAAAGTATCACCGCCGTGTTCGACGATGGGTGCCCGGCGGGCGCCTGCGAGGAATATGGAAACGACGGCCATCCCGCAGAAAAGCCGCCGGTGGAAAACGACGCGCCCTACCAGATTTTCTCACGCGCGGCGTACCGACCCACGTTGGGGGCACGCGTATGCGTTCGGGCGCGTCTGCGCGACCGGCATGGAATTCGTCCGGCAGCGTGATACCCATGCTGCTCCGGGCACGGCACACCAGATAGCGCAGCAGTGGCTGATCCTTGCGTTCAGCCATGCGCAATTCGGAACGTGCCGCGGGCGGGCTTCAACGGTTCCGGCAGGAGGGACAGGGCATGCCGCAAATGGCGTTCGGCCGTCATTGTCCTCACCAATGGGGGCATTTTTCCGTGAACCTCGATCACACAAGGACGGACTGCCTCCGCTCCGTACATATCGAGGTCGGCAAAGAGGTGCGCGGGCTGGCTCAGTGCCTCCGCGTCGATCACGATGCGCACATCTGCATAAGAAAAAACATAGAGGTCATAGAACAACGGCTCGTGTACCACGTTCTCGGAGAGGACCGTTGCATGGATACATGGAGCGAGGAAGAGCTGCTCGAGTGCGATCTCCGCGGCAGTCGCGCGTGCCTGACCTTCGAGATTTTCGTACCTTACCGCTTCGGAACCGTTCCGCCCCTCCATGAAGAACCCTTCCAGCTGGGGGCGCACGGTCTCGTTGCACTCGAAATCTGCGTGGTGAGTCGACACGAGCGCCGTGAAATCCGCTGGCTTGGCGACGCCGAGGGGCACCAAGCCCTGTCGTCGCGGCGCGTCAACAGAACGCACCGCAACCGGAAAGCTTGGCTGGAGCGGGGGAAACGGCAAAGTGCATTGGTCGTGCATGATGATGTCCTCGGCATTGATGATGCTGAGAATTTGAGCTCGAAGATATCGGGACGGAAATCCCGCACCGGCGCCCTTGCGCCCGGTGAGCCACGCTGAGGTGATAGCGGAACAGCCCGGACCGGTCGGCAACTGCCCCGACATTCTATCCGCGGCCATCGAACCGGTGTTCTTCCCGCCCGATTGCCTCATCATCTACTGTTTCTCGCAGGGGGAAGCCCACGTCGGCCGCACAGGAGCCGCAGCGCGGGCCGGGACGCCGTCGTGGCCGAAGGCATGGCGGCGTGGGAGATTTCCGTCGTGTGCCACGCGGTCTCATCTACATGACAGAACGGTGACTCCCCCTCATGCCGTCCGCAGGAAAAAGGAACAGATTAGCTTATGTACAAGTCACTCACCCTCTCGCGCGGCAATCGCATCTGCCTGAACGGCCGCTACACCGGCTATTCGCTGTCGCGCGGTGGCTTTTTCGGAACCTGCAACGACAGGGCCGACCGCTGGTATATCGACGATGACAGCGACACGACCCTCGACCGGCGCGGCGTCGGCTATTGTACCCGCGCCGAGGCTCTCGATGGTTTCGCCGACCAGAAAAAAATCGAAAATCGTCCCTGACCGCCTTTTGCCGGGAAGCCGGTCGACCAAAATACTGATCGTGTCCGGGACACGAGCCGAAACCGGAAGCCGGATTGGACGAAAGCTTTGCGGCGCGCAGCAGAGCTGACGTTCGATCAGGACAACCGGTCGAGGCTCACGAGGTCGACATATGCGACCCTTGCGAAGGCTGTGCGCCGGTTTTCCGGCGCGCGGCAACCGCCGAGAGCATGCCTCGGCGGAGACGGTGCCGTCTCCGGACGGTCTCGAGATGGAGATGTCGCGGCGGCGCGCAGCCGCGGTGTGTCCTGAACGGGATCGTCCGCGACGGCGCTGATCCTGACTTACGGTGCAACGATCGGGAGGCCTTCGCTCTCGGTGGCAACTCGTGCGGCCCCATGTATTTGCGCCGCAAGACGAGCGGCCCCCGATGTGACGGGAGCACCAGCGAGCTCGTCACCCAGCACCAGGAACGGCAGTTCCTGCGAACCGGTCCGGAGCTCGCACCGGGTTCACCGGACGGATCCGGTTTCCCCAGGCTCACCTCCGCGAGGCTGGGTCAGCGTCGCATTTCGGATCGGAGATCCGGCCGAGACGCGCATCGATATCCCGGACCGCCTTGCAAGCCTGCCCCAGCCCGCGCCCAGAGATGATCCCGGGAGGCCAGCCCTTTGCGTTTCCTGGTGCAGATTTTGTCGGCGGAAGATATTCCGCCTATCCGTTCCACCCTATTGGCGAGGAATCGTCGACGAAGATTTCTTCGCGAGCTCTTCAGACCACAGCCGGCCCTTCCACCCCGGGAATCCCTTCAGTCCGTCAAAGGCGGCATCCTTCGAAACCAGCGGACACGCCATCTCGATCGCTGTTGCAGCGATCATCCGGTCGAATGGATCGCGGTGGCTCCACTCCATCCCGCCTGAGAGCATTGCCATCTCGGCCGTGTAAGGGGCTACTACGCCGCCCTGGGCTCGGAGGAGGGCTGGAAGCCGGGCCAGAATAGAGCCAACCTCCGGCCACTTCCCCGACCGGTGCTTCTGCGTGATCTCGTGAAAGCTGCAGGGGGCCACGTAGACCGTCTGGGCCTCCTCGATCGCCTGTCTGGCTGCCGGATGGAGGTCCGGCATATCGAGCATGCTCCACACCCATGTGTGCGTATCCAGCAGAACGGTCGTCATTCCCATAGGGCAAGCTCATCCTCAGCCATGGGTTCGAGGAAGTCCGGAACACGGTCGACCTCACCCGCAGCAACCCCAAAGCGGAACTTGGGCTTCGTCGGAAACGCCGCGACAATACGCACGACAGGGTGCCCGCTTCGCGCCAGGATCACCTCCTCGCCGCGTTCCGCGGCGGCGATAAGTTCTGACAACTTCGCCTTCGCCTCCGCAATATTCATTTGCATGGTATGTCTCCACATCGGCAACGCGCTTATTAGTCCAAGACTTGGACTAAGTTAAGTTTTCATGTGCGGCATGGCAAGTACTGCCTCATCGGCACCGGCAACACGAAACGCAAAGGGCTGGCCAGGAGGCGCCGACCTGATCGCCTCCCGTTCCACGCTCCAGGCATCACTCATCGCGCGGCCTTCGCCGGCAAGGTTATACTCCCGTTGGCTGCGGGGATCGTGATGGCCGAGCCAGGTGGCGATTTTCCGAGGGCTTTCACCGGGATCGATCCTGCGGAGGACATCGGCGGCGAGGGTCCGGAGCGGATGCGCCGAGAGCGTCGCGATTTCCTTGATCAGCTGGCTGGGATACCGCGCCGGGACGGGTTTGCGGGTGTGCCGCATCCAGCTGCATTCCTCGAGCGTGGCGTAGCGTTCGGCGAGCATACGTTCGGGCCGGCCCGCGAGGAGCACGGCATCGAGCGCGGCATGCGTCTCCGGCCAGAGCTTGCCGAACTTCACCGGCTTGCCGCTCTTGATCGACCGATAGCGCAGCGACCAGCTGCCGTCGTCGCGGCGTTTCAGTTCATGGCCGATGCGCCAGGCGGCGATATCGCCGGTGCGGGCACTGGTATTGAGCGCGATGAGCAGCACGGCAGCCTGCAGACGGGACCGCTCTTCTGCCGCACGCCAGGAGGTGCGTCCGGTCTCATGGGTCGCACAGAGGTCCAGCGCCTGGCCCAAGAGCCCCTGCCACGATCCGCCCTCCTCGGCGAAGGCATCGAGCCTGAGGTCTTTCCGCTTCGGCGCCCGGGCCGCCCGAGCCTGCCAGACGGCAAAGATGTCCGCGAGGCCATCGCGCGTCTGCCGGTCGGCATCGAGGCATTGGGCGAGCCGCAGGAAGGAGCCGAGATAGTTGCGCACCGTGCGCGGCGAGAGCCCCTGAGCGGAAAACGTCTCGCCGAGCAGGAGCGCGCGGAAGCGGTCGGGGGACGGGGTCAGACCGAGCTTCGCCAGTTCCTGCGCGCAGCGGTTGAGGCTGTCGATATGGCGCTTGGCGGTCGAGGGCCTGGGGCTCTCCGCGACAAGCCGGGCATGGGCCGCGTGCCAGAGGGCCGGCCAGTCCTTCGGCGGACCGGCCTCGGCGAGAGAGACGGTCTTCCGGGAGCGTGGCCGCGCTGCGCCTTTCCGTCGCTTGTACCAGGCCTTGCGGGCCACGCGGCCCTCGGCCAGCGGCATCTCCGGCGCGTAGCGCTCGAGTGCGCGCAGGAGCGTGGCGAGCGTCGACTCGCTCGCCGCCGCCGCATCGAAACAGGCCCGCGGCGGGCAGTCGTGATCGCGGCGGCGGGCGCGCAGCGCTGCGTAGAAGCGCTCCAGCACGTCGATGGCGCCGGGTTCGATGTCGGCGGGCACCCGGGCCATGGCGGCGCGCACGGCCGGCGGAATCGTGCGGGCCGCGCGCAGTTTCTTCAGGACGTGTTCGGAGCTGGGCATGGTCTTTTCCTCATGTTCCATAGGTCTGGTAGGCGTCGGCGCGGGCTGCGTCCGCCACGCCGGCGGAGTCGTCGGCGCCGTATTTCTCGCGCACGATCCCTTCGCTGGAGCCAAGCAGCGCCGCGGCGCCGGCGAAGTCGCCAGGATGCCGGTCGAGCCAGATCACCGCGGCGGTGTGCCGGGCCTGATGCGTGGTCAGGCGCAGCCCGACGATCTCGGCGCCCGCGTTCCAGGCTTCCGCGAACCAGGCGCCGCTGACGCAGCCGGCAGGCAGATCGAGTCCGGTGCGGAGCTTCCGCGGCGTGGCCATGCCAGGGAACAGGTAGCAACTGTCGCTGATCCCCCGGGTCTCGATGTAGCGCGGGCGCAGCTCCTCGATCCACCAGCGCAGGATCGCGGCGTCCTGGGCGCGGATCACGAACTCGATCCTGCGGAGGTTCTTCACTTCGCCTTTCGGCGTCAGCGAGACATAGTCCTTTCCCTCCTCCCTCAGGGTCCGAGCCTGCAGCCTGACACGGGTCGCCGGATCGCGCACCGCGCGCAGCCGCTCGAACATCACATTGGCCCGGCGGCGCGGCCGGCAGAGCTGCAACGCCCAGATCGCGGCCGAGGCTCCAAGCTTGAGCGTTTCGAGCCGCCTGTTGTGCGGCATCCCGTCCCACGTCTCGAGCCGGGCCCGCACCTCGGCCTCGATCAGTTCCGGCGCGGTCACAATGCGCCGGTAGAGCGCTTCACCCCCATCATGCAGCGTGTCCACCAGCGCATCGGCGCTCTTGGACAGGCCCTTGACGAATACGTTGTTGACCTCGGCCTTGCGGGTCGCCCGCAGGACCTGGAGCGAAGCGGCGAGGCGGGGGTCCTTGAGCCCCTGCCCCGCGATCTGGATCAGCCCCGTGAACCGGCTCTTGAGCGTCGAGGTCTCATCGAGCGAACGCACGCGGCCGGCCTTCGCCGCAGCGGCGTGAGCTTCGATCGCCGCCTCGAAGTGATCGAGCGTGAGCAGCTCGGCCAGGCTCTCCGGCCGGCATCCGCGCCGCAACGCCCCGCGATAGAGCCAACTCAGATGCCCCTGCTGAGCCTCGACCCACTTTGCGGGATTGGTGACATCCTTCGAGCGATCGGCATTGACCTCGCGCGCCACGGCCTCGGGATCCTCGCCGGCCTTGATCCGCGCCAGCGCCGCATCGGCCTGTGACGAGGTCTGTTTCAGTAGGGCCTCGAACACCGTCCCTGCCGACGCGCGCAGCGCGGGCGGCAGATCGGGCCAGAAAACCGGCTTGTGCGGATCGGGCCCGCGTAGCGCCTGCCGGGGCAGACAGGCCGCAATCTCCGGCGGCAGATCTGGCGCCATCTCCCGCAGCTTGTCGGCGAAAGCCAACGCGCTTTTGAAACTCTTGCGCTTGCCCGAGGGCATCCGCGAGAGCACGGCACTCGCATCTGCCGGGGCAAGATCGCGGAAAGCCATGCCGCGGAACCGTTTCGCGAGACTGGCAATCGCCGCGCTGCGGCCCTGTGGAAAGAGATCGCCCTGCGCGGTGAAACCCTCGTTGGCGCGCACCCAATCCTCGACGAGGGCGAAATCGGGATGCGTGACCGGCGCCGGCGCCATGTCCTGAGCCGCAAGGAAGGCGGTGAGCGCGGTGCGGATGCGGGAATTTGCTTCGCCCTGCGCCTTCCCTGGGTTCTTGGCCTTCGCGAAGACCGCCTCGCCGGCCGGCGCGATCCGGTCCTCGAAGGTCTTCAGGTCCGCGGCGTAGTCGACGAGATCTTCAAACTCGTCGAGTCGTAGCCGCTTTGGCAGTTTATCGATCTCGAGCCGGGTCTTGTATGCCGCCTCCTGCGCCTCCGGAGACTCGAAGAAGTCCAGCATGGTAAGCATGTCGTTGTCCTCAGGAATGCCGGAGAGTTTCCCTCTCCACCGCGGAGAGAGGGAAAATCTGACGGCGTTTCAAATGGACCGACGAAGCCGGTTTTGCGCTCCCTGTAGAAGTGCCGCGCTCGGGCCGAGACCGGATCGCCCCGGCGGAAAAGGTCGTCGGGGGCCGTGGAGGCACCAGCGCCGGGTTCACTCGGATTCATCGCCGGGTGATTTTCGAGGCCGACGGGCGGGGCCTACATCCCGATCATGCTGACATCCGCCCTGCCCCACCTCACCGTGTCCCGTTGCGCCCGCCACTTCGGTTTCTCGACCCGGACGGTTTACAAGATGATCAAGTCCGGCGAGCTGCCGGCCGAACTCTTCGGCCATCACGTCATCGGCTGGCCGGATGCCTGGGCCTGCGAGCAGGGCCCGACCCCTCGCGCCGCGCTCCAGCCGCGCTATATGAGCGATCTGCTCTCCCGGCGGGGACTGGCGGCCAAGACCGGCCGCTCGCTGCGCACGGTCGATCGATGGCTGGCGGATGGCCTGCCCACGCGTAACGTTCGGGAGTCTGTGCGCATCAACGCGCTCGACGCGGCCGACTGGCTGTCCGCGCACTACGACTGCACCGTGCCGCTCCGCGACCTGCGCAGACATGCCGCTGATACCTGTGCCGCACCGGCGCAGACCAGCTGAGACCGGCGCCACAACCAACTCCGCCCCCCTCATTGCACCTGCGCCCGACGGAGGCCGGCGGGCGCGTGGCGTTCGGCGCAGGCTCTCGGATTTGCCGGGAGCTTGGCAGCGGTTTTCCAAGCCTGACGTCGGAATTCAGCTTTGTGGCGGCCAATTCCAGGAACGCCGCCATGCATAACGCCGATTTATGCTTGATGCTGTTTTTGGAACTGGCAGCGGGCTTCCGGCGATGGCGCGGGTCTTCGGCGGCAGGGCTTGGAAATGGGCACACGACGCTCAACCGCAACCGCTACGACCTGCCGACACCGGACACGCTGCGCCGCGCAGCCTGATCGGCCCGGTCCGGTCTCGGCCGGACCGCTTCACTCCCCAATCCCGCTCGCCAAGCGGATTTCCGCCGTCCCCGATTATTGCGCGGTGCGATCGACCACACTTCCTCTCTGCGGGTTCCATACAGCGATACGCCTCCCTCGAAGGACAATCCCCACGACCGAACCTCTCCTCCGCCCGGCCCTCCTTCTCGACTGGACTGACTTGCCCAGGTCCATGCTGCTGCGGGACCTGTCCCTCGGGCTGCACGACCTCAACGGCTCGAAGGCAGGCCCCCTCGGCTCCGCTCTCGGCCATTTGCGGCGCCATCCGTTCGACTTCGACGATCTCGGCTGCGGCCGACATGTTCGTCGAAGTCATCGACGGGGTGGCGAAGGGGAGATGGCCGCACCTCTGGCGGGGATGGGGAAGGCGCGAGTTTTCGCCAATTGCTTGGCGAAGGCGAGCTCATGGTTGCAGGCCTCCTCCGGCGCTCTACGCTCTCAGGCGACAGTTGTCTCCCGACACCTGTCAAGCTGACCAAGCAGCTTACACCTTCCCGACTGTACCCCGCCCGGGACACCGGTGCGGGGCCTTTTCATGCTTGTCTCTGCAACATGCCAGCGCGCGCGGTTGCAATCCGCCTTACACCGCAGAACGGCGTTGAAAGGGCGCGATGAGGCACCACCTGTGAACCACAGGAAGGAGGGCGCCAACATGAACGCACTCGAACTCCATCTCCTCACCACCATTGCCGACGCTCCCGGCTCGTGTCCCCCAGAGTTCGATCATTGCCGTCCGACGCTGACGCTCCTTGAGGAGCGGGGGCTCATCAAGGCGCAGTCCGGAGATGAGCATCCTGCCTTCCACATTACCGATAGGGGCCTGATGGAATTGCGGCGGGAACTGCGCTGAAGCTCGGGCTCGCCTGCCTAAGCCCTACTGGCTTACTGCGTGAGCGTGCCTGTGTGGGCTGGAGGATATTGCAATAATCTGCTATTCTCAGTGTAAGCGCCTGATAGTTGCTCGGCGCCGGAAGGCAGCGACCTGGTCTGGGGACTTGGCCTTGAGGCGAACCTGGTCACGTTCGGGGTCCCGCTCCGGACCCGAAGACTTCTCGTAGCAGCCGTTCCCCTTTTTCCGGATCGTAGGGCTTGCTCAGGCGTGGAACGTCGCGGAAGGCGGGGTCGAGAGAGTCGGTCTCGTATCCGGTCAGGAACACGACAGCGGCTCCGGACTCCAGCAGGTCGCGGGCCAATTCGTAGGAGGTCGCGGTGCCGATGTTCACGTCGAGCATCGCACCGTCGGGGGCATGTTCGCGAACCAGGGCCCGCGCTTGCTCGACGCGGCCCGCCGGCCCGATCACGGTACCGCCAAGATCCTCGACGGTGTCCTTCACCTCTTGCGCCAGCAGAAAGTCGTCATCGAGCACGAGTATCCGCCGCCCCTCCAGAAACCGGTCCATCAGTCCCTCCGGTCCGGCAGCGGGAAGGTAATGCGGCATTCGGCGCCATCGGCATGCAGGTCGAGTTCGGAGGTTCCGCCGAGCATGTGCGGCACGCTCTTTGTGATCACCTCGCTTCCGAACCCGCCACCTGTCTCGCCGGCCTCCACCCGGACGCCGAGTTCCCGCCAGCGGAAGCGGATTTCCCGCGCACTTCGGTCGATGTGCCACTCGACACGGATCGTGCCGCCGTTGCCCCGGAGGGCGCCGTATTTCCCGGCATTGGTGGCGAGTTCATGGATCGCCATCGCGATCGCCTGCGTGTCGCGCGGGCTCAGCAGCAGCGCCGGCCCCTCCGCAGAATAGGTGCGGCCCTCCTCGGCACCGACGGCATCCAGTTCGGTCCGGACGATATCTGCGAGATCGCCCTTGTCGTCCGGGCTCTTGAGGAGCAGGTCCTGCGCCCGCGACAGCGCGTCCAGCCGCGGCATAAAGGCGTCCAGAAAGCTGTCGAGATCGCTGCTGCGCCGGCGCGTCTGGCGCGCGAGGGAGCGCACGTTGCTGAGCAGGTTCTTGATCCGGTGCTGCAACTCGCCCATGAACGCCTGCTGACGCCGCTCGTGATCGCGCCGGTCCGTGATGTCGCGGATGGCGAGAATGATCTTGTCGAGGTGGTCCAGCTTGCGGCCGTTCAGCAGCATGACCCGGCGGCCGATCCCTTCGAATTCGTGCTCCACCTCGTAGTCGTTGAACGCCCACTCCTGGGGCAAGATCTTTTCCAGCGCCTCGCGCAGCTCGGGAATGTCCCACTGGCCGTTGCCGAGGTCGTAGATCATCTGACCTTCGGTCTCGTCTGGGGCCACCCGGAACTGGTTGTAAAAGGACTGGTTGGCGGAATGCACCCGCAGATCCCAATCCAGCACGATGAGGCTTTCGCGGATGCTGTCGATCAGCTTCTCCGCGAACTCCTGGCGGCCCACGATCTCGTGTCGCTGGCGTTCTTTCTCGGTGATGTCGCCGATCGTCAAGACGATGCGGTCGTCGCCGTCATCGCGCGCCATGCGTCGCGCGTTGAGCAGCATGGTCCGCGCGCCGATCTGCTCGAACGTGTGCTCCACGCGGTAGTCCCACACCGCGTTTCTCTCGCTCAGAACCTCGTGCAGCAGACGTCGCAGGTCGGGAATATCCCACTGCCGGTTGCCGAGGTCGTAGATCTGCCGGTTCTCGGTCTCCTCGGAGGTGACGTCGAAGGCCGTGCAGAAGGCATCGTTTACCGTCTCCACCTCGAGCGCGGCCGTCAGGACGACGATCGGCTGGGATACGGTGGCGAGGATCTGTTGCGCGTAGCGCTCGTCGCTCCGGGACATGGCTGCCCTCCTTCCCCTAACAACGTGCCGAGGCCGGCGATGTTTCCGGAACCGGTGACAGGAGCCGTGGCGGGCGTATTGGTCCGCGAAGACGATGCGGGCTTTAGCCGGCCTTTGTTACCGCGATGACCGGTTCTTTCGGCGCACGATGAGATTCTCATCGTCCACGAAGTCCTCAAGGACCTCGTGCCAGCTCTCCGTCGTGACGCGAGTTCCCTGGATCATGTCGTGCAACCTCAACGTCGCGGTCGGTAAGGGCGGTGATCGCCACAGAATTTGCCGGCATTAGGCTATGCAAAGATTGCCCCGCCAGCGATCGCGCTCGTTCCCTGGCCGGCCTACCCTCTGATCGTCCCTTTCGCCGTGCCGGGTCAGACGCCCGGCCTGGACCCCTGCCGCGGCACGGAAAGCGGCGGTTCGGGATCCCAACATGTCAGCGTCATGTCCGCGGGCAGAGGCGCGGGGTTTCTGCGTCATCTGCCGGGGAAATTGCGTCAAAACGCGGGGATTTTGCGTCATTGCGCGGGGAATTTGCGTCATTTCCCGGGGATTTGTCGTCATCCCTGCCGCAAGCAGCTGATCCACAACGGAAAAAGACGCGGGATTGAATCAAGTGAATCCTGAATCCCTCTGAAAGAGCCTGACATGTCAGGCAGGACAGCGTTTTCCGGGGCTTTTGACCTGCGGTGCCGCAATCTGACAGCCGTCGTTTCTGTCTCGAGGTCGATAACCCTACCTTTTCCATCGAGGTCGCGGCGAATTCCGAACCGGCCGACCTGCAGCCGCGCTCAAGGCGGCCAGACTGAATGCACCGGGAAGGTCCCGCATGCCCGAAGACATCGTTTGCGAGTTCGCACGCCAGCAGGGCTATTCGGAGGTGGCCGTGGCGGCCGGTCGGGAAGCGGACCGGCGCGTGGCGAGACTTTCGCATCCCAGAGGCCGGTTTGACAATGCGGGCCGGTTTTTCCTCGCCGAGCGCTGCGACTGCTGCACCGGCATCCGGACCCCGAGCCTGGCCCGCCCTTCGACCGAAATGCTGCACGGCCGGTCGATCACGCACGTCGCGCACCTCTACCGGGTCCCGTCGCTCCACGTCCGGCGCCTGGCCAAGGCCTTCGACCTGGCACGCAGGTGCAGCGCTGCATCGCACCATTCCAGGGCCCAGTTCGTGGTCCGGCTGGCACGGATCCTCAAACCGCTCCCAAGCGAACGGTAAGAGCTGCGGCCACGCTGGTTTGGGCGCGAGAGACATGGATGAGGCGAGGCATACATCCGGGGGGCCGCAAGATCAGGGGCGCGGAACGGGCCGAGAGATCGAAGCGGCCTTACGCAACGTTCCCTGCGGCTCGGTTTTTTCGTCCGCAGAAGAACGATCCCATTTCTTCAGGACCGGCGGCGATGCCAGACCGCCGCACCATCAAGGAGCACAGACGATGACGCTTCACCGTCCCGCCCATGCAGCTGCCCTGCCCGAGGTCTTCCCGCTGAAGATCGCTCGGCGCGGGTGCCATTCTCCCGTTTCCATCGCCGACAAGCGCGCCTTGTTCGAACACGCGTTCTGGCGGCGTCTCACCCAGACAGAGACCGCCCGGGCCGCGGGCGTCTCTCCCTCGACGATTGCCGCATGGAAGAAGTCCATCCTTCAGGACAAGGCGCGGAGCGCCAACAAGATGGATCAGAAGGCGCTCCGGCTCGTGATTTCGAATGATGTCACAGCGCAGCCTGAGCGTGCTGCGAACGCCGCAGACCCCGCACCGGAGGATGCGCAGAAGCAGGACGGCATTCCCGGGGACCCGCGCGAGGCCGAGATCCGCAAGCTGCTCGCCCGGATGCGCGAGGAGGGGCTGACCAACCGCGAGGCGGCCGCGATCGCAGGCACCAACGCGAATGTGGTTTCCAGTTGGCGCCGCGAGTTCGGCTATGCCGCTCGCCGTCGGGCGCCGTCTCCCCTCACCGAAGGCCAGAGGGTCGCCCTGCTGACGCGACAGCGCGAGGAGGGCTTGTCGAACCGTGACACCGCCGAACTGGCCGGCGTCTGTGAAGCAACGATCACCGTCTGGCGAAAAGACCTCGGCTTCGCCGGTCGGCGCGGGAGGGCGCCCGCGATGAGCGATCAGGACAAGCAGGCGCTCTTCGCCCTCAAGGAGGAGGAAGGCCTCACCGACCGGCAGCTCGCCGACCTCGCGGGCGTAACCGCAGGGACGATCAGCATCTGGCGCAGCGCCATGAAGCGTAGGACGGAAACGCCCGGCCCCATCACCGGCAACGCGCTCCGCAGGGTGGTTCTCACACGGCCGGACGGGGCTCTGGTCGAGCTGGACGCCACCGAAGACGAGGTGCGCGGATTGCTGGGTCTCGCGCGCGACCCGTCTTGAGGACCCTTGGCGGAGAGGCGCGGAACGAGCCTGTCTCCGCCATAGGCCCGTCTATGGTCCCGGCAGCGCCATGCCGCGCTCCGAGAAATACCGCATCGCCCGGAGGCGATCATGAGCCGAACGCGGCCCGACCGTGAGGTGCTGCAGTTCGCCGTGCTCAGCGAGTTTCCCGAGCGGCAGCCGGTCGTAGCCGAGGAGATAGAGACACTCCTGAGCCGTCTCCTCGATCGCCGCTGCGACGGGGCCGCCCAATACTGAAGGGGCAATGACCTTCATCCCCATGCCGCCCCTGACAAGAGGAGCCGCAACGCTTCGGAGGTCAGCCGACCGGATCGCCGGCCAGCCGAGATCGATCCAGGCGGCAGTCAGGATCAGGTCCGTCACGAGCTCTCTGCGGCATATCATGTCGAATTCTCCTTCCGGCCGCGGAATATCGCGGCCACGCATCAATCGCCTGAGGTGGCCCGATTGCGAGGAGGAAATTGACGCAATTCCAACCCCGAAAGTCGCCTGATCATGCCCTCAGGCGATGCGGGAAATCGCCCCTCCTTGACGGACGCGACCCGGGAGAGGCGTCACGGGCCGCCACGCGACCGTCGGCGTCGCATCGCCGTCAAACGCTCATGGTTTGTCGGAGACGCGCCATAGATGATCACGTAGGGCAGAGCCGGGTTCCAGTTGAGGTCTCGGGTTTCGAACCCGAGTTCGCTCAGAACGACCCGGGCAGCTGATTTCAGGTGGTCTCGGGTCTCCACGGACCAGTCATTCTCGAAGCCGATATCCACGGAGATCGCGCCGCAGCGCCCGCGAAACACGCATGCGACGAGAGAGATAGGTGCGAGGGACGGATGATCGAGTTCGAGACGGGCCCGCACCAGCCGCAGGGTCCTCGCCACCGCGCCTGCGTACAGGTCGACTTCCGGGTCGGTCTTTCTCATGGGTTTTCCTGATTGGCCGGCATCGGCCGCCGCCAGCGCGGCGGCCGACGCGTCTGTCACGTCCGCGCGACCACCAGAGATCTGATCCGCCCGAGGCGTTCGTTCCGACTCGCTCGTGCCAGTGAGGCGAGCGTGCGTGCCATTTTGGGATCCCATTCGCCGATGAGCAGGAGCAGGTCTCCGAGCGTCCGCCGGGCACAGACCGTGCCGCCCCGATCCGACACACGAAGACCCTCTTCCTCGAGAGCGTATGCCTGACAGGCCAATTCGAAGGTGACGAGATCGATCACCACGGTTTCGAGAACGGCCTTCTGGAGTGCCGCGTGCGGGGAGAGGGCACAGGCGTTCAGCCAGTCGCGAAGACGCTCCCCCCATGTCCCGCTATCCATATCGGAGAGCAGGGCCTCCAGGGCGGAGAGGTGTTTGTGCCTGAAGTCCTGAAAAGACCCCATTTCGAGATCATGCATTTGGTTCACCTTGTATCTTGAGTGGTCCGACGCCCGGTTTCGGACCGGGTGGATCCGCGGGCGCCACGCGCGACGCCCGCGGGACCACCGGTTCCTGAAACCCCACAGCGAAAGCCTTTCAGCGGCCGCGACTCTCAGATCCGGTACGGGGCCCCTGCCCGGCGGCGGCGATCGCCTTTGCGTGGATGCAGACCGCGGCGTTCCGCCTCGAGCCGTGCCGCATCCTCCGGCCAGCTCGCCTTGATCCGCGCGAAGAGGTCCGCCTTCCGCAGACGCAACGGCTCCGTCAGACGCCCGAGCACCGGTGTTCCCGAGGCATTCGGCGCAAGCCGCGGATCGGATCGCGCGATCCGGACCCGACGCGCCAGAACGAAACGGCTCGCCCGGTCGAGGCCGCACTCGGCGAACTCGGCGTTCACGCGGAGCTCGAAACCGACGTTGGCACGCTCCCGCGACGAGGTGCCGTAGGCGAGCAGGAGCTCGTCCTCGGTGGCGTCAAGAACCAGACACGGGCGTGCATAAGGCGCTATCCCTTCGGAGTAGGGAAACCTGAATGAAATGATATCGCCCGGATGAACGGCGCAGGTGGCAGCACGAGACATGACAAAACTCCTATGAAGACGACACCGGCTGCGTGCCGATGCGGTGGCCCCCAGCACCGCATCGGCGCGCGCGCCGGCCTTGTGTCTCCAGCATGAACCGGGACGCTTCGTCGTCCGACAGCCCGTCGAAGGCGTGCCCGGCATCCTCGAAAAACTCCGACGCAATCCCGCAACCTGCCGAAGCGACTTTTTCTGTCCGGGGGGCTGAGCAATGGGGTTCGGCTCGGCGCCGCGCCGGCGTCGCGGTCGGGCCGGCCGCGTGTCGTGGCCTCATCGGGGTCTGTCAAAGGCCGGGACCTACCGAACTCGGAACGACGGTTTGTGCCGCCGTCCGCAGGTCCTGAGAAAAAATTCACCGACCCTCCGAAAATCGCTTCCGGCTGAAATCAACGATCCGAATTCCTCGTCACGACCCCAAACAAAGAGGACTTCACCATGACCATCTCGCTGCAAGCCAGCTCCGCCGCCGCCCGCCTGTCCGTCGCACCGCTGACAGGCCCCCTGCCCCGGGTACCCCACCTCGTCGCCCCCGAACACGCGAGCATCGGAGATATCATCGGCGTCTTCGGCGGCATCACCAACCAGCCGGACTCTGCTTTCGCGAAGAAGATCCACTGCGAAGTGGCCTACAGGAAGGGCGTGCTGGAACCGGAAAATGCCTTCATCGACGAGATGTCGGACGCAGATGCCGCAGTGTTCAAGGAGATCACGGCGGTCCCGTTCTGCGGCATCGATCATCATCTGATCGTGCGTCAGGCGAAGATGGTCGAGCCGGGGCAGCCCTTCCAGATCCACCTGGTCCAGTTCGCCGATGCCATCCTGTATGTGCATCCGGACTGGCTGCATGGCACCTGGGGTTGCCAGCCCGGCCACGGAGCGTCCCGTCCCCTCATGATAATGCTGGAAGGCGCACGATCGCGGGCGGAGGCGTCGCAGGGCCTCGAGAAAACCAAGCGGTACATGAAACTCTTCCGCTCGGCTCTTCCGCCGGCAGTCCGCACAAGCCTGAACCGGCGCCTCGAGCTGCCGAAGGTAGATGATTTTCTCGCCAGCGGCGGATCGGATCATGCCTTCGTGCGGTAGTCGGCCGCCCCGCCGGGAGAGGGCTCTGTGAGCCCGCCCGGGGCTCCCCGCCCGGCCAGTGCCTCGGCGGGCGCCGCGCGTTCTGCGGCAAGGCTCAGGCGGCGCCCAACCCGATGACGCTTCGGGTGCCCTGCCCCCCGGCTCCGTCGCAAATGCGGCGCATTTTCTGATGGCCTTGAAACCCATTGCCGCGACGTCAGGCGCCCAGCGAATTTTCGAGGCGCTGCGAATGCTCCCACGTCCTCTTCAGCGGCCGACGTGGCCGCTCGCAGCCCGAAAGGTACCCATGATGAAACTGATCGCCGACCACCGGTCAAAGGCTCCGGACGCGGAGGAACCCGGCCCTCGCAATGACGCGAGCCTGCCGATGAGCACGAGGGTCGTGCAATGACCCTGATGCCCGTCCATACCGTCCCACGTCTCTACGGCGACCGCACCCTCGCAGTCATCGAAGACCTGATCGGGGGCGGCCCCCTGGATCAGGCCAGCGATGCGATCGCCAGCCAAACGCTCGATCCGGAGGTCTGGCGGTCGATGAACAAGGGACCCCTGGAGATGGTCGGGAGTCCTGATGCGGACAAATACCGGGCCTTCGCCCGCGCGCTCGCCTACGACGACACCCTGCCCTGCGTGGTCATGTCCCGGGTGCAAAAGTTGCGGCGCGCCAGCCGCGCGTGTGGACGCTGCGAGGTCGTCTACTTCCCCGACGCCATCGGCCTTCTGCACCTCGGAGACGTCACTCACGGTGAAACAGACCTCCGCAGGATGGTGAACTCGACCATGTGTCTCATCACGCGGGACGTTCATTGCCCGGAGGATCTGATCCGCCGCCATGCGCCGTTCGAGAGAACGGTGTGGCGCTGGCTCGACCACCTGCGCAGCGCCTCCATCCGCTGCGACGGACTGAAACTTCCCAGAGCCGATCATCTGCTCCGCGCGGCATGACCCGTGCCGCGCGGAACCGACCATCCCCAACACCAACACCCCAGGGAGAACGCCATGGGAAACGACCTGAGATACAAGGGCCTGCTGCTCGACGAGGCGGATTTCGCGCTGCCGCTGGACTGCGATATGGTAAGGCTCGTGGACGCTGTCGAAGCCTATTGCATGGCGGAGTTCAGCGACGAATTCGACCACCCGTCGCTCGAGATTCTGGGAGTGGCCTCGGAACGGTTCGAGGCAACTTCCGTCTGGCCCTCCGATGGATCGAGGGCGTTCTGGGTCAAGCCTGATATCGGGTTTCGGGACATCTTCCTCGGAGTGGCCCGCGAGCTTGAAATCCCCGCCCCCCTGGTCTCCGAGGCGATGGAGACAGGTCGCACCGAGGACATCGAAACATACCTCAAGGACCAGATCCGGGCGCATCTCGATTGCCGGAACTACTACGATGCGGAGAGCCTGATGCAGTACCTGCCGACACTCCAGCCGGTCGGTCTTCCGGGTGTGAAGGGGGCGGGCGCGTTCGACACACGCGGCGAGGACATGATCGTCGACTACCGGGTCCACAATTACGGCGTGGGACGACGGATCCTGGTCGAGATCGCCTTCAACTGGGGGCAATAGACGGGAGGAGCCGGTGCGCCCGGGGGTGACATGTTCCGCAGCGTCTTGTCCCTTCAGCGCACGCCGCGCCTTCTGCTGCGCGGCCTCCAGCACGCTTTGCGCAATCTCGACATCCTCGAGCGGCAGGTTCCGAGCCGGCCTGAAAGCCAATGTTTGCTTGCGTCAAAGCAGTGGCACAGCGACACTCGCATTGCGCGATTGTTGGACCCGCCGGGGCCCTGCTCTGACCAACAGTCGCTTGGATGTGAAGCTGAAATTTGATTTTTTTGTCCGACGGAGCCTTCCTGCCGGACCCGAACTACAGGTGATCCCATGAGTTTTTCGCTTACCCCGGGCCTCACAAGCGCAGCCATCGATTTTACGGAAGTGGATGTTTCGACCGGTCGTTACGACCCTTGGGTCGAAATCGACCTGACGACAGTCTTCGAAACGGGCCTGAGGATCGGTGACAATGTCTATACCGAGGCACAGTTGCGGTCCAATGGGCGCCTGATCTTCTTAGACGACGAAGGTCAATCCGGTGCGAGCCTGTACGCGTTTTTGGGAGATGTCACCAGTCACTGGTATGATACCGGGCCGCGCGGGGTACCAGAGTACTGGTACCCGATCGGTCCTGCGGAATTTTCGCTTGGTGTGGCCGAACAGAACGATTCTGTCGTTTTCGAGTTCAGCAACATGCCTTTCTATGCCGGTCCGAACGAGGGGTATAGCTATCAGATCGAGTTGATTGATCGGGGTGACGGCAACGCCGAAGTGGTCTTTCGGTACACCGACATCGAGATGTACGCTCCGGCCGGGCCAAACCCGGCTGCGGCTTTCGAATACGGCGGCAACCGCTACGCCCCCGGCTATGCGCAGGAGAACGTGTATAGGGAGGAAAACTGGGATGACCTGATTGGAAATACCGGCGTCGAGGGCGTGTGGCAATTCCGTTTCGAGCAGGGCCAGCTGGCGCTGGAAGACCTGCAGATCGACCCCGTCATCCTTGTCGGAACCGATGCGGATGAAGTTCTGACCGGCAACCTCATGAGCGACAGCCTCGACGGTGGTGCGGGCGACGACACACTGGTCGGCGATATCGGTGACGATACCCTGATCGGCGGTATGGGCGATGACCTCATCCGGCCGGGGGTCGGGCAGGACGACATCCGACCGGGCGCAGGGTCCGATACGATTTCCGGTAACGCGGCCCAGCTCGACGGAGATACGATCAGCGGTCTGGACGCCACGGACGAGGTTCGTATCGAAGGCATGGGCGCCGGTGCGACGGTAAGTATCACGAACGACGGCACGGCGACGCGGATCACGGCGGATCGCGACGGAGACGGCGAGGCCGATTTCGTCCTGACCTTCGAGGGGACGGTGACAGCCGCCGACCTGACGACCGAAGTGGTCAGGATCGAGAATCCGTTCGGCGACCTGGTCGAAACCCGGATCGGCTTGGCCGGCGTCGTCGGCACCGACGGCGACGATGCTCTGCTGGGCAATGGGCTTGGCGGGCTGGTGGCCGGGCTGGGGGGGCATGACACCCTCACCGCGGGCGACGGCGATGACACCATTCTCGGCGGTTCCGGAAACGATCTGCTGCTTGGCGGTGCCGGGGCAGACCGGCTGCTGCCGGGCGATGGCGCAGACACTATCGACGGCGGCGCGGGCGCCGATATCATCCTCGGCAGCGCCTATGATCTCAGCGGCGATACGATCAGGGGGTTCGGTTCATCGGACAGCCTGCGGGTGCTGAACACCGGGGGTGTCACAACCTGGCGGACCATGGAAGCTGAGGGAGGTATCACGCTGCTGGCGGATACCAGCGGAAACGGGACCGAGGACTTCACCCTCACAATCGAAGACCCCGCGGCGGGCCTCGTCCTGTCGTTCGTGCGGGATGGCGCGGACACGCTGTTCGGGCAGCGTGCGTTGACCGGCACCGACGGGAAGGATGAACTGGTCGGGAACGGTTTGCCGAACCTCCTTACGGGTCAGTCGCAGAACGATCTCCTGATCGGTCACGATGGCGACGATACCGTGATGGGCGGCGCGGGACGCGACACCTTGGTGGGCGGTCTTGGCACGGACTGGCTCGAGGGAGGCCCGGACAATGATGAATACCGCGGCACCGCCGCGGAACTCGACGGGGACCGGATCGTCGGGTTCGCGGCCGGTGATGTCGTGCGGATCCTCGGCGCGACCAGTGCACGGGACATCGTCGTCGGCGCCGACGGCCGGCTTCAGGCAGATACGGATGGCGACGGCACCCTCGATCTCTCGCTCTGGATCACGCCCGAGGGCAATCGGCCCCTCGCGTCCCTGCAGCCGTTGCTCAGCACCGACAATGGCGACCTGATCCTCAGGGCGGCGGCCGTTCACGGCACCGAGACGGCGGACAGCCTGCAGCTCCAGTACTACCAGACGGCGCTCTTCGGGCACGGCGGGAACGACTACCTGAGGGGCCGGAACTTCGACGATCTGATTGATGGCGGAAGCGGTGATGACACGATTTACGGGTATCTCGGCAACGACACGTTGCTGGGGGGTGCCGGCGACGATGAACTGGCGGGCAGTGATGGCGCCGCTGACAGTATCGACGGCGGCGACGGCAATGACGTGATCTACGGTGGCATCGGCGCAGGAACCGGTGAGGGTGCCGCAGGCGACACGCTGATTGGTGGCAACGGTGCCGACCATCTGGTCGGAACGAGCGCGGATGACCTGATGCTCGGTGGCGGCGACGAAGCGGACCTTGCGGACAAGCTTTTTGCCGGAGAGGGCGACGACACGCTTCACGGCGGTTACGGCAACGACGAGTTGCGGGGCGATGCAGGGGACGACCTGATCTTTGCAGACCATGGCGCCGACACCGCCATCGGTGGCGAAGGCAATGATACGATCTCGGGCGGCGCAGGGGCCGACCTGCTCCACGGCGGGGCGGGGCAGGACTTCCTGAACGGCGGTTTCGGATCGGACCGGATGAACGGCGGCGGCGGCGCCGACAGGTTCTATCACCAAGGGACCCGCGATCACGGCGCCGACTGGCTGCAGGATTACGACGCTGCCGAAGGGGATACCCTCTATTTCGGCGGCGCCGCCACGGGGGCCGGGCAGTTCCGCGTGAACTACGGCGTCACCGATGGGGCTGGAGACGCAACCACAGCGGAGGCGTTCGTGGTCTACATTCCTGATAATCGCATCATCTGGGCGCTGGTGGACGGGGCGGAGCAGGAGGCGATCATGCTCCAGACCGCCAGCGGCAGTTTCGACCTGCTGGCCTAGGACCGTGGGGGCGCATCGTCCGGGCTTCACCGCATCCCGAGCGCCGTCGTCATCCCTGGGCTGACCGTCCGTTTGCCTCGAGCAGCGCGTTGATAGTGGCCTTGGAAAGGCTCGACTGCGCCCTACTGCTTTGACGCAAGCAAGTATTGGCTTATCGTATCCCTCCGGCGGAGGCCGTCTGACGGGATTTCGGCGTCGGTGCTAAGTCCGACCTTATGGCCGACCATAAGTTCAGACCCGAGATCGAAGTCCTTTCTGCCGAAGACGTGCCGCGTCGGCGATACTGGGATGATGCGGACAAGATCCGGATCGTAGAGGAGAGCTTTCTGGGGCACCGCCAGGTCTCGGCGACGGCGCGGCGGCATAGTGTGTCGCGCTCGTTGCTGACGATATGGCGGCGGCAGTATCGCGACGGTGAGCTTGGCAACGAGGCGCCGCCTTCGTTTTTCCCGCTGAGGGTTTCGCCCAAGGCGCCTGCGGCAGTGTCCGTTACGGCGCAGGAGGCGCCGCGCGACACCCCGGACGTCCAGCTCGAGATCGTGCTCAGAAACGGTCGGCGGCTTCTGGTCCCGTCTTCGGTGGACCCGGAGATTTTGGCGCGGCTGCTACCTGCCCTGGAGTGCCGATGATCGCCTTCCCGGCGGGGGTGCGCGTGTGGATCGCAGGCGGAGTGACGGACATGCGGCGCGGTATGAACACCCTGGCCCTGACGGTTCAGCAGGGTCTCGGGCGCGATCCGCATGCCGGCGAGATCTTCTGCTTCCGCGGGCGCAAGGGCGACCTGGTCAAACTTCTTTGGCACGACGGGGTCGGTATGTCGCTCTACACGAAGCGGCTGGAGGCGGGGAAGTTCATCTGGCCGACCAGCGGAAGTGGTGAAGCGGTGCAGATCTCCGCAGCCCAGCTCGGGTATCTCCTGGAGGGGATCGACTGGCGCAATCCGCGTTGGACACAACGCCCTGCAAAGGCTGGATAAATCGGCCTCCTCAGACTTATTTACATAGGCTTTCTGGTGGCCGCATGGTAGGTCTCGCCCATGTCAGATGCCGCTTCCGAGATCGCCAGATTGCGCGCTGCACTCGCGGCCACGGAGGCCCGTGCCGCGGCCGCCGAGAGTGAACTGGCGCAGACCCGGGCGATGGTCTCGACCTCCGAGGCGATGATCAAGCATCTCCGGCTCGAGATCGCCAAGCTCCGGCGCGAGCAATACGGCCATAGCTCGGAACGTCGCGCCCGCCTGATCGACCAGATGGAATTGCAGCTCGAGGAACTCGAGGCCGCGGCCACCGAAGACGAGATCGCCGCCGAGAAGGTGGCGAAGACCACGACCGTCTCCGGGTTCGAGCGCCGTCGCCCGGCGCGCAAGCCCTTTCCGGAGCATCTGCCGCGCGAGCGCGTTGTGATCGAAGCCCCAACCTCCTGCACCTGCTGCGGCTCGGATCGCATCGTGAAGTTGGGCGAGGACATCACCGAGACGCTCGACGTCATTCCACGGCAGTGGAAGGTGATCCAGACGGTGCGTGAGAAGTTCACCTGCCGGCAATGCGAGAAGATCAGCCAGCCGCCGGCGCCGTTCCACCCCACGCCCCGTGGCTGGGCCGGTCCGAACCTGCTGGCGATGATCTTGTTCGAGAAGTTCGGCCAACACCAACCCTTGAACCGTCAGGCCGAGCGCTATGCGAAGGAAGGCGTCGAGATCAGCCTCTCGACGCTGGCCGATCAGGTCGGGGCCTGCGCCGTCTCGCTCGCGCCGGTCCATGCGCTGATCAGGGCCCATGTTCTTGAGGCCGCGCGGCTGCACGGCGACGACACGACGGTGCCGCTGTTGGCGAAGGGCGGCACGCAAACCGCGCGGCTCTGGACCTATGTCCGGGACGACCGCCCCTTCGGCGGCGGTAGCCCACCTGCCGCGCTGTTCCACTTCTCCCGCGACCGCGGCATGGCCAACCCCAACCGGCATCTCGCCGGATGGCAGGGCATCCTGCAAGCCGATGCCTATGGCGGCTACAATGACCTCTACCGCACCGACCGCGATCCGAGGCCAGTCGAGTCTGCGCTGTGCTGGAGCCATGCCCGGCGCAAGTTCTTCGAACTCGCCGACATCAAGGGGAACACCCGGAAGGGCAAGCCCGCCCATGACATCTCCCCCGTCGCGCTGGAGGCAGTGGCCCGGATCGACGCGATCTTCGACATCGAGCGAGGCATCAATGGGCTGACGGCGGCGGAGCGCCAGGCGGCCAGGCACCAGCTGTCCCGGCCTCTGATCGAGGGTCTTCAGGGCTGGCTGCGCGCCGAGCGCGACCGGCTGTCGAAGCACAACCCGGTCGCCAAGGCGATCGACTACATGTTCAAGGCGGAGCGCTGGCCCGCCTTCACCCGGTTCCTCGACGATGGCAGGGTCTGCCTGACGAACAATGCGGCGGAGCGGGCGCTGCGCGGTGTCGCGCTTGGCCGGAAGTCCTGGCTCTTCGCTGGCTCAGAGCGTGGTGGTGACCGCGCCGCCTTCATGTATTCCCTGATCGTCACGGCTAAGATGAACGATGTCGATCCTCAAGCCTGGCTCGCCGATGTCCTGGCCAGACTGCCCGGGACGACAGCTTCTCGGGTGCCGGATCTCTTGCCCTGGAATTGGAAGGCGTCCGAACTTCGCCGAGCGGCCTAAACCGCGGCCCACGCCGGATGGTTACGGCTTATCCGCCTTTGATGACAGGCATGTTGCCTCCCAGAGCGTCGCGTCGCCGGACAATACCGCCACATCCGCGCGGGTTTCTGGTCGCGACGAGATGACCCGGGCGGGCATTCAAGGTAGGTTTCTCAGGTCTTCGAGATGGTTGCGGTCTGGACGGTCATACCATCACACGGGTCTCTCGCGGCGCTTTCGTCCACAATATCAGCTGCAAACCGCCCCACCTTGTCGTTCGCAGTCATGTCCGATAAGTTTGCCTTATCGGACGTAAAAGAATAGGCTCGGGGGCAGTTCAATTGTCGTTTTAGTTTCATGGGTGGATTCGGCCGAAATCGCCTCTCTTGTCGAGGAAATTTCCATTTAACCGGTGGACGGGCTTCTTGCTCAATCGGTGGACTCGTTCCTCCCCTACGTCACTACCACG
>Ga0310345_10000260_pt1 | contig 95579 bp, 86 predicted proteins | sample HC15DNA20500_MG_FD_204667 | JGI IMG/M metagenome (GOLD analysis project Ga0310345, IMG submission 204667) | Marine microbial communities from station ALOHA, North Pacific Subtropical Gyre - HC15-DNA-20-500_MG | ecosystem: Environmental > Aquatic > Marine > Oceanic | place: Pacific Ocean: North... | reverse complement strand
TTGTAGCCATCCCAGCAGCCCAAGGCCTGCAGCGTCTTCCGATCCAGCATCCCGTTCCTCAACGGCCCTCTTAACGGCCCTCTTAACGGCCCTCTTAACGGCCCTCTTAACGGCCCTCTTAACGGCCATTAGGATACGGAATGTGGCAATTCAGTCCCCGGAATTCTCCGAAGAACCAAAAAGAAGCCCCGCATTCGCGGGGCTTTGTTTCCAACCAGATCTCGTCGCTCATTGGGTCGCCGCCGTCGGTGCTGCAGGCGCCTTCTTGTGAGACTTGCTCGACTTCTTGGTGGTGCTCTTGCTATCGGTCAGAGCTGATGACGTGCTCTGGTTCGCGCCCTGTGTGTAGGGATCGAACTTGTCGCCGGCCCGGGCGGCGTCGGGCGTGTAGCCATCCTTGTTGCTCGTGCGCGCCGGGTCGGGCACATAGCCGTCCTTGTTAGTCGTATGCATGTCGTAGTCATAGCGATCAGAGGGACTTGCCGGTCCCGCCGCAAACGCCAGCCCGGGTACAAAGACTGCAACTGCCACTGCAATGGTGAGTGCCTTCATCGGGATCCTCCTGCGAGAACGGTTGAGACCATCGTGCGCTGAGTACGCACAATCCATCACCAAGCCTATGCCGCGGGCATCGAAAATGCCATGAACCAATGGTGTTAACGCGATGCGCGCGGGCACCGCCGCCAAGCACTCAGGGACGAAGCAGATCGAAGCCAGCCAGCGCGATCACGCCGCTCAGCGCATCCGTGGCCATGGAACCCTGTCCCAGGATCAGCACGGCAGCCGCGGCCCACGTGGTGGCACAGAAGAAATAGAAGCGCTTGTTCATGGTGAAGCCGATCACTTGCTGCGGGCAAAAGAAGGACGTCAGTATAAACCCTGATATTCACCCACGACAAAGCGCCTGATGCAGCTCTTTTCTAAAGCTTCGGAATTGCCGCGACCAGCATGGCTACACCCGAGCAGGTCAAAAGCGTCAGCACAATGCGCCGGAACGCGATGTCGCTGATACCAATGTAGACCCGCGTGCCGAGCAATGTGGGAATCAGCATGGCCGGGGCCACGATGGCGAACATCGGCAACATGTCGCGCGTGATGATGCCGGTACCCACGTACACGGCCATCGTCACCAGCAATGCGCCGAGGTTGAAGTTCTGGATCACCACCCGCTGCTTGTCCTTGTCGAAGCCTCGCAGCGTGCACCAGAGCGTTGGCGCAATGCCCGTGAACCCGCCGATGCCACCCATGATGCCGCCGATGGCGCCGACCACGGCATCGGCCAGCCGGCCGCCACGGCGGATCGGCGGGATGCGGCTCGAGAACAGCATGATCGGGCACCAGATCACCAGGACGAAGCCAAGGCACAGCTTGAACAGATGGACGTCGAGCCGGGGCAGGATACTGACCCCGATGGGAATGCCGACGATGCCGCCAAGCAGGAACGGCAGTACGGTGGCCAGATGGTACTTGCGGCGCACGGTGAAGGCCGCAAGCAACTGGCCGGTCAGCGCGCCGAACACGGACATCGCCGAAGCCAGCCGTGGTTCGACGCCCCAGGCCCAGAACGACATGGCAACCATGCCAAACGCGAAGCCTGACAGGCCCTGCACGAATCCGGCAACGATGGCGCCGAGGGCGACGATGAGAAAGACCGAATCTACCTGCATGTTCTTGTTCTTATGGTTTGCGCCCCGCTCCCGGTCTATACACGGGGGAACGGGGGTGGAACGAGAGCCGGCCCTGAATCCGCCGGCCCCTTCAATCGTCAGCCGCCAATCCCCAGCAGCTCCACTTCAAAGTTCAGCGTCGCGTTCGGCGGGATCGTGCCCGGCACGCCGCGCTCGCCGTAGGCCGTCGAGGCCGGGCAAGTCAGCTTGGCCTTGCCGCCGACCTGCATCTTCTGCACGCCCTCGGTCCAGCACGGGATCACGCGGTTCAGGGGGAACGAGATCGGCTGGCCGCGCTTGTAGGAGCTGTCGAACTCCTTGCCGTCGGTCAGCGTGCCACGGTAGTGGACCTTGACCGTATCCGTTGCTTTCGGCGAAGCGCCGGTGCCCTTGGTCACGTGCTCGATCACCACGCCGGACGGCAGCGTTTCAGCCTGCGCGATACCTGCGGCGCCCAGCGCCACGGCGGCGAGGATCAGGGAGAGTTTCTTCATGGGATATTCGTCGTGTCAGGTTCTCGGGAGTGACGCCTACGCCAGGCAAACCCGGTGCGGACGCCAGCCGGCAAGTGTACATGACCCTGTTATTTGCGCTGATCGGCCTGCTCACCGGGCGATCCGTGACAGAATGGCCACTTGTCCACAGCGCAGACGGAGGCATTGGGGATGTATCGCGGCGAACGGTTCAACGGATATAGCCACCTGGCGGGAGCGGTGCTCTCGGCGGCTGGTATGGCGGTGCTGGTCACTTCATCGGCACTCCATAGCGACGCCTGGAAGGTCGTCAGCTCCGTCGTCTATGGCACCACGCTGGTGCTGCTCTACACGATCTCCACCGTCTACCACAGCGTTCGCGGCCCCGCGAAGGACATCTTCCGCCGCCTCGACTACTGCGCGATCTACCTGCTGATCGCCGGCAGCTATACCCCGTTCGCATTGGTCACATTACGCGGCCCCTGGGGCTGGACCCTGTTCGGCGTCAACTGGGGGCTGGCCGTGGCCGGCATCATCCAGGAGCTCTGGATCGGCCATCGCACCCGCATCTTCTCGTTGGCCATCTACGTGATCATGGGCTGGCTGGTGCTGATCGCGTTTGGCCCACTGGCGGCGGCCCTGCCGACCGTGGGGCTGTACTGGCTCGTAGCCGGCGGCGCCATCTACACTGCCGGCATCGGCTTCTTCCTGTTCGACGAGAAGGTGCGCCACTTCCACGGCATCTGGCACCTGTTCGTGCTGGCCGGCAGCATGTGCCAGTTCATCAGCATCCTGTTCTACGTCGGGTAAGCGCCCGATACCTCACCCTATATCTCGGTCACGGTCGCCGCCGATGCGGCCGTCTCCGTGACCACGCCGGCTTCGAGCATCGCCTCGATCTCCGCCTCGCCATAGCCGCATTCCGCCAGCAACGTCCGCGTATGTTCGCCCAGCCTCGGTGACGGGCGATGGTATTGCGCCGGCGTTTCCGATAGCTGTATCGGCAGCCCCAGCGTCCGGATGGGCCCGGCTTCCGCGTGCTGTTGCCGTACCACCATGCCACGCGCCAGCGTCTGCGGATGGTTCAGTGCCTCGCCAATCGAATGCACGGGTCCGGCCGGGACGCCCGCTGCATCGAATGCCGCCAGCCAGTCAGCGGACGGGCGCGTCATCAGGATGCCGGCCATCTCCGGCAGCAACGTGTCGCGATGACGCATCCGGTCGGCGTTGCGCCGATAGCGGGGGTCTTCGACCCATTCCGGATGTCCGAGCACCTGCGCGATACGCGCCCAGTTCTTCTCGTTCGCGCCGCCAACGATGATATGGCCGTCCTGCGTCGGAAATGCCTGGTATGGCGTCGCCAGCACGTGCGCCGACCCGCTCGGCCCCGGCGACTCGCCCGTGGCGAAATGAATCGCCGCGTGCCAGTAGAGCTGCTGCAGGCCGGCCTCGATCAGCGACGTTTCCACGATCTGCCCGCGCCCGGTCTTCTGCCGATGCTGATACGCGGCAAGAATGCCGAACGCCGCCAGGATGCCCGCATTGATATCGGCGATCGAATTCCCGGTGCGCAACGGCGGCCCGCCCGCCTCGCCCGTGATGCTCATGAGCCCCGTGTAACCCTGCGCGATCAGATCGAAGCCGCCCTTGTCGGCGAACGGCCCGGTGCGGCCATAGCCTGAGATCGCGCAATAGATCAGGCCCGGGTTCTCGCGCGACAGCGTGTCGTAGCCAAGCCCAAGCTTCTCCAGCGTGCCCTTGCGGAAGTTCTCGATCACCACGTCGGCGTTGCGCACCATGCGCAGGAACACTTCGCGGCCTTCGGGTGTCTTCAGATCAAGGGCGATGCCGCGCTTGTTGCGGTTCAGCATCAGGAACGGCGCCGACACACCGTTGATGGTCGGCTCGCGATAGCCACGTGCGTCGTCGCCACCGTCGATCTTCTCGATCTTGATCACATCGGCGCCGAGATCGGCCAGCATCATGCCGCAGGTGGGCCCGGCCATGATCTGCGCGAGTTCCAGCACACGCAGGCCGGACAACGCACCCGGCGCGATTGCAGGGGAATCTGACATCGGTCTGCTCCCAGGTTAGCGACCGCTGAACTTCGGCGTCTCCTTGGCCAGGAACGCGCGATAGCCAGTGCGGAAATCCTCGGTATCGAAACAGTCGAACGCAGCATCGATATCGGCGGCCGATATCGGCTTGCCTTCGGCCAGTTGCCGGGCGAAGCGCTTGTGCCAGCGGGCCACCAGCGGCGCGCCGGAAGCGATCCGCTGCGCCGCGGCACGCGCCTCGTCGGCCACGCGATCATCGGGCACCACGCGCGAGACCAGCCCCATCGCATACGCCTCGGCCGCATCGACGATGCGCCCTTCGAACAGCAGCTCGAGCGTGCGCGACGTGCCGATCAGCCGCACCAGCGGCGCCATCTCCGCGTGCGCCATCACCAGCCCGAGATTCTTGATCGGCGCGCCGAAACGGCTGCTCTGGCCACAGATGCGGATATCGGCCATGGCTGCGACCTCGAGCCCGCCACCCACGCAGATGCCGTGGATCTGCGCCACCACCGGATGCGGGCAGTCCTGCATCGCCTGCGCGGTGCCATGCATGACCGCGCCATAGGCCGTGGCCTGTTGCTTGTTGGAACGCGTGGTGGCGAATTCGCCGATATCGTTGCCCGGCGAAAACGCGCGGTCCCCCGCGCCACGCACGACGACGCAGCGCACCGTGTCATCGGCGGAAAGCTCGCGGAACGCCTCGCCAAGCTGCCGCCACATATCGAGCGTGAAGGCATTGAGCTTCGCGGGCCGGTTCAGGACGATGGTGGCGACGGCATCCTCGCGCGTCACCAGCAACGTCCCTTCCTGCTGAATGTCATCGCTCATTCTGACGCTCCCTGATGGGCCGACACTACCTTGCGGCGCCGGGTCTTCTCCAGCAGGCTGCCGAACATCGGCCACACCAGGATCACCACTGCCAGCGCCATGATCGTGCCGACGAGCCCGTTGGACCAGAACACGTTGAGTTCGCCCTGCGACATCAGCATGGTCTGCCGGAATGCATCCTCCGCGCGATCGCCCAGTACCAATGCCAGCACCAGCGGCGCCAGCGGATACTCGAGCTTCTTGAGCACATACCCGATCACGCCGAAGATCAGCATGAGCCAGACGTCGAACATCGCGTTATGCACTGTGAACGCGCCAATCGCGCAGACCACGAGGATCAGCGGCGCGATGATCGCAAACGGAATGCGCAGGATGGCGGCGAACAGCGGCACCGTGGAAAGCACCACGATCAGGCCCGCCAGATTGCCCAGGTACATGCTCGCGATCAGCCCCCAGACGAAGGTCTTCTGCTCGGTGAACAGCAACGGCCCCGGCTGCAGCCCCCAGATCATCAGTCCACCCAGCAGCACCGCCGCCGTGGCTGACCCCGGAATGCCAAGCGCCAGCATTGGCAGCAACGCGCTGGTGCCGGCCGCGTGCGCGGCGCACTCAGGCGCGATCACGCCTTCGACGTTGCCGCGCCCGAACGTCTCACGCTTGCGCGAGAAACGCTTGGCCACGCCATAGCCCATGAACGATGCGGCCGTCGCGCCGCCCGGCGTCACGCCAAGCCAGCAACCGATGATCGACGAACGGATCAGTGTCATCCAGTAACGCGGCAGTTCGGCCCAGGTCTTCAGCACCACCTTGAGGTCGATGCTGGCCCGCTTGCCACGAAAGGCGACGCCCTCCTCCATCGTCATCAGGATTTCGCTGATGCCGAACAGGCCGATAACAGCCACCAGGAAGTCGAACCCGCGCAGCAGTTCCGTGGAGCCGAACGTCATGCGCAGCGTGCCCGAAACCGTATCCATGCCGACCGCCGCCAGTGCGAACCCGATGCACATCGCGATCACGATCTTGGCCTTGGCTTCCTTGCCCATGCCGACGAAGCTGCAGAACGTCAGAAAATACACCGCGAAGAATTCCGGCGGCCCGAAGCGTAACGCGAACTTCGCCACCAGCGGCGCCAGGAACGTGATCAACAGCACACCGGCCAGCGCGCCGAGAAACGACCCGGTGAAGGCCGACGTCAGCGCGCGTCCCGCCTCACCCTGCTGCGCGAGCGGGTAGCCATCGAACGTGGTGGCCACGGACCACGCCTCGCCGGGAATGTTGAACAGGATCGACGTGATCGCGCCCCCGAACAGCGCGCCCCAGTAGATGCACGACAGCATGATGATGGCCGACGTCGGCTCCATCGAAAACGTCAGCGGCAGCAGGATCGCCACGCCATTGGGGCCACCCAACCCGGGCAGCACACCCACGACGATGCCGAGCAGGATGCCCACCAGCATCAGCCCGACGTTGTGCCATGACATCGCCACAGCAAAGCCGCCCATCAACGCATTGAGTTCTTCCATGCCGGTCCCCTTCAGAATCCGAGGGCCGCTTCGAGCGGTCCCTTGGGCAACGGCACGCGGAACTGCATCTCGAAGATCCAGAACAGCACCAGATTGATGGCCACGCCAGTCAGCACCGCGCGCCACCATGCGAACTTGCCGATCACGAGCATGAAACCCGCAATGAAGATCGCCGATGCTACGTAGATGCCCAGAAAGGCGATCAGCGCGACGTAGACCGTCAGCGGCACCAGGATCACCGCCACCTGCCGCAATTGCGGCCACGTGACGAACACCTTCTCATTCTCGCCATGCCACGCCTGCCACAGCACCACCATGCACGCGATGAAGATGATCGCGCCAATCCGCATCGGAAAATAGCCGGCCTGCGGGCCGTCCGGCTCCCACCCCGCGCCAATCTGGTAGTTGCTGACCATCACCACCACCGCGCCAATGGTGATCAGCAGCGCGGTGGCGATTTCCGCCGCACGCACCGTGATCGCCGCCGGCGCGGTGTCTTGTAATTGTTCGCTCATGAATGTGTCCCCCCGGATCGTTGCCCCCCACCCCATTCAAGGGAGAGGGGGCAAGCCATCAGCACTCGCTCTACGGTCTTACTTCGCCGCCAGGAAACCCGCTTCCTTGATGATGTCCTTGTGGCGCGTTTCATCGGCCGTCAGGAACTCGGTCAACTTCTGGCCCGTGAGGAAATCGTTCTTGAGCGCGTTCTTCTCCAGATACTCCTTCCACTCCGGCGTAGCCACGACCTTCTGCATCAGATCCACGTAGTACTTCTGCTGATCTGGCGTAACGCCACCGGGCAGCATGAACACACGCAGCATCTGGTATTGCACGTCCAGCCCCTGCTCCTTGCAGGTGGGGATGTCACCCCAGCTTTGCGTGCCGGTGATCTTGTTCGTGTACTGCATGCGATCCGGCGCAAACACGCACAGCGCGCGATGCTCGCCGGCGCGCCACTGACCGATTGATTCGGAGGGGTTGTTGACGTTGGAGTCGATATGCTTGCCCGAGAGCTGTGTCGCCGCTTCGCCACCGCCCTTGTACGGGATGTAGATGAAGCGCACGCCGGCCTTGCGCTCGACCTGCGCGGTGATGATCTGGTCCTCGCGCTTGGAGCTGGTGCCGCCCATCTTGAGCTTGCCCGGCTGCTTCTTCGCCTCGGCGATGTAGTCTGCCGGCGTCTTGTACGGCGCCTCGGCGTTGGTCCAGAGCACGAACTCGTCCATCGCCACCATGGCCACCGGCGTCAGGTCGCGCCAGTTGAAGGGCAACTGGCTGATCATCGGCACCGTGTAGAGCGCGGACGAGGTCACCAGCAGCTTATGCGCGTCACCTTTCGACGCCTTGGTGTCCATCAGCCCTTCGGCCCCGCTGGCGCCGGCCTTGTTCACGACGATCATCGGCTGGTTCATCAGCTTGTGCTTGGCGATGATGCCCTGGATGGAACGTGCCATCTGATCCGATGCCCCGCCCGCGCTGAACGGCACGACAACCTCGACCGGTTTGGTAGGCTCCCACGCAAACGCGGGGCTGGCCCACGCGACACCTAGCAACGAAGCGCACGCGAGGGCGCGTGCGGCATAACGCAACGTCATGGTCTGTCTCCTTTGGGTGGCGGCCGTGCGCTCTGTGGTGCATCGGCCTTGTAGTCGGGAGCGCCTCTGCTGGACGCTCTCTTCTTGCTGCTGCTTGAAACCTCAGGCCGCGCGCAGCGACGGCTGCGATGCCGCGGCGCGCAGGCTGTCCATGGCGGCCAGTACACCGCCTGCATGGTGCGGCACGCCCGCCAGTGCGAAGCCCATCTCCACGCCGGCCAGCGTGCCCATCAGCGTCAGGTCATTGAAATCGCCCAGATGCCCGATGCGGAAGACCTTGCCGGACAGCTTCGACAGGCCCTGCCCGAGCGACATGTTGAAGTGCTCGAGCACGATCTTGCGGAACGCGTCGGCGCTATGGCCTTCCGGCATCACCACGGCAGTCAGCGCCGGGCTGTACTCGGACGGGTTCTGGCACAGGATCTCGAGCCCCCATGCGTTGACGCAGGCGCGAGTGGCTTCGGCATGGCGGTGATGGCGCGCGAACACGTTCTGCAGGCCCTCTTCGAGCAGCATGTCGCACGCTTCCGACAGGCCGTAGAGCAGGTTCGTGGCCGGCGTATAGGGCCAGAATCCGTTCTTGTTGGCTTCGATGATTTCATCCCAGCCCCAGAACGCCCTGGGCAAGCGGGCCTTGGCCGATGCGGCGATCGCCTTCGCGCTGACGGCGTTGAACGAGATGCCGGGCGGCAACATCAACCCCTTCTGCGAGCCCGACACCGTCACGTCGACACCCCATTCGTCATGGCGATAGTCGACCGAACCGAGCGAGGAAATCGTATCGACCAGCAGTAGCGCGGGGTGGCCAGCCGCGTCGATCGCGCGGCGCACCGCGGCGATGTCGGACGTCACGCCGGTCGAGGTTTCGTTGTGGACCACGCAGACCGCCTTGATCTCGTGGTTGCGGTCTTCGGCCAGGCGCGCGCCGATTGCAGCGGCATCCACGCCATGACGCCAGTCGCCCACGATGAACTCGGCGTTCACGCCGAGCTTGTCGGCCATCTTCTTCCAGAGCGACGCGAAATGGCCGGTCTCATACATCAGCACCTTGTCGCCGGGGGACAGCGTATTGACCAGCGCGGCCTCCCACGCCCCCGTCCCCGACGCCGGATAGATCACCACGGGCTGGGTCGTCTGGAAGATCTTGCGGATATCGGCCAGCACCTTCTTGCCCAGTTGCTGGAATTCGGGGCCCCGGTGATCAATCGTCGGGTAATCCATCGCGCGCAGCACGCGGTCGGGCACATTGGTGGGTCCGGGGATCTGCAGGAAATGCCGGCCACTGGGATGTGAGTTCAATCGGAGCATGTCGCCTCGTATCCTTATATTTGAATTTTGTATTCAAAAAACAGAGATGCACTGCGCGTCCGTCATGCGGGATAATGTTGGCGGACGCAAGTGCCTGCCTCTCCGCAATAAATCCTTATAAATCAATGGCTATCTGGATTTCATTGCACCGACTGCGTTGTTTCTGGCGCAACCTGATGCGCCAAATTGCAGTTCGAGCTTGCCCAAGATTAGGTTTTGAATACAATACTGTCAAGCCACACGATCCCTGATGAGCACAAACCCGACCACCCCTTCGCAAGCCGTCGACCGCCAGATCCTGCATGTGGCGGTAGCTCAGCGCCTGCGCACGATGATCATGGAGGGCGACCTCGCACCGGGCACGCGGCTCAACGAGCGCGTGCTGTGCGACTTGCTCCAGGTTTCGCGCACGCCGCTGCGTGAAGCCTTCAAGGTCCTGGCCGGTGACGGGCTGGTGACGCTGCTGCCGAACCGGGGCGCCGAGGTGGTGGTGCTGTCGCAGGAGGTGATCAACCACCTGTTCGAGATGATGGGCGCGCTCGAGGCGATGTCCGGCGAGCTGGCCTGCCAGCGCATCACCGATGCCGAGCTGAACGAGATCCGCGCGCTCCACTACGAAATGCTCGCTTGCCACGCGCGGCGGGACCTGCCCAATTACTACGCGCTGAACCGCCGCATCCATGACGCGATCAATGCGGCGGCGCGCAATCCGATCCTCGAGGAGACCTATCGACGCATCAACCTGCGCATTCAGGCGCTGCGCTTCCGCTCGAACTTCGATCAGGACAAATGGGACATGGCCGTGCGCGAGCACGGCGAGATGCTCGATGCCTTGTCGAAGCGCGATGGGGCCGCGCTGCGTGACATCCTGCGCGCGCACCTGCAGCACAAGCACGACGCGCTGATCGCCGAACTAGAACGCGCGCAGGACGCCGCCTGACCTGACGCGACACGCGCACCCGGTGCGCATCGTCGCAAGGCCATGACGGCGTCTCCCAGCGCACGCAACCGGAGACATAGAAGTCCATGGCCTTGCCAACCACCCCCACGCCACCCGGCGTGCAACCGCTGCGCTTCATGCCCGGCGCGGCGGCACCCGCCCTGCAATCGCCGCTGTACCGGCGCCTGGCCGCCGAACTGCGCGGCGAAGTATTGTTCGATAACGCCAGCCGTGGCCGCTATGCCACCGATGCGTCGATCTACCAGGTCATGCCGATCGGCGTGGTGGTACCGCGCGACGAAGCCGATGCGCGGCTTGCGCTGGACATCGCCCGGGACTTCAAGGCGCCGCTGCTGCCGCGCGGCGGCGGCACCAGCCAGTGCGGGCAGACCGTGGGCGAGGCGCTGGTCATCGACAACAGCAAGTACCTGAACCAGATCATCGACTTCGATCCGGCGGCGCGCACGGTGACCGTGCAGCCCGGCATCGTGCTCGATCACCTGAACGCATGGCTCAAGCCCCACGGCCTCTGGTTCCCGGTCGACGTATCGACGGCCGCGCAATGCACGATCGGCGGCATGACCGGCAACAATTCGTGCGGTTCGCGCTCGATCCAGTACGGCAACATGGTGCACAACGTGCTCGGCGTCCAGGCCATCCTGGCCAGCGGCGAGGACGTGCGCTTCGATGCCAGCTGGCCGGCCGAGTCGGCGCCACACCGGGCCATTGCCGACGGCGTGCGCCGCATCGCCACGCGCGAACGCGACGCCATCGCGCAGATGTATCCAACCGTGCTGCGCCGCGTGGGCGGCTACAACCTTGATATCTTCGCGCCGCGCAGTGAACGGCCCTATACCACCGACGGCAGCGTCAATCTGGCGCATCTGCTCGTGGGATCGGAAGGCACCCTCGCCTACTTCCGCCACATCGCGCTGCAACTCGCGCCACTACCGGCGCACAAGACCCTGGGTGTGGTGAATTTCCCGACGTTCTATCAGTCGATGGATCTCACGCGCCATATCGTGGCGCTGAAGCCGGCGGCCGTGGAACTGGTCGATCGCACCATGATCGATCTGGCCCGCAACAATCCCGCATTCCGCCCCGTGATCGACCGCGCGCTGGTGGGCGAGCCGGAAGCGATTCTGCTGGTTGAGTTCGCCGGCGAGGATCGCGCGGCCACGCTGCAGGGACTGGCCCAACTGGTCGAGCTGATGGCCGATCTTGGCCTGCCTGGCTCGGTGGTGGAAATGCCGGACCCTGGTCCGCAGAAGGCGCTGTGGGAAGTGCGCAAGGCCGGCCTCAACATCATGATGAGCATGAAGGGCGACGGCAAGCCGGTATCGTTCATCGAAGACTGCGCCGTGCCGCTTGAGCATCTGGCCGCGTACACGTCTCGGCTGACAGAAGTGTTTCACAAGCATGGCACGCGCGGCACCTGGTACGCCCATGCCAGCGTCGGCACGCTGCACGTGCGGCCAATCCTCGACATGCGGCGCGACGGCGCGGCCAAGATGCGAGCCATCGCCGAGGAAGCCGCCGCGATGGTGCGCGAGTACAAGGGCGCGTACTCGGGCGAGCATGGCGACGGCATTTGCCGCGGCGAATGGGTGGCCTGGCAGTTCGGCCCATCGCTGGCGCGCGCGTTCGAGGAGGTCAAGGCACTGTTCGACCCCGAGAACCGCTGCAATCCCGGCAAGATCGTGGGCACGCCAAAGATGGATGACACATCGCTGTTCCGTTTCCCACCGAGCTACTCGGTCAAGCCGATTCGGCCGGTGCTCGACTGGTCGGCATGGAACGTCACGCGGGACCCGGTCACCGAGGCCGAGAGCGCACCGGGCACCGGCACCGATCCGGCAAACGGACTGGCTGCCGCGGTGGAGATGTGCAACAACAACGGTCACTGCCGCAAGTTCGACGCCGGCACCATGTGCCCGAGTTACCGCGTCACACGTGACGAGCAGCACCTGACACGTGGCCGCGCCAACACGTTGCGGCTCGCCCTGTCCGGTCAGCTTGGCACCGAGGGACTGCTCGACGCCGCGGTCAGAGACACGATGGACCTGTGTGTCTCCTGCAAGGGATGCAAGCGCGACTGCCCGACCGGCATCGACATGGCGAAGATGAAGATCGAGGTGCGCGCCGCCAACGCCAGCGCAGGCCGGCTGCGCGCGCGTGACAGGCTCGTGGCCTTCCTGCCGCGCTATGCGGGCACCGCCAGCCGGCTGCGCTGGTTGTTCAACCTGCGCGACCGCGTGCCCGGCCTGCCGCAACTGACCGAACGCCTGCTCGGCCTGTCGGCCCGACGCTCGCTGCCCCGCTGGCAATCAGCGTTCCTGCGCGATGACTACGTGGCCCGGCCCGTCGGCGGCAAGGAAGTCGTGCTGTTCGTCGATACGTTCAACAATCACATGGAACCGGAGAACGCGCGCGCGGCGCAACGCGTGCTCGAAGCGGCCGGATACACCGTGCATCTGTCGGGGGTTCCGGGCGAGCGGCCCTTGTGCTGCGGCCGCACGTTCCTGGCAGCCGGCCTGGTCGATGAAGCCAGGGCCGAGGCCCGGCGCACGCTCGATACGCTGCTGCCGTTCGTCTCGCGCGGCGTGGCCGTGGTGGGCCTGGAACCGTCCTGCCTGCTCTCCATGCGCGACGAATTCCTGCAGTACGGCTATGGCGACGCGGCGCGGCTGCTGGCGAACAATGCGTTCCTGTTCGAGGAGTTCCTGGTGCGCGAACATGCGGCCGGTCGATTCGCTCCCACGCTGAAGCCAATCGGCCGCACCGAGGCCCTGCTGCATGGGCACTGCCACCAGAAGGCGTTCGATGCCGTGCGGCCGGTGGAACAGGTACTCGGCTGGATTCCGGAACTCAAGACCTCGCTGATCGAATCGTCATGCTGTGGCATGGCGGGCAACTTCGGATACGAGGCCGAGCACCACGATGTGTCGATGAAGATGGGCGAGCTTGCGTTGCTGCCGGCCGTGCGCGGCGCCGATGCGCGGACGCTGGTGGTCGCCGATGGCACGAGCTGCCGCCATCAGATCCATGACGGCGCCGACAGGCAGGCGCTGCACGTGGCACGGGTGCTGGAGATGGCACTCGGGGCGTGAACCCGGTTGCGTGGCCCGATCGAAAAGGCGGACATGACGCAGTAGAATCGCGTCTCTCCCGTCCACATCGATCGTTCCACGCAACATGGCAGTCACGCGAAGCAGCAAACAGGCAACCTTGATCGGGCTTGTCGCGGTCCTATTCTGGAGCGCGATCGTCGGCCTGATCCGCGGCGTCAGCCAGAGCTTCGGCGCGACCGGTGGGGCGGCACTGATCTACACGGTCGCTTCGGCGCTGCTCTGGTTGACGGTCGGCCCGCCCCGGACGCGGGCGCTGCCTCGAATCTATCTGCTCTGGGGAAGCGTGCTGTTTGTTTCCTACGAGCTGTGCCTGTCGCTGTCCATTGGCTATGCCAATACCGGCAGGCAGGCCATCGAGGTCGGCATGGTCAACTATCTCTGGCCGTCCTTCACGATGCTGGCCGCCATCCTGTTCAATCGTCAGCGCGCCAACTGGCTGATCCTGCCAGGCTTTCTGGTGGCCCTGCTGGGTATTGCATCGGTGCTCGGTGGCGATCAGGGCCTGGACCTGCCGAGCATGGCCGCCAATATTCAGGACAACCCCCTCAGCTACGGCCTGGCCTTTGCCGGCGCGATGATCTGGGCGGGCTACTGCACGGTGACGAGCCGGTACGCGCAGGGCAAGAACGCGGTCACGCTGTTCTTCATGCTGACGGCGCTCGCACTCTGGGGGAAGTATCTGTTCACGGACGGCGAAACGATGGTCCTCAGCATGACGGGCGCGGTCTACCTGCTGCTGGCCGCCTGCGCCATGGGCTTCGGCTATGCCGCGTGGAACGTCGGCATCCTCCACGGCAATATGACGGTGCTGGCTGGCGCGTCGTACTTCATCCCGGTGTTGTCGGCCGCATTGGCCGCCACGCTGCTGCACGCACCGCTGTCGTTCGCATTCTGGAAAGGCGCCGCGATGGTGTGCGCGGGATCCATCCTTTGCTGGCTCGCAACACGTGGCAAGGGCGCTCGCTCAGCAGGTTCGTCAGGTTCTGACAACCCGACTTAGCGCGTGCCCCGAAACGCCGACGCGTCATATGCGGGAATCCCGACAATCGGCCAGAGGTAGCGCCGCGCGCACGCGCACATGCGCCATGCACGGCCGATGGATCACCCTGCGAGATATTTCACCCGGGTCACGAGTGCGGCTTTTCCGGATGCCTGGCAATCCTGACTAGACTGGAACTGGAGCGGATAACACTCCACTACCTGCAACCTGAACACATCCGCAAGGATGTTCAAGAAGGGGGCACCATGCTACAAGCCAGTGAAATCCAGACACGCTTTTCGCATCTGCAGCGCACGGTCAGCGAGACATCGAAGACCATCCACGCCGATTCGGCGATTCCCAAGGACTTGATGAGCTGCATGGACGAGCTCGACAAGGAATGCAAGTCCGCGAAGAAGATCATGTCGTCCCGCAACGAGGGCCGCATCCGTCAGTGCGTCGATGATCTCGAACGAATTGGCGATCGCGCCGAACGCGTTTGCCACGATACCGACGGCGTCCACCATCGGGTCATGGATGCAGTCAGCGCCATGCACCTCGAGCTTGCCGACCTGAAGCGCGACATGCACGAAATGCACTGAACCGCGAACGGCGGGGGCCTGGCCTGATCAGGCCAGGCCCCGCAAAGAGGAAAGGGCCGAGCCCTGCAACGCAGGACTCGGCCCCAGTCAGGCGACCCGGCAGACCACCCGGCCTGCCATGCCACGCTCCATCACTGCGGCACCAGTTCCAGCCTTTCCTTGCTTTCCTTCTCCACCGCCTTGCGCGAGTACAGCAGCGGGAAATACTCGCCCTTCGCCCACAGCGGCGCCAGATCGCGATAGTGCGGATTGGCCGGGTTGCCCGACTGGCCCGGTGTGTTCACCACGCGCGACGCATCCCAGTTGCCGACATCCACCACCATGCGGAACGACGCCCCTGCAGTGAGCTGGAAGTCGCTGTTGCGGTAGCTCGTATTCATCGGCGTGAACGAAGACCCGCCGATCGGCCCCGCATTCACGTCGAACTGCTGGCGCTGCGTCGCGTCGAGGATCGCATGCAGCGGATGCTCGAACACCGCCGTGTGAAGCTTGCCCCATTGCCAGGTCTTCGGGTCAGGGCCCAGCCTCTTCTCGACTTCGACCATGGCCGACTTCAGGGAGGCCAGCATGACGTCGTTGCGCTTCTCGACGCTCATCCAGCTGTCAGGCCGCTCCAGCACCGCGATCACGCGGCTCGGATCGCCAGCACCGACCAGCCGCGCGGCCTCCGGCGCGAGCGCGGCCCGCACCACCGCAGTACGCAGATGCTTGCTGAACCAGATCTCGAACAGCGCGGCGGGCGCGCTGTCGGCGCGCTCGTTGCCATCCCAGCCGCGCAGCAGATCCAGCCCGCGCTGAATCTGCGCATCGCTGCTGGTGAGTGGCTTGAGCAACGTCACCATCCGCTGCGCGGGCAGCGACACCGTGTCGTTCTGCCATGCCATCGAGTCCTCCACCGAACTGCGCGGATTGGCCGACACCAGCGCCCTGAGCCGGCGCGCGCGCGAGCTTTCGGCCCATTCGTAGCCGACGCCGAGCTTGGCTGCCGGGTGGTTGGGCGGGATCGTGTTCTCGTTGGCAGTGACCACGAATCCCGGCGCCGGATTGAACGCCCACGGCAGTTCGTCCATGTTGCGATAGCCGGCCCATTTGTAGCGTCCGTCCCCAGGCACCGGCATCAGGCCATCCCAGTTCGGCCGATTGACGGTCAACCCGCCCGGGAGCCAGCCGATATTGCCGAAGCGGTCCGCATAGACCTGGTTCTCGCCAGGAGCGCCCCAGCGGTTCATCGCCGCGCGGAACTGATCCCAGTTCTGGGCACGCATGTAGTCCATCGACCCGAAGTACGGTGCCATGCCGAGGTCAAGCCATGCCGCGCGCAGCGCCCAGGCGCGGTTGTTCTTCGTGTCGGCATAGAGCACCGGGCCGTGGCGCGTGAAGTCGATCGTGACCTTGCGCGGCGTCGCCTCGCCGCGCACCGCGATCTGCTCGGTCACCGTCTCCATCGGCTCCCAGCGGCCCTTGTACTTGTACTCGTGCGGCTGGGCGGGATCGGTCTCATAGGCATAGAGGTCTTCCTGGTCGATGTAGAACCGCGTCAGGCCGAAAGCAATCGTGCCGTTGTGACCGATGGAGATACCGGGCAGAAATGGCTCGCCCGCGCCGATTACCGACAGGCCTGGCGCGTTCAGGTGGGAGATATAGCGCAGGCTCGGCGCACCGTGCGCGCGATGTGGATCGTTGGCCAGGATCGGTCGCCCCGTGGCGGTGCGGCTGCCCGCGATCACCCAGTTGTTCGACCCCAGGCTGCGCGCGGTATCGCTCGACGCATCGACCGTCGCATAGAGCTGGTCCACCGGGATGTTCTCGGCACGCGTGCCCGATTGCCACACGTCCTTCGGGAAGCGCGGCGCGGCCGTGGCAAGCTCATACGCCTTGCGCAACTCGGCAGCGGGGACCGTGCACGGGTCGAGCCCGTCTGGCACCTTCGGCTCGATCTGCGGATCGAGTTCGCGGCGAACCCAGTCCGCCCGTACCGCGTTCGGCTTCGCGTAGCAGAAGATCTGCGCCCGGTCGATCTCGCCAGTGAGGTTCAACGTCAGCCCGTGATGACGGATACGCACGATATCCTCGGCACGCCAGCGCGACGGCTTGTAGTTGATCAGCTTGAACTCGGGAGGCAGCAGTTCCGGATGGGCCTCGGTCTGCGCAATGTACGCATTGACGCCCGCCACGAAGGCCTCGGCCACACGCTTGGCATCCGATCCATAGGCCAGCCATTCGCGGTACATATCGCCACGGAACAGCACGGCGCGCGCCATGCGATCGCCTTCCACATAGGCCGGACCGAAGTCCTTCGCCATTTCGCCCAGCCCACGCTTGCGCCACAGATCGATCTGGAACAGCCGGTCCCGCGCGGCCACGAAGCCTTGCACGAAGAACGCGTCATAGAGCGTGTTGGCGTAGATATGCGGCACGCCCCAGCGGTCGATCAATACCGTTGCAGGCTTCTCCAGTCCGGGGACGGCGAACTTGTCCGGGCCGGCCGCCAGCGCGGGGGCGGTGGATGCGGCGGCAAGCCATGCCGCGGCGACGGCGGCGCGCCGCAGGGAACGGGTCGGGCGAAACATCGGATCTCCTCGTCGGATGCAGACCTGCGAGGATAGCGGAATGTGACGCTGCCGGCGACGCTGCGCCGCCGCAAATCATGCTGTCCGCAATGGCTTCCACGGCGTCAGCGATGTGACACCGACGACATCAGTACACGTCGCGGCGATAACTGCCTGCTTCGGTCAGTCGCTGTAGTGTGGACTCACCGAGGATGCGCAGGAGCGCGTCCTGCACGCCAGCGGCCATGCCCTGCAGGCTGCCGCAAACGTAGATCGACGCACCCTGCTCCACCCACGCAGCGATCGTCGCCGCTTGCGCGAACACGGCGTCCTGCACGTAGCGCGGCATCGCGCCATCGCGCGACCATGCATGGTCGATCCGCTGCAGCACGCCCTGCGATAACCACGCCTGCAATTCCTCTGCGTGGAAGCTATCGTGCGCGGCGGAGCGCTCGCCGAACAGCAGCCAATTGCGGTGATGGCCCGCCTCCGCGCGCGCCTTGATCAGGGCACGCAGGCCCGCAAGGCCGGTACCGTTGCCGATCAGGACCAGCGGCCGGCCGTCTTCGGGCGGATGGAAGCTGCGATTGGTGCGGACGCGCAGCGCGATCGACGCGCCCTCGCGCGCGAATTCTGTCAGCCAGCCAGAGGCGAGCCCAAGCCGCCCATCGGCATGACGGGTCTGACGTACCAGCAATTCCAGCCGGCCGTCAGCGGGCAGCGATGCGATCGAGTACTCGCGGTGCGGCAGCGCGGGCAATGCGTCGACCAGTCGCTGAGGTGTGAATCCGGTCAATATATCCAGTTGGCTATCGGGCAGCGGCAGCCGCGTGGCCAACGCCTCGGACAAGGTCATCGGGCGACTGTCGCAACGGACCGGTGCGGTTCCGTCGAGCGACAGGCGAGCCAGCAACCGGTCTACGACGTCTGGCGGTTGGCATGGACCAATCTCGGCAATATCGCCGGCGCGCCATGTCAGTTGCGACGCGTCCTCGGGTTCGAGCGCCAGATGAAAGGCCGCCTCGCCCTGACTGCCCGGATTGAGCAGTCTGCGCTCCACCAACCGCCAGCGGCCATAGCGCGGGCGTTCCCAGTCCGCGATTTCCGCACCACCGCTCAACGCGGACAAATGGTTCTGCCAGTGGCGCAACGCGCCGGGGTCGCCGTTGTCGACCTCGACCCTGTCGAACAACGGCTGTGCATGATGGCTCTCCAGCCAGCCCGACAGCGCGCGGCCGAACGCGCAGAAGTGCGCGTAGCTGCTATCGCCCAGCGCGAGGACGCCATAGCGCAACTGGCGCAGCGCATCGGGCGTGGTGCCGGCCAGCAAGCGGCGCGCGAACCCCGACGCCATGTCTGGCGCATCGCCCTCGCCCGTGGTGCTGACCAGGAACAGGGCCTGATCGCACGCGGCCAGACGCGCACCATCGAGTTCGGCAAAGGACACGAGTTGCACCGGCCGACCCGCGCCTTGCAACGCGTGGGCCGTTTGCACGGCGAGTTGTTCGGCAAAACCGGTCTGACTTGCGTAGGCGACGAGCGTCGGACGCGCGTCTTCACTCGCGATATCGGCGAGCGCCGCACGGGCGGCACGGCGGCGGCGATATCCGTCGAGCACGCCCCAGCAGAAGCCAACGTATCCGATGACCACGCCGGCTGCCATGGCATCACGACCGCGCGCGACCACGGACAGCGCCACGCCAGCGACAAGCATTGCCCACGGTAGAAGACGCATCATGTTTGCATTGCGGCGAAGGCCGGGGTGATCCGCTCATCGAAGCCGTGCGGCGTGCGCACCAGGAAGCGGGCAGCCAGGCCCTGGCGCGTGGCGAAAGTGATACCGGCTTCTGGCCCGAGCACAGTCAATGCGGTGGACAGCGCGTCGGCCATCATGCATTCGCGATGAAGCACCGTAACGGACGCCAACGCATGCGCGGCCGGGTAACCGGTGCGTGGATCGATCGTATGCGCGTACCGCCGTCCATCGTGTTCGAAGTAGCGGCGATAGTCACCCGACGTGGCGATCGACAGGCCGAGCAACGCCACCAGCGTGCGCAGCGTGCGTCCAGTCCCGCCCTCGGCAGTGGCAGATGCCGAAGGGGACTCCAGTTCGATCCACCACGGCATCCCATCCGGCTTCAGCCCCTGGCCGCGCAACTCGCCGCCGATCTCGACCAGATGATGCGGCACGCCCTGGGCCAGGAGATAGCGCGATACCGCATCGACGGCAAACCCCTTCGCGATCGCGCAGAAATCGAGTGACAGTCCGCCCGGCTGGCGCGCGAGACGCGCCGATGCGTCGATCTCGATCCGTTGCCAACCGCAATGCTGGCGCGTCCGTGCCACGTCATCGGCCGTAGGCGCGGTGTGCCGCTTGCCAGCCGGGCCGAAGCCCCAGAGATCGACGAGTGGGCCGGCGCTGGGATCGTAGGCGCCACCGCTGTCACGCGCGGTGTCCAGCGCCGCCTGCAGGACCGTGAAGCAATCCTCGGGCAGCGTGACCCAGGCACTGGCGTCGGCCCGATTGAAACGGCTCAGGTCCGATATCTCGGACCAGTTGCTCATCTGCGCGATAACCTCGTCGAGCACCGCGCGGATGCCTGCCTCCAGGCCGCCGCCGTCCTGCCCGAGCGCCAGCACGGCGCGGACAGCCCAGGTCGTCCCCATCGTCTCGCCCGCCCACTGCGCGATCGAGCCTTGCGGCTCGGGCACGGGCGGTGGTGGGTCCAGCGTGACGGGGATGAGAACGCGATTCATCGGCGATATCGTAGCGGCCGTCTTACTGCGGCAGCACTTCCACCGTCACCGCGTAGGTAACGCGACGAACCGTGGCGGGCTTGACCGATGCCTTCTGGTCGCGCAGTTCGGCTTCCATCCAGTACATGCCGGCAGCCGGCCACTTCACCGAGAACTTGCCGTCGGCGTCGGTGGTCGTGTCGAACTCGTTGAGACGATCGCGATAACGAACGCCGCCCGGCACCACGGAAACCGTCTGGTTGGCAGCCGGCTTGCCGTCGAGCAGCAGACGGAAGCTGGCCGTCTCGCCCGCGGCAAGGTCGTTCGGATGGGTGATCGGCGCCAGCTCCAGGCCGCGTCCGGTGGTCGTCAATGCCTGCTTCGACGGCTTGCCGCTGGTGACATACGATTCCACGCGGCTGGCCATCTCGGTCACTTGCAGTTCCTGCGCATTGGCGGGGACGTTCGCGGCCAGGGCATCGGCAGCACCGCGCCAGCGCTTGGTCTGTCCGTTCTCCTTCCAGCTCGCGAACAGGCCCTGGTTGACCACGGCAATGCGGTACGTGCCCGGCTGCGCCAGCGGCACGTCGAACGTGCTGCGGTACTTGCCAGTCGACGCATTCTCGGGCTTCACCGCCGCGCCATCGGGGCCGGTGACCACAAGGTTGTCCAGACGCATCGGCATGTGTTCGAAGTAGAACAGGTCGTTGGACACCGCGGCGTCCACGGTCACCCACTGGCTACCGCCGGACAGCACGGTGGTGGACGGCAGCAGCCACTGGCGATGGGCGTGGGCGGCCAGCGGCGCCAGCGCAGCCAGCGCGAGGACTGCAACGCGGGTGGAAAGTCGGGTGGAGAAGCGGGCAGGCTTGTTCATCGTCAGGCTCCGGTCAGATCAGTTCAATGCGTTTGCGGTGATTGGCGCGGCTCACGGCTTCAGGTCGAGAGTCACGCTGCCGAGCTCATGCTCGCCCTTTGCGCCCGCGCTTTGCGCGGCCTTGGGCGGCCATGCGAACGGCACACGCACGAGTTCGCGTCCGCCCACTTCGCGCGCGGCTTCCACCACGAGCTGGTAATCGCCGGCTGGCAGCTTGCCCAGCGGCGCCTTGCCATCGCTGAACGTCAGCGCGTGCTCGCCGGGAGCGCGCGTGGCACCCGATACGCCATCGGCCGGAAGCTGCATGTCGCGGCCGGCCTTGCGCCACCACTGCCGCATGTCCTTGAGCCACTTCGTGCCCTGGCTTTCCTTGTTCTTCGCGTCGTACCAGACCGCCAGCGTCGTCACCGGACTCTGGTCGGCACGCTCGATCCACATGGATACGTAGGGACGGTGGTACTCGGCCACGTTCAGGCGGGGAATTTCCACCTTGACGTTCATGTCGGCGGCCATGGCGGGTGCCAGCGGCGCTGCGGCAAGGCCGGTTACGGTGACGGTCAGGAGTCGGCGCATGTCGAAACTACCTTTCTCGGTTGCAAATCAGTGAATGAACAGGATGGCCAGCAGCAGCGGCACAACGAGCCCCGCGCCCACCAGCGGCCAGGTGGCCATGCGGCCCCCGGCATGAAGCTTGAGCAGGAACAGCCCGGTGACGCTGAAGATCAGGCAGGCCAGGGCGAATATGTCGATGAACCAGCTCCATGCATGGCCCGTGTTGCGGCCCTTGTGCAGGTCGTTGAAGTAGGAAATCCAGCCCCGCGATGTCACTTCGTACTGGACCTCGCCATCTTCGAGCGCAACGCTGAGCCAGGCATCGCCGCCGGGGCGTGGCAGGCCAACGTAGATCTCGTCGGCGGACCATTCGGCCTCGCGTCCTGCCGCCTCGATATCCATCGTCTTCGACAGCCAGTCAGCCAGCACGCGCGGCACCGGTCCCTTCTGGTCCTTCTGGTCCTTCTGGTTTCCCGCCGATGCATTCGCGAGCGCGGCGCGCTTCAGCGCGTCCAGCAGTTCGCGCGGCGCGGTCTCGTGGCGCGTGACGACCGAAGGCGAGGCCTCGATCTGCCCCGCGTGATTGAGCGTGAATCCCGTGACGGCGAACATCAGCATCCCGATCAGGCAGATCGCGGAACTGATCCAGTGCCACTGGTGAAGATGCTTGAGCCAGAAGGCGCGGCGCTGCTGGCTGGAAGCTGGCGTGGATTCGGTCATCGGGGATGTTCTGGGCAAGCGTGATCTGGCGGAGAGGCTGCCGCATCGGCGGCATGTCGAAGACGCCACACTCGCGCGGGAAAAACGAAGGAGATGGTAATGGTTCTCATTTAAAAGAACAACCACTTGAAGGCTTCGGACCGGGCTCGTTGATTACGGTTCGTTACGCGGCACCCTCAAACCTCTTGCAACGTGCTGCATGGCAGAAATCAAAGCGGCGCGCGCATCACTATTACCTATCAGTGGTATTTCCCGATCAAGTTTGACGATGACGCCGCCGTTATGGCCGGTCAGAGAGGACGCGCGAAGACAAACCATACAAAGACCCGAAAGCGCCCCAATCAACAACCGATGTGAACGGAGGATAAGGATGTTGCATAACCTAAGCCTGAGAAAGAAGCTCATGCTGCCGCTGGTGCTGAGCTGGGTCTGCCTGCTGGCCATCACGCTGTGGAACGCATGGCAAATGCGAGAACTGCGTCAGCAGGATCGAGAGTTGACGCTGCAACAGGTCACCGACACGGCCAACTCGGTCGTGGCCGAGTACGAAGCCATGGCGCGCGCAGGCAAGCTGAGCACCGAGGAAGCCCAGAAGCAGGCACTCGACCGCGTGCGAGTGATGCGTTTTGGCGGCGATGGCTACTTCACCGTGATGAGGTCCGACGCTATCGTTCTGATGCACGCGATCAAGCCCGAACTCGATGGCAAAAACATGTCGGAGATGAAGGACCCTAACGGCGTCTATCTGTTCCGCGATATCGCACGGATCGGCAAGACCGCCGGCAAGGGCTTCCTTGAGTACGCCTGGCCCAAGCCAGGCGCCGAGGCGCCGCAGCCCAAGCTGAGCTATGTGCTGAACTTCAAGCCGTGGGACTGGAACTTCATCGCCGGTTTCTACATGGATGACATCCAGGCCGAGTTCCGCGCGTCGCTCTGGAAAGCGCTCGGCTGGCTGCTGGGCGTGGGCGCGCTGATGACCGTGGTGATGGTGCGCGTCTCCGCCAGTCTGCAGAAGCAGCTTGGCGGCGAGCCATCGCTGACCTCGGAGATCGCCGCGCGCATCGCCGAAGGCGATCTTGCTTCGCACGTGAACGTGGCGCCGAACGATCGGGAAAGCGTGCTGTACAACATGCAGCAGATGCAGGGGCGGCTGACTGGAGCCATCGGCCAGATTCGCGGTTCGGCGGACGCGATCGCAGGCGCCGCCAAGCAGATTGCGGCCGGCAATGTCGACCTGTCACGCCGCAGCGAGGAACAGGCAGCATCGCTCGAACAGACCGCGGCCAGTATGGAAGAGCTGACCGGCACGGTTCGCCAGAGCGCTGACAACGCCCGTCAGGCGGCGCGGCTGGCCGAAGGCGCATCGGAGATCGCTGTACGCGGCGGAGCGATCGTGCACCAGGTGGTGGACACGATGGGCGAGATCAAGGCGGCGTCCAGCAAAGTGGTGGACATCATCGGCGTCATCGAGGGCATTGCATTCCAGACCAATATCCTGGCGCTGAACGCGGCGGTGGAAGCCGCTCGCGCCGGCGAACAGGGACGCGGCTTTGCGGTGGTGGCCGGCGAGGTGCGCAGCCTGGCCCAGCGTAGCGCCACGGCGGCCAAGGAGATCAAGGGATTGATCGACAACTCGGCGCAGCGTGTCGAGGATGGCTCGGTGCTGGTCGAAGACGCGGGCAAGGCGATGGGAGAAATCGTCGAGGCTGTGAAGCGCGTGACCGACCTGATGGGCGAAATGCGCGCAGCCACTGAAGAACAGACTGGCGGGATCGAGCAGGTCAACCAGGCAGTCTCACAGATGGACCAGATGGCGCAGCAAAATGCGGCGCTGGTGGAAGAAGCAACCGCTGCCGCGGCCTCGCTCGAGGATCAGGCCGATGCACTGCACCGTGCGGTCGGCCAGTTCAGGCTGGCGGGTGCGCTATAGGAATGGCCTTTGGGGGAGCACGGCGCACGCGCTTCAGATGCGGGCGGTTCGCTCCTCTCTCCAGCCTCGCGGGAGCAGGGAACACCGATGGAACATGCTGACGACGAATCCCTGCCCGCTTCCTCGCAACAAAAAACGCCGCCCACGAGGGCGGCGTTTTTGCATCGATTGACGACTCGCTGACAGGTTACTTGCTGTTCGTGTTGTTCATCGCCGAGAACTGCTGGGTCAGGTAGTCCTTGGTGCGGTTCATCTGCGAGACTGCCAGGTCCAGCGCCTGGAACTGCTTCTGGACGCGCTTGATATTGGCATCGATGTGCTCCGACATCGAGTCATAGCGCTTGCCGAGATCCTTCACGCTCTGCTCGATACCCTTGGTCGCGGAGGTCAGCGGGCCGTTGGTACCGGTCATGGTATCCACCGCTTCAGACAAGCGGCGCGCGATCCCACCCTTCGTGCCGTCGCCGCCGAACAGCGCGGTCACGTCAGCCAGGTTTCCGGCCAACGCGGCATCCAGCTTCTTGGTGTCCACCGACATCGTGCCGTCCTTCTGCAACGTCACGCCAAGCTGGGCCAGCGTTGTCGCGGCGCCATCGCGCATCCCGGCTTCAGGGGTGTTGAGTACCGAGCGCAGCGTCGACTGGATACCGCGCAGCACGCCGTCACCGGTCAGAGCCGCCTTGGTACCGCTCTTCACGTCGAAGGCAGTCAGCTGCTTGGCGGCCGTCTGGAGGTTGTTGTAGGCAGCGGCCAGCCCCTGCACCGCAGCCTTGATACTGTCGAGGTCCTGCGTCAACGTCATCGACGTGGTGCCCGTCTTCTTGAGCGTCATCGTGACGCCCTGCGCGGCATCGGTCACCACATTGCTGGCGCTGGTGATGGCGATATCGTTGATGGTCAGTTGTGCATTCGTGGCACGCACCACTTCCTTCATGCCGCCGGCTTGCGGGCCGGCCACCGGATCGTATCCAGCAAGCGCCTGCAGTTCCGGTGACGAACCGGTGATGCGCATGCTCATCGCCTCGCCGGTCTTCTCCGAATTGAGCACCAGACGATAAGGTGTGCCGCTGCCGTCGTTGATGATGCTGGCCTTGACACCCATATTGGCCTTGTTGATCGCATCACGAATACCTTGCAGCGTCTGGTTGCTGCTGTCGATCGTCACGGTCTTGGCGGAGCCCGCGGTCGGCGTGAACGTCGGGTTCACGTATGTGCCGTATGTCGGCGATGCCGGGTCGGCGTCGTATCCGCCCGTCACGCCGAACTCGAAGGTCAGCGTGCCAGTGCCGATGACCGAATCCTGCTTGAGCTGGCCAGCGCCCGCCAGGGATTGGGCCTGTGCCAGGCTCTTGACGTTTACGTTGTAGTTGCCGGAAACCGCATTGGTGCCAGTGGCGACGGTCATCACATCGCTGTTACTGACCTGCGCCTTGACGGCGCCGAACGTATCGAGCTTGGCAAGCGAGTTGGCGGAAGCCTGGAAGGCCGACAACATGCTCTTGATCGTGCCATATCCGGATAGCTTGGCCTGGTAGGCCGTATTCTGGGTCTCCAGCGCCTTCAGCGGCAGGCGTTCCGCCGTCGCAAGCTGATCCAGGAGCGTACCCAGTTGCATGTTGGAGCCAATGCCGAGGAAATCGAGTGCAGCCATTTTCTTCAGGTCCTTCGCCGTGCGTAACTTCGATGTGATTCACCCAGACAGGCAAATGAATGTCTTTACATCCAAGGTTTACGGCGCTCGAAAGTGGCTCTTTAGCGTTTTTCGTACAAAGACGATACAAAACAGATACACAAAGGGCGGCAACGGGTCGAACGTGAGTGCTCGCTCACACGCTATGGCTAATACGGAGGGGGACGTCTTCAGACGTCGCCTGTGTGCTGAAGCGCAGCCAGACAGAAGGTGGCGACGGTATCCGCCATCTGCTCGACGGCCCCGGGGGCCGCCGAAATGGCCCGGAAGCGGTCGTGCGTGGCCGTCAGGGTGGCCAGACCATGCGCGGCCGTCCAGACACAGAACGCCAGTTGTTCATGTGTCAGCGCGCCGGGTTCACGTCCGCCCAGACATGCAACGACGGTTTCTCGCACCCGATCGAACGAACCGGACGAGGCTTCCTGAAGCTCGGGATATTCGTCACGGCGTTCTATCGCCGGGCCGAACATCAGGTGAAAGCGCGCCGGGTACATGTGCGCGAATTCGGCGTAACCGACCAGCAGCGCACGCAGCTTGTTGGCCGGGGTATCGCGCGGAATCAGGCGCGCGCGATTGCCCTGGAAGGCGCCCAGTTCCCGGAACGCCTGCGCAGCGATGGCCGCGAGCAGGCCGTTGCGGTCCTGGAAATGGTGTGCCGGCGCGCCCGGCGACACGCCGGCCAGCTTGGCGGCTTCGCGCATGCTCATCGCCGCGATGCCTTGCGTATCGAGCAGGTGGAGTCCCCACGCGATCAGCGAGGCACGCAGGTCGCCGTGATGCCATTGTCCGGCGGGCTTGGTCGTGCCACCCGCCACCTTGCGCGTGCCGCCCTTGCGCCCGCCGTTCTGTTTCGTGCCGCCTTCGTTCATCCCTCTCGCTATCCCGCTACCCAGTTGCCATGGAAGCCGAACGGCACGCGCTGCGGCAGCTCGACGGTTGCCAGCGGACCGCGCGCGACATGCCGCGCATCGAACACCAGCAATTCGCTGCATTGTGCCGCAGCCCGCCACACCACCGCCAACAGCCAGCCATCGCCTTCGCCGCCGGGAGCGCCATCATGAGCGCCACCACGCGGCGCGATCACCGGCTCGGACGTGATATCGCCCGGCGGCAGCCAGTAGGCGTCGCGCGTGCCGTCCTGCATGTCCAGGTGCATGATGCCGTTGAGCGCGCCTTCGCCGTACTCGGGATGCGACGCGGCGAACCATCCGTGACGATAGCGGAAACCCGAAACGCGGTCGTCGATGCGTGGAAACTCCCCCGCCGTATCGTCGAGCCGTTCGGCGGTGAACCGGCGTATGTCCGACGCAAGATCGAACGTCCAGCGCGTCAGGTACGCCTGCTGCCGGGCGGGATCTCCTGGCGATCCGTCGGCGTGGGGGAACAGGGGTGGTTCGTCGTAGACCATGACGTCCGCCAGAATGCGTTGTCCCCCTTCGCCTTCCTCCCACGCGTTCATCACATGGAACACGTAGCAGGCGGGGCCCTCGAACCACCGCACGTCGTCGGCGCCGCCACCACGCGGCAGGATGCCGATCATGGCGGGCTTCTCTGGCTCCCATGCATAGCCAGGGCCGCCGCGCTCCACGCGTGCAAGGCTGCCGGTCAGCGGCAGCACGGGGATCAGCAGATGACCCGGCGTGGCCATGAAGTCGTGGATCATGCTCGGGTACGGCGCCTGCAGACGCGCGTAATGCGTCAGGCGGCCCTGTGCATCGATTGCGCCAACCTGCACGCCCGGCGTGAGCTTGCCGTCGGCGTTGTAGCCGAAGAACAGTAGTTCGCCAGTGCGGGGGTCGGTCTTCGGATGCGCGGTGAACGGCCCCTTCAGCGGGCCATATTCCATATAGCCAAGCGTGTCGATCGCTTGAGGCGTCACAGCGGTTGGCAGGTGCGCTTCCTCAAGCGCCAGCAGCGCGCCGCCGTGCCAGATGATGTTGGTATTGGCCACGCCGCCATCGCTGCCCGACCACTCCGGCGCATCGGGCAACTTGCCGGCGAAAGCGCGGAATAGCGGACGCCCGGCACGATCCTCGTCACGCCACTTGGGCGTCCGCACCCAGCGGTTGCGGTAGGACACGCGCCCATCGTCGATGGCAAACACATGCACCATGCCGTCGCCACCGAACCAGTGGGCCTCGGGCTGCGGAAAGCGTGGGTTCGGGCCGATGCGATACAACGTGCCCTGCAACCCCGCTGGCAACACGCCACGCACGGGAAGATCGCTTGCATCGACTTCCTGCGTGACGGGCGCGAAGTTATCCACCTCACCCATGTCACCCGCTGCACCTTCCACTTTGGACAAGCTATCTTCCATGCGCGCCCCCATAACTAAACAGTGAATAGTTTGAGAAGTATCGGTGGCGAGTGCCCAGACGTCAAGGAAGGATTCGGCGAAGGCCGCTGACCGCACATTCCCCGACTTTGACGAGTGTCAATTCTCTGCCGCACCTGCCTGGCCTAGACTGACTGGATCACCGCCCGCGAGGCTGCGGGCGGCCTTTCAGGCCAACCAGAAGGAGTCTCGACATGGCAGGCATGCAAGCTGCGGTTTTTCAGGGGCCCGGCAAGATCGTGCTACAGGAAAAACCGATCCCGGCCGTCGGCCCCACCGACGCACTGATCCGCATCACCACCACCACGATCTGTGGCACCGATATCCACATTCTCAAAGGCGAGTATCCGGTAGAGCGGGGTCTGACGATCGGTCACGAGCCGGTGGGCATCATCGAGAAACTCGGCAGTGGCGTGACCGGTTATCGCGAGGGTCAGCGCGTCATCGCGGGCGCGATCTGCCCCAGTTTCTACTCCTACGCGTGCCAGGACGGTTGCGCGTCGCAGGACGGACAAGCCCACTCGCACGGCTACAAGCCCATGGGCGGCTGGCGCTTCGGCAATACGATCGACGGCACCCAGGCCGAATATGTGCTCGTGCCGGACGCGCAGGCAAACCTCGCGCCCATCCCCGACGGGCTGACCGACGAACAGGTATTGATGTGTCCCGACATCATGTCCACGGGCTTCTCCGGCGCGGAGCACGCCAATATCAAGATCGGCGATATCGTTGCCGTGTTCGCGCAGGGTCCGATCGGACTGTGCGCGACGGCTGGCGCCCGCCTGCGTGGCGCGTCGCTGATCATCGCCGTGGATGGGATCGATGACCGCCTGAACATCGCTCGTCAGATGGGTGCCGATGTCACGCTGAACTTCCGCAATACCGACGTGGTGCAGGAGATCCTGCGCATTACGGGCGGCCGTGGCGTCGACGCGTCGATCGAAGCACTCGGCACGCAGTCCACCTTCGAATCGGCCCTGCGCGTGCTCAAGCCCGGCGGCACCCTGTCGAGTCTTGGCGTCTATTCCAGCGACCTGAAGATTCCCCTGGACGCCTTCGCGGCCGGTCTGGGCGATCACCGCATCATTACGTCGCTGTGCCCGGGGGGCAAGGAAAGGATGCGCCGGCTCATGAACGTGATCGAAACGCAGCGGATCGACCTCGGCCCGCTGGTCACGCACCGCTTCAAGCTTGCCGATATCGAGGCCGCCTACGACCTCTTCGGACACCAGCGCGACGGCGTGCTCAAGGTAGCCATCACGCCTTGACGCCCGGCAGGCGCCCTGCCTGCCAAACCCGCCAGTTCCACAAGCCTGCCCCGGGCGTGTTACGTGACACGTAACACGCCCGGGGTTTCTTTTGGCGTGCCGGCGCGGCTTTTACGTGCCCGCGCATATGGAATGCTTCTTGCGGTCTGATTGCTCGCAGTCAAATAACTACAGAAACAAAGGGGAGCAATCATGAGGGCAACGGTGGTCGAATTTCGCCCGCTGGTCGGGCTTGGCATCCAGCGGATTCTCAATCGCATTGCAGACGTGGACGACAGCAGCGTCATCACGCCACGGCCAGAGACCCCGTGTTCTCTGCACGGTACCGAGTTGCTGGTGCTTGGCGCCTTGCCGCGCGGCGCCAATATCGACATGCACCAGTTGCTGGAAACCGCATCGGCCGTGCGCTGCGTGCTATTCCTGGCGCATGGCGGTGAAGTCCAATGGATGCCGCCCAACCCGTTCGCGCCGCTGTTGTCATGGCTGCCCGAACACGCGAGCGCCGTTGAGATCGAATGTGCGCTACGCGCCCTGATTGCCTGTGCGCACGCCGGCATTCACGCGCTGGCGCCAACTCTGCCGATTGCGCCGGCTACGCCGATTGCCGTGCCAACGCCGGTAGGCGTCCACGGCAGCACACGGGTGCCGGCATACATTTGCGAAGCGCGGCTGCTCAGGCTGACCCTGCGCCAGTACGAGGTGCTCGTGCTGCTGTCGCGGGGACTCTCGGTCAAGTCCATCAGCAGACAACTACGTATCTCCATCCCGACCGTGAAAAGCCATACGTTGCAGCTCTATCGGCGACTCGCGGCCAAGAACAAGTCGGAGGCGGTCTTCATGGCGCGCGAGAAGGGCGCCGCACTGGCGACCGTCTCGTCCGATCCATGACACCCGTTACCGCTCAAACGATGACATGCGTGTCATGCGTCTACGGATACACGACCAGCATCGGCCGGGCGTGACGATGCGAAGCCGGCAGAACGGGTGGCAAGGGTTGGCTGGTGAGCGCGCCGCTTGCTCCAGCCGACTTCACCACCGTCACGGGCACGGAAGTCTTGCGCATGATGCCCGAGGCAAGTCCGGCGCCGAAGCATGCCTTGATTCTCGACCACAGGTTCACGCCGATCACGATGCCATCGCAGTTCAAAGCCGTCGCCGCGCTAGCCACCGCTTGCGCCGGGCTGCCGACGCCAATCATCGCGGTATAGCGCACGCCGGAGTCGTCGAGGATATTGCTCGCCTGCTCCAGCGCGCACTCACCATCCTGCGATTCCTGCTCGCGCAATGCCGCAAGCGAGTGAAAGGCGCTGGCCCGCGAATGCTCCAGCGGCGGTTGCACGTTCAGCAGCACCACCTCGGCCACGCCGCTCTCTCGATACAGGAACGCCGCATGGCGCACCGCGTCGAGCGCGCATTCGGAGCCATTCACCGGCACTAGTATCTTGATCATGATCTCCTCAGTCCATCCATATCCCTGACTCAAGGGTAAGCATGTGCTTATAGATATCGGATCAAAGGATGGCTGCCCGCAGTAAAAATCCTGTCAAGATTTTCCCGCCGCTGGCCGACCTCATCCCTCCTGGATCGCTCATCTGCCATGGCTGAGCCAAATTGCATGCGGACGATGGGCAGAGATTGATTCTCGCATTACACTTTGCCCAATCAATGGGGCAATCCGCCAGAGTCATGGACGATACCGATCGACAACTCATTGCCTTGCTGCGGGATGACGCTCGTATGCCCGTGGTAACGCTTGCCAGGAAGCTGCGCGTGGCGCGAGCCACGGTGCAGAACCGTCTCGCAAAACTGGAGAGCGAGGGGACGATCGTCGGCTACACGATCCGGTTGCGCCCCGAGGCAGAGGCGTTCCGCATCCGCGCCATCATGAGCATCGAGATCGAGGGCAACCACAGCGAGGACGTGAGGCGTGAATTACGCGGTCACCCGAACGTCGTGGCGCTGCACACCACCAATGGCCGCTGGGACCTGATGGCCGAACTGCGCGCGGATACGCTGGAGGCATTCGACCGCATCCTTAGTGCCATCCGCCTGATCCCAGGCATTGCCAATACGGAGACCAGCATCCTGCTTTCGACACTGAAGCTATAGGTGCCTGCCAGACCCGGCCTCAATCCACTGCCTCGGCAAGCGCGGCGTCGAACATGGCGGCGGTCAGTCCAAGCAGCAGTGCAATGGCAGACGCGATAAACCAGCGTACGGTCCTGCGATACTCGGACACCTCGTCGTCCTCGATGCGCAACGCGCGGAACAGCGACAGAATCTGGAGCGCCACGGCGGAGACCAGGCAAAGCGCGGCGAACAACGCGCGGACGCTCCACTTCCCGGGGCTCTCGAAGCCCCAGAAACGCCAGAAGGCCAGCGAAAAACCCAGCAGCACCGTAATAGCCGTGATGATGCCCTGGCGATAGCCGGCCGGCACCATCTGCGGTTTGGGGCGGCCAACGGCGTCATCGGCGTCTTTCACGGACTCAGGCATTGATGGCCTCCAGGATTTGCGTTGGCCTAGTTGCTTGATGCCCTGTAGTCTAGCCCGCGCAATCGCCATGAGCGGCGCTCCCATCTTGTCGGATCAGACTCTGCCACTGCAGCATCGAACGCGCGGCCGTGCCTTCGCGTACACCGCCACGGGCAGGCTCCTGCCTGATGTGTAAATCGGTTTGACTTCGCGGCCTCCGTGGCAGATTGTGAGGAAGGCCGAGCTCCCTCCCTTGCGCGGAACCTGTACGTTCCGCTCACCCCCATCCCTGACACACAGTCGATGCTGGCGCTGACTGCCGGCCATCCTTTTGTGGATGGCTCGAAGCGTGTTCAGTCGAAGCAGCAGTCACGTCCGCGTCGCGCAGGCCAGTATCCGTGGAAGGCGCCGTCCCATCCCAGCATTGCTGCAGCAATCGCTGCGGCAGGTCGTCGCAGTACGTCGTGAAGAAGGAGCTGCTGATGCATCCCAGAGCCTACCTGCCCATCACTTTGGGGCAACCGCTGGCTGTCGGCGCCATCGCGCTGATTGCAGGCGCTGCCGCTTACGCCCAACCCACGGCCACACCGGAGCAGAAGTTCCCGCCCGGCTATCTCGAAGCCGTCTCCACCGGCTACGAGAACGGCCAGACCACCACCTCGCCATCGCCGCCCGGCCAAGCCGTGACCGGACCGGCGGCACCACTGTCGCAGGCATCGTTCCTCGTCCCGCCAACACAGGCGACAACGACGTCCACCCAATCTCAGAAGAACAAGAAACACCACTGAAGGTAGTGTGAAAGATCGATGCGTTCCGGCCAGGGGCGCATCGACGCAGGTAGACCTTTCCGTATCACGCAAACCCTGGATCCCGCATCACGGGCGCCGAATCCCAAGTAATCCATCGCATTAAGAATGTCTTTCCCGCGATAAGGATTCGGGCAACGGGCCTTGTCGCCTTGCGATGTAGAACGTGCCGCCGATCGTTTCTGGTCAGTCAGTGTCTACAACGCTGAAGGCTAGTTCCAGAAGAACCCGGCCAACACGTACACCCTTAGCCCTAGAAGTTCCCGGAAGCCCAATCGGCGGACTGATCTACACCGAATACGTCTGTGCCCGCAAGCCACCTGCCGAAGGGGAGACAACGGGTACTGGTGCATGGCTAAATGACGCCATCGTGAATTGACCCCACGATGCAAGCATCTCGCCCGCGATCCCCCGATTTCGCGGGCGTTTTTTTTGCCATTTTTCTGTCAATTCAAATTGACTTATCACAGATACAACCCAACCCGTCACTGCCTGATTTCCTTTTTTCCGACAATACGGAAAGCCCCCTAGGGATTTCACTGAGTTCGGCGCAAAAGACTCTTATACATCACAAGATGATGTTTCCCGAAAGGTTCGCGCAAGGCTAACGAAAGGCGATTGGAAGACGCTCCTTATAGATTCCCCCAGATCCAACGAGCCGCCGGTTCCTGCCACCAGGGTTCGCGGCCGTTGGCATTCTGAAAGGTAGGAGGAGAGCATGACCAGTCGATGCAGCGGCGTCCGCGCAGTTGAAGCGGACAGAGCCGAAGGACAGCCCGTGTGGCGCAACCAGAGCGGGGCCATCCGATGAGCCACGCCAAAGGATTCAAGAAGGACTACTACGGCGGCACGCTGATGGCACTGGTCGGACTGGCTGCCGTAATGGCCGGTCTGCAATATCACACCGGCTCGCTCAGTCACATGGGCCCCGGTTTCTTCCCGGTAGCAGTGGGCGCGCTGCTGGCATTCGTCGGCGTCCTCATCGCCGTCTCCGCCCGCAACGACGAGCCCAAGGAAGACAAACCCTCCGGTCACGGACACAGCCACGCTGCGCCGGACGTGCGCGGCACGGTTTGCATCGTGCTGGGCACGCTGGCATTCCTGCTGTTCGGCAAGTACGGCGGCATGATTCCGGCCACGTTCGCCATCGTCTTCATTTCCGCGCTCGGTGATCGCAACAACAGCATCAAGCAGGCGTTCCTGCTCTCCATTGCCATGTGCGTTATTGCGGCGGTGGTGTTCTCGTGGGCGCTGCAGCTGCAGCTTCCGATGTTTACGTGGGGGGCGTGAGTACCATGGTTTCGAATGCATTACATGATCTCTGGTTCGGCTTTGGGGTAGCGTTCCAGGGCAGCAACCTGATGTGGTCGTTCTTCGGCGTGCTGGTCGGTAACCTGATCGGCGTGCTGCCAGGCATGGGCGCGCTTTCAGCTATCTCGATCCTGCTGCCGCTCACCTACGTCATGCACCCGGTGCCCGCCATCCTGATGCTGGCAGGTATCTTCTACGGCTCGCAGTACGGTGGGGCGATCGGCGCCATTCTGCTGAACCTGCCTTCGCACCCGCCGCACGCGGTGACCTGTATCGACGGGTACCCGATGACCAAGGCTGGCAAAGGGGGCACGGCGCTGGGCATCACGATGATCTGCTCGTTCTTCGCCGCGTCGGTGGGCATTCTCGTGATGATCTTCGCGTCGCCGCTGCTGACGACCATCGCCTTCAAGTTCGGTCCCGCCGAGATCTTCTCGATCATGCTGCTGGGTCTGCTTGCCGGTTCGACGATGTCGCGCGGCTCTCCGCTGAAGGGCGTGGCCATGACGCTGTTCGGCCTGCTCTGCGGCGTGGTCGGCACCGACGTCAACACCGGCACGTTCCGCTTCGCGCTGGGCATTCCGGAACTGAGCGATGGTCTGGAACTCGTGGCCATCGCAATGGGCCTGTTCGGGGTGGCTGACTTCATCCTGAACGTGAACCGCATGACCGCGGTGACCTCCAACGCCAAGCTTCGCATTCGCGACATGCGTCCGAGCCTGGCCGAGCTGAAAGAGGCCTTCTGGCCAATGGTGCGCGGCACTGGCGTAGGCACGCTGTTCGGCGCGATGCCGGGCACGGGCCCGACGATCACGACGTTCGTGGCCTACGCGCTCGAACGCAAGATCTCCAAGACGCCCGAGAAGTTCGGTACCGGCATGATCGCTGGCGTGGCAGCGCCGGAAGCGTCCTCGCACTCGAAGACGCAGGTGGACTTCATCCCGACGATGAGCCTGGGCATTCCGGGCGACGCCGTGATGGCGCTGATTCTTGGCGCGCTGATGATCCAGGGCATCGCCCCGGGTCCGCAGCTCATCAGCGACCACCCGGACATCTTCTGGGGCCTGATCGCCAGCTTCTGGATCGGCAACGTGATTCTGATGATCCTGAACGTGCCGATGATCGGCGTGTGGGTCAAGCTGCTGCAGGTGCCTTACCGCTACCTGTTCCCGTCGGCGATGTTCTTCATCGCGGTGGGCGTGTTCAGCACGCAGAGCAGTCTGTTCCAGATCTGGGAAGTGCTGGCCTTCGGCCTGATCGGCGCCCTGCTGATGTATCTGGAGTTCTCGGTCGCACCGATCCTGCTCGGCTTCGTGCTCGGACCGATGGTGGAAGAGAACTTCCGCCGCGCCCTGCTGCTGTCGCGTGGCGACTTGGCCGTGTTCGTGGAGCGCCCGATCAGCTGCACGTTCGTGGTGATCTCGGCGCTGCTGCTGGCTGGCGTGACGTGGTCGGCCTGGCGCAATCGCGGGCCGAAGAAGACGGCCATCCAGGTGCTGGAGTCGGAACTGGCAGTCAACGAGTAAGCCAGCCCATCGGCTTCGCAGTAACTGATGCGGCCGGATGCCTTCAGGGCATCCGGCCGCTTTCTCTTTTGGGCTGCCCAACTCCATTTTGTATGCAATTTACGGATACAATACAACCCGCCCGCGGACCGACGGCGAGGCGTTTCCGAACAAGCAATACGCACTGGAGGACACAGCATGACGAACCAAGCCATCCCGGCCGAATACCTGGCCGCCCTCGAACCAATCCAGCACTATCTGGAGGCGCACCGTACCGGCCGCGCCGAGTACGTCCGCAAGGCTTTTCATGCCGATGCCCGCATCATCTCGTTCCGTGACGGCGCCCTGCATTCGCTGACCGTGGAAGAATTCTCAGCCCGCTTCCAGGGCGAACCCGCCGCGGACGAAGCGCAGCGCCGGCGCTTCATTGCCAGCTTCGACGTGGTCGGCAATGCCGCTACCGCCAAGGTCGTGCTGCATTACCCCGAGGTAACGTTCACCGACTACATGAACCTGCTGCAGATCGACGGCGTCTGGAAGATCGCGAACAAGACGTTCAGCGCAGCACCGAAGGCGCCAGCGCAGTAACGCCCCGGGGGGCGTAACAAGCCAGTCGAAATCGGCACATTTTCCCGCCGGGGCCACCTAGAATAGGTTCACACCGGCCACGGAAACTGGGAGGGAATCGCCATGACACGCCTGCTTTCGATCTGGACGCTCTGCCTTGGCCTGGCGCTGGCCGGCTGCACCTACTACGGCTACCCTCCCGGCACGGTGCCCGCCAGCTACGACCGTTCGTTCTTCGCCGCCGCCGATGCCATGCGCGATCAGGGTGTGGCGATCGCGGTGCAGAACCAGGTCAGCGGCGAGATTTCCGGCGACCGCGGCGGCGTTCCGGTCTCGGCCTGGGTCCGCCAACAGCCAGACGGGAGCGTGAGAGTGCAATTCAACGCCAACGACTCCCGCGACCCAGACCTGGTGCACCGCATCTCGCAGAGCTATGACCGGCGCATGGGACGTTGATCCGGGCGCGGTTCAACCCGCGCGATAGATCTCGCTGGGTTCGATGAACACGTAGACATCGCGCGCCTGCGGGACGCCGGGCATCAGCACCGCGAGGTTCATGGCGCGGCCGTTGATGGATTGCAGGAACGTCCAGCCGACGGTACGTCCACCCGCGCGAATCGCCACCGACTCGCCGGATGCAACGGTCAGACGCTTCATGCCGGGCACCACATCGATGGTGCGGGTCACCGTATCAAGGGCAGTCTGGGAGCCAAACAGCGCGCTGTCATGGGAAAGGACGGGGGAAAGGACGGCGGGGGCTGCGGCGCTGTCGGCAGGAACCGGGGCGGGGGCGCTCCATGCCAGCGCGGGGGCGAGCAGAAGCGCTGCGGTAAGCAGGGAGACGGTGTTGTTCTTCGTGGTCATGATAGGGATCTTGACCTTGCCCCGGATGGCAGTCCGCGGCAAGGCTGGCTTCGCCGGATTCTTGCCGGGCTGCCGATCGGGCTCTGTCAATCAGGGGCGATGCAGTCGTGGCACGGAGGGGCGATGTCTCCGTCGGGCTTCAGGATGTCTGGTGTCAACCCAGGTGACAGAGTAGCCCCATCTCATGAATTCATAAAATGACTTGATTTCACAAAACCAAGTCATTTTTTTCCGCTCATTGCGGCATACGCCACATGAAATGGGCCGCGCAATCGCATCGCGCCCGCATTCATACCCACCGCAAGGAAAACCAATACAATAGCGCCCCGCGCGGCGGACGCCCCTGGCTCCGCCTCTCCTTGCACCTCTGCCCTCATCCGGAATTTCATGATCGCAAACGCATGTGGTGTCGACTTCGGCACGTCCAACTCGACCGTGGGCTGGGTTCGCCCGGGCGCATCGACGCTCCTGTCGCTCGAGGACGACAAGGCGACCCTGCCCTCCGTGATCTTCTTCCATGCGGAAGACCCGCTGGTCAGCTATGGCCGCGCGGCACTGGCCGACTATCTGGCCGGCTACGAGGGGCGCATGATGCGTTCGCTCAAGAGCCTGCTGGGCACGTCGATGATGGATGACAGCACCGAAGTGATGGGCCAGGCCATGCCTTTCCGCAAGCTGCTGGCGCACTTCATCGGCGAACTCAAGGGCCGCGCCGAACGCGCCGCCGGCCGCGAGTTCACCTCGGCCGTACTGGGCCGACCGGTGCATTTCATCGACGAGGATCCCGCCGCCGACCAGCTTGCCGAGGACACGCTGGCCGAGATCGCCCGCGACGCGGGCTTCCGCGATATCGCGTTCCAGTACGAGCCGATTGCCGCAGCCTTCGACTACGAGGCCGGCATCGGCGGTGAAGAACTCGTGCTGGTGGCCGACATCGGCGGCGGCACGTCCGACTTCTCGCTCGTTCGCCTGTCTCCGGAGCGCGCCCGCCACATTGACCGCCGCGACGACATCCTCGCCAATGGTGGTGTGCATATCGGGGGGACCGATTTCGACCGCGCTCTGAGCCTCGCCAGCGTGATGCCGATGCTGGGCCTGGGCAGTGAGCTTCGCAACGGCAAGGCCATGCCTTCGGGCCAGTACTTTGACCTGGCGAGCTGGCACACCATCAACCTGGTTTACACACGCAAGGCCTGGTCGATCGTGATGGACAACTACCGCGATGCCGCCGACACCGTGAAGCTCGATCGCCTGATCCGGCTGATCCGCGAGCGCGCGGGCCACTGGCTGGCAATCCAGGTGGAAGCCGCCAAGATCGCGCTGTCTGCGGAAGCGCAGACCGTGGTCGACTTGGCCCGTATCGCGCCGGACACCACGCTCGCCATCACTCGCGAGACCTTCGACGAGTCCATCGCCAAACTGGTCGACAAGACCGCCACGACGGTGCAGGGCATGCTCAAGACGGCTGGCGTCAAGGCCGAGGCCGTCGACACGATCCTGTTCACAGGGGGCTCCAGCAGCGTGCCGCTGCTGCGCGAGCAACTCGCGCAATTGCTGCCGGGCGCGCGCCGCGTGGAAGGCGACCTGTTCGGCGGTATCGGTTCGGGACTCGCGCTGGACGCGCTGCGCAAGTTCGGCTGAGCGCGTGTTCGCCGCACACGATGAAGTACACGCCTGCCGGGATTGGGCGAGATCGATTGCTTTCGATACTTGCGTGTCCACGTCCAGCAGGCTGGATTACTTGGCATCGCCGACCGTGGTGCAAACCACTTTTCCGCGCTAGCCGTAGCGCCACATCAGGCGCTCCACGGTACAACGATCCACGGGGACGTCCCCGCACTGGAGTCGACGCCACACCTTGTCGGCACGGTAGACCTGCATATTGGCTCGACCCCGCGTATCCCTCGGTGCCGGTCGATAAAGTCCTTCAAGACTTGAGATGCCACGAATAATTTAATGTGGTGATCTTAATGTTTCTTTAATCATCTAGCGCAAGAGCTGGCGGATGCACTAGTGTAGGAATTCTGGCATCCATTCTCTGGATACCAGCACAATGCGCGGTTGCGATACAAACCCGCAAGGTTACGCCTTGGGCTGGGAGGTATTCCTATGCTGGACAATACGCTGCACTTATCCCGATGCGCTATTCGTCAGCGGCAACCGCGCACACGTCGGCTCTGGCCACTGGGTACTGCGATATCCATCCTCTATGGCGTCGTTCCGCAGACGCTGGCGCAAACCATTGGCCCCGGGACCGTGACCTCCACGGTCAACGTCGGTAGCGGTACGACCACAATCGTGGGTGGTACATCGGTGACACCCGGTGGCACGGCTGCGCGCGTTACTGGCGGGACCCTCGTTGTGGATCCCAGCGCAGGGCCTTCTCCTGGCCCGGTGGTCCTCTCCGCCACCGCGTTCAACGCGTTTGCCATCTATGCGACTGGCGGAACCGTCAACCTCGGAACGGGCGGCATATCACTGTCAACGACGGGCGGCGCGTCCGCCGCGTTGTGGACGCAGAACACCAACACTTCGGCAACCTCAACTGGGGGCCTGAGTATCCATACGACCGGCGGATATGGCAATGTGAGCGGCGTACCAGTTGGCTCTTACGGCGCAGTGGCAAGCCATAACAGCAGCATCTCGCTGACAAATGCTTCGATTCTTACCGAAGGTTTGGGTGCGTCGGGCGCATACGCGTATGGCAGTCGCATCACGCTGAATAGCGTCACCATCGAAACGCGTGGCGGACTCTATTCGGATGCAACCGGCACCTACGGCGCTTACGGAGTCATCTCCAACGTGCTCAACGGCATCCGTGGATCGGTCTCGATGAATGGGGGCAGCATTCTCACCGCTGGCGGTACTGCCTACGGTTTGTTTGCTATTGGCTCGGACATTTCCGCGGCCAACGTCACGGTCAATACCAGCGGCAGCAACGCCTACGGTATCTTTGCGATTACCGGCTCCACGATCTCCGGCACTGGTCTGACCGTGACGGCAACAGGACCCTCTGCGTATGCAGTCTATGCGAATTCTGGGTCTACCATCACCTTGCAAGATTCGAGCTTCAAGACGACCGGAACCAGCGGCTATAGTCTGCTGAGTTATGGCCCCAACTCGCTCGTCACGGGCAAGAATGTCATCGTTACGTCGACGAATACCAACGCGCCTGGCGTTACCGCGTGGGGCACGACAAACACAGACGTCGTGCGTGTCAGCCTGACCGGCGGCTCCGTGCAGACCGAAGGCAATGGCTCATACGGCTTGTATGCGCGCGGCGCGGGGGCGCGCATCGACATTGACGGCACGTCAGTCACGACTACGGGACCGTCAGCCATTGCCGCCCGCGTGAATAACGGTACGCTAAACGCTACCAACGCCACTGTACAGGCAATGGGTACGGACGCTGCGGGCCTTGTCCTCAGCAGCGATACCGGCTTCACGGCAACTGCCACATGGAATGGCGGAACCTTGAGCAGCGCCCAATCGGATGCCATTGCGGTCAGTGGCGGAACCGCGCAGGTCGCGCTGAATGGCACGACGGTTACCGGCGCTCCGAACTGGCTGCATGTTTTAGGTACGACGACCCTTTCCGCAGGTTCGCTTCTCGCCCCGGATAACCCCACGCTCGTCGTGAACACATCGCCGACCGCCATCCCTGGGGCCGGCGTGCTGCAGACGCTAAGTAGCCCCGTGGCACCCATCAGCAGTTCGGTCACCACCGCCAATATCATCGCGTCTGGCGCGGTGCTGAACGGTGCAGCACTGACCGAGGCCGGCACCACGTCTAAGGTGTCACTGATCCAAGGGACCGTCTGGAATCTGACCGCAAATTCCAACGTGACCACGCTCACCAACGACGCGAGCCAAATCCTGTTCGGAGCGTCGACGGCTGGCGTCTTCAAGACGTTGACTGCAAACAGCTACACCGGGGCAAACGGCTTGATTGGCCTGAATACGTACCTAGGTACCGATGGATCGCCGTCAGACCGGCTCGTGATCGACGGCGGCTCGGCGACAGGCACAACGCGGCTGCGTATTGCCAACGCCGGCGGACCAGGGCAGTTGACCCAGGCGGACGGCATCCTGGTCGTTGACACGGTCAATGGCGCGACCACACTGCCTGGCGCATTCTCACTCGACGGCCGCGCCGTGGCTGGTGCCTACGAGTACCGCCTGTTCCGTGGCAACGCCGACGGTACCAATACCGACGCCTGGTACCTGCGCTCCGAGGCAAACCCGGTACCACCGGCACCGCCGACGCCCCCCTCTCCCCCCGAACCGCTCTATCGCCCCGAAATCGCAGCCTATCTGGCCAACCAGCGGCTGGTGGGCGAGATGTTCGTACACAGCCTGCATGACCGCTTGGGCGAGCCTCAGTACGTCGAGGGCCAAGGTTTCAATCCCGATCAGGACAAGCCCCGTTCGGGATGGCTGCGCGCGGTGGGCAACTGGCTGGGCAGCAAGAGCGCAAACGGCATTTTCACCGCCCGCACCAACACCTTCATGATGCAGGGCGGCGCCGAACTGGCCAAGTGGAAGATCTTCGGCAACGGCGCCGACCGCGGCCACCTCGGCCTGATGGGCAGCTACGGCTACGCCAACACCAACGCCAACGCACAGAACAACCCGTTCAGCGCCAAGGGCACCGTCGAGGGCTGGAGCGTGGGTGGCTACGCCACGTGGTATCAGAACGACGAGAAGAAACTCGGGGCCTACGTCGACACCTGGCTGCAGTACGGCTGGTTCACCAACCACGTCGATGGGCAGTACCTGCCATCGGTGCGCTACAACGCGCAAGGCTGGGCCGCGTCTGGCGAGACCGGCTATGCGGTGCCGCTGCGCAATGACTGGGTCATCGAGCCGCAAGGCCAGTTGATCTATGTCGGCTACAACGAATCCGACATCACCGAACCCAACGGTACCAACGTCACCGGCGCCAACTCGCACGGCTGGATCACCCGGCTTGGCGCGCGCTTTCATCGTACGTTCTTGCGCGCTGACGACCGCAAGATTCAGCCATACCTGACGCTGAACTGGTGGCACACCAGTGTGTCCAGCAGCATCTCGTTCAACGACCTGCCGCTGGGCAGCATGTATCCGAGCAACCGCTACGAGGTGAAGCTCGGTGTGAACGCGGATCTGGGCAAACGCTGGACAGCATGGTCCAACGTGTCGGGCGCCTGGGGGGCGCAGAGCTTCTACCAGTACACGCTGCGCGCCGGGATCAAATATGCCTGGTGAGTGCTGATTCCTGAAGCTCAAACAGGAACGCGTCGGCATAGTTCTCGGCGGTGACATCCGGCCATCCGGAGCACCCGATCAATACGGCACGACTCAAAGGACGCTCGTACGCCATGGTGCCGTTTGGTCATTCGCTGAAAGCGTGGATGTCCTCTGCGCAAGCCGCAAATCATCCACGGTAGCCCGGGACTGCAGTTCCGAACCTCGCCGACCGCGCCCGCGCAAACGCGGCACGGATGCATTCCCCAACAGCTTCCTGGCACCGAAACCCCCGCAAAGATCTCCGAAACGTCTGAAATCATTCGCCTCTATTCCGAGGCGGGGCGGAGTTGGATCAAGGTCTGCCGACAGGTGTTGCGGCGTGAACGCAGCACGCAAGCCTGTAGAGCGTGAACCGCACATCGGGCCAGAATGTGCCGTGTCCCATATCGTTCGCGGGGCACGCGCCGGCTGCCGCCTAGCAGCTACCATTCAGGAGCAATTCATGATTACGCGTGACGTGATTCCCCAAATGCTGACCCGTGGCACTGCCATGTTCGAGCAGGGCGCCATGCAGGGCAGTTCGCAAAAGACGTTCCATCATGTCATCGACATCTATCTGAAGGATTCAAATGCCTTCATGAACACGTACTTCGCGCGCTATTTCGAATGGCAGGGCATCTGCCGGGAGCGCTGGTTCCATGAATGCATCCATGGCAACCTGCTCGCGGCCGGTGGCACATTCGTGACCAAACGCGCCCATCAGGAATACGTCGAAGAAACGTTTCCGTTCCAGCGTGTCGATTGCCACCTCAACACGTTCCAGGTTCGCCAGTGCTCGGCTTATCTGCTGTTTCGTTTCAGCGTCGAGGGCCGTCCTGTGTCGCTGGGCTACCAGCAGATCGTATTCGCGGGCAAGGACAAGCGGATCACCCGCTTTCCGCGCGAGATCATCGAACGGGTCAAGGAATATGAACTGATTGCTTCGCCATTTGCCAACTAGGTGGGCATCGTAGTCGCAGTCTGAAGTCAGCCCGCGACTCGGGTCTGGAGTGGTTGATCCAGGCCCGAGTCGCACGGCCTGAAGCGCGGCAGACGCAGGGTAAAGGTCGTGTACGCGCCAAGCTGAGACGCGCATTCGATGCGTCCGCCGAACGCTTCCATGACGCGGCGACAGAAGGACAATCCCAGCCCGTGACCGCGGCCATGTGCCTTGGTTGAGAAGAATGGCTCGAAGAGACGAGGCAGAATACTCGCTGGAATCCCTGGGCCAGTATCGTGAAACCGCATCAGGTAGTAATTGCCCTCGATCTCGCCAGAGATTTCAATATTGCCGCTGCCATGCGAGTGAATCGCATACAGGCTGTTCTTCAGCAGGTTAAACAATACGTAGATCAGAAGCGTGTCGGAGCCAACGAACTTCCAGTCGTCGGCGAAACCGCGGATGTGCACACGCGCACGCTCCTCTGGCATGAGCGGATAGCGCTCAATAGCCGCAGCCACGCACTCGGCGAGCCCGTGGGGCGCAAAGGTGCTGCGGTCGAGTCGCTCGAGCGTCAGCGATGCCAATGTCATGTCGATCACGGCACTGGTGCCGTCAACCTCTCGTGACATCCCGCCGATCAACTGCTTCGTCCGCTCGATTTGCCCAGGGCGCATTCTGTCTTCGAGGATGCCGTTCTCCACCGCGGCGATGTAGCCCTGGTGCAGGTGCGGCCACGCATTCTCGACTTCCTGCAATTGCATGCGAATAGTCGCTAACGGTGTGCGCACTTCATGCGCGACGGTCGCGGCGAGAGAGTACGGCCGCATGAGGTCGTAACGTACAACGCTGAACGCGATAACGCCGAGGCTCAGCACAATGAAGAACACGCCCGGCGGATAGAACCTGGCCCCGAAGTTCACGGCATAGTCAACCGCGGCGAGAGAGAACAGTCCCAACGCAAGCAGGCACAGGCCGAAGCGGCGTCGGCGCTCGGCGGTCGCGTTTGCGCGCGCCTTGAGCAGCAGCCATGCGCAGCGCAGGGCCAGCGCCACGGTCTGCATGATGTGTATGGGATGCAGTAACCCTGCTTTCGGATACTTGCCGAAGTAGAGCGTGTAGTAACCCGACACGACCAGATCGCTACTCATCAACAGTACCGAAAGCACCAGACTCACGCCGTAGGCGGCGATCAGAAGGGGCCATTCCTTGCGAGATTCTGTCACCTCGCAGACAAAGTGATAGAACGTCGTGGGCAGGAACAGGATAAACAGATAGCCGAACCGCGCCACCTGCATGGCTCCGTCTGGAGTCTCGGTCCCGAACAGGAACGCCCATGAGCCTTGCCAGGCGAACGTCATCGCGCACAGCAAGAAGAATGAGGTCGACACGCGCGTCACGCCCTGGCTCGATAGAACATATAAGCCGTAACCAAGGAAAATCGCCGAAACGAAAGAAGGCAGGATTGCGTACATGTCGGGGCATCCGTCGGAAACGGTGTGCCACTCAATTGGACGAGGCAAGATGGTACGGTGGGATTGCTAAGTCCGAATTGAATTTGTTTTCATTCTGTTGTAATGGATCGTTAACTCGTAGACCGAAGGGGAAGTACGGGTCGACGGCTTTACGCCCGGTGTTATCGCGATCGCCGGATAAGCGACTCGCCCGATGCCGGCGCATCGGCGCGGGACTCGCGCTGGACGCGCTGCGCAAGTTCGGCTGAACGCGCAGCCGCCGCGCACTGGTATCAGGGCAGCCGTTCGCTGCCCACTTCCTGCATCGGCGTCTGTTCGTGCGCGTGGTGCACGCGATTGCGACCGCTGCGCTTTGCGGTATAGAGCAGCCCGTCGGCACGAGACATCAGCGCATCGAGCGATTCCAGCGGTTGCCACACCGCCACACCAAAGCTGGCCGTCACACGCGGGCTATCCGGCAGCGTCTCGAAACGCGCGCGCTCGAGGGTCTCCCGAATCTCTTCGGCGATATGGATCGCTTCCTCCCCGGTCGTCCGCGGCAATAGCACCGCGAACTCCTCGCCCCCAAGCCGGCCGGCAATTCCCCGCGCGCCCACCACGCGCCTGACGATCCGCGCGAACTCCACGAGTATCGCGTCGCCACTGGCGTGACCGTGGTTGTCGTTGATGAGCTTGAAGAAATCAAGGTCCACCAGGATCAGGCCGGGCACCCCACCATTGGCCCGCGAAATCGTCGCGCGCGCGAGTTCCTCGAAGCTTCTCCGGTTGTGAAGCCGCGTCAGCGCATCCGTATCCCGCTCGTGCTGGATCCGTTCGATCAGCGCGTGAATCTCGGAGCCCAGCAGCACCAGGCTGAAGAAGACATTGAAGAGCGTCTGGCCTACCTGGAAATACGTCCAATAGCTCGAAAATGCCCTGCCGCATTCGTCGGTGTGCGGAGGTGCGCTCGTGCTCAGCAGCAGCCGCACGCCGAGGTTCACCGTAAAGGCGACGAAAACCCAGTAGATCGCTCGATCCGCCACGCTGCCCCGCCGCAAGCCGCCAAGCTGAGCCAGCGCAATGCCGAAGATCAGCGCGGCGCCAACGTTGTGTACATATATCCGCGCCGTCAGGTCAGGTACCGCGAAATGGAAGTACGCGAGCAGCGAGAACTCGACGATGGCCACCCCCGAACAGGCGGCCAGTGCGGTGGTGGATTCGACATGAGCGCGCCACAGCAATCCGCACGCGATCAGCATCGTGCTGCCGATGTAGAACGGCGCGGCGACGAGCGTCGTCCAGACGGAATCGCTCGGCGGAGACAGGACCTGAATGGCTACCGCCACGGCATAAAGCGCAAAGGACACCCCGAACGCCAGCAGGTGCTGGCTGCGGAGCTGCCGCCAGACCACCAGGAAGCAGCCAGCGAAGATCAGCGAGACCGCAGGGTTGATCAGGGATAGTTGGTTGCAGAACGACACGGGGGCGCAAGGGCTTCTGTGAGAGCGGCTGACAATGGCTCTGACGAATCAGAACGTGATGTCCGCCGCCGGCACCGCACATACGCGCGGGCCGAAACTGCTGATACCCGTCAGCGTGAGGTTGTGATGGTGAATGATCTGCCCTGCAGACAAGGCCGCATTCGAAACAGTGGTGTGACCATCTTCGATCAGCCTCACCGGATAGCCCAGCGCCAGCGCACGCCGCGTGGTGGTATCGACGCAGTACTCGGTATGCATGCCGCAGATTACCAGGTGCGTCACCCCGTGCTCCTTCAGCGTCGCCTCGAGTGTCGTCCCGAAGAAAGAATCCGGCGTGGTCTTGCGGATGCGCAGGTCGCTCTCCAGCGCAGTCAGCCCATTTGCGAGCTGCCAGCGCGCGGAGCCATACGGCAGGTAGTCGTCCACCGATTCATGCTGGACAAATATGACGGGCACGCGCGCGGTGCGCGCCTTGCTGGCAACATCGTTGATGCGGTCGATGACGTCGCGGTGGGCGAGCGGGGCCTCATCGCCTTCGCACAGGCCTTGCTGGACATCGATGACGAGTAGGGCCGCTGTCATGGCAGATAAGTCGGAGACCTTGATCGCTCAATCATGCCATGAAACAACGAACGGGACCGGTGCTGCACGACCGGTCCCCACCTTAGTGGGTGCCTCCAGTGCGTGCGTCCGTTCTTCCGTTCGGCCGCGCGTCCCCGGCAGATCGACGGGCGACGCGGCGGCGCTGCGAGTCAGGCCCCCGAGGCGATCAACGGATGCGCGGCATTGCCCAGGGCGGTCAGGACCTCGGCCGGTCCGGGCCTGGCAAGCAGAAAACCCTGCGCGCGGTCGCAACCGATCTCGCGCAGAAACTGCAGTTGGGCGATGTTCTCCACGCCCTCGGCCACCACGGTCAGGCCAAGCGCACGGGCCATGGCAACGATCGCGCGAAGAATCGCACCGTCGCGCTCCCGCTCGATCACAGCGGTCAGGAAAGAGCGATCCACCTTGACGGTATTGACCGGCAGCGTCTGCAGATAGGTAAACGAGGAATAGCCCGTTCCGAAGTCGTCGATGGCCAGACCGACACCGCGGCGCGCCAGTTCGCCAAGCACCAGCTCGGTCACGCCGTTTCCGGTCATGGCCATGCTCTCCACCAGTTCAAGCTGCAGATGCTCCGGCTGCATGCCGGCGTCGCTCAGCACATCGGAGACGTCATGCAGGAAATGCTCGTGGCGGATCTGCCTGGCAGACAGGTTGACCGACATGCGGCCGAATTCGAAGCCCGACCGGAGCCAGGCCGCACCCTGCCGGCACGCCTCGCGCAACACCCAGGCGCCAATCGGCACGACCAGGGCCGATTCCTCGGCCACATCGATGAAGGCACCGGGTGACAGCAGCCCGCGCGTCGGATGCTGCCAGCGCAGCAGCGCTTCGACGCTGACGATCCTTCCCGAGCCCAGGTCGTAGATCGGTTGATAGTGGAGGCGAAACTCGCGGCGCGTCAGCGCGCGACGTAGTTCGCTCTCGAGCGCCATGCTTTCCTTCGCGGACGAAGTCATCTGCGTGGCGAAGAAGCGGAAGGTGTTCTTGCCTTCCTGCTTGGCTTCGTACATGGCGCGGTCGGCCTGCATCAACAGTTGCTGCTGATCCGTGCCGTCGTCCGGATAAATGCTGATTCCGATGCTCGGCGTCACGAACACGCTGCGCCCGGCCGCATCGATTGGCTGACCAACCACCTCCAGCAGCACCTGCGCGATATGCGCGACATGACGGATGTCCTCGATCTCCTCGACAACGATCGTGAACTCGTCCCCGCCAAGCCGGGCCACCGTGTCGCTCTCGCGCACGGCATGCTTGAGCCGCATGGCAATGATCCTGAGCGCGTCGTCTCCAGTGCCGTGCCCCATCGTATCGTTGATCATCTTGAAGCGATCGAGATCGAGGAACAACACGGCCACACGTCTGGACGCGCGCCGGGCGCGAATGATGGCCTGCTTGAGCCGCTCGCTGAACAGCGTGCGGTTCGGCAGGTCCGTCAGCGGATCGTGCATGGCCAGATGGTTCAGGCGCTCTTCCGCGATACGGCGATGCGTGATGTCCGAGAAGATCGCCGCGTAATGCGTGCATTCGCCGGCCTGATTGCAGATGCTGGAGACGGACAGATGCTCGAGGTACAGCTCGCCGTTCTTTCGGCGATTCCAGATCTCGCCCTTCCAGTGACCTTGCGCGCGCAACTGGCTCCACATTTCCTGGTAAAAGGATGGACCCTGGCGCCCCGAACTCAGCATCCGCGGCGTCCGGCCGATGGCCTCGTCGAGCGTGTAGCCGGTCAGTTGCGTGAAGGCTGGATTCACCTGCTCGATCACGCCGTTCAGATCGGTCACCATCACGCCGTCGAGCGTCGATTCGAATACGCGATCGGCCAGCCGCAGATGGTAGTTGGATCGCCGCAGTGCCTCGTCGCGCTCGTGCAGCGCCGTCCGTAGCTCATGCACGTACTCGTGTTCGATACCGCACAGGATGTCCGACAGGCTTAGCAGACCCGTCAGCTCGCCTTGATCGTCGAGCACGCCAACGTGACGCAAGCGATGGTCCGAAAGAAACTTCCGGGCCGAATACAAGCTGTTGGAATGCGCCAGCGAATGCAGGCGACGACTGGCATGATCCGACACGATGCCGTCGAGCGCGTTGGCGGCAGCCAGCCGCACGACGTCGCGCTCCGTCAGGATGCCGTACTCGTCGTCGGGAAAGCGGACGACTACGGCGCTCAGTCCGCCCAAACGCATGACACGCATGACTGCAGCCAGTTTCTCTTCCGGGTCGACGATGACCGGCGGCGGAACCTTGACCGAGTGAATCGGGCGAAGGCGCAGAAAATACTCGGCGCCCTGATTCATGACGAGGTCGGTCTGCGACAACATGCCGAGCGGACGCCCACTGTCATCCACCACCAGGCAATGGCGGATGCTCTTGCTCTTGAAGTACAGCGCGGCATCGCCGAGCCTGGTGCGGCAGTCCAGCGCCAGTACGGGATGACTCATCAACTCGGCGATGGGGCGCGACAGCGCATCACCCATCTCGCCGAGCGCCAGCGCGTCCCGCTCGGTCCAGATGCCGACGACCTGCCCCTGGTCCACCACGACGATCGAGCTGCAACTGCGCTGCGCCATCATCGCGACAACTTCGCTGACACTGGTGCGCGGGCCGCACTCCAGGATGGATCTCGATATCAGGTGATCGATTTCAAGATCCAGCGTGTGTTGTGGCATTTCTCTCCCCGAAAACGCTTCTGCCTTGCATGAAAATGCCGGCAGCGTAGCGACGGGAGGGCTGCGAAACCTTGATTAAGGTCAAACTGCCCCGGAGCCCGAGCCATGTCCCCTACCAAGGTACGGTAAAGAAATCGGCCATCCAGCCGATATTCGATATTGGGGGATTTTCGTTATGGCTTGCGACGGGTGGTGGCCTGGGCTGCGAACGCCTTCCACTCCCGGAAGACCGTATCCAGGCACGCCGCCGAATCACAGGCGTCCCGCTTCTTGCGGAACGCCGCGATTTCCGACTCGGTGATGGATCCAGCCTTGAGTTGCCGCTGCTGATCAGCAAAGATGCGCTGGTAGCCCATCGAGAACAGCGCGGACTCGCAGATCATGCGATGCGCCGGCACCGGTCGGGCAGACACGACGGACGGATCGCAGTCGATGTCGGTGGCATGCGCGTTGCCGAAAGCCAGGAGACCAGTGACGGCCAGGCAGCGGAACACGCAGTGGATGTGCGCGAGGTGGATGGTGCGAAACGTGCGGGTCATAGTCGATACGGGGAAAGCCTGAAAGCTGGCAGGTGTAGAATCCCGGCCTTCAATCGCCCCTGGAAACTTAGCATGAAGATGGACGCCTTTCCCTTTGGCACGACCGACTGGTCGCAGATTGAACGCACCGAGCACAAGGGAGAAACCGGAGCGGCTTACTGGCGCACGCAGTACTTCGGCGACGGCGACCGCCGGGTGCGTGTGCGCATGGTCGAATACTCGCCGGGATACCTCGCGGACCACTGGTGCAAGAAGGGGCACGTCCTGTTCTGCCTGCAGGGCGAACTGGAAACGACGCTCGCAGACGGCCGTCAATTCATGCTGCGGCCGGGCATGAGCTATCAGGTCGGCGACGACGCCGAGGCCCATCAGTCCCGTACCGCGACGGGTGCCACGTTGTTCATCGTCGATTGAAGCAGCGGGGACGCCCTGCCATCCGGCCCGGGTACCCCATTGCGAGACATTACTGAGCCTTGCCTGCGGGCGATGCCATGCTTTGCAGGCCGATGGCCTTGCCGCTGGCATCCGTCACGCGCGCCAGTTCCCGATACGCGTTCGCCTGCACCTGTCCGGGCAGCGGCACGAACTTCGCTTCGCGGGCGAGCTGGTCGCCGTGGAGATAGCCCCAGGTGACGAACTTCATGGCCTCGAGCGTGCGCTCACCGGCGCGGCTGACGGCCGGCACGACGACGAACGTCCCCATGGTGATCGGCCATGCGTCGGCGCCCGCCTGATTGACCAGGCTGGCCGTGAAATCGCCCTTCCGGTTCCAGTTGCTGTGCACCACCGCATCGCGGAATCCGCCCACCGTGGCGCTGACGAAGTTGCCATCTGCATTGCGCAGTTGCACCGGATTCAGACCTTCATCCAGCACGTAGTTGTAGTCGATGTAGCCGATAGCGCCACGGTTGCTCTGGACCGCCTTCACGACCTCGCCACTGCCTTTGGCACCGGTGTAGCCGGCCGGCCATGAGAACGCGGACTTGGTGCCATACGTCGACTTCCAATCGGCACTCACCTCGCTCAGATAGGCGCTGAAGTGATAGGTGGTGCCCGAACCGTCGGCACGCACCACGGGGTGGATCTTCAGGTTCGGCAGGGCGAGCCCCGGATTCACGGCACGGATCTCCGGCGCATCCCAGCTATCGACCTTGCCCAGGAAAATCTTCGCCAGCAAATCGCCGGTCAGCTTCAACTGGCCCTTCGGGACGGAAGGAAGGTTGACCACCGGAACCGCAGCGGTAACGACGGTCGGCACACAGACCAGCCCGGACTTGCTTGCTTCCTGGGGAGACAGCGGCACATCCGACGCGCCGAAATCGACCTGCCCTTCCCGGATACGACGAATACCTTCGCCCGATCCAACCGCCGCGTAATTGAGCCGGGTGCCGGTGGCCGCGGCATAGCCGCTCGACCAGACGCGATAGACCGGCGCGGCCGCCGTCGAACCCGCGCCCTGAATATCAGCGGCTACGGCAGTGGACGTGATGAGCGCCAAGCCAAGAATGGCCAACGCAGTGCGCTTGAGCATGATCGTTCATGGAAAGTGGGCAGCCGGCATTGTATCGGCGCGCGAGCGGCACGGTTCGTATCCGATCGGCTTGCTGTCTGGATTGATCAAATGATCGGGGCATGACATCTCCAGAGGCGTCCCGGTTGCCCGGGATGCCTCTGGACTGTCTGGGCACGGAGCCCTGGGTCCCGCGTCAGTTCCCGCTCAGGAACAGGCCTTGCCGTGATCGGGCTTGTAGCCCTTGGCCTTGGCGTCGGCCTCTGACATGTACGCGCCGCTCTTGGTCTTGCCGTAGTAGCGATCGGACGGGCAGTGGTAGACCTTGGTCGACGAGTTGACCCAGACCTGGCCAGGGCCTCCGCCCGGGGCGGCGGCGGTGGTCTTTTTCTCGGTGGCAGTGGCGGGGGCCGCAGGTGCGGCTGTTGTCGCCGGGGCGGCGGCCTTGGGCGCGGGTGCCGCGGCAGGCGACATCGCGGCCGGTGCGGATGCTGCGGCGGTGCCGCCATACCACTCCTTGACGCCCTTGTGCCCTGCGCAAGCGCCCTTCTTGCTGGCGCCGGAGTAGTAGCTTCCGTCCTTGCAGAGGCCCGTGGTGCCCGCTGGCGCGCCGGCGGGTGCCTGGGCCTGGGCGCCGAGCGACAAACCCAGCGCGGCCGCAACGGCCATCGACTTCAGCAAATTCTTCATTGGCTGCTCCCGTATCGGGGTGAAACGACGAGAAGAAAAACGCTTGAGCCGAGTGGGCGATCAGGTACGTTGCAGCGCGACGCTGGCGCCGCGCGCATCGCTCTCGCTCGTCCCCAATAACTGTCGCCGGGAGCGTTGCGTTGACAGCACCTCCAAGTCGGGCACGTTTCAGCTGGCCGAAGCGGGCGTCAAGCGTGCATTGGCGCACATGGCGGCAGCCAGCGTCTGGCGAATGCCGTCTTGATAAGACGTCTTTCGAATCGGACCAATCAGCGCCTGCAACGCCGAGTCGTCCATGATCACGGGGTCGGTCTGCAGATACTGCATCTCGACCAGTTCGCGCATCAGCGGATTGAACAGCCCCAGCAGACGCAGCATCGTCTTGCCCACCACGCGCAGTTTGATCGCACGGCCGGTCTGGCGCTCCATCTCTTCCACCAGTTCGCGCTGCGTGGTGACGCCGGCCCCGGCGAGGTGCCAGATCTTGCCGAAGGCAGCCGGGGTATCAACCAGCCGGGCTACCACCGGGCCCACGTCCGGCACGAAGATGAACTCATGCGGCGTGTCGATCGGCCCGATCAGGTCGGCCGTGCCGCCGTTCGCAGCCGCCAGCACCGCGCGATGCAGCAGGCTGTTCTCGACGCCGGGACCATAGAAGTCCGGCAAACGCAGCACGGTGGCACGGATGCGTCCATCGGCATGTGCCTGCATCAGCAGGTCCTCCTGCGACTTGCGCATACGCCCCTTGAAGGTGTGGGGTTCGCGCGGATGGTCCTCGCGCACGGGTGTCGTCCTTGCCCTGCCATATGGGTACACCGTGCCGATCAGGATGATGTGCTTCACGCCGGCCGCCACGGCGGCGTCGAGCGTCCTGCGCATCAGCGCGGGGTGCAGCTCGAACTGCCAGTAGTTCACGCCGACCAGATAGATCAAGGTCTCCACACCCGTGGCGGCCGCCTGAATCGCGTCCGGCGAGTCCGGATTCCAGGTCAGGATCTCCGCCAGCGGGTCATCGCCGAAGGCCTGGCGCAGGCTGGCCTCGTGCCGGCCCACCACCCGATAGGGCTCACCCCTGCTGCGCAGGGCGGCCGCGATGCTCCGGCCAATGGCGCCTGCCGCGCCAAACAAGGCAACTTTGGACATATCGGATTTCCTTTCGGTAACGGATTGGGAAGGCAGCGAGCAATTCGCGAAACCGCAGTGTGGCGCACCCGCAATCGAAAGAAAATTGCCTAGAATCGACTGGCAACTATTTAAAAATGCATACCATGACGCGAAACGAACCGAGCTGGGAGTGGTACCGGACATTCTTGCAGGTGCTGGAGGTCGGCTCGCTCTCCGCCGCCGGCCGGGCCCTCGGCATCACGCAGCCCACTGTCGGGCGACATATCGACAGCCTCGAGTCGGCCCTGGGGTTGAAGCTGTTCACGCGCTCGTTCGACGGCTTCGCCCCCACCGAGGCCGCTCATGAACTGAAGCCATACGCGGCGAGCATCGCCGCCACCGCCGCCGCGCTGCGCCGGGTTGCAAGCAGCCACGGCGCGGGCGTCCGGGGCACGGTACGGCTGACCGCGAGCGAAGTCATTGGTGCCGAGGTACTGCCTCCGATCCTGACGGCCTTGCGCGACGCGCATCAGGAGCTGGTGGTCGAACTCGTCCTGTCGAATCAGCCTGACGACCTGCTGCGCCGCGAGGCGGACATCGCCATCCGCATGTTCCGACCGGTCCAGGGGGCCTTGATCGCCCGGCATGTCGGCGGTATCGAAATTGGCTTGCACGCGCACACCCGCTATCTGCAGGCGCACGGCGTGCCTGGCTCGACGAGCGAGCTGTCGCGCCATGCGCTCATCGGCTTCGATCAGGAAAACGACTTCATCCGCCGGTTGCAGAGCAAGTTCAAACCTTTCTGGCGGGATAGCCTGGCGTTTCGCAGCGACAGCGACCTGGCCCAACTCGGCGCCATCCGTGCGGGATTCGGCATTGGCGTGTGCCAGGCCGCGCTGGCGGCACGGGATCCCCAACTGGTGAGGGTGTTGCCCGAGCAGTTCTCGGTCACGCTGGACACCTGGGTAGCCATGCATGAAGACCTGCGTGACAACGCACGCTGCGCCGTGACCTTCGCCGCGCTGGCCAACGGGCTGGACGCATATATCAAAAGTGCTCCCGGGCAAGGGGCCTGACCGCAACGCGCGGACATTCGCCGACGTCGGCCTGAAGCGGATGGCATCCGTCGCATTCTGCAAAATCAGGAATCATCCCGACAAGAAACTTTCATAACGGTGAAAGTGATTACTTGTCGTCACGCCTGCTATACCTAATGAGGTTGACGCGCCACTGGCCACCTGCATCGCGCCCGGCGCGCATTGTTCTGCCGCACGAATCGGATCAGCCAATCGCCTTTTCCCTTATCGGGACCATTTTCTTTTCAATGGAGAACATCAATGGTTATTCAGGAAGGTTTTTCATTTGGAAATTTCATCATCGACGTTTTTTCCATCTTCCTTTTCATCCTGTGGTTCTGGTTGCTCATCACCATTTCCGGCGATCTGTTCCGGCGTCATGACGTGTCGGGCTTCGCCAAGGTGCTGTGGGTGATCTTCCTGATCGTGCTGCCCTACATCGGCGTCTTCGCCTACATCCTCACCCAGGGTCGCGGCATGGCAGAGCGTAATCAGGAACGTGCGCGGGAGGCACGCAACGAACTTCGCCAGGTGGTCGGCTTCAGCGTCGCTGACGAACTGGAAAAGCTCGACCGCCTGAAAGCGTCCGGCTCCATCTCCGAGGACGAATTCAAGCGGCTGCGGGCAAAACTGGTCGAGTAAAGCGTCGCGACCAGAGGCGGAGGTCCATCAAGGCTCAGGCGATTGCACACCCAGCACGGCCACGATCGCCAGCACCGCCACGCCTAGCAGGGCTTCGATAACGAAGCTCCTGCGCAGCGCCCGCACGGCCGCGCCACTGTCCGATGCCGTCGCCAGCGCCGGGCCCAGGCGATACCGGTTCAGCGCTGCCATCACCAGCATCGCGGCGAATAGGGCCAGCTTGACCAGCAGAATCCGGCCGTAGGGCGACGTCAGTCGCTCCAGCGTCGGCATGCCGGCGATGAACCAGTAGTTGACTGCCCCGGTCGTCACCAGCGTCCCGACGATCACGGTACCGATACCCGCAAACCCGCGCGCGGCGCGATCCAGCACTGCGAGAACGCCCATCCGGGCCAGCATCAGGAATCCAGCCAGCGCGCCGATCCATGCGCCGCCCGCGAGCAGATGCGCAATATCGACCAGCAGATGCGCGACGCCGGACAGCCCCTCGTTCATCGCGCCGTGGCCTCCCCATGCGAGCGTTGCCAGCGCGATGGCGCCACAGACAACGAGGACCCGATAGCGCAGCGTTGGCCGATGCGCGAGCGCGAAGCTCGCGAGCAGTCCACCGAGAAGCGCGCTCATGCGAATGAAGCAGGCGATACCGAAGGCTGTCTCGGTCGCGATCATCGCCACCGTATCGCCCCCCCGATCGGCGTACCCTTCCACTCCGGTCATGGCCTTGGCAACCACGGCCATGTCCACGACGGAAAGCACCAGGCCGATGAGCGCGGCCATCGTGGCGTAGCCGCTATAGCACCGGGCGCTGGCGGCTCCGCGTTCGTCCTTTCGCAGCGCATACAGGGCAAACAGCGGCAAGCCAAACAGCAGCATCAGATCCAGATAGAGCGCGAACCGCACCCACACGTTGAGCCAGTCGACCTCCATTGGATAGCCCTGCCCGCGTTACTTCGTCGTGAAGGTGATGCTGCCGTTGACCGGATGGGTGTCCGATGACACCGCCCGCCAGTCCACGCGATAGGTGCCCGGTACCAGCGGGCTCTTCGGCGTGATGATCATCGCCTTGGGATCGTCGCTCCCCGACACACTGGTCGCAATTTTCATCGGCGGATGATCGGCCATGCCGGGCATCCCCGTCATGACCAGATTCGCGCCGGAGACCTGCTTGACCAGGTTCTCGGAGAACAGCAGTTCGATCCGCGTGGGCGCGGGCCCTTCGGACTTGTCGGCAGGTGTGGTGCTGACAAGCTTGGGGTGCGCGAGGGCGGCGGCACTGGCCAGAAGTGCGGCGGCGGCAATCAGCGCCTTGGCCGCGGTGTGGATATAAGTCATGAGATCTCCCTGGGTAAAACGATTGGAGCCGGACGCGATCAGAACCAGGCACGCACGCCGGCAACGAAACGCGTCTCGCCGCTACGGCCGCCTGATGTGCGAACCATATCGGCGGTATTGCCGAACGTCTGGTAGCGCTCGACGCCGATGTACGGCGCGAACTGGCGACTGAACTCGTAACGCAGACGCAATCCCACCGCGCCGTTCGACAGCCCGCTGCCGGTGCCGGTCGCCGGGTCATTCTTGCCGTACAGGTTCGCTTCGATGCGCGGCTGGAGAATCAGCCGCTGAGTAATCAGCAGCTCATACTCGGCGGACAGGCGCAGCGCGGTACGCCCCTCGTTGCCGACGTAAGCCGTGGCATCGACCTCGAACCAGTACGGCGCCAAACCCTGCACGCCGAAGGCCAGCCAGTTCCGCGCGGGCCGGCCATAGCCGGCATCGTTGCGCAAGCCGACCTGCGTATCCCAGAACGTGGAAATCGCATGGCCCCACAACAGCTCGGTGCGGGCCTCATGCACCCGGCCTTTCTCGGCTTCGCCTTCGGCCTTGATCACAAGTTTGTTATAGGCGCTGCCGATCCATGCCTGGGCTTCGTACGAGGTTGCATTGCTACCGTTGCCGTGCGTCCACTCCAGGCGGTCCACCAGCACCGAGGCAAACAGGTGTTCGTCGGCCATGTGAAGCTGGCGATGCTCGCCCAGCGCGTACTTGCCGACGCCGAGCAAGTAGCCGCCCGAATAGGCATTCGGATCGCGCGCATCCGGCGGCGCACTGCCTCCCTGCATCTTCATGTCGCCATGATCCATGGCGGGCGGCGCGCTTCCGGCGTTACCGCCGTCCATGGTCTGAATGTCGCCGCTTTCGCCGCTGTCCATGGTCTGGATCTCGCCGCCATCCATGCCCTGCATCGATGACATCGAATCCGAAGTGGTCGCGCTGGCCACGTTGGCAGATGAGGCAGCGTGCGACGCGTGGTCCGCGTGCGAATGCTGCGCCCATGCGGCGCCCATGCTGACGGAGAGAAGCGCCGCCGCGAGCAGCGTCAGTGTGAGTGGGTTGCGTGCTTTCATCATGCCACCACCACTTCACGGAACATGCCCATGTCCATATGCATCATCAAGTGGCAGTGCCATGCCCAGCGTCCGAGTGCATCGGCGGTCACGAGGAAGCTGATGCGTTGCGCGGGCTGCACGGGAATCGTATGACGACGGGCCTGGAACGTGCCGTCGGGCGCCTCCAGTTCGCTCCACATGCCATGCATGTGCATCGGGTGGGTCATCATCGTGTCGTTGTGGAGAATCACCCGCAGGCGCTCGCCATGCTTGAAGAACACCGGGGTCGACTTGCCGTACTCCACGCCGTCGAACGACCACGTGTAGCGCTCCATATTGCCGGTCAGGTGCAATTCCACCTCGCGGCCCGGGCCACGGTGGTCCATCGGTCCACCGACCGTATGCATGTCCGCCAGTGTCAGCACCCGGCGCCCGTTGTTGCGCAGCCCGATACCTGGGTCATCGAGGTTGGTGCGCGCCATGTCCACGCGCATGTCGGTGCTCGGACCGTACTCGGTGCGCGCATGACGTGCCCGCGTGCTGGGTAACTTGAGCGAGTCGCCATGTGACATGCCACTCATCCCAGCCATGCCGGACATGCCGGACATATCGTGCTGGCTATGATCCATGGGCATCGCGCCGTGGTTCATCGCGCCATGATCCATCGCTCCGTGGTTCATGCTGCCCATCATGTCACCCATGGTGAGCCACTCCGCCTTGTCGAGCGCCGGTACCGGCGGCTGCAGGCCCTCGCGCACGGCCAGCGTGCCGCGCGCGAAGCCGGTGCGGTCCATCGACTGGGCGAAGATCGTGTGCGCGTCGTCGGACGGTTCCACCAGCACGTCGCAGGTTTCCCCCGGGCCGAAGCGGAATTCGTCGACCGTCACGGGCTCGATGTTCTGGCCGTCGACCTGTATCACCTTGAGCTTCAGGTCCGGAATGCGCACGTCGTAGAACGTGTTGCCTGCGCCGTTGACGAAGCGCAGGCGCACGCGCTCGCCGGGACGGAACAGCCCCGTCCAGTTGCCGGCAGGGGTGACGCCATTCATCAGGTACGTCAGCGTGGCGCCCGACAGGTCGGCCAGATCGGTCGGGCTCATCCGCATCTGGTTCCACATCTTTCGCTTCTCCAGCGCGGCGCCAAGCCCGTCGTTGGAGACGTCGCGGAAGAAGTCCACTACGGTGGGCTGGTTGTAGTTGTAGTAGTCGCTCTGGATCTTGAGCTTGGACATGACCCGCATCGGATCCTCGTCCGTCCAGTCGGACAGCAGCACCGCGTAGTCGCGGTCGGCACGCACTGGATCTTCGTCGCCGTCGATAATCAGGCTGCCGTAGACGCCGGTCATCTCCTGGAAGCCCGAGTGCGAGTGGTACCAATAGCTGCCGGTCTGATCCACCTTGAAGCGGTAGGTGAACGTCTCGCCGGGCGGAATGCCCGGGAAGCTGATACCGGGCACGCCGTCCATCTGATACGGCAGGATGATGCCGTGCCAGTGAATCGAGGTGGGCTCGTTCAGGCGATTGGTGACGCGGATCGTCACCGTGTCGCCCTTGCGCCAGCGCAACGTGGGGCCGGGAAGCATGCCGTTGATGGTGGTGGCCATGCCGGGCTTGCCCGTGAAGTTGACCGCCGACTCGCCGATCACGAGATCGAACTCCGTGCCACGCAGGACCGGGGCGGTGCCATTGCCCGTTGCAGCCTGCCCGCCCCCGGAACTGGCCCAGCCTCCGGACGACAATCCCCCGAGCGCGCCGAGCACACCCCCGGCGGCAAGACCCTGGACGAAGCGACGCCGGGACAACCCCGCCCGCACAGGCAAAATCAGATCGGCCGGAACGTTGGCTCGCATGCTGTCAATTCCTTCTCATCGTGAAATCGCGCCAGCAAAATGGCGCAGCGAGCACAGAGTAGTCAGGGCGCGGTAACCACCTAATGACCCAAAAATTACATTCCGGTAATGTCCGCGTCATGTTCGGACCGCGGCGTACACTTGCGGCGTTTTCCGGGCACGGGGCCCGGGTGCATTGGTTTGACGAGGACACGTATGAAGCTCCTGGTGGTCGAGGACGAAACCAAGACTGGCGAATACCTGAGGCAGGGCCTGACCGAGGCCGGCTTCATCGTGGACCTCGTGCATAACGGGCAGGACGGCCAGCACATGGCGCTGAACGAGTCCTACGACCTGCTGATCCTCGATGTGATGCTGCCCGATATCGATGGCTGGCGCATCCTGCAGAACATCCGGGCCGCCGGCAATCCCGTGCCGGTGCTGTTCCTGACGGCGCGTGACAGCGTCGCCGACCGCGTGAAAGGGCTGGAACTCGGCGCGGACGACTACCTCGTCAAGCCGTTCGCGTTCTCCGAACTGCTGGCCCGCGTGCGCACGCTGTTGCGCCGGGGTGCCGCGCAGGCACCGGTCGATCGTATTCAGATCGCCGATCTCGTGCTGGATCTGGCCCGACGCAGAGCCACGCGCGCCGGGCGCAGGATCGTGCTGACTGGCAAGGAGTTCGCGCTGCTGGAACTACTGGCCCGCCGCCGTGGCGAGGTACTGCCGCGTTCGCTGATCGCCTCGCAGGTCTGGGACATGAACTTCGACAGCGACAGCAATGTGATCGACGTGGCGATCCGCCGCCTGCGCGCGAAGATCGACGACGACTTCGACGACAAGCTGATCCAGACCGTGCGTGGCATGGGATACGTGCTGGAAGCGCCCGAGGATCTGGCCTGATGCGCGGCTATTCGTTGACCACGCGGCTGACCGCGCTGTTCTCGCTGACCTCGGCCTGCGTGCTGCTGGGGCTTGGCGTGCTGATCTTCACGGCCATGGACCGGCACTTCGCGGTGGAGGACTACGCGCTGCTGCGCGACAACATGCGCCTGGTCGAGAAGACCATCGCCGACAACACCGGTAGCACGCTGCCCACGCGCCTGGCGGACGCCTACCAGCATCACAGCGGACTCCTGGTCTATACGCGCGGTGCCAACGGTCAGGTGCACTACGCCACGCCGGATTTCGACTTTGCTGCAGCGCTGAAGACGTCGAATGAGGCATCGCGCAAGCATGTCGGCGATGACGACATCTTCCAATGGACGCAGGACGGCAAGACCTATCGCGGCATGCGTGCCACGGTGAACGCGGCGGGAGAGCGTACCGACGTGCTGCTGGGGATGGACACGGAGATCCACGAGCATTTCGTCCACGCCTTCCGCCGATCGCTGGTCTCGTATGTCGCGCTGGCTGTGCTGGCCAGCGGCATTTTCGGCTGGTGGGCCGCGCGCCGGGGTCTGGCGCCGTTACGCGCCATGGCCACGCGGGCAAAGGTCGTCACGGGAGACAAGCTCCATGAACGGATGCCGGTGGAAGCCGTTCCCGAGGAAGTGGCCAATCTCGCCGCCAACCTCAATGCGATGCTGGAACGCCTGCAAGATGATTTCCGCCGCCTGTCCGAATTCTCGTCCGATCTCGCGCACGAACTGCGCACGCCGCTGACGAATCTGATGACGCAGACGCAGGTGGCCTTGTCACAACCCAGGGACGCCGAGAAGTATCGGGAAATCCTGGCCTCCAACGCGGAAGAGCTGCAACGGCTGTCGCGAATGGTTTCGGACATGCTGTATCTGGCCAAGATGGAACACGGGCTCGACCTGCCGCACAAGGAAACCATTTCCATCGCGCAGGAAGCGGGGGCGCTGTTCGAGTTCTATGAGGCGCTGGCCGAGGACAAACAGGTGGCACTGCGCCTGCAGGGCGACGGCATCGTCGAGGGCGACCGCCTGATGCTGCGGCGCGCGCTGAGCAATCTGCTCTCCAACGCGCTGCGCCACACACCGCAGGCCGGCGCGGTGGTTGTCGAGGCGCACGCGGAAGGCGCCAGCGTGGTGGTGGCGGTGGAGAACGATGGGCCCGAGATTCCGGCCGAGTTGTTGCCTTCGCTGTTCGATCGGTTCTTCCGCGGTGACAAGTCGAGGCGGCGGCCCGAGTCGGACAGCGTCGGGCTCGGGCTCTCCATCACGCGCGCGATCATGACCGCGCACGGCGGCGGCATCTCGGTCCAGTCGGCGAACGGAAAGACCCGTTTCGTGCTGCGATTCCCGCCGCGGAGCGCGGAAGCCTGATCAGGCGCGCGCGACGCGCGCCTTGCTGCGTTCCAGCACTTCGAAGACCAGCATCCCGGCCGCCATGGCCAGCACGAAGCCGATGGCCTTCGGATAGCCTGCGCCCAACGCCACCAGCGCGGGGCCCGGGCAGAAGCCCGCCGTGCCCCAACCGATACCGAACAGCGCGCTGCCGATGACGAGCCTCGGCGTGATGACCGTATTCGTCGGCAGCTGCATGGGCAACCCGAGCAGCGAGTGCTGGCGGCGCTTGGCCAGCAGGAACGCCACCGAGCCAATCGCAATGGCGCCGACCATCACGAAAGCGAGCGAGGGGTCCCAACGCCCCGCCAGGTCGAGAAAACCCAGCACCTTGACCGGATTGGCCATGCCGGAAACCATCAGGCCGATGCCGAACAGCAGGCCCGCAAGCAGTGCGGTGATGGCGCTCATATCAGGCTCCGATCAGGTGATGGGTGACGAAAACGGTCAGAAAGCCTGCCGCCATGAAGGTCAGCGTGGCCACCAGCGAACGGATGGACCCACGCGAGATGCCGCAGACGCCGTGGCCACTCGTGCATCCGCCCGCGTAGCGCGTGCCGATCCCGACCAGAAAGCCCGCGACGAGCACCTCGCCCCAGCTTGCCTGGATATCGGCCTTGGCCGGCATCCCGAACAGCGCGGCAAGTACCGGGGCGCCGATCAGCCCTATCAGGAAGGCCACCCGCCACGTCATGTCGCGGCGCGGCAGGCTCAGCAGCCCGCCCAGGATGCCGCTGATGCCCGCGATCCGCCCATTGAACAGCACCAGCACGGCTGCAGCCACGCCAATGACGATGCCCCCGGCCAGGGACAGGCCCGGGGTGAAATTGCCAAGATCGATCAGCAGCATGTTCGCTCCTCAGGAATTCGCGCAGAACTGTTCGTACAGCACGGCCATGACAGCGAGTGCCTGCTCGCTGGCCACGGCATAGATGATGTTCTTGCCCTCGCGGCGCGTGGCTACCAGACCGTTTTCACGCAGCACGGCAAGCTGTTGGGACAACGTGGGCTGGTGAATGCCGAGCCGCGCCTCCAGTTCGCCCACCGACAGTTCGCCCTGTGAAAGCTGGCACATCAGCAGCAGGCGGTCAGGATTGGCCAGCACCTTGAGCAGCGCGCAGGCGTCCGCGGCTGCACTTTGCAGGCTGACGAGGTCGATGGAGGAATGGGTCTGGTTCATGGGCCGGTGCCGGTATGCGCCGATATAGGCCCCGGTACGGGCCGGGCCGGGCATCAATTGCGGGAATTATAGTCTATAAAAATATAGATTGTTAACGGGTACCCGGCAGACTTGCAGCGTCTGCCGGGGCGTTACCGCTCAGTCGTCAAAGTCCCACATGCGATGGAGATCGAGCTTCAGACGGGTATCCGACTCGAGCACGTCGACAGTGGCCAGGCGCTCCGCCAGCATGGCGTCGGCCAGGTTTCGACGCACGACGATCAGCTCCTGCAAGCCAGATTCGCCGGCGCGATACGCGCGCGTTGCGCGATCCGACGCCGTCCGTTGCAGCGTCGCAGCCTCGGTCTGGGCCGCTGCCGCCGCGCGCTTGCCGGACAGGTTCCGGTACAAGACGTCGAACTCCGCACCCAGGCGTTGCTCGACACCCAGCCGCTTCCGCGCGGCCGCCTCGGCATCCGCCGCAGCCGCCACTGCGTTAGAGCGGCGATACGCCGAGCCAAGCGGCATCGACACGCTGACCCCGAGAATCCGCTCTGCGCCGCCGCGTTCCACCGTGACGAACATGCCGACGGTCGGGTCCGGCTTGCGGTCCAGATCCGATCGTTTGGCCTGCTGCAATGCATGGGCTTCTTCCGCCATCGCCAGCAGGTATTCATGGCTGTCCTGCACGTAGATGCCGCGTAACTGCTCGGCCGGCTCCTGCGGAGGCTGCGGCAGCGCGATGCGAACGGGTGCCGGCGCCGGTTGACCCAGCATCGGGAAACGCGCGCGCAACTCGGCGAGCGATGCCGACTCGGTGGCCTGGGCGGTGGCCACCGTTGCACGTGTGCGCGCCAGTTCTGCCGCTGCCAGTTCCGCGTCGAGACGCGCGGCGTCACCCACCTGCACGCGCCGCGTCGTCATGGCTGCGAGGTCCGCCGCCGCGCGCGCATTGTCCTCGGCGGCCACGCGGGCCTGCCCAGCCCGAATTGCGGCGATCCAGAGGCTCAGGATCTGACGCGATGTTTCGTGCTTGGCGTCCTTGACCGAGAGGTTGCCGGCCTCGGTCGCGAGATCGGCCAGGGCGCCGTCGGCCTCCGCCTTGCCCCAGAGACGCAGCGGACGCTCGATTGCAATCTGGCCTTCGGGATAGCGCTCTGAGGGCTCGCGTACCTGCCGGCCCTGGCCGATCACCCGGACAACCGTTTCCGCCGTGCCCGCGCGCGTGCCTGCGGCGCGTGCCGTCGTGGCATCCCGCCGCGCTTCAGCCGTGAGCACGTCAGGCGCTCGCGCAACGGCCTCGCGCACTGCCGCCTCTGCAGGCAGGTACGACTGCGCGTCCTGCGCGAAGACGGCACCATTCGAGAGCAACGCGGCTCCTATCATCGCCAACGTGATGTTTCGCATTGCCGGCTTCATTGCATCTCTCCCTTGGCAGACGGACGAAGGCCAGGCACGCCGAAACGTTCGAACAACAGCGGCAGCAGGAGCAGCGTCAGCGCGGTGGATGTCACCAGTCCGCCGGACACGACAATCGCCAGCGGCCGCTGGATTTCAGAACCCGGGCCGGAGGCCAGCAGCAGCGGAATCATGCCGAGTGCCGCAATGCACGCGGTCATCAACACGGGCCGCAAGCGATCGCGCACGCCGACGCGCACGGTGGTGGCCATATCGTGCCCTTCGTCCAGCAACGCATTGAAGTGCGACACCAGCACCACGCCGTTGAGCACCGCGATGCCGAGCAGCGCGATAAAGCCCACCGACGCCGGCACGGACAGGTACTCGCCCGAGATCCGCAATGCGGCAATGCCACCGACCAGCGCGAACGGAATATTGGCGATGATCAGCACCGCCTGACGCACCGACCGGAACGTCAGCATCAGCAGCAGGAAGATCGCGCCCAGCGCCAGCGGCACCACCAGCGCGAGACGGGCCGCCGCGCGTTGCTGGTTCTCGAACTGGCCACCCCATACGATGCGCAGACCCTTGAGCGACGCAAGCTGATTCACCGCGGTTTGCGCTTCCTGCACGAAGCCAGCCAGATCGCGCCCACTCACGTTGACCTGGACCACGGCAAAGCGCGCCCCGTCCTCATGGTTGATGCGGACCGGTCCGTCGATGCGGTCGATACGCGCGAGCGACGTCAGTGGCCATACCTTGCCATCGGGCGCCGTCACCAGCAGACCCGTGAAGGCATCCGGCACCTGCCGCAGCCCCGGCCCGCCGCGCAGGATCAGGGGCGTGCGGACGATGCCTTCCGGCACCACGCCGATGCGGTCGCCTTCCACCAACGCGCGCAGTTGCGCCTGCAATGCGTCGCCGCTGAATCCGGCCTGCCCGGCCGCGGCCCTGTCGATCACTACGTTCATGTACTGCACGCCGCTGTTGCTCGGTGCGATCACCTCGGCCACGCCGTTGATCTTGCGTACCGTTGCGGCGATGGCGGTAGCGGCGTTGTCGATGGACGCAAGGTCGTTGCCGAATATCTTGATGGCCACATCGCCCCGCGTGCCGGTCAGCATCTCGGAGACGCGCATCTCGATTGGCTGCGTGAAACCGTAGACCACGCCCGGGAAGCGCTCCATCACCTTGCGGATCGATTCCGCGATATCGTCCTTGGTTCCGCGCCACTCGTCCTTCGGCTTGAGCACCAGGAAAGTGTCGGTCTCGTTCAGCCCCATCGGGTCCAGTCCCAGATCGTCCGACCCGGTACGCGCCACCACCGAGCGGATTTCAGGCACTTCCTTGAGCAGCGCCCGCTGGACACGCTGATCCAGCTCGAGCGATGCCGCCAGCGATACGGATGGCGCCTTCTGCAACTGCACGATCAGGTCGCCCTCATCCATGCTCGGCATAAACGTCTTGCCAACGGACACATACAGCCCGACCGCCAGCAACAACGCCGCGCCGGCCACCCCGAATACGGCGCGGCGATGCGCAAAACACCACTGCTGCAGCCGCGCAAACCCCGCAGCCACCTTGCGCATCATCCACGGCATCTCGTCCGCGTGGGCCTTCAGCACCAGCGACGCCAGCGCCGGCACCACCGTGAAGGCAATCACGATCGACGACGCCAGCGCCAGCACGATGGTCAGCGCCACCGGCGAGAACAGCTTGCCTTCCAGCCCCTGCAGCGACAGCAATGGCAGGAACACGATGGCGATGATCGACACCCCGGCCAGCATCGGCGTCGCCACCGATGTCACGGCGTGCCGGATAGCGGCGCCGCGCAGATCACTACGCGCTCCATGCTTCTCCTCGCGAGCCAGCGCCGTCTCGATGTTCTCCACCACCACCACGGCAGCGTCCACCAGCATGCCCAGCGCGATGGCCAGGCCACCCAGGCTCATCAGGTTGGCGGTGAGCCCGACGTAGCGCATCAGCAGGAAGGTCGCCAGGATCGACAGTGGCAGCGTGGCCGCCACCACCAGCGCAGCGCGCACGCCTCCGAGAAACAGGTACAGCAGCAGCACCACCAGCACGCTGGCTTCGATCAACGCGCGCACCACCGTGTTGGCCGCACGCGATACCAGCTCGCCACGGTTGTAGAACACGTGGGTCGTCATACCCTTGGGCAAGTCGGGCGCCAGCGCATCGAGTCGCGCCTGCACGGCATCCACCAGCTTGCGGGCATCGGTACCGCGCAGGCCGAGCACGAGGCCCTCGACCACTTCGCCGCGCCCGTCCTGCGTCACCGCGCCGTTACGCGTGGCTTCACCGAGCTTGACCGTGGCGACATCTCCGACGGTCACCGCCGCAGCATCCGCCATGCCCTGCCCGGACTCGACCACGATCGTGCGCAGATCGTCGACACCACGCACCCCGCCTTCCACCCGCACGACCCAGTGCTCGTCGCCCTGCTCCAGCCGGCCCGCGCCGTCGTTGCGGTTATTGGTGTCGAGCGCGTCGCGCAGCTGTTGCAGCGTCACGCCCCGGGCGCGCAGCCGCGCGGGATCGGGAATCACTTCGTAGCTGCGGACCTCGCCACCGAGCGAGTTGACATCGGCCACGCCCGGCACAGTACGCAGCGCGGGGCGGATCACCCAGTCGAGCACGCGCCGCCGGTCCGCCAGGCTGTAGCCATCGCCATCGACGGTGAACATGAACATCTCGCCCAGCGGCGTGGTGACGGGCGCGAGCCCCCCGACTGCCGATGACGGCAAATCGCGCGCGATACCTGCCATGCGCTCCGACACCTGCTGGCGTGCCCAGTAGACGTCCACCCCTTCCTCGAAGTCGACCGTGACATCGCTGATGCCGTACTTCGACACCGAGCGGACGATCGTCTTGTGCGGAATGCCCAACAACTCCTGCTCGATCGGCGTGGAGACGCGCTGCTCTACCTCCTCGGGCGTCATGCCCGGCACCTTCAGCACCACCTTGACCTGCGTGGGCGAGATATCAGGAAACGCGTCGATAGGCAGGTTCAGATAGGCCCACGCCCCGGCCGCCGCCAGCACGCAGGCGGCGATCAGCACCAGCGGGCGCTGCCGCAGGGAAAAATCAATCAGACGGCCTACCATCACTGGTCTCCCGTCAGGATGCCCTTGAGCGCCCCAATGCCGGTGACCGCCACGCGAGCGCCGACAGGTAGCCTGGTCCGGACGACGGCAGTGGCGTCGTCGGTGCTGTCGATCTCGACGCGGTGGAACGTAAAGCCCTTGTCAGTGGCCAGGAATACGCCGGGCACCCCCTGCCAGTACACCAGCGCAGCGGCCGGAATCCGCACGCGGCCGGGCGCGCCGGACCCATCCGTGGCGCCGCGCAGCACCAGCGTGACGTTGATGTTCTCGCCCGCGCGAAGGTTGCCGCGCCGCTCCAGCGACGCCCGCACGCGCACGCCGGCGGTGCCATCGCCTGTCGGCGCAATACCGATCACCTTGCCGCTGGCGCCGCGCGGCTTGATGTCCACGGTATCGCCCAGCGACGGCACGGGAATGTCGCGGCCAACCAGCAGGTCCAGTTCCACCGCGTCGGGATCGACGATCCGGAACAGCGGCGCGGCGGCGTCCACGCGCGCGCCGGGAACAGCATTGACCTCGGACACCACGCCGGAACGATTGGCTACCAGTTGCGCCTCGCCGCCCGCGCCCGTGAAAGCGATGCCCGCCGAGGCCAGCTCGGCACGCCGTGCCTTGACCATCGCCGCCGCCTCGGTCGCGCGGGCCTCGGTGGCCTGCAGACGGCTGTTCGCGATGATGCCGTCGTCGAACAGCAGCTTGTCACGGGCCAGCGATTTCTGGGCGAGGTTGACCTGCGAGTTGGCTTCCGTCAGCGCGCGGCTGGCTTCGAAAAGCTGCGGACTGGCGAACGTCGCCAGAGCCTCCCCACGCCGCACGGTCTGACCGACCGCCACGATCACGCGCGGCACGATCCCCGCGTAGGGCGCTGCCACGACGTACTGGGCGTCGGGCCGGAAAACGACCCGCGCGTGCGTGCCAACCTCCAGGTTTGCCGACGCCTGGACAGGACTGAACCGCACGCCCAGCGCCCGCGCCTGGTCGGCGGACAGTGGCACCGGCTGCATCGCCGGCGGGTTGGTGGACTGGGCAAACGACTGCCCGACAAGAAACACGGCCGACGCGATAGCCGCGCCGATCCTGGGGAACCGGGAAAAGACCATACATGACTCCAGAATGCGAAACCCGCGCGGGCCCGCTCTCGAATCAGGGCGCGCGCGAACATGCCGGCGGACTGCCGGCCGGTGACATCAGGAGAAGATGGGGGGAGCTTGGGCTGGTGGTGGCCATCCAACACGACTGGACCATCGGCCACGCGGTGATGCTGGCCGCCAGGCACGGCGCGGCGTGACGTAGACCGCGAGCGCGGCCAGCAGGACAAACGTCAGAACAGACGCGCCAAGCACGGCAGCGGCCTGGAGCAACAGGGAAAAGGAAAGCGGCCCGATGGCGGTTTCGACATCGACCTCGAAGGGCTCGCGATGAGAGCCAAAGGCGTGGTGATGGTGGTCGCCATGCCTGCTCAAATCCTCGAAACGCGAATGAGAATCGACTGATCTGGACGGCGACGTATGCACGTGCAGGCCAGTCTGGTTGGGAGTACCGATATGGCCGTGCAGGAGCGGGGTCAGCAACTGCGCCAATACGATGATCAGCAGCAGCGCGCCCCGGAGCGGGATGCTCGCGGTCGCACGTGTCATGACGGTGGATTGTAGCCGATGCGGCTTGCATCCACATCGGTGGAAGGCGGTGCGTTTTTAACTCAACCAGGTTAGCAGAGATACGGGTCGATCGACTCGTAGTGCTTGTCTTAACGCTGGCTTAAGACTGGCTTGGTTCTTCGCGCGACCAAGGTCCTTGCTGTCGATGGTGTTTCCACCACAGACATAGGAAGAATCCTAGAAACGGTTGACCCTTCCCATGACGAGTCATACACTCGCCGACAGAAATTTATCGGCACCGGGTCAGCCGAACATATATAGAAAAAGGAGCACACATGGGACAACCCTGCCCCACGGTGCAACATGGTCACGTGCGTACACGCGGACTGTTTCGGGATATCGGGTTCACTGGGGAGGACGCGCGCACGCGCGGGTCGTCGCGTGGCTTCACGCTGATCGAAGTCATGATCACGGTCGCCATTATCGGCATCCTCGCCGCCATCGCGTTTCCCAGCTACCAACGTTACGTCGTCAGGGGCAACCGCGCCGCGGCCGAGGCATTCGTCCTCGAGGCCGCGAGCCTGCAGGAACGCTACCTGGTCGACAATCGCGCCTACGCCACGACCCTTTCCGCGCTTGGCCTCGCTGCCTTGCCTGGTTCGATCTCGCCCAACTATCAGGTCACTCTCACCGTGACGGCCGCGCCTCCGGCCTACGTTTTCACCGCTACCCCGATCAATACCCAGCTTGCCCTGGACACCGACTGCGGCGTGCTGACGCTGAACAATACCGGCGACAAGACGGCCGCCGGCGTGGCACCCACCTCCTGCTGGAAATAGGCCATGCCGAACCTCTCGCCAACCTTGCCGGCGACGCAGCGCGCGGCCGGCTTCACGTTGATCGAGCTGATGGTCACCGTCATCGTGCTGGTGATCGTCGTCTCCATGGCCGCGCCGTCCATGAGCCAGTTGATCTCGTCGCAACGCACCCGTAACGCCGCTGCCGACCTGGCCTCCGCCTTGACCCTGACGCGCAGCGAAGCCGTCAATCGCAGTGCCACCACGACGATGACGGCATCCGGCACCGGCGGGTCATGGACCGGTGGCTGGGCCGTGGCGGCCGGCACCGCCCGGATTCGCGGCTATGGCCCGTACGACGGCATCACCATTACCGCAAGCAGCGGAAGCTCGCTGGCCATCGGCAATGATGGCCGCCCCATTGCTGGCACCCAGACATTCCAGGTGGCGCCATCCACCAATGCGACCAGCGCCACGACTCTCTGCGTCCAGTTGGGCGGCACCGGGCGCGTGACCACCGTGAACGGAACTTGCACATGATGAATCGCATGCACCGCACACAAAGGCCGCGCCGCCAGCGCCCGGGAATCGGCCTGGCATCACAGCGTGGCGCCACCATGATCGAGGTGCTGGTCTCCGTCGTGATCCTGCTGATCGCGCTGCTCGGCACGGCCGGGCTGATTGCGCGCTCGGGACAGACCGAGATGGAGTCTTACCAGCGCGCGCAGGCACTCACGCTGCTGAAAGACATGGTGGCGCGCATTAACGCCAATCGTCAGGCTGCCCCCTGCTATGCCAGCGGCAGCACCATGACCGTGATGGGCAACGCCACCGTCGCGCCACCGGTGTGCACGGGCGTGAGCAATGCCCAACTGGGCACGGCCACGGCCGATCTCGCCGCATGGAACACCGCGCTGCAGGGTAGCGCCGAGAGCAGCAGCAGCGGCACGGCGGTCGGCGCCATGATCGGCGCGCTTGGCTGTATCGAATCGATCGATGCCACCAACCAGATCTACCGCGTCACGGTGGCATGGCAGGGGCTGGCGCAAACCGTGACCTCCTCGTTGCCATGCGGTGCGGGCTCGTTCGGCAACGACGCGAACCGCCGCGCCATCAGCGTAACGGTCCGCATCGGAGTCCTGTCATGACGCGGGCGCATCATGCAGCCGCGCTGCGCCTGAGGGGCCGGCAACGCGGTTTCTCGCTGGTCGAGCTGATGGTGGCCATCACGCTCACCCTGATCATCCTGACCGCACTTTCGGCGCTCTTTCTCAATACCAGCACGACACGCAACGAGTTCGCCAACAGCGCGGACCAGATGGAGAACGGCCGGTACGTGCTCGACACGATGACCCGCGAGCTCGAGCTTGCGGGTTTCTTCGGCCCGACCAACCTCTCCACCAAGGCGCAGGTTTCGAGCCCTGATGTCTGCGCCACCGATCCCAGCGCGCTCGGCTTCTCGGGGTCGCCTGTCACGATGCCGCTTGGCGTGCAGGGCTTCGCGCCCGGCACCGTCGCGCCGTGCCTGTCGAATCTGCTGGCAAGCTCCGAGATCCTGGTGGTTCGGCGCGTGTCGACCACGCCGGTCAGCGCCGCGGTAACCGGCACACCGTATCTGCAGGCGTCCTATTGCGCGAGCGACACGTCGCAGATGGTCTTCGGCGCCAGCGCCGCGCAGTTCACCTTGCGCACCAAGACCTGCGACAACACCGTGCCGTCTGAGCTGCGCCAGGCGACGGTCCGCATCTATTACCTTGCCGGATGCGACCAGTGCAGCGGCAGCGGAGACGGCGTGCCGACGCTGAAAATGGCCGAGCTAAGTAACGGCGCATTCCAGATCCAGTCGGTGGCCGTCGGCATCCAGGACATGCATCTGATCTACGGGGTCGATCTGGATAACAACGGCGCGCCCGACTGCTACGTGGCAGACCCCGGTAGCAACAATGCCGCGCAGTGCACGACAGTGACGACTTACGACTGGAGCACGCCACTGACCAACTGGAAGAACGTGACCGCCGTCCGGATCGGCGTGCTGGCCCGTACCTCGCGCACGACGAACGGCTGGACGGACACGCGTACCTACGACCTCGGTCGCGCGCAAGCGGCTGGCCCTTTCAACGACAGCTACAAGCGTCACATCTACGCGCAGACGGCCCGCCTGATCAACGTCGCGGGGAACAGGGAATGAAGATGCACCGGACACGACGCCGACAATCCGGCGCAACGCTCCTGATCACGATGATCTTCGTCGTGATCTTCCTGCTGCTGGTCATCTCCCTGGTGAGCACCGGCATCGTCAATACCAAAGTGACGGCCAACCAGCAGCACAACGTCGAAGCGGTCAGCGCGGCGCAGCAAGGCATCGAGCAGGTCATCAGCCAGGACTTCACGTCCGCGCCGGTCGCCACCACCGTCCCCGTGGATGTGAATGGCGATGGCAAGGCGGACTACACCGCGCAAGTGGCGACGCCGGTTTGCCAATCGAGCACCACGATCACGAACACGCAACTCGACGTCACCAATCCAGATGACGTGGCGTGCTTCGTCGGCAACGGTAACAACAACACCGGCATCATCGATGCCACCGGCGGTAGCGGAGGCAACTCGCTCTGCAACACCACGCAATGGGATGTCAGCGCCACCGTGAACGACACAGGCTCCACCAACGCCAATGCAACGCTCCATCAGGGCATCGCGGTACGAGTGCCCTACGGTACCGCCTGTCCCTGATCAACAACGCAGCTGCCTTTCAATTCGCCGCTCCAGGAACCGCTCATGCGCAAATCCGCCCCTCATCTCGCGCTCGCTGGCTGCCTCGCGATGGCCATCTCGCTGCCGGCCTCGGCCGAGGACATCGACCTGTACACGGGTCTCCAGCCGGAGGCTGGCAAGCCCAACGTCCTGATCGTGCTCGACAATGCGTCAGCCTGGAATGCCTCGGCGAATTTCACATGTTCCACGTCAGGCGTGGTGTCGAGCAATAACGCGAACACCGATGCGGGTGCCGAGCAGTGCGCGCTGTACAACGCCGTCTACTCGATTCTGAATAGCCAAACGCTACTCGGCAACATCAACCTCGGCATCATGATGTTCGGCGACAGCAAGAACTTCGGCGGCATCATGAAGTTCCCGTCCACGGCGCCGTACAAGCTGCCGCTGATGGACGCCACCGGCGTCAATAACTTCCTCACGTACGTCAAGACAATCGACCGAACTGGCGACAGCGCCGGCAACTCGCAGGTCGCCGGGGCGATGCAGGAAGCCTGGGCGTACTATGCCGGCCAGCAGGGCCTGTCCGGCATCACCTATAAGTCGCCGATCGACAACCCATGCCAGCGCAACTTCGTCATCTACATCGCCAACGCGGTCAACAACGGCAAACCCGGTGACACCGGACAGAATGCCATCAACAGCCTGACGAACCAGGCCAAGGCGAGCGCCGCGCAACTGCAGCAGATCGTGCTGCCATCGGCCACCAACAAGTACCAGGCCAACTGGGCTGACGAGTGGGCACGGTTCAACTACCAGACCAATCTGTCGGCCAGCTCGACCGACCATCAGAACATCGTCACCTATACGATCGGCGTGACCGACGGGAGCAACCCCGACTACCTGCAACTGACCAAGAGCATGGCCAGCAACGGCGGGGGCAAGTACTCCGAAGTCAAGCTCGGGGATCCAAACGGGCTGGCCGACGCCCTGATGGCCATCTTCAACGAAGTGCAGGCGGTCAACAGCGTGTTCGCCTCGGTCAGTCTTCCGGCTTCGGTCAATGCGCAGGGCCAGTTCCTGAACCAGGTCTACGTCGGGATGTTCCGCCCCGACGCGACCGCCGCGCCGCGCTGGATGGGGAACCTGAAGCAGTATCAGGTGGGCTATGACACCAACGGCAACCTGGTCCTGCAGGATGCCAAGGGTGCCAGCGCCATCAGCAACGCCCAGACCGGCTTCATCTCGCCCAACTCCGTCAGCTTCTGGACGGCGGAGCCACCCCAGTCCTATTCCAGTGCTGGATACGGTCCCAACATGACGACCTGGCCGTCCGGTGGCTACTGGCAGAACAGTCCGTCTGGCACTGGCTGGCAGTTCGATTCGCCAGACGGCGAAATCGTGGAAAAAGGCGGCGTGGCGGAAATGATGCGCGCGCAATGGCTGGGCGATCAGACTTCCCGCAGGCTGCTGACATGCAATGGCGTGGGCACGTGTTCCGCATCGGGTGGCGTTAGCGCCCTGACGAGCTTCGATGCCAACAACAAGTGGTTGACTGGCACGAGTGGGCTGGCAGCCCTTAACGTCAACGCCACGACGGATACCACCAACACGAACGTGATCCAGGCCCTCCCGTCCACCGAGGTGCCTAACCTGATTGCCTGGGTGCGCGGCCAGGACATGACCCCTGCCAGCACCAGCACTAGCACCAGCGGCAGCAGTGGCAGCAGCGGGAATGGAAACGGAAACGGGAATGGCAAGAACAACGGCAGCAGCGGTTCCGGCACCACGACCACCACGACAACGACCATGGCAGGCGCGGAAGCGGAACTCGGACCGGGGGCACCGGTAACCGTCCGCTCGTCGATCCACGCCGACGTGCTGCACTCGCGCCCCGCTGTGGTCAACTATGGCGGCTCCATTGGTGTCGTGGTCTACTACGGCACGAACGATGGTGTCTTCCACGCCGTCAACGGCAATCGCACCCAGGGCATTGGCGCCACGCGTGCCGGGGGCGAAATCTGGGGCTTCATCGCGCCCGAGTTCTTCGGCAAGCTCAATCGTCTCTACCAGAACACGCCGGAAATCAAGCTCTCGACCACGCCGGCTGGCATCACGCCGACGCCGCTGCCGCGCGACTACTTCTTCGATGGCAGCACGACGGTCATGCAGGATCTCCGCGATCCGAACAACCCGCACGTCATGATCTTCCTGACCGCACGACGTGGCGGTAGCCTGGTCTACGCACTCGACGTGACCGATCCGACCAACCCGCAGTTTGTCTGGCGGCTCAGCAACACTGACCTCGCCGAGATGGGCCAGACCTGGTCGCAGCCCAAGGTGATGCGCGTGCGCGGCAATGCGAACCCCGTCATCGTCATGGGCGCGGGCTACGACCCTGCCGAGGATAGCGACCCGTCCCCGGGCGTCAATACGATGGGGCGCGGCCTGATCATGGTGGACGCCTACAAGGGCAACATCGTCTGGTCCGCGCAGCCGTCCTGTGCTGGCGTCACAACGCCATGCCTGGCCGTATCCGGCATGACCCGCGCGATTCCTTCCGACGTCACGCCGCTCGATCGCAACGGCGATGGCTATGTGGAGCGCGTGTACGTGGGCGATGTAGGCGGCAATGTCTGGCGCGCCGATTTCGAAACCGCTGCCGGCAATGCGCCCACCGCCTGGACGGTCACGAAGCTTGCGGCCCTGGGCGGCGGCGCAGGTACGAACAATGCTCGCAAGTTCTTCTATCCGCCTGATGTCGTCTCGACGAATGGATACGATGCGATCTCGCTTGGCTCCGGCGACCGCGAGCATCCTCTCTACTCGGCGTCCACCGCACCCGGCACCGCATACAACGTGGTCAACCGCCTCTACATGCTGAAGGACACCAACACCACTGGCATGTCGACGTCGTGGAGCCCGATCACGGAAAGCAACCTGTTCGATGCCACGGCCACGACCTACGATGGCAGCAAGTCGGGCTTCTTCATCACACTGATCAACCCGGGCGAAAAGGCGGTGAACGCACCGCTGACCGTCGCGGGCTATACGAACGTAGGCACCAACACGCCTTCCGTGCCGGTCGCCGGCGCTTGCTATCCGAACCTTGGCACCGCGCGTAGCTATTCCTACAACTTCCTGACCAGCATCGGCCAGAACACGAACCGCTACATCGTGCTGGACGGCGGCGGCTTCCCACCGTCGTCGGTGTTCGGCCTGATCACTGTCAGCACGGGCGGCAACTCCGTCGTCACGCCAGTGCTGCTGGGCGGCGGCAATCAGACCGCCACCGGTGGCGGCGATGCGAAATCGGGGCTCGGCGTGCAGAAAGTGAAGCCCACCGGCCTTGGCAAGCGCAAGCGTATCTACTGGTACGGCGAGGTCGACAAGAAGTAGCCTTGTCGAGGCGCGGCGGCTGTTACGAATGGTTGCAATCCCCGGACTCGGTCAATCTACCGCCGAGCCTAAGATTCGGGCAACAAGCCCCGAGGGAGAGCCGCCATGAAAGCAGTCGCCCGCGCAACACTGATTGCCGTACCGTTCGTCTCGATGCTGACCGCGTGCGGCGGTGGCGGAGATGGCAGCAGCGGCAGCAATAGCGGCACTACCGGCAACGGTACCTTGCAGGTCTCGATGACCGATGCCCCCGCCTGCGGCTTCGACCATGTCTTCGTCACGGTCAACAAGGTCCGGGTGAACACCAGCAGTTCCGCCGGTGACAATGATGCCGGCTGGACCGACATCACGATGGCCTCCCCCCAGAAGATCGACCTGCTCACGCTGACCAACGGCGTGCTGGCCGACCTGGGCCGCGCCCCGCTTCCCGCGGGCCAGTATCAGCAGATCCGACTGGTGCTTGCAGCCAACCAGGGCAACACACCCGCCAACTCCGTGGTGGTCAGCGGCACCACCACCGAGCAGCCGCTGGACACGCCAAGCGCCACGCAAAGCGGGTTCAAGATCATCCAGCCGTTCACCGTGCAGCCGAACACGCTGGCGGACCTGGTGCTCGACTTCAACGCGTGCAAATCGATCGTCCAGCGCGGCAACGGCACGTACAGTCTCAAGCCGGTGGTCACCGCGATCCCGATGGTCGTCAGCGGCTCGATCACGGGTAACGTCGCGATGGCGCAGGCCGGCGCACAAGTCTTCGCGGAACAGAATGGACAAGTCGTCCGCGGCACGGTGGCCGACGGCAACGGGCAATTCGTGCTGTCGCCGCTGGTGCAGAGTTCGACCAATGGCACCTACGACGTGGTGATCGTGGATAACCAGGTACCCACGGGCCATGCCACCGGCATCATTCGCTCCGTGCCGGTGACGGCCACGCAGACCACGACGATCTCCACTGCCGGGGCACCGTTCACGCTACCGACCTCGGCCACCAACACGGCTGCCGGCACGACCACCCCGGCCGCGCAGGCGTCGCTGCGAGCCTTGCAGACGATCGGATCGGCATCCTACGAGATCACCTCCACGAACGCGAACCTGGACACCGGCGCCTATTCGCTGGCACTTCCCGCAGCGGCCCCGCTGGTGGGCACGTATGGCACCCCTCTGCCGATCACACTGCAGAGCATCACCGCCGTGGCAGGCAAGTACTCGATTCAGGCCACCTCCGCGGCGGGCGCCACGCAGAGCACCCCGGTGAATGTCTCCTCGGGCAATCAATCGGGCATCGACTTCAGCTTCTAGTCGATCTGGATAGTCGCCAGTCGCTCGGCCGGGCCCGCAAACGAGAAGGGCCCGGTTCATTGCAACCATTCGTAACAAGGCCCCGGTGCGATAGACAAGAAATATCATGCCGTGACATGACATCAGGCCGCCAGACGATCACGCCGGTGCCGGATCCGCGTACTCGTCGTGCCGCTTCCACCATGGACCCGCCTCGTTGCGCCCTCTCGGCGCGCGGTCGAGCCACTGGTACATCCCCCACAAGCCATCCAGCCCGCGCGCGTACGTCGAGTAGGTGTGATAGATGACGTCGTCTTCGATCACGAATGCGCTCAGGCCTGGCAAGTCTCGCGAGAACGTGGCGGCGTCCGTGCCGCAGGTCGCTGCGAACTTCTTGAGCGGTTCGGGCGGCTCGGCCGTGTCCAGCTTGCGCCGCCCGCGCTCGTAGTTGTATTCGGTATCGCCGGTACGCTGCTGCGCCTCGGTCATCGAGACATTGAAGTCGAAGTTGAAATCGCTGCTGGACGATGACGCCCAGGGGAACGTCCAGCCCATCCGGCGCTGGTATGCCAGCAGCTTGTCGAGCGGCGCGCGCGAAGCCGCCCAGAGCATCACGTCGTGATTGGCCAGGTGGATCGCAAAGCCGTTGAAGCTATCGGCAATCGACGAGCAGGATGGGCACCCGGCCCTGTAGTCGGGGCCGAACATGAAGTGGTAGACCAGCAGTTGCGATCGCCCCCGGAACAGGTCCGACAGCGATGCGCTGCCCTGCTCGGTATCGAACCGGTATGCCTTGTCCACGCGCACCCATGGCAGTGCCTGACGCAGGCGCGCCAGTTCGTCGCTGCGGCGCGTCAGTTCTTTCTCCGCCTTGAGCAGATCGAGCCGCGCGGCCAGCCATTGTTCGCGCGTCCCGGTGGAATGTGTGGTCATCGTCGCTCCCTCCAATGCAGTAGGTATCCCTGTGCTAGATTAGGCGCCTCCATCGCCACTGCGGGAGTGACAAATATGTCGGGATTCGGATGGACTCGCTGATCACGGCCGCAGCGTTGGCGCTTTCGGCCGGCGATCCGCTTGGCGCGCTCAATCGCGTGGCCCTGCGCGACGATCCCCCTGCACTCGCGCTGCGCGGCATCGCCATGGCGCAGCTTGGCGAATTCGCCCGCGCCAAGGCACTGCTACGAAGCGCCGCACGCGCCTTCGGCGCGAAGGAGGCGGTCTCCCGGGCGCGATGTATCGTTGCCGAGGCGGAAGTCGCACTGGCCTCGCGTGACCTGGGCTGGCGGACCAAATGGCTCGATGCGGCGCGCGTCACGCTGGAGGCGCATGGCGACCACGCCAATGCCGCCTGCGCACGCTATCTGGAGCTTCGCCGTCAGTTGCTGACCGGACAGCTCGACGTGGCCGAGCAAGCGCTGGACGCCATCGATCCCACGGTCTTGCCACCGGCACTGCGGGCAGCCCACGAACTGGTTGTCACCGGTGTTGCCATGCGGCGGCTGCGCACACAGGAGGCCCGCATGGGATTGGTCCGCGCCGAGGCCTTCGCGCGCGATGCCGGCATCCCCGCGCTACTCGCCGAGGTCCAGAGTGCCGCAGCGCAACTCGATGCGCCGGCGGCCCGCCTGATCGCCCGTGGTGACACCCGATCCATTGGGCTCGATGAGGTGGCGTCGCTGCTGGCTTCTCCCACGCTCGTGGTCGACGCGTGCCGCCTGGCCGTGAGCGAGGCTGGCACGGTGGTCTCGCTGGCGTCGCGCCCGGTGCTGTTCGCGCTGGCTCGCACGCTGGCGGAGGCATGGCCCGACGATGTCGCGCGCGACACGCTGATCGCGCACGCCTTCCGCACCCGTCATGCCGACGAAACGCTGCGCGCGCGACTGCGAGTGGAAATCGGCCGATTGCGTGCGGTGCTGAGCCCGATGGCCGGCATCCATGCAACGAAGCGCGGCTTCGCATTGGCGCCGTGCCAAGCGACCGAAGTCGCGGTGCTGGCGCAGCCGGTCGAGGATGCGCATGCCATGCTGCTGGCCAGCCTTGCGGACGGCGAGGCCTGGTCGAGTTCCTCGCTGGCGCTAGCGCTTGGCGCCAGCCAGCGCTCGATTCAACGAGCGCTCGATACACTGGCAGCCGCCGGCAAAGTCCAGTCGATCGGGCGCGGCCGCGCCCAGCGCTGGATCACCGCGCCGATGCCAGGTTTCACGACAACCTTGTTACTCCACGTGCCGCTGCCAGGCGATTAGCATGAAATCCCGCTCAACGGATAACCATCATGAAACGAACCAACGCAACAATCCTCCGCGAATTCGGCCCCTTCCCCGGCGTCGAGCAAGTGAATGGCGTGACCTATGACGGCAAGCAGGTCTGGATGGCAGTTGGCAATAGTCTGGTCGCGCTCGACCCGGCCACCGGCAAGACCCTGCAGACGATCGACATCGCGGCACACGCCGGCACGGCATTCGATGGCCGGCATATCTTCCAGATCGGCGATGACCGCATCCGGAAAATCGACCCGGTGACGGGCCGCGTGCTGGCCACGATTCCAGCGCCCGGCGGCGGTGGCGACTCAGGGCTCGCCTGGGCCGAAGGCACGCTGTGGGTCGGCGAGTATCGCGAACGCAAGATCCATCAGATTGACCCGGAGACCGGCGCCATCCTGCGCACCATCACCTCTGATCGTTTCGTCACGGGGGTCAGCTGGGTAGACGGCACGCTCTGGCACGGCGCTGGTGAGGGCGATCAGGGCGCGCTGCGTCGTATCGACGCGGCAACCGGTGAGGTGCTGGAACAGATCGACATGCCACCCGGCGTGATGGTGTCGGGGCTCGAGTCCGATGGGAAGGAGCAGTTCTTCTGCGGCGGCGGCACCAGCGGCAAGCTGCGCGTGGTGCGTCGCCCTGCCCGCGATTGACGTGAGGTTTGGCGGAGTGAGGGGCTGGAGCCCACGCAAGGGCTCCAGCCCGATGCAGGATCAGTAGCCGTAGTACGGCTGCGGTGCGTAGTTGACCGGGGCTGCGCCACGGCACGGCACATACGCGCCGTCATAGCTGCGATAGCAGTAGCCCGGGGGTACTTGCGGCGCTGCGTAGGCCACGGGCTGCGGCGGCGCATAGACCGGTGCCGGCGCAGCCATCACTGGCTGGCTGCTGGCCACCAGCGCGCCAATCGCCAATCCCGCGACGGCCGCCACGGCCAGCGCCGCGCCTGCCGAACTTCCGCCGCCACCGTGGTAGCCGCCACGATAGTAACGATCATGCGCCGAAGCCGAGCCCGCGACCAGCATGGCGGCGCTCAGGACGGCAATACCGGTATAACGAATCGACTTGCGCATTTCAGACTCCTTGACGGCCAACGATTGGCCTCGCTTGTACGACTCCATCATGGGCGGGGAACCATTACATTGGGTTACGGGATCGTGAGCAGATGTTAATGGCGGTGCATATCTGGGGCGGATGAAATCCGCCGTTGCAATTGCTGCAAATACAGCAACACCTTGCCCCGCCACCAGGCGCCAGTTGACAGCCGGGGCCGCACTGCAAATACTGCCGGCACGCAGCGCCTCAGCCCCGATACCCCCGAGACGGTGCAGGCAGTTCGAATCGTCGCAGTTCATTTCCCCTACTCATTGCCCAACAGGGCCCAATCAGGGACGACCATGATCAGACGCCGCCTTATCATTGCCGCCGCAGCCGCGACTGCGCTCGCCGCCTGCGCCTCAGGCATCTCGAACGCCCCCGCCCCGGTGCCGCAGCCCGCTACCACCGGCAGCCATGCCGCTGGCAAGACCGAAGTGCTCTGGCTCGGCCAGGCCGCCACGCGTATCACCACGCCCGGCGGCAAGGTCATCGTCATCGACCCCTGGCTGACCGGCAATCCGAAGACGCCGCCCGCGTTCAAGCAACTCTCCGCGCTGGGCAAGGTCGACATGATCCTGCTCACCCACGCCCACGGCGACCATCTCGGGGATGCGCCGGCAATCGCCACGACGCAGCACGTGCCGATCTGGAATGGCGGCGGCATGGGCCCGCAACTGGTCAGCCTTGGTCTGGTGACCTCGGATCTGGTGCAACCCTTTGGCAAGAGCGGCACTGTCATGCCATTCGGACCTGACGGTCCGAAGATCACCGCCGTCCACGCCGAGCATTCGTCCGAACTGGTCTGGAAGAATCCAGCCACGAACAAGACCGAAAGCCACTACGGCGGCGAGCCGGTCGGCTACATCATCGAGATGGAGAATGGCTTCAAGATCTGGCACATGGGCGATACCGGACTGTTCAGCGACATGAAGCTGATCGCCGAACGCTACAAGCCAGATCTGGTCATGATCCCGATCGGCGGGCATTACACGATGGGCCCGCAGGACGCGGCGATTGCCGTGCGCGATTTCATCAAGCCAAGGTATGCCATTCCGATGCACTACGGCACGTCGCCGATGCTGCGCGGCACGCCTGACGAGTTCAAGGCAGCGCTCGGGGCCGGGGTCACCACGGCGGTAATCGTCCCCGATCCGGGCCAGCAGGTCGCGTTCTGAGGAGCGATGCCACAGTCCGTGGCATCGCTCCCGCTTTCAGATCGAGAAATCATGACAGCACAAGCCCAGAACACACCGCACCCCGCGCGCACGCAATCGCTGCCGAGCCGCCACGACTTCGCAACGACGGTGGCGCGCCTCAAGGACGCGCTTGCGTCGCGCGGGCTCACACTATTCGCGGATATCGATCAGAGCGCCGCCGCGGAACAGGCCGGCACATCGCTCAGACCGACGCGGCTGTTTCTCTTCGGCAATCCGAAGGGCGGCACGCCGGCGATGCAGGCCAACCCCCATGCCGCGATAGAGCTACCGTTACGAGCGGTGGTCTGGGAAGACGACCGTGGCGCCACGCATATCGATTATCAGGATGCCGCAGGTGTCCTCAGCGGCGAGTATGGCTTGCAGCCGGCCCTCGTGGCACCGTTGGCCACGATACGCACGTTGCTCGAAGGCGTGGCTGGCAACGCGTAACACCTGCCACCGCGAGGCGGATGTCACTCCACTCGCGGAATACTCGGGCGTGGGCTGCAGCCCGGGATGCCAAAGAGGTACCTACTGCGGCACCTGCTGAGGCACCTACTGGGGCGCGCTGGGCAACGCAGGCTTATCACTGCCCTGCACTGCCGCCCCCGCTTCGGCCTGGTGCATTGCCTCCATCGCCTCAAGCTTGCGCAGCGATTGCTGCAGCGAGTTGGGGTAGTTCTCGTCGTTGATATCGAAGCCTACCGACTTCAGCGCCTGCAACTCGCGAAGAATGCTCGCGCGAGTGATGGGCGGCGTAGCGGTTCCCGTCGTCGTTTGCGCACGGGCGTAGCCGCAGACGGCGATCATCGGCAGGGCGATGGCACATACACGGCACATCGTGGCGAAAGATCCGGATTCCATAGCGCACTCCTGATCCTGGAGTTGGGGTCGAACAGGGGTACTCGCGTACTCGACGGCCCAAGAAAAAAGAGCATAGGCGTCCGCACATCGGCATGCCGGGTCGGCCCGGCCCATCCGTGGACAGTTTCTTGATAGACCATTTTGCGGGCAAGTCCACCGGAAGCGTCATCCGCGCAAAACATGCCAATCTGGCCGTGCGCCTGGCATCCACACCTGGCAGTCACACATGGCAGTCGCGGGCGCAGGCGACGGTACATTCCGGACACTGCAGACTCGAGAGACCATCGATTCGAGGATTCAATGCGCGGCTTCAGAAGCTTCCCGAAATCGGCACAGGGCGACTGAGGTTTGATCACGTGTCCATGCAGCGCGGACGCGCGACTCAGGTAATGACGGTTGCGCTCGCGTCGCACACCATGCACGGTGGATCGGCTGCAGCATATGCTGCGGACGGCGCCAACAGCGCCGAGCAAAGCACGGCTACCATGCCCAGGGCGACAAGTGTGCGTGGTGTCCGAAGCAGTTCCGACGCGCGGCGCGTCACGCTTTCGTCTGTGAATCTTGCTGGTTTGACTGACATGATCAAGCTCCGAAGGTAGTCCTATTTGCCTGAACCGGCAGCGATGTGCCACCCGTTCCCTGCCTTCGTTATAGGCCACCGCGACTACGCGCGACCATCCGAAATTTCCCAAAATCCAGCGGGAAATTCCCGCCGCGAAACCACCACGCGGTGTGGCGCTTGCGACGCTAGTGAGAAAATTCGGAGCCGTCGTCCCGCTGAATGGGCAACATCCGAGCAACGCGATTGCCCGGGGCAATCACAATGAGGAAGAACGGTCGACCATCCACGCATCGGTCACTGCATGACACCTCCCGGAGTTCCAACCATGCATCCCGAACTTCAAGATGAAATCCTGCAACTCAGGGCCAGGAGCGCGCGCTTTGCCTGCCTGTCGTATCGGCTCAGCGACCTTGAGGATGTGCTTCGCTTCATCAAGTCAGGTCTCCTGAAAGCAACGCCTGCGGCCATTGCGCAGTACCGGACGGAGCGCCTTCAACTCATCAATCAGATCCAGGCGATGCTGCTTGCGTCCAGGGCCGCCTGACGACATTTGGGCAAGCCACGGCAGCGCTGTTGCCGGCGCGCCATGCAAAACGCCGCGAAACCCCCAAGGATCTCGCGGCGCCCATCAGGCAGGACCTGATTCGTCTCACCACACAGTCTGATTACCAGTTCGCGTCCGAAGCCGGTGGCCCAAGCGGCGCACTCTTCTTCACCACCTTCCGGACCACCTTGGCGGCAGCGGAACTGGCCCCGGCCGGCTCATTGCGCGATACCGCTTCGGCCCGCAACTGAAGCTCGCCGGGTTTCACTTCGTCAAGGTTGATCTTGACCGACTCCAGATGACCGTACGACATCGAAGCCGTCACGCGGTCCACCACCACCGTGCAACATTCCTGCTCGGTGAAGCCCAGCGAACGACCGGTCTGCGGATCGGTCAGCTCCTTGCCGAGACGCACCACCTGATAGATCGCGCCCTGGCGCACCGATTGCCCCCCCTGACTCAGCACCACGTTATAGCCATCGCGTGAGGCGATGCTGACCGGGTAGAGCCGGACCAGAATGTCTGCCACCACCTTCCGGACCATGGCCGATTCCATTGCATCGACGCGATCCCCTGACTGCTCGACGGCACCGCCATCCACGGTATTGCTGAACAGCACTTCACGCGTGGTCACGTTCACGAATTTCTGCGACACGGACCAGCGACCGGCACGACCGGTCTGATCCGCGTCGGCGGGTCGTCCCGTTTCGAAGGCGTTGACACTGCCGAACCAGATCAAATCGGCGCCCAGGCCCTGCCCGATTTTCGAGAACTGGTCGTTCGAAACCTCGCCGCTGGCAATCCGTTCGATCTCGCCATACAACTCGGGGGCATCACCGCGCTCGAGCACCGTGAAGCGCCCGCTTTGGGTAAGGGCATCGGTAATGCGCTGACGCAGTTCGGCGGCGATCCGCTCGGCGTTGTTGCCACCCGCGTGTCCGATCCGCAGCGGTGCGATGGCAATCCGTAGCTTGCCCGTGTCCGCCGGCGCCTTGAATTTGGCCACGTCAGCTTCGATCGACGCCTTGTAAACCCGCTCCATCAGCCCCGGCGCATCCAGACTGACCACCTTGAAATTGGTCACCGCGCCACGAGTCGTCTGGCTGACCAGCTCCGCGAAGCCCGCCGAGGATAGCGTGATGGCATCGCGACCCACCGCCGCGCCAAGCGCGGTCTTGAACTGCGTGCTGGACAAGTCGATCGTGGTCCCGGTGACCTGCATGATGGCCTGCCGCAGCGCCTGATCCACGGCCTCCGCGGCTGACGCCCCCACGCCCGAAGCGGAGACGTGAACCCGCTCCACAGCGCCAACATCGGGCTTGCCGGCTTGCGCTGCCGGACTGGACGCGGCCCCGCTCTGAGGGGGCGCGGCAACGGGCTTGTCGTCCGGAGTCTGCTGTCCGCAGGCAACAAGCAGGGCCACGGCGCAGGTTGCGGCCAACGTGGCCCTTGCTTGCGAAATCATGATTGTCACCGCCAGAAGCGCTTAGAACTTCGACGACAGCGCGGCCGTCGCATCCTTCGGCACCGGAATGTCGTGCGACTTGGCATAGGCCGTGGCGGCCTGTAGCGTGCCGCTCAGACGCGACACATGTCCGGGCAGTTCGGTGGCGATATACGTGCCGGTCGAGAGCTTGCTGCCCAGCGACATCTTGTCCATGATCGACGCGCTCGTCAGTTGTGACTGGGCCGCATCCTTGAACGCCATGACGTTGGATCGCAGACCGACGTAACGCAACATACCGAGCCCCAGATGCTTCATGCCCTCTGCATAGGCGGCCTTGCCAGCGGAATCCATGCGCGTGTTGCCGTCCTTGAGCGCGGCCTCGATGGCCTTCGATGCCTCGCTCTGGACCTTGTCCGATTCCTGCAGGCTGTCCTTGGTGGCACCCGAGGTCAGCGCGTCGGCCGTGGCCTGCGCCTGTGCGGCCACTTCCTTGAGACCGACGGCCTGCGCCAGATTGACTTGTGCCAGCAGCACTTCCTTGCCGGCCGCGCCATACGCGGCGGAAAGCTGGTCCTGCATGGCCCCCGCATCGGCACCACCGCCCGATGCACTGCTGGACGGTGTCACGGCATTGGCAATGGCGCCAAGCGAAGGAAGGGCGTGCGCGTGCGCGGCGGCTAGCGACGAGAGCGCGATGATGGCGAGGTGCTTCTTGATCATGATGTCAATTGGAGAATGTGAAAGGATGCAGCCAGGCGGTGGCAAACCGCCATCACCTGGCCGGCCAACGGTGTCAGCGCACCTTGGCGTTATTCAGTTGCGCGGCCAGCTCACGTGCCGCCGAATCCGCCGCCCGTTTCAGGGCGTTCGTCTGGGCGACGCTGGCGTCCGGGCCCGTGCCCGAGAACTGCACCGGGCCCACCGATGACACCGTGCGCGGGAAGCGCGTCGTCACATCGATCAGCTTCGCCGTCACCGTCACGTAGATCCGGGTCAGGCCCGTTACCGGGTCGGTGTCCTGCATGCCGATATCGAGGGTGCCCAGCGCGAGGTAAGGCACCTGGGCAGTCTGCAGTCCGAGCACCGCTTCGCGCATCGTGGCCGGCTGCAGGTCGTTGCCGGTCTGGAAATCGTTCTCGAGCGCCGAGATCCGCAGATGACCGCCCGAAGTCGGCTCCACATACCCCGCCTCCACCACCTGGAAGCCCGACTGCGCGAACACGCCCGTGAAGATCGAGTTCAGGTTACCGGACGGCACCAGCTTCCACTTGATCTCATCGGCCTTGCGGGTGCGGCTGCCGCCCGTCTCCATCGACACCGAGGTGTTCGCGGCATAGCCGCTGCGGCTCGATTTCTCCGTGGCGCTTTCCTTGATGTCGGCGCGCTTGTACACGCGAGGATCGTAGGACTTCACACTGTCCTGCTGGCGTGCGACGAACACAAACGTCAGTGGGGACTTCTGGCCATCGGCGGCCATGGCGACCGGCGCGCCACCCTTGACGGCGTTGCGCAGCTTGGCCACGTTGATATCGACACGAACCACCACCGAGTACTGCTGCGCGTCCTTCTTGTCCTCGTCGCTGATCAGCGTGGCGCCCAGCACGAACTTGTCCAGGTTGGCCGCCACCTTGTCGCGGATGCTGTCGAAGTTCTCGGCCTGGGATTCACCGCTCTCTGCGTAGTAGCGCTCGATGGCATTGACCTCTGCGGTCTGGAATGCGCGCTGCTTGTCTTCGGCGGATGCCTTGCTCGAGAACAGCGAGCCGTCGTACTTGACGGTCGCCATCCCCTTGGATGTCACCACTTGCGCGGACGCGAGACTGCTGGCCAGTACCAGCAGCCACCATAGATTACGAATTACCTGCATGATTTGATCACTCCTCGTGTACTTTCGATCTGGCTCTTCACGTTGTCGCCGCTCGCGGCAGCAGCCAACCAGTCACTGTCCTTGCCGCCGACCACATCGGCCAGCTTGGTAAACAGCCCTCGCAGGGATTCCCCGAATGCCGGGAAGTCGTCGGTGCGGGACTGCGTCACCGGTACCGCCTTGACCTCGCCGTTCTTGAAGTCCGCATCCAGATAGCGGCGGCCCGACATGGGTTCGGCCATCGAGACGTGGCTGTACGATGCGTAGATGTAGCTCGTGCCAGCCGCAGAACTGCCGTACTCGACCCGTTTGAAGTCCTTCACGGACAGGTCGATCGTATAGTCGGGTTTCGGCAACTGGAGATTGAAGACCTCGCCATCGCTGAAACGCATCGACATCGCATTGCCGATGGCATAGCCCTTGGTGAATGGCAGGATCGGCACCTGGGCCTTGTCGAGCAGCGCTTCGCCGAACATATCGGCCACCCAGCCCTCGGCCACACCGTCGCCGCGCAACGCCTCCGGCAATTGCGCCCTGGCACCCGGCGTCAGTTCCACACGTTCGATCTGCAGGTAGCGCGTGCCCGAAGATGGCAACTGCGCCGATGACAACGCACGCACATAGCGATCGAGCAAACCGGGACGTTCGCCGCCGGCCAGCAGCCGTTTGATCCGGTCGCGCTTCTCGGCATCGCCCGGCATGTGGTCGAGCACATCCAGATGGCTGATATTCAGCGGATACGCGCGCACCACCGTCATGGCCTTGAAGTCGAATACCAGCGCCTGGCCACGCAGATTCGTCATGACCTTGTAGATCGACCCGAAGCGCTCGCTGGACACCGATTCGCTGGTCACCACAAGCGCAGTGGCCAGTGCCTGATCGCTGTCCTTGAGGCTGGCCATGCCATCGGTGGTAATGGCAAAGTTCGCTGGCGGATTTGCCGCTAGCGATTGCGCGATCACCTTCGACGGGCTGCGGCCATTGGAGGCCAGTTCGGCTTCGACCTTGCGCATTAATGGAAAGCGCGAATCAATCTGTCGGGCTTCGCCGGCATAGGCGAAGCCGGCGAAGGCTACCTTGTCGGCAGCGTGTGCAACGGTGGCAATCAATGCCAGTACGCAGAGTGTCAGGCGGGCGACCAGCATGGAACGAGCAGCAGAGAGTCAATCAATGGCCGGGAATTCTGCCGTCAGCACCACCGCCTGAGCTTAGGAAACCTCTGAATTTCAATACCGAAGCAGCTTGCGGCGCGGAGAACCTCTCCGTGCTGATCCAGCGCGCCCGATTCACGCCGCTTGCCGGGCGTGGGAAACGTCTTCATCCTCGACTGCCGACTGAGACATCTTGCCTGCCGGCGCACCCACCTCGAGTCGATAGCCGAAGCCCGACACGGCATGGATCGAAATCGGGCCGCGTGAACGCATGCCCAATTGCATGCGCAGGGTGGAGATCAGCGTCGACAATGCCCTGGATGAGGTCGGCAGCCTCGCACCCCAGATCTCCAGTTCGATGCTGGCACGGGTCAGCGTCTTGCCCGCGCTCCGGAACAGCATGAGCGCAAGCCGAAACTGCCGATCCGACAGCTTCACGGCTACCCCGCGCAGCAACACGCAATGCTGGCGCATGTCCAGTACATAGTCGCCCAACCGAAAAGTAGCGCCTCTATCCTCGCGGGACAGTGAATGGCACTGGTGCGCCGCGATCAGCCCGGCGGCGACGATCTCCGACGATCGTGGATCGGAAATGAATCCATCGATCCTGTCATGGAAGGCATGCGCACTGCCATTTGCATCTGGCGTCGTGACAATGACAACCAGCGGCGTATCGAAACCGAGCTTTCTCACCTGGTCGACGAACGCCAGACCCGGCCCACTGACAGCCGGCAGCATCAGGACAACGAGGTCGAACAGAATACTCTGGCCAACCTCCGCAAGGTCAACCAGCGACACAAAGATCGAGTAATGGAAGTCTCTGGAAGCCGGAAGCAGATCGATCGTCGCATCGATGCCGTCGGGCACCAGAATGCCAACTGCAAGCGGCCTGGGTATGGCGAGGGTATTCATGAGGCGGTGATGAAAATCGTTCTCCCCGGCTAGGTGCCGGGTTGACCCGCCAAGGGTATTGCATCTCGTGGCGCGCAAATGCGGAGGGTTCTGAAGACAATCAGGAAGCTTCCGAATCCGCGCATTCCAGTCGGCCATTACGCTTGCCGTAACGACTTGCCGAGCCGGTCCTCGAACATTGGTGCCGTGTCGCCAACATCAACCACTGTCACCCGAAGCGCCTATGAACAGCAAGATCCACCTGACAGGATTCCACCGCGAACTGTGGGAGCTTAGGTCTCGTGGCACAGGCTTCTGTGGTCTGGGGGGTATCTTGCCAAGTCCACTGTTCAAGGACTGGGCAACGATCAAACCACTCTTGCCCGCGCGTGACCGTTACTCGCAGGCCAAGCTTGCGCTAGTCTTCTACGCATACCTTATGGTTCGCGACTCGGCCAATGCGACCAGGAGCCACGGTGGGACCGGCGTACATTTCATCTATCGGCCATGGCAATCATGATCCGCACCTCTTTTCCGTCGTTTGCTGACTTTGTAAGAAGCCGCGCCATCCGTGCGGCAACTGTGCTTGCCGTCGTTACCTTGCTTGGCGGCTGCGGGATCTTTGGTTGCGCGGCAGGAGGCGGGAATGGCCACGCCGCCGGAGGCTGTGCCACAGGCATGCGCTTCTAGTGGAACGTTCGCATCGAAACGGGAATTCGCCTGTGGCAGCGCAGGAAGAGTCTTAGCCCCGTCGTACATCGGCATATCGAAAATGACGACCGGCGAGCGGTGGTCGCACCGCGCACGCCGCCCTTTCGATACTCGACGGCATACGTAACAACATGAATATTGGCAAACGATTCACGGCCGAATGGCTGGGCACTTTCTGGCTGGTCCTTGGCGGATGCGGCGCCGCAGTATTCGCAGCAGCCTTCCCTAACGTTGGTATCGGTCTGCTCGGTGTATCGCTCGCTTTCGGTCTGACGGTCGTCACCATGGCCTATGCCATCGGCCCGGTCTCCGGCTGCCACCTCAACCCGGCCGTTACCGTTGGCCTTGCCGTCGCTGGACGCTTCCCGGTCGCCGAAGCGCCGCTGTACATTGTGGCCCAGTTGCTCGGTGCCGTTTGCGCCGCAGGCACGCTGCTATACCTGGCAAGCGCCAATCCCGGCTTCGACCTGATGACCAATGGCCTGGCGACCAACGGCTACGGTGCGGCGTCGCCGGGCGGTTATGGGCTGAGAGCGGTGATAACGACAGAGACGCTGATGACCGCGTTCTTCCTGATCATCATCATTGGCGCCACCAGCTACAGACGCACGCGCGCGGCGGCACCGCTGGCGATCGGCCTGGCGCTGACGCTGATTCACCTGATCTCGATCCCAATCTCAAACACGTCGGTCAATCCCGCACGCTCGACGGGTCCGGCGATCATCGTTGGTGGGGTAGCGATTCAGCAACTGTGGGTTTTCTGGGTCGCACCGATCTGCGGCGCGATCCTGGCCGGCCTGCTCGGTCGTCTGCTGTTCGTCAACGAAGCGGACTGAGAGGCTGTTCTCCGCAATGCAGATCCTGTCTCAATCCGTGCCCGCCCCGCTGGCGGCCAGACCGGGGCGCAATCGGTTCCTGATCCTGGTAACGGTGGCCCTGGTCGCCGTGATCGTCGCCAGCGCCACCATCTCCTCGATCCTGTCTGGCCCGGCAGCCGGACAGGCTGTTTCCGTGAAAGTCACGCCGGGCTACTCGGACGCACTGCCGCGAATCGTCGGTCAGCATTGCGGTAACCACTGCGCCGAGATGCTGGAAGGCTATCAGTGGGCTCAGCTCAACGACATCCGCCTGCCCCTTTCCTGCCGCCGATATACCGGCGCGTTCACTGACGGTTGCCTGGCATACCTCGAATATCGCGCAGAGACCCGCCGCGGCGCGCGTGCGGGCCGTTGAACCACGACAGCCTTCACCGCGGCGGAATCCGGCCATTGGTCCGGTAGGCGCTTCCTTTGGCATCCGACACCCCGCTGCGCGCTAGTCAAGACCATCGCCCAGTTCAACCCATTGCGTGAACTGGGCTGCGCCTTCGGGCAAGGCCATCCGTGGGCGCCATTCCCGCCCACAGCAGAGTTCCTCGGGCTCGCGCTGCCGCGCTGAGAGCCTGGTCCGACACCTGCCGAGCACCCGCAAATTACGTGCGCATCACTTGCTCCCAGCTACTCAACCCATTCCGATGGATCACTCCTTTCATCGGAAATTTCCGAATCGCCCTGCTGAATGGCTTTGCTACTCTCAATCGAGTCATCATAAATGCGCTCCCATAGCCGGGCGCCTGCTTTCGGAAGTTGAAAGTGAACTCGATCAAGATCGCACTGCTTGACGCGGAGCCCTCGTCCGCAACCGGCATCAGCAAAGTGCTGGAAACCGGCGGTGTCGTATCGTCCCGCTTCGCCAGTTCCGCAAGGTTGTTTCGGGAACTCCGGCGCTCTGTATTCGATGTGGTACTGGTGTCTGACAACCTGCCCGACGACCCGGCCACCGATGTGGTCCAGGCACTCCGGCGCGCCACCACACTCCAGATGCCGATCCTGGTGATCGCTCACAATGCGTCCCAGGTGAATCTGATCGACGCTTTCGACGCCGGTGCGGACGACTATGTCGTGTTCACCAGCGATCCGAGCAGCCTACTGCCACGTATCATCGGCCACCATCGGCGCGCCCGCAGGCGCGAAGGATCGGGCGGCAGGCAGCTCAGTGCGGGCGACTACACGCTTGACCTCGATGCCTGCTGCGTGAGGTTCCGCGCGGAGACCATCCGTCTGACGCCCAAGGAATTTGCGCTGGCCAAGCTGATGTTCTCTTCCCCCGCCGTGACCTTGCCACGTGATCACATCGAGATCGTGGTCTGGGGCAGCACCCTGCCACCGCTATCGCGCGCGCTGGCTGCCATGGTAGCCCGGCTTAGACGCGTGCTTCGGCTCCGCCCGGAGCACGGCGTGACGCTGCGGGGCGTGCATTCGATGGGCTACCGGCTCGATATCGCCGCCCCTGACTCCGGCATCTAGAAGGTCATTGGAAAGCCGTGCCCGCCTCGCTGGCATGCTCGCGAGCGCCCATGCAAAAGGCCGTTACCCGATATGGGCAACGGCCTTTTAGTTTGTCCGACTCGTTGGATGCATGACCGCCCGTCCCCTCCATCAGAAGAAGACAGACGGCGGTCGCCCCTCTTACTTCATACCCAGTACACGGATCTCTACACGACGGTCCGGGGCCAGGCATTCGATCAGCTTCGCGCGCGGCAGGGTACCGCATTGCGTACCCGGCTCGGACTTGCCGCGACCTTCCGCCACGACAACGCGCCCGTCCACGCCGTTGTCCACCAGCAGCTTCTTGACCGTTTCCGCGCGCTTCTGTGACAGCACCCTGTTGGCGCTTGCCGACCCGATACGGTCGGTGAACGCCTGAACTTCCACTCGCGTGACAGACTTCAGTTGCGCCAGCTCCGCACCGAGCGTCGCGATCTGCCTGCGGCCGTCGTTGGTCAGATCACCCGGGCCCGAGCCGTTGAACCGGAAGAGCGTGTCGCCTGACAGCGTCGCGTTACGCAGCACCGTTGGCACGGCGGCGACAACCGGCGGCATAACCACTCGCTGCACTTCGGGAGCCGGCTTGTTCAGGAAGCTGGCACAGGATTCCGGCTTCCAGTAGTACGCACGGGTCTTCTCGTTCTTATCGAAAACGACCTTCATCTGGCACTGGACGATATCGTCCGGCGCAGCGCGGCCCGTGCGGAAATTGAACAGGTAGTCCCATTCGCGCACGCCAAAGAAGCCTTCATTGAAATGCGGCCGGTCGAGCAGCGGATAGAGCTGGGACTTCGTCATGCCGGGCGCCAGCATGCGCAGGTTGTCGATATTCGGGAACGTACCGTCCTTCGGCCACGACGACGCCGGGTCCGGAAATGCAATTTGGTCGGACTTGCCGTCATCCGAGAGGCGGCTCGATGTGGTCGAGCACCCCTGCAGTGCTGCAGCGGCGACCAGTACGGTCGCGACAGCGATCCAGGTAGATTTGGCTTTCATTTCTTGGGTTCGGATTCTGTTAGGTTCGGGACACGCGGCGGCGTGCCTGACGCCGCCGCGGTACACCATCGTCGCGATCAATTACCAGTGGAAGCCCGCGCCGGCCGCCACACCCACGTTGCCACGGGTGTTGCTCGTGGCCTGGGCCTTGAAGACCCAGCGACCGCTCTCGGACATCTGCGAGAGGCCCAGCGCGATTGCCGACTGACCACCGTAGGTACCACCACCCATCGCCACCATGCCGCGGCCTGGCAGCGTGGCTTGCGGCAGTGCCGCCATCGCCATCGCCGATGCCGTGCCGGCGTAGGCATCACGTCGGACATTGGTTACCTGCTGGTTCGTGTAGTTGATCGCGGCGTTCTGCACATCGCTCAACCCCGACTGCAGCTGCGAGACGTTGACCGCATCGGTGGCGGCGGTACCCGCTGCCACGTTCGTGATCTGACGCTCGTTGCCAGCGGAGCCCACGGACACCGAGTTGGCACGATCAGTGGTCGAGCCCGCGCCCAGCGCCACGCTGTTGTCGTGGGTTGCCGTCGAGTTCGCACCGATGGCCGTCGAGTTGTTGCCCGATGCCGACGCCGTGTTACCCATCGCCACACCGTTGTTGCCGGTGACGCTGGCGTTGGCGCCCGATGCCACACCCTTCGTGCCTGCCTTCACGTACGCCTTGTCAGTATCCGTGTTGGTACCATCGGCCTGGAAGTAACGCGTGTTGGCCTCCGTCTTGTTGATCGTGTCGCCCCAGTTGTTGACCGTATCCTCCAGGTTCGTGACACGGGTATTGGTCTGGTACAACTGCGCGCCATTGACCGCATCCGTGCTGTTGGCCGACACATCGCCCTGGTGCAGGTTACTGATCGTGGTGCCGCCGGTCTGGCCACCGTCGGTCGACGTGGTACCAGCCAGCGTCACGTGATCCTTCGGGGCATTACCGGTACCGTCATACTTCACGTTGCGACCGTCGTCCGGCGTGATCTTGCCGTCCACCGAGCTGATGGCTGCCTGCAACTGCGCCACGTTCACCGCGTCGCTGGACGCGGTACCCGCTGCCACGCCGGTGATCTGGCGATAGATGCCGGCTGCTGGGTTACCGACCGATACTGCGCCGGCCGTACCCATGGTGCCCATCACCGCGTTAGCCAGCGCGGTATCCGCACCGGTCGGCACCCAGCCTGCGATGCCACCGGCGGTGCTTGCCACCGAGCCAGAGCCCAGCGCCACGCCACCGGCAGTCGACGCCGAGGCGCCCACACCCATGGCCATCGCGTTCAGACCGGTTGCACCGTCGTTGGCGTAGTTGGCACCTTGTACACCACCGTCGTTCACGCTGTAGTAGTGCGTCTTCGATGCATCCACCGTGGTGTTCAACTGGTCCACGTTCACCGCGTCGCCGCCACTGGTGCCGGCTGCCACGTTGTGGATCACCGTACCACCCGTCTTGGTCGTCGAGTTGTACGTATCACCACCCAGCGTCACCGAGTTGTAGTTCGTCGTGCCGTCGGTGTTCTTGTCGTACTTCACCGACGAATCCGCAACCTGCGTCAGCTGGCTCACGTTCACCGCGTCCGTGGCGGCCGTGCCGGCCGTCACGCCCGTGATCTTGCCCGAGCCACCGTCGTTGATCGTCACGTTGCCGAACTTCGGTGCATCCGCCATCTGCAACTGCACCGCACCCGTTGCCGGATCGGTCACCGTCTTCAGGTTGTTGCCCGAGTAGGTGCCAGCCGTCGTCGCCGTGCCAGCGATCGTCAGCGTGTCGCCCAGGTTCGTGTGAACCGCCGTGCCGCTGTTGCCCGCGAAGTTCAGACCCTTCGCAGTCAGGTCAGAACCCTGCTGGTTCAGCTGGTCAACGTTCACCGCGTCGCCGCCGCTGGTGCCGGCTGCCACGTTGTGGATCACCGTGCCGCCCTGCTTCGTCGTCGTGTTGTACGTGTCCCCACCCAGCGTCACCGAGTTATGGGTGCTGTTGTCATACATCACCGCATCTGCCACCGACGCTGCCGTCGCCGACTTCAGCTGGCTCACGTTCACCGCATCGGTGTCCGCTGCGCCCGCCGCCAGATTGGTGATACGACGCTCCGCGCCTGCCGAACCCACCGACACTTCGCCCACCGGGCTCGTGCCTGCGATCGTGCCCGTACCCGGGTTGTAGGCCGGCGTCGTCAGATCTGCCGTCGTCGTGCTGTTCGCACCGAGCGCCACCGAGTTGTCCGCCGAGGCCTGGGCGTTACGGCCCAGGGCCAGTGCGTCCGCACCCGTCGACTTCGCTTCGTAGCCCACCGCCGTCGAACCCTGGCCTTGAGCGAACGCGTCGCTCACCGGCAGGCCCGTGTCGTTGGTACGTACGTAGCGGATGCCACGACCAT
>Ga0310345_10000259_pt1 | contig 95668 bp, 93 predicted proteins | sample HC15DNA20500_MG_FD_204667 | JGI IMG/M metagenome (GOLD analysis project Ga0310345, IMG submission 204667) | Marine microbial communities from station ALOHA, North Pacific Subtropical Gyre - HC15-DNA-20-500_MG | ecosystem: Environmental > Aquatic > Marine > Oceanic | place: Pacific Ocean: North... | reverse complement strand
GCATCCTCAGGCTGCGCATCCCCTGCCTCCTCTTGGCTGAGTCTCGACAACCCAACCTTGAGGCGCGCAGGGGGTGCGCGCTGCCATTCAGGCGCCTCGGGCACCCACGACTACGTTAGGAGAGCCAGAATTACCGGGGAGCCCGGGGATGCATCGGCGTTCAGGTGGGGGGCAGATGAGCGACGCTGAACCTCTTGTGGACGCTCTTCGCGCAGCTGCGCACGGAGGCGCCACAATGATTGAGATGGTAGACTTGGTTCACGAGAGGGAGGCGGCTTCGAAGTACAGTCGCGGAATCGTGATGTACTGGTTCTCGCGGGCTTTCCAACTCACCGCCCGCGACTTCACGAGCATCATCTTCGCCTGCGAGATGTTCGGGGATGGAGCATCGATGGGTGTCGCCGAAGCCGAGCTACGGTTTCAACGGCGCCTCGAGCAGCTCCAGGGTCGACTCGCGGGAGATGACTGCTCGTAGAATATTCGTGGCGCTTGGCCGGAGATGAGGGTGTGAGCCTGGACGAAGTCAGCCGTGTGGCCGAGGTGCTGCGTAGCTATGGGGAGTCGGTCGAAGTCTTGCCTCGTCAGCTCAGCTCGCTGACTGCTGATGGGGGCCTGCGCTACCGGTTCCTCTGGTGTTCCGGCGGGATCGTAGTGTTCGAAAGCGTCGTGGGTGAGGACGCCTGGATGGACGCCATCGACTCCGACGTGGCGGAGTCCGTGATGGACGAGGTGGACGGCGCTCAGCGGGCGTTGGTGGCTACCAGTCGAGTGGGGTTGGAGCCCGTCTGTGGCATCCACGGGCACCTCCTCTGCCTGGGCTGGGGTAGTCACTTCATGTTCGCGGAGTATCCGCTCGAGCGAGCCTGGAGGCTGGTGCCCGTCCACGAGTCGGAGATCTGGACGTTCGACGATCTCCGATTGACGGGTCGATGGTTCGCGCACAATGCGCCCTCCATGAAGAGGCCGTGCTCGCGCGAGATCTTTCCGACTTTGAAGGTCCGGGGCCTCGCCCGCGACGGAGAAGCCACCCACCCTGCGGGACGTCGTATCGCTTCGGATCTGGGATTCGCGACACGCTTCGCCGAGCGAGTCGTGCTCGAGGAGGGCTGCTGGCTCGAAGCCGAGAACTATCGTGGGGCCGTCCTGACCCTGAGGTCAGTCGGGGACGGCGCCACGTTGCGGGTAGAGTCGGCCGGGCGGGAGCAGTGGCTGATCCACGCCTCCCAGATCGGGGATGCGCTGTCTTCGTTCGCCGCCGGCACTTCGCCTACCGCTCGCGAGTGAGAGGCCGGCGAGCGCCGCCGGGCGGCGGGACAGAGCGTGTCTCGACTCCGGACGCACTGGTGATGAGTCTGAGGGGCCACGTGGAGTAGCCTTCGACGCGTGACGTGTGCCTCGCTCCCCTCCCTCACCCCGCCGGCCTCCCTGATGAGGAGAGAGCGCGCATGGCCGCGCTAGACCGACTCGTCGCGCTGGTGCCGCCGCGAGCCTCCGCCCACCGCGCGACGGTCGACGACGCGGAGATCGTGCGCGCGTTCGGAACGACCATGCCGTCCGACTATCTGAGCCTCGTCGAGGCGTATGGCCCGGGCTCGTTCTGCGGGCTGCTGACCCTGCTCGCGCCCAGTCCGCAGGGGCGGGGGCTGGTCGACATCGTGGAGGAGACTCTCGCAGACATTCGGTCGCTCGAGTACCCGCTTCCCGGACTGCCCGCGCAGCCCTACCTGCCCTGTGCGTTCTTCATCGATGGCGACGAGGTGTACTGGCAGTGTCAGGGGCCCGCCGATGCGTGGCCGGTCTGGCTGGTCTCTCCCGGCGGAGGGGACGCCGAGCTGGCTGCTGCGTCACTCACGGAGTTCATCCTGAAGTGGGTCGACGGTTCCCTCGCAGGGCGCATCGCCTCGACCCTGCCGGACCCTGGTGAGCTACCGGAGCGCTTCTTCGAGACCGCCCTCTCGCGCGAGGTCGTCGAGCTCCGGCTCCCGTACGAGGCGTCTGTCGAGAGCATCAGGTCGGCGCTCGAATCGGCGTTCGATGACATCGTCTGTCGCTACACCGTGCCCGAGAGCGCCCCGGGACGCTGCGACGGACAAGCGTACTTCGACGCCGCCGATGGACGGATTCTCCTGTACTTCCGGGCGGTGCGAAGCGGCGGGTCCATCACCTGTCAGGCGCCGGCGCCGCTTCTCGAAGCGACGCGAGCGCGGTTGAACGCTGCAGTTCTCGCCGGGAGCTGATCCCTCGCCTCCTCGAAGTGCCGCTCATGAACGAGAACATCTGGAGAGACTGGGCTGATTGGTGGGTCGCTGGCGGCTCTCGCTCGAGGCGCTTCCCCACGCGCTGCGACGTCTTCCCCGTGCTCTGCGACGCGGTGCCGCGGTACGAGAGCCGGTTCGTCGCAGCGGCCACGTCGCTGCTCGAGCAGCGCTTCTCGGCGGAGCGCGACGTCCCTTCGTTCGAGGATCTGTTCGGCGCGCTCGAAGCCACTCGCCAGTCGGAAGTCTGCCGAGCGATCTCGGGCAAGAGCCCTTTGTCGCTCGGCGCCAGTCCGCGCGACGGCGTGGGCGCGCTGGCCGTAGAGGCTGGCGCGCTCGCGCTCAATCTCGCGCGGGCTTCCGTGGTCGAGGAACGCCTGCCGTGGCTCTCCGTCGGTCTGGAGTGCGCGGCCTTTGTGCAGCAGGAGGGACCGCCGGTGGCGGACCTGATGCTCTCGGGGCTGGGGCTGACCTGGGACGCCCTGGCGCGCCACCTCGCGAGCGGAAACGCATGGGACGCGCATGCCAGCTTGCTCCGTGCCGGCGAGCGATGCGTGCAGAGCTCCCTGCTGACGGCGGCCTGGAGTCACTGCCTCCCCGAGAGCCTCGGCGACGGGGAATGTGGCGTGGGGGCGATTGACTGGGCGGTGCTCGAGCGCGTGACTGCGCCCGGCAGCATCGCGCTCGCAGCCCAGGTCGTCCCGACGTGCCTGGAGTGGGTACGATCGACCGCGCGCACGTGGCTCGGCGAGCTGGCGCACCTCGACACCGTGGCGTCCATCGTGTGCGCCGATCTCGAGAGCCGTGGCGCCTCGCTGCGCGTGCTCGCAGCCGCGCTGGCTCGAGTGCGGCACGAGGCGCGAGAGCTGGAACCTCCCACCGCGGCGACGCAGCACGAGATTCAGGAGGCCCTCGGCGACACCTCCGGGCTGCGTCTGATGCGGACCCACGACTCCTCGGACGCCTACCTGCGAAAGGTCGTCGAGCACGACGCCCTGCTCTGTCTCCGGGCGCTCATCCAGAACGACCACCCCCACGCCCTGGCCATCGCGGCGGCCTCCGTGCGGTGCCCCGAGCGCGGGAAGCGCGTGATCGGCGACAGGGTGGTTGGCGTGTCGCCGGGCGCCTGGCGGCGGAAGCTCGACGCCTACGCTGAATGCGTGAGCGGACTCGGGAACCTGGACGGGGTCGATCGACTCCTCGCCGGAGCCCCCGCGTATTCGTAGCCGCGTCGACCGAGATCACTCGGCGGCGCGAACCATCGAGCGATCCGAGGGAGGGACGCCCGCACATGTGACGGTGCGCGATGCGGCGCGAGCTCCGTGTAGGATGGGATCGGATGGCGAGGTTCCCGATGCGCCCCCGCGCTCCGAGCGTGAGCTGCCTGCCTTCCTGGGTGATCTTTCTGGTCGGGTGCGTTGGACTCGTCCTGGTCTCGGTCCCGGCCAAGGCTTGCAGTTGCCCTCACGTCTCGGCTCGCGAAGCATGGTCGGGGGCGACCTTCATCTACCGGGTGGTCCTCGTTCGCCCGCACGAAGACCCCCCGGACTCGGGCGCCGATTGGTACGTGGCGCGAGTCGAGGAGGTCCTGAAGGGGCGCCCCGCCGAGCTCGTCTCGGTGGGCTTCGACCATTCGATGTGTCCGGTGAACGCCCCGATGGTCGGGAGCCGCACACTCGTCTTCGCGTACCATCGGGAGGTCGCGTACGTCTCCCTCTGCAATCATGACGTGCGCGAGGGAGCAGCCGACTACGAGCCTACGCTGAGACGCCTGCGACAGTGGCGGGATGTCGGGCCCGAGCTCAGCAGCCCGAGTCGAACATGCGCCGCCTGTTCAGCCGTCGGGAGCCCGGTCGGATCCTTGGGAGGCGTGCTCTTCTCTTTCTCGCTCGCGATCGTGACCCTCGGTGCGTGCTGCCGAGGTGGCCGGCGGCGCAGAAGGAGCGGGTGACGAGGGCCGTGACCAAGGCGCCAGATGCGGACCCTTCGGGCTAGGTGCGAGGCGAGCCGGCAGCGCGTTCGACGTCGAGGAGTAGCGGAGACCAGACGCCCGTTCGCCGCGTGTCCCTCGGATCGAGGTCCGAGAGGAAGCAGTGCGAGGCTTCGACAATCACGGCTGCCTCCCCGGAGTCGGGTCGGACCGAGAATCGCTTCAGATGGGTCCCCTCCACGTGGACGAGGGACGCTGTACCGGTGCCACCAAAGCAGTTCGTGATTCGGAGAAGCCGAACTCCGGAGAAGACGATCTTGAACACGAACTCCGGCGGCTGAAGTCTGGCAGCGCCATCCACCTCGAGAACGCATCCGAACGCGCTACGAACCGCCAGGTGAAGCTCCGAGTCCGTGCCGTCGTAGTCGGCCGGTCGGCACCAGACAGAGCCGAGGGCACCGACGTAGGCGCGAGCGCGCTCGTACACGCCCTCAGCGGATTCAACAGGCACGTTCACCACCGCGAGCAAGGCTCGAGGGGACGTTGGGATTCGACAGCCGTCGTGAGAGGCTGTGTTCGTGGCCGCGCTGAGTGCATGTCCGAGTGTACCCAAGTCGGTCGCGCCGAGAGCAGCACGAATGTCGAACTCCAGTAGCACCTCATCAGGCAAGGTCAGGACGCCATGGGTGACGCGAGCTACCCGCCGATCGAAGACTGCCTCGTCGCGAGCGACGTCAGCGGTCGCGACGGCATCGGGGTGGAGATCTACGCCGACGGCGAGCTCGTGCTCGAGATCTTCCGCGACGACACCGCCAGGACGCGCACGGTCTCCCAGTTCGCGCCGCTCGACGTCGAGCTGCTGGAGCAGGCCCTCGCTGTCTTCCGCGAGAAGATCCCGTGGGACTTCGAGTGACGGGCCGATGCTCCTGATGGCCCGAGCGAGCGCTCGGGCGAGGGGCGTCCGTCGAACGCCGATCTTCGGGCTCGTCCTCCTGTGGGCCGGCTGCGCGAGCGTGGGGGCGCCGGGAGGCGCGAGCCCGGGGACCTCGGCCTGCGTCCCGTCCGACGCGGTCGAGCCGAGGGAGGCGCCGGTCGGCGCGGGGGATGGGGCGCCGGTTGCTGCGTCGCTGGACCATCGGTGGGCGGTCATGCGAGAGGCGCGAGAGGACACCGATGGCGACGGGCGGGTGCACGTCGGCTGGTACTCGAACGGGCACACCGCGGAGCTGGTCGGTGACGAGCTCGGCACGTATCTGGTGCGCGGCGTCGGGCCCGGGCGACGGATCGACGAGCTCGTGGGTAGCAGCGCGGACGGCCGCTACCTTTACTTTGTCGAGGGCGGCGCTCTCATCGGACTGGACGCGTCCGAGGATCGCTCGGAGGTCATCGGTGCCGCGCCTACGCCGCTCCCCTTCCTGGCGCACGGCGCCCTGTGGTCGGGGTACGACGCGGCCTCGGTCGGGCCTCGCGGACGGCTCGCGTTCACCCCCGACCGCCACACGCTGAGGGTGTGGGAGCCCGAGACCCGGCGTGCGTCGGAGCCGATCCCGGTCGAGGGCTTCATCAGCCGCGTCCGCTTCGTCGGTGACTGGGTCGTCGCGGACATCCTGGCCGATCGCGCTGCGGAGAGGACGCTCGCCGAGCTTCCCCATCAAGAGGCCTCGAGTATCCTCTACTCGTGCGGCGGGCTGCGCCGCTGCCAGGGCCCTCCTCGGTCGCTCTTGCTCCTTCACCCGGCGAGTGGGGTCGCAGAGCGAGTGGCCGCCGGCCGAGGCTGGGCGCGCGAGTGGGGCCTGGTGCTAGGGGAGCGCGTGCTCGGGGACCGCGAGTCGCTTCGCATCGTCGAGACCCGCGGAGTGTCGACCGTCCCGCTCGGCTCCGGTCGATGCGAGGTGCGCTTCATCGGGCTGCGCAGCGCGTGGATCCTGCTGAGCTGCGGTGACGCGACGGCAGACCGGACGGACGCCGACGCCCCGGCCCGGAGCCTGGCGGTGGCGCGACCGGTCGGAGCGAACGGGACACGCGCGTGGACGCCGGAGCCGCTCACCGACGCGTCGCTCGACGGGCACCTCGCGGCTCTCGATCCGATGGACCGTCTTCTCCTGGAGGAGACCGACCCGCGCGGGTGGTCCCGGCGTGGCGTGGACACCATCGAAGCGGGCGGGGACGGGGAGGGCTTCTGGGCTCAGCTGGTCTGGGCCGATCGAGCGCTCAGCTGGGACGCCGGCCTCGGCGACTGGCGCACGATCCCCCGCGACCGCCCGGCCGGCTGCCTTCGACCTTCGGAGGTCGGCGGCGGGGGGCTCCGGCGGACGGTGTCCGAGCGCTGCGTTCGAGCGGACGCGCGCGACACGTTCTTGCTCGCGTCGGACGGAAGCGCGCTCGTCCGTCGCGCCGTTCCTGGACCCTGCGGCGAGCGCGACGCGCGCCGCTGGTTCTGGGGCCGAGTCCCCGTCGAGCCGCTCCAGCCGAGTCGCACGCGCGAGGAACCCCCGGGTGCACGCGGAGCTCGGTTTCGCAATCCGCGCAGCCCGCACTACGATGCGGCATCCGCAAATGCCAATGACAGCCGTGGCCAGGAGGTGAATGTTGCCCGTCGCCAGTGAGGAGCTCTTGGAAACTGTTCGCGCGATGCTCTCCCCGGCGAGTCGGGAGCGCTCGAGGGGCGCCGACGAGATCACCGACCTCGCGCGCGCTCTGACCTCATCTCAGGTGGTTCTGGTGACACGATTGCTGGTGGCCCTGCGACTCGGCGAGGACGATGTCGAATGTCAGGAGGCGCAGTTGAACGCGCTCTGTGAGCTGAAAGAGTGGTGGGAGCTCGACGACGAGACCTTGCGCCGACTGTGCAGGCTGCCCGTTCCGTCTCTCGTCGGGTCGCAGCAGGAACACTACCGAGCACTGTTCGCCTAGTGCTAGGGCCAGCGCCTACTACCCAGAGGGTGGCTATCAACGGATGAATTCCAGGACTCACGTAGTCACATCACTTGCCCGTAGAATGCGAAGAGGAGGTATGAGTGCCGTCGTTAGCAAAAGGGGTAGTGTATGTAGTAGAGAAGCATCACGATCCTCGATGCGGAGTAGTGTACCTTGGTAGATGTGGGCGGTTCGGAGACGCATTCGGCATTGTGTCCTGGCCCGCCTCGGGTAGCCCCGGAAACCCATCGCGAGTAGTGGCAGTGCCTCTGCTTGTCGAGGGAGAGTTCGCAAGGAACGGTCGGTGGCCCATCGCGGGTCGCTTCCCAGCGCTGATTGACCGATTTCAGACCCCAGCAATGTACCATCATCCGAGTTTTCATCCCAAGGATGAGCGTCTGCGCCCGCATGGTGTTGCTGAGTACGAAAATGGGGGGTTGAGGCAATTGTCTCGTGAGGAGTCAGACGCGATATTCGGTGATCCTCGGAAGTATAGACAGTCGTGGCTGGACGAAGACTTTGAAGCCCTAGTCGCGCGGATGAAGGCCGGTTCCAGGCGCCTATAGCCCGCGCTTCGCCCGCTCGCCGAGGCCGAGCGCGAGCATCACAGGATGAGTCGAGCACCGTAATCAACCTGTCCACGAAAGCGGATCAACCTCAAAGTGCCTGTGCGTGTTCCTTCGCCACCGCTTCCTCAGGGGGCGATTCCGACATCCTTGTTGCAAACCTCGTTGGGAAGTTGTTTTGTGGCTTCAGCCGGTGTTGTTCGTCTGTCGCCGGAGTCTCCGGCCATTCCTCGCCTACGGGTTCATATTCTGAGCAAGCAGGAGGCTGCTTGGGCTGAGCTGTGTATGGCCCGTCGTCTCTTCGGTTCAGATCCCGTGGCGCTCCTACTTGCGAGCTGGCCTCCCGAGGAGTTTCGGGGGCTTTCGGAAGTCTCATCAGGGGTGGTAGAGTTGGCGTTCTGCAATGACTTCATGACGGATGGTTCGGGGCGAGTGTACAGAGCAGTGTTTAGGGAGCAGAGGTTGGACGGCGGGTGGACTGTTCACTCGGGATAGCTAAATGGGTGCAGATCGGCTCGTGCCCGTGTAGCGACCCGGGGTACGGGCGCGGAGATCCGGCCCCCGCGCTTCGCGCAGTCCGTACACGGCTATGACTGTCGCCTCTTGTTGAGCCGCAACGATCGGACGCTCTTCCCGGGTGAAACCGCTTCTGATGTGCCTCTCGTGCTCTTGTCTTCGAACGAGGTGCTCGCACACGTCAGGGTCGTAATGCGATTCACGCTCTGGGAGTCAGGAGTCATAGGAGAGGGCGAGATTCCCGCCCTCGGCGTAGAGTGATAGTGGACCAGTCGAATGAGTAGATCTTTGCGTCGCAGGGCTGTGGCGGCGGGGGTTGCTACCCTTCTCTTTGTGACCGCATACGCCGTTTTCGAGGGGGCAGCAGCCGTCGCAGACGATGCTCCATCTGGCGTCGTCTCGACGACCACGCTGGTCGCACTCGCCTTTGCCTACTGTCTAGCGCCTATGGTTCTGGTTGCTGGTCTCGTCAGTCTGCTCGTCGCAGTTGCGCCAACCCATGGGAGCTCGAAGGAAGCTCACGGGCCAGATGGATGATCCGATCGTCAGGGCTCCGCGAGAGCTCGGCGGAACGTGCGGGGCGAGTGCTGGTGGCGGCCGGGCGCCGAGAGCTGTTACACCGCGGGATGCGTAGAGCCTCGATCTCGCTCGCGGTCCTGTTGTGCGCGTGCGGCGCGACCTCCTCGCCGCCGGCAGGTGACGCGACCTCGGCGCCTGCAGGCGGCGCCGCGTCCGACGACCCGTCGGCCGCAGGGCAGACCAGCTCCTACCCCGCGCTGCGCTACCTCGAGAACGGGGAGCCGCTCGGGGCGCTGGGCACGGACGGCCGGATCACCCTCGAGGGAGGCGAGCACGCGGCGACCCTTCGCGGCGACAGCCAGGTCGTCGACCACGAGGGGGATCCGCTCTTGTCGGTGACCTCGGAGGGCCGCGTCATCCTGTCCTCGGGAGACGATGCGCCGATGCTCCTCGTCGACGGCCAGCTCGAGCTCGACGGGCGGAGAATCTCGATCGACGAGGCGGGGCACTTTCGGTACGGCGAGCACCGCCTCGAGCTGTCGGTCGAGGGCTACCAGCCGGGGCTCGCGCGCACCGTGTTTCTGGGATGGATCGCGCTCCGATTCGCGCCGATCGTCGTGCAGCGGCGCCTGCCGGAGGAGGCGCGCCAGAACCTCGAGGCGATCTACACGCAGGTCACGGGGACCGGCACCTTCCCGAGCGCCGCGCCGCGCACGCCGGCGACGATCCCGTGCGGTGAGACCCTGGCGTGGCCCGCCTCGGCGCCGCCCGCGTTCGCGGCGCTCGGGATCGGCTTCGCGGATCCCGTCCGCTACGCCTACTCGATCGAGGTCGACGGGGACGCGTTCGTGCTCCGCGCAGAGGGTGACCTCGACTGCGACGGCGTGACCTCCCGCTTCGAGCTGCACGGTCGCCGGACCGCCGACGGGTTCACCCGCGAGCCCGGGCTGCGCGTCGTCGACGAGCTCGAGTAGCGCCCACCGCTGACACTGCCATTCAGGACGACGACGGGCGGCCACCCAGACCGGACCGGGCGTATCGAGACCTGGCCGCTTGCTGTCCGCGGGGCTTACGCTGCATCGTGCTTCGATGGGCTGGAACCTGTCGATGCTGGTGATCGAGGCGCGGGCGCTCGCGGAGCGGCTGGGGGAGAGAGCCCTCGAGCCGTCGACGGACGTGCGGCGGCACCGCGAGCTGGTGTTCGGCCGCGTGCGGCCAGGCCAGATCGGCGTCGCGACGCGCGGGGAGACCAGCTACGTGATCACCGGCGCGTCGTTGCTCGGCGTCCAGGTAGGCGAGGGCTCGCCGCAGGCGTGGGCCGACTTCGCCGCGGCCGGCGGTGGGCGTCCGCGGTACTTTCTCCTCTCCGGCGCCGGCGGGGAGCACGGGGTCGCGCTCGCCTCGTCCCGAGGGGAGCAGACCGCGGGCTTCTGCAGTGGCGCCTACGGGGAGGTGGTGCACTTCTTCGGAGACGCGGAGCCGTTCGGCGTGGCGCTGCCGGCGCGAGCCGACATCGCGGCGGACCCGGAGGGCGCGGTCCTCCAGATGTCCGACGCGCTGGGCGTGCCGCTGGACGACGTGCTCGACAATGACGCGTTTCATCTCCACGACGCGCCCGGGTTCTGCGGCTGGGTCTGACGCGCCTCTCGATCCCTGCGTAGTTTGGGGCGATGGTACGAGCATGACGGATGCTGCCGGGATCGAGGCCTCGATCCGGACCGATGACGTCACCGAGGTGCAACGCCTGCTGAACGTCCATGGGCCCGAGCTCGCCAACCGCGACCTGCCCGGCGGCGCGCCGCCTCTCTTCCTCGCCGTCGCGTGCGGCTCCCTGCGCGTCGCGGAGGCGTTGCTCGCGGCGGGCGCGGTGGTCGATCCGGCGGGCGACTACCCCGCCATTCATTCTGCGGCAGAGGGAAAGCCCGAGGCGCTCGCGCTCCTCCTCAGCTACGGCGCAGACCCCAACCGCGTCCAGTACGACGGCAAGACCCCGCTGCACTGCGCCGCCGAGTGGCCCGACAACCGGCGCTGCATCGAGCTACTCGTAGAGGCGGGCGCCGCCGTGGAGCCCGGCAAGGACTCCATGGCACGCCTGACGCCCCTCGGGTGGGCGGTGGGCGGAGACAACCCGGAGAACGTGGCGTGTCTCCTCGAACGCGGCGCCGACCTCTTCGCGAAGGACGCCGAGGGGCTCACGCTCTTCGAGATCGCAGAGACCGAAGGCTACCGCGAGGTGTTGGCGCTCCTCGAGCGGGCGCGGCAGACCCGGTGAGATGACCGACTCGACCGCTCGTCGCCTGTATCGTGCAGTGAGTCCCAGGGACTCCCGTACGCCACGTGCGAGCTGCGGAGTCCGACGGAGCTCCTGGGTCAGCGGACATGCAGCCGGTGTGCGGCCGGGGTGCCGATGCGCTGGCCGAGGCCGCTGGTGGTGGAGTGGGGGGAGGGCTCGGACGTCGTCGGCGATTTCCACTTCGCGGGTCCCCGAACCCTCGTCCGCCGCAGCCTTTGGATGCACCTCGCCGAGGTGCTGGGGCCGGTCTCGGCCGGGACAGTGGAGATGGTCCAGGAGAGCCGCTTCGATCGGGAGGGCGCGAGACGGCGTCAGCGAGGAAAGCGCGTCTTGCTGCCCTACGATGGGCCCCCGCTCGTGGAGCTGCTACCCGAAGCGGTGGTGGCGCCCGGCCCGGCGACCACCCTCGAAGAGCTCGGCTCGTGCAGCGTGTGTGGAGCTCCGCGCCGACGCCTGGCCGGTGTGGAGGTCGAGATGTCGCGGTACTGCAAGGAGAGCGGGGCCTGGTGCCGGTGAACCGGCCGCGCTCTCCAGGCGAGGGGGTGATCGTAGACGCGACGATCGACGCGAGCGTCTTCCTCGTATGGAGCGACGATGTCCAGCTGACGCTGTTCGACGAGCGCGCGAAGTCGAGGATCGAGGGCCTCGGCGCCACGAACGTCCGGTGCCTCGAGTACGGCACCGTCTCGCGGCGGGAGGCGTAGACGCGTCTGCCCCCTGGTGAGCGAGGTGACACGGGAGTGTATCCGTAATTGGTTTGCAAGAGCATGAGGGCTGTCTTAGCGTCCCGCGCATGCAGCTGACTCGATGCTTCCTGGCGACGCTCCTCGTGGGCGCGACCGCCTGCTCTTCGGACCCGGTGGATCCCCCGACGGACGCCGCGACGGTGGACGGGGGCGCGCTCGACTCGGGGCCCTCCGACTCGGGCGTCTCTCACGACGCCGGGCCGCCGGACTCCGGCGTGGCCTGCGGTGGGCACGGGAGCTTGCACGGCGACCACTGCCACTGCGACGAGGGCTACGAGAGCCCGGCCGCGGATCCGCTGGCCTGCGTCGAGGTGGACCCGTGCGACATCGCGGGCAACCTCGACGCGACCGAGATCCCGGAGCACGGGAGCGTCGCGTTCGTGATCGTCGATGGCGCCTACCGCTTCATCCAGCAGCCGGGCATGGAGGACACGTCGATCTCGTACATCGACTCGCGCTGCGAGCGGGCGTACGGCTGGTCGCGCGACCTTCCCTTCGACGACGAGGCGGCGGTCGAGACCTCGTGGGTGCTCGACCTCGCCACGATGACCTTCACGACCCTCTCGATCCCCGACACGAACTGGGTGGTGCTCCGGAACGGGCTCGACGACGGCCGCGTGGTCGGGAAGCTCTCCTACACGAACGGGACCGCCGACCCCGGCGATGACGCGACCCGCGGCTTCATCCACGACGTCGCGTCCGGCGAGACCGAGCTCACGGTGCGGGAGGGCTTCTCGGACATCGGCTTCACCGGGCTCAACGAGGAGGGCGTCGTGATCGGTCAGAACGACTTCGGGACGCAGGGCTTCCTCTACGCCGACGGCGCCTTCGACGACCTCGACGACGCGGAGGCGTTCCGGCTGTTCCCCTTCCAGATCAACCGCGGCGGGACCGTCGTTGGCTTCTGGGGGGTGAGCGCCGAGACGTGGTGGGACAACTCGGTCAACGCCGGCTTCGTCGCCACGCCGAGCTCCGAAGGTCTCATCGTGCGTCGGTACGACCTCGACGGGCAGTCGGGCGTCGGGCTCACCGGGCTGACCGACGACGGCCAGCTCGTCGGGCTCGCCTACGCGACGTCGTCGTCGCTCCCGGTGGTGTTCCACGCCGCCGACGCCGAGTCCGCGCCCACGTTCTTCCCCCTCACCGGCGAGCTGGAGCCGTTCCCGACCGGCGTCTCGGAGCGCGGCGTGATCCACGGCCAGGCCTTCATCCTCGAGGAGCCTCGCCCTTGCGGAGGTCACGGGACGCTCGAAGGCGACACCTGTCGCTGCGACGAGGGCTTCGAGCTCGATCCCCACGACATGACCAACTGCGTGGCGCCCGACGCCGAGTGCAGCGGTCACGGGCACCTCCACGGGGACGAGTGCCACTGCGACCCCGGCTACCGCCAGGACCCCGCGGACATGATGGCTTGCATCCCGAGCTGACTTGGAATCCGGCGCGTGTTCCGTCAAGCTATGTGGCGTGGGGCACGCGGCGCACTTTCTCCGGCGTCTGGATCGGTTGGCCGATCCGCAGGTCGAGCTCGCGCTGCGGCTCTACAACGACCCGGCGCTGCTCGGGGCGACCTTGCAGCGAGCCAAGCTGCCGGAGGGCGCGGAGCGGGTGGCGCTCGCGCTCGTGGACCCGGTCGAGGGGCCGTATGTGATCGTCACGCGCGAGGGGCGCTTCGTCACCTGCCTCGCGCGCGGGATGCGGGTGGATCTGCCGGTGGTGACGCGGGCGCAGCTGGACGCGGCGGCGCGCGATGTCGAGCGGGCTCGCGAGATGATCGCGCAGCTGGAGTACTGCGCCGAGAACGAGGGCTTGCTCCGCCAGAAGTTCAACCAGCTCTACGAGGCCGGGCCCTACCTCAGCCGGGAGCAGCTCGAGGACATCGCCCGGTGGGAGCCGCTCCTCGGGGACTCGCTCCTGCGGGCGTGCGTCGACGTCAGCTCGGACGTGCTGCTCGCCAAGCGGCGCCTCGTGGGGGTGACGCGGCCCAAGCGGAAGCACGAGCGCGCGCTCCGGCGGTACTGGTCCGATCTCTGGGCGTGCTCGCACCTCTACGTGCTCGCCGCGCTCAGCCAGTCGAGCCGCGAGATGCTCGCCCGGGTGCTCGCCGACGGCAGCTTCACCTGGTCGTGGCCGGGCGTCTCGAGCGGGGTGGGCGCCGTGGTCTACCGCGCGCTGTGGTCGACCGCGCGCGTCGGCAAGGCGCAGCTGCCGGGGCTGAAGGCGCGGCTCCGCGATCCGGTGACGTTCTTCGGGCTGGCGGACGGCTTCCTGGCGACCGCCGCGGTGGGGCTGCACAGCGCCAAGGCCCGGGGCGAGGCGTTCAAGCTCCTGCGCGCCAGGCGCGCGTACGTCGAGATGGATCGCGAGTACCTCCAGGCGATGGACGGCATCCTGCGAGAGCTGACCAAGCTGCTGGCCGATGCGCCGGAGGAGCTGGAGGAGGCCCACGCGCAGGCGTCGCAGGAGGTGATGGTGCACGTGGCCGAGCACCTGCCGGAGGAGTTTCGCTACGAGCGCCGCGAGGACGCACCCCGCGATCTGGCGCGCTCGCTCTCCGCGCAGGACACGAGCGCCGTGCTGCAGCCCGAGCGGCTCGTGGACGTGGCCTGCGCGCTGCCCTGGCTCGCGAGCTGCGAGCCGACCGACCTCTATCTCCCCCAGGTGCTGGTGGACGCGATCCGGCGCCCCTACGACGCGCGCGCCGTCATCGCGACGCTCGAGCTCGAGCGCCAGGAGCACGGCGCGCCCCGGCCGGTCACCGCCAAGGCGCGCCCCGGGCGCAACGATCCGTGCGAGTGCGGGAGCGGCGCCAAGTTCAAGCGCTGCTGCGGCCGGCCCGGCGCTGCCACCCCCAACTGACGGCGGCGGAGGGCCCCAGGGCTCAGCGCGGGCCGCAGTCGGCGCAGTCGGTGCCGAGCGGGCAGAGCGAGTAGTCCGAGTCGGGCCCGCCGTCGTCACACTCGCCGTCCCCAGCGTAGGCGCAGCTGTCCTGACAGACCGACTCGTCGCAGAGGACCAGCGGGCAGGACACCGCGGCCGGCGCGCAGACGAAGCTCCCGCCGCAGGTCTCGCAGGCGCGCTGACCGTCGGGGCACGCCGCGCTCGCCTCGCACTCGGCGGGGGTGGGGCAGCGGCCGTCGGGCCCGACGCAGACGAGCTCGCCGTCACAGCCGGCGCACTCGCGCTCGCCCTCGGCGCACTCGGGGCCGGGGCCGACGCAGGTCACGAGCGGGCACGAGACCTCGGCGGGCGCGCAGAGCACGTCTCCGAAGCAGCCGTCGCAGCGCTGCTCGCCGGGCGCGCACCCTCCGTCGAGGGGCTCGTCGCAGCGGACGAGCGGGCACGAGATGCCGTCCGGCGCGCAGACGTAGGCGCCCCCGCAGGTCTCGCAGGCGCGGCTGCCTTCGGCGCAGCGCTCCTCGGTCACGAGCTCCACGCCGCACGCGCCCTCGACGCAGCGCGAGCGGGGGCAGGGGCCGCCCGGCGCGCACATCGGCTGGGGGCAGTCGTCATCGACCGCGCAGCTGCCCTCGCAGTCCGGGTCGGGGCGCTCGCAGAACTCGTCGCAGACGGCGTCGTCGTACCAGCCGTGGAGCGCGCAGAGATCGCTCCCGTCGGCCTTCCCGCTGGAGGCGAGCGCGCGGGCCTCGTCTCGCGAGGGCTCGCCGCGGCTCTCGGCCGTGCATCCGGTCGCGAGCGCGCCGAGGGTGATGAGGGTTGCGATGATCGAGTGTCGGCTCATGAGGTCCTCCCTGCGAGATGTGGTGTCACCGCGCGGGCGGGCCGACAATCGGCGGAATCGTACGGTGGTCTGGCGACGTCGCGCGGCGGTCCGCGCTATGGTGCCCAGCGCAGGAGCTCGCCCGTGGCACGCCCGCCCGACGCCGACAGCGCCAAGACCTACGACTCCATCCTCGCCGCTGCGCTCCGCGTGCTCGAGGCGGAGGGAGAGCACGGCTCGCTGTCGCTCCGCGCGGTGGCGCGGGAGGCGGGCTGCAGTCAGGGCACGGTGCAGTACTACTTCGGCTCGCGCGAGGAGCTGCTCGAGGCTTGCCTCGACGGCTACTACGAGCGGCTCGACGCCGCGGTCGGCGCGGTGGTGTCGGAGGTCCGCGTCGATCAGCCGGCGCGCAGCGTCGAGCTCGCGGCCCGCGCGTTCTGGAGCTGGGCGCGGCGCGACCGGGCGCTGGTGCGCTTCCGGCTGGGCACCACCATCGTGCGCGGCGAGCTGCACCCGCGGCGGCGTCAGCTGCTCTTCGGCCGGGGGCTCGCGGGCTGGGTCCCGGCGCTCTGCGCGATGTGCGGGATGGAGGAGATCGAGGCGAGGCTCGCGGTGCAGGCGCTCGCTTCCATGATCCTCGGGCTCGCGATCCTCCAGCCCGACGACATGGCGGCCTTCGTCGAGGCCGAGCCGGGGGCGTCGCCGGAGGCGGTGCTCGCGCTGGCCGAGGCGCACGTGGCGCGCACGGCCGTCCGGCTGCTCACGCCGTAGACGCCGCGTCCTTGGGCGAGCCGGGGCGGAGCAGCCGGAGCGCGCACGACGCGAGGTAGCGCTCGGCCGCGTCGCTCGCCGCGTCCACGTCGTCCTCGCCCGTCATGTTCGTCAGCTCCTCGTCGCTCATGAACGCGAAGCGACCGATGGCCATGACGAGCGACTTCACCGTCGCGCCGAGCTCCGCGGGCGGCACGGTCGAGTGCGGCGCGACCACCGCGCCCACGCCGGGGCCGAGCGTCAGCGTGCGGGTCCAGTGCCCGCCGCCCACCTCGTCGGGCGCGGCCGTCTGCAAGCGGAGCTGCAGCAGCGTGCGGTGCTCCCGGCCGAAGCGATAGAGCCGCCGCGCCGCCTCCTGGATGAACGGCGCGCCCGGCTCGAGCCCCGCGCCGCCGAGCGCGACGCCCATCTCCGCGAACGCCTCCTCGAGGTGCGCGAGGCAGCCCTGCACGAGCGCGTCGCGGTCCGGGAAGTAGTGCTGCACGGCGCCTCGGCTGACCCCCGCCGCGCGCGCCACCGCCCGGAAGCTGAGCGACGGCCCGCCCTCCTCGAGCAGCTCCACCGCCGCGGCGATGATCCGCCGCCGCTTGTCCCCGTCCGTCCCACCCACGGCGGCAAAGCCTACACCGAACCGACGCGGGGAGCGCGAAGAGGGGGCCCTTCGGGGTAGGGTGGGCGAGCATGACGCAGACCTGGTTCGAGCAGCTCTTCGGGTTCCGGGAGGGCGACTACGAGGCGACGCGCGCGCGCTTCGCGCTGGACGGAGAGGCGCTGGTGTCGCGGGCCAACGGCCGGCGCTTCGGGGTCGGTCGCTTCGAGACGCCGTCGCTCGCGTCGCTCCGGGAGCGCACCGTTCACGCGCGGCCGGGCGCGCTCCGGGTGACGCACGAGGTGACCGGGGACGTGCTCGAGCTGCACGCGCGGCCCGAGAACGAGGGCGCGCTGTTCCAGGTGGCGTCGCAGCTCAACTGCCTGGAGTTCGCGGACCCTCGTGACGTGCCCGAGGACGGGGTGACGCAGTACGCGATGGACCCGACGCAGGGGCCGGCCTGCTCGCTCGCCGCCGGCGCGGCGACGGTGTACCGCAACTACTTCGCCCCGGTGGAGGGGCGCGCCGGTCAGACGCGCGACCGGCAGATCGAGAACCTCGCCGGGGTGCAGGCGGCGCTCGGCGAGGCGGGCGGGCTGGTCGAGGTGCGCAACGGCTACACGTTCTCCACCCCCGAGAAGCTCCGCGCGCTGGGCGAGGTGCTCGCGGCGGCGGACCGGGACGCGCTGATGGGGGCGCTGCGGGTCGGCCTCCAGACCGGCGTCGAGGTCACGTTCGCGACCCGCTTCACGCCCCCCGACGCGCCGCGCCGTGTGTCCCAGGCGTTCTGCTCGGCGCTCTCCTGCGGCTACGCGAGCGGGAGCCTCGCGCTCTGGCGGCCGCTCGCCACCCTGGTGCTCGACGCGGCCTACGAGGCGACCCTGCGCTGCGCGCTGCTCGACGCGGTGGAGCGCGAAGGATCCGGCAAGGTGTGGCTGACCTTCCTCGGCGGCGGCGCCTTCGGCAACGCGCCAGCGTGGATCGCGAGCGCCATCGGCCGCGCCCTCGCGCAGCTCCGCGACCGGGACCTCGACGTCCGCATCGCCCACCACCGCGCCCTCGACGCCGACCTGGTCCGCGCCATCGACGCGATGCTGTGAGCCGATTCGGCGAAGGGGTGTTCGGTCAGATCAGCGGCGAGGAGCAGTCTTCGACGGTCGTCGGATCGAACGAGATCGACCACTCGAAGATGTACCCGTTGTCGATGCCCCAGAGATCGGTGACCGAGAGGGTCCAGTCGCCGTTGAGAGGGGCGCCGAGCAGTCTCGACCAGTCGTCGGCCGCGGAGTAGTCCCCCGGGGGCAGGCTGTCGACGGCGCCGGAGCCGGTGCAGGAGGGCACGCTGTCCATCGCTCCCATCGCGTTGGCGTAGTCGAGCATCGACTGGCGCGTCGCGGTCGGCGTCCAGCAGTAGCGCGCGCCGGTGCCCGGAGAGGGCGCCCCGTCGTCGTCGCAATCGTTGGCCGTGCCGAGGTAGACCTCGCCGCCCTCCTGCCCGAGGAACTCCTGCAGCCGGACGCGGGCGCCATTGGGCGCCTCGAGGGCGATCTCGAGATCGCGGATCCAGGAGTGCTCCATCACGACGCAGATCGAGGTGATGTCGTTCACCGAGTCGAAGGTCGCGCCGCCGAAGCCGATGAAGCTGAGCGTCGACCGGTAGGACTCGCGGCACTCCTGTGTGGGCCCGAAGATCCCGTCGATCGTGAAGCAGGTCTGCTCGCCGGGGCAGTCCGCGTCGCTCGCGCAGCTCGAGCCTCCCACGCCGTCGGGGAGGGCGAGCGGCGCGCCGAGGGGCGTGTCGACGGTGCCGCAGATCGGGCAGTCGCCGACCCCCGAGCACGCCACGTCCGAGCAGTCCCACTGGAAGTTGCAGTTGTTGTCGAGGCCGTCCGAGCAGGTCTCGGGCGTGTCCTCCGGCGAGGGGACGCACTCACCCGCGTCGCGCCCCGGCGCAGGCGCGCCTCCGTCGGCCGTGGGGTCGGCGCCGCCACCATCGCCGAGGCGTCCGGGCGGGCGAGCGCCGAGCGAGCAGGCGACCAGCCCGAAGGAGAAGAAGAGCACGAGCGAACGGTTGACCATGTGTGACACCTCGATGGGCGGTGACGTTGCCCGCGGACGGGGGGCGGGTCAAATCGCGCCCGGGACCGTCCAGCAGCGACGGCCCTCGAGCTAGGGCTCCGGGTCCGGGGGCGCGGCCTCGTCGAGGTGCGGGAAGGTCGCGCGGAGCTCGGCCTCCAGGGCGCGCCGGATCTCGTCGTCGATCTCGAGCACGCCGGCGGCGACGCGCTCGATGTTGCGCTGGTAGAGGAAGACGCGCACGACGCGGGTCGGCGCCTCGGCCTCCTCGGCCGGCACGTCCAGGAGCACCGGGATGCGCGGGTCGACGCCGTCGGCGACGATCTCGGCGCCGGGCAGGTCGGTGACGACGACCAGCGCGCCCTCGAGGACGCGGGTCAGCTCGGCCGGGAGGCCGCCGAAGACCGCCTGCACGCGCTGCTCGAGCTGCTCGCGCGGGAGGCTCCAGGGCATCGGCGGCATGCGCGCGTCGAGCTCGCGGGCCTGGAGGAAGGCGAGCAGGGCGCCGCGCGCGTCGTCGCGCTGCTCGCGGATCAGGCCGTGGTAGTAGAACGCGTCCGAGGTCGGCGGCTGCTGCCCGATGGCCTGCTCGATGAGCGGCTCGGCGCCGTCGAGGTCGCCGGTGTCGAGCTTGGCGCGGCCGACGTGGAGCACGAGGCCCGGGTTCTCGAAGGGGCCGGTCGGCAGGTCGCGGGCCACGCTGGCCGCCGCCTCGCGCTCGCCGCGGAAGAGGTGGATGTCGAGCTCGACCAGCATCGCGTCGGTCCGCTCGTCGATCTCGTCGTCCTGCAGCCAGTCGAGCGCCTCGTGCACCATGGCGAGCGCCGCGTCGTGGTCCTGCATGCGCACCAGCACGTCGGCGGCGTTCAGCATCGCGTCCACGTAGCCCTCGTCGAGCTCCAGCGCGTGCTGGTAGTGCTCGAGCGCGTCCTCGTCCTGACCCTCGGCCTGGGCGATGTAGCCGAGCAGGTTGTGGGCCTCGGGGGAGGCCTCGTCGAGCTCGAGCGACTTCTCGGCGCTCAGCGCGGCGCGGCGCAGGTCTCCCTTCGCCACGAGGTCCCAGCCCCGGTCGAGGTGCGCGGCCAGCTGGCCCATCGGCTCGAGCTCGTCTTCCATGCGGCCCGGGGATCTACGTGAGTGGCGCCCCGCGTCAAGCCGCGTGTTATCCAGTGGGCATGCTCCGCCGCGCCGCGCCGGTCGTGTTCGCGCTGATGACGGGCTGCCTCGGCTTCGTCCCCGCGCCGGACGAGCCCCTGTCGTTCGGGGTGACGAACCACGGCGTGCTGCGGGAGGGGAGGGCGCTGCCGGACCGCGGGGAGGGCTACGTGCGGGCGCGGCCGGGCGAGGCGACGCGCTACGGGACGCCCCGCCTGATCGCCGCGCTCGAGGGCGCCGCGGCCTCGGTCGCGGGGCGCTTCCCGGGCAGCGCGCTGGTGCGGGTCGGAGACCTGTCGTCGCCCTGGGGCGGCCGCCATCACCGCCACGGCAGCCACCGGACCGGGCGCGACGCGGACGTGCTCTTCTACGTCACCGATCCCAGCGGCCGGTCCCGGGAGGCGCGCGGCTGGCTGGCCTACAACCGCTTCGGCTTCGCGGTGGACGCGCGGGAGGGGCAGGCGCCGGCGCTCTTCCTCTTCGACGACGCGCGCAACTGGCACTTCGTGCGCACCCTGCTGCTCGACGAGGACTGGGCGGTGCAGTGGATCTTCGTGAGCCGCGGCGTGAAGGCCCGGCTGCTCCGCTGGGCGCAGGCCCACGAGCCGGACCCCCGCGCCATCGCGCGGGCCGCGTTCGTGCTGCACCAGCCCGCCGACGCGAGCCCCCACGACGACCACTTCCACATCCGGGTGCTCTGCACCGAGCGCGAGCGCGCCCAGGGCTGCCGCAACCGCGGCCCGCACTGGCCCTGGCTGCGCGGCGCGCTCGAGAAGGGCGACCCGGCGACCGAGCCGCTCGACGACGCGGCGCTGGTCCGCGAGCTGATGGCCGAGTAGCCGCCGCTCGCTCGCCCCCCGTCAGAGGTGCTCGTGGAGGGTGGCTTCGATGCGCTCGGCGTCTTCGCGGTGCTTGGCGAGGACGCCGAGGGTGTCGCGGACGAGGGCGGGGTCGAGGGCCTCGGCGCCGAGGAGGACGAGGGAGCGGGCCCAGTCGAGGGTCTCGGCGACGGAAGGGGTCTTGCGAAGGTCGAGAGCACGCACGGACTGGACGAAGGCGACGAGCTGGGCGGCGAGGGCGTCCTGGGCTTCGGGGACGCGGCGGCGCACGATGGCGAGCTCGCGCTTCTCGCTCGGGAAGTCCAGGGTGAGGTGCAGGCAGCGGCGGCGCAGGGCTTCGGTGAGCTCGCGGGTGGCGTTGCTGGTGAGCACGACGTAGGGGCGGCTGCGCGCGGGGAGGGTGCCGAGCTCGGGGACGCTGACGGCGAAGTCGCTGAGGACCTCGAGCAGCAGCGCCTCGAGCTCGGGGTCGCTGCGGTCGACCTCGTCGACGAGCAGGACGACGGGGGCCTCGCTCCGGAGCGCGGCCAGGAGCGGGCGCGGGGCGAGGAAGCGCTCGTGGAAGAAGGCGGCGTCGTGCGCCGCGACGCGCTCGACGGCCTCGCCGAGGTCGCGGGCGCCGGCGACGGTCTCGGCGACGGTGTCCCTGAGGAGCTGGGTGTAGAGCATCTGCTTGCCGTACTCCCACTCGTAGAGCGCCTTGGCCTCGTCGAGACCCTCGTAGCATTGCAAGCGGACCAGCTCCCGGCCGGTGGCCCGGGCCACGGCCTTGGCGAGCTCGGTCTTGCCGACGCCGGGCGGGCCCTCGAGGAGCAGGGGGCGGCCGAGCTGGCCGGCGAGCCAGGCGACGACGACGGTCTCGCGATCGGCGAGGTAGTCGGCGGCCTCGAGGCCGGCCGCGGCGCTGTCGACGTCGGGGAAGGGCGGGGCGAGCGCGGGCAGCGTCATGCGCCCTCGGGCTACCACGCGCTCACGTGGAGATCACGCGGCACACCGCCGCGACGTCGTCCTGGCGGGCCTCGCGGCCGCAGCGCACCCAGGACGGCGGCAGGCCGACGCCGAGCATGCGGAGCGAGTCGTCGAGGTTGCGCGGCTCGCCCCAGAGCACGACCCGGCTGTCGGGCGGCAGCTCGGGCGAGAGCGCGAGCAGGGTCTCGACCCGCACCACCGGGCGGCGGCAGTCCATGACCACCACCGCGGCGTCGTCGCCCCCGAGGTTCTCGAGGATGGCGAGCGCGTCACGCACCGGCTCGACCGTCGCGTGGCCGGCCAGGGCCAGGCTCAGGGCCTCGACCGCCCCCGGGTCGCCGCTCGCGATCAGCACGATCGGCAGGCTGCTCGGCGCGGGGTCGGTGGCCATCAGACGGTGACCCGTCGCGCGCGGCCGGTCGGGCAGCGGCGCCGGGGCGCGCTCGAAGTCGGGGAGGGCGGGCGGCGCGGGCACGCTCTTGCGCACGCCCGAGCTCTCGGCGTCGTCGAGCATGCGCACCATCGGCGCGAGCTCGTCCGAGATGGCGGACGCGAGGTCCGCGCCCAGCAGCTCCTCGGTCGCCCGGAGCAGCGGTCCCTCGACGAAGTCGCGCACGTCGGGACCCCACTCGGGGATGTCCCCGCGTCGGGCCCACCGGAGGGCGAGCTCGAGCACCTTCGCCCGCACCCGAGGGGCCGCGAACGCGCCGACGGCTTCCGCCACCGCGCTCGCCACCAGCCCCCCGGCCGACGTCGACTCTCGCATGTTCACCTGTTCCGGAATCATCCTCGGACAGTGTAATCTTCGTACGGTCGCCGATCGAGGTGAAATTCCCGGGGGAATCACGTGTGCGACGCCGGCTTGCCGCGGTTGCGAGAACGATTATCGTTCCTCCGTGAGTGACGAAGGCCCGACCCTCGCCGACCTCTCGGTCGGCGCCGAAGCGACCGTGGTCGACGTCCGCGGCCCCCGCGCGGTGTCGCGCCGGCTGATGGAGATGGGGGTGCTCCCGGGCACCCGGGTGAAGGTCGTGCGGGTCGCGCCGCTCGGCGATCCCATCGAGCTCCGGGTGCGCAGCTACTCGCTCAGCATCCGCCGGCAGGAGGCCGCGGGCATCGCGCTCGCCGACGTGCGAGAGCGGTCATGAGCGCGCGCCGGACCGTCGCCCTCGCGGGCAACCCCAACGCGGGCAAGACCACGCTCTTCAACGCGCTCACCGGCGCCCGCGCGCGGACCGGGAACTACCCGGGCATCACCATCGATCGCCGGAGCGGCCGTTGGAGCGTGGGCGGCGACTCGGTGGAGCTCTTCGACGTCCCGGGCACCTACAGCCTCAGCGCCCGCTCGCCCGAGGAGCAGGTCGCGGTCGACGCGATCCTGCCGCCCGCGGGGCCCGCGCCCGACGCGGTGATCGTGGTGGCCGACGCGACCGCGCTCGAGCGGCACCTCTACCTCGCGCTCCAGATCGTCGAGACCGGCCGGCCGACGGTCATCGCACTCAACATGATCGACGAGGCCCGCAAGATGGGCGTGGCCGTCGACGAGGAGGCGCTGGCCTCGCGGACCGGCGCGCGCGTGGTCTCGATCTCGGCCGTGCGGCGCGAGGGGCTGGACGCGCTCGGCGCGGCCGTGAAGGAGGCGCTCGCCGACGAAGCGGAGGCGCGCGCGCCGGAGCCGCTCGAGGGGCCGCTCGAGACCGACGTGGTCGAGATCGAGGCGGTGGCCTCGGGGCTGCACCCGGACGAGCCGGCGTCGGCGATCCGGGCGCGCTCGACCTGGGCGCTCCTGTCGCTCGGGGACGACGAGCTGGTCGGCGTGCCGGCGTCGCTCCGGGAGGTCGTGGCCCGGGTCCGCGCGCGGGCCGAGGAGGCGGGGCGCGACGTCGACCGCGAGCTGATCGCGGCGCGCTACGCGCGGATCGACGGCTGGGTGCGCGACGCGGTGACGGCGCCCGAGGGCGGGGCCACCCGCGCGCTCACCGCCCGGCTCGACGCGGCGCTGACCCACCCGGTGCTCGGCCTCGCCGCCTTCGCGCTCGTGATGTTCGTGCTCTTCGAGGCGCTCTTCGCGTGGTCGGACCCGCTCATCGGGCTGATCGAGGACGCCGTCGGCGCGGCGCAGGGGCTGACCGTCGCCACGCTGCCGCCCGGCCCGCTGACCGATCTCCTCGTCGAGGGCGTGATCGCGGGCGTGGGCAACGTCGTGGTGTTCGTGCCGCAGATCGCGCTGCTCTTCGTCTTCATCGCGGTGCTCGAGGACAGCGGCTACCTGGCCCGCGTCGCTTTCGTGATCGACCGCGTGATGAGCGGCGTCGGGCTGCACGGGAAGGCGTTCGTCCCGCTCCTCAGCGGCTTCGCCTGCGCGGTGCCCGCGGTGATGGCGACGCGCACCATCGAGAACCGCAAGGACCGCCTGGTCACGATGCTGGCCCTGCCGCTGATGAGCTGCAGCGCCCGCCTGCCGATCTACGCGCTCGTGATCGCGGTGGTGTTCCCGGCGAACGAGCGGGTGGGCGGCGTGATCTCGATGGGCGCGCTCGTGCTCTTCACGATGTATGCGCTCAGCGTGCTCGCGACGCTGGGCGCGGCGGCGGTCATGCGGCGCACGGTGCTCCGCGGTCCCCGCCCCGCGCTGGTCCTCGAGCTGCCGCCCTATCGCGTGCCGGGCGCGCGCAACGTGGGCTCGGCGGTCTGGCGTCGGGTCCAGACCTTCCTCACCGACGCGGGCACGATCATCCTCGCGATCACCATCGTGCTCTGGGGGCTCCTCTCGTACCCCACGAGCGAGCCGGTCACCGCGCGCTTCGACGGCCTGCGGGCCGAGGCGAGCGAGGCGCTGTCCGGCGAGGCGCTCGAGGAGCGGCTCGGGGAGCTCGACGCGCGCGAGGCCGAGGCGCAGCTGCCGCACAGCGCGGCCGGCAAGCTGGGGCACGCGATCGAGCCGCTGATCGAGCCGCTCGGGTTCGACTGGCGCATCGGCGTCGGGCTGATCGGATCGTTCGCCGCCCGCGAGGTGCTCGTCAGCACCCTCGGCGTGGTGTGGGGCATCGGCGCGGAGGAGGACGAGGAGAGCGTGCCGCTCCGGGCCGCCCTCGCCGAGGCGCGCCGCGACGACGGCAGCCTCCTGTTCACCCCGCTGAGCGGCTTCTCGCTGATGGTCTTCTTCGTGCTCGCCGCCCAGTGCATGAGCACCCTGGCGGTCATCAAGCGCGAGAGCGGGACCTGGAAGTGGCCGCTCTTCATGGTCGCCTACATGACGGCGCTCGCCTACGTGGGCGCGCTGCTGACCTATCAGGGCGGGCTGCTGCTCGGGTTCACATGAGCTGGCAGGTCGTCGCCGCGGGGCTCGTGTGGCTGGCGGCGGTCGCGTACCTGGTCTGGAAGATGGCCGGCCGGCGCAAGAAGCCGCGCGTGCTGCAGAAGCCGGACGTGAAGGCGAGCGACCTCGTCCGCGATCAGCGCACCCGGCGCGGCTCGCGCAAGATCAGCAGCGGCGACTGATCGAAGAGCAGGCACTTCGCCGCGTGCCGGTAGCCGCTCGGGGCGTCGTCGCTCGCGCGCTGGCTCTCGCCGCGGCGCGCCAGCCCGACGACCTCGACGCGATCGCCCTCGTCGAGCCGGAGGATGCCGCCGCCCGGGCCGAAGCTCGCGAACGCCGACTCGCACCAGAGGGTGGCCCGGGAGCCGACGACGAGCGCCACGCCGGTCTCGTCGACGATGGCGAGGTTGCCGCAGCCCTGGCGCTCCTCGAAGACGTGCACCGGGCGGCCCGAGCGGCTCAGGCCGTCGAAGCGGCGCTCGATCTCCACGCGGCGGGCCCACCACGCGGCGCAGGGCCCGTCGAGGTGCGCGGGCTCGAGGATCTTCACCCGGCCCTCGACCCGGCGCAGGCCCGGCTGCGCGCGCCCGATCGGCGCCGGCCCGCCCAGCGCGCGGATGCGGCGGCGCATGGCGAACGTCCGGGCGCCGTCCCGGTGCAGCCAGCGCTTCACCTCCGCGTAGCCGAAGGCGCTCGCCGCGGCCGCGAGGCCGACCAGAGCGCCGACCGGCCCGGCGGCGAGCATGCCCGGCACCCCGAGGGCGCCGCCGAGCACGACCGCGCCCAGCGCCGCGAGCTCCTCGTCGCCCACGGGCTCACGCCGGGTGAGGCGCCCCTCCTCCGGCCACCTCTGTTTCGCCTTCACCCCACGCGCACATCATGAGGTGTTTTCGCGGCTCACTCCAGCTTGAGGTCGATCCCGGCCCGGTTGAGCATGTCGCGGAAGCCGCTCTTGTCGGTCGACTTCATGTAGGCCTCCATCGGCTCCACGAGATCGTTCTTCACGTGGTGGAAGAGGTGCTCGTTCATCGTCTGCATGCCCTGCTTCTTGCCGGTCTGCATGGTGCTGACGAGCTGGTAGGTCTTGCCCTCGCGGATGAGGTTCTGCACCGCGGCGTTGGCGATCAGCACCTCGTAGGCGGCGACGCGCCCGCCGCCCTTCCGCTTGCAGAGCACCTGCGCGATGACGCCCTTGAGCGACTCGCTGAGCATGGTGCGGATCTGCGCCTGCCGGTCGGCGGGGAACTGGTCGATGATCCGGTCGACGGTCGACGGCGCGGTCGTGGTGTGCAGGGTGCCGAAGACGAGGTGGCCGGTCTCCGCGGTCTCGATCGCGATCGCGATCGTCTCGAGGTCGCGCATCTCGCCGACGAGCACGATGTCGGGGTCCTCGCGGAGCGCGGCGCGCAGCGCCTTCTTGAAGCCGTCGGTGTGCGTCCCCACCTCGCGCTGGTTCACGAGGCAGCGCTTGTTGGGGTGCACGAACTCGATCGGATCCTCGATCGTGATGATGTGGTCGGCGCGCTTCTGGTTGATGACGTCGATCAGGGTCGCGAGCGTCGTCGACTTGCCGCTGCCGGTGGGCCCGGTGACGAGGACCAGGCCCTTGGTGAGGTAACAGAGGTCGAGCACCTGCGGCGGGATGCCGAGCTTCTCGGGCGGCAGGATCTCGAAGGGGATCTGGCGGAAGACGCCGCCGACGCCGCGCCGGTCCCGGAAGTAGTTGGCGCGGAAGCGCGCGAGCTCCGGGATGGTGTGCGCGAAGTCGGTGTCGTTCGTCTCGTCGAACTCCCCGCGGTTCCGCTCCGGGAGGATCTCGCCGAGGATGCCCTCGAGCTCGTCCGCGGAGAACGGGCCGCGCTCCTCGAGGGGCTGCATCTCGCCGTGGAGGCGCACCATCGGCACGACGCCGGTGCAGAGGTGGAGGTCGGACGCCTCGAGCTCGACCATGAGCCGCAGCATCCGGTTGATCTTCGGCTCGCCCGGGACCGCCTCGACTCGCGGCCGCGCGGGCGCCTGGGGCGGCGGGGGCTCGGGCTGCTGCCGCACCGCCGCGGCCTCGTCCTGCGGGGTCGCGATGCCGACCGCGGCCGCCGGGCGCGCCTTCGCGGCGCCGGCGCCCTTGGGCTCGAGCGTGACGACCCACTGCCTCGGGCCTTTCGCCTCGAGGGAGACCTGCACGGTCGTGCCGCTGCTCGCGGTGTGCTCGAAGGCGCCGCGCCCGCTCGAGCGGAGCGCCTCGATCGCGGTCGGCGGCGCCGCCTCCTGCACCAGCTGCGAGACCTGGGCGTGCTCGATCGGGGTGTTGGACTTCCGCTCCCCGGTCGGGAACTGGAAGAGCACCGGCTCCCCGGAGGTCAGGACGACGCCGGTGGCGTTGTGGCGGACGAGGTGTTGGACGTAGAAATCGATTCGCTTCATGGGCCCCGCACTTTTCCCGTCGGAGGGTACCTGGTACGGCGGCGGCCGCGAAGCGTGAAGATGCGCGCGCGTCACGTGTTAGAAGACCTCGTGGCGTCTTCCGAGGGGGTCCGGTTCCCGCGCTGGCTGCTCGCGCTGATCGCGATCGCCGGGGTGGGGCTCGCGGTCTACGCGCTCCGCGGCGTGCTCACGCCGATCTTCTTCGCGTTCCTCATCGCCTACCTGCTCGATCCGCTGGTGGATCGCTTCGAGGAGCGAGGCCTGCCCCGCGCGGTCGGCATCGTGATCCTCCTGGCGCTGACCCTCGGCGCGATGACGCTGGGCGCGCTGGTGCTCGTTCCGATGGTGGTCCGGGAGGTGGCGCTCTTCGCGAGCGAGCTGCCCGAGAAGCTCGAGGGGATCCGCCGCACGGTGGAGCCGTGGCTCGCCAGCTACGGCGTGGAGGTGCCGCACTCGTTCGACGACCTCCGCGCGCTGGTGGAGGACGGCGGCGAGGGCGGCGATCTGGCGCCGACCGATCTCGCCGGGCGCGCGGCCACGGTGATGGGCACGATCGCGGGCTGGATCTGGGGCCGCACGACCTCGCTCCTGGCGGTGGTGACGAGCCTGCTCATCGTGCCGGTGATCGCCTTCTATCTGCTCCACGACTTCGACCGCATGACCGCGGGCATCCGGGACCTGGTGCCGCTCCGTTACCGCCCGTTCGTGGTCGACGTGGCCCGCGAGGTCGACGAGGTCCTCGGCCAGTTCATCCGCGGGCAGGTGCTGGTGATGTTGGCCCTCGCGGTGCTCTACGCGGTCGCCTACTCCATCGCGGGGGTGCGCCTCGCGATCCCGATCGGCATCGTCGCCGGCCTGGTCTCGTTCATCCCCTACGTGGGCGGCGCCACCGCGCTCGTCCTGGCCCTGCTGATGTGCCTCCTCAGCTGGCAGGGCTGGGGTCAGATCATCGGCGTGGTGGCCGCGTACACGATCATCCAGGTGCTCGAGGGCTTCGTGATCACGCCCCGCATCGTCGGCGACAAGGTCGGTCTCCCGGCGATCTGGGTGCTCATCGCGCTGATGGTCGGCGGCGAGCTCTTCGGCTTCCTCGGCGTGCTCCTCTCGGTCCCGGCGGCCGCGGTGGCGAAGATCTTCGTGATGCGCCTGCTCGCCTGGTACCGCAAGAGTCACCTCTATCTGCACCCCGGCCGCCCCCTCTCCGGCATGCTCGCCGAGGAGGGGCTGCCAGACTCGGCGGAGATGGCCGCCGCCAAGGCGAGGGCCACGGCGGGGGAGGAAGTGGACGAGGTCGCGCCGGAGGTGGAGTCGGTCTCGGAGCCGGTCGCGGGCTCGGAATCGGAGCCGGTCGCGGGCTCGGAGTCGGTCTCGGATTCGGATTCGGTCTCGGATTCGGATTCGGATTCGGATTCCGTCGCGGATTCGGACTCGGTCTCGGATTCGGATTCGGTCTCGGATTCGGATTCGGTCTCGGATTCGGATTCGGATTCGGATTCGGTCTCGGAGTCGGATTCGGTCTCGGAGTCGGAGTCGGTCTCGGATTCGGAGTCGGTCTCGGACGCAGAACCGGAATCGGAGCTCGCGGGCATGGGCACGGGCACGGGCAGGGGCACGGGAAGTGGGCAGGGGCATTCGTGATCAAAGTTCTCTACGACGCTGACGCCGGGGCCGCCCGGCGAGGGATCGCGGCCGCGCTCGAGCGGGCGCTGGGTGACGGCGACGAGGGCGAGGCGGAGGGCAGCGGGATCGCGCTGCCGGTGCCCGAGACCACGTCGCTCGAGGACGCCCGGGTGGCGGTCGCGCTGGACGCCGGGTCGCTGGAGCGGGCGGCCGAGGCGAGGGTCCCGCTGCGGGTGGCGGTGCTGCCGTTCCTGCGCTCGGAGTGGCGCGGCGAGCTCGACGCCGACCTCGTCATCGTGCCGCACGAGGCGCTCGTCCCGGAGGTGATCGCGCTCGGGGCGCGCCGGGATCGGGTGCGGGTGGTGGGGCCGATCGCGCCCGACGGGTGGAGCCCGGCCGAGGATCGCGACGCGCTGCGGGAGGCCCGCGAGGTCGAGGGGCGCTGCGTGGTGGTGCGGGGGCACGCGCTCGAGCAGGGCGACCTCGCGCCCGGGCTCGTGCAGCTCTCGCTCGTGCGCGAGGACGTGCGCTGGCTCTTCGACGTCGGCAGCGATCCCGAGCTCGCCCGGCGGCTCCGCCAGCAGGTGCCCGGCTACGGGCTCGACGCGATGATGTTCGCCGACGGAGCGGACGCGCTCGACGCCTACCAGATCGCCGACGCGGTGCTCGGCCGGGTCGGCGGCGCCGAGACGATCCGAGGGATGGCGACCGGGGCCGCGCTGATCTTCGTGCCGCCGCGCCGGAGCGAGCTGCGGCTCGCCCACGTGATCGAGGAGGCGGAGCTCGCGCGCTTCGCCGACTCCACCGCGACCCTCGCCGTCACCCTCGACGCGGCGCTCGCCGACGAGGCGCTGACCCAGGGCCGGGAGGCCTCCCTCGGCCTCGAGGCGGCTCAGGGCGCGGCGCGGGCCGCCGAGATCGTGCAGGGGCTCGCGCGGGGCGAGCTCGAGGGCGCGCGCCCGACCGGGCTCCCGGTCGGCTTCGAGCGCCTCGGCGATCCGGACCAGCCCGCCGCGCCCCGGGCGGACGAGGAGCGGGATCCGAGCGTCGACGAGGAGCTCGCCGCGCTCCGCGAGAAGCTGGGGCTGTAGACGCGGGGCCGGCCGGGGCTCATGCTCGCGGCGTGCGCCTCGGACAGATCTGGGTCTACCCCGTCAAGAGCCTCGCCGGCGTCCAGGTCGACGCGGCCGAGGTCGACGACCGCGGCCTCGTGCACGACCGCCGCTTCATGGTCGTGAAGCCGAGCGGGCACTTCCTCACCCAGCGCACGCTGCCCCGGATGGCGCTCCTCGCGCCGCACGTGGAGGACGGGGAGCTCGTGATCGCGCACGGCGAGGCCTCGGTGCGGCTCTCCCGCGAGGTCGAGGGGCCGCCCCTCTCGGTCACCGTGTGGGAGGACGACGTCGAGGCGGTCGACGCGGGGGACGAGCCGGCTCGCTTCCTCTCGGACGCGCTCGGGCAAGAGGTCCGGCTGGTGCGCATGCCGCGCCGGACTCGGCGGCAGGTGGACCTCGAGCACGCGCGCGAGGGCGACCTCGTGTCCTTCGCCGACGGCTTCCCGTTCCTGGTGGTGAGCGACGGCAGCCTCGCGGCGTTCGCCGGCGCGCTCGGCGCCGAGGCGGACGTGCGCCGCTTCCGACCGAACCTCGTGGTGGAGGGCGCGTCGGCTTTTGCGGAGGACGACTGGGGGCGCTTCCGCATCGGCCCGGTGTCCTTCCACGGCACGAAGGCTTGCGCGCGCTGCGCGGTGATCGACGTCGATCCGGACCGCGGAGAGTCGACCCGGGACCATCTCTCCGCGCTCGCCAACATTCGCAAGCGAGATCGCAGCGTCTACTTCGGGCAGAACTGCGTGCACGATGGGAGCGGAACCTTGCGGGTCGGAGACGCCGTCGAGCCGCTCTCCGACTGACGCATCTCGTCACCGCAGCGCGAGGAGTTGACGTTCTGCGGCACCTCCGCGCGCTCCGGCGCTGCAAAGCTCGGTGGCGCATGTCTTGCGTTCTCGCGGTGGCTGGAGGAACCATGCTTCGAATCGCGACGTGCGCGCTCGCGGCGATGATCGCCGCCGCCTGCAACCAGAGCCACTGCGCCGACCCGGAGGACGCCGGCGTCGGGCACCCGGACGTGTCCGTGCCTCCTCCCCCTCCGCCGCCTCCTCCGCCGCCCCCGGTCGACTGCGCCGTGCCGATGGACCCGGGGCTCGACTCCGGCGCGCCCCCGCCCGACTCCGGCCCCGACTCCGGCCCCGACTCCGGCCCCGATGGAGGAGTCGCGCCCGAGCCGGTCGAGGGCCGCACGATCCCCTGGGCCGGGGTGTCGCTGCGCCACCTGGGCGTGGAGCCGTTGGGGCTGGATCGCCTCGAGGCCCGGTGGCGGCTCACTCATCCGTCCGGCTCGCGATGGGCGTTCACTCCCATCACACACGCTGGGACGATGCACCACCCGCCGCAGGAGCTGACCATGCGCGTCGCGCGCGGGGAGACGGAGACCGAGGTGACCCTCACCGCGAGCTACCCCGACCTGATCGGAGCCGTGGCGGCGACCGCCCTGGGGCTCCGGTTCACGCCGATCGACGAGGTCGGAGACGGGTGGTCGAGCGCGCCGCAGGAGACCTGGATCAACGGCCCTCGCTCGACGCTGACCCCCGGCGAGATCGAGCTCCGGCTCGAGGCCAACCCGTTCTCGATCGGGCTCGACCACGCGAGCCTGGGCGAGGTCGGGCGCCCGCATCGGCTGACGCACCGGATCGTCAACCACGGCGCGGAGACGCGCACGCTCGACTGGACCGCGGGGAGTGTCGACGACCTGACGGTGAACGGGGTCGCCCTCGCCACCGGGACGATCACGCTCGCCCCCGGCGCCGATCACCTCCTGACGCTGGACGTGGCCTCGGCGAGCGCCGCCGCCGGTACTGTCTCCGTGACGGTGAACGTGCCGGGCGACGTCTACGACATCGCCCGGGTCGCGTACGGCGTCGAGATGCGCTGACGTTGGCCCTCGGGCCGGCTCTGCTATCTTCCGCCGCCCATGGCGAGCGAGGCACAGCCGGTCCGGGCGAGCGACGTGGAGCGCGCGGTCGCCGCCGTGCGCGAGGCGGGGGAGGCCCAGGCCCCCCTCGCGGCGCTCGCGTTCGATCTCCTCTCGCGTCAGGCCGAGGGGCGCACCTTCTACGCGGGTGAGAAGCTCGTGTCCGCGCGGGCCGAGGCGCACTCGGTCACCCGGGAGGGCGCGGCCACCGAGGCCGGCAACCTCCTGTCGATCCTGGAGCGGGGCCCGGACTCGGCGCTGGAGCGCGCCCTCGTGGCCGCCTTCGCGGTGGCCGGCCTCGGCCGGACGGAGGGCGCCGACCGGAAGGAGCGGGTCTGGCGCTTCGTCCGGCACGCCGACTGGCTGGAGCTCGGCACCGACTACGCGGTCTACCCGTTCGTCGACCGGCTCCTCGACGAGGCGCGCGCGGCGGAGGTGTGGGCCGAGGTCGCGCAGGCGGTGGTGGACGAGGCGGCCGGCCGCGACGGCGAGCGCCCCGAGGTCCGGGCCCGCAACGCCGGCCGGCTCACCGCGCTCTCGGACTCCAGCTCCGCCGCAGCCAAGGACGCCCTGCGCGACGTCATCCGCTCGGCCGCCCTCGACGAGCCGACGCGGCTCCTCGCCAGCACCCTCGCGGGCGACGGCGCGGACGAGCTGAGCGTCGGCCCGACCCGGGTGGAGGGCGCGCTCGGCCGCGCCCCGCGAGGCTCGGCCGTGGAGGTGCTGCGCTGGGTCAGCGGCTGGGCGCTCCTCACCTGGCTGGTCCGCGGGCTCGGGTTCTTGCTCGGGGTGCGTCGGAGCGCCGCGCTGGAGCTGAGCGGCGGCGCGGTCACCGTGCGCACCGAGATCTCGATGCTCGGCCGGGTGGTCCGGGACGGCGAGGAGCGCTGGCGCCTCGACGCGCTCGAGGGCGCGGGGCGGCGGGTCCGCTACCCGGCGCTGCATCTGCTGGTGGGCGTGGTCGCGCTCGCGGTCGGGGTCCTGCTCGGCGGCGTGGTGCTCTTCGACGGCGCCCGGAGCGGCGAGCTGATCCTCCTGCTGGTGGCCGCGGGGCTCATCCTTGGCGGGGCCGCGCTCGACCTCGCGCTCGACGTGCTCGTCCCCGGCGCTCGCGGCCGGGTCACGATGGACCTGAGCGCGCGCGCCCGGCGGCCGCTCCGGCTGACCCGCGTGCCCCTCGAGCAGGCCGACGCCTTCCTCCGCGCGCTGCGCGGCCGGGCCTGACATGGAGCTCTGGCGTCGCTCCCGCTGGCTGGTGCTGACCGCCGTCGTGATCCTCGGCGGCGGGATCGCGATGAGCCTGGTGGGCGAAGACGACGTGCCCGCCGATCCGCTCGCGGTGGCGCCGGCGGACGCCCGGGTCGTCGCCCGCGTGGACGTCGACGCGCTGCTCGACTCCGCGATCTGGCGGCTGGCGATGGACCAGGAGGAGGCGACCGGCGCCCGCCGCATCGAGCGCGTCTGCGGCTACGACCCGCTCGCCCTGGTCGACGACGTGGTGATCTTCGCGAGCGGCCCCGACGAGGACCCGTTCGAGTACGCCGGCTTCGTCGCCCGGGGCGAGGTGGCGCGCGGCCGATCCCGCCGCGAGCAGCTCGTCCGGTGCGTCGAGGCGGTGCTGAACGAGCGCGGCGGCGGGGTCGAGCCCGTCGAGATCGAGGGCGAGACGGCGATCGCCTCGGCCCACGGCGAGAGCCACGCCGCCTTCCTCGGCGCCGACGGCGTGGTCGGCGGCGATCGCGAGAGCGTGTCGCAAGCGATCCGCGTCCACCGCGGCGCCGCGTCCTCGGCCCGCGCGACCGGCACCCTCGGCGCCCTCTGGGCCGAGGTCGCCGCCGGACGCGACGTGGTGCTCGCCGGCGAGCTCCCCGAGCGCTGGCTCCCGACCCTCCGCCGCGCCGCCCGCGGCGCCGAGGGCGACCTCGCGGTCCTCGCCACCGTGCGCGCCCTGGCCATCGGCGTCGGCGTGCGCGACGGTCTGACCCTCAGCGCCGCCCTCCGCACGGCCACCGCCGCCGACGCCGAGCGCCTCCGCGACGCCATCCAGGCCCGCATCGACGGAGCCCTCGAGACCCCCGGCGCCGGCTTCACCGTCGTCGGCCGCGTCCTCCGCGCCATCCGCATGAGCGTCCGAGGCGCCGAGCTGCGCCTGGTGGCCCAGGCCTCGACCGACCAGCTCGAGGGCATGCTCGAGATGTGGAGAGAGCTCCGCAGCTCCGCCTCCGAAGCCGAAGCCCCCTCCGACTCCGCCCCCGAGCCCGAGCCCGAAACCGAGCCCGACTCCGACTCCGAGCCCGAGCCCGAGTCCGAGTCCGAGTCCGAGTCCGAGTCCGAGTCCGAGTCCGAGTCCGAGTCCGAGCCCGCGACCGAGTCCTCGTCCGACTCCGAGTCCTGACCGCGATGGGGAAATGGGGAAGATCGTCCCCGACCCTCACTCGCTCCGGGTCGATCGGGTGACAGATAATTTCGCGCAAAGGCGCGAAGGCGCAGAGGCGCAGAGGGCGAGCAGGCCCGTGGGAGGGCGCGCACCTCGCTTGGCGTCGCCCCGCGGAGCCGCCGAGCCGGAGCCCGCGAGGATCCTCCAGTGCGCGCCCAGCGCGACGACCGCAATCCACCCCCAACGCCCCATCTCTGCGCCTCTGCGCCTCTGCGAGAGACAATTCGAATACAAGCAGACTCCCCGAACGAGCAGCGGTCCGAGCGCCGGCGAGCCCCCATGTCGCCGCCCGCCAAGCCCCTTTGCGGCTTCGCGCCTTTGCGAGAGTAAAAAGTCTCCGCCGAAGCCCACCAAAACGGAGGAGCGCAGCACGCGGCGGCGAGCCCCCATCCCGCCGCCCGCAGATCCCCTTTGCGGCTTCGCGCCTTCGCGAGAGCAAAAAGTCTCCGCCGAAGCCCACCAAAACGGAGGAGCGCAGCACGCGGCGGCGAGCCCCCATCCCGCCGCCCGCCAAGCCCTTTGCGTCTTTGCGTCTTTGCGTGAAAAAAAAGTCTCCGCCGAAGCCCACCAAAACGGAGGAGCCCAGCACGCGGCGGCGAGCCCCCATCCCGCCGCCCGCCAAGCCCCTTTGCGGCTTCGCGCCTTTGCGAGAGTAAGAAGTCCCCGACGAAGCCAGCCTAAGGCGAAGGCACGAGCTCGACGTCGACCGCGTAAGGCTCGTCCTCCGAAGGCGCCTCGACCGAAGAAGGCGGGGGCGGGGAGGCGTCGAGCTGGTCGCCGACGCGGAGCCACGCGATCACGCCGGCGACGATCACCGCGATCAAGAGCAGGACGCGGGTGCGCCAGCTGGACCGGACTCGGTACCGCATGGCCCCGATCTACCGCTCCTGGGGGCCGCACGCCGCTCGTCTTTGAATGCCCCGGGGCGGCCTGCGTCGATCCGTTCGGTGCAAGGAACGAACATGACGGCCAACCTCACGAAACTTCTCGCTTTCGCCCTCTTCGCCGGACTGGCCCTGAGCGGCTCGGCCGCCGACGCCCAGTACACCCTGCGGACCTTCCGGTACAGCCCCCAGGCCACACCGTACACGGTGCAGCCGAGGCAGGTCGCGCCGCCCGCGCAGCAGTGGCGGCCGATGACCCGGGGGCCCAGCCACGCGATGACCCGGACCCAGCCCGAGCCCACGCCGGCGCCGGCCGAGCGCGGCCGGATCGCCTGCGGCATCACCGACAACGGCGGCTACGCGCCGGGCACGATCGAGCTCCGCCAGGGTGGCGCCGTGCTCGCCAGCGGCGACTGCACCGTGCCCCTCGAGCTGCCCGTCGGCACCTACGACGCCACGCTCACCCTGACCTCGGCGCTCGACCGCCCGCAGCAGACGGTGCGCGTGACGGTGACCCGAGACGGGCTCGCCACCGCCCGCGCCGCCTTCGAGACCTCGATCCTCGAGGTGCGCTTCACCGCGAATGGCCAGCACGCCCCGGGCATCGCCTACGTGAAGCGTGACGGCCGGGTCGTCGGCACCCTGGGCAGCGGCGTCGCCGGCCGCGTCTCGAGCGGCAGCTACGAGGTGCTCGCCCGCTACCGCACCACCGACCAGGTCCTCCAGGTCGACCTCGCCCCGGGCCAGCGCCGGGCACTCCGCGCGGCGTTCTGAATCGATAGCCGGCGTCCATGGTTCCCATGGAGCCGGTCCATTTTCGGCCCCCGCGAGGCGGCGTCATCCTCTCCTGGATGACCCGCCTCGCTTGCTTCGCGCTCCTCGCCCTCCAGGGCTGCTACCTGTCCAATGGCCTCGACCCCGCGCCCATCGACCCCGCGCCCATCGACGCCGGGCGGCTCCATGACGCAGGGCTCGATGACGCAGGGTCGGTCGAAGACGCTGGCCCGACCGAGCCGGCGCGCGTCGACGTCTGCATGGCCACCGACTTCGCCTGGCTGAACCCCGACGCCCGGCCGGCGTCGCCGGGCTTCGTGCGACTCTTCGCCAACTACCCGCGCGAGAGCCCCGACTACGTGCTCGACCGGTTCGGCGAGGAGATCGAGGTCGTCGTCGACGCGGTCCTCGAGCGGCGGCTCGGGACCGCCGCCTCCGGGCTCGAGGGCATCGAGCGGGTCGTCTTCGCGCGCGACGCCGACGAGACCCACTGGCGCATCGTCGAGGACCCGGACGCCGTCTGCCCCCCGCTGCCCGAGGGCGACACCTGGTTCAGGAGCTGAGATCAGGAGCTGACGGCGTCGAGGAAGGCGAACAGATCCTCCCAGCTGCGGCGGCCCTGCGCGGTCCAGTAGAGCGCCTGGAAGGCGTGGATCTCGCGGCTGTAGTAGCGCACCTCGTGGGGCACGCCGCGGCGCTCGAGCGCGCGGTGGAGGCGGCGGGTGTCGTCGAGGATCGGGTCGCCGGTGCCGACCGAGGCGAAGAAGGGCGGGAGCGAGCGCGCCGGCTCGAGCGGGCTCTCGAGCACGCGGAGCGGATCGGCGAAGAACAGGCGCTCCTCGTCGCCTTCGTCACCGAGGTAGGCGCGGCACACCTGCTGGATGCGGGCGCGGACCACGGGGGGCAGCCGCTCGTCCCGCAGGTACCGCTCGCCGTTCGAGACCTCGAGGATGCCGCACAGCGGCGCCACCGCGCGGGGTACGACGCCGTGCGCGTGCACCTTCTTTGCCCAGGGCTCCGGCCGCTCGAAGGTGGTCGCGAGCGCGAGGGCGGTGACGAGGTTGCCGCCCGCCGACTCGCCGATGAGGAGCAGCTCGTTCGGGTCGGCGCCGTAGCGGGCGCCGTTCCGGATCACCCAGTCGAGCGCGGCGCACGCGTCCTCGATCGCGGCGGGGAAGGGGTTCTGCGGCGCGAGGCGGTAGTCGGCGTTGAACACGGTCCAGCCGGAGCGGGCCAGCATCTTGGCCATCATCCAGTGGGTGTCCTTGCTCAGGATCCGGAAGCCGCCGCCGTGCAGGTAGAGCGCGGCGCGGCCGGTCGCGCTCGCCGGGCGGTACACGTCGAGGCGCTCGTGGCGCGCCGGCCCGTAGGGCACGTCGTAGTCGACCTCGATGCCGTACCGATCGAGGCGGGCGTCGGGGCGGAGCTTGCCGGCGGCGGCGGCGGCGCGGAGGCCGTAGTGGAGGGCGGCGCCGACCAGGCGGGCGCGAATGGGCATGGCCCGTCTCGTATGAGGGGTGCCCGCGGGGCTCGCAAGTGGTAGGAGTCGCGCGATGCCGTGGAAGCCGATGCTGTTGCGCGGGGCCAAGGTGCTCGCGCGCGTCGACGCCGCCGGGGAGCCCGTCGCCGAAGGGGGCCGGGTCGAGATCCGGTACAAGCCGAACGACGGACGCGCCTACCGGGCCGGCGTTCGCAACCTGACGCCGGTGGACGGCGCGGCGATCCTGCCCGACGCGCACTGCGCGGAGGCCGAGGTCCCGGAGAGCCAGCCGAGCGCGAAGGGCGGGGCCAGGAAGACCAAGAAGAAGAGCTCGAAGAAGAGCGCGGCGCCGCCGCCCCACGAGGAGGGCGCGATCATCGTCTACGCGGACGGCGCCTGCAGCGGCAACCCCGGGCCGGCCGGTCTGGGCGTCCTGATCCTCGACGGCGACGACTCGCGGGAGCTGAGCGAGTACCTCGGCGAGGGCACCAACAACGTGGGAGAGCTGACCGCGATCCTGCGCGCGGCCTCCGAGCTCGCCGGCACCGACAAGCCGGTGCGCATCTACACCGACAGCCAGTACTCGATCGGGGTGCTGACCAAGGGCTGGAAGCCGAAGAAGAACAAGGAGCTGATCCGCGACGTGAAGGCCGCGCTGGCCCAGATCGACGACGTGATCCTCCACTACGTGCCCGGCCACGCGGGCCACGACTTCAACGAGAAGGCCGATCAGCTCGCGCGCGAGGCGGTCGAGACGCGCGGCAAGCGCGGCTGGGAGCCGGTCACGCCCTTCGCGTGATCAGGTCGACGGTCATCGTCGTCGCGCTCTTCGGCGGCGGGCCCGACGAGCGGCGCGAGGTGAGGGCGGGGCCGTGCGCCTCCCACCAGAGCTGCGCCTTGCGCTGCGTCCACCGGGGCACGTCGCACTGCTCGAGCCGACGGCGCAGCTCGGAGGCGGTCTGCGGCCGGTCGTCGGGCCTCTTGGCGAGGCAGTCGAGGATGAGCCGCTCGAGGTCCTCCGGCACCTGATCGCCGAGCCGCACCGACGGCGGCAGCGGCTCGCTGTGCATGTGGTGGCCGAGGATCTCGATCACCGTCTTGCCCTCGAAGACGTGCTCGCCGGTGAGCATGTAGTAGCCGACCGCGCCGAGCGCGTAGAGGTCGCTCCGGGGGCTGCCCGCGTCGGGCTCGGTGAGGATCTCGGGCGCCATGTAGAGCGGGGTCCCGCTGATGGTGCCCTCGCGGCTCACGGTCGCGCCGACCCGTCGCTCGATCTCCTTCACCAGCCCGAAGTCGACGACCTTCGCGACGTCGTGCTCGCCGCCCTGCCGCGCGAGCACGATGTTGGCCGGCTTCACGTCGCGGTGGATGAGCCCGATGGCGTGCGCCTCGCCGAGCGCCCCCGCGACCTGCTCCATCACCCGGACCACCCGGGCCGGTGGCTGCGGGCCGTCGATCTCGACCACCTCCTCGACCGTGGCTCCGTCGAGCAGCTCCATCGCGTAGTAGAGGACGCCGTCGGCGGTGCGGCCGTAGTCGAAGATCGTGACCGTGTTCGGGTGGGTGAGCTGGGAGGTCAGCTGCACCTCGCGCTCGAAGCGCTCGAGCGACTCGCGGCCGGCGCGCTCGGGGGCGAGCAGCTTGATCGCGGTCGGGCGGCGGAGCATCGCGTGGGACGCGCGGTAGACCATGCCCATCCCGCCCTCGCCGATGAGGCCCTCGAGGGTGTACTGGCCGAGCCGCTGCGCCTCGCGCACCTCCTCGCGCAGGCCGTAGATGACCTTCGAGATCATCGTGCAGACCAGGGTGGTGACGACCCACTGCGCGGCGCCGCCGAGCGCGAGGGAGCTCGAAGAGAAGAACTCGAGGCGCGCGCCGTCCACCCCGCTGCCGGCCAGCCAGCCGATGACCACCAGCGGCGAGCCGACCGCGAGGGTGAGGATCGCGGTGTGCTTGGCCGAGGTCGGCACGAACGCCGCGCGCATGACCAGCGCGTAGGTGAGCACGAAGGACGCGCCGACCATCGGCATCAGCAGGGCGAACAGCCCGAAGAGCTGGGTGGTCGGATCCTGGAGCAGGCGGTCGAGCTGCCCGGCCCAGAGCAGCCGCTCGGTCATCCCGTAGGCGACGACCTCGAGGCAGGCGCCCGCGCCGAGCAGCCCGGTGGCCTCCACCACCCGGACGAAGCGCGCGCTCCGCGGCCGGCCGCGGGTGAGCAGGTAGATGGCGAGGAGACACGCGGTCGCGCCGAACTGGAAGACCATCGTGGTCGCGGGGACGAAGGAGAGCTGCTCCGGGTAGCTCAGCACCGCGACCGTGCGCGCGAGGACGCCGACGAGCATGATGCCGCCGAAGCTCGCCGCGAACGCGGCCACCCGCTTCTGGAGCAGCTCGCGTCCGCCTGCGCTCGTCGTCGTGCCCGCCCCCTCCATCGCGCCGCCTCAACCGGCGAAGGCCTCCGCGGCTTCCCCCAGCGTGACGAAGCGGTAGCCCGCCTCCCGGAGGGTCGCGATCGCGCTGCGCAGCGCGCGCTCCTTCTCCGCCGCGGTCCGCCGCAGGTCGGGCTGGTGCGGCCTCAGCCAGGTCAGGCCGTCCTCGTCGGCGTCGGCCAGATCGATGCCGTGCAGCTCGAGGTTGACGAGCGGCCGGCCGACGATGGCGCGCGACAGGAGCCGCGCGCCGGTCTCCCCCGAGAGCACCACGCTGGTTCCGATGTAGGGCAGGCGGGGCCCGCGGGAAACCCCGATGGGCAGCTCCATCACCTCGTCGCCGCGGCGCCAGTAGGGCCGGCCCACCCGGTAGGGGTCGGCGGGCGCGGTCAGCACCCGCGGATCGTCGACCACGCTCTGGCTCCGGCGGCCGCGGGCGCGGATGGCGCCGATCGCGCCGGTCTTCGCCAGGTAGTAGGCCGGGCAGGGGAAGACGCTCGAGTCGTAGGCCACGCCGAGCTCGCCGAGCACCGCGAAGACGTCGTCGGTGATCGTGTAGCCGGGGGCCCGGAAGCCGAGCGGGACCACGCCGACCGCGCGCTCGATCGCCTCCATCCCGCCGGCGATCTGCGCGGTGATCGTGCGCCGGTCGCGCCGCGTGAGGTCGTAGAGATGATCGAGCGAGTGGTTGCCGATCTCGTGACCCTCCTCGGCGAGCATGCGCAGGCGCGCGCCGTTGTCCCCGTCGAGGTCGCGCCCGATCGCGAAGAAGGTGCACGGCACGCCCTCGTCGGCGAAGAGCGCGCGCAGGCGGGGGAGGGCGCGCTCGTAGATCGCGCGGCCCGACCGGCCGGGCGCGTCGAGCCCGTGGATCGCCGCGTAGCAGCCGATCTCGTCCAGATCGACGCTGAGGGCGGCGAGGCGCATCGGCTTCAACCCTTGATGCGGATCGCCACGAAGAGCTTCGTCAGGTTCTTCATGACGTTCGGCACGCGGCGGAAGAGGTGGATGGAGGGCTGACGCTTCTCGAGGACACGCACGGGGATCTCGACCACGCGCACGCCGCCGCGCTCGGCCCGGATGACGAGCTCGCTCGCGAACAGGTCCTTGTCGACCAGGCAGGCCCGGGCGACGTCGACGACCGCGGCGCGGCGGAAGGCCTTGAGGCCGTGGGTGTCGGTGCCCTTGAAGCCCAGGGACACCCGCAGCATGCCGTTGATGACGTGGGTGCCGAGCCGGCGGAGGAACGGCCGCTCGTCGCTCGCGCCGGGCATGACCTTGCTGCCGACGACGAAGTCCGCCTCGTTGGTCTCGAGCAGCGCCATCGCGCGCTCGTAGAAGTCCGTGTCGCAGAGATCGATCTCGTCGCAGATCACGAACTCGCCGCGCGCCTCGAGGATGCCGCGCTTCAGCGCGCCCCCGTAGTTGGGCTGGCCGAAGGAGAAGGTGCGCACCGCGGGGAAGCGCTCGGCCAGCTCCTCGGCGATCTGCACCGTCGCGTCCTTCGAGCCGTTCTCGGCGAGGACCAGCTCGTAGGGCCACCCGAGCGGCTCGAGGCGATCGATGAGGTCCACGACGGCCGCGTGGAGGATCGCCTCCTCGCTGTAGATCGGAATGACGATCGAGACGCGCGGGGTGGGGAGGTTCGGCTCGCTCGACATCGCGCGCGGACTCTTGTCTACGCTCCCTTCCCCGTCAAGGGACGGGGCCGAGAGGCCCCCTGCGGGCAGCAGCCGGGCACGCAGTGGAAGGGCCGCGGAGGCAGCGCGCCCACCGCCGGGCGGTCGTCCCAGCCCTCGACGTACTCGGCGATCAGCTCCCGGGCCATGCGCACGAACCGGGGGTGGTCGTTCGCGGCGGGGGCCCGGGCGAAGGTCAGCCCGAGCGCCTCGGCGCGCTCCTTCGCCTCGTGATCGAGGTCCCAGACCACCTCCATGTGGTCGGCGACGAAGCCGAAGGGCGCGATCACCACCGCGCCGCCCGGCCGGCGCGCCGCGAAGGCGTCGAGCGCGTCGAGCACGTCCGGCTCGAGCCACGGCACCTGCGGCGGGCCCGAGCGGCTCTGGTAGATGCGCTCCCAGCTCGCCACCCCGACCTCCTCGGAGACCATCCGCGCCAGCTCCTCGAGCTGCTGCGCGTAGTCGCACCCGGCGGCCATGCTCACCGGGATCGAGTGGGCGCTGAACATCACGTGGGCGTCGGCCCGCGCCGCCTCCGGGAGCCGCGCCAGGCCCTCCCGCAGCCGCGCCGCGCAGGTCTCGACGTAGCCCGGGTGGTTGAAGAACGGGCGGATCTTCACGACCTCGGGGGCGCCCTCGCCGATCGCCTCGCGGGCCTTCGCGACGTCCTCCTGGTAGGCGCGGCAGCCCGACCAGCTCGAGAACGCGCTCGTCGCGAACGCCACCGCGCGCTTCACGCCGTCGTCCTTCATCTGGCGGAGCGTGTCCTCGAGCATCGGGTGCCAGAAGCGGTTGCCCCAGTAGATGGGCAGCGCGGGCCCGTGCGCCGCGAGCTCCGCCTCGAGCGCCGCGATCAGCTCGCGGGTGCGGTCGTTGATCGGGCTCTTGCCGCCCATGTGCAGGTAGTGCTCGGCCACCGCCTCCAGCCGCTCGCGGGGCACCGGGCGGCCGCGCACCACGTTCTCGAGGAAGGGCATGACGTCCTCGGCGGTCTCGGGGCCGCCGAACGAGAAGACGAGGATGGCGTCGAAGTCCATGGCGGCTCCTTGGTGTCGTCAGGGGGTCGCGGCCAAGATCGCGTGCGCCTGCTTCAGGGTGGCCTGCCGGGGCCGCCAGCGCGCGGGGAGGGCGGCGCTCCGGCCCGCGGGCACGACCCGGTCGCCCAGCGTCACCTCGCCCGAGAGCACGGTCAGCCCGGCGAGCCGATCCCAGTCGGGCAGCGTCACCACGCCGGTGCCGGCCACCCGCGCCACCGCCAGCGCGTCGGAGCGGAGCGGCGCGCCCTCGCCAGAGAGCAGCTCCACCGTGGCCTCGGTGGGCGGAGGCCCGGCGCGGTGCCGGACCCGCGACAGGAGCGCCGCGCCGCGCGGCAGGTCCCAGCGCGTGACCCCGAGCGCCTCCTCGCGATGCAGCGCGCGGGGCTCGCCGTCCGGATCGCGGCGACCGGCCTCGTCGTAGCGCCGGTTCCAGTCCCAGTAGCGGTAGGTGACGCCGCGGCGCCCGGGCAGGACCCGCTGCGGCTCGACCAGGAGCACCCCGGCGCCGATGCAGTGCGGGGTGCCGGCCTCGATGACGAAGAAGTCGCCGGGCGCCACCGGCACGAAGGGCAGCAGGGCCGACAGGTCGTCGCCCGCGTCCAGCGCGGCCCGGACGCGCGCCTCGGTCGCGTCCTCCGAGAGCCCCAGGTAGAGCCCCGCGCCCGGCGCGTGGTCCACGACGTACCAGCTCTCGGGCTTGCCGGACTCGTCCGGCGCGAGCCCGGGGGCGTCGTCGCTCGGGTGGATCTGCACCGAGAGCGCGTCGTCGGTGTCGAGCAGCTTCACGAGCAGCGCGGTGCCCCCGCGGGCCCGCTCGCCCCCCAGCCAGCCCTCGTCCACCCGCTCCGAGAGCGGCCGGCCGTCGCCGTCCACGCTCGGGAAGCTCGGCTCGACCGAGACCTCCCAGGACTCGCCCACCGGCTCGCCGGGCGGCATGCCCTTGAGCGCGCGGATCCGGCGGCCGCCCCACGGGGTGCGGGACGGCGGGGTGAAGTTGTCCCCCCGGAGGAGGATCGGTTCGTCGCTTTTTTGGTGCCCCATTGTCCTACATGTAGGTTCCGGGTTGGACGCACGGCTCAGGGAGGTGTCCGATGGGATTCAAGGGCAAGGATCGGCGCATTCACAAGGTCTTCGTGACGCGGAACACCGAGTACCACGTCCGGCGTGACCTCTGCGTGGCCGTCAAGGATCGCCGGAGCGGCGAGTGGCTCCGCGCGCACCTGGCGCTGAAGAACCGCGTGCACGGCGGGATCCGCTTCAACCGGAGCGGCGGCATCATGCCCAACCCGGGCCAGCCGAAGGTCGGCGAGTCGCTCTTCTTCCACGCGGCGGGCCGTGACCTGGTCACCAGCCCCATCCTCAGCGTGGACCGGCCGGAGCGCGACGTGGTCGGCCGCTACCCGCGGGGGTAGTGACGGCGCGGCCTCCGGCTGCTATGAGTCCGCCTTCGTGTCGGACGATCGCAAGACCATCCGGGTCGTGGGGGCCGTCGTCGAAGAGGACGGCCGTTACCTCATCACCCAGCGGCGCCCCAACGCGGTGCTGCCCCTGCTCTGGGAGTTCCCGGGCGGCCGGGTCGAGGAGGGCGAGAGCGACGTCGAGGCGCTCGCGCGCGAGATCATGGAGCGGCTCGGCGTCGCGGTGAGCGTGCAGCAGCCGTGGATCTGCTTCCGCACCCACCCGTACGAGCACTACACGGTCGATCTCTACCTCTACGAGTGTACCCTCGAGTCCGACGCGCTCGAGGCCCGGGCGGTGAACGACTTCCGCTGGGTCACGAGCGACGAGTTCGACCAGTACCCGTTCACCCCGGTGGACGAGGCGTCGATGAGCAAGCTGCTCGGGGAGGACGCGTGACGCGCCCGCTCCTGGGCCTCGCGGCGCTCCTCGCGCTGGGCTGCCAGTCCTCGCCCGAGCCCTCCGGACGGCTCGAGGCGCCCGAGGCCGTCGAGACCGCGGAGGTCGAGGCCCCCGCGGCGGCGGAGGCGCCCGAGGGCGCGGACACGTTCGGCGGCGCGATCGACGAGGGCATGCCCGTCACCGCGCTGAGCGACATCCTCGCCGAGCCCTCGCGCTTCGAGGGCCAGGTCGTGAAGACCGAGGGCGAGGTCGCGCGGGTGTGCCAGCGCATGGGCTGCTGGATGGAGCTCCGCCAGGACGCGGACAGCCCGGGCGTCCGGGTGCCGATGGCCGGCCACTCCTTCTTCCTGCCCCGCGACTGCGCCGGCCGCCGGGCCACCATGCAGGGCCGGGTCGTCATCCGCGAGCTGTCGCCCGAGACCCGCGCCCACCTCGAGTCCGAGGGCGCGGTCGCCACCGCGTCCGCCCTCTCGATCGAGGCGACCGGCGTGGTCCTCAACTGACGGGGGCCGGGTGAGCGAGACGCCCGAGCGCTGCCCGACCTGCAACACCGCGGTGCCCGAAGGCGCCAAGCGGTGCCCCGGGTGCGGGCGGGTCTTCGGCGAGGCCAACCGCTGCCCCCACTGCCACGCCATCGCCGCCGTGCGCCGGGTGGGCGACAAGACGGTGTGCGCCGCTTGCGGCAAGCCGCGGGTGGGCACGGTGGTGCTCGGCAGCGACGCCGACGACGGCGCCGCGATGGTGCCCGCGTCGCGCGAGGGCCGCGAGGCGTCGCGCGAGGCGATGATGCTGCGGGCTCGCGGCCGCACCCAGCGCGGCTTCGGCATCGTCTCGGTCGCCGGCGGGGTGCTGATGGCGGTCGCGATGGCGGTCCTCTTCTCCGGCGCCCTCGGGCTCGGCCTCGCGGCGGCCGCGGCGCTGATCGCGGTGGGCCTCGGCGCCCTCTCGGTCCGCGCGGGCGCCCGCAACATGCAGAAGGCGGTCGCCGAGGACGCGCGCGCCCGGGAGCTGGCGGTGCTGGAGCTGGCCGAGAAGGAGGGCGGGGTCCTCACCGCCACCCAGGTCGCGCAGGCCTTCGGCATGACGGCGAAGGAGGCGGACGCGATGCTGACCGAGATGGTGGGCGACGGCTCGCGCATCAGCGTCGACGTCGACGAAGAGGGCGTGCTCACCTACGTGTTCCGCGAGCTCCGCCGCTCGGTCCCGAAGGTCCGCGTGGCCCCGGACGACGAGCCGGCGCTCGCGGAGGCCGAGGTCGAGGACCGGGAAGAGGCGCCCGGAGCGCGCCGCGAGAGCGGCGACTGACCGGGAATTTCTCGCGGACCCGCCGGCCCCGCGGCATCATCCGTGAGGGATGACGGAAAAGGACGGCGCGCCCGGTGACGGCGAGGGCTCCGGCCCGGCCACCAAGAAGCGACGGCGGCCGCGGCAGGCCACGCTGATCGGCATGGCGGCGCCGGCCGAGCCGGGCGAGGCGCCGAAGATCGTGACCGGGCCGGCGATCCCCGCGCCGAAGCCGCCGTCGGGGGCGCTGCCGAAGCGGCCGCCGTCGGGGGCGCTGCCGAAGAAGCCGCCGTCGGGGGCGCGGCCGTTGCGGCCGTTCCCGGGCGCCGGCGCGCTGCCGCCGAAGCGCCCCTCCACGCCCGACGCCCCGCCGAAGCCGCCAGCCGCCGAGCCGGTCGCCAAGCCGGTCTCCACGCCCGCCGAGCGCTGGGCCTCGGCGCCCCCGCCGTCGGCGCCGCTCGAGGGCGAGAGCACGAACGTGACCGAGCTGGCCGGCGAGTCGACCGCGGTCACCTCGGATCTGCCCTACGAGGCGACCCAGACCGACGCGCGCGCCCCGGCGGACGACGCGAGCACCGAGCCCAAGATCGAGGCGCCGGCGGAGCTGGCCCCCGAGCCCACCCAGCCGGCGGCGCCCGCGCCCTCCGCGCCGCCGCCGGACGAGCTGGTGTCGGTGCCGACCGTGGTGGTCGACCCGAACGCGGTGGCCGATCCCGCGCCGACCTACGCGATGGACATGCAGTCCGGGCAGGTCAGCCTGGCCCACGAGGCGACCGAGCAGGTGGTCCTGCCGGAGGCGCGGCCGAAGAGCCGGGCCGGGCTGTTTGTGGGGATCGCGGCGGTCGCGCTTCTGCTCGTCGCGGCGGGGGGAGGGGCGGCGTGGTGGCTGCTCGGGCCGGGGGCGTCCGAGCCCGTCGCCGTGGCCGAGACCGGTGCCGAGGCCGAGACCGGTGCCGAGGCCGAGACCGGTGCCGAGGCCGAGACCGAGACCGTCGCCGAGGCCGAGTCCGGTTCCGAGACCGAGACCGAGACCGAGACCGAGACCGAGTCCGAGTCCGAGACCGAGGCCGCGACCGAGTCCGAGACCGAGTCCGAGTCCGAGACCGAGACCGAGACGGAAGCCGCGTCCGAGACCGAAGCCGAAGCCGTCGCCGAGGGCGAAGGGGAGGGCGACGACGACGCCGTGAGGGCGGTGGCGGCGCCGGAGGGGCTGACGCGGGAGGCGATGCTGGGGTTCGAGCTGGACCGGCCGCGGGAGAGTCGGCGGGCGCGGCGGATGAGCCAGGCGGAGCGCCGGCGGCAGGCGGATCGGCTGAAGAGCCGGGCGCTCCGGGCCTATCGGGACGAAGCGTATCCCGAGGCGGAGCGGCTCTACCGGGAGGCGCTCGAGTACAACTCGTGGGACGTGGCCGCGGTCGAGGGGCTGGCCCGGGCGGCGGCGCAGCAGGGGCGCTTCCCGGAGGCGCGCGCCTGGGCGCAGCTCGCGGTCGACCGCAACCCGCGCAGCGCCGCGACCTACCGGATCCTCGGCGACGTGTGGCGGCAGGCCGGCTTCCCCGACGACGCGCGCGACGCCTACCGCCGCGGGCTCCGCCGGGCGCCCGGCGATCGCTGGCTCCGGCAGCGCCTGCGCGAGCTGTGAGCTGCGATCAGGCCATCGCGTCGTGCGCGGAGCCGCTCGGGGAGCGGACCGCGTGGCTCAGCGCGATCACCTCGACGAGGATCGCGCGGTAGACCGCGTCGAAGGCGTCGAGATCGGCGGCGCCCTCGGACTGCGAGAGCGCCTCGTCGAAGTGGTGCTGCACGTAGTTCACGAGGGCGGGCTGGCCCATCGCCACCACGTCGTCGCTCTCGAGCACCTCGGTGGGGTCGTTGCGCCGGAGCTCCTCGTCGACGTCCAGGGTCGAGAGCGCGAGCTGCAGGGAGGCCTCGTCCACCGTGCCCAGCCGGGTCGGGAACGCCTCCTTGAACGCCAGGTAGACGGTCACCGCGAGGAAGTAACCCACCGACTGCGCGAGCTCGTCGCTGCGGCTCGACACCTGGCCGGCGAGGTACTCCGCGAGCTCCGGCTGGAGCCGGTCCATCTCGCGGTACCCGCCGTCGAGGGTGCGTTGCAGGTCCTCTTCCGCTTCTCCGAGAGCCTCCTCGAGGGCGTCGATGGCCATGTCGTCCACCACGGCCCAGCGCGGGACGGGTCTCAGGGCTGCCTTGCGAAGGAACACCACCCGAGCATACAAGGCGGCAACGCCCTGCACAGCCTCGGTGTGAGCATCCGCCGGGGGGCGGCTACTCGTCGTAGAAGATCGGGGCCCGGGCCTGCAGGAAGGCGGTGATCGCCTCCTCGTCCTCGGGGAGCAGCTCCCGGAACTGGACGCCCATCCCGGGGCGGATCTCCGGGTCGTCGTCGCGGAGCTCCCGGAGCCAGCGCACCTCGCCGATCGTCTTGACGATGTGGCCGGTGGGCAAGGTGAACTCGATGTCCATCTTGGTTCCGACCGGCTGCAGGTCGTAGGTCGCGACGAAGAGGCCGCCGTCGCTCAGGTCCTCGGAGAAGCCCTGGTAGAAGTTGCTCTCCGAGGTGAAGCTCACCTCGGTCTCCACCTCGCGGCGCGGCGAGGCGCGGCGATCGGCCCAGGGATCGGGCAGCCCGCTCTCGCGCTGCTGGACCGGGACGGGGAGGGGAGGCGGCGCGTCGATGCCGTGGTCCTTGGCCACCGGGTAGAGGATGCGCTGGGCGTTGGCGAGGCCCTCGAGGCACTGCTCGCCGCGGGGCTCGAGCGTGTCCTGGATGGCCCGGCCGATGGCCAGCGCGTGGGCCAGCGCGTGATGCACCGTCCCGACCGCGGTGTCGAAGCCCTCGGGCGAGTGGTCGATCGAGAGCGCGCGCGCCACCCGACCGAGCCGCTCGACGGCTCGCGCCATCGCGCCGTCCGCGGCGACCTCCTCGCGAAGAACCGCGACCGCGGTCTCGATGAGCTCGCCCGCGCGGCGCGCCTGGCGGACCTCTTCCGTCTCGGGCTGGATGACTGCTGCCGTCGCTCCCATGAAGCCTCCTGTGTGGAGGTCCAACGGACGGCGGGCGTCCGGGCTTTAGGGGAGGCGTCAATCTCCGTAGTGAAAGGCGGGGCGCTCCTCGAGGTAGTGGGCGATGGCCCGCTCGTCCTCGGGGCCCAGGCCCTCGAACTGGATCCCCATGCCGGCCGGCAGCTCGTGGGGCCGGTAGCGCGGCACCCGCACCCAGGCGACGGCCGCGCGCGCGCTGACGCGGTAGCCGTCGGGCAGCACGAACGAGAGCCGCAGCTCGGTGCCGACCTGGAGGGGATCGTCGGTGGCGACGAAGAGCCCGCCGCGGGAGAGATCGTCGGTGGTGCCGGTGAAGAAGCGGTTGTCGCCCTCGAGGCCGATCGGCACCTCGAGCTCCATGCGGCTGGCGTCGCGCTGCTCCGGCTCGCCCGCCGGCGGCTGGCTCGGCTTCACCCGGCTCGAGGTGAGCAGGAAGGGCGCCGTGCCCTCGCCGCGCGCCTCGAGCCCCAGCGCGCGGGCGAGCACCGTGCGCGCCGGGTGGAGCTGCGCCATCGCCCGGCTCAGCGCCTTGGCGGCGGCGGGCCGGGTCTGGACCGCGTGGCTCTCGAGCAGGCCGCGCATCGACTTCATCGCGTCGTCGAGCACGCCGTGCAGCGCCTTCGCGTCGGCCAGCTCGGCCGCGAACAGCGCCCCGACCACCGGGGTCACGGAGCCGGCGAGCGGGTCCCCGTCGAGGTGCTCGACCAGCGACGCCAGCAGCGCGCGCGCCTCCCGCGCCGCGTCCTTGCCGGATCGCTCGAGCTCTCGCGGGGTGCTCACGGCGCCCCGGCTACTCGTCGTAGAACATCGGCGGGCGCTTGCGGATGAAGCGCAGGATCAGCTCGCGCGACTCCTTGGGAAGCCCGTCGAACGCCACGCCCATGCCGGGCTCGCTGTCCGAGCTCATGTCCATCGGGTCGCGCACGAAGCGCACGTGGCCGTCGACCTCGGTCGAGAGGTTGCCCGGCAGCGTCACGAAGAGCCGGACGCGGCTGCCCTTCGGCAGGATGTTGTAGGTGGCGATGAAGACGCCGCCCTGGCTGATCTCGCCGCTGAAGCCCACGTAGAAGTTCGACTCGGTGGTCGCGCCGAGGTTCGCCTCGACCTGCTCGCGCTCACCGCCGCTCCGGTAGGGCCCCTCGTCGGGCACGGTCTTGTCGGCCTCGGGCGGCTCGGGCGCGGCGGGCGGCGGCTTCACGCTCGCGGGCTTGCTCTCGGCGGGGGCCTTCGGGGCCTTGGGCACGCTGAGCGGCATCGGCGCCTCCGACTGCGGCGGAGGGTGCCGCGTCGGCTGGGTGGTCAGCGGGAAGAGCAGGCTCATCGCCTTGGCGAGGGTCTCGGTCGCGGTCTGGATCCCGGCGTGCTGCTCGCGCACGTCCTGGAGCAGCGCCATCGTCTGGCTGAGCGACCCGAGCGCGTTCTTCACGCAGCTCTTTCCGTCCGGCTCCGAGCTCGCGCGCTCGGCCTCGAAGAGCGCACCCACCGCCTGGGCGATGTTCTGCGCCACCGCCAGGACGTCCGACGGGATGTTCGGATCCTCCTGCAGGGCGGCGAGCGCCTTGCCGAGGCTCTCGCGTGCTTCCTTCGCCTTCGCTGCGCCCGAGTAACTCATGAGTGAATCGATCCTCTCCGGTTGCTCCGCACCGCCAGCGGTCGCGCCACCACCTTCGGGTCGACCGCGCGCCGCATCATAAGTCCTTCGTGAAGACGACACGAGAGCGGCGCGGGCCGGCGTAGTGCTCGACCTCTTCGACCCCGAAGCCGAGCGCCTCGTGGAAACGGATCGAGCCGTCGTTCCCCACGGTCGTGATCGCCTTGATCCGCGCCGCGCCGCCCGACTTCGCGCGCTCGATGAAGCGCTCGTAGAGCTTCTTGCCGACGCCCCGGCGGCGGTGCTCGGGGTGGATGCCGACGAGGTGCACGTAGGCGACCGGCGGCTCCTGCGGCGTCACGAAGCCGAGGAGGAAGCCGATGACCTCGCCCTCCTCCTCCGCGATCAGCGCTTGCTCGCCGAGCTCGTGGAAGAACACCGGGTGCGCGCGCTCGCTGGACGGGCCTCCCCACCAGCGGTCGAGCACCGACACGATGTAGTCGAAGTCGCTCTTTTCGATGCCCCGGATCTGCATGGCTCCCGCTCGCGGGGCCGGACCATAGCATCAGACAGGGGCCCTGCGTCGAGGGGGAGCGTGGTTGTCCGCAAATCGGGACGTCAGGGCCGCGGATCGTCGCCCAGGACGACGTTGTCGATCAGCCGGGTCCCGCCGAGGTGCGCGGCCGCGGCGAGCAGCGCGCGCGCGGGCAGCGGGCCCTCGAGCGGGGCGAGCGAGTCGGGATCGGCGAGCGCGACGTAGTCGACGCGATCGAAGGCGGCGGCGACCCCGTCGCGGGCCAGCGGCAGGAGCCTCGCCGGATCGCGCTCGCCGGCGTCGAACGCGTCCCAGGCGGCCCGCAGGCCGGACACGATCGCGAGCGCGCGCTCCCGCTGCCCCGGGTCGAGGTAGCGGTTGCGGGAGCTGAGCGCGAGCCCGTCCGGCTCCCGCACGATCGGCGCGCCGACCACCTCGATGGGCATGTCGAGATCCCGCGCCATGCGCGCGAGCGTGCGCCACTGCTGGTAGTCCTTGCGGCCGAAGACGGCGACGCTCGGGCCGGTCAGCATGAAGAGCTTGGTGACCACGGTGGTCACGCCGCGGAAGTGCCCGGGCCGGTGCTGGCCCTCGAGCGGCGAGGTGACCCCCTCGACCTCCACGTGGGTGGAGAAGCCGTCCGGGTACATCGCGTCCATCGCCGGCGCGAAGACCGTGTCGACCCCGGCCTCGCGGCAGCGGGCCACGTCGTCCTGGAGCGTGCGTGGGTAGCGGTCGAAGTCCTCCGCCGGCCCGAACTGGAGCGGGTTGACGAAGACGGTGACCGCGACGTGATCGGCGCCCCGCGCGCGCGCCGCCTCGACGAGGCTCAGGTGGCCGGCGTGGAGCGCGCCCATCGTCGGTACCAGCCCGACCCGCCGCCCGTCCGCGCGCGCCGCGTCGCAGCGAGCCCGGAAGGCGGCCTTGTCGTGAACGACCTCGGTCAACGCGTCACTCGGCCGGGCCATACACCGGCCGGAGCGGGACCACGTTGGTGCCGGAGGCGCTCGCCGGCTCGGGCGCGCCCCCCTGCTTCTTCAGGCCGAAGCTGTGCTCGACCGCGGGGAACGCGCCGCCGCGGACCTCGTCGGCGTAGCGCCGCGCCGCGCCCACGCCCTGCTCGAACATCTCCGCGTAGCGCTTGACGAACTTCGGCCGGAGGTCCGGCGTGAGGCCGAGGAGGTCGTAGCAGACGAGCACCTGACCGTCGCAGTCGACGCCGGCGCCGATGCCGATGGTGGGGATCTCGAGCGCCTCGGTGATGCGCGCCGCGAGCGGGGCCGGGATGCCCTCGAGCACGAGCGCGAAGGCGCCCGCCTCCTGCACCGCGATCGCGTCGCGGAGGATGCGGTCGGCCTGCTCCTCGGTCTTGCCCTGGACGCGGAAGCCGCCCATGGCGTGCACGCTCTGCGGCGTGAGGCCGACGTGGGCCATCACCGGGATGCCGGCGTCGACGATGCGGCGAATGGTCGGCGCGACCGACTCGCCGCCCTCGAGCTTCACCGCGTGCGCGCCGCCCTCGCTGAGGAAGCGGCCGGCGTTGCGCAGCGCCTCGGTGGCGTCGACCTGGTAGCTCATGAACGGCATGTCGCCGACGATGAGGCAGGTCTGGCAGCCGCGGGCGACCGCGCGGCAGTGGTAGATGATCTCGTCCACCGTGACCGGCAGCGTCGAGTCCTGGCCCTGGACCACCATGCCGAGCGAGTCGCCCACGAGGAGGAGGTCGATGTCGGCCTCCTCGAACATGCGGGCGAAGGTCGCGTCGTAGGCGGTCAGCATCGTGATGCGCTCGCCGCGCTCCTTCATCTTCTGGAGCTTCGGGACGGTGACGCGGGCGGTGCGCTTCGATCCGCTCGGGGGCGTGCCCCCCTGACGATGGTCGGTCATGGCTGTCGCGTCTTCTCGGGGTCGCGGCCAGGTCCACTCCCGGTCCACGCCCGTCCAGACGCCCGCGGTATAGCACCGCGGAAGCGATCGTGAAACCTCGACGAAACCCGCGCGTGGTCGCGCGAGGCGTCCGGCCCCAGGTCTCGGCCGTGACGCTCTCTCTGCACCGCCGGGGCGGCGACTGGTTCATCGCGCGCGAGGGGGACGCGTACGGTCCGCTCGCGCCCCGCAAGGTGCTCCGGCTCGCCCGCGTGGCGCCGGAGCGGGGCCTCGGGGACCTCGCGGCCGCGCCGCTGCCCCCCGACGCGGTGGAGGTGCCGATCGCCCAGGCGCCCCCGAGCGTGACCCGCTACGAGCTGCACGGCGCGCCCGAGTCGATCCCGGTCGACTGGACCGAGCTCCCCGCCGAGCGCCGCCGCGAGGTCTGCCGCCTCGCGGGCTTCGACGAGGACGACGTCGGCCTGCCCACCGGCCGGCTGGAGCGTGACTGGAACCTCCACCCGGCCGGCAGCCCCGTCGTGGCGACCTTCGTGGTCCAGGGCCACGGCTTCGCGGTGATCGACGTGCCTTGAGGCATGCTCTGCGCGTGGACGAGATCGTCATCCGGGTGGGCGCCGAGCGCTTCGTGGCCCTGACGGCGGGGGAGGGGCCGGTGGCGCTCCTGCTGCACGGCTTCCCCGACGTGCCGCGGTCGTGGGCGCCGGTGATGGAGACGCTGGCGCCGCGCTTCCGGTGCGTGGCGCCGTGGATGCGGGGGTACGCGCCGTCGACGACCGAGGGGCCGTTCGACGCCGACCGGCTGGCCGCGGACGTGATCGGGTTCGCCGACGCGGTCTCGCCGGACGCGCCGGTGCTCCTGGTCGGCCACGACTGGGGCGCGGCCGCCGCCTACGTCGCGTGCATGCGGGCGCCCTCGCGCTTCCTCGGCTGCGTGCCGATCAGCGTGCCGCACCCGCTCGCCTTCCTGCGTCACCTCGGGCGCGACGCCGGGCAGCTCCGGCGGAGCTGGTACATGGGCTTCTTCCAGCTGCCCGGGCTGCCCGAGCGGGCGATCCGACGGACCGATCTCGTGGCGCGGCTCTGGCGTCGGTGGTCGCCGGGCCTCGAGCCGCCGCCGGGCCACCTGGACGAGGTCGTGGACACGGTGCGGCGCAGCCTCCCGGGGCCGATCGCCTACTACCGCGGCATGACCCGGCCGCTCGCGGAGGCGCCTCTGCGGGTGAGGGACGCGCGGCACGAGCGCATCGAGGTGCCGACGTTCTACCTGCACGGCGCGGACGACGGCTGCGTGACCCCCGAGGCGGCGGCGGGGCAGGGCCGCTTCTTCGCGGCGCCCTTCGAGGCCGAGGTGGTCGAGGGCGCGGGGCACTTCCTGCCGCTCGAGCGCCCGGAGGCGGTGGCGCGCGCCGTCCACGCGCTGACGACCGCCGAGCCCTACCGCTGACGTCGGCGGAGCCAGAGGACCGCGAGCCCGCCCGGGACCGCGAGCGCGGCGACGACCCAGCGGGGCACGACGAGGGCGCGGGCGAGCTCCACCCGCTCGAGCTCGGCCCGGTCCGCGTGGGACGCCATCTCGTCGAGCCCGGTCCAGGTCAGCGGCACGGTCAGGGCGAGGAAGCCGAGCGTGAAGCCGAGGGCGAAGCGGAAGAAGCTCGCGAGCCCGTCGCCGTCCCGCTCGAAGACCGTGCCGACCGAGAGGATCAGCGACAGGACCACGAAGCCGAGCGCGCCGCCCCAGGTCATCAGCCACGGCCCGGTCGCGATCGCGACCGCCGCGCCGAGGCCGATGCCGAACCCCCAGGCCAGCGGGACGAGCGTCTTGCGCGTCACGCCTCGAGCTCGGCCAGCTGCGCTTCGATCTCGGCCTTCTGCGCCGCGTCGTCCTCGGCGAGCGCGAGGGCCCGGGTCAGCATGCGGCGCGCCTCGTCCTCCAGGCCGAGCTCCAGCACCAGCCGCGCGGTCTCGCGGTGATAGACGAGGTGGTTCGCCTTGTCGCCGCCCGAGGCGAGCCCGCGCCACAGATCGGCCGCCTTCTCGAGCCGGCCCTGGGCCTCGTAGATCTCGGCCCGCGCGACCGCGGTGGCCGGCGGGTAGTCGATGGTCTGGTCCCCGCGGCGCCGCGAGACGAAGAACGAGATCACCTGGTCGAGGTAGACCGCGGCCTCGTCGTCCCGCTCCGCCTCGTGCAGGGCGAGCCCGAGCGCCTCGAGGAAGGTCCAGTCCGGCCGGTCCTCGTCCAGCAGCGGCAGCGCCGCCTCCAGCACCTCCGCGGCCTCCGCCGCGGCGCCGGTCTCGCGCAGGTAGCGCCCCATCAGCAGGAACGGGCGCGGGTCGTCGGGGAAGGCCTCCATCGCGGCGGAGTACTCCTCCATCGCGCCCTCCTCGTCGTCGTCGCGATCGCGCAGCATGGCCACGTTCGCGTGCGCCGCGAGCCGGGACTCGCCGCCCTGGTCCTCCTCCAGCTCGTCGAGGAAGGTGCGCAGCGCGTCCTCCGCGCTCTCCCACTGCTCGCAGAGCATCCGGGCGCGCCCGATCTCCAGCCACAGGTAGAGCGGGTCGTCGGCGTCGGCGAGGATCGCCTCGAGCTTCTCGCGCCCGGCCTCGGCCTCGCCGTCGTGCAGGGTGAGCAGCGCCTCCCGCATCGGCTCGCCGTACGCGTCGTACTCGTCGAGCTGCTCGTCCTCCCAGGTCCCGGCGAGGATGGCCCAGCGATCGTCGTCGCTCAGCTCCTCGGGCGCCTCGGCCTGGCGGACCGCGTCCTCCTTCTCGAGGGTCTCGAGGCGGCGCCGGGCCCGCTTGACCACGTCGTCGCTCCGGCCGAGCTCCATCGCGTGGCGGAGCTCCTCCTCGGCGAGATCGAGGTCGCCCAGCTCCACGAGGCGCTCGGCCTCCTCGATGTGCGCCTCGGCCATTCCGTCGAGGCAGCGGCCCATGCGCTCCTCGCAGTGCGCGACGTCGTCGGGGCTCGCGCCCTTCTTCCGGTCGAGCGCGCGCTCGTAGGCGGCGCGCGCGGTCGGGAAGTCGCCGGCGTCGAACGCGCGATCGGCGTCGGCGCGCTCGTCGGCGAAGGAGCTGCCTCCGAACATCTTCTTGAAGAAGCCCATGGTGGTTCAGGCCCGCTTTTTCTTGTTGAGCCGCTGGGTGGCGGCGGTGCGCAGCGAGGCGGGGATGCCCTTGCTGCGGGAGAGCGACTTGAGATCGTTCGCGCGCAGGTGCGAGAGGAACTTCATCGAGACGCCCATCGGCGTCTTCGGGTTGAAGACGAGGTTGCGCTTGACCTCGTAGTTGCCCAGCCAGTCGCGGCGGTTGCCGATGTAGCGGAGCACGTCGTCCGAGATCTGCTTGCTGATCGCGATCCGCGCCGCCTCGCCGTCGGTCATCGCCGGGGAGCTGATGGCGGCCATGCAGACGGTCTTGTTGGGGTCGCGGACGAGCAGGCTGCGCGCGGCCGCGTTGCCGACCAGGGTCATCCGGATCTTCTTCGCGATCGGCCAGTTGCGGATCTTCTGCGCGAGCGGGAGGTGGGAGTCCTTGATCTCCTCGCTCCCGTCGACCTTGTCCCGCTCGACCGCGTCGTCGTCCGCGTCGAGCTCCACCGCCTCCCGGAAGTCGATGTCGTCGGGGAGCGGCTCGTCGAGGGGCTCGTCGATGATGAGCTGGCCCTGGATCGCCTGGACGTGCGCCTCGAAGGTCGCGACGCCGTCGAGCTGGACGTCGTTCCGCGCGGCGAGCTCGACCAGCCGGTCGACGGTGCTCATCCGCGTGTTCTTGTTCATGTAGAGCGCCTCGATGATGGTCGGGTGCTCCAGGAGGCGGACCTGATCGGTCGCGATGCGCTCGCAGGTCCGCTCGTCCGTCCAGCGCGCGACCCGGGCCACCGTCTCGGGCGGGGTGGCCCGGTTGGCGACCAGCTCCTCCAGGATCGCGCGCTTGCCGCGGACGTGCTCGACCAGCCCGTCGAGGATGAGCGGGTGCAGGGCCTCGCCGGCCGCCGCCGTCAGCACGCCCTCGGGGACCTTGGAGAGGGTCTCCTTCGCCGCGCCCGAGACCTGGTCGTTCGCGTCGGCCGAGAGCTGGACGAGCAGCGTCACCAGGTCGCCGCCCTTGACCGGGACGAGCCCCTTGGCCGCCATCGTCTTGGCGGGCACGGGCGCGGCGGGGTCGGCGAAGCGGGCGATCTTCTCCGGCAGCTCTTCCTTCGGCAGCGGCAGCGACATGCGGTCCCTGGCTATCGATTCGGCGCGCCGCCGTCAATGGCGTCAGGCGGCCGGCGGCCACCTGGACATGGCGTGTGGGAAGGGGTAGGGCACAATGTCATGAGAGGCCGGGGGGCGTCGCCGGCCCGAGAGGATGGTCCGCTTCGATGACTTCGCTTCGTTCGCTCACGGTGAGCCTCTTCGTGCTCGCGTGCCTGTGCTTCGCCGGATGTGACGGCGGAGGCGGGGACGACGCCGGCCTCGACGGCGCGGTGATGGACGCGGGCCGCGACGCCCGGGTCCCGCCGACCGACGCGATGGCCGAGTGCGAGACCGACGAGCAGTGCGACGACGGCGTCCCCTGCACCCGTGACTCCTGCGGCGCCAACGGCCGCTGCCGCAACCAGGTCGACATCGCGAGCTGCGACGACGGCATCTTCTGCAACGGCGTCGAGCAGTGCGACCCCGAGCTCGGCTGCGTGCCCGGGACGCGCCAGACCTGCAACGACGAGGACGTCTGCACCGTCGACCGCTGCAACGAAGAGGAGAAGCTCTGCGAGTACTTCGAGCGCGACCTCGACGAGGACGGCGACGCGGACTGGTTCTGCTCCGGCGGCGGCGACTGCGACGATCGCAACCCGCTCGTCAGCTCGATGATCAACGAGGTCTGCGAGGACGGCATCGACAACGACTGCGACTCGGTCGTCGACGAGTCCGAGTGCGGCCGGCCCCGCTACGACGAGTGCACCGATCCCCTCGACGTCTCGGCCGGCGGCTTCTTCGAGCTGAACACCGACGGCGCCTCGCCGGACTACTCGCTCGGCTGCCGCAGCACGACCCGCGACCTGGTGGCCACCTTCACCCTCACCGAGGCGCGCTCGGTGACCATCCAGGCCGAGGGAGACTTCTTCACCGTCGCCGCCTCGCTCCGGACCGACTGCACCGACCGGACGAGCGAGATCGCGTGCGAGAGCGGCTTCCCGGGCCTGATCCGTCGCCGCTCCCTCGAGCCGGGCACCTACTTCATCATCGTCGCGGCGAGCTCCACCGGCGCCATCGGGCTCGACGTCGAGTTCGGCCCGCCGATCGCGGCCGCGCCCAACCCCACCTGCGCTACGGCGACCGACGTCAGCGCGGGCGGGCGCTTCATGGGCAGCTTCGTCGAGGTGACCGACGACGTGATGATGACCGGCTGCGGCTTCACCGGCTCGCCCGACCTCGTCTACACGTTCACCACCACGATGGAGCAGGACGTCACGATCAGCGCGCAGGCGGTGACCGGCGAGAGCCTCTCCTACGCGGTGCGCAGCGCCTGCGAGATGGCCGACACCCAGGTCCGCTGCGACTACGGCAACCCGGCGGCCGGCGTGCTCCATCAGCTCCCGGCCGGCACCTACTTCGTGATCGTCGAGGGGCCGACCTTCCGCGACGTGGACTTCACGCTCGACGTGGCCTTCGGTCCGCCGACGCCGCCCGCGGCCGGCGACACCTGCGGCAACCCGATCGTCCTGGTCGACGGAACGCCCGCGATGGGCACCTTCCTCGACAAGCAGAACGACATCGACGTCTCCTGCGGCTTCCGCTACCGGGACGCGGTCTACGAGTTCACCCTGACCGAGGCGCGCGACGTCCTGCTCGAGCTCGACGCGGGCTCCTTCGCGAACGCCTCGATCCGGCCGACCTGCGACGACGGCGCCACCCAGATCCGCTGCACGAGCGGCAACCCGGTGCGCCAGCGCATCCGCAACCTCGCCGCCGGCACCTACTACGTCATCGCCGAGTCCTCGCGCGGCGGCGGCTTCGACCTGAGCCTGACGACCACCGCCCCGACGGTGGCGATGGCGGTGACCGGGAACGACAACTGCTCGTCGGCGCACGTCGTGCCGGCGACCGGCGGCCTCTTCACCGGCGACACGAGCACGCTCCTGCCGGATCTCGGCGCGCGCTGCGGCAGCGGCGCCACGTCGAACGACGCGGTCTACCAGCTCACCCTCACGAGCCGGAGCCGGGTGATCGCCTCGACGGACGGATCGAGCTTCGACACCGTGCTCCACCTGCACACGGCGACCTGCACCGACCGCGGCGAGTCCTTCTGCGACGACGACGGCGGCGAGGGCTCGGCGAGCTTGATCGATCAGATGCTCGACCCGGGCACCTACTACATCGTCGTCGACGGCTTCGGCGCGTCGTCGTCGGGCAGCTACACGCTCGAGGTCACGGTCACGCCCTGAGGAGGTCCGATGCGTCGCTTCGCCGCGCTCGCGCTGGTGGTGCTCGCCGGCGGCTGCACCATCGAGACGATCCCGATGACGCCGGACGCCGGGTCGCCCGACGCCGGCGCCCCGGACGCGGCCGCGGTCGACGCGTTCATGTTCCCGCGCCCGACCGAGGACACCTGCACCGAGGCGTCGCGGGACTCCACCCTCGGTGAGGCGTGCGGCGGGGACGCGGCCTGCGACGACGGCTGCTTCTGCAACGGCGTCGAGCGCTGCGAGGAGGGCGTCTGCGTCGCGGGCGACGATCCCTGCCCGGACGAGATCGACTGCACGGCCGACGTCTGCCTCGAGGAGACGAACCGCTGCTTCCACGACCCGCAGCCCGAGCTGTGCAGCGACGGCGACGCCTGCAACGGGGCCGAGATCTGCGATCTGGTGCTCGGCTGCACCGCCGCCGCGCCGCTCTACTGCAACGACGAGAGCAGCTGCACGGTCGACTCCTGTGACCCCGCGATCGGCTGCGTCTTCAGCCCGCGCGACCTCGACGGCGACGGCTTCACCGACGGCCGCTGCGGCGGGCTGGACTGCGACGACGACCCGCGCTTCGGGAGCGCCATCTACCCGGGCGCGCCCGAGGACTGCGAGAACCGCCGGGACGACGACTGCGACGGCTCGCGCGACTACAACGACGAAGACTGCGTCCCCACCAACGACACCTGCGACGCGCCCACGCCGATCGCCGGCCCGGGGACCTACAGCGGGGCGACCCGCGGCCTCGCCGCCGACTACACCCTCGGCTGCCGGACGAGCACCGGCGCCGACGCGGTCTTCCGGCTGACCCTCACCGAGGCCGCGAACGCCACCCTCACCGTCGCCGGCGGGGGCAGCGGCGCGGGCGTGACCCTGCGGCGCTGGGCCGAGTGCGCGACCGGCCCCGAGCTCCGCTGCAACGCGGGCTCGCCCCCGATGATCATCGCGCGCGAGCTGCCCGCCGGCGACTACGCGATCATCGTGCAGTCCACCACGCCGGGCGCGTTCGACCTGACGGTGCGGCTCGATCCGCCCACGCCGGATCCTCCGGGCGACACCTGCACGAGCGCCATCGACGTCACCACGATGCCCGGCGCGGCGGTGACCGCGGACATGCTCCAGGACACCCTGCCGAGCTGCACGAGCACCTTCGGCAGCTTCGTCGACGCCTTCTACTACTTCGACCTCGCGGCGACCCAGGACGTCACCGTGACCACCAGCGACGGCGCCTTCCACCACGCGTCGCTCTCGACCACCTGCGGCGACCTGTCGACCGAGCTCCGCTGCTGGAGCGGCAGCGGCATGCACATGGAGACCTGGCGGAGCCTGCCGCCCGGTCGCTACTACGTCGCGATCGGGTCCCAGACGCGCAGCGCGACGATCGACGCGAGCGTGGAGATCCGCCCGCCGACGCCCATCCCGCCGAACGACCGCTGCTCGGGCGCGATCGTGCTGACCGACGGGACGAGCCGGCGCGACACCACGGTCGGGTTCGCGGACGACGAGCGCGGCGGCAGCTGCGCGGGCTTCTCCCAGCCGGACGCCTTCTACACGTTCACCCTCGCGAGCCGGCAGCGCATCATCGCCAGCGTCACCGACGGCGACGGCGGCACCACGCGCTTCTCGCTCACCCTTCGCGAGGGCTGCGGCGGCCCCGAGGTCCAGTGCACGACCGCGAGCGGCTTCCCGGCCCCGTCGAGCGCGACCATCGCCCGCAACCTCGACCCCGGCACCTACGTCCTGATGGTCGAGACCGACACCAGCGACACCAGCGACTTCTTCATCGACTTCTCGGTCCGCCCGCCGATCTGATTCCTGGGCAGGGGCGGGTCCGCCCCCGCCCCCCCGCTGCGGCGGCACAACGATGTTTGCTCCGGGCTACGCCCTCCGCAAACATCGCTGCGCCTCCTCCGCGGGGCCCCCCCACCCACTCCGGGGCCTCGCTCTGCTCGGCCCCGACCCCAGCGCGGGGCGCTGGGTCCCCCGCGGCTCGCGCTCGCGCTGCGCGCGAGCTGGCCGCCCGCTCCCGCGGGATCGCACGCGGCGGGGTTCTGCGTGCGGCGACGTCGCTGCGCTCGTCGCCTGCCATCGCCCAGATGTGCTCGGCGTGCGGAGCGGCCGGCGTCATCGTTCGGCAACTCCGAAGCGCGTCGGCGGCTTGAAAAGGGTCGGCCGACGACGCAGCCTCCGCCCTCGCGATGCGTTGGCTGTGGTGCGTGCTCCTCCTGGCGGTGGCCTCTTCGGCGTCCGCGCAGCATCGGCTCCCTCCGGGGACCGACGGCTGGCGCGACGCGGGCTACGAGGGGGTCCGGGGGATCACGATCGGTCCCATCGAGAGCTCGCTCTTCCCGGGCCGCGGCTACGGCACCGAGCACACGGCGGCGCTCCTCGACTTCCTCGCGCGCCGGGGCACGAACTGGGTCTCGATCACGCCCTTCGGTCGGATCTGGAGCCTGCAGAGCACCGACATCGCGATGGACTTCGAGGCGCCCTACGAGGACAACCGGGCGGCGGTGCGGGAGGTGGTCCGCCAGGCTCACGCCCGCGGGATCCGGGTCCTCATCATCCCTCACCTCTGGGTCGAGACGACGGGGTGGCGCGGCGAGATCGACCCGGGCAGCCCCGAGGGCTGGGCCGACTACCAGGAGAGCTACCGGCGCTTCGTCACCGCCTGGGCCGAGGACGCGGCGGCGGCCGGCGCGGACGCGTTCAGCATCGGCGTGGAGTGCAAGAGCTGGTCGGGGCGCTTCGGCGGCTTCTGGACCTCGCTCATCGCCGACGTGCGGGCGCGCTTCGACGGCATCCTCACCTACAGCGCCAACTGGGACGAGGCCGAGGACGTGCTGTTCTGGGATCAGCTCGACCTCATCGGCATCAACGCCTTCTATCCGCTGGCCGACCACGACGGAGCGAGCTTCGAGGCGTACGTCGAGGGCGCGATGCGGGCGCGGGACGCGGTGGCGGACCTGGCCGGCGTGCTCGACATGCCGGTGCTCTTCGTCGAGGTGGGCTACACGACCCGGGCCAACGCGGCGGTGCAGCCCTGGCTCTGGCCGGACGACATGGAGGAGGTCGTCATCGACGAGCGGGAGCAGGCGAGGGCGCTCCTCGCGTCGTTCCGCGCGTTCCTCCCCGAGCCCTGGTTCGTCGGCTTCTTCGTGTGGCGCTACTACGCCGATCTCGACGACGTCAGCCAGGAGGCCATCTGGGGGTTCAGCCCGCACGGCAAGCGCGCCGAGGCGCTCCTCGAGCGCGTCTTCGCCCAGCCCTGGGGCGTCGACCCCGACCGGCCCGCGCCCCGGGACGGCAGCTGGGCGAGCGTGCTGGCGGAGACCGAGCTGCTGATCCGCTCCACCGTCGTCCCGCGCTAGCGGGCGCGCCGAAAAGTTGCCCCCTCCGCGTGTGGCGGGTTAGCGGGGTGATATGGCGAAGCGCGATCCTGGTGGAAAGATCGTTCGGCCGTTCGCGTTCTTTCGAGCGGGCAACCAGGCCCACGCGAACCCGAACCATCGGCCGATCCTCGTCCTGGAGGACGTCTACAAGTACTTCCGTCCGGACGTACCGACCCTCCGCGGCGTGAACCTGACCGTCGAGCGGGGCGAGTTCCTGTTCGTCACGGGACCGAGCGGCGCCGGCAAGAGCACCCTGCTCCAGCTGATCTACCGGGCCCAGACGGTCGACGAGGGGCGGCTCCTCTTCTGCGGGCGGGACATCGCGCGGCTGACCTCGCGGTCGGTCCCGTTCCTGCGTCGGAACCTCGGGATCGTCTTCCAGGACTTCAAGATCATCCCCCACTGGACGGTCTACGAGAACGTCGCCGTCGCGCTCGAGATCCTCTCGATGCCCAAGCGCCTGGTGCGCTCCCGGGTGAGCGAGGCGCTCGAGCGGGTGGGGCTCGCCGGTCGCGGCGGGGAGCTGACCGGGAACCTCTCCGGCGGCGAGCAGCAGCGGGTGGCGGTGGCGCGCGCGATCGTGCCCGAGCCGGCGCTCATCCTCGCCGACGAGCCGACCGGGAACCTCGACCCGACCCTCGCGCTCGACATCCTGACCCTCTTCGAAGAGATCCACGAGACGGGCACCACGGTGCTCTTCGCGACCCACGACCACTCGCTCCTCGAGGCGCGCAGCCACCGCATCGTCTACATCGACGAGGGCCGCGTGGTGGAGGCCCGCAAGGGCCTCGGCGCCTGGGCCGAGCGACAGACGGCTTGACGGGAGAGACGCATGCATCTGAAGACGGCCTTCACCCGGGCGGCGCGGGCGATGCGCGAGGACGCGAAGCTGCACCTCGTCGCGGTCTCGAGCCTCACCGTCGCCTTCCTCTGCCTGGCGACCGCGCTCCTCGGCATGGCCAACCTCGGTGAGGTGGCCGAGGCCTGGGGGCGCACCGCGCGCATGAGCATCTACCTCGAGGACGGCGCCAGCGCCGACGACGTGGCGCAGCTCCGGCTGCTGCTCGAGGGGCTCCCCGAGGTCACCCGGGTCGAGCACCGGACCGGCGCGGACGCCCGGGACGAGCTGGCCCGCGAGGACATGGCGGAGCTCTCGTCGCTGCCGGCGGAGGTCTTCCCCGCGTCGCTCGAGGTCGAGCTCGGCGGCGGGACGGCGGCGGCGCGCACCGCGGCGATCGCCGAGCGCATCGCCCGCTTCGAGGTGGTCGAGGACGTCGAGACCTACCAGGGCTGGTTCGAGCAGCTCGCGACGCTGGTCTCCGCGGGCGAGATCACGGCCCTCGCGCTGGCGGGGCTCGTGCTCCTCTGCGTGCTCTTCGTGGTGGGCAACACCATCCGGCTCGCCATCGCGGGTCGCCAGGGGGAGATCGAGGTGCTCAAGCTCTGCGGCGCCAGCGACGGCTTCGTGCGCGGCCCCTTCCTCGTGGAGGGGGCGGTGCAAGGCTTCGTCGGCGCGTTGATGGCGGTGCTGCTCCTCTTCATCGCCTTCCTGGCGCTGCGCACGCACGTGGACGCGACCATCGCCGGCCTCGCCGGGGTGCGGACCGTGTTCCTCCAGCCGGCGGTGTCCCTGAGCCTGATCCTGGGCGGCACCCTGATCGGGGCGGCGGGGAGCGCGATCTCCCTGCGCCGGTACCTGGCGGTCTGAGATGCGGACGCTGCCCATCGCGCTGAGCGCGCTGCTCTGTCTGCCCGGCGCCGCCCTGGCGCAGGACGTCCTCTCGCACGACTCGTTGTCGGGCGCCATCGGCGAGGTCGAGCGCGCCAGCGCCGAGCGGGCGCGCGCACAGGCCGAGCTCGAGACGCTCGTCGAGCAGCGCGGCGCCGTCCGGCGCCGGCTCCGCGAGCGGGTCCGGGCACTGCACCGCATGCGCCGCGCCGGGGCGCTCCCCCTCTCCGAGGGCTTCGACGCCCTGCTGCGTCACCAGTCCCGGCTCAACCGGCTCGAGCAGCTCCTCCGGCGTGACGTCGAGGGCCTGCGCACGCTCGAGCGCCGCGTGGCCGGTCTGCGCGAGGAGAGCGTGCGCCTCGCCGCGCAGGTGGAGGAGAGCGAGCAGCGCGCGGCCGAGCTCCGGCGGGCCGAGGAGTCGCAGCTCGCGCTGCTCTCGCAGCTGGTCGAGGATCCCGTCGCGCACCCCGACGCCTTCGGCCTCCGGCCGAGCGACGGCGCGGGGCCGGCCGGGCTGTCGAGCCAGCACGGCAACCTCCCGCTCCCGGTCGGCGGCTCGGCGCGCCTCGCCGACGCCGAGCGCGAGGGCGGCGCCGGGCTCGAGCTCGCGGCCACGCCCGGCGTCTCGGTGCGCGCGGTGCACCCGGGGCGCGTGGCCTACGCGGCGGCGCACCCGGCGTACGGCAACCTCGTGATCCTCGACCACGGCGACGGGCACTACACCGTGTACGGCGGGCTCGGGGTCGTGGCGGCGCGGGTCGGGCAGTCGGTGCCGGCGGACGCGGCGATCGGGGCGGTGGGGGCGCAGCCTCTCTTCTTCCAGGTCCGTCGGGGTACCCGGGCGCTCGACGCTCGTCGCTGGCTCGGGCTCTAGTTGGCTGGGAGGGGCTTTCAGCCCCTCCCCCCCACTGCGCCGTCAGACCCGTCATCGCTCCGGGTGCTCCGCACCCTACGCAATGACGGGTCAGTCGGCTCCGTGGGGCCCCCCCACCCAATTGCCGGCGACCTCGCTTCGCTCGTCGCCGGTGTCCCGCGCTCCGCGCGTGAGCCACGCGGCTCGCGCTCGCGCTTCGCGCGAGCTGGCCGCCCGCTGCCGCGGGATCGAAGACGGGAGGTGGGGCGTGCGGCGACTTCGCTTCGCTCGTCGCCTCCCGTGTTCTTGCCGGCGACTTCGCTTCGCTCGTCGCCGGCGGGTGATGCGTTCGGCGACTTCGCTTCGCTCGTCGCCTTCCGTGTTCTCTTGGCGAGGGGCGACCTCGCTTTGCTCGTCGCCCTCGGCGACTTCGCTCCGCTCGTCGCCTTCCGTGACCGTTGGCCGTTGGCCGGTCGGCGACCTCGCTTCGCTCGTCGGCCTCTCCGTGTCCGCGCTGGCGACTTCGCTTATGCTTCGCGCGCTGCGCGTCTTGGCGGAGGCGCGGCTCGTGGTGAATGGAGAGACGATGATTCGTTGGCTGTCGGCGCTCTGCGCTTGCTCGATTCTTTCGGCGGGGGGCGCGCTCGCGCAGACGGGGCCGCGGGCGCCGGGCGCGGTGCGGGCGCCGGGCGCGGTTGGGCCGGGGGCGGCTCCGGTGTCGCGGGTGATCACGGATGGGCAGGGGCGGGTGACGCGGGCTTGGGGGCTGGCAGCGCGCACCTCGGGGGTCGACGCGGTGGCGCGGGCGCGGGGGTTCCTCGCGGGGTTCGGGCCGCTGGCGCTGCCGGAGGGGGCGACCCTGGAGGCGGTGTCGGTGCAGGAGGCGCACGGGTTCACGGTCGTGCGCTTCGCGCGGCTGGCGCACGGGGGGCCGGTGCTGGGCGGCTCGGTCGTGGTGCGCATGCGGGACGGCGCGCATGGCTGGGTGGTCGACTACGTGTCTGCGCACCGGGTGGGGGCGCCGGAGGCGGGCGCGCGCAGCCTCGGGGGGGCGGCAGCCGTGCGGGCAGCGGAGCGGGCGGCGCTTGCGGCGAGCGGGCTCGATAGGGTGGTGTCGCGCACCGCGGCGGCGCTCGAGATCGACGGACGGCTGGCGCCGGTCTGGCGGGTCGACGTCGCCGGGGCGCACCTGCATCAGCGGGAGCGCGTGATCGTCGCGGACGACGGCGAGGTGCTCGCGCGTCACCCGCTGACCCTGGACGCGCTCGGGCGGGTGTTCCCGCGGGACCCGACGAGCGACATGGACGTGACCCAGGACGTGGAGCTGCTCGCGCTGACGAGCCGGGAGCGGCTGACCGGGCGCTACTTCCGGGTGGAGAGCTGCAACGCGGGCGACCGCGGCTGCGAGCCGATCCAGCGGGCCGAGGCCGACGCGGAGGGGAACTTCCTCTACGACCCCGAGGAGCCCGCCTACGACGACGCGTTCGCCGAGGTGCACACCTACCACCACGCGAACCTCGCGGCGGCGTACTTCCAGGAGCGGCACGACTTCTCCTGGACCTGCGGCGGGAGCACGCTGATGCGCGTCCTCGTCAACTACACCGAGGGGCCCGACGTGCCCTACGACAACGCCGCCTACTCGCCGACGAGCGGGGACGACTGCGGGTTCATGCTGTTCGGGCAGGGCGCGTCGACCGACTTCTCGTACGACTCGGACGTCGTCTACCACGAGCTCACCCACGGCATCGTCGACGGCATCGCCGGCCTCGGGTTCTTCCTGGTGGACGCGCTCGGGCTCTCCTACGACCCCGGCGCGGTCAACGAGGGCACCGCCGACTACTTCGCCGCGACGATCAGCGGCGACCCGCTGATGGCCGAGTACTTCATGGGGCGCGCGGGGAGCGGGGAGGGCGCGCTGCGGCGCCTCGACAACGATCTGGTCTGCCCCGACGACCTGGTCGGCGAGTCCCACTTCGACGGTCGCATCTGGGCCGGCTTCGGCTGGGAGGTGCGGGAGCAGATCGGGGCCGAGAAGACCGACGCGCTGATCTTCACCACCGTCGCCTCGCTCGACATGGTCCCGTCGCTCGCCGAGCTGGCCGAGGTGACCATGGCGACCGCCGACGCGATGGAGGCGGCGGGCACCCTCACCGCCGAGGACCGCGCGATCGTGCAGCGCTCGCTCGAGGGGCGCGGGCTGGTGGGCTGCGAGCGGGTCGTGCCGCTCGACTCGGGCGAGGCGCGCCTCGCCTACTCCGGCAACGGCGCGCTGACCGCCACCGCCGGCGGCTCGATCGCGCCCATCCACTACCGCATCGACGTGCCCGCCGACGCGACCCGGCTGACCCTCACGCTCGCCGCGGCCACCGCCGGCAACCCCGACTTCCTGCTCTACACCCGGACCGGCGCCCCGGTGCGCTTCGTCGCCAGCCGCCGGCCGCCGGTGATCGCGATGGCGGAGCTCGACCCCGACGCCCGAGGCCGGGTGGTCCTGACCCGCGAGACCGAGACGCCGCTGCCGCGCTGCGAGACGCTCTACGTGGCGGTGGCCATCGAGAACCTCCGCACCCTCAACGCCGCGCTCTACACCGTGCAGGCGGAGCTCGAGACCACCGGGGTGGCGGAGAGCTGCGAGGAGCCGGTCGAGGACGCCGGGTCGCCCCCGACCGACGCGGGCGTGAGCGCGGACGGCGGGGCGGTGGAGCCGGGCGGCGGCGGCTGCGGCTGTCGGGCGGCCGGCTCCGGATCGGCGCCCCTCGCCGCGCTCGCGCTGCTCGGGCTCGGCTTGGCGATCCGCCGGAGGCGCCCTAGGTGACTCTGGTGATGCCCAAGGTCGAGATCTACACCACCCGCTGGTGTCCCTACTGCCACGCCGCCAAAGCCCTGCTCGACGCGAAGGGCGTCTCCTACGAGGAGATCGCGGTCGACGGAGATCAGGCGAAGCGCGAGTGGCTCCGGGAGGCGTCCGGCCAGCGGACGGTCCCCCAGGTGTTCATCGACGGAAAGCCGTACGGCGGCTTCTCGGATCTGGCGGCGCTCGACCGGCAGGGCCGGCTGGAGCCCCTACTCGCCGGCGACGCGGCGTAGCTGCAGATCGACCCGGCGCTGCGGGCTGTCGAAGAAGACGGTCTCCTCCTTCGGGCGGAAGCCGTCGGCCTCGGCGCGCACCTGCCCGAACTCGTGATCCGTCAGGACGCGCATCCGGTAGCGCCCGGAGTCGTCGGTCGTGGTCTCGCTGACGATCCGGGTGTCGGAGCGGAAGACCACCCGCGCGTCGGCGATGCCGTCGCCGTCCTCGCCGCTCTCGAGCAGGGCGGTGACCCGCCCGGAGAGCTCGAACGCGTCCGTGGGGGCGGCTCCGTCGCAGCTCGTGAGCAGCGCGGCCAGGAGCACGGTCGGAACGAGGACGAGGGCGCGGTGTCCCATGCGGCGGGAGGATACCATGAGCCGTCCCTTGCCGGTCGCCTCGGCGGCGCCCTACGCTCCGCCGCCCATGAGCGCGGAGCCCCCCTCGTCCCTGACCCGCCACGCGCTGATCCCCGCGTCGATCGCGGTCTGCTTCACGCTCGTCTACGGGGTCGAGGCGCCGCCCTGGTCGGTGCTGGCGGTCGGCGCCCCGGTGGTGCTCCTCTACCTCCTCGCCCCCGGGATCGGGCGCGCCTCGATGGCCCGCTTCGATCGCGACGCGGTGCGGCTGCTCTCGACCGGCCAGCGCCGCCGCCTGCCGGGCCGCTACGCGCGCGCCCTCGGGATGCGGCTCTTCGCACCGCCGGCGAAGGTCGCGGAGCGCCGCGGCCTGGTCCACGCGGAGACCGACGCGCCCGGGCCCGCCCGCGCGGCCTATCGGGAGGCGCTCGACGCCTACCCCGAGGACGCGGCGCCGGTGGGGGTGCTGCTCGGGCTCGCCCACGCCGCCTACGCGCTCGGCGACGACCCCGACGCGATCGCCCGCTACCGGGCCGTCTGGCGCCGCTCGAAGACCTTCCCGCGCGTGGCCCGCAACCTGGCGCACGCCCTCGCGCGGCGCGGCGAGGAGCTGAAGGAGGCGGAGGAGCTCGCCGAGCGCGCGCTCGCCGACGCCCCCGAGCCGCCGCCCGCCGATCTCCTCCTGGTGCGCGCGCTCGTGCACGCCCGCCGCGGTCAGCGCGGGCCGGCTCGCAAGCTCCTGAAGCGGACGGACGGAGGAGACCCCGACCTCCGCGAAGAGGTCGAGGTCGCGCTCGAGGAGCCCTGAGCCTCAGCCGCCCGAGCGCTTGAGCTCGGTGAGGACGAGCTTGGCGATCGCCTTGAGGGTCTCGAAGACGCCCTGGCCGGTCACCGCGACGGCGTCGAAGTCGGGCACGCCGTTCGGGTTGAGCATGGCGCGGAGCTCCTCGGTCGGCGCGATGGCCGGCATGTCCCGCTTGTTGTACTGGATGACGTACGGGAGCTTGTCGAGGCTGTAGCCCTGCTCGGCGAGGTTGGAGCGCAGGTTGTCCAGCGACTCCTGGTTCGCCTCCATCCGGGCGATCTGCGAGTCGGCGACGAAGACCACGCCGTCGACGCCCTTGAGGATGAGCTTCCGGCTGGCGTCGTAGAACACCTGGCCCGGCACCGTGTAGAGGTGGAAGCGCGTCTTGAAGCCGCGGATCTCACCGAGGGCGAGCGGGAGGAAGTCGAAGAAGAGCGTCCGCTCGGTCTCCGTGGCGAGGGAGATCATCTTGCCCTTCGCCTCGGGGTTGGTCTTGTTGTAGATGAACTGAAGGTTCGTCGTCTTCCCGCACAGGCCGGGCCCGTAGTAGACGATCTTGCAGTTGATCTCGCGCGAGAGGTAGTTGATGAACGACATCGGCTAGCTCAATCGTTGAACAGGTTGTCGATGTCTTCGTCGGTGATCTCGGCGAAGGGTGTCTCGCGCGCGGGGTCTTGCACCTTCTGGAGCAAGGCCTCGAAGATCCCGTTCAGCTCCTCCGACGACTTCTTCACGCGCAGTCGGACGAGGCCGAGGCTGGTCTTGTTGTCGAAGATGACCACGAGGATCACCCGGTTGCCGACCAGCTGGATGTGGATGTTGGACTGCTCACCTTCGTGGAACTGAGTGGTGAACTCGTTCTCCCGGAGCAGCTTCGCCATCCCGCCGGTGGCGGCGATGTTGCCCGCCGTCAGCGACGCGAGCGAGGTGGTGTCGAGCTGCTCGGTCTCACCGCTCGCGGCGATGAGCTGTCCGTTCTTGTCGATGATGAAGACGACCCTGGCGTTCGCTTCCTTCACCAGGCGATCGACGATCGCCTGGATCTGGTTGAACTCCTCCTCGTACATCACCATCTGCGGGTTCGTCATCAGGCTCCTCCGCACGTCACCGCCCCGGGGGGCGGTCGGCTGGACCCGTTGGTATCAGAGGGTCCGGCTCACGTAAAGGCTCGACTTTTCTCTCGCCGTCTACCTCGGCGCGGCGGCCCCGCGGGTGATCCGGAGGCCCAGCTTGATCAGCTCGAAGATGGGGATCGGCAGGAACGCGAGGACGAGCACGACCGCCCACTCCGACGGGGCGAGGAAGTAGGTCTTGAAGACCGGGTGGAGGCTGGGCACGAGGATCGTCACCGCGTGCACCGAGAAGCTGATCGCGATCGCGAGCCAGAGCGCGCGGTTGCTGAACGGGCGCTTCAGCGCGCTCTCCGACCGGCTCCGGCAGTTGAAGGCGTGGAAGAGGGGCGAGACGGCGAGCAGGGTGAACGCCATCGCGCGGCAGCGCTGCAGCTGCTGCTCGTGGGTGCCGCCGCCGAGCAGCTCGGGCGCCCACTCGGGGAGCCAGTAGAGCGAGAGCGCCGCGCCGCCCATCACCACGCCGACCAGCAGCATGCCGAAGAAGTCGTCCCAGCCGACGATGCCCTCGCCCGGATCGCGCGGCGGATCCTTCATCTGCCCCGGGTCGGGCGGATCGACGCCGAGGGCGAGCGCGGGCAGGCCGTTGGTCACCAGGTTCACCCACAGGAGCTGCAGCGGGGTGAGCTGCGGCATCCACTCGAAGAACGAGCCCGCGATCACCGCCACGACCAGGCCGGCGTTGCTGCTGTTCAGGAAGAAGATGAACTTCTGGATGTTCCGGAAGATCGCGCGGCCCTCGCGCACGGCCTCGACGATGGTGGCGAAGTTGTCGTCCGCGAGCACCATCTCCGCCGCCTCGCGCGCGACGTCCGTGCCGCCGAGCCCCATCGCGACGCCGATCTGGGCCTCGCGCAGCGCCGGCGCGTCGTTCACCCCGTCGCCGGTCATCGCCGTGACCTCGCCGAGGCGCTTGAGGCTCCGGACGAGCCGCAGCTTCTGCTCGGCGGTGGTGCGGGCGAAGACCGAGACGTGCTCGATCTTGGTGAGCATGCGCTGGTCGTCGGTCTCCTGGATCTCGGCCCCGGTCATCGCGGTCGAGCCCTCGCGCCAGATCCCCAGCTCCTTCGCGATCGCGACCGCGGTGAGCTTGTGGTCGCCGGTGATCATCACCACCCGGATGCCGGCGCGGTGGCACTCCTCGACCGCCGCCCGGACCTCGGGGCGGGGCGGGTCGAGCATCGCGGCGAAGCCGACGAAGACGAGGTCGCGCTCGACGTCGCCCTCGGGCTCGGGGCGGATGGCGAGGGCCAGCACCCGGAGCGCCCGGGTGGCGTAGGCCTCGTTCCGGCCCGCGAGGCGCTCGCGGGTCTCCTCGTCCATCGGCGCGATGACGCCGTCCCGCATCACCCGGTCGCAGAGCGGCAGGAGCTGGTCGGGCGAGCCCTTCACGAAGGCGACCCGGGAGCCGTCCTCGCGCCGGGCGACCACGCTCATGCGCTTCCGGTCGCTGTCGAAGGGGAGCTCCTTCTCGATCTCGAGCGAGGCGAGCGCGCTCGCCCGGTCGACGCCGAGCTTCTTCGCCAGGACCAGGAGCGCGGCCTCGGTCGGGTCGCCGACCGGCCTCCGCCGGCCGTCCTTCTCCTCGAAGCTGGCCGTGTTGCAGATCGCGGCCACCTCGCCGAGCGCCCGGAGCGCCGGGGCGTCGACGTCCACCGCCGCGCCCTCGCGCTGCACCTCGCCGGCGTCGGCGTAGCCCTCGCCGGTCACGTCGAACGGCCCGTCGGCGGTCTCCACCGCCCGCACGGTCATCGCGTTCTGGGTGAGCGTGCCGGTCTTGTCGCTGCAGATGACGGTCGCGCTGCCGAGCGTCTCGACCGCGGGCAGCTTCCGCACGATCGCGCCGCGCTGGGCCATGCGCTGCATGCCGAGCGCGAGGGTGATGGTGGTGATCGCCGGCAGCCCCTCCGGGATCGCCGCCACCGCGAGGCTCACCGCGGTGAGCAGGAGGATGGTCCAGGAGCGATCGCCCTGGAGCACGCCGAGCACGAAGAGCAGCACGCTCAGCGCGAGGCAGATGAGCAGGATGATGTTGCCGAGCCGGGCGAGCCGCTGCTCGAGCGGGGTGTCCTGCTGCTCCGCCTGGCGGATGAGGCTGCCGATCCGGCCGAGCTCGGTGTAGGCGCCGGTCTGCACGACCAGGCCCCGGGCCCGGCCGCGCACGGCGGTGGTGCCCATGTAGACCATGTTCACCCGCTCGGGGAGCGGCGCGTCCGCCCGGAGCGCGGCGCCCGCCTCCTTGGCCACCACCGTCGACTCGCCGGTGAGCGCCGCCTCCTCGGTGCCGAAGTCCTGGCTGCTCAGGAGCCGGAGATCGGCGGGCACCGCGTCGCCGGCGGCGAGCTCCACCAGGTCGCCGGGCACCAGGGCCCGGGCGGGCAGGATGGCGACCGCGCCGTCCCGCACCACCTTCGCGTTCGGCGCCGCCATCTTCTGGAGCGCGTCGAGCGCCTGCTCCGCCCGGCGCTCCTGGAAGAAGCCGAGCAGCGCGTTGACGATGACGATGAGCAGGATGGCGAGGGTGTCGCTGAACCGCTCGAGCCAGCTCTCGTCGCCGCCCTGGAAGATCGCGACGCCCATCGAGACCATCGCCGCGACCAGCAGCGCGCCGACCAGCGGATCGGCGAGCTGGGACAGCAGCTGCTTGAGCGCGCTGGGCCGCGGGGGCTCGGGGAGGGCGTTCTCGCCCATGCGCGCCCGGCGCGCCGAGACCTCGGCCCCGGTCAGCCCGGCCTGCGCGTCCGCGTCCCAGTACGCGACCGCCGCCCCTGCGTCGAGGACGTGCCAGTCCACCTGCCCCCGCTTGGGGGGCGGCGCGGTCTCCCGAGGCGCGCGCCGAACCGTCTCCTGGTCGCTATCCGCCACCACGTGGTCTCTCTTCCCCCGAGGCGACCTCCATAACCGCGGGCAACGTGCTCCGCAATGGCGCGCGCTCGCGCAGCCGAGAGAACGGACATACCCTTGGGGGGCGCTTCCGAAACCGTTCGCGGCGCCTTAGATCGGAGCGGAGACCCGACGACGTGATCCCGATCCTCCTTCGACTGCTCGGCAACTTCTTCCGCCTCCTCACGGCGCCGATGTGGTTCCTCGGGCACCGGGCCATGCGGCCGCGCTCCCGCTGGGTGCACGTCCGGCTTCGCCCGCGCATCGTGGAGATCGAGAAGGACCTCCCGTTCTTCGTGGACTGGATCCCCGGGCTCACCGAGCGGCGCCCGACCTCGCTGACCACCCTGCGGGAGCTGGCCGACCAGGTCCTGGACGACGACCGCATGGTCGGGGTGGTCTTCGACATCCCGCCGCTGATGGCCGGCTGGGCGACCTGCCAGTCGCTGCGCGACCTGATGGTCCGGCTGCGCGAGGGCGACCGCCGGGTCGTCGCCTACCTCTCGCGCGGGGGCGGCAACCGGGAGCTCTACGTGGCGAGCGCGGCCGACCGCATCCTCGCGAGCCCCCAGTCGCAGCTCTCGCCGCTCGGCCTCGCGGCCACCATGACCTACTTCAAGGGCCTGCTCGACAAGGTCGGGGTCGAGGTCGAGTCCTTCCGCCGCGCCGAGTACAAGACCGCGGTCGAGCCGGCGACCCGCTCGGAGATGAGCGAGGAGCAGCGCGAGCAGACCGACGCGCTCCTGGGCACCATCGACCGCACCCTGCGGCAGGCCCTCGCGGCCCGCCCGAACACCGACGACGCCGCGGTCGAGCGCTTCTTCGAGGACGCGATCCTCCCCGCCGAGGAGGCGGTGGAGCGCGGGCTGATCGACGCCGTCTGCTACGAGGACGAGCTGCCCACCTGGCTCGGCGAGGACCGGACCGTCACCCCGGTGGTCCGCGGGCCCCGCTACTACCACTGGCGCAAGCGCCGCTGGATGAAGCGGGTCGCGCCCGAGCGCTTCATCGCGGTCGTCCCGGTCCACGGCTCGATCTCGCAGGGCGGCCCGGCGACCCGCGGCGGCATGCAGCTCGGCTCGACCATCGCCACCCTGCGCGCGGCGCGCCGCAACCCGATGGTCGCCGGGGTGGTGCTGCACGTGAACTCGCCCGGCGGCTCGGCCCTCGCGAGCGATCTGATCCACCGCGAGGTGACCCGCCTCAAGGAGCTCAAGCCGGTCGTGGCCTGCTTCGGCGACGTGGCCGCGAGCGGCGGCTACTACGTCTCGGCCGGCGCCGACGCGGTCGTGGCCCAGCCGATGACCGTGACCGGCTCGATCGGCGTCGTCTCGGCCCGCCTCATCACCGAGCCCCTGATGGAGCGCTTCGGGGTGAAGGTCGACACCATCCGCAAGGCGCCCCACGCCGACATGTTCCAGCGCCCGGGCCGGCTCGGGGCCCGCGCCCAGGAGATCGTCGAGCGCGAGATCGAGAGCTTCTACCGCACCTTCGTGAAGCTGGTCGCCGACGGCCGCGGCAAGCCGGTCGACGAGATCGAGCCGGTGGCGCGCGGGCGGGTCTGGTCCGGCGAGGACGCGCAGGCCCGGGGCCTGGTCGACGCGCTCGGGGGCCTCGACGTCGCGCTCGACGAGGTGCGCAAGCGCCTCGAGGGCCGGATGAGCGAGAAGGCGCGGGCCGCGCTCCGCCCCCGCCACACCGTGGTGCGCCGGCTGGAGATCCCGCCCGCCGAGCCGCGCAAGGTCGGCGAGGCCGCCGCGATGGCCCTGCTCGAGGGGGTCCACCCGCAGGCGGCCGAGCTGTGGCGCCTGGCCCAGGGCGGCGAGCGCGTCCTCGTCTACGCGCCCGGGCTCCCCGAGATCCGGTAGCCGACGCGCGCTCCTGGTTGTCTCCGCCCGGGGTGACGCTTTATCGTCGGCCCCGACCCGCGAAAAAGGAGACGATGTCGATGCGTTCGAGCACCTGGATCCCGTTGTTCGCCGCCCTGGTGGCGCTCCTCGGCCCCAACGTCATGGGCTGCGGTGGTGGCAGCGGCGTCAACGTCGCCGAGGGCCCCATGCCCGACGGCGGCTCCTTCACCGGCGTCTGGCACAGCCCCCAGTACGGGGAGATGCACATGGTGCAGACCGGCCAGCAGGTGGTGGGCAACTACACGAAGGACGAGCGGACCGGCCGCATCCAGGGCACGGTGCGCGGCAACGTGATGCGCTTCGAGTGGAGCGAGCAGCGCGAGATGGTCTCCGGCGTGCCCCAGACCACCCGCGGCCGCGGCTACTTCCGCTACGCGGTCGGCGACGACGGCGACCACTACATCCAGGGGGAGTGGGGCCACGACGACAACATGGCCGGCGGCGGCCCCTGGAACGCGGTGCGTGACCGCCGGGCGCAGCCCGAGGTGAACCCGCGGAGCGACGAGGAGACGGCCGGCTCGGAGAACTTCGAGGAGTTCGACACCGCGGGGGACGGCGCGGGCGGCGGCGGCAGCGGTGGCGGGGCGAGCGGCGGCGGCGACTCCGGCGGCGACGACCTCGACCTCGGCGACCTCTGATCGGTCACCCCAGCAGGAGGCCGAGCAGGAACGCGCCCGCGCTCATCGCGAGCGCGGCGCGGGCCGCGGCGAGGGCGCCGATCGCGTAGAGGGTCCGCCCGTCCCGGTGGGCGGACGCGTGGGCGAGGGCGGCGTCGCCCCGCTCGAGCGCGTCCTCGGCCCGGCGCTCCACCCACCCGCCGAGCTCGGCGACGGCCGCGTAGACCCGGACGCCGACGCGCTCCAGCTCGTGGGGCGCGGCGGCGCGCTTCTCGTCGGGGGTCGACCGGGGCTCCTCCCCGGCGGCCACCCAGGCGGCGTCGAACGCGTCGAGGCGCTCCACCACCGTGTCCTCATCAGGCGCCGTGTCTTCGTCCGCGTCGCCCCACCGCGGCGGCGGCGGCGCGAAGCGGGGCGGCGGCAGGGTCGCGGGCGGCGGCGCGAACGAGCCCGGCCGGGGCGCGGCCAGCGTCGCGGGCGCCGGCTTCGAGGGAGGCAGCTTCGAGGGAGGCAGCGTCGAGGGAGGCAGCGTCGAGGGAGGCAGCGTCGAGGGCGGCGGCTTCGACGGAGCCGGCGGCGCGACCGAGCGCCCGAGGCGGGCGGCCGACGCGGGAGGGGGCGGCGGCGCGGAGGGCGCCTTCCGGAGCGGAGTCGGCGCCTGGCGGAGCCGGACCCCGCTCGGCGTCCGATCCGTCCGCGCGCCCCCCGGGACCGGCGGCGGCACCGGGAGCCGCGGGATCGCGGGCGCCCTGGGCACCGGGCCCGAGCGCCCGGGCGGGGGCCGCGTCGAGCGGCGCGCCGCCGGAGGGGGAGGCGGGGGGACGGCGGCGTGGGCCCGGCGGGTCATGCCCCGTGGGGCAGCAATCGGCGTACCGGTGGGCGTCGTGGGTGATCCGCGGCTCCGGGTCCCCTCCGATGGAGCCTCCGGTGCTCCGCCGAGGTCTCCGCCTCCCGACCGGCGGGCTTCACGGAAATTTCGCGCGCGGCCCATCGTCAAGGCGGCGCGCCTTCGCTACTCTCTGCGTCATGCTGCGACACGCTTCTTCGCTCGCCCTGTGTGCCCTCCTCGCGCTCGGATGTGACCCCGGCAACGCCCGCCCGACCCGCGACGGCGGCGGCGGGGACGCGGGGCGTGACCCGGGGGCCGACACGGACGGCGACGGGATTGCGGACGCAGACGAGGGCGTCGACACCCTGCGCGACACCGACGGCGACGGGGAGCCGGACTACCTCGACAGCGACAGCGACGGTGACGGCATCCCCGACTCCGTCGAGGCCGGAGACGACAACCCGGCCACGCCGCCGCGCGACAGCGACGGCGACGGCTCACCCGACTTCATCGATCTCGACTCGGACGACAACGGCATCCCGGACGTCGACGAGACCGACGGTGACGTCGACGGCGACGGCACGCCCGACTTCGCCGACACCGACGACGACAACGACCTGATCACCGACGCGCAGGAGCTGTCCACCGGCCTCGCCCCGCCCAACGACAACGACGGCGACGGCATCCCGGACTACCAGGACGACGACAGCGACAACGACACCATCCTCGACGGCCACGAGCGCGACCTCGACACCGACGGCGACGGCACGCCCGACGTCTTCGACCTCGACACCGACGGCGACGGCATCCCCGACGAGACCGAGGCCGGCGACTCCGACGTCGGCACCCAGCCGGTCGACACCGACATGGACGGCACGCCCGACTTCCGCGACTTCGACTCCGACAACGACGGCCTCAGCGACGCCGACGAGGTGGCGATGTACGGCACCTCGCCGACCGCCGAGGACTCGGACGGCGACGGGGTCAGCGACCTCATCGAGGTCAGCGCGGGCACCGACCCGGGCGACGGCATGGACAGCCCGCGGACCCGCGGCGACTTCGTCTTCGTCGTGCCCTTCGAGGAGGCGCCGATGCCGGAGCGGGACACGCTCACCTTCCGCACCAGCATCCAGTTCGCCGACATCTACTTCCTCTTCGACCAGTCCGGCTCGATGAGCGGCGAGATCAACGCGCTGCGCGACGCGGTGACCACGGTCATCGGCAACCTGCAGTGCGCCGACACCGGCACCGCGTGCATGCGGGACTCCGAGTGCGGCGCGGCCGAGATCTGCAGCCCGTTCTCGAACACCTGCATCGAGGATCCGGGCATGAGCTCCTGCATCCTCAGCCCCTGGACCGGCACCGGCTTCTACGAGGCGTACTACGAGAACCGCCTCTCGCTGCAGGCCGACCCGGCGATGACCAGCGCGCGCATCCGGACGAGCACGTTCGGCGGCACCGAGGAGCTGTACGAGGCGCTGCACGGCGTGGTGGATCCCTCGCGCTCGGGCACCGACGCGCGCGGCTGCACCGGCCCGATGCCGCCCGGCTTCGTCGGCTGCCCGTCGTTCCGCGCCGAGGCGGTGAAGATCCTCGTGGCCTTCACCGACGAGGACAGCGACGGCGGCTTCACGTCGGCGAACACCGGCATGGCGCTCTCGGGCGCCGGCATCTCGATGATCGGCGTCTGGAGCGGCTCGCCCGGCTCCGCGGCGCGCAACGAGCTCCGCGACGTGGTCCGCGACTCCGGCTCGCTCGACCGCACCGGCCAGCCGCTCCTCTTCGAGGGCCAGGACAGCTCGGTGGTGCCGGCCGTCACCTCGGCGATCAACGAGATCGTCGAGGGTGTGCCGCTCCGGGTGACCATCGACGCGGTGGACGAGCCCGACGACGCGGGCGACTCGATCCAGTTCATCGAGCGCCTCGAGACCAACACCACCGGCATGGGCTGCACCGCCATCATGACCGAGGACAGCGACGGCGACGGCGTCCAGGACACCTTCCCGGAGGTCACGCCCGGCACCCCGGTCTGCTTCGACGTGGTGGCCCGCCGCAACGACTTCGTGATGCCGACGACGACCCCGCAGGTCTTCATCGCCCGCCTCACGGTCTACGGCGACGGCTCGCCGCTCGACAGCCGCCTCGTCTACTTCCTGGTGCCGCCCGAGATCGAGGGACCCGGCGGCCCGATGTGATCGCCGCCGCGCTCGTCGCGCCCTCGGAAGCGGGGGCGCGACGTGGGCGGTCGTTCACTGCTCGTGGCGGCCAGCGAGGGCGAGCCAGGAGTAGAGCCCCGCGCCGACGATGAGCGCGAAGGCGAGCTTGACCACGTAGGGGATGGTCGGCTCGTGGATCTGGCTGATGGTCCCCTCGATCAGGCCGGCGAGCACGAGCACCGGCATCGTGCCGACGACCAGGCGGGCGGCGCGTCGGCCCTCGACGACGAGCGCGTCGCGTCGCCGCCGACGGCCGGGCAGGAGCAGGGCGCGCGCGATCACGAGCCCGGCGCCGCCGGCGACGAAGATGCTCGTCAGCTCGGGCACGCCGTGGGGCAGGATCCAGGCCCAGAAGAAGAGGCCCTCTCCCTCCTGGTGGTACTGCATCGCCAGCGCGCCCAGGGGCACGCCGTTGTAGAAGAGCAGGCTGGCCGTGCCCACGCCGAAGGTGATGCCCGCCGCGAAGACGAGGAAGGTCACCTGGATGTTGTGGGTGAAGAGGAAGCTCGAGAACGCGGCCGCCTCGTCCCCGGCGTGGGCCCCGCGTCGCGCGTCGCGCTCGATGCGCTCGCCCGGCGTGAAGGCCTGGTGCTGGGCGGGGATGAGCACGCCGAGGGCGTCCTGGTCCACCGCGACCGCGCCGGCGCCGACCGCTCCGCCGCCGAGCAGGAGGAGGGCGGAGAGCGCGATGACCTTCCACTCCTCGCGCACCAGCTTCGGGTAGCCGCGCAGGAAGAAGGCGAGCAGCTCCTTGCCGCGCTGGCCGGTCCCGGCGTGGATGTGGGCGTACGCGCGGGCGACGAGGTCGTTGAGGTAGTCGGTGATCGAGGCGTCGACGAGCTCGGTCCGAGCGCGGATGAGGTCGCTCGAGACGCTGCGGTAGAGCTTGCCGAACCGCTTCGCGCCGTCGATGCCCAGCGACCGGAGGCCGGACGCCTCGACCTGCGCGAGGAGATCCTCGAGCTCCTCCCACTCCGCCTGTCGCTCCCCCAGGAAGCGGTTCACGTCGAAGCCGCGCACGCTGGGCGGAGGATAGCGGAATTCGACCCGGGCAGAAGAGCCGGCCCGCTTGGCTTCTCTTGGGGCGCTTCGGTCGGAATTTACTCTCGCAAAGGCGCAAAGACGCCAAGTGGGGTGGGGTGGCGGCGGGATGGGGGCTGGCCGGGGATCGGGGGTCGCTTGGCTTCTATTGGGGTGCTTCGGTGGCCTTTTTTTTCTCTCGCAGAGGCGCAGAGGCGCAGAGGGGGTGGGGTGGCCGGGGCTCGAGGGGTCGCTTGGCTGCGTTGGGGGGCTCGGCGGGGCGGGCGTTTCGTCGGGATCGCGGGCGAGCTACCCTCGGGGCGTGGCCTATGTGATCCGCACGCCGGAGAACGTCACCTTCGAGTTCGAGCTGGCCGGGGTGGCGGCGCGGGCGCTGGCTTGGTTCGTGGACGTCCTGGTGATGGGCGTGCTCATCCTGGTCGGGATCCAGGCGGTCTCGGTGGTCGCCTCGGTGGCGGGGGGCTTCGCCTCGGCGCTGCAGTTCGTCGTCGTGTTCGTCGTGCAGTGGTGGTACGCGGCCATCCTCGAGTGGTGGTGGGGCGGGCAGACGGTCGGCAAGCGGCTGGTCGGGCTGCGGACGCTGTCCGAGGCGGGGGTGCGGATCACCTTCGTGCAGTCGGTGATCCGCAACCTGGTCCGCATCGTCGACCTGCTCCCCGGCCTCTACTTCGTCGGTGGGACGAGCGCCTTCCTCGACCGACACGGGCGGCGGTTGGGCGACCTCGCGGCCGGCACCATCGTGGTCCGCGAGCGCCGCGCCCCGGCGCCGTCGGCCGTCGTGCCGGTGTCGGAGCGCTACAACAGCTTCGTCGACGACCCGGCGGTCTCGATCGCGGTCCGGCGCATCACCGCGCCCGAGCGCGACGCGATGGTGGGGCTCAGCCTCCGGCGCGAGGAGCTGCCGCTCTCGGTCCGGCGCGAGCTCTTCGCCGAGCTGGCCGCGCACCTCGAGGAGCGCCTGGGCGTGCCGCGGCCGTCCTTCTTCTCGGAGGAGAAGTACGTGCTCAACCTGACCGCGGTGGCCCTCGGGCAGACCCGGACCGACCGGCGCTCGCTCCTGCCCGCGGTCGCGCGCGCGTAACGACCTTCGGGTCCCACGCAACCGCCGCGGTGAGCCCCCACACCCCGGGTCTTGCGGCCGTCGGGCCGCGTCGCATCTTGAGCGCGTCCGAAACCCCTCGGGCACGCGTCGATTCCCGCCGCCCGGAGCGCTCCCCAAATGGGGACGTTCCCGTGACGGCGGGGGCTTGCGCGAGCGCCCCGGGTCGGGGAGACTGGTACCGTCCAAACGGCACCCGTCACGGACATTCGAACGCTTTTCATCACGACGTTTGGCTTATCGGACTCTGAATGGAGCGAGCGCGGCAGGCGCCGACCCGCTCCGTAGAGACGGCTGAAGATCCTGCGAATGACATCCGACTTCGCCAGGAAGTTGACCCCGTCGGATCCGACCCGTAGGGGTCGGTTAGGGAGCCGGTCCACCGAGGGACCGGGACGATTGCTGCCATGGGCCTCCTCACCAGCTGGTCACCTCGCGCGTTCCTACGGGATCCCGCCTCGTTCTGGGGCGCAGCACACTCTGCGGACGGTTCACCCATTCCTGGAAGTAGCTGGGAGACGCCGATGGAGCGCATGACCTGGAACGACATCTGCCACCGGGACGAGTTTCGCGGTCGCTGGGTGGCCCTCGACGAGGCCCGCTACGACGAGGACTCGGGCCGGGCGACCGAGGGCTCGGTCGTGGACGTCGACGACGATCTGGTCGAGCTGTGCACCCGGATCCGCGAGTCCGAGCACAAGAACTGCGCGATCCTGTTCTGCGGCGAGGACGGCGCTCAGGAGCCCCCCGGCTCCAAGAGCGACGAGGATCCTTTCCAGCACACGGCGCACTGAGGCTGGCTGGGAGGGGCTTTCAGCCCCTCCCCCCCACTGCGCCGTCAGACCCGTCACCGCTCCGGGTGCATCCGCACCCTCCGCAGTGACGGGTCAGCCGGCTCCGTGGGGCCCCCCCACCCCAGTGCCGGCGACCTCGCTTCGCTCGTCGCCGGTGTCCCGCGCTCCGCGCGTGAGCCACGCGGCTCGCGCTCGCGCTGCGCGCGAGCTGGCCGCCCGCTGCCGCGGGATCGAACCGGGCGGGGTGGTGCGTGCGGCGACGTCGCTGCGCTCGTCGCCTTCCGTGTTCGTGCGGCGTGCGGCGACTTCGCTTCGCTCGTCGGCCGCCCCCGGGCTCGTGCGGCGTGCGGCGACCTCGCTTCGCTCGTCGGCCGCCCCCGTGTTCGTGCGGCGGCGTGCGGCGACTTCGCTGCGCTCGTCGGCCGCCTCCGGGCTCGTGCGGCGTGCGGCGACCTCGCTTCGCTCGTCGGCCGCCTCCGGGCTCGTGCGGCGTGCGGCGACCTCGCTTCGCTCGTCGGCCGCCCCCGTGTTCGTGCGGCGGCGTGCGGCGACCTCGCTTCGCTCGTCGGCCGCCCCCGGGCTCGTGCGGCGTGCGGCGACTTCGCTTCGCTCGTCGGCCGCCCCCGGGCTCGTGCGGCGGCGTGCGGCGACTTCGCTTCGCTCGTCGGCCGCCCCCGGGCTCGTGCGGCGGCTGGCGGAACGAGCTCTTCGACGATCCTTCCCATCCCGAATCGAGCCGAGGCGACCGCGCCGCGCCTCGTCGTCGCGTCCCCGACCGGCCGGCCGTCGTCTCCCGCGGCGGGCATCCCCGTGGTGCGCGCTGCGTCGGAGCTCCGCGCGGCCGGTCGCGGGCCCGGAGCCCACCTCGTGCTCGAGCGGGGCCGCCCGCGAAACTGTGCGGGCGCAGTTGGGAACGCTGGCCGCGGCGTTCGAGCTGTGCGGGCGCAGTTGGAAACACTATTCGCGACGTTCGAGCTGTGCCGCGCACAGTCCAGTTGCGAACGGCAATCAACTGAGCTGTGCGGGCGCAGTTGGAAACACTATTCGCGACGTTCGAACTGTGCGGCGCACAGTCCAGTTGCGAGCGGGAATCAACTGGGTTGTGCGTGACACAGTCCAGTTGATTCGCTCTATCAACTGGGTTGTGCGGCGCACAGTCCAGTTGCGAACGGGAATCAACTGGGTTGGGGGTGGCACAGTCCAGTTGATTCGCTCTATCAACTGGGTTGTGGGTGGCACAGTCCAGTTGATTCGCTCTATCAACTGGGTTGTGCGTGGCACAGTTGGAACGCTGCGGCTCGCGTTCGAGCTGCACCACGCAGCGCTGGGACGACGTGGACAGTGTTTGGACTCGGCCCCGCTCGGCGCGAACGCCGTCGACAGCCCTCGCGCGCGGCCGGCCCGAGAAGAATCGTCGCCGCCACGAAACCGACGGGGCGACGCTTCGGCTCTTGGCTCCGCCCCGGCACTGCGACTCGGCGCTGCGACCCGGAGTCGGTCCCGGAGTCGGTCCCGGCCTCGGCCTCGGCGTCGGAGTCGGCCTGGGAGTCGGACCCGGTGTCGGCCTGGGAGTCGGACCCGGTGTCGGCCTCGGCGTCGGACTCGGACTCGGCCGCGGTGTCGGCCGCGGTGTCGGCCTCGGACTCGGCATCGGACTCGGTGTCGGACTCGGTGTCGGACTCGGTGTCGGACTCGGCCTCGAAGTTTGCCGCGGTGTCGGCCTCGGACTCGGAGTCGGACTCGTAGTCGGACTCTGCCTCGGTGCCGGACGCGCGGTCGGACGCCAGGCCGGTGCTCGGACCGGCCCTGTTGGGCCGGTCTCCTCCTCGCTTCCTACCTTCCTCGCTTCCTGCGAGTAGCGCGAGTCACCCCTGCGCGGTCGGACGCCAGGCCGGTGCTCGGACCGGCCCTGTTGGGCCGGTCTCCTCCTCGCTTCCTACCTTCCTCGCTTCCTGCGAGTAGCGCGAGTCACAAGTGGCGCGAGTCACAAGTGGCGCGAGTCGCGTGGACCCACGAGCGGGGGTTCCTCGTTTCCTAGCCGGCGGGGCACCAGTCCCCGAACTGGCTCCGGGCGTTGCCGGCGGCGCCGACGGACTGGAGCTGTCGGTAGAGGCGCTGGGCGCCCCCGCAGTTGCCCTGCTGGAGCAGGATGCCGACCTGGTTGCTGCCCCGGCGGCTGAGCTCGTTCTGGAGCTCGCGGGTGATGGGGCTGCGGCGGCCGACCGCGCTCTGGGCCTGGCGGAGGGCGGCGACGGCGCCGTCGAAGTCGTTGCGGCGGGCCGCGCCCATGCCGGTGGCGACGAGGCCGCGGGCGCGCGCTTCGTCGGCGGGGGAGGGGCCGCTCCGGCCTCGACCGCGGCGGCCGCGGCGGGTGGTGGTGGGCTCCTCGGGCTGCTCGACCTCGGTGGGCTCGACCGGATCGGGGGTCTCGCTGGGCTGCTGCTCCGGCTGCTCGGGCTGCTGCGGCTGCTGCTGGGGCTGCTGCGGCTGGTTCGGCTGCAGCGGCTGCATCGGCGTCGTCGGCACCATCGGGTTGGCGTTGGGGTCGACGGGCTGGGTGGCCGGGTTCGTCGGAGGGGTCGGCTGGGTGGGCGGGTCGTTGGTGGCGACCGGGGTCGTGTCGTCGTCCCTCATCATCCACCAGGCGAGGCCGCCGCCCGCGCCCGCGAGCACGAAGAGGCCGATCACCGCCACCGCGACGAGCTTGCCGAAGATGCCCCCGGACTTGGGCTGGGCGCCGGTGCTGTAGCCGGGGTAGCTCGCGCCGCCCATGCTGGGCGAGGAGCCGTAGCCGCCGTGGCTCGGGGCGCCGTAGCCGCCGGGCGCGGGGCTCATGCCGGGCTGGGAGTGCATGCCGGGCTGAGAGTGCATGCCGGGCTGGGAGTGCATGCCGGGCTGAGACCCGTAGCCCGGGGCCGACGCGTAGCCGGGGGGCGGAGTGGCCGCGTTGCCGAAGCCGGTCTGCGGCATCGGGCCGGGGGTGGGCGCGGGGCCGCGCGCGACGCCGGGCTGGGACTTCGGGACGATCCCGCCGCCGGCCGAGGTGGCCATGGTCCAGGCGGCGTCGGCGTCCTGGTAGCCGGTGAACTCCTGGAGGAAGGCGAGCACGCCGTCCTGGCGCTCGTCGCGGTTCTTCGCGAGCGCGCGCATCACCGCCTGCTTCTTGTTGTGCGGCAGGCCTTGCGCCGCCGGGTGCGCGTCGAGCGGCGCCGGCTGGGCGGTGAGGTGCTTGGTGGCCCACTCCCACGGGGTCGCCGCCTCGAAGGGCAGCTTCCCGGTGACCATCTCGTAGACCATCACGCCCAGGGAGTAGACGTCCGAGCGGGCGTCGAGCAGCTGCCCCGAGAACTGCTCCGGGCTCATGTAGGGCGGGGTGCCGAGCACCATGCCCTGCTTGGTGAGCTTCGCCTGGTTGGGATCCTCGGCGTCGTCGCGCTTGGCGATGCCGAAGTCGAGCACCTTCACGAAGTCGCTCTGCCCGCCCTGGTCGGTGAGCAGCACGTTCTCGGGCTTCAGGTCGCGGTGCACGACGCCGCGCTGATGCGCCTCGTGCAGCGAGCCGCAGATCTGGATGATGATCTTGTCGGCGCGCTTCGGATCGATCGCGCCCTCCTGCTCGAGCACCTTCGCGAGGGGGTTCCCCTCGATGTACTCCATCACGATGATCAGCGTGCCGTCCTCGAGCTCGCCGAAGTCGTAGAACTGGATGGTGTTCGGGTGCCGCAGCTCGATGACCGTCTCGGACTCGCGGTGGAAGCGCGCGACCAGCTGCGGGTCGTTGCCGAGCTCGGGGTGCAGGGTCTTGATGGCGACCTTGCGGGTGGCCGTGCCCATCTTCTGCTCGGACAGGTAGACCTTGCCCATCCCGCCCTCGCCGAGCACCGAGATCGGCCGGTAGCGGCCCAGCAGGACCTTGCCGATGAGGGGGTCTCCCTCGTCCGCGGACGCCTCCACTTCCAGCATCGCTCCGCAGCTGAGGCAGAACTTCGCGTGGTCTTCGTTGTGGTGGCTGCAGCGCTGACAGACTCTCGCCATGAGCTCCTTGTAGGGCTTCGGTACGGCGGTAGGACCCGGAGTCTACCTTCACCTTTGGAGAGCACAAAGCCCTCTCCGTTGCCGCCCCTCCGCGCCCGTGCGAATGTGATGGCCGGCCCGTGGCCCTTCACTTCGACATGCGCTGGCGAGACGGACGAGAGGCCGTCCGCATTTCTTTCCTGGCGGCTTTTGGGGTCGCGTCCCTGGCGTGCCTCGCCGGCTGCGACGGCCCGCCGAGCGGCTCGGACGACGCCGGCGTGTTCGTGCAGGCGCGGGTCACGCCGCGCTTCGCGCCCGAGCCCGGCCCGATGCCCTTCGGCGCCATCCCGTGGCCCGACGATCTCTACCGCGACGCCGACGGCCACCCGACCCTGGCCTCGGTCCCGAGCGAGGCGGAGGCGGTGCCGGCCGACTACCCCGGCGCGATGCGCGACACCCTCTCCGATCTGGACGGCTTCTCGGCCACCGCGCCGGTGTTCTTCTACTTCGAGGGCGAGATCGATCCCGCGTCGCTGCCCGAGAGCCCGGCCGCCTCGACCCGCGAGGACAGCTCGGTCTTCCTGATCGACGTCGATCCGGCCTCGCCGACCGCCTTCCGCCGGGTGCCGGTGTCGGTGCACTGGAGCGCGTCCCTCGGTCAGCTCGCGCTGCGCCCCTGGGACGGCCACCCGCTGACCCCGGGTCGACGCTACGCGGCGGTGGTGACGACCGGGGTGCGCGACGACCTCGGCGATCCGATCGGCCCGCACCCGGGCTTCGCGGCGATCCGGGACGCGGCGATGCGGCCGGACGGCGACGCGGCCGCGCTCTACGAGCACTACACGCCGCCGCTCTCGAGCCTCGCCTCCAACGGCATCCCGCGCGAGCGCGTCGCCGGGCTCGCCGTCTTCACCGTGCAGACGGTGTCCGCCGATCTGCGCGACGCCCGAGCGCGCGTCTGGGAGCGGGCGCCCGAGATCACCATCGAGCGGGTGGTGCCGGCCGGGGCCGAGCTGGACGCGCTGCTCGGCGTGCCGGCGACCGACGCGCCCGGGCTCGACGTGGAGGGTGGGGTGGCCCACCGCCGGATCGGCTGGCTGGTGCACGGCGCGATCCGCTCGCCCTGGCTGCTGTCGGCCGATCCCTCGGTCCACGGCCGCTTCCGACGCGACGCGGACGGCGGGCTGGTGGTGGAGCGGGAGCTCGAGGTGCCCTTCACGATGACGATCCCGGCCGGCGACGTGGAGCGCCTCCGGGTGGTCGTCTACCAGCACGGCCTCGGCTCCGAGCGCTCGACGATGCTGGGCGTCGCCGATCCTCTCGCCGCCGCCGGGTTCGCGGTCGTCGCCATCGACATCCCGTTCCACGGCGAGCGCGCGCTGTCGGCCGCCGATCGGCAGCACAACTACGGCGAGTCCACCGGCCCGGACGGGTTCGGCGACGTGACCGGGCAGACCATCTACCTCGACTTCCTCGGCGTGGTCGACATGGAGGGCGAGCTCCCCGCGTTCCACCCCGCCTACCCGCGGGACGTGCTCCGGCAGTCGGTGGTGGACCTGATGAGCGCGACCCACGCAGTGCGCGAGGGCGACTGGAGCGGGCTCACCGAGACCCCGGGGCTCGAGGCGCTCGGGTTCGCCGACGCGCCGATGGGCTTCGTCGGCGTCTCGCTGGGCGGGATCCTCGGCACCGTCTTCGTGGCCCACGAGCCCGAGATCGGCGCCGCGGTGCTCAACGTGACGGGCGGCGATCTCGTCCGGCTGGTGGAGCGGAGCGGCAGCTTCGCCGACCTCTTCCTCGCCATCCTCTTCAACAAGCTCGGGCTCGACTTCGGCGCCTACGATCCGGTGGCCTACCCGGCGAGCTTCCACCCCGAGGCCGCCGTGTTCCAGACCCTGCTCGACCGGGGGGACAGCGCGGCCCACGCGCGGCTCCTGGCGCTGCAGCCGAAGCACCTGCTCTTCCAGCTCGCGGCCGAGGACGAGACGGTCCCGAACTCCGCGACCGAGGCGTTGGCCCGCGCGGCGGGCGCGGCGATCGTGGGCGCCGATCCGGTGCACACCGATCTGCCGCGGGTCGAGGCGCCGGTGCGGGACAACGTCGAGGTGGAGGGCACCCGGGTCACCCGCGGCCTGACGGTCTTCGCGCCCGCGACCCACGGGCTGCTCACCCAGCGCACCTCGAGCGCCCGCTACGAGCCGCCGGTCGAGCCGCCGTTCCGGCCCGGCGAGCCGCGCGTCGTCGCCAACCCGGTCGACGGGGCGGTCGAGCAGCTCGTGCACTTCTTCGAGTCCTGGCGGAGCGGCTCCGCCGAGATCGAAGCGGCGAGATAATCTCCGTCGTTGATCTCACAAGACGCCCCCGGTATTCTCGCCGTCGCCTCCGGGGGGGAACATCTTTGGAGGCCCGAGGGGTGGGAGCGCCCCGGAACCTGGTTGCGACGCGAGCGCGTCGAGGAGGAACTAGATGAAGGGCGAGGTCCGAAACCCGACGACGGTCTGGATTCTGTGTCTGGTCACCTGCGGCATCTACCCGCTGTACTGGTGGTACACCGTCGGCAACGAGCTGAAGAACTACCTGGGCAAAGAAGACCTGAACCCGACGATGGACATCGTCATCTGCTTCGTCTGCTTTGCCTACATGTACTACCTGCCGATCAAGTACGGAAAGCTGATCCAGGAGGCCCAGCAGCGCGCGGGGATGCCCAACGCGGAAGATCAGGGCATGAGCTTCCTCATCTGGATGTTCATCTGTGCCATGGGCTACAAGAACATGCAGGAGGAGCTGAACAAGATCTGGGAGAGCGGCGGCGGCGCGCCGGCGACTTTCTGAGGTCCGTTCAGGCTGCTATCCCTGGTAGCGATGCCCGGGACGGCGACGTCTGAGACCGAGACGCCCGCGACCTCGCTCGCAGCCGAAGGGCTGCCGGCGCAGGACGCGGGCGTTTCTCCGTCCGTCCGCTCCTTCTCCCTCTGGCGTCTGCTCCTCGCCGCGTCGCCGCTCGGCTTGTTCGGCGTGTTGGTCTCGCTCCAGCTGCCGATCTGCCCTTCGAAGATCATGCTCGGCGTCCCCTGCCCGGGGTGCGGGCTGACCCGCGCCACCGAGGCGCTCTTCCAGGGCGACCTGCTCGGCATGCTCGTCTATCACCCGCTGGCGCCGATCGTCGCGCCGGTGGCGATCTTCGGCGTGGTCCGCACGGTGCTCGTCTACGGCGGCGCCCTGCGCAGCGACCAGGCCGACTGGCTGAACCGGGTGCCCCGCAACGTGTGGACGGGCATCGGCCTCGCGCTCGTTGGCCTCTGGTCGGCCCGCGCCCTCGGCCTCCTCGGCGGCCTCCCCGATCCGCTCGACCCGACCCGCGGCCTGATCTGGCGGGCCTTCGCGTGGGTCGGCGGCCTGCTCGGCATGTGAACGGCCGAGTCGCGGCTAGAGGCCGCGGCATGAGCCGCTATCGCCTTGAGCCCGACGAGACGCCGACCGAGTCCCTGCGCCGCGTCGCCGCCGAGCAGCTGGAGAAGGGGCTGCGCGAGCTCGACGAGGAGGACCTCCACGAGGCGGTCCATCAGGTGCGCAAGCGATGCAAGAAGGTGCGCGCGCTCGTCCGGCTCGTGCGCCCGGGCTTCGCCGGGTACGCGCAGGCCAACCGCGACCTGCGCGACGCGGCGCGGCGGGTGAGCGATCTGCGCGACGCCCAGGCGCACCTCGAGACCCTGGGCGCGCTGCAGGGCCGCTACGGCGAGGCCCTCGACGAGGCCGCCCTGGAGCGCGTGTCCCGCGCGCTCCGAGCCCGGCGCGACGCGCTCGCCGAGGAGCACCTGGAGGGCCCCGGCACGAAGCAGCTCCGCGAGGATCTGGCCCGCGTCCTCCGGGCGTCGGCGCGATGGGAGGTGAAGGGGGAGGACTGGGAGGCGGTCGGGGGCGGCCTGGCCAGGACCTACGGCCGCGCCCGGGAGCGCTTCGAGGACGCCTACGACGAGCCGACGGTCGAGGCGTTCCACGAGTGGCGGAAGCGGGTGAAGTACCACCGCTACCACGTGCGCCTCCTGCAGGGCTGCTGGGAGGGCCCGATGAGGGCGCGCCGCGAGGCGCTGCACGAACTGAGCGATCGGCTCGGCGAGGCGCACGACCTGGCCGTGCTCGGCGACGCGCTGACCGGGCTCGAGCTCGATGGGGGCGTGGGCGGGGTGATCCAGGCCCTGATCGACCGCCGCCGCGAGGCGCTCCGCCGCGCCGCGCGCCCCCTCGCTCGTCGGCTGTTCGTCGAGGACGAGGGCGCGCTGACCCGGCGCTTCGAGGCGGCCTGGCGCGCGGCCCGCGAAGGCGAGGCCGACGCCATCCGTCTCGTCGAGTGATCCCTACAGCGGCAGGTTGTCGTGCTTCTTCGGCGGGTTCTCGAGGCGCTTGTCGCGGAGGAGCGTCAGCGCGTCGACGAGGCGCGGGCGCGTCTGGCGGGGGTAGAGGACCTCGTCGATGAAGCCGAGGCCGGCCGCCTTGTAGGGGTTGGCGAACTTCGCGCGGTACTCGTCGACGAAGAGATCCTTGGTCGCGACCGGGTCGTCGGCGGCCGCGATCTCGCGCCGGTAGACGATGTTGACCGCGCCGTCGGGGCCCATCACCGCGATCTCGGCGGTGGGGTAGGCGTAGTTCAGATCGCCGCGCAGGTGCTTGCTCGCCATCACGTCGTAGGCGCCGCCGTAGGCCTTGCGGGTGATGAGCGTGATCTTCGGCACCGTCGCCTCGGCGTAGGCGTAGAGCAGCTTGGCGCCGTGCTTGATGATGCCGCCGTACTCCTGGTCGGTGCCCGGCAGGAAGCCCGGGACGTCGACGAGGGTCACGAGGGGGATGTTGAAGCAGTCGCAGAAGCGGACGAAGCGGGCCGCCTTCACCGACGCGTCGATGTCGAGGCAGCCGGCGAGCACCATCGGCTGGTTGGCCACGATGCCGACCGGGCGCCCGCCGAGGCGCGCGAAGCCGATGATGATGTTCTGCGCGTAGTGCTCCTGCACCTCGAAGAAGTCGCCGTCGTCGACGGTCAGCTCGATGACCCGCTTGATGTCGTAGGGCTTCATCGGGTCGCGCGGGATGAGCTCGTCGAGCTCCGGCTCCTCGCGGCCGATCGGATCGTTGCACTCGCGGACGGGCGGGTCCTCGTGGTTGTTCGAGGGCAGGAAGCCCATCAGCTCGCGCACCTCCTGGAGGCACTCGGCGTCCGAGGGGCTCGCGAAGTGCGCCACGCCGCTCTTCTGGTTGTGCGTGCGCGCGCCGCCGAGCTCCTCCTTGGTCACCTCCTCGTGGGTGACCGTCTTGATGACGTCGGGCCCGGTGATGAACATGTAGCTCGACTCCTCCACCATGAAGATGAAGTCGGTGAGCGCCGGGCTGTAGACCGCGCCGCCCGCGCAGGGGCCCATGATGGCGCTGATCTGCGGGACGACGCCCGAGGCGAGCACGTTGCGCTGGAAGATGTCGGCGTAGCCGGCGAGGCTCTCGACGCCCTCCTGGATGCGCGCGCCGCCCGAGTCGTTGAGGCCGATCACCGGGACGCCGACCTTCATGGCGAGGTCCATGATCTTGGTGATCTTCTCCGCGTAGGCGGCGCTGAGCGAGCCGCCGAAGACGGTGAAGTCCTGGGCGAACACGAAGACCTTGCGGCCCTCGATCGTGCCGTGCCCGGTCACCACGCCGTCGCCGAGGATGCGGCTGTCCTGCATGCCGAAGTCGGCGCAGCGGTGGACCACGAAGCGGTCCATCTCCACGAACGAGCCCGGGTCGAGCAGCAGGTCGATGCGCTCGCGGGCGGTCAGCTTGTTCGCGTCGTGCTGGCGCTGGATGCGCGCCGGTCCGCCCGCCTCGAGAGCCTTGGCGTTGAGCTCGTCGAGGCGCGCGATCGGATCGGCGGGGGGCTTCTTGCCGTTCGTCATGCGGGCACGTCTACCACAAGGAGACGCGCCTGCGACCGTCACACGCTCTGAAGCGCGTCGACCAGGCGATCGAGCGAGGCCCGGTCGTGCCGCTCGGTCACCGCGACGAGGAACTCGGAGTCCCGCTCCGGGTAGAAGCGGCCGAGGTCGACGCCGGCGAGGATGCCCTTGGCCGCGAGCGCGGCGAGGAGCGGGGCGGCCTTGCCCTCTTCGCGGCGGACGACGAACTCGTTGAACGTCGGCGCCCCGCCGGGGACGCTGAAGCGCTCGAGCGCGTCGATCTTCTGCTTCAGGTACTCCGCGCGGCTGAGGCAGAGCCGGCCGACCTGCTCGAAGCCCCTCCGGCCGAGCATCGCGGTGCGGATGGTGAACGCCAGGGCGATGAGGCCGTGGTTGGTGCAGATGTTCGAGGTCGCGCGCTCGCGCCGGATGTGCTGCTCGCGGGTGCTGAGCGTGAGCACGTACCCGCGCTGCTCGTCGCTGTCGACGGTCTCGCCGACCAGGCGGCCGGGCATCTGACGCACGTAGTCGTTGCGGGTGGCGAAGAGGCCGACGCCGGGGCCGCCGAGCTGCGGGGGGATGGCGAGCGCCTGGCCCTCGCCGACGGCGATGTCCGCGCCGAGCTCGCCCGGCGACTTCACGAGGCTGAGCGCGTAGGGCTCGGCGGTCGCGGTGACGAGCAGCGCGCCCTTGGCCTGGCAGAGCGCCTTGATGGCGGCGAGGTCCTCGACCCGGCCGAGGAAGTTCGGGTAGCCGATGACGACCGCGGCGGTGTCCTCGGTGATGAGCTTCTCGAGCTCCGCGAGGTCGGTGACGCCGGCGTCGGTGATCGGCGCGACGTCGATCCCCGGGCCGCCCTCGTCGACGTTCTCGAGGTAGGTGCGCGAGGTCTCGCGGTACTCCGGGTGCACGCCGCGGGAGAGCACGCAGCGGCTGCGCTTGGTGATCCGGCGGGCCATCAGGATGGCCTCGGCGGTGGCGCTCGCGCCGTCGTACATCGAGGCGTTCGCGACCTCGAGGCCGAAGAGCTCGCAGACCATGGTCTGGAACTCGAAGATCGCCTGCAGCGTGCCCTGCGACACCTCCGCCTGGTACGGGGTGTAGGCGGTGTAGAACTCGCTGCGCAGGAGCAGCTGGTCCACCGCCGGCGGCACGTGGTGGTCGTACAGACCGGCCCCCAGGAACGAGAGCGCGCGCGCCGACTCGTTCTGGTTCGAGAGCTGCTCGAGGTGCGCCATCAGCGACGCCTCGTCGAGCGCCGGCTCGAGCTTGAGGGGACCCTCGACGCGGTGCGTCTCGGGGATGGGCGCGAACAGGTCGTCGATGGACCCGACGCCGATCGCGTCGAGCATCGCGCGGATCTCTTCTTCGGTGTGCGGCAGGTAACGCATGGGGGACCTCCGGCGGCTGCCGCGGGGTTAGCAGCCCGGCGCGCACGCCGCCACGGGGAGGCGTGCGTTCCGGGCGCTTCTCGCGTCAGTCCAGGGAACCGAGATAGGTCTCGTAGGCGGCGGCGTCCATGAGATCGCCCAGCGCGTCGCCCTCGACCTTGAGCACGATCATCCAGCCCTGGTCGTAGGGGGAGTCGTTGACCAGCTCGGGCTGGTCCTCGAGCTCCTCGTTGACCTCGATGATCTCGCCGGCCACCGGGGCGAAGAGCTCGCTGACGGTCTTGACCGACTCGATGTCGCCGAAGTGATCGTGCTCACCGACCTCGGTGCCCGGCTTGGGGAGGTCGATGAGGGTCACGTCGCCGAGCTGCTCGACGGCGTACGCGGTGACGCCGACGCGGACCTTGCCGTCGCCCTCGTCGCGCGCCCACTCGTGGTCCTTGGTGTACTTGAGATCGGTCGGGTACTGGGCCATCGGATCACTTCCTCTTGTAGAACGGGGTCGGGGCCACCACGGCGTCCACGACCTTGCTGCGGATCTCGACGCCGAGCTTCGTGCCCGGCTCGGCGAGGGCGACCGGGACGTAGCCCAGGCCGATGTTCTTGCCCACCGTCGGGCCCGGCGAGCCGCTGGTGACCTCGCCCACCTTCGCGCCCGACGCGTCGACGATCGGGTAGCCGTGCCGGGCGATGCCGCGGCCGGTCATCTCGAGGCCGACGAGCTTCCGGCTCGGGCCCTCCGCGATGACCTTCTCGAGCGCCGCGCGCCCGATGAAGTCGCTCTTGTCCGGCTTCACGACCCAGCCGAGGCCGGCCTCGATCGGGTTGGTCGTCTCGTCGATGTCGTTGCCGTAGAGGCAGAGGCACGCCTCGAGCCGGAGGGTGTCCCGGGCGCCGAGGCCGGCCGGGGCGATCCCGTGGGCCTCGCCGGCCTTCATCAGGTGGTCCCAGAGGGCCGGCGCGTCGGCGTTGGCACAGAAGAGCTCGAAGCCGTCCTCGCCGGTGTAGCCGGTGCGCGCCACGGTGGCCTTCACGCCGCCGATCTCCACGCCGGTCAGGAGCGAGAAGTACTTGAGCGAGAGCATCTCCTCCGGGGCCCCGGCGTCCTTGGCGATCGCGACCGCCTTCGGGCCCTGGAGCGCCATGAGCGCGGTCTCGTCGCTCCGATCCTCGAAGCCGCAGCGCCCCTCGGCCTGGGCCGCGAAGTGCGGGCTCATCTTGGCGCGGTTGCTCGCGTTGCAGACGACGAGCACCTCCTCCTCCGCCAGGCGGTAGACGATGAGATCGTCGAGGATGGTGCCGCCCTCGTTGCACGACGCGGTGTACTTCGCGCGGCCCACCTTGAGGTTGCCGACGTAGTTGGTCACCACGTGGTCGGCGACGGCGAGCGCCTCCGGCCCGGTCAGGTGCAGCTCGCCCATGTGCGAGACGTCGAAGAGCCCCGCCGCCTCACGCACGGCGTGGTGCTCCTTGACCACCCCGGCGTACTGCACGGGCATCTCGAAGCCAGCGAAGGGGACCATCCGGCCGCCGAGCTCCACGTGCTGTGCGTGGAGCGGCGTCTTGGCGAGGGGGGCGTCGTTCACGGCGCCGGACAGTAGCCGTGCCTTCCCCCGACTTCAATCCTCCGTCGCCCCCACCTCATCGCCCCCCATTCGCCTCCGCTTCATCGCCCCCCACTCACCCCACTCGCCCTCTACTCGCTCCCGACTCGCAGGAAGCGAGGAAGGGCGGAAGGGAGGAAGAAGCCGCTTCGCGGCCCGCAGGGGGCGGGTCGAGCACGCTCGCCGCCGGGGTCCTGCCCGCCCAGCGCCCCGGCCGCGCCCCGGGTCTCGCCCCAGGAAGGGAGAGGGGAGGTGGGAGGCGTGGAGGAATTAGATGACCGCGCGCGGCGGCGGCCGTGGCGGGCGCGAGCCCGGTCCCCGGCGGTCAGCCGCGCCCGGGTCCCCGCCCGCCCACTCGCAGGAAGCGAGGAAGGGCGGAAGGGA
>Ga0310345_10000258_pt1 | contig 95982 bp, 86 predicted proteins | sample HC15DNA20500_MG_FD_204667 | JGI IMG/M metagenome (GOLD analysis project Ga0310345, IMG submission 204667) | Marine microbial communities from station ALOHA, North Pacific Subtropical Gyre - HC15-DNA-20-500_MG | ecosystem: Environmental > Aquatic > Marine > Oceanic | place: Pacific Ocean: North... | reverse complement strand
GCTGCGGTCTAAGGCGTCAAGAATTCAAGCTATCGGAGATACGAAATGAGTATCGGAAATATTGTGCAGTGCATTGGCGCCGTGGTGGACATCGAGTTCCCGCGCGACGCAATGCCGAAGGTGTACGACGCACTCGTGCTCGAAGAGGGCAACGACAAGTCGTTCGCCGAGAAGGGTCTAACCTTCGAAGTGCAGCAACAGCTCGGCGACGGCGTGGTGCGTACCATTGCCCTGGGCTCGTCGGACGGCCTGCGCCGTGGCATGTCGGTGAAGGGCACCGGTGCCCCCATCTCCGTGCCGGTTGGCCACGGCACGCTGGGTCGCATCATGGACGTGCTGGGTCGCCCGATCGACGAAGCTGGTCCGATCGAAGCTGACGAAAAGCGCGCGATTCACCAGAAGGCACCGAAGTTCGACGAACTGTCGCCGTCGGTTGACCTGCTGGAAACGGGTATCAAGGTTATCGACCTGGTATGCCCGTTCGCGAAGGGCGGTAAGGTGGGTCTGTTCGGTGGCGCCGGTGTGGGCAAGACCGTGAACATGATGGAACTCATCAACAACATCGCCAAGCAGCACAGCGGTCTGTCGGTGTTTGCCGGCGTGGGCGAGCGTACCCGTGAAGGGAACGACTTCTACCACGAAATGAAGGACTCGAACGTGCTCGACAAGGTGGCCATGGTGTTCGGCCAGATGAACGAGCCGCCGGGCAACCGTCTGCGCGTGGCGCTGACCGGCCTGACGATGGCCGAGCGCTTCCGTGACGAAGGCCGTGACATCCTGTTCTTCGTCGACAACATCTACCGCTACACGCTGGCCGGTACCGAAGTGTCGGCACTGCTGGGCCGTATGCCTTCCGCCGTGGGCTATCAGCCGACGCTGGCTGAAGAAATGGGCAAGCTGCAGGAGCGTATTACGTCGACCAAGACTGGCTCGATCACGTCGATCCAGGCCGTGTACGTGCCTGCGGATGACTTGACCGACCCGTCGCCGGCTACCACGTTCCTGCACCTGGACTCGACCGTCGTGCTGTCGCGTGACATCGCCGCGCTGGGTATCTACCCTGCCGTCGACCCGCTCGACTCGACCTCGCGCCAGCTGGATCCGCAAGTCGTGGGTACGGAACACTACGAAGTGGCCCGCCGCGTTCAGCAGACCCTGCAGCGCTACAAGGAACTGCGCGACATCATCGCGATTCTGGGCATGGACGAACTGTCGCCGGAAGACAAGCTCTCCGTGTCGCGTGCGCGTAAGATCCAGCGTTTCCTGTCCCAGCCGTTCCACGTGGCCGAAGTGTTCACGGGTTCGCCGGGCAAGTACGTGCCGCTGAAGGAAACCATCCGTGGTTTCAAGATGCTGGTGGATGGCGAGTGCGATCACCTGCCCGAGCAGGCGTTCTACATGGTTGGCTCGATCGACGAAGCCTTCGAGAAGGCCAAGAAGCTTCAGTAAGCAGCGTCTTTCGCCTTCATGCGCCGTTGCGGCTGTCCTGGCGAAGTCAGCCGGTGTACGTGGCAGCCGCGAGCATGAGGGCGAGACACATGCTTCCTGATTTCGGGAAGCCAACGCTTTCTGAAGAAAGGATCAAATATGGCAACCATTCTTGTAGACGTCGTCAGCGCGGAAGCGTCGATCTTCTCCGGTCAGGCGAAGTTCGTGGCGCTGCCGGGCGAGTCGGGTGAACTGGGTATCCTGCCGGGTCACACGCCGCTGATTACCCGCATCCAGCCGGGCGCGGTGCGCATCGAGAAGGAAGACGGCGACGAAGAGTTCGTGTTCGTTGCCGGCGGCATTCTCGAAGTGCAGCCCCAGCACGTCACTGTGCTGGCCGATACCGCGATTCGCGGTACGGATCTGGATGAGGCCAAGGCTAGCGAAGCCAAGCGCGCGGCCGAGGAATTGCTGCAGAATCAGAGCAGCGATCTGGATCTGGCGCGTGCCCAGAGCGAACTGGCCGTGGCCGCTGCGCAGCTTGCTGCAATCGCCCGCCTGCGTCGTAAGAAGTAAGCATTTAAGTCGTACCGCCGCGCTGTTGTATTTTTGGCGCGGCACTAAAAAAGGCAGCCCGCGGGCTGCCTTTTTTTTCTGACGGGCGCTATATTTCGTGGCCTGGACCACAAAAAAAAGCGCGCGGGCCGGGGAGGCTCCGCGCGGACGGGAAAATCCCTTCGAGGGGTCAATTCGAAGGAACGGGTACGGTCCAGGCTACTCTTACACGCGCATCGGAGTGTTCTCTCCGCAACATGCGCACCGGTCTTCCTGGTTTTCCGGATCAACCAGCAACATCTGCTGGGCTGGTCCGGATAAATCTGGTCACTACCTGAGGGGCTTTCTTCAGCGCCCCATATTTTCAATGCTTTAGCGGCGGGGGGCGCCTCACACCAAGCATCGGTCTGTCAATGCATTGTGGGGGAAACTTCTGGCCATGGCAGTAACAAAATGTATCGTTTTGCAAGTAGTTGAAAGGCGGCCGCGTATGGATACGTCGTTCTGAACACTTTCTGGCTTGCTTGAAAGCGTTTTCATCGCGTGTTCCGTCATAATGTGCGCCAGGAAGTGCAAAAACGAAGACTTGCTAGTGTCTTGAATGCATTACGTTTTCTGCCCATTAATAGGCCGTGTTCCCCACATTCGGGGGATAAGAAAAATCGGGTTTCCGATTTTGTGTTCGGCAGCGCATTCAGCGTTACGATTCGAAACGGTTAGCAAAGCGATTTTCGAAGTTTCCGATGGCCATCGACCCCCAGCTACTCAGCTATTACCGCCAGATGGCGGACCTGTACTCCAACGAACCCATTCCCGAGGATGCCGCAGCGCGGCGCTCGCGCTTCGAGGATGTGGCCGCACGCTCGCGTCTGCCGGACCCCGAGGAGATCTCCGTAACCGACCTCGCGATCCCGGTGGACGGCGCGGCGTTGACGGTGCGCTTGTTCAGGCCCGCCACTGTTGAGCAGCCTCGACTGATTGTCTATTTCCACGGTGGTGGCTGGGTCGTCGGCTCGCCGGAAACGCATCACACGGTGGCGGCGCTGCTGGCAGCCGACACCCAGTGCGTCGTCGCCAGTGTCGACTACAGGCTGGCCCCGGAATACGCGTTTCCAACCCCTTGTGACGATGCGGTGGCAGCCGTGCAATGGCTCGCTGCATCGCGCGAGTCGCTCGGCCTGAACCCAGAATTTCTTGCCGTGGCTGGCGACAGCGCAGGCGCGCATCTGGCCGCGGCGGCCGCCCGCATCGTTAACGAGCAGCACCGTGCGCATATCGTCCAGGCGCAGTTGCTGATCTACCCCGTGGCCGCGCCATTGCTCACGACCGAGAGCTATCGCGCGTTCGCGAACGGGCCCGGGCTCACCCGGGACGAGATGGCTTGGTACTGGACGCAGTTCATCGGTGCCGAGGAATTGGCCAAGGGCGCCGCGCAGGATGATCCCCGGATCCATTTGATGGCATCGCCGCCCGCCATGTTGCCCCCCGCCAGCGTCGTGCTTGTGGCGGCCAATGACGTGCTGCGTGATGACGGCCTGGCCTACGCCAACTTCCTCGTGCGTCACGATGCACCGGTGATCACGATCGAGGCATCAGGTATGACACATGGCTTTGCGCGTCTGCAACCGGATGCGCCACGCGCGCGGGAGTGGATGCGGCGAGCGGCCGATGCGTTCACAGGTGTGTTCGACGACCTATGAGGTCCTCGGTGACGCTCTGAGGCCCGATCCAGCGCAAGCATTCGTGTGGATATCACTCGCCATGGGGCTTGCGGGTGCGGGCATCCCTTAGAATGTCGGTCTCACGAGGATGACCATGACCGCATTGCAGAACGACACCTTCCTGCGGGCGCTGCGCCGGCAACCCACTGAATACACGCCCCTCTGGCTCATGCGCCAGGCGGGTCGCTACCTGCCCGAGTACAACGCCACGCGCGCGCGCGCCGGCAGCTTCCTCGGCCTGGCCAAGAACCCGGCCTACGCGACCGAGGTGACGCTGCAGCCGCTCGACCGCTATCCGCTCGACGCCGCGATCCTCTTTTCGGACATCCTCACCGTACCCGATGCGATGGGCCTCGGCCTGTCGTTCGCGCAGGGCGAAGGCCCGCGTTTCGCGCATCCGCTGCGCACGGAAGCCGACGTGGCGAAGCTCGCGGTGCCGGACATGGCCTCGCTGCAGTACGTGTTCGATGCGGTCAGCGAAATCCGCAAGGCGTTGGTGCAGGACGGCCGTCAGCGTGTGCCGCTGATCGGCTTCTCGGGCAGCCCGTGGACGCTGGCCTGCTATATGGTCGAAGGTGGCGGCTCGGACGACTTCCGCACCGTCAAGGCGATGATGTACGCCCGGCCCGACCTGATGCATCGCATTCTCGACATCAATGCCACCGCCGTGTCCGCGTACCTCAACGCGCAGATCGAAGCCGGGGCCCAGGCCGTGATGGTTTTCGACACCTGGGGCGGCGCGCTGGCGGATGGCATGTATCAGGCCTTCTCGCTCGCGTACATGCGCAAGGTACTTCAGGGCCTCAAGCGCGAGCACGACGGCCAGCAGATCCCGGTGATCGTATTCACCAAAGGCGGCGGCATCTGGCTCGAGGAAATCGCCGGGATTGGCCCGGATGCGATCGGGCTCGACTGGACCGTGAACCTGGCGAAGGCCCGCCGTCGGACCGAAGGCCGCGTGGCACTGCAAGGCAATATCGACCCGACCGTGCTGTTCGCGTCCGAATCGGCCATCCGCGAACAGGTACGGGGCGTGCTCGACTCCTACGCATCCGCCGGTGGCAGCGATGGACACGTCTTCAACCTCGGCCACGGCATTTCGCAGTTCACGCCGCCCGAGAACGTTTCGGTCCTGGTTGACGAAGTGCACAACCATAGCCGCAAGCTGCGCGCCGGGCAGGTTGCAGCGGCCGTCTGAAACAGGCGTTTTCCCCGCGGCGCAGCGATTCGCCGACCCGACTGCGCCGCTGTGTCGCAGTCGGCGCTATCGATAAGCTGTCAAGTAAACTATTTGCGATATTTCGCCAAAAAGGTGCCGGGCGGTTGCTGTCAAGGCTTGACTTATGCACACCGATAGGTTTGCCGCACCGCAAGACGGGGTAACCCCTTAACTCAGTTGGGGGGTGTTTGCAACCCATTGATTCATAAGGCTTTGATTCTTTCTTTAAGAACCGTGTAAGGTCGATGAAAGCCTTGATTTATGGGCCTTGCGGGGAACTCGGCGCGACTTTTCAACAAAGTTATCCACAGGCGTGACAGATACCTTGGAAAAGCCACCAAGGATCATCGACTTAGGGTCACATTTCAGGTTTTACTTTAAGTTGATGTTGCGCCGCACACAGACCCGTTCGGAAATTTCTGTTACGCCAGCCATGCACAACCATCGCGCAGCCGGACTGCACCACGCTGGAGCTGGTCAATGACATCGGCGGCGGCGCCTGTGGATACTGCGTTACAGCCCGCATCCGCTGAGGCTGCGGCGGGCCTCGTGCGCGTCGCATTGGATACCCCCGCTGACGACTACTTCGACTATCTGGCGGATGCCACGGTGATGCCGGGCGAGCTCGTGGTCGTGCCATTTGGCAAGCGCCATGTCATGGGGGTCGTGCTCGATCGACCCGACAACACCGAGGTACCCGCAGACCGCCTGAGGCCGGTGACGGGCCATCTGACGTGGATGCCCCCGCTCAACGCCGCGTGGATCGGCCTCGCGCGTTTTGCCGCGCGGTACTACCACCGCTGCCTGGGCGAAGTGATGCTGCCCGCGCTGCCGCCGTCGCTGCGCGATCCGCAGACCTGGGAACGGCTGGAACACCGCGCACGAACCACGCAGTACCGGGTACACCCGGCGCAGTCAGAAGCCTTGCTGGCGGCAGCGCCGTCGCGCGCGCGAACCGTGCGGGCGCTGGCTGAAGCATTGATTGCGGCACCTGACGGGCTGCGCCTTGCTGAAGCCCGCGAGATTTGCACGGCGGCCCCGGCACGGCTGGCCGAGTGGGAGGCCGCCGGCTGTATCCAAAGCACCCATGCGGACCGTCCGCTACTCGATACGGCCCCCACGCAACTGCCATCTGTCGCCCCGACGCTCCATGACGAGCAGCGTGCGGCCGTGGATGCCATCACCGACGCCGAAGGCTATGCCGCCTTCCTGCTCCACGGGGTGACCGGCAGCGGCAAGACGGAGGTCTATCTCCACGCCATCGCCGCCCGATTGGACGAGGACCCAGCCGCCCAGGTACTGATGCTGGTCCCTGAGATCAACCTCACTCCCCAACTGCAGGCGCGTATCGCCGAGCGCTTTCCTGACCAGCCACTGGCCGTCCTTCACAGTGGACTGGCCGATCAGGAACGCAGCCTCCAGTGGCTGGCGGCGCATCGCGGCGAGGCGCGTATCGTGCTCGGCACACGCATGGCCGTCATGGCATCCGTGCCGAACCTGAAGCTGATCGTGGTCGATGAAGAGCACGACACTTCCTACAAGCAACAGGAAGGCCTGCGGTACTCTGCACGCGATTTGGCCGTGTGGCGTGCCAACCAGTTGGGTATCCCGGTAGTGCTCGGCTCGGCCACGCCGTCCATGGAGTCCTGGTACCGGGCAGAGCAGGGCGCCTATCGCAAGCTGGTGCTGCGGGATCGTGCTCAGGCGGATGCCGCGCTGCCCACGGTCAGGCTGATCGACCTGAACCATGAACGCCAGCGTCAGCGCACGCTCTATGAAGGGTTGTCGGTGCCGCTGCTCGATGCCATCCAGCAGCGGCTGGATCGGGGGCAGCAGAGCCTGTTGTTCCTGAACCGGCGGGGCTACGCGCCAGTGCTGGCCTGCGACAGTTGCGGCTGGCTCTCGGGCTGCCCGCGATGCTCGGCGTACCTGGTGCTGCATCGCCCGGAGCGGCGGTTGCGCTGCCACCATTGCGGGCTCGAGGCGCCCGTGCCACATCATTGCCCCGACTGCGGCAATGTCGACATCGCGCCGCTCGGCCGGGGTACGCAGCGGATCGAGGAAGCGCTGGCCGCACGTTTTCCACAGGCACGCATCGCCCGGATCGACGCGGACTCCACGCGGCGCAAGGGCAGTGCGCAGGCCATGCTCGACGAGGTCCATGCCGGCGAGGTCGACATCCTTGTGGGTACGCAGATGGTGGCCAAGGGGCACGACTTCCAGCGTGTCACGCTGGTGGGCATCGTCCACCCTGATGCCGCCATGTTCAGCCACGATTTCCGCGCGGCCGAGCACCTGTTTGCGTCCCTGATGCAGGTGTCGGGCCGCGCCGGCAGGGCAGGGCAGGGCGGCGAGGTGCTGATCCAGACCCGCTACCCAGATGCCCCCGCATTGCAGGCTTTGGTTCGCCATGACTATGATGGATTCGCAGCCAGCCAGTTGCGAGAGCGCCGGCAGGCCGGGTTGCCCCCGTATGCCTACCAGGTGCTGGTGACGGCCGAGCACGCGCAGCTCGAGCGCGCGCTTGCCTTCCTGCAGGCCGCTCGCGCGTGCGCGGATGCCAGTCCGCTGGCATCCGAAGTGCAACTGCATGACCCGGTGCCGATGTCGATGGTGCGCCTGTTCAACAAGGAGCGCGCCCAGATGCTCGTCGAAGCCGGCTCCCGCCCGTTATTACAACGGTTTGTCAGTGAGTGGGTACGGACTTTCGATGATGCCGCGACGCGTGTCAAAGGGGTGCGTTGGCAATTGGAAATCGATCCGCTACGCATTTGAGCGGAGCAGTCGCCACGCCGGAAAGTTGCGAAAGTGCAACCTTTTGTCCGCAAGCGAGCTTAGGGGTTGCACTAGGTTGCACCTCGTAATTCTCCGAGAGTAAGATCGCGCCAGTCCGGCTATCTGGCGGGTACGCACACGCGCGTATCGCCGGTGCAGCCAACCGATATTCCAAGATTCGCTGGAGAACCGATCGCATGGCCACCACCACCCTCGGCGTCAAGCTCGACGACGCATCGCGCGAACGCCTGAAGCGCGTTGCTCAGTCCATCGACCGCACCCCGCACTGGCTGATCAAGCAGGCCATCTTCACGTACCTGGAGCAGGTGGAACGCGGCCATCTGCCTCATGAAGCTGGCGCCGGCGCCACTGCAGATACCGACGGCGCCGATGCCGGCGACGCGACGCAGGCCGACGCCGCGCCGCAACCTTTCCTCGAATTTGCGCAGAGCGTCCAGCCGCAGTCGGTCCTGCGCGCGGCCATCACGTCCGCCTACCGCCGTCCGGAAACCGAATGTGTGCCGGTGCTGCTGGAGCAGGCGCGCCTGCCGCAGGCGCAGGCCGATGCCGCCATCAAGATGGCGCGAGCCCTGGCGGCCCGGCTGCGCGAGCAGAAAGTAGGCAGTGGACGCGAGGGGCTGGTGCAGGGGCTGATCCAGGAGTTCTCGTTGTCGTCGCAGGAAGGCGTGGCGCTGATGTGCCTGGCCGAAGCGCTGCTGCGCATCCCCGACAAGGCCACGCGCGATGCGCTGATCCGCGACAAGATCAGTGGCGCCAACTGGCAATCGCATCTGGGGCAGAGCCCGTCGCTGTTCGTCAACGCTGCTACCTGGGGCCTGCTGCTGACCGGCCGGCTGGTGGCCACGCACACCGAAGCCGGACTGTCGAAGGCGCTGACGCGCATCATCGGCAAGGGCGGCGAGCCGCTGATCCGCAAGGGCGTGGATATGGCGATGCGCCTGATGGGCGAGCAGTTCGTGACTGGCGAAACGATCTCCGAGGCGCTGGCCAACGCGCGCAAGTACGAGGAAGAGGGCTTCCGTTACTCGTATGACATGCTCGGCGAAGCCGCGATGACCGAGGCCGATGCCCAGCGCTACCTGGCGTCCTACGAGCAGGCGATCCACGCGATCGGGCAGGCTTCGCGCGGCCGCGGCATCTATGAAGGCCCGGGCATCTCGATCAAGCTATCGGCGCTGCACCCGCGCTATAGCCGCGCGCAGCACGAGCGCGTGATCACCGAACTCTACGGTCGTCTGAAGAGCCTGACGATGCTGGCCCGCCAGTACGACATCGGTATCAACATCGACGCCGAGGAAGCGGATCGCCTGGAAATCTCGCTCGACCTGCTTGAGCGGCTCTGCTTCGAGCCGGAGCTGGCCGGTTGGAACGGCATCGGCTTCGTGGTGCAGGGCTATCAGAAGCGCTGCCCGTTCGTGATCGATTATCTGATCGACCTGGCGCGCCGTAGCCGGCACCGCCTGATGATCCGCCTGGTCAAGGGCGCGTACTGGGATAGCGAGATCAAGCGCGCCCAGGTCGACGGCCTGGAGGGCTACCCGGTCTACACGCGCAAGGTCTACACCGATGTGTCGTATGTGGCCTGCGCCCGCAAGCTGCTGTCGGTGCCCGACGCGATTTATCCACAGTTCGCCACCCACAACGCCCACACGCTGTCGGCCATCTACCAGATCGCCGGCCAGAACTATTACCCCGGGCAGTACGAATTCCAGTGCCTGCACGGCATGGGCGAGCCGCTGTACGACCAGGTGGTGGGCCCGGTGGCGGACGGCAAATTCAACCGGCCGTGCCGGATCTACGCGCCGGTCGGCACCCACGAAACGCTGCTGGCGTACCTGGTGCGCCGCCTGCTGGAGAACGGCGCCAACACCTCGTTCGTGAACCGGATCGCCGACGAGACGATCGCGCTCGACGATCTCGTCGCCGACCCGGTGGCCGTGGTCGAAACCATGCACAAGACCGAGGGCGTGCTTGGCCTGCCGCATCCGCGTATCCCGCAGCCGCGCGCGCTGTATGGCAAGTCGCGCGCCAATTCGGCCGGCATCGACCTGTCGAACGAACATCGGTTGGCGTCGCTGTCGTCCGCGCTGCTGGCCGGCACCAGCGAGACGCCGCGCGCGGAACCGCTGCTCGGCGCCGCAGTGGCGGGCACGGATACCACGTCCGAGCCGGTACTGAATCCGGCGGATCGTCGCGACGTAGTGGGGCAGGTCAGCGAGGCAACGCCGGCTGAGATCGAAGCCGCGCTTGTGGCCGCCGTCAACGTGGCGCCGATCTGGCAGGCCACGCCGCCCGAAGTGCGTGCTGCCGCGCTGGAACGTGCCGCCGACCTGATGGAAGCCCAGATGCAGTCGCTGATGGGCATCATCATGCGCGAGGCCGGCAAGACGTTTTCGAACGCCATCGCCGAAGTGCGCGAGGCGGTCGACTTCCTGCGCTACTACGCGGTGCAGGTCCGCGCGTCGTTCTCGAACGATACCCATCGCCCCCTTGGTCCGGTGGTCTGCATCAGCCCGTGGAATTTCCCGCTGGCGATCTTCACCGGCCAGGTGGCCGCCGCGCTGGCAGCCGGGAATCCGGTGCTGGCCAAGCCGGCAGAACAGACGCCGCTGATTGCCGCCGCCGCCGTGCGCCTGCTGCGCGACGCCGGCGTGCCCGCAGCCGCGGTGCAATTGCTGCCGGGCCGGGGCGAAACCGTCGGCGCGGCGCTGGTGGGCGACGCCCGGGTCAAGGGCGTGATGTTCACCGGCTCGACCGAAGTTGCCCGCCTGCTGCAGCGCAACGTGGCGAGCCGTCTCGATGCCGCCGGCCGTCCGATTCCGCTGATCGCCGAGACGGGCGGGCAGAACGCGATGATCGTCGATTCCTCGGCGCTGGCCGAGCAGGTGGTGGGCGACGTGGTGACTTCGGCCTTCGATTCGGCCGGCCAGCGCTGTTCGGCGCTGCGCGTGCTGTGCCTGCAGGAGGACGTGGCCGACCGCATCCTGGAGATGCTCAAGGGAGCGATGGGTGAATTGACGCTGGGCAACCCGGATCGCCTGTCCACTGACGTTGGTCCTGTGATCGACGAGGAAGCGCGCGGCAATATCCTGCGCCATATCGAAGCGATGCGGGCCAAGGGCCGTCGTGTGCACCAGGCCGACCCGGGCGCGGCGGACACGCCGGCCTGCCGCCATGGCACGTTCGTGCCGCCGACGCTGATCGAACTCGATTCGATCGCGGAGCTGAAGCGGGAGGTGTTCGGTCCGGTGTTGCATGTGGTGCGCTTCCCGCGTACCGCGCTGGACAAGCTGATCGACCAGATCAATGGCACCGGGTATGGCCTGACGCTCGGCGTCCACACGCGGATCGACGAGACGATCGCGCACATCGTCGACCGCGCGGATGTGGGCAATCTCTATGTGAACCGGAATGTCGTCGGCGCCGTGGTGGGCGTGCAGCCATTCGGTGGCGAGGGGCTGTCCGGCACGGGGCCGAAGGCGGGGGGGCCACTCTATCTGCACCGGCTGCTGTCGGTCTGCCCGCAGGATGCCGTGGCGCGCGCCGTGCGTGCGTCAGATGCGACCGGTGGCGTGGCCGCCGCGCCGGCGTCGGCCGAACTGGCCGCGCTGAAGGCCTGGGCGCAGGTGTCGCTGCCCGAGGTTGCCGAGGCCTGCGACCGCCTTGCCGCGGCATCGCCGTCGGGGCTCGGTGTGACGCTGCCGGGTCCTACCGGCGAGCGCAACACCTACTCGCTGCTACCGCGCGAGCGTGTGCTTTGCCTCGCCCAGCAGGAGTCCGATCTGGTGCTGCAACTGGCCGCCGTGCTGGCCGTCGGCAGCGAGGCGTTGTGCGTTGACACAGCGCAGACCAGGGCCCTGTCTGAAAGGCTTCCCGCCGCAGTACAATCGCGCGTCCACATGGTTTCCGACTGGACGTCGACGGATACGGCGTTCGATGCCGTGCTGCACCACGGCGATTCCGACCAGCTTCGCACGGTCTGCGAGCAGGTGGCCACCCGCACTGGTCCGATTGTCGGCGTGCAGGGTCTTGCGCATGGTGAACCGAATATCGCTCTGGAGCGTTTGTTGATCGAACGTTCGCTGTCCGTCAATACGGCGGCCGCGGGCGGCAATGCAAGTTTGATGACGATCGGCTGAGGCAGGCCTCGACCGTGGCGCGTCGCAGTGCGCGGCGGGGGCCGGCGATCCCGACCCCGTCGCAACCCAGGAACGGACCGGTGCTGCCAACGCCGGTCCGCGAACATGCCGACACCGGCACCATATGGCACCCTATGGGACCCAAGGAGAACTGATGAGCTCGACATTCCGCAAGACGGCGATGACCGTTGCCATGGCCGTAGCCGGCCTGACCGCCGCCTCGGCCGCATTTGCCCAGGCGCAGGAAATCAAGCTGGGCTTTGCCGGCCCGATGACCGGTGGCCAGGCGCAGTATGGCAAGGACATGCAGAACGGTATCGTCCTCGCCATCGAGGACATGAACGCCACCAAGCCCAAGATTGGCGGCAAGGACGTCAAGTTCGTGCTGGTCTCCGAGGACGACCAGGCCGACCCGAAGACCGGTTCCGTCGTGGCGCAGAAGCTCGTGGACGCGGGCATCCAGGGCATGCTCGGCCACTTCAATTCGGGCACCAGCATCCCGGCGTCGATGGTCTACAACCGCGCTGGCATTCCGCAGATCGCCATGGCCACGGCGCCTGAGTACACCCGCCAGGGCTTCAAGACCACGTTCCGCATGATGACGTCCGACACCCAGCAGGGTTCGGTGATCGGCGCCTTCGTGGTGAAGAAGCTCGGCGCCAAGAACATCGCCATCGTCGATGACCGCACGGCCTACGGCCAGGGTCTGGCCGACGAGTTCGAGAAGGCGGCCAAGGCCGCTGGCGGCAAGATCGTCCGCCGCGAGTTCACGAACGACAAGGCCGTGGACTTCAAGGCCGTGCTGACCAACATCAAGCGCGCCAACCCGGACATCATCTTCTACGGCGGCGCCGAGACGCAGTCGGCCCCGATGGCCAAGCAGGTGAAGGAACTGGGCATGAAGGCGCCGCTGGTGTCGGGCGAAATGTCCAAGACCGACAACTTCCTGAAGCTGGCCGGCCCGGCAGCCGATGGCACCGTGGTGTCGCTGGCCGGCCTGCCGCTGGACCAGATGCCGGGTGGCGTGGCCTATGAGAAGAAGTACGAGAAGCGCTTCGGCTCGAAGGTGCAGACCTACTCGCCGTATGCCTATGACGGCGCCACCGCGATGATGACGGCCATGATCAAGGCCGGCTCGGCCGATCCGGCGCGCTACCTGCCGGTGCTGGCTGCGACCAACATGCAGGGCGTGACCACCAAGACGCTGGCCTACGATGCCCGCGGCGACCTGAAGGACGGCGGCATCACCGTCTACAAGGTGGCTGACGGCAAGTGGACCGTGCTGCAGACCGTGGGCGGCAAGTAAGCCAGCCTGCATCGGCGCGCCGGACGGCTTTCCTCCGTCCAGCGCGCCGCGCAATACCAGACGCCACCCGGGCCTGGCCCGTGGTGGCGTTTTTTGTTGAGCGGCGGGAACCGGCCCGAAACCCCCGCTGTTCTTTCCCGGGTGATTCCCCCGGTTAGCGCATAATTCCGCTTTTGCTGAATTCTTGAGAAGGAACCGACCGTGCAGGATGTCCGTTACGAGCACGCGATCGCGCTAGCCAATGCCGGGCGCCACGACGAGGCGCTGCAGGTGGCCGACCAGCTCTGGGAGGCGCACCCTGAGGTGGTGGACTATGCAGCGCTGCGCGCGCAACTGCATGCCGATCGCGACGACGTGCCAGGCGCACTGGCCGCGCTGGAAGAGGCGATGGAGCGCCTGCCTTCGCTGTCGCTGGCGCCAGTGCACCGCTGGGCGTCACGTGGCGCGCTGGCGCATATCTACGGCACGCTGCTGATGCGCGAAGGGCGTGATACCGAGGCGCAGCCGTGGATGCATGAAGCGGCGCGTCGCAACGGGCTGGCCACAGGCGAGTGGGCGGCGCATTTCTATGCCGGCTTCGTCGCGCTTCGCCTCAATGACTTCGCCCTGGCGGGCCGTTATTGGCACGATCTGCTCTATCGCGCGCCGGACTTGGGCGCGGGCGACATTCTTCCGCTGGTGCAGGACTACGTGGCGCGTTGCGATGCCGCCGGGCAACTGGGCGAGCCGCTGCTGCGCGTTTGCCTGGGACGTATCGCGCTGGACTCCCCCGAGCTGCTCGATCTGACGCCGCCCGAGGGCGATGCGCTCGCTGCCGTGCAGGCCGAACGGGTGCTGGCCGAGCAAGCCGACCACCCCGAGGCACGCCGTTTGCGCGCGCCACTGCGTCTGGGCAGTGATCTGGCGGGTGCGCTCGATGACATGGATACCTATCTGCGTCAGGAGGCCGATCCGCTGACACAGGTACGCGTGTTGACCTTGCGCAACCAGATCAACGCGGCCGCACCGGCCAATGCGCCTGCGCCGCAACCCGCATGGACCGGCTTCGCGCTGACGGCGGACGCCGACGACGGCGCGCTGTATTTCCATGCGGCCAGCGCGCTCGGTGCCTTCATCGACGAGGTGCCGGCGTCGCAGGCCACGCTCAGGCCGCTGCTCGAGGCCGCCTGCCGCAAGGGCCTGGCCTGCTTTGAGTCGTACTTTTCCACAGGCGAAGGCGACCCGCGCGGCCACGGCGGCAATGCCGATCCTCATCTCTACTCGTTGCTGTGCCGTCTGCTGGCGCGTTTGCTGCCTGCCGACGAGGCGCATCTGGAGGAAAAGCTGGCGTTGCACCGCAAGGGTATGGCGGCGAGCGATTTCATCGACCACTGGATCGACCTGCTCGACACCCACGCGGCGGCAGGCCAGCATCAGCAGGTGGTCGACCTGGCCGGCGAGGTCATGAACCGCTACCCGGTGGAACGCAATCCCGGCAATGTGAGCTGGGTGTTCAGCCGTCTGGTGGCGGCCTGGGCGGCGATTGGCGGCCGCGAGGCTACCGAGTCCGCCAGCGCGGCCATCTCGCATATGGATGCGCGTCTTGACGCGCTGCCGGTGGAAGCGCGCAGCGAGGGCGCCCACGCCATGGCGCACGCTCGCGCCCACTATGCCGGGCTGCTCCAGTCCGGCATGGCGGCGATGGACGAACATGATCGAGCCGATGCGCGCGCCGAACTCGAAGCGCTGGAGCGCCGCTCGATGCTGGTCGAAGACGCGTGGCTATGCGGCCGGTTCGGCCAGATCTGGCGTGACCTTGGCGACAACGACCGCGCGCTGCCGCTGCTGGAGCAAGCCGTGCACCTTGGCGAAGGCGATGGCCGGGCACAGGCTCAGGCACGCGTGCAGCGGGCTGTGTTGCTAGTCGACCTGGCGCGCTTTCCCGAGGCGCTGACCGATTTTCAGCTTGCGTTCGCCGCGAGGGACGACTGGGATGCCCGAACCTGGCTGACGGCCGTACGGGCGGCTGTAGGCATGGCGCAGCGCGAAACGGCGCTTGCCTGGTTCGAAAAGGCCCGCGCGCTCGAGGGCGACAAGGGTGTCACCCGGGGGCTTTTCGCGCAGGTGGAAGCCGGCCTGAAGTCGACGCGCCCCAAATGGAAGGTCTGGGGCGTGTGAGCCCATTCTGATTTTGCCAACCCCGGGAAAACGCCATCTGCGAAGATGGCGTTTTTTAATGGAAGAAGCAGAAAGTTGCAAGCGTATTAAAAGAAGCGTCGGACAACACCCGACACGAAAATTCATGTGCTTCCGTTACCATGTCGACCATGAACGGACTAAGCCAACTTTTCCCATCCCTGCCACTGGCCCCGAGCGGATTGTTCTGGGTCGGGCTCGCGCTGGTTGGCGCGGGACTGGCCGGCGAGCTATGCCGCCGCTGGCTCGGCTTCCCCCGCATCGTTGGTTATGCGGCCGCGGGGTTGTTCGCGGGCACGCTCGGACGCAGCATCGTCGACGAGAACATGATCGCGCAGACGCGCATCCTGATCGACATGGCGCTCGCGCTGGCGCTGTTCGAGCTTGGCCATCGACTTTCGTTTTCCTGGCTGCGCGCGAACCGCTGGCTGCTGTTCACGAGCGGGGCGGAAAGCCTGCTGACCTGGGGATTGGTGTCCACAGTGTTGCAGTGGCTCGGCGCGTCACCGGCCGTGGCGATTCTCGCGGGCGGTATCGCGGTCAGCACGTCGCCGACCATCGTGCTCCAGCTCAAGAACGAATTGCGCGCGGAAGGTCAGGTAACCGAGCGGCTGATGGCCATGGCGGCCCTGAACAGCATCTACGCCGCTGTCATCGTGCAGGTGGCCACCGGCTGGCTGCATTCCGAATACGGCAACATCGGCGCGGCGCTGCTGCATCCGCTTTATCTGCTGATTGGCTCGTGCCTGCTGGCGTGGGTGGTCGGCAAGGTTGGCCATGCCATTTACGCCCGCATGTCCGCCGACGATCACTACAGCTTCCTGGTGCTGGTTGGTCTGGTCCTGTTCGCGCTGGCGCTGACGCGCGTGCTGAAGTTGTCGATGCCGCTCTCGCTGATGCTGGCCGGCGTGGTCTTCAAGCATCAGGACCGACAGCCGCATGTGTGGCCCACGCACTTCGGCAGCGCGGGCAGCCTGCTGATCATCGTGATGATCGTCTCGCTCGGCTTGCCGCTGACGGCACATGACTGGGCGGTGGGTGGCATGCTGGCCATCGCGCTGGTCGTGATGCGTCACGTTGCCAAGCTCGTTGGCGTGATATCGCTGGGGTCGTTCTCGGGCCTGAGTCTGCGACAGTGCACGGCGCTCGGCCTGGCGCTGGCTCCGATGTCGGGACTCGCCTATCTTTTGATGAACGACGTCGCCTTGCTGTATCCGGGAACCGGCTCGCCGCTGGCTTCGATCATTCTGTGTGCGCTGGCGATCGAGCAGTTGCTCGGACCCGTCATTGCGGCGTGGGCGCTGCATTATGTCGGCGAAGCGCGTGACAACGGAGGGCGCTGATGTCGCTCGAACCCTTCAAGCATTCCGAAGCCCTGACGTTTGGTGTCGAACTGGAACTGCAGCTCGTCAATCGTCATGACTATGACCTCGCGCCGTTCGCGCCGGACCTGCTCCGGGCGCTCAGGGGCGCGCAACATGCCGGCGACATCAAGCCGGAGATCAGCCCGTCGATGATCGAGATCAGCACGGGGATCTGCCACGACTACGCGCAGGCGCTCGAGGAGCTGAGCGTGATGCGGGACCTGATGGTCAATGCGTCACGCGGGCTGAACCTCGGCATCTGCGGCGGCGGCACGCACCCGTTCCAGGTGTGGTCCGATCGCACGATTTCCAACTCGCCCCGCTACCAGTACATCTCCGAACTCTACGGCTATCTGGCCAAGCAGTTCACGGTGTTCGGGCAGCACGTCCATATCGGGTGCCCGAGCGCCGACGAGTCGCTGTTCCTGCTGCACGCCATCGGGCGCTACGTCCCGCACTTCATTGCGCTGGCCGCGTCGTCGCCCTATGTACAGGGTGTGGATACCGGTTTCGCTTCGGCCCGTCTGAATTCGGTGGCGGCATTCCCGATGAGCGGGCGCGCGCCGTTCGTGCTGACCTGGGATGCCTTCAAGGCGTATTTCGACAAGATGCGCGCCACCGGTGTGATCGAGAGCATGAAGGACTTCTATTGGGACATTCGTCCCAAGCCGGAATTCGGCACGATCGAAGTTCGCGTCATGGATACGCCACTGACCGTGCAGCGCGCGTGCGATATCGCGGCCTATATCCAGGCGCTGGCGCGTTACCTGCTGTTGTCGCGGCCATTCATGCCTCAGGAAGACGACTATCTGGTCTACACGTTCAACCGCTTCCAGGCGTGCCGCTTCGGGCTGGAGGGCGAGTATGTGCATCCGAATGAACTGACACGGATGCCGATCGCCGACCATATCCTGTCAATCTGCGATGCGCTTGAGCCACATGCGGAAGCATTGGGTTCGCTGGAGGCGCTATCGAATATTCGCGCGCTGGCGGCGAGCCGCAGCAACGACGCGCATTGGGTGCGCGCCGCCAATCGCGATGCGCACAGCCTGCGCGATATGGTGCGACAGACCTGTGAGCAGTGGGGGGGCTGAGGCAAGGCGCTGCGCCGAAGTTGCGCAGCGCGCAACTCACGCGCCGTGCGGCACACTTTCCCCATCGCGGCCGGTGACCAGACCGAGCTGCTGGTTGGCCGGCACGGCCACATCGATCAGCTTTGGCCGGGGCAGATTCAGGCCGCGCATCATCACGATGAACTCGTCGCGTGTACGACCTGCCACCCGGCTGTTGGTGGCGCGTTCCTGACCAATCGTGGACTCGGTGCGGCCCTTGTAGTCATGCGCCGGATACACGCGTGTGTCGTCGGGCAGGCGGAAGAGTTTCTGCGTCAGGCTGTCGAACAGCGTGCCGGCATCGCCGGACTGGAAATCGGTGCGGCCGCAGCCGTCGATCAGTAGCGCATCGCCGGTGAAGATGCGGCGCACCACGCCATCGGTGGTGGGCTCCTCCCACAGATAGCTCATGCTGCCGGCGGTATGCCCGGGCGTATGGATGGCCCGTAGCACCTGATTGCCGAAGCGGAGCGTGTCACCGTCGATGAGTTGCTTCTGCGCGGGCTTGATGTCGCAGCCCGACGGCGCCGCCGTGTGGGCGCCGGTCTGCTGTGCCAGATGCCCCGCCGAGGTGATGTGGTCGGCATGGGCATGTGTTTCCACCACCCAGGCCAGCTTGGCGCCGGTGTCGGCAAGTATGCCGAGGTCACGCTCGTACTGGCGGTCCACGGGATCGATCAGCACCGCCTCGTGGGTGTCCGCGTCGATCAGCAGATAGGTGTAGGTGGACGACGTTTCGTCGAAAAGCTGATGGAAGGTCTGCATGGCCGTGTTGTTTTTGGCAAACCGAAGGTGCCTCAATCATACGTCGGCCATCGGTACCTGCAACCCGCGCGGGTAACCGGAGGCACCCGGACTCAGCACTCCACGATATTGACCGCCAGGCCGCCTCGCGCGGTTTCCTTGTACTTGGTCTTCATGTCCGCGCCGGTTTCGCGCATGGTCTTGATGACCGAGTCGAGCGAGACGTAATGCGTGCCGTCGCCGCGCAGGGCCATGCGCGCCGCATTGACCGCCTTGACCGCCGCCATGGCATTGCGTTCGATGCAGGGAATCTGCACCAGTCCACCCACGGGGTCGCAGGTCAGGCCGAGGTTGTGCTCCATGCCGATCTCGGCGGCGTTTTCCACCTGCTCGGGCGTGCCCCCGAGCACGGCCGCCAGCGCCCCGGCCGCCATCGAACAGGCCACGCCGACTTCACCCTGGCATCCGACCTCCGCGCCGGAAATCGACGCGTTGAGCTTGTAGAGCAGACCGATCGCACCCGCCGTCAGCAGGAAATCCACCGCGCCCTGCGGGTTCGCGCCCGGAATGAAGCGGTCGTAGTAGTGCAGCACCGCCGGAATGATGCCCGCCGCGCCATTGGTGGGCGCCGTGACCACGCGGCCACCCGCCGCGTTCTCTTCGTTGACGGCGATTGCGTACAGGTTGACCCAGTCCATGACCGAAAGCGGATCGGACAGGGTGCGCTCGGCGCGTTCGGTCAGGTTGCGATACAGCTCGGGCGCGCGTCGGCGCACCTTGAATGGCCCGGGCAGTTCGCCATCGGTGCGGCAACCGCGTGCCACGCATTGCTGCATCACGTCCCAGATGTGGAGCAGGCCGTCCATGACCTCCTGCTCGGAGCGCCACGTGAGTTCGTTCTCCAGCATGAGCCGGGCAATCGACTTGCCGCTGGCGTGGGCCATGTCGAGCATCGCGCGTCCGCTGCGGAACGGATGCGGCAACTGGCGCTCGGCCGCTTGCAACTGCGTGTTGGGTGCGCCCGCCGTGACGATGAAGCCACCACCCACGGACAGATAGCGGGCCTCGCGTAGTGAGGTGCCGTCCGCATCGTAGGCGTGGAATTTCATCCCGTTGGGGTGCTCGGCCATTGCCTCGCGGCGATAGAACGCGATGTGGTCGCGTTCTACGAATGGCACCGTATGCTTGCCGAGCAGCGAGAGCTGGCGGCTCGCGCGCAGCGCGGCGAGCTTGGCGTCGATGGTGTTCGGGTCGACCGTGTCCGGCGCTTCCCCCATCAGGCCCAGGATCACGCCCTTGTCGGTGCCGTGTCCCTTGCCCGTCGCACCCAGCGAGCCATACAACTCCACGCGCACACTGGCCACCTGCGGCAGCAGCCCGTCACGCTCCAGCCCGTGGGCAAACATCAGGGCGGCGCGCATCGGGCCGACGGTATGCGAACTGGACGGGCCAATGCCCACCTTGAACAGATCGAAGACGCTGACTGCCACGGCTGACTCCTGAGATGTGCCGTAAAAGTAAGACTACCCGGCACTCCTGCGCGAGGGCGGTGCCGCAGAGCCGCTTACAAAACGAAGCGAAGCGGTTCTGGCTAGGCGCGCGGCCGCGGACAGTACAAGTGGTACGGCAAGGCCGCGCAACGACGCCAGAATCGTTTTTTAAGCGGGTCTCAGTCTTCAGCGTACTCGCTTAGTGGTACGCACGAGCAGAACAGATTGCGGTCGCCGTACACGTTGTCCGCGCGGCCAACCGGTGGCCAGTACTTCTGCGTGCGCAGCGATGCCACCGGGTAGGCGGCTTCCTCGCGCGTGTACTTGTGGTTCCACTTGTCGCTGACGACCACAGCGGCCGTGTGCGGCGCGTGCCTGAGCGGGTTGTCTTCGCGATCGAAGCTGCCGTCCTCGACACGCGCGATCTCGCCGCGGATGGCGATCATCGCGTCGATGAAGCGGTCGAGCTCGTGCAGTGCCTCGCTCTCGGTCGGCTCGATCATCAGCGTGCCCGGCACCGGGAAGCTCATGGTCGGCGCGTGGAAGCCGTAGTCCATCAGGCGCTTGGCCACGTCCTCGTTGCTGATGCCGGTGGCCTTCTGCAGCGGGCGCAGATCCAGGATGCACTCGTGCGCCACCAGGCCGTGCTGGCCCGTGTAGAGCACCGGGAAGTGCGGCGACAGACGCCGGGCCACGTAGTTGGCCGTCAGGATCGCGTTCTCGGTGGCGGCGGTCAGGCCGGCCGAGCCCATCATCGCGATATACATCCACGAAATCGGCAGGATGCTGGCCGAGCCGAACGGCGCGGCCGAGACACCACCGATGCCGTTCTCGTCACGACGATAGCCGACGCTGTCCTGGTTCGGCAGGAAGTCCGCCAGATGCGCGCCCACTGCCACCGGACCGACGCCCGGGCCGCCACCGCCGTGCGGAATGCAGAACGTCTTGTGCAGGTTCAGGTGGGACACGTCGCCACCAAACTGGCCCGGCGCGGCTACGCCGACCATCGCGTTCATGTTCGCGCCGTCAACGTAGACCTGACCGCCGTGCTTGTGCACGATGTCGCAGATCTGCTGGACGCCCTGCTCGAACACGCCGTGCGTGGACGGGTAGGTGATCATGATCGCGGCCAGGTTCTTGCTGTGCTGCTCGGCCTTCCTGGCCAGATCTTCCAGATCGACGTTGCCGTTCTCGTCGCAGGCCACCACCACCACCTTCATGCCGGCCATCTGCGCCGACGCCGGGTTGGTGCCGTGCGCGGACGACGGGATCAGGCAGATATCGCGATGGCTTTCGCCACGGCTCGCGTGATAGGCATGGATGATCAGCAGGCCCGCGTACTCGCCCTGCGAGCCGGCGTTCGGCTGCAGGCTCACCGCGGCGTAGCCGGTGGCGGCGCACAGCATCGCCTCAAGCTGGTCGATCATTTCGCGATAGCCGACGGTCTGGTCGAGCGGCGCGAACGGGTGGATGTTGCTGAACTCGGGCCACGTCACCGGGATCATCTCGCTGGTGGCGTTGAGCTTCATGGTGCAGGAGCCCAGCGGGATCATCGTGCGGTCGAGCGCGAGGTCCTTGTCGGCCAGCGCGCGCAGGTAGCGCAACATCTCGTGTTCGGCGTGGTGCGTGTTGAACACCGGGTGCGTGAGGTACGCGCTCTGGCGCGCCAGCGTCGCCGGGAAGCCGTCCTGCACCGAGGCCTCGATCGTGTCGAAGTCGGGCACGGCCTTGCCGTGCGCGAAGATTTCCCACAGCGCGATCACGTCGTCGCGCGATGCGGTTTCATCGAACGAGATGCCGATGCGCGTGGCGTCCACGTGGCGCAGATTGATGCCACGGGCCGTCGCCGATGCGTGGAACGCCTCGGTGTTGAAGCCGGTCTCCAGCGTCAGCGTGTCGAAGAACGTAGCGTTCAGCGGCGTGTGACCCAGCGTCTTCAGGCCGGCGGCCAGCGTGGCAGTCAGGCGATGCACGCGCTGGGCGATGCGCTTGAGGCCCTGCGGACCATGGTAGACCGCGTACATCGACGCCATCACGGCCAGCAAGACCTGCGCCGTGCAGATGTTCGACGTGGCCTTCTCGCGGCGGATGTGCTGTTCGCGCGTCTGCAGCGCCAGCCGATAGGCCTTGTTGCCTTGCGCGTCGATCGTCACACCGACCAGACGGCCCGGCATCGAGCGCTTGAATTCATCTTTCACGGCCATGTAGCCCGCGTGCGGGCCACCGAAGCCGAGCGGCACGCCAAAGCGCTGCGAGTTGCCCACGGTCACGTCGGCGCCCCATTCGCCCGGCGCGGCGATCAGCGTCAGCGCCAGCAGATCGGCAGCGGCCACGACGCGACCACCGGAGGCGTGCACGGCTTCGGCAATTGCGCGGTAGTCGGCCACATCGCCATTCACGCCCGGGTATTGCAGGAGCACGCCAAAGGCATGGGCCTGCGCGGCGTCAGCGGCGGGGCCGACCTTGACCTCGATGCCGAGCGGCAGGGCGCGCGTGCGAACCACTTCCAGCGTTTGCGGCAGGACGTCTTCAGCCACGTAGAACGTGTTCGAGGCGTGCTTGTTCACGCGCTGCAGCAGCGTCATCGCCTCGGCGGCAGCGGTGCCTTCGTCGAGCATCGACGCGTTGGCGATATCCAGGCCGGTCAGATCGGTGATCATCTGCTGGAAGTTCAGCATCGCTTCCAGACGGCCTTGCGAGATTTCGGGCTGGTACGGCGTGTACGCGGTGTACCACGCCGGGTTCTCGAAGATGTTGCGCAGGATGACGCCCGGCGTGAGCGTGTTGTAGTAGCCCTGGCCAATGAAGCTCTTGAGCACGCGGTTCTTGCCCGCCAGCGCGCGCAGGCGGCCGAGCGCGGCCTCCTCGGTCAGCGGTGCGGTGAATTCGCCCAGCGACATGCCGTCACGGCGGCGGATCGCGGCGGGCACCACGGCGTCGATCAGCGCGGCGCGGCTCTCGAAACCGAGCACCTTGAGCATGTGTTGCTGTTCGGCGGAATCGGGGCCGATATGACGGGCGGCGAAGGCGTCGCGCGCCTCCAGTTCGGCCAGCGTGGGCCGGGCACCTTGGGCGGCAGCGTTCATGGGGAGCGGGGCGTTCATGGCAAGGAATCTCGTGGGGGCGCGGCGGCAGGTGGTCAGCCTGGCCGCCGCGTTTGCGGCATCGAATCAGTCAGGGTGTCGGGGCTCAGGCGCCGACGCTGGCCTTGTAGGCGTCGGCACTCATCAGGCCGTTCACGTCGTCGCTGTTGGCCGGCTTCAGCTTGAACAGCCAGGCGTCGAACGCATTGGCGTTGACCGATTCCGGCGAGGCCGAGGCGGCTTCGTTCACGGCGATCACTTCGCCAGCCACCGGGGCGTAGATGTCGGAGGCGGCCTTTACCGATTCCACCACGGCAAGCGCGTCACCGGCGCCGACCGACTTGCCCACTTCGGGCAGTTCCAGGAAGACGATGTCGCCGAGCGCGTCCTGCGCGTGATCGGTGATGCCGATCGTCAGCGTGCCGTCGGACTCGACGCGCACCCATTCGTGCGACTCGGTGTACTTCAGGTCAGCGGGGAAATTCATTGAGGTTCTCCGGAATGCAGTGTGTTTCTTGTTTCAGGCATCCCCCCTGGCTGGCCCGCCGGGGGGATGTAAGGGCGACCGTTGGTGTGAAGCCGGGCGATGCCTCAGCTCACGAGTGCCTTGCCATTGCGCACAAACGGCAGTTTAACCACAGTCGCGGTCAGTTTGCGGTCGCGAATCTCCACCTGCACCTCGGTGCCGGGGGTGATGTCACGGGGAAGGCGGGCAAAGGCGATCGACTGCGACAGCGACGGGCTGAATGTGCCGCTGGTGATTTCGCCGTCGCCGGCCGGGGTGATGACTTTCTGGTGCGCGCGCAGCACGCCACCCTTGTCTCGCAGGATCAGGCCGGCGAAGGTCTTTTGCTGGCCACTGGCCAGCAGCGCCGACTTGCCGATGAAGTTGCGCTCGCTTTGCAGGTCGACGGTCCACGACAGTCCCGCATCGAGCGGCGACGTGTGGATATCCATGTCCTGACCGTACAGGTTCATGCCGGCTTCCAGCCGCAGCGTGTCGCGCGCGCCGAGTCCGGCGGGACGCACGCTCGAGGCGGACAGCTTTTCCCAGATTCCCGCGACGTTCTCCGCCGGCACAACGAGTTCGAAGCCGTCTTCACCGGTGTAGCCGGTACGGGCCACCATCAGTTCACCCATCTCGGCGTCGTGCACCACCACCGCGTTGAAAGGCTTGAGCGCGTCGGCGGGCTGGGTCGACGGGAATGCGTCGTACACCTTCTGGCGTGCGTTCGGACCCTGCACTGCAACAATGGCCAGCTTGCTCACGCCGGCCGGGGCCAGGTCGCCACGGCGCGGGGTGATCGTCACGCCGCTGCCGGTGGCCGTGTTGCGGGACTGGATCCATTCGATGTCGCCGATGGCCGTGCTGGCGTTGACCACCAGGCGGAACCGGTCCTCGGCAAAGAAGTAGACGATCAGGTCGTCGATGACGCCGCCTTTCTCGTCGAGCATGCACGAATAGAGCGCCTTGCCCGGCGTTTGCAGCTTGTCGATGTTGTTGGCCAGCAGGCCGCGCAGGAAGGCGCGCGTGTGGGTGCCGCTCAGGTCCACCACGCACATGTGGGAGACGTCGAACATACCGGCGTCAGCGCGTACCGCGTTGTGTTCCTCGATCTGGGAGCCGTAGTTGACGGGCATGTCCCAACCGCCGAAGTCGACCATGCGGGCGCCGAGGGCGCGGTGGATGGCGTTGAGGGGCGTGGCCTGGAGCGTCATGGATGTCCTTGGGGGCGCTCGGTTCGAAAACCGTGGTTCGAAAACGAAAAAAGGGTCATCCGCCGCAGCGTCCGGTCGCGCCAATGCGCTACCAGTCCGCTGCCGCGGATGACCCCTCTGTCCTCGATACCTGAGAGATTACGAAGCATGGTGCTTCGTGCGCCCCTTCGGTGGACATGCTCACCATTGCCTTGCAATAGCGGATGTCGCTCTCCAGAGTGCGGCATGCATTGTGTGCATGTTGCATGCCGATCCAGCCAGTCCATGGTGCCTGAGAGTTTTCGGGTGATACCCCTTCGGCGGCGCAATCGCTGCGCGCTCTCCCGGCCGGATGCGCGTGAATGTACGGGACCGGTCTGCCTTTGTCAAACCTCGCGCGGCAGGCCCGGTCCCGTGCGTGGTCGCCCGTTGCGGGCGGCCCTCGCCAACCTGTCGGTGGCCGTCATCGCGCCCGGTAACAGGCGCTTGATGAGCGGCCCTGGGACAACCCTTAGTGACCCTTGGTCGTGACGTTACCGATCACGCCACCCACGGCGGCGCCGCCGAGCGTGCCCAGCGCGCTGCCTTCGGTCAGTACGGCGCCACCCACGGCACCGACGCCCGCGCCGATCGCCGTGTTGCGCTGCTTCGGCGTCATGTCGGCGCAGCCGCCAAAGGCAGCAAGCGTGACACCAATCAGTGTGAGCTTCGAAATCGTGCGGAACGTAGTCATATGGCCTCCAGTGCTTTGTTGTCGACATGCGGTACTGCCACGCGTGCCAGCCATGCGGCACGCTGTGATAAGTGAGAGGCCGATGCCGTGCCCGGGTGCCCGCGGCTTACGATTGTTACGGGCTCGAAACGCTTGCCGTAGGACGGTCTCCGACACACGTGCAGGGTGCGACCAGACACGAGGCGCGTGACACGAGGCACGTGTTAACATCGCCAGCTTTGGCGCACCGGCTCCGGTGTGCTTCATCCGCGCCTTTTCGGCCGATCCTGGCCAATCCTCATCAAAGATCACATGTCCCACGGGCTCAATTCCGCGCAATCCGAAGCCGTTCGCTATCTCGACGGGCCATGCCTCGTCCTGGCGGGTGCCGGATCGGGCAAGACGCGCGTGATCACGCAGAAGATCGCGCACCTGATCGAGGACAAGGGGTTCGAGCCGCGCCACATCGCCGCCGTCACGTTCACCAACAAGGCGGCCAAGGAGATGCAGGAGCGCATCGGCAAGCTGATGGAGGGCAAGACCACGCGCGAGGGCAAGCGGATTCCGCTCAAGCAGCTCACGGTCTGCACGTTCCATTCGCTCGGCGTGCAGATCCTGCGCATGGAAGCCGAGCACCTTGGCCTGAAGCCGCAGTTCTCCATCATGGATTCCGATGACTGCTTCGGTCTGGTGCAGGAGCAGCTTGGCACCACGGACAAGAAGCTGATCCGCAGCGTGCAGAGCACGATCTCGCTGTGGAAAAACGGCATGATCGATCCGGAGACGGCGCTCGCGCAGGCGAGCGATGCGGACGAGCACCAGGCCGCGATGGTGTATCGCAATTACGTGGCCACGCTGCACGCTTACCAGGCGGTGGACTTCGACGACCTGATCCGCCTGCCCGCCGAACTGTTCGCGCGCGACGAAGCCGTGCAACTGAAGTGGCAGAACCGCCTGCGTTACTTCCTCGTCGACGAGTACCAGGACACCAACGCGTGCCAGTACCAGTTGCTCAAGCTGCTGGCCGGTGGGTCGCATCTGCGCGCGCCGGCATTCACCGCAGTGGGTGATGACGATCAGGCGATCTATGGCTGGCGTGGCGCCACGCTCGACAACCTGCGCCTGCTGCAGTCCGATTTCCCGAGTCTGAAGGTGGTCAAGCTCGAACAGAACTACCGTTCGACCGTGCGGATTCTGGAAGCCGCCAACGCGGTGATCGCCAACAACCCGAAGCTGTTCGACAAGAAGCTGTGGTCGGAACATGGCATGGGCGATCCGATCGCGATCCACCCGATGAACGACGAGGAGCACGAGGCAGAGTCGGTGGTGTTCCGGCTGTCCGCGCACAAGTTCGAGCGGCGCGCGCAGTTCCGTGACTACGCAATCCTTTATCGCGGCAATCACCAGGCCCGGCTGTTCGAACAGATCCTGCGCCGCGAGCGCATTCCGTATGTGCTCTCCGGCGGCCAGAGCTTCTTCGACAAGGCCGAGATCAAGGACATCTGCGCGTACCTGCGCCTGATCGCCAACCCCGACGACGATCCCGCATTCATCCGCGCGATCACCACGCCGCGTCGTGGCGTAGGCAACACCACGCTCGAAGTGCTCGGCACGTTCGCAGGCCAGGCCAAGGTATCGCTGTTCGAGGCGGCCATGATGGGTGGCATCGAGGCGAAGCTGCAGCCGCGCCAGCTTGAGCCGCTGCGCACGTTCAGCGAGTCGATGGTGCGGCTGGCCGATCGTGCGAAGACGGACCCGGCCACGGTGGTGCTCGACGATCTCATGGAAGGTATCCACTACGAGGCCTACCTCTACGACACCTTCGATGAACGGCAGGCGCAATCACGCTGGACCAACACGCTCGAATTCCTCGACTGGCTCAAACGCAAGGGCACGCGTCCCGAGCCGGAAGGCGAGGGCGCGGCCACCGGATTCGACACCGCCGATGGTTTCGGCGACGAAGGCAAGAACCTGCTCGAACTTACGCAGACCGTGGCGCTGATGAGCATGCTGGAAGGCCGCGAGGAAGATCCCGATGCGGTGCGACTGTCGACGCTGCACGCGTCGAAGGGGCTCGAGTACCCGCACGTGTTCCTGGTCGGCGTGGAGGAGGGCATCCTGCCTCACTCGCGCGAGGACGAGGAAATGGGCGACGAGAAGATCGAGGAGGAGCGCCGCCTGATGTATGTGGGCATCACGCGCGCGCAGCGCAGTCTGCAGATCAGCTGGTGCAAGAAGCGCAAGCGCGCCCGCGATACGTATGCGTGCGAGCCGTCGCGTTTCATCGCCGAGATGAAGCTGGAGGACGACCCCGCCCCGAAGGACGAGACCCCGGCCATGAGCCCGAAGGATCGTCTGGCCGGGCTCAAGGCGCTGCTCGGCAAGCCTGCGGCGGGGTGATTGATACAAGCCGGACAAGCTTCGGGATGACCGGCTCTCTACGATTGGCGTGCGCGCTTTCGTCTCGGCGTCTGTCGCGACACATCGCGCCTACCCTTCGGTTTGCGGTGTGTGCTGGGCGCATGCGAGCCCGGCTTCTTCCCTGTTGAGCGCTCCCGGATGCGGCAGCACCGGGGGCGTTTTTTTCCGCCTCTCGTCGCTTGTGGCGTTTTAAGCACGTATCAAGTTTGATACAAAACCGGCATCGCTTGTAATGGGCAAGCTGGTACATTGGGTGCTCCATCCGGCCGCGGTTCCGCGGCCGTTCCCATCTGCAAGCTCGCCCATGGACCTGTCCCCCGCCCTGCCAATCCGCCTGCTGATCGTCGACGACGACCCACAAATCCGGGCCATGCTGGCCGAATACCTCGCCACATTCGGCATGGAGGCCGAAGGTGCCGAAGGCGGCACTGCCATGCGTGCGGCGATGTCGAAGCAGGAATACGACCTCGTCATCCTGGATCTCTCGCTGCCCGGCGAGAACGGCCTGACGTTGTGCCGCGAAATCCGGGAGTCCAGCAACCTGCCTGTGATCATGCTGACCGCCCGCGCGGAACTGGCCGATCGCGTGGTGGGACTCGAGGTGGGCGCGGACGACTACGTGACCAAGCCGTTCGAGATGCGTGAGTTGGTGGCGCGCATCCATACCGTGCTGCGTCGCAGCCGTGCCGACGTGCGACGTCCGGCACCGGCCGCGCCCGGGCATGAAGTCCGGTTCGCGGCATGGCGACTGAACACCACGCTGCGCCAGCTGGTGGATGCCGAGGACACGGTGGTGCCGCTTTCCAACGCGGAATTCCGGCTGCTGCTGACATTCATCGAGCATCCCAATCGCGTGCTCGATCGCGAGATGCTGATCAACACCGCGCGTGGGCGCGATCTGGACGTGTTCGATCGCAGCATCGACCTGTTGGTGTCCCGTCTGCGCCAGAAGCTGCGTGACGATCCGCGCGACTCGGCACTGATCCGCACCGTGCGCGGCGAAGGGTACGTCTTCACGGGCACCGTGGAGCACTGACGGCATGGCAGCGCAGATGCCGCCATCGGCGGACGATCCACCAATGGTGCGGCCAGAATTGCGTTCCAGCACATTGGAGACGCCCCGAAGGCGCTTCGATTCGATGTTCGTGCGGCTGTTCTTCGTGATGGCCGCGATCATGCTTGCTGTTCACGTGCTGGGCGTGACCGTGATCGAGGGGTTCTTCCCGCGCCCGGGTTCGGAGCGCTACATGGAACGGATGCGCCGCGCCGCGTCGGAAGCCGAGGCGGCCGGCCACCCGTTGCCTGCGCCACTGCCGGGCGCGCTGGCGTCGCTCAGCCATCCGCACGGACCGCCACCGCCGCCCAACGCCAATGACGACGATGACGACGGCGACAACGACGGGCCCCCGCTGCATCCCGACGCATTCCGCATGCAGAAAGGTGGCGTGCTCATGCCACCCGGACCCCCTGGGCCGCCTGGGCCACCGTCCGGTTTCCATATCCGAGGTATCTGGCCGCCGCACCTGGGCATGTTGTTCCAGCTCGTGGCCATCCTGATTGCATCGTGGGTTGGCGCGCGTCTGCTGGCGCGGCCCGTGCAGCAACTGGCCAGTGGTGCGAACCGGCTGGCGCAGGACGTCCACGCGCCACCGCTGGAGGAGGAGACGGGCCCAGCCGAAGCGCGTGACGCTACCCGGGCACTGAACCTGATGCAGCAGCGCATCCGCACCCAGCTGGCGCAGCAATCGCGCTTCCTGGCGGCGGTGTCGCACGACCTGCGCACGCCGCTGACGCGCATGAGCCTGCGCATCGAGCGCATCGAGGACAACAACGTGCGTTACCGTCTGCGCCAGGATCTGGCCGAGATGAACGGACTGATTGACGCCACGCTGTACTACCTGCGCGAGCGAGACGATGCCGCCGGCCCGCGCCAGCGCGTGGACGTGCTGGCACTGCTGCAGGCCATCGTCGACGATGCCCAGGAAATGGGTCAGGACGTGCGGCTTTCCGGCACCGCCGTGCCGCTGCTGGCGTACCCGGCCGAACTGCGCCGCGCGGTGGTCAATCTGGTGGAGAACGCGCACCGGTACGGCGGCGCCGCCCATATCGTGCTGACCGACAGCGCCGAGCGCGTGATCATCGACGTGTCCGATAACGGCCCGGGTATTCCGCCCGCGGAACTCCAGCGCGTGCTGGAGCCGTTCTATCGCGTGGAGTCGTCGCGCAGCCGTGCTACAGGTGGCGTGGGAATGGGATTGGCGATCGCCGCCGACATCGTGGCGCGGCACGGCGGGGAACTGACGCTGACCAACCGCACCGAGGGCGGCCTGCGCGTGCGCATCGTGCTGCCGCGCGCCTGACGGGGCGTCGGCGCGTCGATTGCTCAGGCGCGTTGGGGCACACCGCTCTTGTTGATCGGTGCCAGTTGCACGTACTGCGAACCACGTAGTCCGCGCGTGAAGTCGAGCGTGAAATCGCCAACGTCGACGCGCGTCTGCAGCGCGCGACGCAGCTCTACCGGTCCGGGCGCCTTGATGCCGCTGGCCGCGCGCACCAGCCACGCGGCGCCAATGTAGCCGGCCAGCGTGGCGGGCGAGGGCGGCTCGTCGAGATACTGCTTCATGCGCGCGACATGCTCTTTCACCACACGCAGCGTCGACTCCTGCGGCCCCGGCGCGATCTGCGTCACCACCATCCCGCCCGCATAGCCTGTACCGAGGATTTCACGCGCCGACACCGGGCTGACAGCCGACAACCCCACCAGGAATCCGTACCAGTTCTGCGCAGCCAGCGCGCGACCCAGGCTACCGTAGGCGAGCGTGTCGCCGCCGACGATCACCGCACCCGGACGGCCCGCCGCAATGCGGCGCGCGCTCTCGTCGAAGTTGCCCGTGAGCGGCACCGTCTGTACCGACATGGCTTTCTCCAGCCGCGACAGCCAGGGCGTGCCTGCAGCGAGCGTGCCCGCCGCGAAATCGGGAGAGACCGCCAGCGTTACCGCGGTCAGTCCGAAGCCGCGTAGCTGACGTACCGCTGCGTCCAGTTCGGATTGATAGTCGGCGCGGGTGAACCAGACGTTCTCGGCATTCAGTGAGAGACCCGACAGCGGTGCCACGATCTGCACGCCACGGCGCGACAGCTCGGTGGACGCTGCGAGCGCGGGCAGCAATGCATCGCCGGGCCCGAACAGCACCTCGGCATGTTCGCTGTCGGCGAGTGCCACTGCCTGGGCCGTGGCGCCACGCGGATTCGTATCGGCATCGCGCGCGACGTGGACGATATGCAGGCTGCCGTTGGACGCGTTGTACGCATCGAACAGCACCTTCGCGCCGGCCAGGTAGTCGCGCGAAAGATCGGCCTGCGGGCCGGTGCGATCGACCAGTTGGCCGACGACAAGCTGGCGGCGCGCGCCCGATGGCGCGGGCTGCGCGAACGCGGTGAGCGGTGCGATCCCGGCCAGTGATGACAACGCGCCGAGCGAACCCAGTGCGCCGAGCGTGCCGAGCGTGCGCCGACGCCCTGCGGACGCGGGCGCGCATGACGATATCGACTGCGGTGGGGCTTGGCGCATGGCAGTGGTTCGGAAGCGGTGTGAGGGGAAAGGATGTCTCGCAGCGCAGGGCAGCGAGACCGGGCCGAGACTATCGGCGGTTCATGACGTTCCCGTGACTTGCACGCGACTTGGCTCCCCACCTCGGCGGGGCTGGCGGGCGCACGCATGACGTGGCCTTGATGCTTATCAAGATGGCAGTCCCGGGCGAGGCATAGGATCGGACGTACTTCCGCCTAGAAAGCACCAAAATCATGTCCGCCCCCACGTCCGACACCCTCGATACCGCTATCCCTTCCGGCCTCGCATCCCCGTCGACCGCCTTCGATCGCACCGCACTCGCCGACTTCCGCGAGCTTGCCGGCCGCATCGATGGCAATGGCCCGCGCTACACGTCGTATCCCACCGCCGACCGCTTTCACGGTGAAGTCGGCGACGTCGCCTACCGGCGCGCCCTGGATGCCTGCCGTGCGAATGCACCGGCACCGCTGTCGCTGTACGTCCACATCCCGTTCTGCGAGAACATCTGCTACTACTGCGGCTGCAACAAGATCATCACCAAGGATCACACCCGCAGCGCGCGTTACGTCGACTATCTGGCACGCGAAATGGCCATGGCCGCCGAGCAGCTTGGCGAGCGCCGCGCGGTTATGCAGTCGCATTGGGGCGGCGGTACGCCGACGTTCCTCGATCCCGTTGAAATGCGCCACGTGATGTCGGCGTTGCACAAGCATTTCGAACTGCTGCCTGAGGGAGAGCACGCGATCGAGATCGACCCGCGCCGTGTGGGCGACGATCGCATGGACCTGCTCGGCGAACTTGGCTTCAACCGGATCAGCCTCGGCGTGCAGGACTTCGACCCCGAAGTGCAGCAGGCCATCCACCGGGTGCAGTCGTATGAGGAAACCAACGGCGTGGTGCGGGCCGCGCGACGCCTTGGGTTCCGTTCGATCAGCATGGACCTGATCTACGGACTGCCGCACCAGACCACGCAACGCTTCTCGGCAACCATCGACCGCGTGCTGGAAATGCGCCCGGACCGCCTGTCGGTCTACAGCTACGCGCACCTCCCGCATGTGTTCAAACCGCAACGCCGCATCGATCCCGCCGCATTGCCACCTGCCGCGGAAAAGCTCGACATCCTCGTATCGACGATCGAGCGCCTGACCGCCGCTGGCTATGTCTATATCGGCATGGACCATTTTGCGTTGCCGGATGACGATCTGGCCATTGCCCAGCGTGAAGGCCGGCTGCAACGCAATTTCCAGGGCTATGCCACCCACGCAGGCTACGACCAGCTTGGCTTCGGCGTCTCGGCGATCGGCGCCGTGGCAGGCCACTACGCGCAGAACGCACGCACCACAGACGAGTACTACGCCGCGCTCGACAAAGGCCAACTGCCGATCGTGCGCGGGTTCGAGACCTCGGAAGACGACCGTCTGCGCAAGTTCATCATCGGCGAGCTGATGTGCAACGGCACGCTCGACATTCCTGCCGTGGAAGCCGCGCACAGCATCGATTTCGCGCAGAAATTCGCCGCTGAACTGGCCGACCTGGACAAGCTGGCCGTGGACCATCTGCTTCGGCGCACGCGGAACCGGATCGAGATCACGCCGCTGGGTCGACTGCTGGTGCGTCGCATCGCGATGGTGTTCGACCACTATCTGCGTGAAGACGCGTTGCGTCCCAAGCCGGCAGCGCCGGCGGCCAACGACGCGAAGGTCATCCCGCTGGTGCGCTACTCACGCGTTGTTTAAAGAAATTTTGATGCTCAGCAAATGAGCCAATAAAAAAAGCCCGCGAGATATTCGCGGGCTTTTTTTGTGGAGCCGGGGTGACTTCCGGGGTTGCCCCCGGCGTCACTGTCACTCGCTCCGTGACGGTCTTCGAGCCTTACTTGCTGGCCTCTGCCATGTAGTTCGAAGCGGCGATCACGTCGGCGTCCGGACCGGCATAGCCACCCTTCGGCGGCATCACACCCTTGCCCTTCAGCGCGTAGTTGTGGACTGCGTCCATGCCTTCCTTCAGGCGCGGTGCCCAGGCGGCCTTGTCGCCGAACTTCGGCGCGCCGGCCACACCAGAGGCGTGGCAAGCCGCGCAGACTTGTTCATAGACCTTCTTGCCCGTTTCAGCCGAAGCGGGGGCCGGTGCGGCAGCGGCAGCGGCAGCAGCAGGGGCGGCTGGGGCCGCGGCGGCGGCAGGCGCTGCTGCTGCAGGGGCAGCAGCGGGTGCGTCGGCTGCCGGAGCGGCGGCCTGGGCCGGTGCGCCAGCGGCTGGGGCTGCCGGCTCAGGGAACTTGGCGCCACCGGCGTCGGCCATGTACACCACGGCACGGGCCAGTTCGTAGTCGCTCAGGTCGTCCGGGGTGGTGCCGGCACGGGCAGGCATCGCGTTCTTGCCGTTGAGCACCGACTTCATCAGGCCGTCGAAGCCCTGGCCGATGCGGGCCGCCCAGTCACCCGCCACGCCGTACTTTGGCGCGCCAGCGGCACCGCTGGCATGGCAGGCTGCGCAGACAGCCTTGTAGACCTCTTCGCCGGTCTTCAGGACGCGCGGTGCGTTAGGGTCCTTGATTTCGAGCGAGGCTACGGGCTTGATCCGGTCGTTGATTGCCTCGGCAGACTGTGTTGAGCCGGCGCCTTCGCGGGTGCCGTGTCCGACAAAGTTGACCAGCAGGATGATGACGAGGATCGGGATCAGGAACGCTGCGATCACGACGACGATCAGCTGCTTGGGGGTCTTGATTGGCGACTCGTGGTGGTCGTTTTCTTGGTGGACGTCACTCATACAGAACTCTCGATTTTGCGGGAAACCTATTGCACAGCACGTTGGGGGCGGCTTGCTTTGTCTGGCCCTCGGAGACGCTATCCGGACGACTCTGGCGTCGCAGCGCGGCTTCAACTGCCCACGTCCACGCGCCTGGCCGTTTCGGCCTGGCCTCGTCTGGATAGCGTCCCTGTTTTCGGGGATGAATCTGTCGTTTTTGCGTCCGGGTTGTCTCAGGTCCCGGGTACGTCTCTCTGGCGACGCAAATAGGAGCCGATTATAGACGCAAGACATGGCCTCCGGGGGCCAAAAGCGGCGGCTGGGAGACCCGTGGAGACCCGTAATCGCACTAACCGGCGCAACCCGCATGGACGGGCCGGGTCAAACGGAGTATCCTATGCGACTTTCCGACGGCGGCACTCGCCCGTTGTCAGCAAAGCCCACATCGCGCCCGTAGCTCAATGGATAGAGTACTGCCCTCCGAAGGCAGGGGTTGCTGGTTCGATCCCAGCCGGGCGCGCCAATCCCAGCAAGACTTTCCCGAAGTGATTTCAACTCAGGCTGCGCACCGGCCATAGCTGGATTTCGGTCGCCCGATGCCGGAAGTCAAAGGCGCGGACCCGATACGCACGGGCCAATGCCGTGCGTACCCGAATCCGCGCCGATCGCCGCAAGGGCGATTTACAGGGACAAGGGGAGATCAGTACCAGCTCTGCTGCTTGTTGCCCTTGATGTTGCCCGCCACGCCGCCTGCGACGGCGCCGATGGCGGCGCCGGTCCAGCCGCTGCCGCCGGCAATCGCCGCGATACCCGCGCCGGCCGCGGCGCCAATTGCCGCGCCGGATACCGTGCCTTGCTGCTGCGGCGTCATGTTCGTACACCCAGCGGCGCCGACGATGGCCAGCACCACACCAAGCTGTTGAAGTCGTTTCATGGCATCACCTCACTTTTGGGGTTGCAGGCCGGGAATGACCATGTCGAACCAGATCGTCTCGATCACCGGCCGCGAAAGCTGGTCGGGGTGCGCCGCATACCAGTTATCCACACGTTGACGCACGGTATCGAGCGTATGGCCCCTGAGCCCCTTCGACAGACGGGGCATGATGCTCTGAGTGTCGCCGGGCGGCTTGTCGGCGTAGTAAGCCGATTCCACCTGGGCCAGATTGGCGATGCCCACCAGATAGGCCTTCTTCATCTGTTCGGTCGATTGTGTCCATTGCTTGCCGGTGACCAGTGGAATCTCCTGGGCCAGGGCGCTTTGGCCCATCGTCATCACGACACATGCCGTTGCCGTTGCTGCGAGCCAGCTCAGTCTTCTTGCCATTGCAATCTCCCTCCGCTGTTGTAGATACCGCACGGGGCTGGTGCGTAACACCATATTAGTCGCTGTTCCGGTGTCTGCCAGGTCACTGCGGGTGAATGAAAGTGCGCAAAAAGACGCACACAGTGGCCAGCCAGGCAGTGGATTCCAGCTTTGTTCTGGTGTCGAATAGGGTCTGGATGGTTCGCCGGCCGGATATCCGCCCGAGTTGACCTGACATTCCTGCAGGTCCGAACCTGGACACTCACCCCTTGACGGAGCGCAGACGTGGAAATGGAATCCGGCGGCAAGGCTGTTGACCCCTTCGTGTTACGAGAGACCCATGATGGCGTGGCAACGCTGCGGCTGAACCGGCCGCAGCAATTCAACGCGCTGTCCGAAGCCATGCTCGAAGCGCTGCGCGTGGCCTTCGAGGACATCGCCCGGGACGACTCGGTACGTTGCGTCGTGCTGGCCGCCGAAGGCAAGGCGTTCTGCGCCGGGCACGATCTGCGCGAGATGCGCGGTCGCCCGGACCTGGCCTACTACCGCACGCTGTTCGCGCAATGCAGCGTGGTCATGCAGGCGATCCAGGCATTGCCGGTGCCGGTCATCGCGCGGGTGCACGGCATTGCCACGGCCGCCGGCTGCCAACTCGTGGCGAGTTGCGACTTGGCTATTGCGTCGGTCGCGGCGAAGTTCGCGGTGTCCGGTATCAACGTCGGCTTGTTCTGCTCCACGCCATCGGTGGCGTTGTCGCGCAATGTCTCGACCAAACGCGCGTTCGACCTGCTTGTGACAGGCCGCTTCATCGATGCCGAGACGGCAGCGGACTGGGGCCTGATCAACGAGGCCGTGCCCGAGCAGGAGCTTGATGCCGCCGTGGCGCGCAAGGCGGAGGCGATTCTCTCCAAGAGCCCGGCAGCGATCCGCTACGGCAAGGCGATGTTCTATCGCCAGCGCCTGATGGAGTTGGGCGATGCCTATGCATTCGCGGGCGACGTCATGGCGCGGAACATGATGGAAGAGGACGCGGGCGAGGGCATCGATGCGTTCCTGCAGAAGCGTCCCCCTCGCTGGCAGCGATAAGATTTGTCGGCCTGCGTGACCGTATCGGGCGTGCGGATGTCCCTTTCACGCCGTCCCAACTTTGCAACGGGTCGTGCCAACTCGCGGCGGTGTTGCTACCCCGGACATTGAGACAATCCAGCGCCGATGCGGCTTTCCGCCCACTGGCGCGTGCCTTGCATGGATATCTCTTCCGGGTGCGAATTCCGAAGCCCCGGGCATGTTTGTGGAGGTACCGCCATGCCCACCCTGACCACCGATCATATCGACATGCTGCGCCACGCCGTGCGCGGCAAGGTGCTGCTCCCCGCCGATGCGGGATACGAGACAGCACGTACGGTCTGGAATGCCACCGTCGACCGGCGTCCGGCGATCATCGTCCAGTGTTCGGGCACAGCCGACGTGATGCAGGCCGTCGGCTTCGCGCGCGACCGTGGCCTGGTGCTCGCGGTGCGGGGCGGCGGGCACAACATCGCTGGCAGCGCGATCTGCAACGGCGGTCTCGTTATCGACCTGTCGCAACTGCGTACCGTCCACGTGGACCCACTCGAACGCGTAGCGTGGGTGAGTCCCGGCGCCACGCTCGCCGATTTCGACCATGAGGCGCAGGCGCAGGGACTGGCCACGCCGCTCGGCATCAATTCGACCACCGGCGTGGCTGGGCTGACACTTGGTGGAGGCTTCGGCTGGCTCACGCGCAAGTACGGCATGACTGTGGATAACCTGCTGGGCTGCGAGATCGTCACCGCTGACGGCACGCGTCACTGGACCGACTCGCGACACGAGCCCGAGCTGTTCTGGGCGTTGCGCGGCGGTGGCGGCAACTTCGGCGTGGTGACGCTTTTCCAGTTCCGACTGCATCCCGTGGGGCCGATGATCACGGCGGGCCTGCTGGTCTTCCCCGCGGTCGAGGCGAAAACCGTGCTCCGGCAATACCGCGCCTATGTGGAATCGACGATGCCGGAGGATCTCAACGTCTGGGTCGTGCTGCGCAAAGCGCCGCCGCTACCCTTCCTGCCGGCCTCCGCGCATGGCAAGGATGTGGTGGTGCTGGCGGTGTTCCACGACGGCGATCCGGCCGCCGCGGAGAAAGCGATCGAACCGCTGCGCAAGTTCGGGGAAACCGTGGGCGAACACGTCGGACAGATGCCTTACACCGCGTGGCAACAGGCCTTCGACGCGCTGCTTGGTCCGGGCGCCCGCAACTACTGGAAGTCGCACAACTTCACGCGGCTCGAGGATGGTGCGATCGACGCCATGACGGACTTCGCACTGCGGCTACCGTCGCCGCTGGCGGACATCTTCGTCGGGCAGGTGGGCGGCGTGGCCAATCGCGTGGCGCCCGAAGCCACCGCGTATCACCATCGCGACGCCCGCTATGTGCTGAACGTCCACGCGCGGTGGGAGCGTCCCGACGAGGACGCCGCCTGTATCGCCTGGGCGCGCGACTTTTTCCGCGCCACGGAAAGGTTCGCCACTGGCGGTGTCTACGTCAACTTCCTGACCGACGATGAAACCGCGCGCATCGGCGCGGCCTATGGCCCGAACTACGCCCGCCTGGCGCAGATCAAGCGCACCTACGACCCGCAGAACCTGTTCTCCACGAATCAGAACATCGCGCCGGCGTCCTGATACCGATTGCTCCACATCGTCGGCCACGCGTTGCTATGATGCGGCGCATGGCCGACGACTTTTTTATCCCGCATCAGGAGTACGACATCACCGCGATCCGCGCCCAGGGCGCGGGCGGGCAGAACATCAACAAGGTGTCGAACGCCGTGCATCTGCGCTATGACGTGCGTGCGTCGTCGCTGGAGCCCGATCACAAGGAGCGGCTGCTGGCGCTGCACGACCATCGCATCACGCGGGACGGCGTGGTGGTCATCAAGGCCCAGCAGCATCGCAGCCTGGAGTTGAACCGGGAAGAGGCAATCCGGCGGCTGCACGAACTGGTGCGCAGCGTGGCGGAGCCGCCGCGCGTACGGCGGGCCACGCGGCCGACGCTGGCGTCGCGCAAGCGCCGGATCGAGGCCAAGACCCAGCGCGGCCAGGTCAAGGCCCTGCGCGGCAAGGTGTTTGATTAGGGAATCGATCGGGCATTTGATGCCGGTAGCCGATCAGGTAGTTGGTTCGGTGTCGCGCGCCCGGGATTCGAACAAACATTTCAAACGGACGGGGCGGAGCGGACAGAAGTGCCGATTGGAGTGCATCCTCGGCGCCAAAGCGTTGACTTCGCCGCCGAATCTGGCGATTGTCGACGGCAGCTTTCCTGATGACATTCACGCGCGACAAGGCGCTTCCCCCATGTCCACTGCAACACCTGCCGCTGCCCTCGAGCCGATTCCCCGGGATCCGGGCTGGCCGATCTTCGGCAACCTGTTCCAGATCACGCCGGGCGAGGTCGGCCAGCATCTGCTGGCGCGCAGCCGCCACCACGATGGCATCTTCGAACTCGACTTCGCCGGCAAGCGCGTGCCGTTCGTGTCGTCGGTAGCGCTGGCCAGCGAGTTGTGCGACGCCACGCGCTTTCGCAAGATCATCGGACCGCCGCTGTCCTACCTGCGCGACATGGCCGGCGACGGCCTGTTCACCGCGCACAGCGACGAGCCGAACTGGGGCTGCGCGCATCGCATCCTGATGCCGGCGTTCAGCCAGCGAGCGATGAAGGCCTACTTCGACGTGATGCTGCGTGTGGCCAACCGGCTGGTGGACAAATGGGACCGCCAGGGCCCGGACGCCGATATCGCCGTGGCGGACGACATGACGCGTCTGACGCTCGACACCATCGCGCTGGCGGGCTTCGGGTACGACTTCGCATCGTTTGCGAGTGACGAACTCGATCCGTTCGTAGTGGCGATGGTCGGCGCGCTGGGGGAGGCGATGCAGAAGCTCACGCGGCTGCCGATCCAGGATCGCTTCATGGGCCGGGCGCATCGCCAGGCTGCCGAGGACATTGCGTATATGCGCAATCTGGTCGATGACGTGATTCGCCAGCGGCGCGTGTCGCCAACGTCGGGCATGGATCTGCTGAACCTGATGCTCGAAGCGCGCGATCCCGAGACGGACCGGCGGCTTGACGACGCCAACATCCGCAATCAGGTCATCACGTTCCTGATTGCCGGCCACGAAACCACCAGCGGCTTGCTCACGTTCGCGCTCTATGAACTGCTGCGCAATCCGGGCGTGCTGGCGCAGGCGTATGCCGAAGTCGACACAGTGCTGCCCGGCGATGCGCCGCCGGTCTATGCCGATCTGGCGCGTATGCCCGTGCTCGACCGCGTGCTGAAGGAAACGCTGCGGCTGTGGCCGACCGCACCCGCCTTCGCGGTGGCGCCGTTCGACGACGTGGTGCTGGGCGGCCGCTACCGGTTGCGCAAGGACCGTCGCATCTCGGTGGTGCTGACTGCGCTGCATCGCGATCCGAAGGTCTGGGCGAACCCCGAGCGCTTCGATATCGATCGCTTCCTGCCCGAGAACGAGGCGAAGCTTCCCGCCCATGCCTACATGCCATTCGGACAGGGCGAGCGCGCGTGCATCGGCCGCCAGTTCGCGCTGACCGAAGCCAAGCTCGCGCTGGCGCTGATGCTGCGCAACTTCGCGTTCCAGGACCCGCACGACTACCAGTTCCGGCTCAAGGAAACGTTGACGATCAAGCCCGATCAGTTCGTGCTGCGCGTGCGGCGGCGCAGGCCACACGAGCGGCTCGTGACCCGGCAGGCATCGCAGGCCGTTGCCGACGCCGCGCAGACAGACGTTCGCGGGCATGGGCAGGCGATGACCGTGTTGTGCGCATCGAGTCTCGGCACGGCTCGCGAACTGGCCGAGCAGATCCATGCCGGCGCCATTGCGGCGGGCTTCGACGCGAAACTGGCCGACCTCGACGACGCCGTAGACGCCTTGCCCACTTCGGGCCTGGTCGTCGTCGTGGCCGCCACCTACAACGGCCGCGCGCCCGATTCGGGTCGCAAGTTCGAAGCAATGCTCGATGCGGACGATGCCAGTGGCTACCGCGCGAATGGAGTGCGGCTGGCGCTGCTCGGCTGCGGCAATTCGCAGTGGGCGACGTACCAGGCGTTCCCGCGTCGCGTGTTCGATTTCTTTATCACCGCAGGTGCGGTGCCGTTGCTGCCGCGTGGCGAAGCCGATGGTAATGGCGACTTCGATCAGGCGGCCGAGCGCTGGCTCGCACAACTCTGGCAGGCGCTGCAGGCCGACGGCGCGGACTCCGGCGGCCTCGGCGTAGTCGTGCAGGTGCGCAGCATGGCGGCAATCCGCGCTGAAACGCTGCCGGCCGGCACGCAGGCGTTCACGGTGCTGTCAAACGACGAACTGGTAGGCGACCCGAGCGGTCTGTGGGATTTCTCGATCGAGGCGCCGCGCACGTCGACGCGCGATATCCGGCTGCAACTGCCTCCGGGCATCACGTATCGCACCGGCGATCACATCGCGGTGTGGCCGCAGAACGACGCGCAGCTCGTTTCCGACTTGTGCGAGCGACTCGATCTCGACCCCGATGCGCAGGCCACGATCTCCGCGCCACACGGCATGGGGCGTGGCCTGCCGCTCGACCAGTCACTGCCGGTGCGGCAACTGCTGACGCACTTCATCGAGCTGCAGGACGTGGTCTCGAGACAGACGCTGCGTGCGCTGGCGCAGGCCACGCGCTGCCCGTTCACGAAGCAGTCGATCGAACAACTTGCTTCGGACGACGCGGAGCATGGGTACGCCACGAAGGTGGTCGCGCGGCGGCTGGGTATCCTCGATGTGCTGGTCGAACATCCGGCGATCGCACTGACGCTTCAGGAACTGCTGGCGTGCACTGTGCCGATGCGGCCGCGCCTTTACTCGATTGCATCGTCGCCGCTGGTATCGCCCGATGTGGCGACGCTGCTGGTCGGCACCGTCTGCGCGCCGGCGTTATCCGGGCGCGGGCAGTTCCGTGGCGTGGCGTCGACGTGGCTCCAGCATCTGCCGATCGGCGCGCGGGTATCCGCGTCGATCCGCACGCCGAATCCTCCGTTCGCCCCGGACCCCGACCCGACGGCGCCAATGCTGCTGATTGGTCCGGGCACCGGCATCGCGCCGTTCCGCGGATTCCTGGAGGAACGCGCATTGCGGAAGATGACGGGCAATGCGGTGACGCCGGCGCAGCTCTACTTTGGCTGCCGCCATCCGCAACATGACTGGCTCTATCGCGAGGACATCGAACGCTGGGCCGGGCAGGGTGTGGTCGAGGTTCACCCGGCGTACTCGGTCGTGCCGGATGCGCCACGCTACGTACAGGATCTGCTCTGGCAGCGGCGCGAGCAGGTCTGGGCGCAGGTACGGGACGGCGCGACGATCTACGTCTGCGGCGATGGCCGCCGCATGGCGCCGGCGGTACGCCAGACGCTGATCGACATCGGCAAGGCTCAGGGTGGCATGACCGACGAGGCGGCGTCCGACTGGTTTGGCGGTCTCGTCGCGCAGGGCCGCTATCGGCAGGATGTCTTCAATTGAGCCGCTGAGTTCCCGGTTGGCAGAAATCCGCTGAACGTTGTCAGTCGGACGGCTACGCCGACCCGTACGCTGGGTGCCATCCCCATTTCCCTTTCGGAGACGCGATGGCTTCCCACGCATTGCGGCAGGCGCGCGTGTTGGCGCTGTGCCAGGCACTCTATACCTCGGCGCTGTCCGTCGACCTGACATTGACCGGGCTGGTCGGCTACACCCTCGCGCCGAACAAGGCGCTGGCCACGCTGCCATTCGCGCTGATTACCGTGGCATCGGCGCTGACCGCCATCGCCGCGGCATTCCTGATCGAGCGGCTTGGCCGACGCCCGGCGTTCTGCCTCGGCGCACTGGCCTGCATGGCCGGTGGTCTGATTTCGGTGCTGGCGATCTGGCGGCACGACTTCGTGTTGTTTTGTCTCGGTACGGCGCTGGTCGGAGTGTTCCAGGCATTCGCGCGCTTCTATCGCCTGGCCGCCGCCGATGCTGCGCCGCTCGCCGAGAAGCCGCGCGCGATATCGGTCGTGCTGACCGGTGGGGTGGTGGCGGCGGTGTGTGGCCCCGCGATCGCGGCCTGGAGCGCTGACATGATGCAGCCGCTGCCGTTTGCCGGTTCCTACGCGGTAGTTGCCGTGTTCGGCGCGTTATCGGTGGCTGTGCTGGCGCTGGCCTATCGGGAACCGTCAGCAGCGGCGCACGCCGCGGCAGCTGTGGATAGCCTTCCGGCCCGGCCGCTCGGCGAGATCGTTCGCCAGCCTGTGTTCCTGGCATCGTTTGCGAACAACGGTATCGGCAACGCCGTGATGATGTTCATGATGACGGCCACGCCGATCGCGGCCGTGGCGTGCCAGCACACGATCAAGCAGGGCGCCCAGATCATCGAATGGCACCTGGTCGGCATGTATGCGCCATCGTTCTTCTCTGGCTGGCTGCTGCAGCGCTTCGGCAATCCGGTGATGCTGGTGAGCGGCATTGCGTTGTCGGCGCTCGCGGCCATCGTCGCGCTGTGCTCGACCACGCTGCCGGCCTTCTATCTCGCCCTGCTTTGTCTGGGTGTGGGGTGGAACTTCATGTTCGTCGGCGGCACGACGCTGCTGACCAGCAGCTACCGCCCGGCGGAGCGGGCACGGACGCAGGCGGCCAGCGAGTTTTCCACAGCCGCGCTGACCGCGCTGGCCACACTGGCGGCGGGGCAGGTGTTGAACCAGTGGGGTTGGCAGGGCGTGAACCTGGCGGTGCTGCCGGCATTGGCCGTGGCGCTTGCCGTGACGCTGGCGTGGCAGCGTCAGGAGCGGTTGGCGCCGTCGGCGGCGGGCGTATGATCGGCGCATCCGCGCCCAATCACTTGCCCCCCATGCACCCAGCCCATGAACCGCCGCGCGTTGTGGTCATCGTCGCGCCCGATCCTGCGCAGGAACTCGACGTCACCGGGCCGACCGCCGTGTTCGGCGCCGCCAACAAGCTGTGCGGCCGTGAGTCGCCGCCCTACGACCTGCACGTGGTCAGCGTCAGCGACGATGCCATCGTGCGTACGGAGAGCGGTCTGCGCATATTGGCGGACGCGCCGTACCACCGCATCGTCGAGCAGGTGGGCAGACCGATCGACACGCTGCTGATCTCGGGCGGCTCGGGCCATGCGCGGGCCGCCGAGGACGAGCGGCTGATCGGCTGGCTACGCACGCAGGCGACGCAGGTGCGGCGGATGGGCGCGGTTTGCACCGGGGCGTTCGTGCTGGCCGGTACGGGGCTGCTCGACGCGCAGCGCGTGACCACCCACTGGCGTCACGCCGAGCGCCTGGCCCATCGGCACCCGCAACTGGACGTCGATGCCGATCCGATCTGGATTCGCGCGGGGCGCTTCTATACCTCGGCCGGTGTCTCGGCTGGCATGGACCTGTCGCTCGCATTGGTCGAGGAAGACCTGGGGCACACGGTGTCGCTGGACGTCGCGCGGGATCTGGTGCTGTTCCTCCGGCGTCCGGGCAATCAGGCGCAGTTTTCGACGGTGCTGCGGGCGCAGGCGGCGCAAAGCCCTGAACTGCGAGCGTTGCAGACATGGATTGCCGATAACCTCGGCCGGGACCTGTCGGTTGGCGTGCTGGCAGAGCAGGTGGCGATGAGTCCGCGCAACTTTGCGCGGGTCTTCGTGAAGCAGGTGGGAGACACGCCCGCGCGCTATGTCGAGCGGCTTCGCGTGGAAGCGGTGCGGCGTCTGCTGGAAGGGAGCGATCGGCGGCTGGAAGCCATCGCGCATGTCACCGGATTCGGCAATGCCGATGTCATGCGTCAGGCATTCCAGCGCCATGTGCAGACGACGCCCGAGCGATACCGGGCGGCATTCCGCGGGGAAGGGCAGGCAGTGGCGCTGGCGGCCGCGTAGCCACCAGCGCTCTGCGGGGTTTAGTGGGTGCCTTGCAGGGCCGCGATGCGCGATTCGATCGGCGGGTGACTTGCAAACAGCGCCAGCCACGACTTGCCGCCCGAGATACCCATCGCCTGCATGTTCTGCGGCAGGCCGTCGGCGTCCAGACCACCCAGGCGGCGCAATGCCGCCACCATCGGGCTCGGCGTGCCGAGCAGCTTCGCCGCGCCGGCGTCGGCACGATATTCGCGATGACGCGAGAACGTGGCGACGATGACGCTGGCCAGGATGCCGAAGACGATCTCGCAGACCACCACGGTGACCATGTAGCCGATACCGGGGCCGCTCGACTCCTCGTCATTGCGGCGCAGCCACGAATCGACGAAGTAGCCGACCACGCGTGCCATGAAGATCACGAACGTGTTCACCACGCCCTGAATCAGCGTCAGCGTGACCATGTCGCCATTGGCGATGTGGGCCACTTCGTGCGCGAGCACGGCCTCGACCTCGTCGTGCGACATCGACTGCAGCAGGCCCGTGGACACAGCCACCAGCGAGCCGTTTTTCGACGCGCCGGTAGCGAATGCGTTGGGCTCGCCATCATAGATCGCCACTTCAGGCATCGGCAGGCCGGCGCGCGTGGCCAGCTTCTCGACGGTCTGCACGAGCCAGAGCTCCGTGCTGGTGCTCGGGTGGGTGATGACCTGGGCGCCGGTCGACCACTTGGCGATGGTCTTGGACATCAGCAGCGAGATAAACGAGCCACCGAAGCCCATCAGCGCCGCGAATGCCAACAACATTCCGAGGTTGAGGCCGTTCGAGGTCAGGAAGCGGTTCACGCCCAGCAGGCTGGCCGTGACACTGAGGACAAGCATGACGGCGAGGTTGGTCGCCAGGAACAGAAAGATACGTTTCATGGATGTGGGGCGAGACTAGGAAGAACGCGGACGGGCCGCAAGCGCGCGGCCCGCTGGATGCGAACTGCGCGATAAAGGTGCGCGCGAAGCAACCTTCGCGCGAAAGCGGGATCAGCCGCGCGGCGGGCGCGGCAGCAGAGGCAGGTCGGGGTCCGGCAGGGCGATGCGGGCGTACTGCGGCACCGCGCCACGGCCGGTTGCGGTTGCCATTCGCGGAAGCGGCGCGGGCAACAACTGCTCGGCGAAATCCGCGCCCGGTGGCGACGGTTCCGCATTATCGGCAGGGTAGGAGGAGTCTTGAGTCGTGGATGCCGGCGTATCACCACGATCGCCAGGATCGCCAGGATCGCCAGGATCGACGATAGCGGAAGCATCGGTCGCCACGGCGAGCGTGGCCCGAGTGACGTCGGCGACATCGGCCGTCTGATGCACCTGCGCCATGCCGACGCCTGCCGCGGACGTGCCGAGACCTGCCCATGCCTGCAACGGCAGGAAGGCAAGCAGCACAATCATCAGCAGTAACCGGAACGGTTGCACGAGAGGTCGGGGCGCGGGTGACGTAAAAGACAAAAAGACTGGCGTCGATTCTACAGGATGGCAGGGGCCGGCGCAGACGGTCGTCCCCACCCCGGCGTCACTATCCGACGATTCTCAGCGCGGCGCGTGTGCCCCACCATGCCGCTTCCTCGAACACGGAGAGTCCGCTCAGGTCGGCGTGGGCAAACAGGATGCGGCCGTCGGTCTCACGCAACGCACGGATGCCCGCGTTGCCCAGAAAGCCCGGCACCGGCGTGGCCATCGCGTGACCGCGTGCCGTGATCTCGACGGCGTCCGCATGGCGCCAGAATTCGCGGCCATAGACCGCGCGAAGATCGGACACGGCCAGATCCATCAGCGCGGCCGGGTCGGCATCCGCCAGCCATCGCCTGACGGCATCTGGCGATCCCCCGGCAGGCGCGCCGGATTCGGCGTCGAGCGGACAGTAGGCCGTGAACGCGGTGTGCGCCGGACGTGCCTGGCGGATCCACTGGTGCGTGGCCACGACGTAGCCGAGGCCGCGCGAGCCATGCACGACGTTGTCCCACGCCAGCGGCACGCCGGCGGCCTCCTGCGGAAACCCCCGCAGGTGGAACGATGAAACCAGCCAGGGCGCGTGATACTGCAGATGTTGCGCCGGGTCGAAGCCGAGCGGCTTCAGCGGCACGACGTGCGCGGCGACGTGCAGCGGCATCGCGCAGATTACGCGCCGCGCCCGAATGCGAAAGAGCGCGGGCGGCTGTGTGACGCCATCGGGCCAGTGCGCGCACAGCACACTGACGCCCTCCGACGTTTCGTCGATACGCACCGCCATGCCCGCGCGCCGCCATGGCTGGCCGGCATTCATCCGCGCATCGATCTTCGATGTCAGCCGCGTCACCATGCCGTGCAATCCGTCAGGCCATGTCAGCACCGCGCCATCGGCGGCATTGCTGGCATGGCCGCCACGGCTGGCGAAGTAGTGCAGGCCTGCCCAGGCGGACACGACATCGGCCCCCGCGCCGTAGTCGTCACGGCAACAGTAATCGGCGTACCAGTGCAGCGTTGGTGCGGTAAAGCCTTCGGCTTTCAGCCATTGCCGGAAGGTCTGGCGATCGAGCGCCGTCCATGCCGGGTCACGCGAGGACTCGGCGATCGGAATCGCAAATGCCTTGCGGCCATCGCTGCCGGTGGCGTGGCGCAGCGCATCCATGCGGGTGAGGAAGCGTGCGTGCTGCGCATCGTGATCGTCATGATCGGGCAGCAGGCCGTCCTGCCACTTCCCGTCGAAGAACAGCCGCTCGTCCGGCGCGTGCACCAACGCCCGTTCGTCGAAACGTGGGCGCGCATCGAATGGATCGCGCTCGATCACGCCGACGTCGGCCAGCATCTCGCGCACGTGGGTTGATTGCGCCGAAGGCAATGGCAGGTAATGCGCGCCGCGCGGAAAGCCGATCTCGCCGAACTGGCCGCCGGCCGCATTGCCGCCGAACTCGGGGCCGTCTAGCATGATGAAGTCGCGATGACCGGCGCGCGACAGTTGCCATGCGGCCGACAGCCCGCCCGGACCGCTACCCAGGATCGCCACATCGGTGCGCAGTTCGCCGCCCGGCTCCGGCCAGCCGCGTTGGTCACGCAGCGCGTGCCCCTCCGCCATGCCGGGGCGCAGGACCACCGGCGTGGGTTCGCGCAGGCCCAGGCCGCGCAGGAAGCTGTCGGCCTCGTCGCTGATGCGGCTACAGCCGGCCAGCGCGGTACCCGCGGCGGCGATCAGGAAGCGGCGGCGGTCCATCGGCGTCCTGGAGCAGCCGCTCCGGCAAGCGAACTTGCGGATGACTTGGCGGATGACTTAGCGGATGACTTAGCGGATGACATTGCGCCAGTCACGCTCGAAGTCGTGCACGAGAGTTTGTTCATTGAGCCGGTTCGGCTCGCCCTGGCGCGGCGCCATGTCGGCGGGAAAACGGAACATCAGCGCAGTCGTATCCCCGTCGAGGAACTTCATCGGCACGTCGTAGCGCGTCGGCGGCGTGTAGTCGTTGCGCTTGCCGGCCAGGATGTAGCCCCACTCGCCGAACGACGGCACGTAGGTATGGTACGGCCACGTATGCAGCCCGGCTTCACGCAGCGTGGCGTCGATGTCCCAGAACGAGCGCGGTGCGTAGTAGGGCGATGTCGACTGCACCACCGCGTAGCCCTTCTCGGCCAGATGGCGCGACATCAGCCGGTACATCGGCACCGAATACAGCTTGCCGAGCCCGAAGTTGGATGGGTCAGGCAGGTCGACGATGATCGCGTCGAAGCTGTCCTGGTTCTGCTCGAGCCATTGCGCGGCATCGGCGTTGACCACTGTCACGCGCTGGTCGGTCAGCGAGCCGTGGTTCAGTGCCCGCAGCGGTTCACTGCGCGAGAATAGCGTGGTCATCGCCGGGTCCAGGTCGACCAGTGTGACGTGCTCGATATTGCGGTACTTGAGAATCTCGCGCAGCGCCAGCCCATCGCCGCCACCGATCACCAGCACGCGACGCGCCCACGGCAGCGCCTGCAGCACCGGGTGCACTAGCGCCTCGTGATAGCGGTGTTCGTCGCGCGAGGAAAACTGCAGGTTGCCGTTGATGTAGAGGCGGAGATCGTCCTTCCAGCGCGTGATGACCAGCCGCTGGTACGGGGTGGTTTCGCTATGGATGATCTCGTCGCCGAACAGGCCGCGTTCGGCCCAGTGCGTCAGATAGTTCGAACCGGCGAAGCCGACTGTCAGCACCGCCAGCACCATGCCCGCGCGCAGCGTGCGCAACGTCGTGCGCGACACCTCGTCGCGGAAGATACGCAGTGTGAACAGCGCCACCGCGACGTTGAGCATGCCGAACAGGAATCCCGTGCGCGACAGCCCAAGCCGTGGCGCGAGCACCAGCGGGAATACCAGAGACACTGCCAGCGCGCCGAGATAGTCGAACGTGAGCACGCGGCTCACCAGATCGCTGAACTGGGCACGCCGCGCATTGAGGATGCGCATGACCAGCGGAATCTCCATGCCGACCAGCATCCCGATCACGAACACCAGCGCATACAGCGCGGTGCGGAATGGCGCGGAGAGCCAGGCGAATACCACGAACAGCAGCGCCGCCGAGATACCGCCGAGCAGGCCGACAAGGATCTCGATGTCGATGAAGCGGGTCAGGACGTCCTCGTCCTTCACGTAGCGCGAGAGCCACGAGCCGACACCCATCGCAAACAGGTAGCAGCCGATGATCGAGGAGAACTGGAGGATCGAATCGCCGAGCAGATAGCTCGACAGGGCGCCGGCAATCAATTCGTAGCCAAGCCCGCAGGAGGCTACGATCAACACCGAAAGGACTAGGGTACGGTCGCGCATGGGGCGGCGGTCGCAACAGGTGAGCAACAGGAGATCGCCCGGAGCGCGGCTGGCGTTCCGGCGTTTCACAAATTGATATTGGAAGGAATAGGACTGCGGCTATACTTTGCCGCGTAGTTTGCCGCTGGCATCGCCGCACGGCAAGCGCATCGCGCAGGACCGGTATTTCCACAACTTCATTGACAGGCCGCGTACCCGAACCATGCTACCCATCTACGCCTACGCCGAGCATCTGCTGGCCAGCCTTGTGCTGCTGGTCGTGTTCGTCGGAGTCTACACCAGGATCACGCCCTTCAACGAGTTCGCGCTGATCCGCCAGGGCAATGTGGCTGCCGCGCTCTCGCTCGGTGGCAGCACGCTCGGTTTCTGCTTCACGCTGTCGTCGAGTCTCCAGCACAACGACACCTTTCTGATGTTCCTGGTGTGGTCGCTGGTGGCGATGGTGGTGCAGGCAGTGGTCTACGCGGCGCTGGCGCGCGCATTGCCGGATATGGATGCGGCCATCGAATCTAACAATATGGCCATGGGCGGGCTGATGGGCACGATGTCGGTCTCGGTCGGCGTGCTCAATGCCGCGTGCCTGTCCTGAGGCCAGGACATGAATCATTCCTTGGGAAGAAGGAGCTGACATGAGCATCGGGTCGTTCATCAGGAAGCAGTTTATCGACATCCTCCAGTGGACGGAGGACACGGACGGCGTGCTGGCGTGGCGCTATCCGATGGAAGACATGGAAATCCAGTACGGTGGCAGCCTGACCGTGCGTGAATCCCAGATGGCGGTCTTCGTCAACGAAGGCAAGATCGCCGACGTGTTCGGCCCCGGCATGTACAAGCTGACCACCCAGACGCTGCCGGTGCTGACGTACCTGAAGAACTGGGACAAGCTGTTCGAGTCGCCGTTCAAGTCGGACGTCTACTTCTTCAGCACCCGCCTGCAGATTGGCCGCAAGTGGGGCACGGCGCAGCCGATCACGATCCGCGATGCGGACTTCGGCATGGTGCGGCTGCGCGCCTTCGGTCTGTATTCGTACAAGATCAGCGATCCGCAGAAGTTCTACACCGAGATCAGCGGCACGCGCGCCGAGTACACGCGCGACGAAGTGGAAGAGCAACTGCGCAATCTGCTGATCGCCACGATGACGAACACGCTCGGCGCGTCGTCGGTGCCGTTCCTGGACATGGCGGCCAACCAGACGCTGATGTCGCAGACGATCCACGAAAAGCTCGCGCCCGAGTTCGAGCGTTATGGCGTGGCGCTCGACAACTTCGCGGTCACCAATGTCTCCCTGCCGGAGGAACTGCAGAAGGCCATCGACACCCGCATCTCGATGGGAATGATGGGCGACATGGCCAAGTACACGCAGTACCAGGTGGCCAGCTCGATCCCGCTTGCCGCGCAGAACGAGGGCGGTGTCGCCGGGCTCGGCGCGGGTCTGGCCGCCGGGGCGGTCATGGGGCAGGCGATGGCTGGCGGACTCGTGGGCGGCGTGGCGGGTGTACCGGCCGCAGCTCCCGTCACTCCTGCAACGCCCGCCGCCGAAGATCCGGCGGTGCGGCTGCAGAAGCTCAAGGAGCTGCTCGACAAGAGCCTGATCTCGCAGGCGGAGTTCGATACGGCCAAGGCGGAAATTCTCAAGAAACTCGTCGGCTGATTCCGCTCCATGCAAACGGTCAACTGTCCGGGCTGCGGCGCGGAGGTCCGCTTTCGGTCGTCCGCCGCGGTCATGGCGGTCTGCGAGTACTGCCACAGCACCTTGCTGCGCGAGGCCGACCAGGTACGCGACATCGGCAAGATGTCGGCGGTGCTCGAGGACTACTCGCCGTTGCAGATCGGCACCAGCGGCATCTGGCCGAATGACGGCAAGGGGCAGGGCTTCACGCTGGTCGGCCGCATCCAGTTGCGGTACGACGCCGGTCTGTGGAGCGAATGGTATGTGCTGTTCGATGACGGCACGGACGGCTGGCTCGGCGATGCGTCGGGCCAGTACATGTTCACGCGCAGGGTCTCTGACGAAGACGCCGCGAGGGCGTCGGTCGGCAAGCTGCCGAAGTTCGAAGGCCTGAAGCCCGGCGAGCCGCTGTTCTTCAACAAGTATCGTTACGAAGCCGGTGATGTGCGCACCGCGCGCTGCACCGGTGGGCAGGGCGAGTTGCCGTTCCAGGTCGGCACGGGCTGGACCGCTCAGGTCGCGGACTTCCGCAACGCGGGCAACTTCCTGACGCTCGACTACGCCGATGGTTACCCGCCTGCGGTCTACACGGGCCAGATGGTCGAGCTCGACCAGCTCAAGTGCCAGCTTCTGCGCAGCGCAGACGAGATTGACCGCACCGCCGACCGCTATCGTGGCAAGGCGATTCCGCTGGCTTGCCCAAACTGCGGCAGCCCGATCGCCTATCGCGCCGGCGTGGCGAATTTCATCATTTGCCCAAGCTGCCATAGCGAAGTCGATTGCACGACGTCGACAGCCATCGTGTTGGAGAAGCACGCCGAGATCGAGGCACTGCAGACCAGCCTGACGCCGGGCGAGGTCGGCACGATCGACGGCAAGCCATACACCGTGCTCGGCCTGCTTCAGTGCACCGATGATGACGAGGACGAGACCTCGACCTGGATGGAGTACCTGCTGTTCAACGAGACGGCCGGCTTTCTGTGGCTCGTGGAGCAGGACGCTGGCTGGGACCGCGTGCGCGTGCTGGATGTCTGGCCCGGCACGATGGCGTCATCGAGCGTGGCCGTGCTTGCCGGCAACGAGTACCGCAGGGGGTTCGAATACGACAGCCGCGTGCTCTATGCGGCGGGCACGTTCAATTGGCGCGTGCAGGCCGGCGATACCACGCAACTGACCGAGTTCGGCCCGCCGGCGCGGCGACTGACGCGCGAGACGAGCGACACCGAGATCGTCTGGACGCAGTCCACCACGGTGTCGCGCACCCAGGTCGCGCAATGGTTCAAGGGCAACAAGGCGCTGGCCGCCGCGGCGAAGGCGCTGCCCGAGCGCAAGCGTCCCGCCGCGCCGGCCACCGGCGACCTCGCGTACTGCCGCAAGGTCGCGTGGGGCATCGCTATCGCGATGTGGCTGCTGAACCTGCCGATCTCGTTCTTCGGCGGTGCCGGCATGGCCGGGCTTCTGCTGGGCACGCTGCTGCTCTGGCTGCCGATCTGGACCGTGCAGGCGTTTTCGGGGCATATCGGGGGAGGGGACTGAGCTGTGCGCTTTTTGTTTCTTGTCTACGGATTGATCGTGCTGTTCGGCGTCACGTTCTACACGCTGGGGTCGGCGGGCAGTACGTCCGGTGGATCGTCGTCGGCTCGCGGCTGGAGTGGCTCCGGCGGATACGGCGGTTCGGGCGGCGGCTGGTCTTCGGGCGCCGGGCACAAATAGTCCGGTGAGACGATCACCATGAATGCCCCGACGCTTGCCTGCCCACCGGTTCTTGGCCGCCACCTGCTGCTCGACATGCAGGGCGTGACCGCCGAGCGGCTCACCGATGCCGTGCTGATCGAGCGCGTGCTTTACGATGCCGCCCGGGTGTCTGGCGCCACGCCGGTGGACGCGCGGTTCCAGCATTTCGGCCCCGGCCTCGGTGTCACGGGCGTGCTGCTGCTCAAGGAGTCACACATCAGCATCCATACCTGGCCGGAATATGGTTTCGCGGCTGTGGATATCTTTATGTGCGGTGCGGCGCAGCCCTACCGGGGCATCGAAGCCATCGTGGCCGAACTGGCGCCGGCGCAATGGCATGTGCGCGATGCGGCGCGTGGCCCCGCCTCTGCAGGTTCCGCCTGATTGGGCTACACTTCAGCGGTAACCCTGTAATTACTACAGGGATCTGGCATCGAGGAGGCACTCACCATGCGTATCGGCGAACTGTCCCGCCACAGTGGCTGCGACATCGAGACCATCCGCTATTACGAACGTGAAGGGCTGCTGGACGCACCGCAGCGCGAGGACAACGGCTATCGCCGCTACGGCGACGGGCACCTCGTCCAGCTCAATTTCGTGCGCCACTGCCGCTCGCTGGGCATGAGCCTGGCCGACGTGCGCAAGCTGCGCGACTTCCAGCGCAATCCGTCACTCGCGTGCGACGACATCAATACGCTGTTGGACCGCCAGATCGAGCAGATCCACGCCCAGCGTGTTTCGCTGGAAGCGCTGGAAGGTCAGTTGCGCACGCTGCGCCATACCTGCGAGAACCCAAATCCGCATCCGGCCAGCGAGTGCGGCATCCTGCAGAACCTGCAGCAGGCAGCCGAGGGCGCGGCCTGCGAGTGCCACCCACGACACTAGGGATGCAGCGGGACGGCATCGTCACGCCGATCTCGCAACATCTCGCTACAAGGCGGGCGGCAAGCCGAAACTGGGGCATTCCGCCCCCACGCTTCGATTCGGACCGTTGCCCGCTGGCTGTGCTACGATGGCCGCTGGTCGCTTCGGTGACTTACCTGTAACTCAGAGATTTCCCAACGATGTCCCGTCATCTACTGCTCGCCGTCTCCGTCATGGTTCGCTTCCAGCGACCGGCGCGCGCGCGCGTGATGCCGGCGCCCATCGACGCCAGCCGCTGGATCAACGCCCCGCTTGATCCAGCCCGGTTCCCGGCCTAACCGATCCCCTTCCTGAACCAGCAGAAGGCCCGGCGCCGAACCGGGCCCGAGCCAGCACGTACCCCCGCTTTCACGCGTAGCACCAGGCCTCGCCAGTTGCCGTGTGATCTGCTGCCGATTTAGTTGCTGCATTCGCTGCATTACCAAGCTGTGTCCGTCCGGCGCGCGTGAAGTTGCGCCGGCCAATCGATTCTGGATTTCACTTCCGTGAGAGGCATTGCCATGGCCAAGACCAAGAACACGACCGCCGCGCCATCGCGCCCGGCAACCCTTTATCTGACCGAACTCGACGTCGCCCGCCTCGAGGGAATTGCCAGCCGTGCCGGCACCGCCGAACTCGACGAGATGCTGGATGCACTGCTGGAGCGCGCCGCCATTGTGTCGCCCGACTCGATCCCGAAGGACGTCGTGACGATGAATTCACGTGTGGTTTGCGCGCTCGAAGGCGAGGCCAAGCCGCGCGACTGGACCCTGGTGTATCCGGACGACGCCGATCTGGCCACTGGCCGGCTGTCTGTGCTGTCGCCGATTGGCCAGGCACTGCTGGGCGCCCGCGCCGGAGACACGGTCGACTACCGCCTGCCCGACGGCCGCGCGCAACGCGTGACCATCGTGGAGATCGCGTTCCAGCCCGAGGCCAGCGGCCAGTTCACGCTTTGATCCTTCCCCCGGCCAGCTACCCACCGTGCGCCCGAAGCGGCGCGCGCGGGTAGCCGCGCCGCCTGGCAGTACCGAACGGTATGCACCGTTCGGTCTGGCAATCCCTTCCGTTCATCCAGATCTTCAGCGTTTCACGGCGTGCAACGCACCATTCGTCGCAGCGCTATTTCTCCGGGTTCGTTGAGCCACTAACCTTCAGTCCGTGCTCGATCGCCACAGAGATGGCGTATCCGGGCAGAAGTCAGCTGTATCCATAAGAAAGTTGTGAATCAGTTGAAGGAGTCCCAGATGAACGCCAAACGTATCCTTGGCGGCGCACTCGTGCTGGCTGCATTTGCCGCCTCGGCCGCGATAGCCGCTCCCGCCGCCACCAAGAAGGCCGGCAAATTCGATGTCTATGCGGACGCCGCCCGAGTGGGCAAGTTCGATGTGTATTCCGACGGCGCGAAGATCGGCAAGTACGACTTCTATACCGACGGACAACGCGCCAGCAAGTTCGACCCGTATAGCGAAGGCACCCGCCAGGGCAAGTTCGATAGCTTCAGCGAAGGCGCCCACGCATTCAGCGGCGAGATCTCCGCTTCGTCGCTCGACAACTCGCGCAACGGCGGCGAGCTCTACGGCTACAGCGTCTGACGCATCCGGTCCTTATGGACCGTGGCGGCCACTCCGGTGGTCGCCAGTTCAAAAGTTTCTCTCCCACCTGCGCGACCGACCTCCTCCATCTCTCTCCGTCGCGCAGGTGATTTTTCCCCCTCGGCAGTGTCTGTAGTTCTTCCCGAAGTGATCTAGAGTTGCCGCGCGGCAAATGTGTCGCACTTGCGGATATCGCCGGTCGTCAGTCCCTGACGCAGCCAGCGCACACGCTGCTCGCTCGTGCCATGCGTGAAGGCTTCAGGCACCACGTAGCCCTGTGCCTGACGCTGCAGCCGGTCGTCGCCGATTGCGGCGGCAGCCTTCAGGCCTTGCTCGATATCGCCCGGTTCCAGCAACTGCTGGTTCAGCTTCTGCGCGTTGGCAGCCCACACGCCTGCCAGACAATCGGCCTGCAATTCCATGCGTACCGACAATTGGTTGGCCTGCGCCTCGCTCATGCGGCGACGTGCCGCATCCACCTTTTCCGAGACGCCGAGCAGGTTCTGCACATGGTGGCCGATCTCGTGCGCGATCACATATGCCTGCGCGAAATCACCACCGGCGCCGAAGCGCTGACGCAGTTCGTCATAGAAGGACAGGTCGATATAGACCTTCTGGTCACCCGGGCAATAGAACGGCCCCATGGCGGACTGGCCAGTACCGCAGGCGGTTTGCGTGGCGCCGGAGAACAGCACCAGTTTCGGTGGCGCGTAACGGCGGTTCAGGTCGGTTTCGAAGATGTGTCCCCACGTGCGCTCGGTATTGCCGAGCACCTTGCGGGTGAAAACCGTCAGCTGGTCGTTGGCGGGCGGGCGATGTGCCTGGGACTGCGGTGCCTGTTGCTGCTGGTTCTGGACGACCGATGCGCCCTGGAAAATCAGCGAGGGGTCGATGCCGAAGAAATATGAAGCGGCCAGCGCAATGACGATCGTGCCGATACCGATCGACTTGCCGCCGATCGGCAGTCCGAACCCTCCGCCTCCGCCGTAGCCACCGCCGCGGCGATCTTCTACGTTCTGGCTTTCGGCTTCGTCATCGAGACGCATGGGGGCTCCGTCGGGTCATGTGTGGCGGCAGCCGTGCTTCGGCTGCCCGATGCCGGTGGAGTATAGCAACGGCACCTGACGCCCAGCGCACCGTTCAGAATTCGTTACCTCGAAAAAGGGAAGCCGCCCGCGCACCAGGCGACAAGCGGGCTGATAAGGGCGTGGGCGGCCGGCGAGCAGGGGGTCAGCCTGGTAGCCAAAGGGAAATCCTGCGTAGCCGGCAATGTGCATCGCCAGCCTGCTCCCCCGACCCCTTTCCCACGTGACGGAAGCGGGATGGGGGAGCGATTCAGCGCATCAAACCGCCTCGGCAGCCGGCACCTTGCCGATGTCCAGCCCGGCCACTTCCGTCCCCACCTCTGCCACGCGCAGCAGGTTGGTCGTGCCGCCCTGGCCAAATGGCATCCCGGCCGCGATGGTGATCTGGTCGCCCGGTGCGGCATAGCCTTCCACCAGCGCGGCGCGCGCGGCGGCCTCGACCATTTCGTCGACGCTCTGCACGTCCGGGCTGACAGTCGAATGCACGCCCCAGGTGATGGCCAGCCGACGCGCGATCTCCAGGTTCGGCGTGATGCTGACGATCGGCGCGCATGGCCGCTCACGTGCCGCGCGCAGCGCGGTGGCGCCGGACGACGTGTACGTCACCGTGGCCTTCGCGCCGATGATCTGCGTGACCTCGCGCAGCGCCGCGCAGATTGCGTCCTGGCGCGTGGAGAGCGGTGCCTCGTGCTGGGCGTCGATCATGTTGCGGTAGAGCGGATCGTTCTCGACCTCGGTGATGATGCGATTCATGATCGAGACAGCGGCCACCGGATGACGGCCATTGGCCGATTCGGCCGACAGCATCACCGCATCAGCGCCGTCATAGATCGCACTCGCCACGTCTGACGCTTCGGCGCGCGTCGGCACTGGCGAGTCGATCATCGACTCGAGCATCTGCGTGGCGATCACGATCGGCTTGCCGAGCTGGCGGCAGATACGCAGGATGCGCTTCTGCACACCTGGCACGCGCTCGGGCGGCAGTTCCACGCCGAGGTCACCACGCGCGACCATCACTGCATCCGACACCCGTACGATTTCCTCGAGCTGCTGCAATGCGGCCGGCTTCTCGATCTTCGACAGTACGCCGGCACGCGTGCCGATCAGTTCGCGCGCTTCGAGGATGTCCGACGGGCGCTGCACGAACGACAGCGCGATCCAGTCGGCGCCAAGTTCCAGTGCGAAGGCCAGGTCCTTGCGATCCTTTTCGGTCAGCGCGGGGATCGGGATCACCGCGTCGGGCACGTTCACGCCCTTGCGGTCGGACAGCGTGCCGTTGTTGGCCACGCGCGTGGTGATGCTGCCGCTGGCCACCGATTCGATGTTCAAGCGTACCTTGCCGTCGTCGATCAGCAGCGACTGGCCCGCGTTGGCGGCCTTGAACAGTTCGGGGTGGGGCAGGTAGACGCGCTTCGCATCGCCAGGCGTCGGGTCGCTGTCGAGGACGAACGTGTCGCCGGCGCTCACGGCCACCTTGCCGGCCGCGAACGTGCCAATGCGCAGTTTCGGGCCCTGCAGGTCGGCCAGGATCGCGATCGGACGGCCGGTCTCGGCTTCCACCTGGCGCACGGCGTCGTAGCGCGCGCGGTGGTCCTCGTGCGTGCCGTGGCTGAAGTTCAGCCGGAACACGTCGGCCCCGGCATCGAACAGTTGGCGGATGACCGCGATGTCCGTGCTGGCCGGGCCCAGTGTGGCCACGATCTTGGCTTTGCGCTGGCGTCTCATGAGTGTCTCCTCTCTTCCTCGTTCCTTGCAGGGCGCGATCAGATGATCAGGATCGCGCGAAAATCGTTCACGTTGGTACGGGTCGGGCCGGTGACGATCAGGTCGTCGATGCCGGCAAAGAATCCATACCCGTCGTTGTTGTCCAGATGCGCGCGGGCAGACAGGCCGCGTGCCACGGCGCGCGTCAGCGAATCGGGGCCAAGCAGTGCGCCTGCATTGTCTTCGGAGCCGTCGATGCCATCCGTGTCGCAAGCGATCGCGTGCACACCGGGCAGGCCGTCGAGCGATACCGCCAGCGACAGCAGGAACTCGGCATTGCGACCGCCACGGCCATTGCCTCGCACCGTCACCGTCGTCTCGCCGCCGGACAGGATTACGCACGGTTTCTCGAACGGCTGGCCATGCGCGACGATCTGGCGTGCGATCGCCGCGTGGACTTCGGCCACGTCGCGCGCTTCGCCTTCGATGCTGTCGGACAGGATGTGCGCCGTCAGGCCGAGTTCGCGTGCGCGCGCGGCGGCAGCTTCGAGCGACTGTTGGGCGCTGGCCAGCGTCACGTTGCGATGACCTTCGAAACGGACGTCGCCGGGCTTCGGCGTTTCACCCGCGCCGCTCTCCAGATGCGCGTGCACGTTGGCGGGCACATCGATGTGGTACTTGGCGATGACCGCGAGCGCATCCGCGCAAGTGGTGGCGTCCGGCAGCGTCGGGCCGCTGGCGATCAGGGTGGGGTCATCGCCCGGAATATCGGAAATCAGCAGCGTTTCCACACGCGCGGGTGCGCAGGCCAGAGCCAGGCGGCCACCCTTGAGGGCGGACAGGTGCTTGCGCACGCAGTTCATCTCGCCGATGCTCGCGCCGCTGCGCAGCAGCGCCTTGTTCACGGCCTGCTTGTCCGCCAGCGTGATGCCCGGCGCGGGTGCCGCGAGCAGGGCGGAGCCGCCACCGGAGATCAGGCACAGCACGAGGTCGTCGGCGGTCAGTCCCTGCACCAGTTCCACCATGCGCTGCGCGGCCTGCTGGCCCGCGGCGTCAGGCACCGGGTGCGCGGCCTCGACGACTTCGATGCGCTGGCAATCGGCGCCATGGCCATAGCGCGTGACCACCAGCCCCGACAGTTCGCCCTTCCAGTTCGCCTCTACTGCCTGCGCCATCGCGGCGGCGGCCTTGCCCGCGCCGATCACAACGGTGCGTCCCTTTGGCGGTTGTGGCAAATGCGGCGGCAGGCAATGCGTCGCGCTCACGGCCGAGACGGCCGTATCGAACAGATCGCGCAGCAGCGCGCGGGCTTGAGAAGCGTCGCGATAGTCGGGCGTGCCGGCCTGGCGCTGCGGCGACAGCAGGGCGGCGGTGGCGTCGGTGGCAAACATGTGGGTCCTGAAATGAAACGCAAGCAGAAAAACAAGGACAACAATCAACGCGGCCGCCCGCCGTCAGGCAGGGCGGCCGCGGGAGGGCTTACTTCCCGCCCTTGGCGATCTCGTGGTTCGACATGATTTCGATCGCGCGGCACAGTGCCGAGTGATCGAGCTTGCCGAAGCCGTTCGCGGCGCACGCGTTGAACAGCTCTTGCGCGGTCGACGTGTTCGGCAGCGATACGCCCAGCGCCTTGGCGCCTTGCAGCGCCAGGTTCAGATCCTTCTGGTGCAGTTCGATACGGAAGCCCGGATCGAAGGTGCGCTTGACCATGCGCTCGCCGTGCACTTCCAGGATGCGCGAAGCCGCGAAGCCACCCATCAGCGCCTGACGCACCTTTGCCGGATCGGCACCAGCCTTCGACGCGAACAGCAGCGCTTCGGACACGGCCTGGATGTTCAGCGCCACGATGATCTGGTTGGCCACCTTGGTGGTTTGGCCGTCGCCGTTGCCGCCCACCAGCGTGATGTTCTTGCCCATCAGTTCGAACAGCGGCTTGACCTGGTCGAACGCTTCAGCCGGGCCACCGACCATGATCGTCAGCGTTGCGGCCTTGGCGCCCACTTCACCACCCGACACCGGTGCGTCAAGGTACGAGGCGCCGAGCTTGTTGATGCGCGCGGCGAAGTCCTTCGTGGCGATCGGCGAGATCGAGCTCATGTCCACGACGATCTTGCTGTAGCTGGCTTCCTTGCCGGCTGCCTTGAAGGCGGCGGCAACACCCTTTTCGCCGAACAGCACGGCTTCGACGTGCGGGGTGTCCGGCACCATCACGATCACGATGTCGGCACGCTTGGCCACTTCCTCGGCGCTGGTGCAGACGGTGACGCCAGCGTCCACCAGGAACTGCGGTGCCGGGTTCACGTCATGCACGAACAGCGTGTGGCCGGCGGCGCGCAGGTGACCCGCCATCGGCGCGCCCATGATGCCCAGGCCGATAAAGCCGACGTTGCGTTGGTTTGCCATGTTTGTCTCCAGTCAGTAGAAAGAATTCGATTCGGATTTCAGCGGAACGCCGGCTCAAACGCCGTGCGCCGCGCGCCAGCCCAGGCCGGCTTCGGTGGTCGTCTTCGGCTTGTATTCGCAGCCGATCCAGCCCTGGTAGCCGATCTCGTCGAGGAAGCGGAACAGGTACTGGTAATTGATCTCGCCGGTGCCGGGCTCGTTGCGGCCGGGGTTGTCGGCAAGCTGCACGTGCTTGATCTTCGGCAGGTTGGCGCGGATCGTGTTGGCGATCTCGCCCTCCATGCGCTGCATGTGATAGATGTCGTACTGCACGTAGAGGTTGGGCGCGTTGACCTGACCAATCAGGTCGATCGCCTGCTGCGTGCGCGACAGGAAGAAGCCGGGGATGTCGAACGTGTTGATCGGTTCGACCAGCAGATCGATATGTTCCTGCGCCAGCGCATTGGCCGCGAAACGCAGGTTTTCCACCAGCGTTTCCTGCGCCTGTTCGCGCTTCACGTTCTGCGGCAGGATGCCGACCAGGCAGTTCAACTGGCGCACGCCCAGTACCTTGGCGTACTTGATGGCCTCGCCCACGCCGTCCTGGAATTCGCCCACGCGGTCCGGGTGGCAGGCGATGCCGCGCTCACCCGCTTCCCACTTTCCGGCGGGAAGGTTGTGCAGCACGAGGTCGAGCTGGAAGCGGTTCAGGCGATCGGCGATCTGGTCGGCGTGAAACGCGTACGGAAACAGGAACTCCACGCCACGGAATCCGGCGCGGGCGGCGGCCTCGAAGCGGTCCAGGAAGCCGACTTCGTTAAACAGCATCGTCAGGTTTGCTGCGAGCTTTGGCATTGTTTGTCTCTCTCGGTGTCTGGGAAAAACCGCCACACCCGCCCCGGTGGAGCGGGGCAGGGTGGCGTACTACGGGGAAGCGGTACTCGGTACTCAGGCGGTGGTCTCTTCGACCAGGATCGCCGAATCGGCGTCCGCGGCGTCTTCGAGGTCCTCGATCGGCTCGAACTCGTTGATGTTGTCGATCTCGGTACCCATCGCGATATTGGTGACGCGCTCGAGGATCACCTCGACCACTACCGGCACCGAGAACTCGGCCATCAGGTCGCGCGCTTCGGCAAAGGCCGGTGCGATGTCTTCGGGCTTGAACACGCGGATTGCCTTGCAGCCGAGACCTTCCACGACCTTTACGTGGTCCACGCCGTAGCCTTCCAGCTCGGGCGCGTTGATGTTGTCGAACGCGAGCTGCACGCAGTAGTCCATCTCGAAGTTGCGCTGCGCCTGACGGATCAGGCCCAGGTACGAGTTGTTCACCACCACGTGGATGTACGGCACCTTGAACTGCGCGGCCACGGCCAGTTCCTCGATCATGAACTGGAAGTCGTAGTCACCCGAGATGGCCACGATGTCCGAGTTCGGCGAGGCGGTCTTCACGCCGATGGCGGCGGGAATGGTCCAGCCCAGCGGGCCTGCCTGGCCGCAGTTGATCCAGTGGCGCGGCTGGTTCACGGACAGGAACTGCGCGGCGGCGATCTGCGACAGGCCGATCGTCGTCACGTAGCGCACGTCGCGCGGGAAGTACTGGTTCATCTCGCGGTACACGCGCTGCGGCTTGACCGGCACGTTGTCGAAGTCGCTCTTGCGCTTCATCGTGCGGCGGCGCTTCTGCACGTCGGCCACCCACGCCTTGCGGCACGGCAGGCGGCCGGCCATCTTCATTTCGCGGGCCACTTCGACGAACTGCTCCAGCGCGGCCTTGGCATCCGAGACGATGCCGAGGTCAGGACCGAACACGCGACCGATCTGCGTGGGCTCGATGTCGACGTGCACGAACTTGCGGCCCTTGGTGTAGACGTCGACGCTGCCGGTGTGGCGGTTGGCCCAGCGGTTGCCGATGCCCATCACGAAATCCGAGGCGAGCAGCGTGGCGTTGCCGTAACGGTGCGAGGTCTGCAGGCCCACCATGCCGGCTTGCAGCGGGTGGTCGTCGGCCAGCACGCCCCAGCCCATCAGCGTGGGCACCACGGGCACATTGACCAGCTCGGCGAACTCGACCAGCAGTTCCGACGCGTTGGCGTTGATCACGCCGCCGCCGCAGACGATCAGCGGACGCTCGGCCTGGTTCAGCATCGAGATGGCCTTCTCGATCTGGGCGCGCGAGGCGGCCGGCTTGTACGGTTGCAGCGGTTGATACGTTTCGGGATCGAATTCGATCTCGGCCACCTGCACGTCGAACGGCAGGTCGATCAGCACCGGACCCGGGCGACCCGAACGCATCAGGTGGAACGCCTGCTGGAACACCTGCGGCACCAGCGCCGGCTCACGCACGGTCACGGCCCACTTGGTCACAGGCTTGGCGATCGACTCGATATCGACGGCCTGGAAATCTTCCTTGTACAGACGGGCGCGCGGCGCCTGGCCGGTGATGCAGAGAATGGGGATCGAATCCGCCCAGGCCGAGTACAGGCCCGTGATCATGTCCGTGCCGGCGGGGCCCGACGTGCCGATGCAGAGGCCGATGTTGCCCGGCTCGGCACGGGTGTAGCCCTCGGCCATGTGCGAGGCGCCTTCCACGTGGCGCGCCAGCAGGTGGCGGATCGAGCCAGCGCGGCGCATGGCCGAGTAGAACGGGTTGATGGCAGCGCCGGGCACGCCGAACGCGGTGGTGATGCCTTCCTTTTCCAGTACGGCGATGGCCGCGTCGACTGCTCTCATCTTCGGCATGTCTGTCTCCAATACGATTCAAAACAATGGGTGGGATTTGTTCTGGGTCTGATGCTATGCCCGCACCGGCCTGTGGATAAACAGAAGGGAGATCAGTTGATTCGATACGTACGGTTAGCAATGCCGCAGCATCGAACGTCGAATGTGAGCGATGCAGTATGTGCTCGAACCCTTCGCCGGATCCCCCATGGAGAGGGGTTCGGCGCAATCTGGTGGCGTCGCGGGCTTTCGGTCGCGCCGCCATCGGGCCAAAATGACAGGTTTGGAATCGCCCTTGCTCTGTCATGTACTCGCGGCTGCCGACCACCTACGAATTGATTGAAGCGCTCCAGGCCTCTCCGCAGGCCGGACCGGCCGCCGAGAGCCGGCTGGCCACGGTGTTGTGGGCCGGCTTTGTCCTGGCGCTGGTGCCGATGCTGGTCGCCGGCGGCGCGCTGGTGTGGTGGCACCGGGTGCTTGCGCAGGTGCCGCCGGCGTGGCTTCCGCAGGCTTTTCACGTGCTGCTGGCCGTTTGCGGGGTGTTCTACGTCGGCGCATGGGTGATCAGGCTGCTTGATCGCCGTGCTGCGTTGCAACATCCGCTTCGCTGGCTGACGCGTCGGCTCGATACCCAAAGCGAGGTCGAGAACGCGCTGCTGCTACGCCTTGGCCGCATTCCTGCGCTCCAGCTCCGCGCTCGCCAGCGTCGCGTGGTGCTGCAGGCGCGGCTCTGGGACGCCAGCGCCCGCACCATGGCGCTGGTCCTGGCCATCGGGCCCGCCGCGGTGATCTTGGCCGACGGTGTGGCGGTCATGGCACCCGGCGGCGTCCCGGCGCTCGTGGCGATCTACGGCGCAGTGTTGGTGGCTGGATGCGCCCTGGCGTTGTTCGCGCAGTTGCAATGCAGCGCCCCGCTGCGCCGGCTGGCCCACGTGCTGGGTGAAGCGGCGGAAATCAACGAGGCCGTGAACCGGCAGCGTCAGCCGTAGCAGTCGTCCCGTGCCGGGCTTCCGGGGCGTGACGTTCGGTGGGCCGGATGGGCGTCATAGCGCCCCGGGGATGCGCGATATGGCTCCGATGCCTCACAATGTGCCGGCAGGAGACATTTAGCTGGGCTGGCATGGACAAACTCAAACAGATCGAAGCATTCATCGCCGTGGTGGAACACGGCAGCATGGCCGCCGCCGCGCTGACGCAGAACGTCACGCCGGTCATGATCGGCCGGCGCATCAACGCGCTGGAGGCACGCATCGGCGTCAAGCTGCTGCATCGCTCCACGCGCCGCATTGTGGTGACCGAGCAGGGCGCCGCGTTTATGGAGCAGTGCAAGAAGGCGCTGGCCGACCTGGACCGCGCCGAGATGCTGATTGCCGAAGGCAAGCACAAGGCCACCGGTCACCTGATCGTGTCGGCACCGGCCGCATTCGGGCGCAAGCACGTGGCGCCGCACGCGCCGGCCTTTCTCGCCGCCAATCCCGAGGTGCAGATTTCATTCAACCTGACTGACCGCGTGGTGGATCTGGTGCGCGAGGGCTATGACGTCGGCATCCGCATCGGGGGCGCGATCGACCCGAACTTCGTGGCGATCAAGATGGCGACCAACAAGCGCGTGGTATGCGGCACGCCCGCGTACTTTGCCAGGCACGGCGTGCCGCACACGCTCGAGGATCTGGAGAAGCACAACTGCCTCGCGTTCAACCTGCAAGGCGGGCAGCAGCGTGGCTGGTACTTCCAGCAAAACGGTAAGACCGTGACGGTGCGCGTGAACGGCAATCTCGACTGCAACGACGGCGAGCTATTGCATCGCTGGACTGGCGAGAGCCTGGGACTGGGCTGGCGTTCGACGTGGGAGATCCTGCCGCAACTGGAAAGCGGGGAGCTGATCACGGTACTCGACGAGTACGCGCTGCCGGATTACGACATCCTCGCGGTGTACCCGCAGCAGCGGCCGGTGCCGGCCAAGATTCGCTTCTTCATCGAGCACTTGAAACAGGCGTTTGCAAAGCCGGGGTATTGGAGCGGCAGGGTCTGAGGGGTTTGAAGCGTTGGTGCTCCGGCGCGCTGGCGCCGTCTGCGCGGAACCAGGTCCGCAAAACCGGACCCCCAAAAGAAAAAGCCCGCAGCCATTGCGGTCTGCGGGCGGTCCTTCTTGCGAAGGACGGGGAGAGCTCATGAAGTGCGCCCCCGCAACTCCATGGCGAGGTGAATATTGCGCCTCTCCCGCTTCTTCGTCCTTGACTCCGATCAAGCCTATCGCATTCGCTCTGAGCGTCAGGCCAGCAACGCGGCCACCAGGTCCTTGCCACGTGCTGCCGCCGGTACTTCCTCGAAGTGCAGGGCGGCCTCCACATGCGCCAGATGCTCGACCATCAGCTTCACGGCAAGCTCGGCATCGCCCGCGCGCGCGGCGTCGATAAAGGCGCGGTGCTCGTCCGATGAACACGTCGCATCGCGGCGGCTCTGGTAGAGCATCGTGATCACGGCGCTACGCATCGACAGTTCGCGCATGATGCCGGTCATCACGCTGTTGCCCACCACCTCGGCCAGCACGATATGGAAATCGCCCAGCAGCCGGGTACGCGTCTGGGCATCATTGCCGCCCAGCGACTTGCGCTCGGCGGTCAGGTGTTTCTCGATGCGCTTGTAGTCGGCAGGCGTGGCCTTGGCGACGAACTCGCGCGCCAGTGCCGCCTCCAGGATGCGCCGCACCGTGAACACCTCGCGTGCTTCTTCCGCGCTGGGCTTGGCCACGAACGCGCCCTTGTCCGGCACGATCTGGATGACCTTGTCCTTGGACAGCATCAGCAGCGCGGCGCGGACCTTGGTGCGGCTGACACGATAGACGCTGGCCAGCGCCTCCTCGCGCAGCTTGGTGCCGGGCGGCAGGCGGTGCGAGACGATGGCGGCGACGATATCGTCGGCAATCGCCTCGGCGGTCATGTCTGGATCGATATGCTCGGGCATGGTGTCGCGCGTCGCCTGGCAGGCCAGCGCGGAGAGTGGGATGTGCGTGATTCTAGCGCCCCGAGGCCACCCCCGGCAGCGGCGCCGGTACCGGGACTTCCCCGGAGCCATGCTCGTGCACCGTCAGCCCTTCCTCCAGCTCGCCTGCCGGGATCGTGCCATTGAGCACGCCGTGGGCCCGTTCGCGGTCGATGTCGCGCTCCCAGGCGGCCACTACCACCGTGGCCACGCAGTTGCCAATCAGGTTGCCCACCGCGCGGGCGATGCCGATGAACCAGTCCACCGACAGCACCAGCACCAGGCCGATCGCGGGGATCGCCGGATGGGCGGAGAGCGTCGCGGCCAGGATCACGATCGCCGAACCGGGGATGCCATGCGCGCCCTTCGACGTGACCAGTGCCACAGCCAGGATGCCGAGCAGGTCGCCCAGCGCCAGCGGCGTGTTGGTAGCCTGCGCGATGAACACCGCGGCAAGCGTCAGGTAGATCGAGAATGCATCGAGGTTGAATGAGTAGCCGGTGGGAATCACCAGGCCGACCACCGACTTGCGGATGCCCATGTACTCGAGCTTCTTCATCACCTGCGGCAGCACGCTGTCAGACGACGCTGTGCCCAGCACCACCAGCAGTTCGGCACGCAGGTAACGAATCAGCTTCAGCACCGAGAAGCCGCACAGCCGCATGATCAGCCCCAGCACGCCGACCACGAAGATCACCACCGCGCCGTAGAACAGGATCACCAGGAACCCGAGCTGCTTGAGCGAGCCGATGCCGTACTTGCCCACGGTGAACGCCACCGCGCCCAGCACGCCCAGCGGCGCCAGCTTGATGATGAAGCCCATCATCTTGAACAGCGTGTGCGAGAACGTGTCGATCAGCCTGACCAGCGGACGGCCGGATTCGCCCACGACGGACAGCGCGCAGCCGAACAGGATCGAGACCAGCAGCACCTGCAGTACGTCGCCACTGGAGAACGCGCCCATGATCGTGTTCGGAATCAGCTTGAGCAGGAAATCGACCATGCCCGCGCTCTTCACCTTGTCGGCGGATTCGATGTAGGCCGACATGGCCGAGATATCCAGCGAACGCGGATTCACATTCATGCCGGTGCCCGGATGGAACACGTAGGCCAGCACCACGCCGAGCGCCAGCGCGATGGTCGTGACCACCTCGAAATAGACCACGGCCTTGATGCCGACGCGCCCGACCTTCTTCAGCTCACCGGCGCCGCAGATGCCGGCCACGACCACGCAGAACACGATGGGGCCGATCAGCATCTTGATCAGCTTGATGAAGGCATCGCCCAGCGGCTTGAGCTTGGCGGCGAACTCGGGGAAGAACAGCCCGAGCAGGGTGCCGATCACCAGCGCGATCAGCACCTGACCGAACAGGGAGCGGGTGAATCGGGTGTGCAGGCGTGCACCAGCGGCGCGCTGCGAGGGTACGGCTTGCTGCATCGTTGTCTCCGTGCCGGGCGCGGTCCAGATGAGACGTCTTTGCGTCGCTGGCCGGCCCTGATCTGATTCAGGACTACCTGCCGTCACATGGCGCGGGAGGGCGGATGCGCGGCGGGTCTGGCATCACCACGGGAAATCGGCCCGAGAGCCATATCCCGCGCGGAAAGCCCCCCTGTTGAGGCGGAATCCACGCAATCCACTTGTCCGGACCGGATTGTCCGCAGCGGATTGTTGGTGCGTGGAGGCCAATATAGTGCATATCATTTTTGTATGCAATTTTTGAATTCACTGTGCTAACATGAATCGCACAGAATAGAGCTACGGCACCGGGCGCCCGCCTTGACTGGCCTTCCCGCCAGGATTTCCTCGACCGAGCTCACGCACCACCAGCAGGAGAGACACACACATGGCAGCAACCCCTACGCCGTTGTCCGCTGAAACCGGCACGCGCATCATGACCTGGGCCGACGCCCTGGCCGTTCATACCGATCAGCCCGGCATCCTTACCCGCACCTATCTGACCGAGGCCCATCACGGCGCCGCCGCGCTGCTGACCGAATGGATGGAAGCCGCGGGCATGACCGTGCGCCGCGATGCCGCCGGCAACGTGATCGGCCGCTATGAAGGCACCACGCCAAACGCCCCGGCGCTGCTGACGGGTTCCCACTTCGACACCGTGCGCGACGCGGGTCGCTACGACGGCAACCTCGGCGTGATCCTGCCGATCGCCTGTGTGGCCGAGTGGAACCGCCAGGGCAAGCGCTTTCCGTTCGCGCTCGAAGTGGTCGGGTTTGCCGAGGAAGAGGGCGTGCGCTTCAAGGCCACGCTGCTGGGCAGCCGCGCCATCGCGGGCACGTTCGATACCAATGTGCTCGACAACGTCGACGACTCGGGCAAGACCATGCGTGAAGTGATGCGCGCGGCCGGGTTCGATGCCGGGCAACTTCCCGCCGCGAAGCACGATCGCAGCCAGGTGCTGGCCTTCATCGAGGTTCACATCGAGCAGGGTCCGGTGCTGCTGAACGAAGGCCTGCCCGTGGGCGTGGTTACCGCCATCTCCGGCGCCACGCGCTTCATCGTCGAACTGGAAGGCCTGGCCGGCCATGCCGGCACGGTGCCGATGGATATGCGCCGCGACGCCGCGATGGCCGGCGCGGAGATCGGCCTGTTCATCGAGAAGCGCTGCGGCGGCAAGCCGGGCCTGGTCGGCACGGTCGGCCAGTTCAACGTACCGAACGGCGCCACCAACGTGGTTCCGGGCCGCGCGGTGTTTTCCATCGATATCCGCGCTGGCGATGACGCCGAGCGCGAGGCCGCCGTCAACGACGTGCTGGCCGAAATCGAACGTGTTTGCGCGCGCCGCAACGTGCGCTCGCAGATCCGCAAGACGCACGAAGCCGCCAGCGTTCCGTGCGCGCCGTGGCTGCAGTCCCAATGGGCCGCGGCAGTGGAGCGCCAGGGCGTGCCCGTGCGCCACCTGCCCTCCGGCGCGGGCCATGACGCCATGGCCATTGCCGCCATCGCCGATGTGGCCATGCTGTTCGTTCGCTGCGGCAACGGCGGCATCAGCCATCACCCCACCGAAACCATGACGTCGGAAGACGCCCAGACGGCCGCGCGCGTGTTCGCCGATTTCGTCGAGCACTTCCATCGCCCCCAATAAGCGGCGCCATCGGCGTCGCCCCGAACACTCCAGAGATAACGAAGATGACCGCACGAGACAACATGAATCCCGTTGAAACCACGCTGACGCAATATATCGACCAACATCGCCCGCAACAGGAAGCGTTCCTGGCCGAGCTGGTCAAGGTGCCGTCGGACAACCCCCCCGGCGATTGCGACGCCCATGGCAAGCGCGCCAAGGAACTGCTCGAAGGGCTGGGATTCAAGGTCGAGGCCCACAAGGTGCCCGAAGACAAGGTCCGTGCAGCCGGCATGATCAGCGCGACCAACCTGCTGGTGCGCAAGACGTTCGGCAACGGTGGACCGACCATCGCGATGAACGCCCACGGTGACGTGGTGCCTCCGGGCCTGGGCTGGACCAAGGACCCGTACGGCGGCGAGATCGCCGACAGCGAACATGGCCCCGTGATGTTCGGCCGTGGCGTGGCCGTGTCGAAGTCGGACTTCGCCACCTACGCCTACGCCGTGCTGGCGCTTCAGGAAGCCGAGAAGCAGGGCGCGAAGCTGAACGGCACCGTCGAACTGCAGTTCACCTATGACGAGGAAACCGGTGGCGACATCGGTCCGAAGTTCCTGCTCGACGAAGGCCTGACCAAGCCCGACTACGCAATCTCGGCCGGCTTCTCGTACGGCATCACGTCGGCCCACAACGGCTGCCTGCACGTGGAAGTCACCGTCAAGGGCAAGCAGGGCCACGCCGCCATGCCGCACACTGGCGTGGACGCGATTGAGGCTGCCACGCACATCCTGCAGGCGATCTACGGCCTGCGAGCCGAACTGGCCACGCGCAAGAGCAAGGTGCTCGGCATCGACACTGCCACGCTGAACGTCGGCCTGATCAAGGGTGGCATCAACACCAACGTGGTGCCTGACCTGGTCACGTTCCGTGTGGACCGCCGCATGATTCCGGAAGAGATCGGTTTCGACGCCGAAGGCGAGCTCCGTGCCGTCGTGGAGAAGGCCGCCAAGGAGCGTCCGGGCATCGAAGTGAAGGTAGAGCGCATCATCCTGGCCGAACCGCTGTCGGAACTGCCGGGCGTGGAGAAGCTGATCGGTGCCCTGAAGCAACGCGCCGAGTCGGTCTTCGGCGTGGAGATCCCGGTGCAGGGCGTGCCGCTCTACACCGACGCTCGCCACTACACGAGCCGTGGCATCCCGACCGTGCTGTACGGCGCCGGCCCGCGCACGCTGATGGAAGCCCGCGGCCACAACTCGGACGAGAACCTGCGTCTGAACGACCTGAACCGTGCCACCAAGGTCGTCGCGCTGGCACTGTCGGACCTGATGGCCTGAACAAGACGCGCCCCCGCGAACTGTAGTACCTCTTGGTTGTGATGATGGCCCGCGAGACACTCGTCCGCGGGCCTTTTTTCATTCGGCGGCGTCTTCGTCCGGCACGGCCAGGCTTACCAGCCATCGCCGCACGATCTGCTCTTCCTCGGCGGTGAGCCCGGCGCGCAGTCGCTTGTCGGCCTCCCGCGCGCGTACCTTGCACTCGGCCAGCAACGCCTGCCCGCTCTCCGTCAGCGCGATCGTCTGGATGCGGCCGTGCACCGGATGAGGCTGACGCGCGATCGCGCCCATCTTCTCCAGGTTGTTCATGATCACGCTGACCGTCTGCGGGGTCAGCATCGCCAGCCGCGCCACGTCGGCACCGGAAATGCCGGGGTATGCGCCAAGCATCGTCAGTACGAAGAACTGCGGCAGGGTCACGCCAAGATCGGCCAGTAGGCGTTCCATGTTCAGGCGATTGGCCGCGCTGGCCTGCCGCAGCAGGTACGCCAGATAGCCGCTCTCGCCGCGCTTGCCTTCACCGGGTGCGGGAATCCGCGCCGCTTCCGCCGCGTCCGCCTTCTTCCCTTTGTTTTTCCCTTTGGATGACAGGGTCTTTCCCATGATATCAGTGCTCTTACATTAATCTTCGAACTCTGACATCTTATCGCAAGGAGCCAGTCATGGATTTCCAGACCTTCACGAAATCGGCACCCGACGTCTACGCGGCGCTGAGCGGGGTGAGCAAGGCGGTGGAAGCGGCGGGGATGGACAAAGCGCTGACGGAGCTGCTCAAGCTGCGTGTCTCGCAGATCAACGGCTGCGCGTTCTGCCTGCAGTTCCATCTGAACATTGCGCGCAAACTCGATATCGACCCGCGCAAGTTCGACTTGCTTGCGGGCTGGCGCGACGCGGGCATCTACACAGCGCGCGAAGCCGCGGCGCTGGGCTGGGCCGAGGCGCTGACGTCCATGAACGATCCCGCCGCGCGCGATGCGGCCTTCGCCGCCGCGCGGACGGTGTTTAGCGAGCAGGAACTGATGCTGCTGGCAGCCGCGATTGCGTCGATCAATGCCTGGAACCGCATTGCGGTCGGCCTGCATTTCGCGCCGCCGCCGGCCGCACCCGGGGGCCGGCCATGAACGGCGTCACCGTGGAGCGGATCGAGATTCGGGGCATCGATACGCCCGACGACGTGGCTGCGGCGTTTCCCTTGATGCGCCAGTTGCGTCCGCATCTGCGGGACGCGAACGAGCTGGTCACGCGCTGGCGGCAGCAGACCGGCGACGGCTACCGTCTGGTCGGCCTGTGGGACGACGGCCCGTTGGTAGCGCTGGCTGGCTATCGGTACGCGGAAAACCTCGTCTACGGGCCGTACTGTTATGTCGACGATCTGGTTACCGACGCCGCCGCGCGCAGCGGTGGGTACGGCCAGATGCTGATGGACTGGCTGAAGACGGAAGCGCACGCGCAGGGATGCGCGCGGCTGGTACTGGATACGCCGCTCGACAATGTGCTCGGCCACCGCTTCTACTACCGCAACGGCCTGCTGGCCCGGGCGCTACGGTTCAACTACGTGTTCGACTGAGTGAGTCGATCACTGCGCCGAACTCATGGGCCGAACTCATGGGCCGACCATACGCCCCCAGACATGACCACATTGCTACACCTGAACGTCAGCCCGCGCGGCGAACGATCACATAGCCGCCGGGCTGGAACCGTCGTACGAGAACGGCTGGCCGCGCATCGCGGACCGCTGACCGTGATCGAACGCGATCTCGGTGCCGAGCCGCTGCCGCCCATCGACGCGGCGTTCACCGACGCGAATCTTGCCGTGGCGGCCGGCGGTGACGAGCAGGCCCCGGCGCTGATGCTCTCCGGGCGCCTGATTGCCGAACTCGAGTCTGCGGACATGGTGCTCATCACCACGCCGATCCACAACTTCACGGTGCCGGCCACGCTCAAGACGTGGATCGACCTCGTCGTGCGGCCGGGGCGGACTTTCCGAAGCACGCCGCAAGGCAAGCAGGGCCTGCTGCGAGATCGCCCGGTGCTGGCCGTGGTGGCCTGCGGCGGCGCGTTCCACGACGGGCCCGGCAGTCAGCAGGATTTCTTCACGCCATACCTGAAGTACGTGCTGGGGACGATCGGCCTGTCGCGCGTCGAGGTCCTGCGCATGGAAAACATGAATCGCGGCTCCGACCCGGTGGCGCGCAGCTTTGACCACCTACGCGCCTGGTGCGAAGCCGCCGTGCCCGTGATGCCGGACTGATGCCGGACTGATGCTGGACTGATGTGGACTGACGCCGCAGAGGCGGCCCACTCGGCCAATCAGTCGGGGACTGTCCCGTCTCCGACACCAAGCGGGCGCTGCATCAGCAGGGTGTCGATCCACTGGCCGTGCTTGAGACCGACCGCTTCCAGCCGCCCGACGGTACGGAATCCCAGTCGCTCGTGCACGGCCACGGAACCGGCGCCCTCGCCGGACGCGGTCAGTGCCACCACGGCCACCATCTGACGCCACGGCCCGGTCTCGCAGCGCGTGATCAGTTCGGCCAGCAGCGCGCGGCCCAGCCCTTCGCCGGTATGGCGATGGTCGATATAGATCGAATCCTCGATGGCGAAGCGGTAGGCGCTGCGAGCGCGATAACTCGACGCATAGGCATAGCCAAGGATCTCGCCATCGCGTTCGGCGACGATATATGGCAGACCCTTCTTGAGGACCTCGCCGAACCGGTGCCGCATCTCGTCGACGGTCGGCGCCACTTCCTCGAACGAGGCGCGGCCGTGTTGCACGTGGTGGGCGTAGATGGCGTGGATCGCCGGGACGTCGTCAGTGGTGGCGTCGCGCAGCCGGTAAGGCTTGCGCGCGGTGGTGGGGAGGGCGGACACGTTGGATTCCGAAGAAGATTCTGAGGGGTAAACCTGCCATGGCACGTCGTCGCTGGCCATGGTTCAGCGGTAGGCCGGGTCTCGCATGATGCGTGCCAGCCGGCATTCGTTGCCTGTCCGTTGCAGCGTGCCGTTGTATATAGTGCGGGTAGTTCAACACAGACTGCCGGAACAGGCCGAAGGAAGCCGTCATGATCACGATCTACCATAACCCCCGCTGCTCGAAGTCGCGCGAAACGCTCGCGCTGGTCGAATCGGCGGCGCAGCGCCTGGGCGAACCGGTGGAGATCGTGGAATACCTCAAGACACCGCCGTCGCTCGCCACGCTGCGCCAGCTCCACACGATGCTGGGCGTGCCGGTGCGCGCCATGATCCGCGATGGCGAAAGCGCCTACAAGGAACTGGATCTTGCCGATCCCGGCCTGACCGACGCCGAACTGCTGGCCGCCGTGGCCGACAACCCGATTCTGTTGCAACGACCGGTGGTGGTCCGCAACCGCCGCGCGGCGATCGGGCGTCCGCCGGAGAACGTGGCCCCGCTGCTGGGCTGAGCGCCAGTTTTCCGCCCCTGAAATAGAACCGGCCCCCACCAGAGGTGGAGGCCGGCCGGTCAGACAGGGACTGTGCTTCAGACGGGGCCGTTCAATTGACGCCCAGCCAGTGCATGACCTCCTGACCGAAAGAGATTCCTGCCAGGACGACCAGCAGCACGACAGCCGTGACCGCGCTCACGTAGATCGTCGCCTGGGCGACTTCCGCATCTTCCGTGACGGAATGGTAGTGCGTGACGATATCGGTATGCGCACCAGGACGGTGCGGCCAGTGCAATCGGCCGGAAAGATCCTTGAGATGAAGATCGGGATGGAATCGCATGGCCACACCTCCTCGGCGCACCGTCAGGGATCGCTGGCGGACACAGGCGCGCGAACGCTCACGCCACCTCACGCCACCAATTGCACGCTTCTACTATAGGTGACGTTTGCCATGCTATCGATGCGGCACGGATCAAACAGGTGTTGGTTGCCGCACCAAGGCGGTGCGCCTGTTTGGCCTCAAATGCACCGAAAGCGATCCAGCATTCACACTGCGGGTTTGGGATCGCCTTCCGATGTGTCCGCCGCCGGGGGCAGGGCAGCCAGGGCGGCTTCCCGCGCGCGCAGTTCGGTCAGCATGTTGCAGAACAGCGCCCCTTGCTCGAGCGCGTCGTCGAGCGCCACGTGCGTATGTGGCAGCGGATCGTGCCAATGGGCCGGAAAGGCCGCCTTGACCGCTTTACGGTAGGGCAGCCCGGTCAGCGCGAAGCCGACGGTCTTGATGTCGAGCGCGGCCCAGCCGAAGGGTGACCGGCCCACGAACCGCATCATGTACCAGAACACCCATGTGAAATCGAAGCCGGCCGGGAACGCGACGAAGACCGGCTTGCCGGGCAGGCTTTCGACCCATTCGACGTAACGCGGCATGGCGTCCTCGGGGCGTTGCAGGTCACGCCGGCATGCCGCCCAGGCTTCGGGCTGCGTCTTCCACCATTGCATCTGTACAGGATGACCGGCCGCACCGGGCAAGGTCTCGAGGTTCGCGGAGAACGTGCCCACGACAGTCTTGTCCGCCAGCATCGCCACCGATGCGAAGGACAGCATCGAATGTGGGCCCGGGATCGGGCCGTCGGCCTCCACGTCGGTACTGACGTAGATCTCGGGACGCGTGTCCGGCGCCTGTTTTTTCGCCATGGGTCAGGCCGCGTCGATCAGGTGATCGGCCACGAATGGATTGTTGCGACGCTCCTCGCCGAACGTGGAGACCGGGCCGTGACCCGGCACGAACGTCACGTCGTCACCCAGCGGCCAGAGCCGGGTGCGGATCGAGCGGATCAGATCCGCGTGGTTGCCGCGCGGGAAGTCGGTGCGCCCGATCGAGCCGGCGAACAGCACATCGCCGACGATCGCGAGCTTGTTGGGACGCGAGAAAAACACAACGTGGCCCGGCGTATGGCCCGGGCAGTGATAGACCTCGAGCGTCTCGTTGCCAAACGTGACCGTGTCGCCGTTCTCGAGCCAGCGGTCCGGCTCGAACGCCTCGGGATGCCCAAAGCCGAATCGCCGCGTCTGCTCGGGCAGTTGCTCGATCCAGAAGCGTTCCTCCTGCTGCGGTCCCTCGATCGGAATGCCGAGCTGGCGCGATAGCGTCGCGGCGCCAGCGCAGTGATCGACGTGCCCGTGCGTCAGAAAGATCTTCTCCAGCGTGACGCCTTGCTCTTTGACCGCCGAGAGGATGCGGTCGAGATCGCCTCCGGGATCGCAAACGGCTGCGCGCTGCGTGGTCTCGTCGATCAGTAGTGAACAGTTTTGCTGGAAGGGCGTGACGGGGATCAGGAGGGCTTTCATTTGTGCTTGTTGCGGCATATTTTGAGGCCAGACGCCAGCCTCAGCAGGTGGGTCATTGTAGCCGCGTCATGCGTTCGTCATCGCTCGGTCATCGACTCCGATACGTGCGATGCCACACGGAAAGTGCAGCATAGGCCGTGCACGCTCCATCGGAAGCCCGCCCCGGGGTATCCGGCGCAATCCCTTGCCACGCCGTGGATTGCGGGGAATTGACATCAATTTAAGCACCTTTTGATTAAGTTTCGTAACAAAATCAAGGCACTAGCCTCAATACGACTCTGTTAGACTGCGCGCCTATGTTTAGCCAGCCTGCACTCCGCCCGGAGTCCGTGCGCACGATAGCGCCCGGCTCCACACGCTTCCTTCGTCAATGCGCGATCATCGTATCGGCGTTGGTGATGGCCGCGTGCGCGACGCCGCCGGGCGGCGACACCGAGAACGCATCGACGCAAGGCGCGATCCCGACCAAGTCCGCACGGTCGAAGTCCGGCACGAACGCGCCGGCGACGGCCAAGTCCGACGATCGCGGTAGCTGGAACCTGTTCGGCCTCGATGAAGGCGCGCCGGCGCAATCGTCGATCGACGGCCTGCGCGCGGACATGGGTACGTTCGAGCAGCGTGGCACGGCGTCCTGGTACGGCAAGGGCTTTCACGGCCGCAAGACCGCCAATGGGGAACGCTTCGACATGCGCGCCATGACGGCGGCTCACCCGACCCTGCCGCTAGACAGCTGGGTGCTGGTGCGCAATCTCAGCAACAACAAGGTGGCCGTGGTACGGATCAACGACCGTGGCCCCTATCATGGCAACCGGATCCTCGACCTGTCGTACGCGGCAGCCAAGCGCCTGAGCTTCGTCAATAGTGGTTCGACCAAGGTGGAAATCCGCCGGCTGTCCCGCACCGAAGTGGCGGCCCTGGGCCCCGAGATCGAGGCGGGTGGCACCGAGGCCGGCGACGGCAGCGGCGCCGACGAGATGCCGGATACCGCCAATGCGCTGGTGCCGGCGAAGTCGAAGGCCAAGAAGTCCACGGTCAAGCGCAAGCGCCCCTGATCCGCGATGCAGGCCGGCCGGATCGATCCTCTCGCTCCCCGCTCAACCGCCCGCCTGCAGCCCCCCTCCCAATTCAGATTTTTCTCACTCAGCACGCTGCGCGAGCGCGAGCTGGTAGAGCGCATCCGTCTTCGCGCCGGTGATCGCGGCCGCCAGCTTGGCGGCACGCTTGGCTGGCAGCTCGGCCAGCAGCAGCTTCAGCACGCGCACGGCTTCGGCATCGGGCGCATCTTCATCGCCCGCTTCCGCCCGACGCACACCTTCCACTACCAGCACGAACTCGCCCTTGCCGCGCGCAGCTTCGCTCGCAAGCCAGGCCGGGGCTTCCGCCACGGTCAGGACGGGTGTCTCCTCGAACAGCTTGGTCAGTTCGCGCCCGATCAGCAGGCGGCGCGTGCCGGGCAGGGCGGCCGCCAGCGCGGCCAGCGTGTCGGCAATGCGGTGCGGTGCTTCGTAGAAGACCCAGGCGTGGTCGAGCGCAGCCAGCCGGGCGATCTCGTCCGCGCGGGCCTTGGGCTTGCCGGGCAGGAATCCGACGAACGTGAAACGGCCTTCGCCGGCCTCGAGCATGTCGCCCGCCACGGACAGCGCTGTGACCGCGGCGCTCGGTCCCGGCAACGGCACCACGCCGAGTCCGGCCGCGCGCACGGCTTCGACCAGCCGAGCGCCCGGGTCAGAAATACCCGGCGTGCCGGCATCGGACACATAGGCGATCCGCTCCCCGGCCCGCAGGCGTTCCACGATACGGACGGCGGCCTCGCGCTCGTTGTGCTCGTGCACGGCGACCAGCGGCCGCTGCAGCCCCACGCGGGTCAGCAGTTGCCCGGTGTTGCGCGTGTCTTCACAGGCGATTGCGTCGGCCAGGCCGAGCACGTGCAGCGCGCGCAGGGACAGATCGGCGACGTTGCCGATCGGCGTGGCCACCACGTACAGCGTACCCGGTGGGTAGGTCTGGCCGCTTGCCAGCAGGGTCCAGTCACTCATGCTTGGAGAACTTCCGTTGATTCGCTCATTCAAAACCACCACGCCATCCGCCTTGCCGGCCTTGCCGGCATCGTCCACGACGCGGCAAGGCGCGCTGGCCGAGGATCGCGCGCTTGCCTACCTGCAGCGGCAGGGTCTGGTGCCCGTCGAACGCAATTATCGCTGCAAAGGCGGCGAGATCGACCTGATCATGCGCGCCGCTGACGATACGCTGGTTTTCGTCGAGGTGCGCAAGCGCGGCGGACGCGGGTTTGGCGGCGCGGCGGCAAGCATCACGCTGACCAAGCAGCGGCGCGTGCTGCGCGCGGCCAGTCATTACCTTGCCACGCTGGACCGGCTGCCGCCATGCCGGGTGGATGTGGTGGCGCTGGACCCGGGCCGGCTCGAATGGCTGCGGAACGCGTTCGACCTCGGGGTGCTGGATTCCGAGGGCGGCGGCGAGGGGCGTGCGTCATAATGCGCGGGATTGTGCAGAAGTCATCAAGCCATGAGTATTGAAAGTATCGAGCAGCAATTCCTGGACAGTGCCGAGACCAAGCGGATGGCCGCCACACTGATGGCGCCTCACATTGACGCCGCCGTGGAGCGGATGGTCGCGGCCCTGACCAGCGGCAACAAGATCCTGGCCTGCGGCAACGGGGGCTCGGCTGCGGACGCCCAGCATTTCGCGGCCGAACTGGTCGGCCGGTTCGAGCGCGAGCGCCCGGGCCTGGCAGCCATCGCCCTGACCACGGACAGTTCGATCCTGACGGCGATCGGCAATGACTACGATTTTTCGGTGGTGTTCTCCAAGCAGGTGGAAGCCCTGGGCCAGCCCGGGGACATCCTGCTGGCGCTCTCCACTTCGGGTAATTCGGCCAACGTGATCGCGGCCATCCACGCCGCGCACCAGCGCGACATGAGCGTGGTGGCGCTGACCGGCAAGGGTGGCGGCAAGATCGCCACGGTGCTGGACGAATTCGACATTGACCTGTGCGTGCCGAGCGATCGGACCGCGCGGATCCAGGAAGTGCATCTGCTGACACTGCATTGCCTCTGCGACGGTATCGACGAGGCACTGCTGGGTGAAGCATAAGGACCACGCCAGTGGACGCCCGCGAGTTATCCCGGGTTATTCACAGGCCTGCCCACAACGTATCCACAGGTTTTGCGGCGTCATCCACAGTGATATCCACAGCCGCGCAACCGCCCTGCAAACCGCTGCAATCTGATTTCCTGCAAAGGACCGCATGACGAACGTGACCAAGACCAACCAGAAGAAGACTTCCCCGGCCCGTATCGCACGCACGGCCGTCACCGTGGCCGCACTGATCGTGTCCGCCACGCAGCTCGCCGGCTGCTTCCCCGTGCTGGCCGGCGCGGTCGGTACCGGCGTGGTGATGGCCACCGACCGTCGGCCCACGGGCACGCAAACGATCGACCGTGGCCTGCAGATGGAAATCGACAGCACGCTGAGCTCGCGCTTCAGCGGCGACAAGGCCCGCGTGGAGGCGGCGGTGTTCAACCGCAAGGTGCTGCTGGTGGGCGAAGTCAGCAATGCCGACGTCAAGCAGCAGGTCGAACAGTACGTGCGCGGCCTGCAGAACACGCGTGACGTAGTGAATGAACTCCAGGTCACGGCCTCGCCGGGCTTCATGACGCGCAGCAATGACGCGTACCTGACCAGCAAGGTCAAGACGCTGTTGGTGACCGCCGAGGGCGTGCCCGCCAATTCGATCAAGGTCACGACGGACAAGGGCGTGGTCTATCTGCTGGGCATCGTGACCAATGCCGAAGGCGACAAGGCCACGGACGTGGCCCGCAACTCCAGCGGCGTGCAGAAGGTGGTCAAGGCGTTCGACTACATCAGCGAATCCGAGCGCGCCCGTCTGGATGCATTGGGCAGTTCGCAGAACGGCAACACCGGCAGCGAAGCGGTAGGTACGCCGGCGCCGGTCCAGTCGGTGCCGGGTAGCGCACCCAACGCGCCCGTGAACTCCGACGCGCCCGCGTCGATGGGCACCTCCGGTGGCGCGACCACGAGCCCCGTGGCCGCGCCGGTCTCGTCGCCGGTGGCGCTGCCGCCGGGCCGCAACCTGCCGTAAGCGACATGACGCTCGCGCCGCGGTACCTGAGGGGCGTCGTGGCGGGTGTCTGCGTGGCGCCGGCGCTGGCGCTCGCGCAGCCGGCTTCGGCACCCGCCGGGCCGGCCGAAGCCGGCAAGCTGACCGTGGAGGCGCAGGCGGCCCGCACGATGCAGGGGCGCAATCTCGCCGCGTCCTGCGCGGTCTGCCACGGCACGGACGGCAAGCCGCCTGCGGATAGTCCGATTCCGCTACTGGCGGGCCGGCAGCAGGCCGAACTCGTCGAGCTGATGTTCAATTTCAAGAACGGCAAGCGCTCCGGGACCGTGATGCCGCAAATCGCCAAGGGCTATAGCGACGCGCAGATCCTCGCGATGGCCGCCTGGTTCGCCGACCAGAAATAGCCCATGCAAAGACGCTCTGTCCTACAGGCCGCCCTGGCCGGTGTCGCGGCCTCCACGCTCGGCATGTTGACGCCGCGTCAGGCGCGCGCAGCAACTGCAGCGAAGGTCGTGGTGATCGGCGGCGGCTTTGGCGGCGCCACGGCCGCACGCTACCTGCGCACCTGGAGTCGTGGTGCTGTCGACGTCACGCTGGTCGAGCCCGACGAGGCGTTTGTGTCCTGCCCGCTGTCGAATCTCGTTGTCGCCGGCTATCGCCAGATGGCCGACATCACGCTGCCCTACGACACGCTGGTGAGTCGTCACGGGGTGAGGCACGTGCGCGACACGGTCACGGCGATCGACCCGGCGGCACGCACTGTCCGGCTGGCGAGCGGCGGGACGCTGCCGTATGACCGCCTGATCCTGTCCCCCGGCGTGGAGATGCAGTCCAGCGCGATCCCGGGTCTGGCGCGTCCTGGCGGGGATCAGATCGTGCACGCCTGGAAGGCCGGTCCGCAGACCGACGTCCTGCGCCGCCAGCTTGCGGCGATGCCCGATGGCGGTACGTTCGCGATCACGATCCCGCTGGCGCCGTACCGTTGCCCGCCCGGCCCGTACGAGCGGGCCTGCCTGGTTGCCGACTATCTCAAGCAACACAAGCCGCGCAGCAAGGTGCTCGTGCTCGACGCGAACCCGGACATCACGTCGAAAGGCGCGTTGTTCCGGAAGGTCTGGGAGACCCGCTACAAGGGGATGATCGAGTACCGGCCGCAGTTCGAGACCGTCGATGTCGATCCGGCCACACGCACGATCCGCTTCGACGTGCAGGACGACGAGCGGGCCGACGTCATCAACCTGCTGCCACCGCAGCGCGCCGGCGCCATCGCCGTGGCCAGCGGTCTGGCGACGGCCAACGGCCGCTGGTGCGAGGTCGACTTCCTGACCATGGCGTCGACCGTGGCACCCGACATCCATGTTCTTGGCGACGCCGTCCAGATCGCGCCGCTGATGCCCAAGTCCGGCACGATGGCCAATCAGCACGGCAAGGTGGCCGCCGCCGCGATCCTGCGGCTGCTGGCAGGTCAGGATCCGGACCCGGAGCCGGTCTACACCAACACCTGCTACAGCTTCACGTCGTCGAACGAGGCCATCCACGTGGCCAGCGTGCATCGCTATGATGCCGGCGAGAAAACCATGCTGACCGTGCCGGGGTCCGGCGGGCTGTCCGTCGCGCCAAGCAGGCGGGAAGGTGAGTACGGACTTGCCTGGGCCCACAGCATCTGGGCCGACATGCTGGGCGCCTGACTCACTGACAGAGTGCCGGCTGCCCCACACGCCCCGCTCACCCCACACGCCGCAAAACCGCAGGATCGTGCAACGCCGCGCCGCCATGGGCTGATACGCTAGCCGTGCCGGTCATCCCGCCCCCAGGGATGTGGCGATCCTTTTTCGATCATGCAATCCAAAGACCGTCTGCTTGCCCTGGCCATCATCGTGGTCTGGGGCGTCAATTTCGTCGTCATCAAGGTCGGCCTTGTCGGCGTGCCGCCAATGCTGCTGGGCGCGCTGCGCTTCTGCCTGGTGGCGTTTCCGGCTGTTTTCTTTATCCCTCGGCCGCGTATCCCGCTGCGGATGCTGGTGGCCTACGGCGCCACCATCAGCCTTGGGCAGTTCGTGTTCCTGTTCTACGCGATGGCTGTCGGGATGCCGGCGGGGCTGGCCTCGCTGGTGCTGCAGTCCCAGGTGTTCTTCACCGTGGCCATCGCCGGGTTCTGGCTTGGCGAGCCGGTGCGCTGGCACAACATCGCTGGCATGGCCATCGCCGCCTGCGGGCTCGCCCTGATTGGCAGCGGCGCCGCCCACGGCCCGGGCGGCATGACGCTGGCCGGCTTCCTGCTGACGCTGTGCGCCGCCCTGTGCTGGGCCACGGGCAATATCGTCAGCAAGAAGATCGGGCCGGTGGACCTGCTGGGCCTGGTGGTGTGGGGCGCGCTGATCCCGATCGTGCCGTTCGCGCTGCTGTCGCTCTGGTTCGAGGGCCCGGCCCGGATGACGCAGGCGCTGACCCATATCTCCGGCATGGGCGTGTTCGCGGTCTGCTACCTGGCGTTTTGTGCCACGCTGTTCGGCTACACGATGTGGGGCCGCCTGCTGACGCGCTACGCGGCCAGCAAGGTGGCGCCGCTGACGCTGCTGGTGCCGGTGGTCGGCCTGGTCTCCGCACACCTGCTGCTGGGCGAAGCATTGGCGCTGACGCAATGGGCTGGCGCCCTGGTGGTAATGGCCGGTCTGCTGCTCAACGTGTTCGGCGGGCGACTGTGGGCCGGTCGGATGCTCGCCGGGCGGTGATTTCGAGGGTTAACCCGCAATTTAGCCGCCGTTCCCGCGTTTTTGCGCATATGGATATCACGTGTGAATCCGTATCGTTGCCGCTTCTTGAGGCAAAATAGCGGACTGGCCGCAACCCGCCCGAGACGCTCTCACCGATCACCCGAGAGGCCCGGAGGCCCAGAGGCCCGAAAGAAGGCCCGCCCCAACGGCGGCCAGCGCGTGCCGCGCCGCGGGATCGCCCCCCCCAAGCGCGTCCTTGCCGTCCCCACGGCTCAATCAGTTTGGAGCACAACAACATGAAGCAGTTTGTCATCGCCGCCGCTCTCCTGGCCGCCGCCGCATCCGCGCACGCCGTGGACGCCGCCAAGGCCCAGGAAATCGCCAACAAGAACGCCTGCATGGGCTGCCACCAGGTCGACAAGAAGCTGGTCGGCCCCGCGTACAAGGACGTGGCCGCCAAGTACAAGGGCGACAAGACCGCTCTGGCGAAGCTGACCGCGAAGGTCAAGAACGGTGGTTCGGGCGTCTGGGGTCCGGTTCCGATGCCGGCTAACGCCGCCGTCAGCGATGCCGACCTGAAGACGGTCGTGGAGTGGGTGCTGGCTGGCGCCCCGGCCAAGTAAGCGCCGCGACGTCCGCGCGGGCCGTCTGATGTTCCGGCGGCCCGTGCCATTTCCGGCGGTAGGACATCCATCGTGATGACCGGCGAAATACCAAAGCAATGCCGGCGCACTGTTCGCAAGAAGTCGTTTCAGAATGAAGCGAAGCAGTTCTGGCCAGCCACGCGGCTGCAGACAGTGGAACGAGCGCCAGAATCATTTTGAAACGGCTTCCAGGGAAACCGGGTAAGCAAGGCAAGTACAGGAAATACAGCAACATGAATGCGAAACGACGAGACGTGCTGCGGATGACCGCTGTGCTGTCGCTGATGGCCGCCACCGGCCTGATCAGCGAGGCGCAGGCCGCGGAGTGGAACAAGACGGCCTTCGACGGCAAGAGCGTGGCCGACGTGATCAAGGCACTGGGCGGCAGCGGTCCCGAAAAGAGCTCGGCCATCACCTTCATCGCACCGGACATCGCCGAGAACGGCGCCGTGGTGCCGGTGGCCGTGACCAGCAACATCCCCGATACCGAGCAGATCGCTATCCTGGTGGAAAAGAACCCGAACACGCTGGCCGCCGATTTCGCGATTCCGGCCGGCACCGAGCCGTTCGTCTCCACGCGCGTGAAGATGGGCCAGACCTCGGTCGTCCACGCCGCGGTCAAGGCCGGCGGCAAGTGGTACGTGGCATCGAAGGAAATCAAGGTCACGCTGGGCGGCTGCGGCGGCTGACGCCCCATCGTTCAGACGAGAACACGGACCAGATTTCCAGATTACTGCTGACAGGAGAAGCACATGGCAGACCCGATGCGCGTTCGCGCCACCGAAAACGGCGGCGTGGTTGACGTCAAGATTCTGATGAAGCACGACATGGAGACCGGCCAGCGCAAAGACGCCTCCGGCAAGACGATTCCGGCCTGGCATATCCAGACCGTGATCGCCACGTGCAAGGGCAAGGAAGTGTTCCACGCCCAGTTCGGCCCGGCCGTATCGAAGGATCCGTTCCTGAACTTCAAGTTCAAGGGCGGTGCCAAGGGCGACAAGGTCACCGTGACCTGGGTCGACAACCGCGGCGACAAGCGTACCGACGAAGCCACCATCGCCTGACCAGGGCGAAGCGAGGAAGCACCATGCGGCGAGCATTCTTTCGGGCCACGGCGGCGCTGGCCGCCATCGGCCTCACCGCCAAGGCAGCGGCACAGGAGAAGGCGTCCATGCCTATCCTGGGCAAGGGCCGCGTCAAGGTCGTCTATCAGTTGTCAGAGGGCATCGATCAGGCCGTGCGTGCCATGGCCAATCTGCGCAATCACCTGAACGCCGCGCCGGATACGAAGATCGTCGTCGTAGCGTTCGGCTACGGCATCGACTTCCTGGTGGAAGGCGCCAAGGATTCGCGCGGCAACACGTTCGAAGCCCCGGTGGCCGCGCTGGCGTCGTCGGGCGTGGAGTTTCGCGTTTGCCATAACACGCTTGCTGCCCGCCGCATTTCCGAGCAGAACCTGCTGATGGATGCCAAGGTGGTGCCCGCCGGTGTGGTGGAAGTGGCACGCCTGCAGTTCGACGAAGGCTACGCTTACCTCAAGCCCTGATGTGTTCGCGAGGCGTTCGCCGCTGCAAGCGCGAGCGCCGAGCGCGATTTCCGGAAGTCCGGCCATGAGCCCCTGGGCCGGACCCGCATAGCAAGCCGTCCGCCGCCCGACCATGTGGCGAGATGGCGAGGAGAACGCCCCGATGGTTTCCCCGCGCAATACCCGCCGCACGTACCGCGCCGCTTCTGCCATTCTGGCCGTGGCCGCCGCCGTCACCGCGATCGCCACCACGCTCTCCGCGCCCGCGCTGGCGCAGGGCAGCACCGCCGAAGAACTCGCCAAGTACCGTCAGATGCTGGCCGAAGGCAATCCCGCAGAACTATGGGAAGCCGCCGGCGAGGAACTGTGGAAAAAGCCGGCCGGCCCGAAGAACGTCTCGCTCGAACAGTGCGACCTGGGCAAGGGCCCGGGCGTGACCAAGGGCGCTTACGCCGAACTGCCGCGCTACTTCAAGGACACCAACAAGGTCATGGACCTGGAGCAGCGCCTGGCTTACTGCCGCGTGACGTTGCAGGGCCTGACACAGGAAGAGGCGACGAAGAACCCGTTCTCGTCGCAGGGCAAGCCGTCCGACATCGAACGCCTGGCTGCCTACCTGACCGGCGAATCGCGCGGCGTGAAGATGAACGTCCAGCTCACGCACCCCGAGGAAAAGCGGGTCTACGCGCTGGGCGAGAAGATGTTCTTCTATCGTGGCGGCGCGTATGACTTCGCCTGCGCCACCTGCCATGCCGTGGATGGCCAGCGCATCCGCCTGCAGGACCTCCCGAACCTGCTGACGTCGAAGGGCGCCGAGGCCGCGTACACCACGTGGCCCGCCTACCGCGTCTCGCAGGGCGAGGTTCGCACGATGCAGCACCGGCTTTACGACTGCCTGCGCCAGCAGCGCTTCCCCGAACCGGCCTATGGTTCCGACGTGATTACCGCCCTGACGATGTTCCTGGCGAAGAACGCCAACGGCGGCACGTACGACGGCCCGAACATGAAGCGCTAGGAGACCACGACATGAACAAACTCCATACGATGGCGCTGGTCGCCATGGTGGCGCTCTCGGCTGCCGGCACGCAGGCGCTGGCGCAGACGGCGGCAAAAGATACGACGAAGGCTGCGACGAAGGGCGCGACCGCAAAGGTCACCGACGCCGACGTGCGCCAGATGATCGAATCGTCCTTCACGTCCAAGGGGCCCGCCACGGTCGAGGGTGTGCTGAACCAGGATGCCACGCAGAAGGCATGCAGCCAGTACCCCGATCGCAGCAAGGTGCCGGCCGCCGTGGCGAAGAAGGTGGAAGCCGCCGAGCTGAAGCAGGTGAAGTATCCCGCCGACAACAACTGGCTCGGCGACTGGAAGGAAGGCGAGAAGATCGCGCAGAACGGCCGGGGCATGCAGTTCACCGACGCGGTGGGCGGCACCAACGGCGGCAACTGCTACGCCTGCCATCAGCTGACCAAGGCCGAGATCTCATTCGGGAATATCGGGCCGTCGCTCTACCAGTACGGAAAGCTGCGCGGTAACTCGCAGGAAGTGGTTCGCTACACGTGGGGCAAGATCTGGGATTCGAACGCGTTCAGCGCCTGTTCCAACATGCCGCGCTTCGGCCACAAGGGCATCCTGACCGAGCAGCAGATTCGCGACGTGATGGCGCTGCTGCTCGATCCGGCATCGCCGGTCAATCAGTAAGGGGCGCATGATGCGGGCTCGGCGCGTCGTGGTCGCATGGATGCTCGCGCTGACCGCGGCGTTTGGCGCGGCAGCGCAGTTGGCTCAGGCGGCGGAAGTCGGCGACGTGATCCACCTGCCCGACGTGAAGCTGCTCGACGGCCGCACCGTGCCTGCCTCGCAGTGGGCGGGCAAGCCGCTGGTCGTCGAGATCTGGGCCTCGTGGTGTCCGTTCTGCGCGCTGCAGAACCCGCGCCTGCAGGCCCTGTACGACAAGACGCGCGGCACGCCGCTGCAGGTGCTGACGATCAGCATCGACAAGCACCCGCATGAAGCAGTGGCGTACCTGAAACAGCGCGGCTACACCTTCCCCGCGACGATGGATTCCGATGCCCTGCGCCACGCCTTCGGCAAGCGCAAGGGGCTGCCGGAACTGTACGTGCTGGACGGGCAGGGCCGCGTGGTGCAGAAGGAAGTGGGCGAGATGCTCGACGACGACGTCGCCGCCCTGGCGCGCTACGGCAAACGCTGAGCGCGCACGACTCGGACGGAAATCAGCATGAATCGACGCGAGTTCCTGCAGGTGCTGGCGGTGGCCGGCGCCGGCGGCATGGCTTTCCCGGGCGGCGACGCACAGGCCGCGCGCGCCGCGCAACAGTTCTACGACGTGCCGCGCTTCGGCAACGTTCACCTGCTGCACTTTACCGATTGCCACGCGCAACTGCGTCCGGTGCATTTTCGCGAACCCAGTGTGAACCTGGGCGTGGCTGAATGGGCAGGCAAGCCGCCGCATCTGGTGGGCAAGGCCTTTCTGCACGAGTACGGCATCCGCCCCGGCACCCCCGAAGCGCACGCGTTCACCTGCCTCGATTTCACCGAAGCCGCGCGCCGCTACGGCAAGGTGGGCGGGTTTGCCCATCTCTCTACGCTGATCCAGCGCATGAAGGCCAGCCGGCCCGGCGCGTTGCTGCTCGATGGCGGCGATACCTGGCAGGGCTCGGCCACGGCGCTGTGGACCAAGGGCCAGGACATGGTCGACGCGGCGCTGCAACTGGGCGTCGACGTGATGACGCCGCACTGGGAAATGACGCTCGGCGCCGAGCGCGTGAAGCAGATCGTCGACAACGACTTCAAGGGCCGCGTCTCGTTCCTGGCGCAGAACATCAAGACCAACGACTTCGGCGATCCGGTCTTCGACCCATACGTGATCCGCGACATGAACGGCGTGGCCGTGGCGATCATCGGGCAGGCCTTCCCATACACGCCGATCGCCAATCCGCGCTACTTCGTGCCGGACTGGACCTTCGGCATCCAGGAAGAAAACCTCCAGCAGGTGATCGACGATGCGCGTGCCAAGGGCGCGGAGGTGGTGGTTCTGCTGTCGCACAACGGCATGGACGTCGACCTCAAGCTCGCCTCGCGCGTGCGCGGCCTCGACGCGATCCTCGGCGGCCACACGCATGACGGCGTGCCCAAGCCAGTGCATGTCAGGAATCCGGGCGGTGCGACGCTGGTGACCAACGCGGGCTCCAACGGCAAGTTCCTCGGTGTGCTCGACTTCGACGTCCGCAACGGCAAGGTGGCCGACTTCCGCTACAAGCTGCTGCCGGTCTTCGCAGACTACCTGCCGGCCGACCCCGCGATGGAGGCACTGATCACCAAGGTACGTGCCCCGTACGAGTCCAGGCTCAGCGAGGTACTGGCGATCAACCGTGGCCTGCTGTATCGCCGCGGCAACTTCAACGGCACCTTCGACCAGCTCATCCTGGACGGCCTGATGGCCGTGCAGGACGCCGAGATCGCGTTCTCGCCCGGTTTCCGCTGGGGCACCACGCTGCTGCCCGGCGAGAACATCACGATGGAAGCCCTGATGGACCAGACGGCCGTCACGTACCCGTACACGACGGTGACGCCGATGACCGCCGAGACCATCAAGACCATCCTCGAGGACGTGGCCGACAACCTGTTCAACCCCGATCCCTACTACCAGCAGGGCGGCGACATGGTGCGCGTGGGCGGGCTGCAATACACGATCGACCCCAACCAGCCGATCGGCAAGCGAATCACCGACATGCGGCTGGGCGGCAAGCCGCTGGAAACCGGCAAGACCTACAAGGTGGCCGGCTGGGCCCCGGTATCAGAAGAAGCCCGCCAGGCAGGTGGGGCGCCAATCTGGGATGTGATGGCCCAGTGGCTGCGGACAAACAAGGAAGTCAGCGCTCGCCCACTGAACCTGCCGACCGTGCGCGGCATGAGCGGCAACCCGGGAATTACGACCGCCTGACATCGACGCAACGGTTGCGCCAATGCGATTGAAAGGCCGCCTGAAGGCAGCTACAATCATCCGCTACGGGCCGATAGCTCAGCTGGGAGAGCGCTGCGTTCGCAATGCAGAGGTCGGGAGTTCGATCCTCCTTCGGTCCACCAAGAACATGTCCCGGATGATCCGGGAAAGTCCAAAAAACCCCGCAAGTTCAAGGCTTGCGGGGTTTTTTGTTTCTGCTGGAGTCCAACATCGTCCGTTGACATCTAGGGGCATGAGGGGGCATTTTAGGGGGCATGTCAGCTGTCCCTTTCGCTGATGCCCCCACGGAGACCAAATGCCCTTAACTGATGTCGAAGTCCGCAGCGCGCGCCCGCGCGATAAGGCTTACCGTTTGACGGACGGCCTCGGCATGTACCTTGAAGTCTCACCAGCAGGGGGGAAGTACTGGCGGTTCAAATACCGATTCGCTGGCAAGGAAAAGCGATTGGCGCTGGGTGTCTATCCGGAGGTAAGCGCCAAGGAAGCGCGGACGCGTCGAGACGATGCGCGAAGGTTGCTCGCCAACGGCGTTGACCCCGGTATCGAACGTAGAGTGCAGAAAGCGGCCAGCGTCGAGCGAGCTGCAAACAGCTTCGAGGCCGTCGCGCGCGAGTGGTTTGCAAGGCAAGCGCCGGGCTGGGCCGCTAGTCACGCCGACAAGATCATTGGGCGCCTTGAGAATGACGTGTTTCCCTGGCTCGGGGGCCGGGCGATCGCGGAAATCAAAGCCCCAGAAGTGCTTTCGGTGCTTCGTAGGGTGGAAGCCCGAGGGGCGCTTGATACAGCACATCGCGTACACCAGAATTGCGGCCAGGTCTTTCGCTACGCCGTGGCCACAGGGCGAGCGGAGCGCGATGTCAGTGCAGATCTTCGCGGAGCGCTTCCACCTGCGCGCCACACCCATTTTGCTTCCATCACTGAGCCTGCAGATGTTGCAGGCCTCCTGCGCGCACTAGATGGATTCCGTGGAACATTCGTGGTTCAGTGCGCGTTACGACTCGCCCCAATGTTGTTCGTTCGACCGGGGGAGTTGCGTACGGCCGAATGGTCGCAGTTCGATCTCGACAAGGCACAGTGGCGATATACGGTTTCCAAGACAAAAACTGAACATCTGGTGCCCCTTGCCTCGCAGGCTGTTGCAATCCTGCATGAGTTACATGCGCTCACAGGTGACCGGAAGTATGTTTTTCCGGGACGGGACGTCAAGAAGCCGATGAGTGGCGCTGCGATTAATGCAGCGCTTCGACGGATGGGCTTCGATACGAAAACGGAAATAACCGGACACGGATTCCGTGCAATGGCACGTACGATCCTGCACGAGCAATTGCGCTTCCCGAGCGAAGTCATCGAGCACCAGCTTGCCCATAAGGTTGCTGATGCACTGGGCACCGCCTACAACCGGACAAAGTTTATCGATGACCGCATTTCAATGATGCAGAGGTGGGCAGACTATCTTGAACAGCTGAAGGCAGGAGCTGATGTCGTGCGGCTTGGCGGCCAAGCGGCCTGAGCAGACGCGGGAGCAAGGTGCAGTTGTCTTGCTTCCTTGCCGACTGCTACGACTTACGGACGGTGGGACCGTTTTGACTAAACAACGAATAATACCGGGAGAGAAGGGCTATATGGGTTGGGAGCACAACGAGCCGGATGCTTCAGATGTTCAACAGTGGTTTGATGCCGCTACGCAGATCGACAGCGGATATCGGCTACTACGCGGAGATTTTGATTCTGATACAAGCCTTTGGGCGTATCTGGATCGGCTGACCCCGTTCGTCCCGCTTCCTCGACTCGCCACGCCGTATTCGACGGAGGAAGACTTCCTTGAGGAGGGCGGGCGGGAAGCTTTTGTGGGCTTGATCGATTCCTACCCTCTGGACCCCGAACTTCTCAAGGATAACGATCGCGTGTATCGCCGAAGCATGGTGCGCTTGTGCGGTGAATTATTGACGGCAAAGGCTGCGCTTGAGGCTGGCCTGACGGAAAAAGCATGGTGGCATTTGTCGCGTGCCTGCTTTCACGAGGGCTGGGCGCAGGGGTATTACTTGGCGGCGAAACCGGCGGAGGATACGAAGCAGAGCGGAAGAAAGGGAGGCATCACCAAGGAGGCGAACAAGCGGCAGGCCGTTCGGGAAGCGTGCATCAAACACCTAAACGATGATCGCCCTGAAGATGGTTGGATATCGCGGGACGCCGCCATTCGTACCGTAGTCTCAAAGGTTGCAGAGTCGATTAGAAAGAAACATGGAGATGTTGATGTCCGCGCGCTGCTCCACGACTGGTTGAGCGATGACCCGGAAGTCCAGCAAGCTGGCGGTTTCACAATGCGGGGTAGGAAGGACTGATTTGTTCTGATTGTTGCTCCGTTTGAGCTGTCCCCGAGCCCGCCTGCCGTTACATATCGATCAGAACTACGCCGAACAAGCCCGCGAACGGGCTTGTTCGGCTGTGGCGGCGTCCTGCACTGTGCCCCCTATCCGCACAAGCCACGTGGACTGCCCCGCGAAACCCGCGCCAAGTACGCCTTCCGCTACAGCTTCTACTGCGCCGACTGCCACCGCTGGCTCGCCATTTTCTGTGCGCTTTTCGGCCAGCGCGTGTACGTCGCCGCGATCGTGGTCGCCGTCAGCGCCACGCGGGCCAGCGCAGGTACGGCTGCTGCCATGCGTCGGCTCGACACGCTTGGCGTGCCGCATTCGACGGTCGCGCAATGGCGGCAAACCGAATTCCTCGCCTCGCAGTTCTGGATGCTCGGCTACGCGGCCTTCGTGCCGCCGGTGAACACCGCTCAATGTCCGGCCAGCCTCCTCGAACGCTTCGCTGCAGTGTCGCCGCCCACCCCCACCATCGTCTCACGTCAATTGCGTACCGCCTGAATAGCGTGGTTGCACGCCAACCATCGATCGTCTGATTGACGCTGGGTATTTTTTTACAGGCGCTAGGCATCGTGGATTTTCGCTCGATCCTCAATCATGCCGGAACTGCAAATTCGCAGTGTCCAACGAGGAGTAACCATGCACAACAAAACCCCGATGGACGCCACTTCTCCGTTCGCGGCGAAGATTGGGCGACCTGGAGTAGGGCCGTCAAGCTGGGCGCACGACGAAGCCGTTCCCGACCGTATCGGCATTCCGCCCGGCGCTCGCGTGCTGCGCATCAAAGATGTAATTGAGCGCACCGGCCTCTCACGTTCGACCCTGTACGTACTGATGAAGAATGACCCGGCGTTTCCGAGAAAGGTCTCGCTGTCAGCCCGTACTACCGGGGTAATAGAACACCATCTCGATGCGTGGATCGCCTTGCGTGCCAGCTCGCACGCTTCAGCATAGATCGGAGAGAAAGATGCTTATTTCCAAACCGACATCGGGCGCACATGCGTGTATTCGGTTGCTGCAGCCCGTCGACACGACGAAGTATGGATCGGCCGCTAGTACACCCGAGTGAGTTACATCGGGCCGCTGACATACCTGTATGAGGAACGAATAATGGAACTTCAAAATACAACCGACAGCCTTCCCCTGGCGAACGTAGACCAGTTGATCAAGCAACTGGATGCGCTACAGCCAGGCAAGCAGCAGCAGAAAACGGCGTTATTCCGGAGGCTGTACCCCGCTATCGAGAGCGCACTGGCGCGGGAAGTACCGCAAAAAATGGTCGTCGCGCAACTGAGCGCGGAGTTGCCACTGTCCATGGGTGGTTTCCGCGCGCTGCTTGAGGCTGAGCGCAAGCGCCGGGCAGAGTCGGGTGAGCCTCTCTGCTGTGACTACTGCGGCGGTGTCTTGCCGGTATCAAGCGATGCCTCCAATCCACGAGACATCCCCACGCTGGCCAGTCTTGCCGCAAAGAGCATGGATCACCGTGAGTTGGTACCCGAGGGCAACAAGCATCAGTGACGAGGGATTCGCTGGCTCTTCGCGTTGCTCGCCAGATTCGCCAACACGTAGTGGGGCTGGCGAGGGCGCAATGGTCAGTCAGCCATTTGCGAGAAAAGAAAAAATGCATGTCAGGAAAAATCACACGCCGTTCTCGTTGGATCAGCGCGTGTCATTGACGAACTACGTCGGGAACATGGTGAGGGTCGGAAACACCGTATGTGTGCCTTTCACTTGTCACGCCGCAACAAGCGTAGGAGGCCTTGCATGAACCCCACGCTCACACTACAGGAGCCTTATCCGCTGCATGCCTTTCATGTCGTAATCAAAGAGGCCGTTGAAGAAGTTATCAGGCACGTTCAGGCGCCGGATGCACTGGTCGCGATGGAGTTCTTGACCAACATGTCGGTATCGGCACAGGGGCTCTACGACGTACGTTTGCCGACGGGACAGATTCGCCCGCTATCACTGAATCTGCTGACGGTTGCGGATTCAGGCGAGCGCAAGACGGGTGTCCACAATCTCGTAGCAGAACCGCTCTACGAATTTGATCGTGCACGCACACGGAAACACGAGGCCGATCGCGCGCAGTATGAACACGAAATATCCGTCTGGGAGCACATCGATAAAGGGCTACGTCGAAGGCTCACCAAACTGACAGTCGATGGCAAGCCAACCGACGAGTTGTGTCATCAAATGGCGGAGCATGCGGCTTCCAAGCCCGTCAAGCCGAGGCTTCGGCGTAGCATGCGCCAGAGCGCATCGGAGCGTGCCGTCATGGAGGCGCTTGAAGGGGATGGTGAGTCGGTGGCTTTCGTCAGTGATGAGGGGGATGTCATTATTCAGGGCGGTGCACTTGATCAGCTCGGTGTGCTCAACAAGGCTTGGGATGGCGCGCAGATGCTGACGATGGATCGCAGCCATGGCGTCAGCATCGTCGCGCGCAATCCGCGTGTGACGCTGTCCTACCAGGTGCAGCCAGCTGTGCTCAACGATCTTCTGCGCCGCCGAGGGGATGTCATGCGCGGATCAGGCCACTGCGCGCGATATCTCGTGGCTTACCCGCCTTCAACGCAGGGTACTCGCATTAAGTATCGGCTAGACGGTGAGTTCTACCATCTACCCAAGTTTCACAAGCGACTACGCGAGGTGCTCGACGATTGGGGGCGCCGCCTCGATGCAGGCGCTACGGAGCGAACGATTTTGGAGTTCGCCGAAGATGCGGTCCGGCGCTGGGTCGGCCTTGCCAATGAACTTGAGTCTTCGCTCGGGCCAGATGGTCCACAGCATGATATCAAGGACCACATATCCAAGGCGTTGGAAATAACGGGCCGTATTGCAGCTTTGCTGCATGTGTTCTCGAGGCAGGAAGGTGCCATCTCGGTTGATACGCTTGGTCGGGCGGTCGACATCGTTGCGTGGCACATTGGCGAATTCAAGCGAATCTTCTCTCCGGACCATGCTGTCCCACAGGAGCAGGCGGATGCGCAGCCGTTGGCGCGTCACCTCTGGACCCGCTATGGGCGCTGGAACCGATGGATAGTGCCGAAGAATGGGGTGTTGCGAAATGGTCCGGTGCGCCCGGTCTCGCGTCTCGACGCTGCACTGGACTGCTTGATCGCCGATGGCGCCGTGTGGATCACCGTCGGGCCAAAAAGAGAGCGCTATATCCATCTCAATCCAGCGTATTTTGCAGCCTAGACCTTGGCGTTCGGCATGCGATTCGTGCGATTAATCGCACGAATCGCATGCTTTTTTCCCTGGCCGGTTCGTTTTTTTGTGGGAGAGACCGGTCCATCTCCGGATTTGTGATCACGACGGGTTCCATCTTGGCGAGTGCGAGAACAGGGTTGGCAGCCCCGAGGCACTCAGCTGAACTGTTGCTGTATGCCAGGCGCCGATGTTCTCGACTTCACATGACGCCTGTGCACCATGACATCTACTTGGTTTGATGACGTGTGTGAGCTCGTCTTGCCTCCACTACGCGAGCCTTGTCTTCCTCTGACATTTCCTGGATACGCGCTGGCCCAAGGTGGCGCTCTGGTGCACGCTCGATGCCTTGCTCCCGCAGCGAACGGTGATCGACCCTGATTGGATGGCCATGCTTCTCTAGCGCTGCGTTCTGCAAGTCAGCGCACATTTTGCGTGTTTGGATGAGCTCGTCGCGCAGAGCCAATCGGTTCCTACCCCCGCTGTCCTTCTTGCATCCACCACGTTCTGGCTGTTTCGCGTTGTAGCGGCTGAAAGTTTGCTCGGGCGATCGCTCAATGCCGTCCTGCATGCGATCAGAGAACATCAGGTGCAGGTGCGTATTGGTGCTGCCCTCGATGGACGAGTTGGGAGCATGTATCGCGTACTCATAAGGCTTGCTGCCGACCATCATTTGGATCAGCTCGACGACGAGTTCTTTCTGCTGTTCGCACGTCAGTTCGGCCGGCAGTGCGATCTCATGTTCGCGATAAACGGCACCGTTTGCGCGCTCGTGCTTGTCTCCCGTCTTCCAGAATGCCGAGGGATTGCCCTTTGCCCATGCGGGCATGTTGCCGTGCCCTGTGCAGACCAGATCCTCGCGATGGCCATGTTTTCCTTGTCGGGTGATGTAGGCCGCGTGATTCGCAGCAGTGCCCTTTTTGCCGCTCTTGAGGCAGTGATGAAAGCTCGCCATGATGTGTTACTACCCTTTCTTTTGCAGGAATAAAAAAGCCAGCGAATAAATCTCGCTGGCTGCTTGCGGGTAGGGTGATCAGGGTTGATTTGACTCGAAAAGAGAGAAAGGTTAAGTGCGCGTCCTTTATATCCTCTCTTTGTTTGTCACTTAGTGTTGATGATTATCCGTTGATACCTCGATCGACTCCTTCCCACAACATATAGGGGGAGTTATAAAAATACCTGAGGTGGTAGTCGCCATGACATCCACTGCAGCGCCGATGGTGCTGCTACAGGTGACAATGATGCGGAAAGCATCAGTAGGTCTGCTGCCGCATGGTAGATTAGCGAACTGAACTTTCAAGGTGTTGGTTTATGGCAATGGCGACCATCGTTCCCTCGCTTTCCTCTTGTGTTGGCAGAATGTGGCCAGGTGAGAAGCGTCTTGCCGAACGACTTGAGCAGAAGCTGGATGACGATTACAAGATCTGGTACGACGTGCGTATCGCTTCGCTGGAGAAATATCCGGACTTTGTAATCTTGCATCCAATGCATGGATTGCTCGTGCTTGAAGTGAAGGACTGGAAGCCGAGCACCATCGAATCGGCAACACCTGGGAATTGGACCATTTGACCTTGCCCCTGTTCCACGAATCCCATAACCGAGGGAATTAGGCAGCCCGGTGTTGCTGAGCTGCGGACCAGTTTTTCTCGAACGTCATGGGGCTGACGTAGCCCAGCGTCGAGTGGAGTCGGC